>Ga0180007_10000037_pt1 | contig 240773 bp, 194 predicted proteins | sample MM_PC_MetaG_FD_121122 | JGI IMG/M metagenome (GOLD analysis project Ga0180007, IMG submission 121122) | Groundwater microbial communities from the Aspo Hard Rock Laboratory (HRL) deep subsurface site, Sweden - MM_PC_MetaG | ecosystem: Environmental > Aquatic > Deep subsurface > Groundwater... | reverse complement strand
TAAAACTCTATTCCGATCCAAATACACATTAAGGCAAAGGCCGCCTGAACGTAAAAGCGGTATTTCTGGATCGGTTTCTCCTGATTTTTCACGATGTTCTTTTTTTCTGACATGATCTAATCATTTTTATAAACAGATAATTAATTCTGATTATAATCTAAGAAGATTATAAAGATTTGTCAACAATTTTCTCTAAATTAGCCCAAACAGATAAAAACAGGCACTATTAGAAAATCCTTGCTAATCAGACTAATAATTCTGTATATTGGAATCGGAATTAATATTCCTATTATAAATACAACAAGCAGAAAGGTTTGGTCATGTTAAGAAAAATCATAAAAATAGATGAAGGTAAATGTGACGGTTGCGGAGTTTGTGTTCCCAGCTGCGCTGAAGGTGCACTTCAAGTAATTGATAGTAAAGTTCGTTTGATTAGCGATCTGTTCTGTGATGGTCTTGGCGCCTGTCTGGGTGAATGCCCAACAAACGCTCTTACAATTGAGGAACGCGAAGCTGAACCTTACGATGAAAAGAAAGTAATGGAGTATATTGTTAGAGGTGGCAGAAATGTTATTAAAGCTCATCTTGAGCATATGCGCGACCATAAAGAGTTTGAATATCTAAGGCAGGCAAAAGAATACCTTGTTGAAAATGACCTGGAAGTTCCTGAGCTAACCGTAAAGAAACCTGCACCACCCAAACACGAAGCATGCGGGTGCCCCGGAAGTGCGACCATGGAACTAGAAGAACAAGAAGATAACGCTGATGAGTCAGGCGCAAGACCTTCACGTTTAACACAATGGCCTATTCAGCTACATCTTGTATCGCCCCAGGCTCCCTACTATCAAAACAGTGATTTGTTGCTTGCTGCTGACTGCGCCGGATTTGCTCATCCTGATTTTCATAAAGAATATTTAAAAGGAAAAAGCCTTGCAATCGCTTGTCCAAAACTGGACAGTAACCAGGAAATCTATAAGCAAAAACTTGTATCAATGATAAATGAATCTAATCTAAAATCTTTGCACGTTTTAATTATGCAGGTTCCTTGTTGCAGTGGGCTGTTCCAACTGGCAAAACAATCCGTTGAAGATTCTGATAGAAGAATACCTATTCACGCAACCGTAATTGGCGTTGATGGCAGTATTATGCAGGAAGTAACCATATAATGTTCTTTAGAAGAACAACATCATACGCGTTTCGTGCTCTCTTACACATGTCAACTTTTTCCAGCGGAGAAGTACAAACATCAGGTGAAGTGGCTAAAAGCATTCATCTTCCTAAAGAATACATCTCCAAAATATTGCAGCTGCTGGCAAAATATCAGATTGTCGGTTCAAAAAAAGGCCGTGGCGGTGGGTTTTTTCTTATAAAGAATGTTAACCAAATCAGACTAATTGATGTTGTTGTGGCAGTTGAGGATAATTTCGACATGGATATTTGCGTTTTTGGAATGAGCAAGTGTAACTCAAGTTGCGACTGTCCTGTTCACGAGTCTTATGGAAAGCTTAAGGAAGACTTCAGATCCATGTTGATTAACTATAACATTGGGCAGCTAAGTGAAATTAAAAATGACTATTTTCCCTTTATGCCATCATGATAAATTCAGAATTCTATAACGCATTCGCCGGGCAGTACGACTCGATGATTGACTTCGAAAAAGCACTGCCAAGAAGAAAGACATTGATATCTGGACTTATTGAGGACCAATTTAAAACTGCTGCCGACTTAGGCTGCGGGAGTGGAATCGATTCAATCTCTCTGGCAAACCTTGGGCTAAAGGTCGTTGCCTATGATCCTTCCGAAGAAATGTTAAATCTTGCAAGAATGAAAGCCATCGAATCCGGGACAAATAACATAAAATTTAGCGGCTACTCCATTCACAAGATTCCAGAAGAATATTTTGAGAAATTTGATTTTATTACTTCTCTAGGCAATACCCTGAGTAATATTTCAAATGAGGAGATAACGCCCTCCGTTAAAAACATTTTTAATCTGGCAAAATCTGGTGCTCGCATAGTCGTTCAGGTAGTTAATTATGAAAGGCTCATCCAGCAGGAAGAGAGAATTTTAAACATAACAAACACGGAGGACTTAACATTCGTACGATTTTACGATTATTTTGATGAGTTTGTAAATTTCAATATCCTTTCCTTTAACACAAAAAACCCACTTCAGAGAACTTTAATTACAACCAAAGTCTACAACCACAAGGCTCTTTTTTTGAAAAGCTTGTTTCAATTAGCAGGATTCCAAAGGGTTGAGGTATATGGTGATCTTAACAAATCGCCTTTCAATGAAATTTCATCTAAAGACATTGTAGTAATAGCGGAAAAATAATTACAAACTAAGAATTTTATGAAGAGTCTTCTCTTTTAATTGCTCCAGAGTTTCTTCGCTCAGCATTTTCAAAGCATTTTCTCTTAAGGCTCCCCACTTCTCATGAACCGGGCAAGGTTCGTTATGAGAACAACCCTGAAAACCTAAAACGCAGTTATTAAAAACATCTAGCCCATCAATTGCTTCAACAATATCAATCAGTTTTATTGAACTGGGTTTTTTTGTTAAATAAAAACCACCACTTTTCCCCTTCTTTGATCCCACTATTCCGCTATCTGTCAATATTTGAAGAACTTTTGAAACGAACTCTTTGGGAACCTTCATTTCATCAGAAATTTCCTGAGCATTAAAGATTCTTTTCTCTTTTTGAATTGAGAGAAATAAAACTGCTTGTAAGCCGAGTTCACATTTTTTCGAGAATATCACCGTCATAAGAACCTCCTTATTATCATAAATACTTCGTGATTAAGTCAGCAAGCTTTCGCTTAAACTTTGTATGGGGAGGATACATAAGTTTTATGGGAGTGATTTTTGATTGCTTCATAACAGCTCTTGCGTTGGTAAACTCTCTAAATCCGTAGTACCCATGTCCTTTTCCAATTCCACTACCCTTAATGCCTCCAAAAGGCAAATGTACATTTGCAAAGTGTAGAAGAACACCATTTACCGTAGCTCCGCCAGAAGGAATCTTTTCAAGTGCCTTTTTTACAAACTTTTTATCATTACTAAATAAATACATCGCTAGTGGATGTGGATTTGCTTCAACAATCGAAACAATGTCATCAAAATTATTATAAGTTAGAATTGGTAAAATTGGTCCGAATATTTCCCCGGTCATAATTGGTCCACCAAGCCTGGCGCCAACAATAATTGTTGGTTCAATAAATTTTTCTTCAATTTTGGAACCACCTCCCAAAATAACCTTGCCCCCTGCTTCTTCCTCTCTAAGTATCAATTCATTAAGCCTGTCAACACGTTCCTCGTTAATTATCCTTGCATAGGCAGAACCCTTATCAAACCTTCCCTCTTCCGAGTAAAATTTCACAATTTTTTCTTTGAGTACCGCTGTAAAATGGTCAAGACAATCCTGCTTTATTACGATGTAATCAGGAGCAATACATGTCTGCCCCGCATTCATAAATTTCCCCCAGGCAATGCGTTCGGCAGTGAGCTCAACATCATAGGTACCGTCTATTATCCCCGGGGATTTCCCGCCCAATTCAAGAGTAAGGGAAGAAAGGTGGTTTGAAGCAGATTTCATTACTTCTTTACCAAAAAAAGTGCTGCCCGTATAAAAAATATGATCAAAATTTAATTCCAGAAGAGCCTGACCAACTGAATGATCTCCGAGGATGACCGCAACTTCTTCCTCAAGAAACACTTCATTAACAATCTTTCTAATTACCTGCGAGGTGGCTTTGCTCTTATTAGAAGGTTTAATTATTGCAAGATTTCCCCCGGCAACAGCACTTATTAAGGGACTTACAGATAATAAAAAAGGGTAGTTCCAGGGGGAAATTATGAGCGTCCGCCCCTTTGGTTCGAAAATTATTTTACTTCGCGAACCCAACATGGCAATTGGAGTGGCTACTCTTCGGGGTTTCATCCACGTACGTAAATTCCGTAATGCATGCTTAATTTCTGAAACTACTGGATAGATTTCGTTAAGCTGACTTTCTGTAAACGATTTGCCAAGATCAGATTTAAGAGCCGCAAGAATGGTTTCTTTCGAATCATAAATTTTATTTAAAAGTAATTGTAATTTGGCTTTTCGTTCATAAAGGGTCGTACGATCTACCGTTTTTAATCTTCTGCTCTGGAGTTCGTAGATTCGTTCAATTTCGGCTAACCCATTGATGGCAGTCATATTTTCAAACTCTATTAATTATCAGTAGAAGATAATTAATTCGGACTTAATTTTCTTTTATAAGGCAAAAAAAAACGGCTAATCTGTTCGAGTAGCCGTCTTAAAGAAAACCTCAAAAACAAATTAGCTTCCTAAAGGAAATTTAAGAGCAGCTTTAATAGCGAGGTAATTTAAATCGCTAACAACCATATACTTTGCTGAGAAATCCAAAAGCATAGTTTTGCTAACATTTACTTCGTAACCGCCTCCAACACCAAGAGCAAATTCTGTTTCAGATGCATCGCCGGAAACACCAAAGATTTCATATTTGGTAGTAAACATATGGAATCCTGCTGTACCTAAAGCATATAATCCGCCTTTTGCATCAATAAAATATTTTGCGCCAGCCATTATCGGGATTGCTGATGTAGAATAGCCATCAACTTTACCGCTCCAGGTGATATAACCAACTTCTCCAAACCCAACCAATTGTTTGCCAAATGGCATTTCAAAAGTTGCTGTTGCACCAAAGCCCATATCAAAACCATCACCGAAATCACCCATAGGAAGTGCAATAACTGCACCAGCGGTGATCATATTTCCTTTTTGTTGAGCGTTAGAAACCATTGTTAAGCATAAAACTGCAACTAAAAGTACAAGTACTTTTTTCATAAATTACCTCCAAATTGATTAAATAGAATTTAGTGTGTGCCCCTGGTAAAAATTTTTATCAGTGAGAAACATAATAATTTTGCCAGTTACATCCAATTGGATTCGGCATTTTTGATGACCGAAAGAATATAAATCACATCATTTTAAATAAACTTATTTCTTATTAGTCTTCTGGTATCCGGGAATAAAAGTATTAATTGAAGCTGCCCTTTTAATTTGTCTCGGTTCTTGATATATTTATTCACTCTTATTTATAAATGTACAACATAATCGATCCCCCATAAATCCAGAACCAGGCGTTGCTATGATCAGGCACCTTGTATTTGTCTTATTACTAATCTCGATATTAGGCGCACAAACTAAGGATTCCGTTAGAACTTACAAACTGCAGGAAATAACCGTCAGAAGCGGTGAAATTCTTGAACCAAAATCGGTTACTCAAATTAATTTCAATAGAATTGAGAACTCCGACGCTGGTTCTATTAGTGAGATTGGCAAATTTATTCCCTCGTTAAAGGTTCAAACAAATTCTCGAGGCGAAACTCTTTTCTTTATAAGAGGCTCCGGAGAAAGACAAATTTCTCTTTTCTTCGATGGTATTCCAATGAATATCCCCTGGGACAATCGAATTGATTTAAGCCTTGTGCCGACCAACGCGATAGGACAAATCAGCATAACCAAAGGTGTTCCATCCATTACATATGGCGCAAATACTTTAGGTGGAGTAATAAATATTTTTTCAAAAAAATATTTACATAAAAACAGCGGGAAGCTATCAGCTCAGCTGGGTCTTCAGGGCGAGCAGAAATATTCTGCCTGCTGGTTGAATGGAAACGATTCATTCTCCTATTTGACCTCCCTAAATTTTAACAGAAGCGATGGATATGATTTGCCTTCATCATTTAAGGGTGACTCGGAAAATTCTGATAAAAGAAGAACTAATAGTTATAATAAATCGTTGGGTGCCTTTGCCAGGCTTACTTACACTCCTTCGGTGGAAAACAATTACAATTTATCCTTTTCGTATAACTCTTCAGAGAAGGGCGTTCCACCGGAAACAGATGTTTCCAGCCCACGTTATTGGCAATATCCCGAATGGAAAAACTTAACGTTTTCGTTTAATGGATCCAATAAGTTTGGTGAAAACAATAATTCTCTCTTAACTTATCTGTTTTCTGCCAATAATTTTAATATGCAAATAAATCAATATACGGATCATACATTTAGTGTTTTTGATGATGTCGAAAAAGATAACGACTTCACTTTGTCAGGTAGAGTTATCCTAACCCAATTTTTTGGAACGTCTCACTTACTCAAGTTTACTTTAGGTGGATTCTCCACATTGCATGAAGAAAAATTTCTTGAAACCAACTTTGCCGTAACAGAACAATACGCTCAGAATATATTTTCGGGCGGCGTTGAATACGAGTATATCAGCGACAAAATCACCGGGATAATTGGTGTGGGGTTGGATGCTTCATCCACTCCCAAAACCGGGGACAAACCCTCCAGCGATCCACTTACTGATCTTAGCTTTAATTCATCTCTCGCATATATGTTCTCAAATGACTTGTCGGTTAACATTAATCTGGGAAGAAAGACCAGATTTCCAACACTTAGAGAAAGCTTTTCCGGAGCCCTGGGTAAATTTGTTCTTAATCCGAACCTAAAACCCGAACTGGTTAATTCAATTGAAGCCGGAGTTACTTATAGCGGGAAAAACCTCTACGGTAATCTTAATTTCTTTGCCTCTTACTACAGTGACGGGATTGTAAAAGCGGTTATAAATGCTGATAATGGCAAGAGTAAATTTCAACGTATTAACAAAGACAACATTAGAATACTGGGGATTGAGCTGATATCCTGCTATAACCTTTCTAATAATTTTAATTGCGAAGTAAATTTCACTTTCCTAAATTCATTTGCGAAGAACTCTTTTGGTGAGTTCAAAGACACACTGGAATACAAGCCGGAAATTATAGCCGGACTGAATTTTGATTATTCTCCCATTGAGAAAATTAATACTACTCTTGAGCTAAATTATATTGGAAGAGAATATGGGCTCCAGGGGGGCAATGAGTATTTTCAAACTTTACCAGAATACTTGCTGTTTAATATAAGGGCATCATACCAATTTAGTATTTCCGGTCGTTTGGGTGCGGAGTTTTTCATCCGAATCAACAATTTATTTGATCGTCTTTACTATACTCAGTGGAGCCTGCCGGAAGCAGGACGTCAGATTTACGGCGGTTTAATACTAGACATTTAGTTTAATCATTTTAGAGATACTATATGCGCATTTCCATTGTAATACTCGCTTCAAATAATTTCACAATTAATGAACATGTAAAAGAACTTGCCCTTTCACCTTTTGTAGAAGAAGTAATTCTTCTCACAACCCAAAAAATTAAAAACGCCTCTGTTTACCCTCAGATTATATCAACAAATATTTTTGGTTGCGAGTCAATTGAGAAAATAGCTTCAGTCGTAAAAAGCCCGTATACAATGTTTTTATTCTCTGAAGAAATTATTAGAATCCCGGACGATAAATTTTTTAGAATCAATTCAATAGCTTCGAATACCAAAGCAGGATTTCTGTATTTTGATCATATTGAAAAAAAATCAGGTAATCTGATTCATCATCCAACTATTGACTATCAAACCGGCAGTATCAGAGATGATTTTGATTTTGGCCCCATCTGGATGATAAAAACTATTCTTTTGAAATCGTATGCTTCATATGTCGATGTCGAGTACAAATATGCTGGTTTTTATGATTTTCGTCTTTTTCTATCACGACAGGACACAATTGTAAGAGTGCCCGAATTTCTTTATGAAACAGCCCCTTCTGATAACAGAACTTCTGGTGAAAAACAATTTGATTATGTCAACCCGAAAAACAGGGTTGTTCAACTTGAAATGGAAACAGTTGCCACAGACCATCTAAAGAAAATCCAGGCCTATCTTAAGCCTGACTTTACAGATACGGAATTCAATCCGGCTTCCTTTAAAGTTACCGCAACCGTTATTATTCCCGTTAGGAATAGAGAAAAAACCATCACGGATGCTATTACATCCGCAATTAACCAAAAAGTAAATTGCTCATTTAATATTATAGTTGTTGATAATTATTCTACTGACCAAACCACTTCCATTATCAAAACTCTCTCTGAAAAGAACGACAAATTAATTCACGTTGTACCAAGCGAGAAGGGATTGGGCATTGGCGGGTGTTGGAATCTTGCTATTAATCATAAGGACTGTGGTATGTTTGCTGTGCAATTGGATAGTGACGACTTGTATTCTGACGAAAATACTCTCCAGAAAATTGTTGATAAATTTTATGATGCTCGGTGTGCCATGGTAATAGGCAGCTATACTATGACAAATTTCAATCTGGAAGAATTACCTCCCGGCTTGATTGATCATGAAGAGTGGACTTCTGAGAATGGGCGAAACAATGCTCTAAGAATCAACGGTCTTGGTGCCCCTCGCGCATTTTATACGCCCATAGCTAGGGAAATTGGATTTCCTGATACCAGCTATGGAGAAGACTATGCCCTAAGTCTTGCCATTTCACGTAGTAATAAAATCGGCAGAATATATAATTCGTTGTACCTTTGTCGGAGATGGGAAGGAAATACAGATTCGGATCTTTCTATTGAACAGCAGAATAAAAACAATTATTACAAAGACAAAATCAGAACTCTTGAAATAATTGCCAGACAAGTCAAAAACAAAAAAAGATAATGAAAAATCTTCTCATCAGTAGCGAAGAACTCACCAGACACAGAAAATCCTCAATTAATAGTATGGATAATTTATTTCTTGATAATCTTCTTGCCTTGCAAGAACATCAGTTGGAAACCTGGGCACTATACCGAGAAAACATTGCCCGGCTAAATGAAGTTGAGACAAAAGAATACCCGTTTGATCAACTAAGAGTTGTTGTTCAACACAATCCCGCCCGCATAATTTCAACCTCCGCTAGTGTTGATACAGAATCAATAAAAAACAGACCCTGTTTTTTGTGTGCCAATAGTTTACCCTCTGATCAAAAAGGATTACTGATCAAAGAAAAATACCTGGTTCTCTGTAATCCATTTTCAATTTTTCACAATCATTTTACACTTCCCGATATTTCTCATCGACCCCAGAATATAGATAACCGCATTGAGGATATGTTAATGCTTGCTAAAGAGTTTCGTGAAGGATATGCGGTTTTATACAATGGCCCGGGATGCGGTGCGTCTGCCCCAGATCATTTTCACTTTCAGGCCGTAAGACAAAATTCACTACCAATAATTACAGCCTTATTACAGAATAAAATTGCGCCCCTTGAAACCATAAACGAAAGGACAACAACGATTGAAAGTTTTACGATTAAGACATTACGGTTCGTTAAAATTAGCACCTCTAAAGCGTCGGATCTTGTCGATCAGTGGAATGTATTCTTTGATAGCGTTAGACAAGTAGCCAATAATAATCCGGAACCACTGGTGAATCTAATTCTCTTTTTCCATGACAGTCATTATCACCTGTTAATTTATCCAAGGGAAAAGCATAGACCTAAAGAATACTATTATGACGGTGAGAGTAAATTAGTAATCAGTCCGGCTGCGGTAGATTTGGGAGGAATTGTTATCATTCCCCGTAAAGAGGATTTCGAAAAGATAAATTTCAACCTGATAAATGAAGTGTATGATCAAGTTCTTTTGTCACAGGAAAAAATTAACCGGGTGATTAATCTTAGCGCCTCCTGATTACAATAAGGCTTGTATCATCTTCCATTTTATTGTTCACAAATTTTAAAAATTCACTTTTAATTACTTCCAAGGAGTTCTCTGTTTTCGACACATTTTTTAACACTTCTGCCAAACCCTCATGTCCAAACATTTCTCCGCCTGCACCTCTCGATTCAATAATACCATCTGTGATTAAGATTACTTCGTCACCTGGTTCCATTTGAATTTCAACATCTTTGTATTGACTTTCTTTAGCAAAACCGAGAAGTAATCCTTCAGACATAATCGTTTCAACAGAATCTTTTTTATAAATTAATGGTAAGTCTCCTGCGCCACCATATTTAATTACATTACTCTTCCTATTGATAACCACAACAGAAAGAGTAACAAAAACCTCTGATATCCTTTCATCGTTAAAAACGGCCGAATTTACTTTGTTTAATATTTCGCTGGGAGCAAAATTATCGGAGGATTCCAGAATTATTCTGGCAGCACTACGTACATATCCTGCGTAGGCTACTGCAAAATACCAAGCCCCCCATCGCTTGCCCATTACATCCCCAAGTATAACAACAAGGTGATCATCGTCTATTTGTATATAGTCAATAAAATCACCACCTGGAACATTTTGAAATGGTACGTGCCAATGTTTGATATCAAAACCTTCCAATATTGGAAATTCATCCGGCACAACTTTAGCGCCCATACTATCAGCTGCTTTTTGAACTTCACCAACAACTTTATCTCTTTCCTTTTCAATACTTTTTAATATAGCGTTAACTTTGGCTAATACGATTTTTGGACTTGATGTTTTAATAATATATTCTTCTATCTCCAACTCATATCCCTGCAGAACATCATCTTCCTCACCTTTTGCAGTAAGAAAAATAAATGGTATTTCCTTAAGGTCTTCCTGTTCAAGCAGCATTCTTCTGAATTCATATCCATCAACTTCAGGCATCATTATATCACTAATGATCAAATCCGGCTTGTGCTTTATTGCCGCGTCAAATCCTTCTTGTCCATTCATTGCTGCAACACAATTATAGCCTGCTTTTGTAAGATTATGGTTAAACAATCTCGAAATATTTGCGTCATCTTCAACAAGCAGAATTGTTGCTTTATTTTCTTCCGCCAAAATAAACCTCTCTTATGTTCTATTGCGTATAACTCTTAATTGCATCCTGCAAATCGTTATAGGTTTCAAAAACTCTAAACATACGTGTTAATTCGAACATCGATTTCACTGCTGGTTTAAAACCCACCAGTTTCAAATCGCCTCCAGCTTTTACCGCCTTCCTTAGTGTGTTAACAAGTACGCCCAGGAAGGTTGAGTCAATAAACTCACACTCTGTAAGATCAATTATTATTTTCTTATACCCCTGATCAATTTTTTCAGTGAGTCGCTCCTTAAGATATTCCGAATCCTTAACCGAAGCTCTGTTTGCAGTTACTATCTCTACAATTAAATCGCCAATTACTTCTTCAACAATATTCAATTTATATACTCGGCTATTATTTAATTAACCTGCTTATTCTCAATGTTATACTTTTCCAGCAATCTATAAAAAGTAGCTCTTCCTATTTGCAATTTCTTTGCTGCTTCCACAATGTTGTTGTTCGTAACAAACAGGGCATGCTTAAGTGCCTCTTCTTTTAATCTTTCAAAAGGAATAATTGGAGCATCTTCTGCAAACAAGGCGGTGGATGTCAGATTCGATCCACCCGAATATGATTCAATGTTCGCAGGAAGAACCGAGGGATCGATCATATTATTGTCAGAAAGAATAATACATCTTTCAATTGTATTTTCAAGCTCCCGAACATTACCCGGCCAATCATGATCAAATAAATATTTAAGAGCTGTTTTGGTTACACCCTTAATGTTTTTTCCAAGCTTTGTATTGAACACCTTGACAAAGTGATCAATTAGAATAACAACATCTCCCCGCCTTTCACGGAGTGGAGGAATATTTATTGGAAAAGAGCTTAGTCGATAATATAGATCTTCTCTAAAATTCTTGTTGTCTACCGCGTCTTTCAAATTTCTATTTGTCGCAGAAATTATTCGAACATCCGTTTTAATAATTTCATTGCCGCCAACTCTTTCAAACTCTTTCTCTTGAATTACTCTAAGAATCTTGGCTTGCAAAGACATTTCCATCTCGCCAATCTCATCCAGGAAAATAGTCCCGCCATTTGCCATTTCAAATTTACCGATTTTTCTTTGATGTGCTCCGGTAAAGGCGCCCTTTTCGTGTCCAAACAACTCACTTTCAAGAAGCTCCCGTGGTATGGAGGCACTATTAACCACCACGAATGGTTTATCTTTTCTTATTCCCCTAAAGTGGACTGCTCGGGCAATTAACTCTTTTCCTGTTCCACTTTCCCCATTAATAAGTACTGTAATATTATTATCCAAAACCTTGTTTACCAATTTAAAAACATCCTGCATTTTTTTATCCTGTGAAATGATGTCCTCAAAACTTAGTTCCTCAACCAGGTTTTCTTTTAGCTTTTTTACTTCTCGCTCAAGGTCATAACTCCTAATTGAGTTTTTTACCGATTGTTCAAGACGATTCTTGTCGACAGGTTTTGGAAAATAGTCATATGCCCCCAACCTGATAGATTCCAACGCGACTTCTATGCTTCCTTGAGCAGACAACATTATAACAGGGAGGTTATTATCAAAGGCTTTTATTTTACCTAACAATTCAATTCCATTAATATCAGGGAGCATTATATCCAGCAATATTAAGTCTGGTTTTTCACTTAACTTGTCTAGTGCGCTAAGACCATCTTTAAAAGTCATAACCCTATACTTCCACTGATTTTTTATCCAGTGTGATAGCATTTTTAGTATTGAGTCTTCGTCGTCAACAATGAAAATAAGTTTTTCCAATTTTTCCCCTTTTACTTCTTTGGCAAACGAATAATAACCGAAGTACCTTTATTTACTTCACTGTCAAGTTTAATCAAGCCCTTGTGAAGATCTATTATTTGTTTTGATGCTGGCAAGCCCATTCCGGCCCCCGGATACTGATTGCCGGGTCTGTCAAGCTTATTAAATTTTTCAAATAGATTGGGAATGTCTTTCTTTGGCACTCCGACTCCAGTGTCACTAATAACGATCTCAACTTCCCCGAGAAACTCCTGAGCAATAACCTTTACCTTTCCACCTCTTTTTGAAAATTTGATGGCGTTATTCATAATATTGTTGATTGCTCTTGTAAGTCTTTCTTTATCAGCAGAAATTATCATTTCCGCTTCAGGAATTTCTGTGTTAATTGTTACTTCTTTTTCGGTCGCTAACTTTGAGTGTGCATTAATTATTTCTAAAAGCAACTCAACTAAATCGCAGGGTGATTTTTTTATTTGTTCTTTGCCTTGCTCTAGCTTCGAAAAATCCAAAATGTTTTCTATAAACTTTGCAAGTCTCTTTCCCTCGGTTAATATTATGTTATTAAACTCGTGAACCATGTCTTGAGATAAGTCCGGATCGCTGGCTATCGTTTCAGCAAACCCAACAATGGAAGCAAGGGGCGTTCTTAGCTCGTGAGAAACATTAGATACAAAATTACTTTTGAGTTTATTTAATTCCTCTAATATGGTTATCTGACTTTTTGCTCGTTCTCTTTCTATAGAAATAATTCTATTTGCTTCAACCAGTTGTTCTTTTAGTTCATTCAATTCTTTTGTTTGTTTAACAGAAAGCGAAATGTTCTTGCCCACACAAAATAACCCGGCAATTGTATTGTCATCGTTATAAGATGTCTTAGAGTGAATTTGGTAGTCTATTTCTTCGCCGTAACGATCAATAAACTTTGTTTCAAAAGAGACCATCCCTACGCTGCTTAACGCGTTCCCTATAATTTCAGCCAATGAATCTCTGCTTGATGGCTCAATAAAATCAAGGTAGTATTTACCGAGAATTTCCTGAACAGAATAGCCAAGCGCTTTTGCACCATTCTGATTAATCATTTTAAAATTGCCGTTACTATCCAATACAGCAATTAGATCATCGTCCGCCTCAATTAAAAAACGAAAGGTTTCAACAGCGCCATCCTGCTGATGATTAGAATATTTTGTGCTCTTTTCAGCCATTAAACAGATAATTTAGTTGTAAAGGAAACAAGTCTATTTTGCTATGTAATTAGAAAGATACGATTTTTAAACAAAACAAATAACTCTAATCTGGAAGAATTTGTCGGGATCTTTTAGTAATGATGAAATATAAAAAAAATAGAAAACAAAGAGTAGACGAGAAGAGCCAGTAACCATAATGTGAGCTAAAATCAACAAGCATCGCGCCAAACATTGGACCCAAAAGCGTACCCACCCCGTACATCATTATAAAATGACCATTTGATTGAGCAATATATTTAGATTCTACTATTTCCATGGTCAAATTTAAGCCTATCGTATAATACGAGGGAACAAGTCCACCGATGATAAAAAATGCGATGAGCAAAACATAAAACTGGTTTGTAATTATTGGCGTGAGAAAAAGAGCTCCGAGTATGACGGATACAAATAGTAATAAATTGAATTTTGAAACAGTATCAGATAATTTGCTGATAAAATACAAAATGATAATTCCGCCTGCTACAAATGAAGTTAGAAATGTAGAGACTTCTGAAGTTGAAAAAAAACTTCGCAATCCAAATATTGGAACTGCGACAAATACCGAAGCCTCAAAGACACCGAAAATAAATGCGGACAACATGCTCATTGTCGGCATTTTTGAGAGAGGCATTTTTTCTCTGCAGCTTTCAATTATTAGTGAAGTTTTAGTGTCCATGAAGGCTGACTGCAAAATCAGAACAAAGATCATAACTAACGCTCCCACCACAAATGGCAGCCAATCGGCTAGTTCTACCGTCCAAACAAGCATTGTTCCAAAAGCTATGCCCAAAGAAAGCAAGATAACATATAAGCCGATGTTCTTTCCTCGGTTTGTGGTATCACTTTCAAGATTAATCAAAATTTCTGTGGCAACAAAAATTGCCGTGCTGCCAATACCAGTTATAAATCTTACTGGAATTAGTATATAAAGATTATTCCAAAAAATGTGTCCCAACGATCCAACGATAAGAGATATTAGTCCGCCCAGCATAACAATCTTAATTCCATGTTTTTCAACATATTGTCCGATCCATGTTGAAAAAAGAACAAAAGGAACATAATTTATAGTTGTGATTATTCCAGTTATAATTCCCGGAGTATTGTTTCTTTCAAATAATACAACCGTTACCGGCGTTAGTAAACCAAAAGTAATTCCGCCTATTCCAATGCCTACAAAAGCCAGTAAAAGGTTTTTATTCATTCAACATAAAGCCCTATATTTGATAGGTGCAAAAATAGTCAGTATAAAATATATTGCATAATGTATTTTTTGATTTTTAATTTTGAGCAAAATAAATGACGAACGTAATAAAAAAACCAGAATTACTTGCTCCAGTCGGGGATTGGAAAATGCTTCACGCTGCCATTAAAGGGGGTGCTGACGCCATTTATTTTGGGCTGGATAAACTAAATATGCGGGCTAAAGCCCAAAACTTTACTCTTGATAACCTTACAGAGCTAACTTCAATTTGTAGAAGTAATAATGTCGACACTCATTTAACGTTGAATTCAATCGTCTACGAGAGCGAACTTGTCGAGTTAGATGAAATTCTTGTTAGTGCAAAAAAGGCCGGCGTTACAATGATTATTTGTTGGGACATGTCTGTTGTATCAAAATGTATTCAATATGAAATGCCTTTTTGTATAAGCACACAAGCCTCTATTTCCAATTCAGCTTCTGCTCATTATTACAAGCAACTGGGCGCCAAAAGAATTGTTCTGGCCCGCGAGTGTAGTCTTGATATGATTAAAGTAATTAAAAAAAATACCGGGATGGAAATTGAAACATTCGTTCATGGGGCAATGTGTGTTGCCGTTAGCGGTAGATGTTTTATGAGTCATCATGTTTTTGGTAACAGCGCAAACAAAGGCGAGTGTATTCAACCCTGCCGACGTGAATTTAGAATATATGATGAAAGTGATGATTATTCTCTGCTAATTGGGACTGACTATGTAATGTCGCCAAAAGATCTTTGCACCATAGAATTTATTGATGAACTGATTGAGTCGGGGATTGATTCCTTTAAAATAGAAGGAAGGAAAAGAAGTCCCGAGTATATTTTAAAAGTTGTTTCTGCCTATAGAAAAGCCATAGATTTTCATGCGGAAGGTAAGTTAACTCTGGAGATTAAAAAAGAGTTACTGAAAGAATTGGAGTCTGTTTACAACAGGGGCTTTTCAAGTGGATTCTATCATGATAAGCCTTCGGGTAATGATTATACTATCAAATACGGAAGCTCTGCAACTACAAGAAAAGTATATGTTGGAAAGGTTGTAAATTATTTTAAGAAAACAAATATTGCTCAAGTAAAAATTGAATCACAGAATTTAGAGCTTGGGGCTTCCGGATATATAATTGGAGATACGACTGGGGTTGTTGATGTTAAATTTGATGCCATGCAGGTCGATGGCAATGAGGTCGAAATTGCTGAAAAGGGGGATGATTTAACTTTTTACTGTGAAGAAGTTTTACGAAGAAATGACAAACTGTTTAAGATCGTTGATGTTAAAAATTAAATCCGGTCCTCTTGTTGCGGCTCCTCACCAAAACTGATAAGTGCCTCATTAAGTGAACTATGAATTTTGAAGACTCTGTTCATGTTCGTCATTTCGAAAATCATTGATGAGGCTTTATTGTTGTAAATCAACTGAAGATCACCTTTCAAACTACTTATCTTTTTCAGTGAGGCTACCAACGCACCAAGAAAAGTAGAATCTATATAGTCACAAAAACTAAGGTCAACAATAATCCTAAGGTAGTTTTTTTTTATCAGGTCCAGTATATAATCTCTGAATGACATTGCATCTTTAAGTGTCGCCCTCGTGAGATAAACCGAGACAATTACGGTTTCGCCATATGGTTCAGATTTATAATCCACAAATACTCGAATTAACATGCATGATCAAAAATTCAAAATAATATCTCATGGACTTTGTTGTCAACAAAGAAATCACAAAAAGTTATCTTGATTGTTAACGGTAAATATAAAGAAAAAAACAAATTGTATACACTTGTTAATTAAAAGTTCACTGTCTTAGTTACATAGCAGAGTCTGAATTTTTCAGGGACAGCCTTTACAGTTTAACTTTGAGTGAAAAACTAATGTCGGTAGAATTATTCAAATTAATGGAGGGCAAGAACGAAATGTCCTGTGTGGGAAGTTCGTCTCTGAACAACAATAGATCAATTTGTGAGTAAATCCAAACAGCAGCATATGCACCAATAAGTATATTCCGCACTTTATACATTTCGTTGTAGAGATCGTACTTTTGTGGAATCAGATTAAGGTTTGTTTCAGAAAGGTAATTCTCTTCCCTGGAATTAGTTTCAATAACTGAGTAAACAAGTCCTCCTAAAAGCAATGCGCTGCTACTGCTTAGCAGCCAACCTTTTGTATTCATATCCAGATCAAAATGTCCAAGCCCAGGCAAAAGGATTGATTTAGCCATTGCCGATTGAACAAGAGCTGTTTTATTAATGTAAATTACAGGCTCGACTTCGTTCTGATTTTCTTGTTTTGTGTTAGCCGTGTTTTGCTCGGTTTTGATAACAATTTGCTTAAAATCATTTTTAATACTGTTAAAAAAATCTATTATTTTGGGAGAGATCAAAGTTGGATTTAATTCGTAATTTGCATCTATTTTAAGAAGCTCTATAAAATTTATTCTAGACTCCTCAACTCTATTTAATGAATAAAGAGCAACGGCTGTCATTGTAAAAACATTGCTACGCTCCTCAAGGCTTAGTTTTGTATTGCTCTCCAACAGGACTTTTGAAGTAGTAATTACCTCTTCATAATTGAAGGACTGATAAGCGTTTTTAACTTTTTCTATTGTTACGCTTTGCCCGAATAATCCATTCGCAAGCGATAATACCATTATACTAATTATTAAATTTCGCATATCACCTTAACAAAACCATTTTATGAGAAACATTAAAATTGTTGCTATTCATTGTATAGATGTAAACTCCCGAAGCCACATTCATTCCGTTACTTCCCTTACCATTCCATTTAACAGAATGTTCTCCTGCGCCCAATTCTGAATCCAAAAGCGTACAAACATATTCTCCCGAAACAGAATAAACGGTTATTGATACATTGGAAATACGGCTTAATTTAAAAGAAATATTTGTGGCTGGATTAAACGGGTTCGGGTAATTCTGCATTAATTCATATTCAATTGGGATATAACTGTTTTTTTCTACCGATGTAAGTCCTGGTTCAAAGGTCTCAATGCTTGATACTACTTTTCCCATTTCGTCAAAACCGCCCATTACGAAAAATTTATTATTGGAATAACTTGCCATGAAGTTTGTTCTTGCAATATTCATCTCAGGAGCATTCCAAATTGAATATTCGTTATTTTCGAAGGAAAAAACTTCAACACTTTTTAGCGCCTCCGAACTTTCATTATAACCACCCATAATAAAAATATAGCTCTCATCACCAAATACAACAGCCTGCCCTGCGGCGCGAGGTTCCAAAAGCTTTATATCAAGCTTTATAAGTGTCTCGTTACTAATATCGAATTTGTAAATATCTTGTGTAATTCCGTTGAGCACTCCGCCAAATATGTAAACCTGGCTTTGAAAGATCTCCGTCATTTGCTGTTCGGGTAACTTTCTATTTGCAAAGACCTGGTCTTCTACTACGCCAAAGGTGTTGGATGATAGGTTATATTTTAAAATGTAAGGATAATTTATGTTTGGAATTACCTGCTCGGGGTTTCCTCCAAATACAAATAATCTTCCGCCATAGACAACACCAGCAGATGATTTCCTGTTGAAGTGAGAATTATTTCCGGCGATTATACTTGGATTAAAAAAATCCCAAACTTCGATACTATTTTCATGCTGTGCCCCTGGAGTAACGCCTCCCAAACTAAATATTTCTCTACTATAAGCCGCCGAAACAAAAGCTCTTCTTGGTGAAACCATCAGAAGTTCAGAGTTCTGCCAACTGTTATTCACATAGTCATACTTCTGAATAAAATCTACCGATGACTGAGTAGATTCTGAATATCCTCCCATTACATACATCCCGGTCTGGTAAAAAACCATAGCCGCGTCCGCTACCGGGTTGGGCATATTTCCTATAATAACCCATTGGTCAAGTTGAGCATTAATCATACTACAGAAAATCAAATTCATTATAAAGTATTTAAGAGTTTTCATCGATTATCAGACCAGTGATGGAATTAATTTTTAAAACTGTATTTGACTGATAAAGTATCATTTCTACGCACAACCACAGTATCATTTAGTGTTGCGAAATGCGGATTTGTAATACGAAAAGTATATCTTCCGGGGACTAATTGCAAAGAATTTGCTAATGGTGTTTGACCAATGTGCTCACCATTAACATAAAGTTCCCCCCATGGAAAAACTTTACAATCAACATACCCGTATAGGGTATCGAGGTTAACCTTTACTGTATAAAGCGCATTTGCCTTAATGCTTATTGTTTCCCGATACGATGGAAATTGTGGATGTGACAAAACCAATTTATGCTCTCCCGTTTCCAGCCGCAGGGGTTTTTCAAGAGGAGTTGTATCTATCTGAGTCCCATCAATAATTATATTCCCCCATGGACTACACTCAACTAATAGCTCACCAAAAGTAAGTACCGTCGCAACATTTTCTGTCGGCTTTTCCACTCGCTCCGGGTCATTGTTGCCTGATGTGGTCGTTCCATCATTTGCCGGAATTAGGGTTTTGTCAACTGTTGGAATTACAGCTGTGTTGTTCTCGGACACAGGAGTATTATTTTGCAAAGAATCAGTCATAGAATCAGCATTCAAGGTTTCATTTTGAATTGATTCTGGTGTAGTCATCGACTTACTACTTTCTTTTTTGTTAACAAAGAAAACAACATAAATCAACAAAAACAGAACCGTTGCCGCCGCTATTGAATAGTAGATTTTTTGCTGGAGATTCTCCTGTTTTATTTTTTTTCTGAAAACATTATTGTTGTCAACTATTGTATTAAAGCTAGGTTCTACGCCCAGCATTTTCATAGCTTCCAATGCGGACTTACATCTTTTTGTGTTGCTTCGAACAATAGTATTATTAACTAATTCTGCAATAGCTTCCGGAAGTGTCTTTAATTCTTGAAGAATAGTTTTGTAATCTTTAGTTATTATGTTGTTGATACTCTCATTGACATCATTTCCCAAGAAGGGGTTAATTCCCGTAAAGAGCTCGTAGATTACTATCCCAAAAGAAAAGAGGTCGGTTTGTGGCGTAATAACATCACCCGAAACTTGTTCCGGAGACATGTAACAAGGCGTACCAACAATTGCTGATTTACTCGTAACAAAGCTTTCGGTCTTAGATAAAGCCAGTCCAAAATCACCAATTTTAACATTCATTGCATGATCAACAAAAATATTTTCGGGTTTTATATCCCGATGAATAATGTTATTAGAATGAGCCTCATGCATTCCCTGTAAAATTTGTATTACTATTTGTTTTTTGTCTTTATCATTAATATCATTTTTTTTAATTACTTCTCTAAGACTTGTTCCTTTGAAATACTCAAAGGAAATGTAGAAATATTTTCCGTGTGTGCCGAAATCCAAAACCTTAATTATATTCGGGTGATCAAGACTGGCAAGAATTTTTGCTTCTCTTTTAAATCTTTCTATTACCGAGTTGTCAGGAACCGTCTGAGTATTAAGGCATTTAAGAATAATTTCTTTACCGAGATAAATATGTTTGGCAAGGTAAACGCCAGTATAATCATCCTTTTTGAAGCACTCAATAATTTCGAATTTTTCAAACAATATGTTCTGTTTCGTTTCACTCATGTAAGATTATATTTCCAACTCCTTAATCTTCATTTGAACCCAGCGAACGGAAACGCCTAAAGACTTTGCAGCTAAGGATTTGTTTCCTCCAAATTCACTTAGTCTTCTTTTCAACAACATAACTTCGAAATCCTTCAATGTTCCTTGAAATTCAGAAACTGATTTTTCTTCGTCAAATAGTATTTCTTCACTAGTAATATATTCGCCATCAGAAAGGATGATAGCTCTTTCCAAAATATTTAACAACTGTCTCACATTGCCGGGCCACATATAGTTCTGTAGTTTCCTCATCGCATCTTGCTTAATTTGCCCCCTGTATTCCCTAACATTTCTAAGAAAATGCTTTGCTATTAGTGGGATATCTTCTACTCTTTCTCTTAATGGAGGTAATTTTATCGGAAAAACATTTAGTCTGTAGAACAGATCCTCCCGGAATATACCATCCAGAACAAGTTGTTTTAAGTCCTTGTTTGTTGCAGCAAGAATTCTAACGTCAACTTTTTTAACTTTTGTATCGCCAAGACTTATGATTTCGCGGTTCTCAATAACTCTTAATAACTTAGCCTGAAGGGAAGGTGATATATCGGCAATTTCATCAAGAAAAAAGGTGCCCGCTTCAGCCACTTCAAGCAATCCTTTCTTGTCGGTATCAGCACCGGTAAACGCACCCTTCTTATATCCAAACAATTCACTCTCAAGCAGTGTGTCCGGAATAGACCCACAGAACTGGGCTAAAAATGGTTTGTCTTTTCTGTTGCTAAGATTATGAACTGCCCTTGCTACAAGTTCTTTACCTGTTCCGCTTTCCCCTGTAATTATTACAGTTGCATTTGTTTTTGAAACTCTTCTTAATAAGGTAAAAAGCTCTGTCATAGGCTTACTTTCCCCTATGATTTCGGGTATCGGTTCAACATTTTCAAGTTCTCTTTTTAGAATAATATTTTCATTTTTCAGAGACTCTACTGCAATAATTTTATCAAGCGCCAGCGAAATAAGATTTGAGAAAAAGCTCAGAAATAATAAATTTTCTTCAGTAAACTCTTTCCTGTTAAGCTGGCTATCCGCCAGAATTACACCCCAAATAATGTCGTTTTGAATTATTGGTACAGCAACAACCGATTTGATTTTATGTATTTGTATACTTTGAAATTGCGAAACACCAGGGTCGTTCATTACGTCGTGATAAAGGAGAGGTTTCCTCTCGTCAATCACTTTTTGCAGCAAGCCGGAAGAAAATTCCGATAAATTTGATATTGTTTCCTTCTCTAAATTTCTTGCCAGGACTATATTAAACTCTTTTGTAAATTCATCATATCGAACAAAAAGTCCTCTTTCAGCCTCAATAGCTGACACCAAAAGATCCAATGATTCTTCAACCAGACTCTCTTCGTAACTTGAGGAATTTAATGCATCGCTAAGCTTAAACAGTATTTCGTACTGATCTTCTGAAAGATTTGTTACTTTTTTAATGTCAACATCAGAATATAAAGTCATTTTTTATTCAAATTTATTCGGGAATTTCAATAACAAACGATGCCGGCTTTGATCGAATACTGTTTCCGTATTCGTCTACTAAAAATATTACCCAATAGTAATTTCCGTCTGGAATAACTGTGCCAACTCTGTGTGAAATAACATCTGAGGATATATTTTCAGATTGCCAAAAAAATGTCGGATTTATTTCATTTGTATATATTTTAATTTTATAATAAAAACTGAACCCAGGCTCAACACGATTCCACTTTAATACAGGATTGCTTGATTGAACAACCTGATTGTTTGCCGGTGAAATATAATCAACGCTCGTGGAGATCACTCTCTTCAGCTGTTGAGCACCAACAAGATACGAAGAACCATTTTGATAATTAACATAAAGAAAAAAGTCCTCGCCAATAAGTCCATCTATTTCATCGATATTGAGATCTGTCTCGTGAATAAATTTTTCAAATATTCCAAATTCATTAGCCGTTAAGAGCTGATTATAATTATGTGCCTGATTAATTAACCGTAATCCGGAAATTTCGTTTGCATTGTCATCTAAAATTTTTGTTTGAAAGTATAATGAACCCGTTTTCCTATCCGGATGATCAAGTTCTACTACTGAATAGAATGTCGGATTAACAAGAATGGGAACTCTATCTAGCGAAATATTCACCCTTAAGGTATCAAAATCGCCCCAACTAATTCTGGAAGAATCAGTATGATAATTTTCGTTTTCAAAATATAACCATCCGTCTGCGTCTTCAAGATTCAAGAGCTTATAATAACCCGAATTATTGGAAAAAACCCCCTGGCTTCTGTTCAAGGAAACCATCACGTCAGATATTGGTGTGGGAGAACTATCCAACGACATCGCATACCCATCAATCATTTTTACTATAGGTTCAATTTTTACTGTGTCGGGTTTGATTACCAGAGACTCGACTGGGTTGTTCCTTGGAGCATCACATGCCGAGATGATAAAAAACAGAACAAACACCGATGATAATAAAATGTTTTTCATACTTAAAATATAATCATAATTGTTTTTTAATAATTAAACATACGAATAATTATCTGCAATTGAAAAATGAAATCACAAATGGCAATTAAGATTTCAATGCTCGTTTTCAAATGAAATAGAGGGTAAATTTAACAAATTTTGGCTATTAATATAAGACCAAAATCACATCTCTTTAGATTTATTATCGACTGCCCGAAGGTAATTTGACATGAAAAATTGTTTCTATCTTTGGTCGACTTGAAATAGTCATAATGCCATTATTTTTACGAATGAGCTCCTTGCATAATGAAAGCCCCAACCCTGTACCAGACTCATTATTTGTGCCATCAGTAGATTTAATCTGATCAGAGTTTAATAGACTATCAATTTGGTCTTCACTCAACCCTATTCCATTATCAATAACATCAACTTCAAAGAAGCCAGGAATCGATTTGGATTCTATTCTGATATGTCCCTCCGAGGGACTAAATTTTATAGAGTTCGATATGAGATTTCTAAAAATAGTCTCAAGCATATTTCGGTCAACATACACACTATGGTTCTCACCAATGTTACACTCTACGGTTATTCCTTTGTGTTCAAGGTTTCCGCTGAAAATATCTAAAACACCATTGATTGTTTCAATGATATTAACTTTTTCCGGATTATATTCAAAATCATTCGTCTGAATTCTTGCCCAGTCAAGCAAGTTTTTTAATAAATTATACAACCCGGTGGAAATTCTTTTTATGGAGCTGATATGTAACTCGATCTCATCTTTTTCATAATCGCCAATTCCGGAGAGAATGAGGTCAGTGTAACCAATGATACCATTTAGTGGTCCACGCAGATCATGCCCGATAATGGAAAGGATTTGATCTTTGGCCATATTAAGTTTTTTTAGGGCTTTTTCTGATTCCTCCAGCCTTTCATTTTGTCTTGTGAGCATTTCGGCTGCATTCTCAACCATTTTTCTTTGTAAATAGTAATCAATAAAGAACTTTACCTTTCCAATAAGAATTTCCGATATAATTGGTTTCGAAAGAAAATCAACAGCTCCCTTTTCAATACCCTTTATTTTGAAATAGTCATCCGAGTAAATAGCAGACATAAAAATAACCGGGATATATCTGTTTTTTTTCTCTTCTCTCAAGATCTCAACAGTTTCATATCCATCCATTTCCGGCATTTGCACATCAATAAGTATGAGTGCAAATTCATGTTCAAGGGTTTTTGCAATGGCATCATTTCCGGTTAAGGCCCTGAAAAATTCAACGTCCAAGTCTTGCAGAACTCTTTCGAGCGCCACCAGATTTTCGGCTCTATCATCAACTATTAATACTTTTGGTTTCATTAATTCCTCTTTATTGATATAGCCAAATTCTTAGAAGAGATAGGAGCCTGTCAATTTCAACCGGTTTAGACATGTAGTCATTCGCACCGGCATCTATGCACATTTGCTTGTCCTCTTTCATTGCCTTTGCGGTAAGAGCAATAATAGGTAAGTTTTGTAATTTTTTGTCCTTACGAATTTTTTTCATCGTCTCATATCCGTCCATTACTGGCATCATGATATCCATAAGAACTAAGTCAATGTCACTTTGTTTTTGCAGAACTTCCAGCGCTTTTAGACCATTCTGAGCTTTAGACGTCCGAATTCCCCTCTCTTCCAAAATTTTAGAAATTGCAAAAACATTTCTCATATCATCATCTACTATGAGTATGTGTTTATCTTTTAAGAGCTCTTCTTTTTCATATAATTTTCGAATCATCTTACGCTTCGCAGCCGGCAACTTATCAACTACTCTATGTAAGAAAATGGCCGTTTCATCAAGTAGTCTTTCTTCTGACTTGACCCCTTTAATAATAATAGAACTTGCGTACTTGTTTAATTCGTACTCCTCTTCCCAGCTCAGGTCTTTACCAGTATAAACAATAATTGGTGGAATATTCACCTCTTTCATCTTATCAAGCTTTTCAAGCAATTCAAACCCGGAAATATCCGGTAGATTAAGGTCAAGAATAACACAATCAAATGAACCTGAAGTGAGGTTTGCCAAAGCCTCCTTGCCGGTACTTACTGTTTTTGTTTCTACATCTCCATTTCCAATAAGTTTTTGTATTGAAACTCTTAAGTTTTCGTCATCTTCAACAACCAAGAGTCTTTTTATCTCTCTGTCAAGAATGCTCTTAATCCGCCCGAAAGCCATATCAAGATCGTCTCGGTTGATCGGTTTTGTTAGATACCCAACAGCTCCTTTCTTAAATGCATCAATTGTTTCTTCTTCAGCCGACATCATATGAATCGGTATATGTCTTGTTTTAGAATTTCCCTTTAAAGTTTCAAGAACACTCCAACCACCAATGCCAGGTAAATTGATATCAAGAATAACGGCATCAGGTTTGTACTTGTCTGCAAAATGAAGTCCCAATTCCCCATCACCTGCATGGATACATTTGAAATTCTTCTCATGACAAAATCTATACAGGGTTTTGGAAAAATTGAAGTCGTCTTCAATTACTAAAATCACTTTATCGTTCTTTATGATATTATCTCTATCGTCCTCAATAGAGTTGTTGAAGTTTATTTTCACAGGCACAACAGAAACCTCTTTAAAGTAAGCAGGTTGAGTGGTTGGTTTAAATGTCTCTGGCTCATTCTTTTCAAGCTTAATCTCAAAAGGAATATACAGAGTGAATTCTGTTCCTATACCTAGTTCGCTCTCTAAATGGATTTCGCCGTGTAATAACTTTGCCAATTCCTTTGAGATAGAAAGCCCCAATCCGGTACCCCCGTACTTACGGGATGTTGATCCATCCGCTTGTTGGAAAGCTTCAAATATTGCCAGTCTTTTATCTTCCGGAATTCCAATACCAGTATCTTTTATCGAAATTGCAAGTATTCTCTCGTTATGTAACTCTTCTCTTCTTATATTATTTTTATCTACCTTACCGGTAATATTCACAGAGACTGTTCCTTCGTCTGTAAACTTTACCGCATTCGAAACGAGATTTAATAAAACCTGTTGAAGTTTCTGGGGATCAGTAAATATTTCTCTTGGTAGGTCCTTATCTTTTTCAATAACGAGCTTAATGTTTTTTTCTTCTGCAACGTGCTTAAATTTTTCCTTGATTCCAGATATTATCGATTCAATAGGCATGTTCTCGGGATAAAGTACCACCTTCCCGGATTCAATTTTCGACAGATCAAGAATTTCGTTTATAAGCTTTAGAAGATCATTCCCGCTGTTATAAATTATTTCAGCAGACTCTACCTGATCTTCATCAAGATTTTCTTTTTTGTTTCTCATTAAGTCTTGAGAAAGTATTAGTAAGCTGTTGAGGGGAGTTCTAAGTTCATGCGACATGTTCGCCAGAAATTCTGATTTGTATCTGCTGGATGCTTCAATCTCCCTGGCCTTTTCCTGAATTTCATTTTGAGCATATCGTAAATCTTCATTTTTTTTTGAGAGTTCTGACTTTTGTCTCTCAAGATAATCTGATTTTTCTTCCAATTCTTCGTTTATTGCCTGCAGTTCCTCCTGCTGTGCTTTCAATTCGGTTTGTGATTGTTTCAGCTTTGCAGAATGCTCTTCCAACTCCTGATTGGCCTTTTTTAGCCCTTCCTGTTGTTCTTCAAGAATTGTGGTTTGCTCTTCAAGCATAGCCGCTTGCCCCTGGGTTTCTTCCAACAAAGATGCAACTTGATTTCTTGATAAGGTCGAATTAATGACTATTGCCAAATTCTCTGATATTCTTTTTAAAAAATCCATATGGAATTTTGTGAATTCATGTATTGACCCAAGCTCAATAACCCCAATAACTATTTCGTCAAGCAACAAAGGGTGAATAACAATAAACTTTGGTTGTATTTCGCCAAGACCTGATTTTATACTAACATATTCCTCGGGCAATTTTGAAAATACTATTGTTTCTTTTTCAAGCGCTGCCTGTCCAACAAGTCCTTCCCCAATTTTAAATTCATTTGAAATAGTATTTCGTTTTGTATAAGCGTAGCTGCCATACAGCTTAAACAAATCATCCTTTTCTTTCACATACATTACGCCAACCTGAGCATCAACAAATTTTGCCAGATATTTTATTATGTTACTGCATATTTCCGACAAGTCTAAATTTCCACGCACACTTTCATTTAATTCATTCTGCCCTTTTAAAATTTCCGTTTGACGCTGAATTTTCACTTCGGCATCCTTTTTTTCCGTAACATCCAACAGACTTTCTACAAGCCCGATAAATTCTCCGTTAGGCTTTCTTAGAGTCCTTGAAGAACAATCACAAGCAATCTTGGAAGATGAGGAGGGTTCAATTTCCATATGAAAATTGAAATTTTCTATTCCCCTATTTAATTGATTTATTGGACATTCATAAGTATTACATATTGAACTTTTCAGTAAATCATAACAATTTGTTCCTGAAACTTCCTTACCATTAATCTTGATTAGGTTTGATAGTGTTTTGTTGACTGCTATTATTTTGAAATCCTTGTTAACAATAAGTTTGCTATCCATAGAGCTATGAAATATTTCATCCATCTCATATTGAATTTGAGAATTTCGCTCATTGCTTCTTTTGTATATTATTAATACATATCCAAGAATTATAAAATAAGCCACTAACCTTAATAGATGCCAAAACCACCAATCATAATGCCATAAATAAGACATTTGAAAAAACACACCAGCAAAACCAAACAAAAAACTTAAAGAGGCAAAAAGAATATCGTCCCCCTCTTTAGTTTCTTTATATTGCATTATAAAATGAATGAAAGAGAGAAGGAACCCCAATCCACCAACTATATTTAGGAAATTTGCAACAACACTAAAATGCTCTTCTACTATCATTTCGGGTACAGACTCTGGAGATATTATTGAATACAGACTAATAATAATTGCACTAACTGCAACAATAACAGGAATTGCTTTTCTATGGTTACTGTTTTTCGAATATTCAGGCAACCAGACCAGGGCAAAAAACACACCACCTGCAAACACTGCCAAACTATGCAGCCAAACAAAAGTATTACCGGGTGCAACCATAGCATGAAATATATCCAGAATACCCATACTAGCTAAACCGGAAATAATCCAAATTTGATTTCTTTCGTCTTTACTATTTCCCACTATATACAAAAGCATTGCCAGTATAACAGCAATAACACCACCCAAAACTTCAACTGAAGAGTGTGCTGGTTCACTTGTCCAGAGAACAATAGCTAGTTGATTTGAAAGCAAGATATTTATGGTAAGGGGGAGAATACCACAAAGTAAAAGAACAAGAAATAATTTTAAATAAAAATCTAATTTGTTCTTTGACTTCAATGTTGTTTGGTCAATTAACTCCATAATTTAATTTCCGTTTAGTGTGATAACTGATTTAATATTTCTACTATGGCTTCAGGCTCTAAAATGTAATCTGTCTGACAATTAGTAATTACTGACTTTGGCATCACAGAAGAAAACGCTGAATTTGGATTTTGTACAATCACAATTCCACCGTATTCTTTGATTAATTTAGCTCCTTTAGTTCCATCACTATTCGCTCCGGTAAGGATTACCCCTACGGTTTTTTCTTTATATAATTCTGCCGCGCTTTCAAAAAGAACATCAATCGATGGTCTTGAATAATTTACCTTCTCATCTGCCGAAAGCGAAAATGTTTCATCTTCTTCAATGTACAAATGGTAATTTGGCGGGGCGATGTAAACGTGCCCCGGCTTCAATGATTCTTTCTCCTCAGCTTCACTCACACTCAATGACGTAATTCTCTCAAGATGTTTTACAAAATAATCATCACTGCTAGGGTGAAGATGCTGAACGATAACAATGGGAACGGGGAAGTCCTTTTTTAGTCTGGATAATATCTCTGACAAAACATTTAGCCCACCTGCAGAAGACCCTATAACTACAACACTATATTTTCGAATATTTTTGTTCATTTTAAATGATCGTCAAAGTTTCTTTCTGTATATTTTTTCTTTTCTGTGAATTTCCTCATATCTGCTCTCTATCTCAGAAAACCTTATACTCTCCTTTGTGCCTAGGCATAGAAAACCATTTTTCACTAAACTTCTGTCAATTAATGTAAAAACTTTATTTTGAAGATCACGATCAAAATATATAAGTACGTTTCTGCAAAGAATGAAATGCACTTCCTGAAAAACAGAATCTGTAACAAGATTATGGTTCGCAAATGTAATGTTCTTTTTTAATTCGTTTTTAACTCTGGCATAGTCGTAATTAGAATCAAAATAGTCGGATAATCCACCATCGCCTCCAGAAATTTTGTAATTTTCCGAGAAAGACTTTATTGAAGAGAGAGGAAAAATACCTTCTTTAGCCTTTCTTAAGGATTCCGTGTTCATATCGGTGGCATAAACCTGAACTTTATCCTGCAGCCCTTCTTCAAACAGCATAATTGCCAAAGAATAGACCTCTTCTCCCGTGGCGCACCCGGCATGCCATATTTTAATAAATGGAAATGTTTTAAGGTGCTCAAAAATATTATTTCTAATAACATGAAAGACTTCAGGATCCCTGAAAAATTCGGTAACCGTTACTGACAAGCTATGTAAAAAGGAGGCAAACACAGTTTTATTATCTATAATTTCCTTCTGCAAAACATCCAGGGCTTCATATCCTGATTCTTCCATAAAGCCCTTGATTCTTCTTGACAAAGATGCTCTGGAATAGTGTCGAAAATCGTATCCATAGATTGAGTAAATTTCATCGAGTAAAACATCTATTTCGTTTTTATTATTATATCCCATTGATAATCCGATTCTTGTCATTGAAACAAACTAATATATTGTTGGTGCTTCGAAAAAGCTTTTATTTCAATTCTTTATACTCATCAACCAGTAAGCCAAATCTAAAAATATTCCAGAACTTACCTTCATTAAACTTTCCTTCCCTCAAGGTCCCTTCTAGTTTGAATCCAAGCTTTTCAACCAAAGCAATGGATACCTTATTGTACTCAATTACCTCCGCTTCAAGACGATGTAAATTCATCTTCTCGAAAGCGTATTTAATAATTGACCTCATAGCTTCTTCGCCGTAATGCTGACCATGAAATTCTTTTTTCAGAATTATGCTCAGTTCTGCCTTTCTGTTAAACCATCTGATTTTAATAAGCCTCAAGTCGCCAATCAATTCACCATCTTTTTCAATCCGAAATTGCATTTCCTTTGGTATACCTTGCGGATACAGTCTGGTCTCAGACATGCTGAATAATTCTTCAACATTTTCAACCATATTTTTAATTTCTTCGTCTTCATTGGTTGTAAGTCTTAGCAAAATATTTTCTGATTGTATAATCATGGCTTAACTCCAAAATAATCTTCAACGTGTAAAAACGGAATGATTGCAGAGATAATTCCAGGAATGTAAAGTTCTTTCCTGTTCATTTTTCCTTCTGTAAAATAACCTATGGCACCCAATTTCTGTTTCGTGTTTTTTTCGTTTTGTATATCATCCATAACATGTCCGAGCTCCTCCCCGTTCAGCAATCGCTTAACAACATTTTGGGGAAGTTGAAAATGAGCCGAGGTGCCAAATGACTTGTTACCATGTTTGTCTATTAAACACATACACCCAAAGGCAAACCAGCGTCCGAAGGTTTCTTTAATTCCTCCTTCAATCCCAATCATATAATCTGCACCAAAAGACTCCCTACTGTTGAGCTTCTTAAGTGCTAATGCCCGGTTTTCGGCACCCAGATAAGTTTCTTCATTAATGGGTTGTGTTTTTACGCCTGAATCCACCTCCAGCGAAATGACTTCGACTGTTTCATGATAAAGCTCAAAAGCTTCTTTAGCGGCTTCAAGTTTAACAGGATTTTTTGTGCCAACTAAAATTTTCATGTAATTTCCAAAATTGTTTAAATTATATTTTTATACCATGACCATATAAAACTAAAACCTTGTATGTGGCTGGTTACTTGTAACTTACCAATTTACGAAAATACTATTAATATTGAAGGAGATGATATGAATTCCCTATCCATTTGATGACTCAGAACTTTCCAGCGGGAGTTGCTTTTGCGCGATGAGATTAGGAGCTTTTGTTGAAATAATTCAAAAATATATTTGTCATTCCGAGCCTGCCTTAGTCGGCAGACGGGTTTCTTTCGGAATCAAATAATTTTTACTCGGCAGCATTCAGACTCTGAAACAAGTTCAGAGTGACACTAATGGATGATCCACAATTAAACTATATCTAGCATTCGCTGTATGGGGATGCGCGCTTTAACAGCGAGATCCTCTGGTACTTTCACCTCAAACTGCTCATATTTAAGTGCGTCCCGTACTTTTTCCAGTGTTATCATTTTCATGTATTCGCAAACGGAGGCGTCACTAATTGGAAAATAGTCAGCCTCCGGTTTAATTTTTTTCATGCGATGAAGGATCCCAACTTCAGTGGCAATAACAAATTCCCTCGCCTCGGAATTTTCGATATGTTTTATCATTCCCTCGGTTGAATAGATATGAGTATTGTTGCAGCTTTCATACATTGTTGACTTCAACAAACAGGAGGAGGAACAACCGCACTCAGGGTGGATAAGAAAATCAGCATGCGGGTATTTATCATGCGCCGCGTCAAAATCTATTTCGCCAATCTTTTCATGCACATGGCAGCCGCCTTCCCAAATCTTAATATCTCTGCCAGTAACGGCTTCAACATAGCGCCCTAAAAATCTATCGGGCAAAAATAGAATCTCTTTATCGGCAGGAATTGAATTAACAATTTTAACAGCATTTGATGATGTAACACAATAGTCAGTCTCCGCTTTAACCGCAGCGGTTGTGTTTACATATGAAACGACCACAGCGCCGGGGTTTTCTTTTTTCCAGGCGATTAACTGCTTAGCTGTTATACTATCGGCTAAAGAGCAGCCTGCGTTAAGATCAGGGATAAGAACTTTTTTTGTGGGTGATGTTATGGAGGCCGTTTCTGCCATAAAGTGAACGCCGCAGAAAACAATAATATCAGCTTCGGTTTTAGCTGCCTCTTGTGCCAGCCCTAATGAATCTCCAACAAAATCCGCTACATCCTGAATTTCCGGTAATTCGTAATTATGTGCGAGTATAACTGCGTTCTTTTCTTTTTTTAGTTTATTTATTTCGTCTATCATTGTTCTGCTTTTTTTAATAACCAAATTTAGAAATTTTGTTTACCAATTTTAAACTTCTCTTTGGGTAATTATTTATACTATTATTTGCTGACTAAGATCAAGCGCTTCTACAGAATGAGTAAGCGCCCCCACAGAAATATAATCAACACCCAAAGCTGCTATTGTTTTTGCCCTTGCTAAAGTTACCGATCCTGAAGCCTCAACTTTTGCTTTACCGGCAATTAATTTAACCGCCTCCAGCATTTCTTCGTTACTCATATTATCAAGCATAATTATGTCGGCTAATGCATCAAGAGCTTGTTTTACCTCATCCAGAGTGGTTGTCTCGACCTCAACTTTAATGCCCTCAGCCAAACCTTTCCGAACCTGTTGAACAGCCGGTATTATGCCCCCGGCAACGCGAATGTGATTTTCTTTCAACATTACCATGTCATACAAACCAATTCTGTGGTTTGTGCCGCCACCAACTTGAACCGAATATTTATCCAGCATTCTGAATCCGGGTAATGTTTTTCTTGTATCAAGAATTTCCGTTTTATAATCTTTTACTGCGTTTACAAATTTAGAAGTCCTGGTAGCAATACCCGACATTCTCTGAAGGAAATTTAATGCACTTCTTTCGCCAGTTAAAATTGCACGGTACGATCCTTCAAACTCAACGATTATTTCACCCCGCTTAATTTGAGCACCATCTTTCCGTCTTGGTTTCCAGTTCAATTCTGGATCGAGTTGTTTGAATACTTTTTCAGCAACTAATAACCCGGCTACAACACCATAATCCTTCGCAACAATTTTTGCCCGGACTGTGCTCTCTTTCGGAATCAATAAGTCAGTTGATAAATCTCCCGATCCAACATCTTCATTAATTGCTCTGAGAACCATTTCGTCAATAAGACTTAAGTCCAGCTTAAATTCTGTAATACCCATACTCATCAATTGTATTTTTTTGAAATATTTGTTTTTCTATCGCCTACCGTGTGGTATTTCTTCTCCGGTTCATCTTTATAGTCATTTCTATAATGTCCACCCAGACTATCCCTCCTAAGCAACGCAGATTCTGTTATGAGTTTGCAAATAATTATCAACCCTCTGATTTTGCGAGAATAGTTTTCATCAGTATCAACGTAGTATTTTTCTTCTAAATCTTTAATTTCTAACAGTGCTTTTTTAAGATCTCCCTCTTCTCTTTCAATCCCCACATAATTATTCATAATCTCTGCAAGCTTGGTTTTTACATTTATCAAAATTTCTTCATTAGTATGTTGAATCTGAATTTTGATTCCAGAGATGGAGGCAATCTCCTCTTGAGGTAAATTCTTTAACTGAACCATGCTGTCAACTGCTCTCTTGCCGAAAACGAGACATTCGAGAAGTGAATTACTTGCAAGTCTGTTCGCACCATGTATGCCGGTTGCAGCCACCTCGCCACAGACAAAAAGTCTTTTAATATTTGTCTCAGAATCATAACCAGCTTTAATACCACCAACTGTATAATGTGCCGCAGGTGTTACAGGAATCAGGTCTTTTGTTAAATCAAATCCTTGTTTCTTTGCTGCCTCATAAATTGTAGTAAACCGATTCTTAATTCTCTCCGGGTCCAGGTGCCTCAAATCTAAAAAAACATTTTCTTTGCCGCTTAATTTAAGCTCGTTATAAATAGCCAGGGAAACAATATCTCTTGGAGCCAGTTCGACCTTTTCGTGATAGTTGGTCATGAATCTCTTTCCCTCATGGTTGATCAGGTATGCTCCTTCACCACGAACAGCTTCACTTATTAGAAAGGTTTCACCGGTTTCTGAATAGAAGGCCGAGGGATGAAATTGAATAAATTCCATGTCACGTATTTCGACCCCAATGTCATAGGCAAGCACAATTCCATCGCCTGTGGTTGTATATGGATTTGTTGACCGCTTATACACGCCAGAAGCACCGCCCGTTGCGAGTAGTGTACCTTTTGCCACAAAAGTATAATATTCATTACTAATATAGTTGAAGGCATGAGCTCCATAACAACTTTCATCGCCGTCAATTAATTTATACACAACAGTATTTTCAAAGAGTTCAATATTTGTATTTTCTTTTACAAGCCCTGACAAAAACTCGACAAGTTTAAGCCCAGTCGCATCGCCGCCAGCATGTAGGACTCTTCTTTTAGAATGTCCCCCTTCCAGTCCGAGCGCTATATTCCCCTTGATTCTGTCAAATTCCATTCCCATAGAAATTAATTCTCTAACGCGGTCTCGTCCCTCGTTAACAAGAATCTCAACTGCCTTCCGATCACAAAGGCCACGTCCGGCTTTAAGAGTATCTTCTATATGATATTCAGGGGAGTCGTCCGGATCGATAACTGCGGCTATGCCTCCTTGTGCCCAGTAGGTATTGCTGAACTCAAGAGTTGATTTACTAAGTAATGCTACCTTCCCGAATTCGGATGCCTTGATGGCGGAATAAAGTCCAGCCAACCCGGTTCCAATAATCAGGAAGTCGCAATTTATCTTTTTCAAATTAGTTCGATCTGGTTATTAAATTAACTGTTTCGTTTAATCATTAATTTATCTGCATCGTCGTACTTTATAAAACCACGAGCGTCATAAAAATCAAAATCATTATCCGTTTTGATCAACCAATTTCTTACATCCTTAATTTCCGGATGGGTCATTATCGAATCGACCATCCAACCTAGCAATTCTAAACTATTATGATTCCCGATAATGAAGATATCAGAAATATAGGATAGCGTTGCGTAATCAGAAACTACTCTCGCAAAACCTACATGAATACCCTCGTAGTATAATCCGAAACAAAGTGATTTTTTAATAGATCTTTTAACAGTATCGAAAGTAATTCCCTTCGTCCACTCAGAAGCGCTTAACTGTTTGTGGATTACTGTTGTGTTCAGCTTTTTTTTGTCTGTTGTGAGGACATAGCCTTCTGTCTTAAATTCGACGTTCATTGTGTACCTGTAGTTTATTGAAATTCTGTGAATCTATATTCACGATGTAATATTGTTAATATTCTAACAATTAATGCTTAACCAAAGCAATAGGGGTTAATATCATAATAAATGTAAGAACTAATAAAACTTTATTCTCTTTCGAGAATTCAAATTTAGTTAATTACTTTTACCTATACCAAAGTTAATTGAATGTTGGGGTTAGAATCGGATATAAAACAGATTGAAAAGTGTCTTTAATATTTTTGAGCTCAATAGCCAGGACAGTTATGTAACAGTGCCAACTGACCAAAATTGCAAGAACCATGTTAAGTTATAAACTTAATAATCCAAAGCCTGTTCTTATAATCAACCGAAAATTGATGGTCGATTTTCGAGAAAGGCTCTGCTCTTAGTTAGTCAGCAGAAAACAGCTTGCAAAATCTTGTGTTTAGTTTAATAATTTCTTCAAATACAATTAGTGAGCTACTCGCTTCCTTCTCTCATTAATGCATACACAATAGCGGGCTTGCATTTTATTTAACCGTGGTTAATCGCTTGCCCAAATATGACGTTAAAACAATAGCCAAAACATAAATAATCAAAATAATAATGATTTCATTAATTCATCATCCGTTACCATTTCTTCGAAAGTTATTTGTATAAATTTGATCTCTTCAGACAGGGCAAAATATTTTGATTTTATTGCATTACCTTCCTTTGGATTAATTACGATAATTTCCGTATCTGGCTGCAGTTGCTTTTTAAATAAGGCTTTTATTTGAATATCAGGATCCGATAGTGAATAACCAACGAAGACTATTTTTTTTGCAACCCTTATCTCTCGCCCAGCTTCGCCCATAATTGTTGAAATGATTGGCGGTTGAATTGTCCTCACAAAAGAGGGTGGCATAATCAACGTGTGAAAATCTGTTCCATCAATGGGGCATTCGAATTCATACTCTTTTTTATCCGGATAAGTATAGCCTAAAAATTTTCCCCTGTTCAAATCAATTTTTCTATCCCAGGGTGTTAGCAATACCTGGTTACAGCAATTGCAATATTTCCAGTTTAGACTTCCATGCACTTTTATAATTTTTAAAGGAACGGGAGTTTTATCTTTTGAAGTCATAATGGGTTCGCGTGGATTGATCCAGAAGTCAAACTTTTTCATGCTTTCATTTTTTTCGTAATTCATAAAATGCAGACAATAATCTATGTAACCAAAATCTCCATAGAGGTGATCAAATGATTGTTCAAGAAGAGTATCATAATTAAGAGTAATAATTGAAACATTAGAATTATATTTTTTTACTGACTCCCAGAACATTTGATAATAACTACTCTTGTTCTCAGTCCGCATATTTACGATGTAATGAATTAGCTTTATTAGGTACTCTTTAATATCCACAAGTTTTTGGAATGAGTATTTTAGACTGAGACTTTCTTTGTGCTCAATAAAATAATCAATATATCCAAAGACAGCTTCAATGGATGGGTAGCTTCTGCTTGCAGCATTGAAATAAAAATTATCGTGAATAAACTCGTTCACAAGTTTTCCTATTTCCGAATTTATTATCTCAGGAATAAAGTCGGATACAATCTTCGGAAGTATTTGTTTTTGCAGAGGAACGCCATCAGGGTAAGAGGTGCCTGCGCCGAATACGAATACCACATCACGTTTTGCCGGATATTTGAGAAATATTTCTTTAGTTTTTTCCATAATAAAAAAGCCGAACTAACTTTAATTTAATCCGGCTCCATTAAATATATTAACAAAGGTTCTACTTGCTTAATTCAAGCAGAATAAGTTTTTTGCCTTTTTCATTTCTGATATTGTTCGGCTTATAAGCCATCTCGAAGATAGTCGACTTTTTAATATAAGCTTTGTATTTCATTTCTGCTGTTTTAAATTCACTATCCAGATCCCCGCCCTTTACGGCTATCAGATATGCTTTTTCTTTAATTAGTGGTAAGGAATATCTAAAGAGTATAATTAAAGGAACAGTGCCCCTGCTTACAACCAAATCAAATTGATCAGCATATTTTTCCTTGAATTCATCATCTTCGACTCTTCCATTTTCAGCAACAACATTGCTAAGTTTCAATTTAGAAATAAACTCCTGAACAGCTGTAATTTTTTTTCCTGTTGAATCGGCAAGAACACCTCTCATCAATGGTCTCATTATTCCCAATGGAATTCCAGGTAACCCGCCGCCGGTTCCAATATCAAGAAACTTATTTACTTTATCAGGTATAAATTCTGTGATAAAAGAGGAAATAAAAATGTGATTTTCAATAATGTTTTTAATGTCCTTTCGGGAAACTAAATTTACAGTCTCATTCTTTTCAACTAAAAGAGTAGCAAAGCTTGCTAATCTTTCCATTTGATATTCGTCCGGATTAAGTCCATTGTCCCAAAACAATTTTTTTAGCTCTCTTAAATACTGTTCTTGAAGATCCAATAAAGTCCTCTAAAATTAGTTTTTCAAATATACTAATAAAACTGAAACATCTGAAGGGGAAACGCCCGAGATACGGGATGCCTGCCCCAAAGAACGTGGTTTAACTCTATTTAACTTCTCTCTCGCCTCCAGAGAAATGGTTTTCATGTTAAAAAAGTTAAAGTCAGCAGGAATATTCATAGATTCAAGTCTTTCCATTTTTAACACCATCTCCTGTTGTCTTTTAATATATCCCTCATACTTTAATTCAATTTCCACTTTTTCAAGAAGGTCTTCGTCTGACAATAGCACATCAACCAATGAGTATTTCTCTTTATCAAGTCCCTTTAGCAAATCTTTTAATTTCACCTCCGGGCGTTTTGCAAGCTTGCCGATTGTCTCCGGGTTTTCTAACTCAGAACTACCAATGGCTTTAAAGATTGGATTCGCTTCTCTTGGATGAAAATAAAGCTTGTTAAATTCTTCTATAGAGTTATTAATTATAATTTCTCGTGATTTTGATTCGTCAAACAGTTCCCTAGGGACTAATCCAAGGTCATATCCGTACTTAATCAAACGTCTATCAGTATTATCCTGCCTTAACAGTAACCTGTGCTCAGCTCTGGAAGTAAACATTCTATAGGGTTCGTCGGTTGATTTTGCAACTAAATCATCAATCAACACACCTATATAGGATTCCGTTCTTTTCAATATAAACTCTGGTTTCCCCTGGATTTTAAGAGCAGCGTTAATCCCCGCCATCAACCCCTGACCCGCAGCTTCTTCATACCCAGAGGTTCCGTTAATTTGTCCAGCGAAATAAAGCCCACTTATCAGTTTTGTTTCCAGTGTTAGATCCACCTGATAAGGAGGAAAATAGTCGTATTCAACAGCATAAGCGGCTCTTGCCATCTCAGCTTTTTCTAGTCCGGGTATTAAATGTATTGCTTCGAGCTGAATATCTTCCGGCAAGGAGGATGAAAAACCGTTAAGGTACATTAACGGATCGTTGAGTCCTTCAGGTTCAAGGAATAACTGGTGTCTGGGTTTATCCGAGAATCTCACAATTTTGTCTTCGATGGACGGGCAATATCGGGGACCAACGCCATCAATAATTCCACGAAACAATGGCGAGTCAACAAAACCCCGCTCTAAAACTTTATGAACTTTTACATCAGTATAGGTGAGATAACAACTCACCTGTGGAAGTGATGGAAATTTCATCTTGTCAGTTCGCAGTGAAAATGGAACGGGGTTTTCATCGCCTGGCTGTTCGTCCATCACGTCTAAATTAATTGATGACATTACAATCCTGGGTGGAGTGCCGGTTTTCAACCGCCCAAACTTAAATCCATGTTTAACTAAAGAGTCAGTTAAACCTACCGAAGGCTCTTCTCCATAACGACCACCTTTGGTGGATGTTAGACCCGTATGCATCAATCCGTTAAGAAATGTCCCTGCCGATATAACTAGTGCTTTACATTTTATTTCATTCCCCGACTTTGTCTTTGCACCAACAATTTTCTTCTCTTCAATAATCGCTTCTATAACCGAGTCTTCGATTATATCAACCCCTTCAGCATTTTCAACAACCCGAACAGCCTCTTCAGAATACAACTCGCGATCAGACTGACACCTCCCCGCCCAAATGGCAGGACCTTTTGATTTATTTAATGTTCTAAACTGTATCCCTGTTTTGTCGGCTATCAATCCCATTGCACCGCCAAGAGCGTCAATCTCGTGAACTAAATGCCCCTTTGCAGAACCGCCTATGCATGGATTGCACGACATTCTTCCTATTCCATTCTTTTCCATAGTTACCATAGCTACCGAACAGCCCATTTTCCCAGCCGCAAGCGCCGCCTCAATGCCGGCGTGTCCACCACCGACAACTATAACATCGTATTCTTTCATTAACTACCTTTCTGTTTCACGTGAAACACTTTGCCAATAGGCAAAGCCTAACTTTTAAACTTTGAGCTGCGATAACCTCCAACATTGTTTCACGTGAAACAACGCCAAAAGTCTTGTTTGGAGCTTAATTCCCTACACGTACCCGTAAAATAGATGGCGAGCACTATCAATTTGCCAATTAAATTTATTCTATTTGCCTATACAAAATCTTTCAAAAATATTATTCAAAATATCATCCGTTGTTACTTTGCCGATTATTTCCCCCAGAGCGCTTTCTGAGTTTCGAAGATCTACAGCAATAAACTCTTGAGTCATCTTGTCGTCGATCGATCTTACAGCTTCAACTAAATGATCTCTGGACTTTATAAGAGCGTCCCTGTGCCGTATGTTTGTTACGACGGCTGACCTCTCACTATAATTAAATGAACCTATAGATTTATTTTTCAGCTCGCTAAACAAGCTATCGATTCCTTTTCCAGTTTTCGCAGAAATTTTAGCATCATATTCTGCGCTATCATCTCCGATGTCGACCTTATTCAAAACTGTAACTACTCTGCTTTTTTCTTTTAACTGTAGGATTTCATCATAAGTGTCCTGAGAAAACTTAGATTCAACATCGTTTATGAATAAAACCAAATCGGCATCGCTAACCGCCTTACGGCTTCTGATCACACCTTCTTTTTCAATCTCGTCTTCAGCCAGCCTGATACCTGCAGTATCAAACAACCTGTAAAGAACTCCATCAATACTTACATCTTCACGAATAACGTCACGCGTTGTCCCGGGGATTTCGCTTACAATAGCTCTTCCCTCTTTTAAAATAAAATTAAGCAATGAAGATTTACCCACATTAGGCTTGCCAACGATTGCCACGTTAACCCCGTCTCTTAACACTTTTCCAAAAGAGTAGGTTTCGAGTAACAGTTCCAATTCTTCAATTATTTTTTCAATTCTATTCCGAGCATCTTGAAGATTTACAAACTCTAAATCCTCTTCAGCAAAGTCCAGTTCTAGTTCCATAAGGGATGAAACATTAACCAGCATTTCACGAAGCTCGTCCACTCGAGCCGAAAGAATTCCATCCAGTTGATTTCTTGCACCACGGAGCGATGCCTCTGTGCTACTATTAATTATATCAACCACAGCTTCGGCTTGTACAAGATCTAACTTGCCATTCATAAAAGCTCTGCGAGTAAACTCTCCCGGTTCAGCCAGACGAACACCTACGGCAAGCAACAACTCAACAATTCTCTGTGTTACATAAGGACTCCCGTGCGTACTTATCTCGACGGAATCCTCACCAGTGTATGAGTTCGGGTTGCGAAAAACTGAAACCAGAACATCATCAACGGTTTCATTCTTCTTATCGATAATCTTTCCATAATGAATAGTATGAGAAGACACTTCGCAAAGTCTTGAGGAGAATTGGAATATTTTATCGACGGTACTAAAACTGTCTGGGCCACTAACTCTTATTACAGATATGGCGCCCACACCGGAAGGAGTTGCAAGAGCTGTAATTGTATCTTCGTTGAAATGATACATTAATTTTTATTACTCCTGAATGAAAAAAAATTAGAACAAAGAAAGAAAAAAAACAGCTCTAAATTTACGTCTTTTAAAATGGCTTTTCAACGTAATGTAATACCGATTGATTCTTGAAGGAAGAGGCGATTGGCTGATAAAAGATGACAAATCAATTTGGATTATTTTATGTAATTTAATATGTGTAATATTTTATTATTTGTTTTCGAAGTGTTGTCGCTCTATCAAATGATCAAGTCTTGATTCTGCATATTCTCTAAATGCTGGATCATCATCGAATGATTCTCTTAAATATTTTTTGTAATACATTATTGGAACACTGCTATCCTTATAATATCTATCGTAGATTGCCGCCAGGTGAAAGGTAAGGCTTTCCTTTTTGTGGTCATATTCCTGAGCCTTTTTGTAGGACTTAATGGCTTCCGTAAATTTTCCATTTTGATCATAACTTGAACCAAGCTGAGCGTATGCGTCAGCAAGATACCCGGGGGAGGATAAGGATATTCCTTTTTCCAAAAATGAAATTGACAACTCAAACTCTCCTCTCTCCTTATAACAAATACCAAGATAAACCATTGAGAGTGCGTCGGTAGTATCTATTTGAACAGCTTTGCTAAATGCATCTATGGATTTGACAAACAACATACTATCCTTGGTGGGACTCTTGCTGGCGACTTCCCTCTCAACAAAATAATAGCAAAATCCCAATTTTTGATAATTGAGAGCCGAGCTGTCACCTTCGCTAATAATCAACTCGTATTGATTACTGGCACTGTCATAATGTTTCATCTTGAATAATGTTTCCGCCGCCAGCTTATTCAACTGAAGGTGTTGTCCATTATGAACCAAACCTTCTCTTATATATTCAAAGGCTTTTTCGAATTCATTTTGGTTTACCAGAAGCCCACTCAATTGATAAGCAACATTAGCATCACGTGGATTAATATCAAAAGATTTTTTAAGAAGTTCAATTGCCTCATCCCATTTCCTCGTTTTATAATAGCATTGGGCGAGCTGTTTATAATAATATGCGTTTGTACTATCCTGCTCAAGAAGTTCTGAAAAAACCCTTGCAGACTTATCAAACGCCCTAACCTCATAATAGCTGTTGCCGAGTTCCAAAAGGATGGATTGATTTCCCGGCTCAAGATCGATAGCCTGCTCAAAGAATAACAATGAATAATTGGGCGCCCCGAGTAAAACATAATTTCTGCCAAGTGCCATAATAAGCGGAAGGTCAAGTTTATTATATTCATATGCCTGATAAAGCGCTTCGTTTGCCTTAGCGTAATTAGACATTCGATCGTACGATTTGCCAAGCAAAAACCAATGCTGGTAACACTCTGCCTTCCTGGGAATATTTCCCTCCAACAATTTAATTATCCTTAATTGCTCACCCTTCAACCACAGTTCATTTACCTCAGCTAAGTCCGGACATTGTGAATAAGCAACATTCATGAGTAAAATTATAGCAGTAAATATTATTTTCATTTCGATTTTCCTTGTTACCAGGTCGTTGATTTTATAGATGTATGACAAGGGAGAATGTTGCCACAGCTATATTTATAATCAAGAAACAATTGCGAATTATTCTTTGTAAAATGGCTTTTTATAAATGGAAGAAATTTTTCTTATATTGAATTTCGAACTAGTATCGGGTAAGAGATGAACTTTAATTTTAACAAGCTGACAGTAAAAGCACAAGAAACAGTACAGAACGCAGTTGAGATCGCCCAGAATTATAACAATCAAATTGTAGAGCCCGAGCATCTCCTGGCGGCAATGATACAGGATCCGGATAACGTTGCGGTCTCTATTATCCAAAAGACAGGTTCGAACCTTGATCAGCTTAGAATAAAAATTGCCGAGCTTCTTGAAAAGCTTCCAAAGGTAACTGGTGCTGGTGTGGGAAATCAACAAATGTCAATGACGACAGCCAGACTTCTTGACATTGCTGCTAACGAAGCAAAACAACTAAAAGACGAATACGTTTCTACCGAACATATATTGTTAGCTTATACAAAAGATACCGGACATGCTGGCAAACTATTGAAAGACGTTGGAGTACAACGCGACACTGTCCTCGCTGCCTTGAAAGATATCAGAGGAACCAAAAGGGTTACTTCGCAAAACCCGGAAGATACCTATCAGTCACTAAAAAAATACGGGCGTGATCTTAATGAACTTGCTAGGCAGAACAAACTCGACCCTGTTATTGGACGTGACGAAGAAATCCGCCGAGTCCTGCAGGTCCTTGCAAGAAGGACAAAAAACAATCCCGTTCTAATTGGCGAACCAGGCGTTGGAAAAACGGCTATTGCAGAAGGAATAGCACATAGAATTGTTTCCGGTGATATTCCCGAGACTCTTAAGACCAAGACCATCGTTTCTCTCGACATGGGAGCTCTTGTGGCGGGAACACAATTTCGTGGTCAGTTTGAGGAACGAATAAAGTCTGTTGTTAAAGAAGTACAGGAATCCAATGGAGAAATCATTCTATTCATAGACGAGATGCACCAGCTCGTTGGTGCCGGCAAAACAGACGGTGCCATGGACGCTGCAAATATTTTAAAACCCGCGCTTGCTCGTGGTGAACTCCACGCAATTGGCGCAACAACCTTAAATGAGTACAAAAAATATATCGAGAAAGACGCTGCTCTTGAAAGACGATTCCAACCAGTCATGGTTAACGAGCCCAACGAAGAGGATTCGATTTCAATTCTTCGTGGACTGAAGGAACGCTATGAAGTTCATCACGGAGTCAGGATAACAGATAGCGCTATCATTTCCGCCGTTCAATTATCGAACAGATATATTTCCGATCGCTTCCTCCCCGACAAAGCAATTGACTTAATTGATGAAGCGGCCTCAAGGCTGAGAATTGAAATTGACTCGATGCCCGAGGAACTTGATAGCCTGGAAAGAAAAATCAAACAACTGGAAATTGAGCGTGCGGCACTTAACAGAGAGAAGGATGAAGAATCAACAAAGCGACTTGATGAACTGGAAAAAGAAGTTTCGGTAATTTCCACCGAAAGAGATACACTCAAAAGTCATTGGATTTTGGAAAAAGACAAAATTCAAAAAATGAGATTATTAAAAGGATTAATAGAAGAAGCAAAAGCTACCTCAGAAAAATATGAACGTGAAGGAGATCTGGCAAAGGTTGCTGAAATCAGGTATGGAAGAATAAATGATCTCACAAATAAATTAAATGCTGAGTCGGAAGCATTACTTCAAATTCAAAAGAACAGTAAACTATTGAAGGAAGAGGTAGACTCAGAGGACATTGCTGAAGTTGTTGCAAAGTGGACAGGTATTCCCCTAAGCAAAATGCTGGAAAGCGAAAAGAGTAAACTCATCCGTATGGAAGACGAACTTCATAAACGTGTAATCGGACAAGATGATGCTGTTCAGGCTGTGTCTGATGCGATACGCCGTTCACGTGCCGGGTTGCAGGACGCTAACCGCCCAATCGGTTCTTTCATATTTTTAGGGACAACCGGTGTTGGAAAAACTGAACTCGCAAGAACGTTGGCGGATTTTCTTTTTAACGATGATCACGCCATGATACGAATTGACATGTCGGAGTACATGGAAAAGTTCTCAGTCTCGCGTCTTATTGGTGCGCCTCCCGGGTATGTAGGATACGAAGAAGGTGGACAGCTAACTGAAGCTGTAAGAAGAAGACCATATTCTGTTATCTTGCTCGACGAGATTGAAAAAGCTCACCCAGAAGTTTTCAACATCCTGCTACAGGTTCTTGACGAAGGACGACTAACTGACAATCAGGGCAGGACGGTTGATTTCAAAAACACTATTATAATCATGACATCCAACATTGGAAGTCAGATGATACAGGAACGTTTGGAAGAATTTACGGAAGAGAATTTTGAAAATATTCTTGGTGAGTTGAGAGGAAAACTTTCCGAGCTTCTTAGGCGGTCAATTCGTCCGGAATTCTTAAACAGAATCGACGAGATAGTTCTCTTCAAACCGCTGCTAAAGAATGAGCTAAAAGATATAATAGATATTCAATTGCAGCGTGTTGGAAAAATGTTGCTAGAGAAAGGTATAACAATTGAAATAGATGAGAATGTAAAAGAGTTTCTCCTGGCAAGAGGATACGATGTATCATATGGGGCACGACCTATGAAGCGAACCATACAAAAACATTTGATTAATGCTCTCTCTACGGAACTGCTAATGAACACTTATGTAGCAGGGGATAAAATTATTGTTCGTTGTCCGGGTGGGGCTAAGTTAGAGTTTGATAAGGCATAAATAATTGCCGGACTAAGTATCCGGCAATATCTTTAGAAAATATCAACAAATATCAAATTCGTTTAAATTGGTTTTCTAATAACACATATAACATAAACATCATCCTGCCTTAACCCTGCATAATAAATCCTATATTCATTTTCAGTCTTTATTAAACATGGCATAATTGCTCTTTGAATTGGTAAGTTTACCATGCTTATATTGAAGAAAGGACTATGTTTATCTTTTTTCCAAGACAATCCATCGATTGAATAAGCAAAACCAAGCGCTTCTTGTTCTCTGTCGCCTGCAAGATAGACCATTTTGTAAATACCATTTTCAAATATGCTATTGCCATACATCGTTCTATTAAACTCCCAATTGTATTCAATATCAAGAATGGGATTTGAATCATAAGGGGTCCAAGTCGTTCCATCAACAGAAACAGCAACTTTTACTAACCACTCAGACTCGTTGCTTGCCCGGGTAGCTGGTTGCCCGAAGTAATACATAAAGTATTTGTTATCAATTATTTTTATATCAGTTGCTATAACCCTATAGTTTGAATTTGCAGTTCCACCAAAAACGGGGCCTTGATGTTTAGTCCATATTATTCCATCGTAAGAGGCCGCTAGACCAATCTTCCACGCATATCTATCATCATTATACCCTGTGTAATACATTTTATAAATTCCGTCTTCCTTAAAAACTGGTCCCGGTCTCACTCTGTGGCTATCCCACTCAAATGGTGAAGGAGAAATAACCGGTTCGTCACTAACTCTGTTCCACGTCAAGCCATCGGAAGATGTTGCTGCATAAATGTAACCATGCTCAGAATGTGTTCCGTCTCGTCCCTCAAACCACATGAAATATTTACCATTATCCTCCAATACAACTGGCGTATAAACACCAAACCTGTCTTTTTCAGTACCAAGTGGTGTTATTAAAGGATTTTGTAAATAGTCACCCCACCCCTCGGAGAACATTAATTCGTTCGTTGTAAAAGAGGTGATTGCACTACTATTTTCAAAACCTAATGAATTTCTTGCAATAACTTTCCAATAGTATGTTTCTCCAGGTTCAAGATCTGTCACTAAAAACTGATTTGATTTTTCATTTGTACCAACCAATTGTAAACCTGAAAAAGAACCAACATAAACATCATATTCCAAGCTCACTCCATTAGGATCAATACATTCCCAATTCAGAATTAAAGATGGACTTATTACTTCTGCGCTATTATTTGGAATTAAATTGTTAGGAATTCCAGGACGTATACCGGTTTTAAAACTTGAAGCATTACCTTTTGTTACATTACCATTAATGTCTTTTGCTGTAATACTCCACTGGTATGATTTATCAGGTTCTAACCCGTTAATTAAATACTGACTCTCTGTTAGGTTAGTTTCGATTAATTCCAGGTTTTCGCTAGCTCCAAAATATAAATCATAAAGTAATTCGTCTCCATCTGGGTCGCTGCAATCCCAAGACAACTCTAAAGTTCGTGACTGTCCTGTCGATTGATTAATTGGATGTAAATTAACTGGAGTGAGCGGACTCTGCCCTGTCTTGAAGAACCAGGTCTCGCTTTCTTTTTCGTTTCCCTTTCCATCCTTTGCCACAACTTTCCAATAATATTTTACAGCTTCTTCCAGGAGGTCAGTTTGGTACTCAGGTAAAGTTAAATTAGAATCAATTTTGATAGGTTCGGCTGTGTCTCCAAAATAGTAGTCATACACAAGTGAATCACCATCAGGATCACTGCAGTACCAGAGTAATTTATTTTCTAATTTCTGATTAACTGCTCCTGAGAGTGGATATTCTTCTCGTGGTGCTTCAGGAACATCGCTGGTGGTAAAATACCAAATCTCACCAGTGCTAATAGAACTATTTAAATCTTTGGCAACTATTTTCCAATAATATGTTATTCCTGGATCCAGCTTGCCAAGATTAAAAGAGGATGTTAATATGTCACTTTCAATATTAACTGGATTTGAGATATCACTGAAATATAAATCATAGAATAACGAGTCTCCGTCCGGATCGTCACAAGACCAGTTGATTTCAGTGTAAAGGTTCGTATTAATTGCTTTATGAGCCGGTGATGGACTTGAAGGAATATTTGGACTTCCTCCGGTTATAAAAGTCCAGATATCACCAGTCGTTTTATTTCCTTCTGAATCCTTTGCCTCAATCTTCCAATAGTATTTTGTGTTTTCTTCAAGTGAGTTTAATTGATAATAGGAAGCACGAATATTCTCAAATAACATCCACTGATTTACACTTTTTCCAACAAAAACATCAAACATCAAACTATCTTCATCAACATCATTACATTGCCAGGACAAGATTAAACTAGATCTTTGATTCAGAGCTGAATCTGCAGGAGAGGGATAATATGGCTTTTGTGGAGGTGAATTTATTATAGTTGTCTCAACGGTTGTTGTATTTTCGTTGCAATGAGGCAATATAAGAATCGCGAATAATAGAATCATAAATTGAAATGATTTTCCCATAAATATCCCTTAATAGCATTTGAAGAAATTCCATATTGTTTAATTATTATAATATAACAATATAAATAAAGTATAATAAGGAAACAATTTGGCGACTATGCTGATCGGAATTATTTTGTATAGAGCGCTCATTTTTTGATAACGAAGGATCCCCCCGGCTTAATTAAACTAGAGTTTACTTATTTTTATCATTGTAAAGGGTTTGGAAATTAGTATACAAAACTCCGGCTTGGTAGTTTTACCTTAGGGAAACAATTTTTCACAGCAGCCTCGGCTTTACCTGGAGCTATCTTCAGTTTATGGCATAACATAATTGGCATTACAGTTTCTAAGCACTGGAGATACAAAGAAGAAAAATGGGCGAAGCAATAACCTCGCCCCAAACTTTATTACTTGTGGGTAATGTAAATAAATACACTTGCAACGATAGCGGCAATGGCAATAATCTGAGGTAAGAAGGTAAATGATAGTCCAATAACTGCTACCAATCCAACATGAAGTAACCAAAGAGCCAACAAGAAACCACCAAGAAAGTCCTTAACCTTTTTCTTTTTGTTATCAATGATAATTAGTATGCCGGTTACAATAGCCAACGCCCCAACTATTAATCCGCTTCCATCAAAGAGAATTCCAAATAGCGCTATAATTCCACTTAACATTAAAAATATTGCAAGCAAAATTGAATTAAGAAAATTGACGACTCCGCTTTTACCGTTAAGAATAATAAAAACACCCGCTGCAATTGCAAGAGCAGAAAGAAGCATATGCAAAATTGGAATTGATACACCGATAAGAGAAAATATTCCAATAAGGAATAAATAAAGAGACAATAGTAAAACGTGCAGATTTTTCATAAAACTCCTCCAATCAATAATTATGTGAGTGATATTTTAATATAAAAGCTCGCGTTTAGATGTTGGAAGAATACTGTACTTGTCAATTGACAGATGAAGAATGGTAAAAAGAAGTCCTCTTAAATGCAAGATAACTTTTACGGCTGAAATGCGCCAGCGATTTTTAAGGGAACGAGAATATAGAAATTTTTCTTTTGGGCGTTTATAAAAATTCCACTATAAACTATAAATTAATTTGCTTCCACTATATGTATTCAAAGTAGGATAGCGATTCAAATTATATATGATATTTTAAAATATATAAAGAAGCTCTTGCAGCATAAGAAATTTCTTAACTGAAATTTAATGAAATAATCGATTCTTAATGGAATGAGACACTAAATTCCAGGTTTATTCATGCAATTAATTTTATTATTAGTCAAATGCAGTTGCTTTGGATATATATTCATTTATCAAACCCTTCTCTAAGAGCAAATAAACGATTGAGTTTAATTATACACTTTGTTTTTTCAAGTACTTTTATTTATCAGGTTTGTTTTTTCACTCATATTCGAAAGGTTTTTGAACCTTAACAAATTTATAAAGCCTGTTCCCATCAAAAGCAAAACCAAATTAAAATCTAAGATAATTGAAAACGCATTTTGAAATCATTCACTTTTTATAAGCACTAAAATCCACTAACAATAGAACAAGGCAAGTTTTTAATAGTGTTATTAAATTCTCAGTGTGGCTCAAACAGAAAAAACCTCTTGAAAATGCCACGTCATTTTATTATGTTATCATAGTTTTTTTGGCACATTACAAAGGACATCTGTGAATCAAAAACAAATATTTGAAGATTTACGCGAATTAAACGCGGCTTACGAGCTCTTCTTAGCAAATTATGAAGGCTCAGAAGGGAGTCTCAACTTATTTTCGTTATGGCTCTACAATTTAAATGTTGGTTCCACAAATAATGATTCCCACGAATCTGAACAAATTTTAGCAAATACCGAACAGGGAAACATGGCTGGCCAGATTTCCCATGTAATTCAGAACATCAACCGTCTTATTAAAAATTACTATAAAAAGATGCTAGATGGAAGTAAACTGGTAAGCGCTGATGATGTTCACTATCTGATGAGACTGATGAATCTTGATAGCATGAGAAAAACAGATCTTATCACCATGAACCTGGCTGAGATGCCTTCTGGAATTGAGGTTATAAAACGCTTAATAAAAAATGGGCTGATTGAGGATTTCGCAGATCCCAACGATAAAAGATCTAAACGTGTTAGAATTACTACTGAAGGTAAGAAAGAGCTATTTGGTATTATGAGTCAGCTTAAGGACATTAATACAATCATCGCTTCCGGAATGAATGGTACACAAAAATTTGAATTGCTGGCTGGATTAACTTTTATGTACAATCATCACTTGAGAATATATAAAAATGAAAAGAACTCTACGCTGAGTGATATAAAAGAAAAATATGCTGCAAAGAATTTATAGGAGGTCTGCAACCACAGACCTTTTTCTTTTCATATATTATTTAAATTGCGCAAGAAATTTTTTAACCGCTTTCCAATAGCTTTCGCTGTCTTCAAACTTTTCCCATAAGGCTCGTGATCCATGGTTCCCAGCAGTTTCGGGAATGAACATTTCTTTCTTGTCGCTTTTAATTGAGTTATAAATATTTATCCAATTTGGTTTCTCTTCCCTTGCTGACGTTATAAAGACGGGAACGGAAATATTTCTTGCCGACGTTGTAATCCAATCAGATGGTTTTCCCAATTTTTCAAAATATTCCCCTGGCGCAAAGGAAAGAATTCCGTCGACAAGTTTTGGATCATCTCCTGCTAACTTTAATATGAGTGCAGAAGAGTAAGAGCTTCCCCAGCCTATAACTGTTTTAGGTGAATATTTATATCTCACATACTTAAGAGCCGCCAGAAGATCGGGAACGGCATCAGTATAAGAGCTGGGTTTTCCTTCTTTTTTAGCCCTGATAGCTGTTTCATTATCAACGTCATTAACAGATTTCCCGGACCGCTGGTCAATTGCCATACAGCTAAATCCAAGACTGTTAAGTTTAGGTGCAATTTCCAGATACTCTCCACGGCTCCAGCCCGCCTGATGGAAAAGCACGATAAATGGAGCTTCAGAATTTTCAAGCAAATACATATCTGCGGTAATTGCCAATCCATCATCAGAGGGAAATTCAATTCTTTGACCGTAAACAGAAACAACAACTGTTAATAACAGAAATACTCTGGTTAGCATAACTTTCACAAAAACCCCCGATAAAATTTTTCTTATTAAAAAGATAAGATTTTTTATTTGCATATAAAAACCACAATAACGAACTTTATTTTACGTGTACATACACTTATTAGAGTCGATATGAACAAAATGAAAAAAGAAGATTCTGTTGGATTTCTGCTGCGGCGTGCAAGTGTAGCTAATTACTTTCACTTCAGGAATTTGTTTTCAAAAGCGAATTCCGTTGTAACCCCGGAGCAGTGGATGGTGCTTGTTAACTTGTGGATAAAAGACGGACTTTCACAAACTGAACTGGCAAAACAAAGTCAGAAGGAAAGAACGAGTCTTATCAGAGTCCTTAATAACATGGAACGAAACAACCTTATAGTAAGAGTTTCTGATAAAACAGATAAGCGCAACAAGCTTATATACCTAACTAACTTTGCCAAATCTATTGAGGAAGAATCTTACACACTGGCAAAACAGAACAATAGAGATGCAGTAAAAGGTATAAATAAAGATGAACTGGAGATATTCAAATCAGTCATTAATAAAATATACCACAACTTAAAGGAAACAAAACAATAATTTTAATATTGGGTGCATCTGCACTTAATAATGGAACTCTGTGAAAAAGACAAAACAACTTGGCACTGAAAATATTGGAAAGCTATTATTTAAGCTTTCTCTCCCCTCAACAATTGGTATGATGGTTATCATGCTTTATCATGCGGCTGACATCCTTTTTGTTGGAAGAGGAGTCGGCACAGAAGGTATTGCCGGAATTACCATAGTTTTTCCTATACAAATGTTAATTAGCGCCTTTGGGCAAATGATGGGTGTTGGTGGTGCCTCAATAATTTCACGCGCGCTCGGGGCTAAAGATCTTGATCGGGCAAATAAAACGCTGACAAACATTGCGCTTGTTAACTTCATCTTCAGCTCCCTTATCGGAGTATTGATTTTTATTAATATGGAGTTTGTTCTGAAATTATTTGGGTCGAGCGAAACAATACTTCTTCCGGCAACGGAATACTTTTCCATAATCATTCTTTCTGCGCCCATTTTAAGTTTTCTCATGATGATAAACAACATTTTCAGAGCTGAGGGTAACGCCAACCTCGCTATGTATGTGATGATTACTTCTGCTGCGGTAAATATAATTCTCGATCCTATATTCATTTTCATTTTCGAATGGGGCATTCAGGGTGCGGCGATTGCAACTGTTTTAGCGGAAATACTAGCTTTCTCGTATGTCTTGGTGGTATATAAAACAAACAAATCTATATTTTCATTTAAGTTTCGCTCTTTCTCATTTGACTGGTCCATTTTGAAAGAAACTTTTGCCGTTGGAGCCTCCTCATTTATTCGACAAGGAGGATCCTCAGTAACAACCGGAATTATGAATAACGCACTTCTGCATTACGGTGGCGACATTGCTATTGCAGCCTTTGGACTTGTATTTCCCATTATACGGTTTGTATTCTTTCCCTTAATTGGTTTGGTTCAGGGTGCGATGCCAATTTTAGGTTATAATTATGGATCAAAAAACTATAAACGGGTTCTTAAAACATTAGAAGTTTCAAACATATATTCAATAATTATTTCTGTTGCTGCATACCTTTTTTTGATGTTCTATACCGAGCAATTACTTTCAATATTTTCAACCGATAGTGCTCTTATCCAACTTGGCGTACACGCAATGAAGATTGCTATTTTACTCCTTCCCTTTGTAGGTTTTCAGATGATCACTTCGGGTTATTTCCAGGCTCTTGGTAAAGCCCTTCCTTCCCTAGTGTTGGTTATTGTCAGACAATTTTTAGCGCCTGTTTTTTTCATCCTGACTCTACCAATATTCTTCGGCCTTGATGGTATTTGGATAGCATACCCGTTGGCAGATTTAATTGCAATCATCATGAGTCTGATTTATATAGTTCCTCAGTTCAGAATATTAAAACGCAACACTCAATAATGTTGAAATAATATTTTTCTTTATCCTGACTCACTACTTTCTTAATTTCCACTAAACCATAAATTTTCGGTAAAGATTATGAGCTGGATAAAAACTATTGCTCCAAGTGAAGCTGAGGGCAATACAAAAGAAATCTACGAGAAGATTCTAAGACAAGAGAAAACCCTTGATAATATTGTAATATCTCAAAGCATCAGACCATTATCACTTGAGAATTATCTGTTGTTTTCTGACAAGTTAATTAATTCAAGGGAGAATAAATTGCCAGCCTGGCTGATAGAGGCAATTGGAATTTATGTCAGCTACCTGAATAGTTGTGAATACTGTATTGAACATCACTACAATAAATTGAACAAAATGATGCCAATAAAAAGCAAGGTTGAAAAAATAAGAAGCGCCTTAGCCGATGATCAACCCGGCGAAGTGCTTGATGTTTGGGAAGAGGCAATAATGAGATATGCAAAGAGTCTTACTCAAAATCCCGCTACAATAACAAGTGAAGTAATTGATGAATTAAGGTTGTGCGGACTTGAGGACGAGGAAATACTTGAAGTCAATCAATTGGTAAGTTTTATGAATTATACAAATAGAATTGCTCTCGGACTTGGAGTTGCAATTGAAAACAAAACATCCTAATTAACCAAATCAAAGACGTCGGGGATTCCAATATGATTAAAAGAACAAAACACGTTTTCATTATTCTCTTGTTAAGCCTGGTAGTTCATGGGCAGCAACAAACCAGAATAGAAATATTAGACGAGTTGTTTAGCAAAGCATATAGCGACTTTGAAATGGCAGGGCTGGCAATAGGAATAATAAAAGATGGTAAAATAAAACTAGCCAAAGGCTATGGTGACCTTGTATATGGAGAAGAAAGAAAAGTAGATGGCGAAACTATTTTTGAGATAGCTTCCTGTACAAAAGCATTTACAGCGGCAGCAATAGGGATGCTGGTAGATGATGGATTGCTTGACTGGGAGGATCGTGTAATCGATTACCTGCCTGGATTCAAACTAGATGACCCGTACGTAACGAGAGAAATTAGAATAATTGATCTACTCTGCCACAGAGCTGGTTTTAATACTTTTGATGGGGATTTGCTGTGGTATAATACCAATTATACCAGAGGCGATATAGTTGATAAAATCAAATATATGTCTTTAAAGAACAGTTTTCGTATGAAATACGGATATTCGAACGTTATGTACGTTGTCGCTGGAGAAGTAATTGAGGCTGTCACCGGAAAAACATGGGACGACTTTGTACAAGAGCGGTTTTTTGCACCTTTGAAAATGACGGCTACAAAAACGACAAACCGCGCCTTTACCAAAGAAAGCAATAAAGCACAACCACACCTGAAGTGGGAAGTTCTTGAGTTTTTAAATTATGACAATGCTGGGCCCGCAGCCTCCATTAACTCAAACATCAACGATTTAATGAAGTGGGTTGGTATGTGGTTAAACAAGGGAAAACTAAATGGTGAAGAATTTCTCTCAGAGAAAACTTACCAGAAAATAACAAGTGGTCAAATTGTTCCGAAAATAAGGGAAAGCGAACGAAATTTGGGCATAAATTTTAAAGAATATGCTCTTGGTTGGGAAATATTTGAATATAATGGAGTTAAGGTAATTAATCACAACGGAGGGCTTCCGGGCTATCTATCCAAGGTTGCTTTTGTGCCAGAACTTAATCTGGGATTTGTCATTCTATATAATAACATGTCTTACGTTCTAAACGCGGCGATGTATTCAATACTTGACGCATATATAAAAGATGAAATAGGCAATCATTTTGAAACAACCAAAGAAGCTGTTGATAAATACCATGAACTAGAGAAAGTCAATTTAGAAAAAAGAGCAAACAGCCAGATAAAAAACACAGCTCCATCGTTATCTCTTGAGGGATATAGTGGAACATACAACGATAAAATGTACGGAGACGCTACCGTAACATTTTCTAATGGTCAGTTAACTTTGTCTTTGCTTCCCGCAAAAAAATACTTTACCGCTGACCTGATTCACTGGCACTTTGATACCTTCGATTTCAAATTTAACGACTCGTTCCTGCCAAATGGCTTGATAACATTTGAATTTGGATCAACTGGTGAAGTGACAGGATTTAAAATTGATCTTCCTAATCCTGATTTTCATTTTTACAACCTGCACTTTGTTAAGCGGGAATATAAATAAAGTGTGGGTATACTATCGACAGGATGCCATTTCAGCTTGGTAGGATAAACTACAGCAGAACCATCTCCGGATACAACGGCAAATAGTTTTAGTTAAAAAAAAGCGAATCAGTTCAAAACTGATTCACTTTTTAATGTTTGAATTATGAATTCAAAATCTAAAATTAATATTGCTCCTTAGTTCATTCCCCGAACAAGCCCGGTAACTTTCACCTCGCCAGAAGTTCTAAACATCAGAGAGACGATTCCCGAATCACCAACTAAAACATCATTCTTTAGTTTCATTAACATAACATGCAGGTCACGAGGCTTAAAGATTACAGTATCGCCAGCCGGAATGACAACCTGTTCAACATGCCGCATTCCCATCATATCACCTTCCATAAGGTACGTTTCGTGGACTTCCGTCTTTATCGCCATTTCAGAAGCGGCGTCATAAAGAGTATCCGGTTTACCTGTGTTATTAAATACTTTAAAAAATAATGCTGTGTTAGTACCGCTGGCAGAAGGTCTAATCCATGGATCAATAATTTCCACTTTTTCGCTCTTTGCTGCCTGAGCTGGTACATCATTAGTTTCCTCCACTTTTTTTTGACACCCGCCCAAAATAAGCGCTGCGGTAATTATTACAAATAATGTTTTCTTCATCTCGATTCCTTCTGATTTAATTTAACAACTTTTTAACATCCTTTATGACCTGATCAATATCGGTTTGGCTTCCCAAGTAATTGTTTCTAATGTTCCCGGTTCTGTCAAATAAAGAAATTCTGTCGGTATGAACATAAAAATATGTTGTCTCCCCCTCTATTATCGTCGAGTCACCAACTATCGCCAGAACGTTGGCTTCTTTTATTAAAGCATCAGTAACTGATTTTTTACCTGTTAGAAAAGTCCAGTTGCTCAAATCCAATCTTCTAAGTTCTGCGTATCTTTTTAAAACGGGGGGAGTATCAACTTCGGGATCAAAAGAAATGGAAACAAGTTCGACATCCGTAATTCCCTCTTTTTTTAACCTCTCCTGTATAAGTCTCATGTTGTTGGTTGTGAGTGGACAAATATCGGGGCAGTTTGTAAAGACATAGCCAACAACTCCTATCTTTCCTTTTATAATTTCCGGAAAATTAAACTGCAAACTATCCTGAGAAATCAATTCAAACTTTTTGCCTATAAAAGAGTCATCAACCTCCAGACTTTCAGCGCACGAAAAGAAAGCTGAAAGAAAACCAATAACCAGTAAAATATGTTTCATTTATACTCCCAAAATCATATATAATATGATGAATTAAATAGTTTTCAGATTCAGTGGGTCTTTTTATGCAAAAATTACAATGGGAATCATCTAGCATGTTCAAGAACATCATAATAACAATATTTCTACTAACAACAACTCTTTTTTCCCAGACATCACAAATCTTACTGGACGAAAATTTTTCTGATTGGAATAACATTGCCATAAGTTACTCCGATACCCAAAATGATCAGGCTTCCGGATCGCTGGACCTGGGCAGGCTGTGGATTAGCAACGACAGCGAATATCTTTTCATTCGATTCGAAACAGGCAGCGAGATTCTTTTACAGGAAGAGAACAACCTCACTTTGTTCTTGGATGCAGACAACAATCCTTCAACCGGCACTTCGTTTTCTGGTATCGGTGCCGAAATTAAATTCAACTTTGGCGATAAGCGCGGATATTTTTATGCAACTACAGGTTCTTCCGAAATTGAACACATAGACATTGGACTAATAAGTTCACCTACAGTTTCGTCAAATCAGTTCGAACTTGCAATAGCAAGGAACGCTCAAATAGGCGGGATCCCTCTTTTTAACAACTCGCTTAACACTCTTAAAGTTCTGCTGAAGGACGAGGGATCCGGTGGAGATCAGCTTCCAAATGAATCGGGCGGGGTTCAATATACTTTTAATAATTCTATCGAATCTCTTCCCTCTTACTCAATTACGAAATTATCTAATAATCATATACGCGTAATGACCTATAATGTTGAGAATGATGGACTTCTAGATGACGGAAGCAAACAATATTTCGAAAGAATTATTAAGTCCATTAAACCAGACATCATCGGATTCGAGGAGCTTTCTGCAAGTAGCGCAGATCAGGTAAAGTCCAGAATTGAAGAGTTCCTCCCTGGGTCCTGGTATTCAAGCAAGCCGGATTACGATAGAGTGCTTGTTAGTAAATATCAAATCCAGAGTTCCGGTATCATTGAAACCATTGATTACTATCCAAGTGATTATTTCGTTCTGGATGCTCAGCAACAATACGGCGTAAACATATTGGTTATAGTTACTCATCCAAAGTGTTGCAATCAGATAGATAATAGCGGCGTTTCCTCTGACCAGAAACGACAAACACAAATAGATGCCATAATGTCATTTATAAGAAAAGCTAAAGACGGTACCGGGGCAGTAACAATTCCTCAGAACACCCCAATAATAGTTCTGGGTGACATGAATTTTGTGGGAGATTCTCAGCAGCCTACAACTTTGTTAACCGGTGATATTCAAAATAATGGTGGTTACGGTCCGGATTTTACTCCTGATTGGGACAATACATCTTTCGATGACGCAAAACCAATAACGACCGGGCTACCCGCAACATTTACAAATTATAGCCCAATTGGCGATTACAGTCCCGGCAGGTTGGATTATATAGTTTTCACAGGCGCTGTAATGTCTCTCGAAAATTCATTTGCCCTTTTTACAGAGAGTCTTTCTCAAACCGAATTAACCCAAAACGGATTGTTGATAAACGATACGGAAAATGCAAGCGATCATATTCCAGTTGTAGCTGATTTTGAAATGGGAAAAGTAAACTCAACGGAAGAAGAAGAACAGATTCCTTTAGGCTTCAGAGTTGAGCAAAACTATCCAAATCCATTTAATCCAAGCACAAGATTTAACTATTACTTGTTAGAAACCTCAGAGGTAAGAATTCTGCTGTCTGATGCTCTTGGAAAAATTATATATACGAAAGATAAAGGCAATCAATCGTCTGGTAAATACACTGAAACTATCAACGCAAACGAAATAGGAATAAGCAGTGGGGTTTATTTTTTGATTGTCGATGCCGAAACAAACAATAAAATGGTAACTTCAGCCAAAAAAATTGTGTTACTAAAATAGGATTTTCAGGTTTAACAATGTTTAGTTACTTAAATTTGCGCTCATGATAAAAGAAGAAAACATATTACTACCCGGATTAAGCAAGCAATTTCGCATGTTAAGAGAACATGCTGAATTAAAAGGGCTATCAATATTAGTTGTTGGGTCGGCAAGCGAAGAAATTGCAAAGGAATTTGCCATACTATCAGAAAACCATATAGAGTTGATAGTTGAAGATTTTGATTCCTTAATGACTTCAAAGCTGGTTGTTGGCGAAACTGACGGAGTAACGGTTAAGATGATGGATTTTCATCTTACTGATTATGAAAAAGCTCAATTTGATCTTATCTATGCTCAGGGTTCAACAGCCTCTTTTGAAAGAAATAAAATTATTAAAGAGCTTAAAAGAATTTTGAAGCCTGGTGGAATTCTTTGCGTTGGTGAATTGGTACTGGATGGCGGGTCAGCGCCTCAATTTGTAAAAAACATATTCAGCAATTCAGGTATGCTTCCTCTTCGCTCGGCTAATTTTGCCGATTATTTTATTGAGCGTAACTTTGAGATACTGCTAGAAGAGGATTTTACAAACACCCTTCATCGTTACTACACGGCTAACCTGAAAAAACTTGTTGTGGCAAAAGAAGAGCTTTCTGAAGATGAGCAGAAATATTACAAGAAAGTATTAAAAAAAGTAAATCATGAGTCGGGGGCTTTCTTAAAACAAGGCGCCGACAAGCATATGGGTTTTAAAGCCCTTATATGTAAAAGGGGTGAGGATTGAAGAAAGGCGAAATTCACGAGTTTGTAATAGAAGATTATGCATTTGAAGGCAAAGGAATAGCGCGGGTAAAGTTAGAAGAGGGCGCAGAAGAGTTTGGTGAAGATAAAAAATTTGTTGTTTTTGTAAATGGCTCATACCCGGGCGATAAAGTAAAAGCCCTTTTAACAAAGGTTAAAAAACGTTATGCCGAAGGACGTGTTGAAGAGGTAATTGAAGCCTCGCCTGATAGAGTAAAGGCGACATGCGATTTCTTTTATACCTGCGGTGGATGCAAACAACAAGATCTTGACTATGAAGCCCAGCTTAGATATAAAAAAGAACAGGTAAAAGATTTATTCGAAGTTCAGGCAGGTATTTCTGGCTTTGAAATGGAACCTGCCGTGGGAGCAGACAAAATATTCCACTATAGAAATAAAATGGAATTCAGTTTCTCTGATAAGCGCTGGATACCAAAAGCAGAGTTTTCTGATGATGAGATGGTAGAAGACAGGAACTTTGCCCTTGGTTTGCACATACCAAGAGTATATGATAAAGTGCTGGATATAAACAACTGCCACCTTCAAAATGATGTTGGTAATAAAATATTAAATTTTACGAGGGCTTTCTTCAAGCCACGAAACACTTCAATATATTCAACTAAAACGCACGAGGGTTATCTTAGAAATTTGGTGATCAAACTGGCACATCACACAGAGGATGTAATGGTTAATCTCGTAACCCATACAGATGACGAAGTGTTATTCGGGGAATACGCTGAACTATTAAAGAAAGAAATCCCTGCGGTTACAACTATTATAAACAATGTTAATCTTAAGAAAGCACAAATTGCCCTGGGTGATTACGAAAAGATTTACCTGGGGGATGGATTTATGTTTGATAATATCGGTAAATATAAATATAGAATTAGCGCTAATTCTTTCTTTCAAACAAATACACTACAGGCTGAAAAACTATATGATATAGTCTTGGAATATGCTGACCTAAATGGTGATGAAATTGTTTATGATTTATACTCAGGCGCCGGAACAATATCTATATATGTGTCAGAAAAAGCACACGAGGTTTATGCAATCGAAAGCGTTGAACCCGCCGTGGAAGACGCAAAAGTAAATGCTACGCTTAATAATATTTCGAACGTAAAATTCATTCTTGGCGATTTGAATAAATCCTTTCTCCCCATCCTAAATGAACAGAACATTCCCAATCCGGATGTAATTATTGCAGATCCGCCCAGAAGCGGAATGAATCCAAAAACAATACGCGATATAGAAAACTTATCCCCCAAAAAAATCGTTTATATAAGCTGTAACCCTGCCTCTCAAATGAGAGATATTAAATTACTTGTGACAGCGGGCTATCGTTTAATTAAAATGAGATCTGTTGATATGTTTCCTCAAACCTATCATATTGAAAATGTAGCATTGCTTATAAAGAATTGATTTCTGTTTTTTCTGTTTCATTTTGATAAACATCTTTTTCATAATCATGTTATTGCTGTGACGTTTTTGTTGTTTCACAAGCAATTGATTGATTTATTTGTCCTTACAAAGCCACAAACAACTAAACTCTACTTTTTGTCTGTGTTTTTAACTCATTTATCTTGCTTTGTAATGACCCATTTTATTAATTCAATATCATATTGAGACTTGTTTCTAGATGAAATACTTTAAAAATGCTGTTTTTTTGCGATAATAGAGGGGCATAGGTGGCATCAGTTTTGACTTATAATATTACTTATTACATATAATCGAGGGGCAACAATGAAAAGATTTAAACCCTTTCTTCAGACTATGGCCTTTTTTGCCATAGCTTCATTATTTATAGGTACCGCATTTGCAAGCTCCGGTACAAAGGAACTCTGCGGGACGAATTCAGACGGGGAAACATTAAAAATTGCAACACTCTCTACCTATTTGCTTGAAAATGGCAACTACCGTGTCGTGTTGGAATATTCTAAAGATTTCAACGACAATACTTATGGAACCAATGCCGTAAACTGGCCTGGAGATAACCATAAATACAAACATTTACTAAGTAGTGATATGGCAGAGTTCAGCCTTAAAAATGCTGACGGAAATGAAGTTCTCCACTTCCAAGTTGATTATTTTGAAGATGGACAGAACACAACAAGTGGTTATGGCACTAGAATTCAATCTGGTAATTCTGCCTATATTCTGGAACATAACTCTTCCCTCTCAAAAAACTTTAATGATTATGGTTATATTTTAACCGAAAACTCCCCGGCAACCGATGGGTCATATTCTCCAAACCCAACCTACCCAAATTGGATTTATGAGATGACCTATGAATTCATAGTCGATAAGGCTGCTTTTGGTTCTGCTGGTTTTGGCGAAGCTATTGTTGTAAATGCTCATAATTCTCCTGCAAAAAATGGTTTTGACAACAGCACATATCCTGAATATTGCGAACCTAGCCCCGAAGAATGTAACGGAGAAATAGGCAACCTTATTTGGTTGGATTACTCAGGAGAAGGAAGCAGCAACAACTGCAACGGCATTCAGGATTCTGGAGAACCGGGAATAGCAAATGTAACAGTATTACTTAAAGATATTTACGATAATACAGTTGCAACAACCACCACTGATGCAAATGGTTTATACTCTTTCTCAATAAATGATTTATGTAACGCTTATGATTGTAACGACTGCGATGGTAAAGTTAAAAACCTGACCTTACGTTATGATGGAAGTTCTGCTGCGCAGATAAAGGTTACTCAAAAAGATGGGACAATAGTATTTAACAATTCTGTTCAGGCTGGTGCGAATTTTTCATTCGTTGGTTCGGATAAACATAATACTCTTGGAACAGAAATCACTTTATTTGTTGGTGGACAAGAAAACACAAAGATACACACAAGTTGTTCACAACCAATCGGCCCTGGATTGGTAAAGGGTAGTTTTACAGTAATAAGTGGACAAAGCTTAAATGGCGGCGCATTATGTCCTATTAATGGAAGTATAATCAATGCTTGCTTTAATATAGAGGTTGATGCTTCAACATTGCCTGCCGGTTATACTCCAACGGCAATAATGGTTGGAACAGATGAAGAATTGGATAACAATGGCAGTCCTGCTGATGTCTGCTTAACCGAAAGCAAACTTACTGACCATTCAATAGATTTTGGTTATTGCCCTCCTGTTGAATGTACTAATTCAATCGGTAACAAAGTTTGGCATGATAAAGATTTAGACGGAAAACAAGATGCCGGCGAAGAAGGCATTCCTAATGTAACTGTTGAATTGTTAAATGGAAGTGGAAATTTATTAGAAACAACGGCAACAGATATTAATGGCGAGTACTTCTTTGATGAACTAAACAATGCTACTTATAAAGTTAGAGTGGCTGGTTCAAACTTCCAGGATGGTGGCACACTTTATCACTGGTATGCAACCGCTAAAGATGCGGGATCAAATGATGAAATTGATAGTGACGGCGATTTAAATCAACATACAGCAACGGTTTCCTTAAACTGTGAAGACAACCCGACTATTGATTTCGGATTCTTCCTTGTTTGTTTGTCATTGGAAAAAACAGGTCCAACGACAGCCATCCCTGGACAAACAATTACTTATACCTTTACAGTTACAAATTGCGGTGATGTTACATTAGGTGGTGGTGTACAGGTATTTGATTTATTATTGGTTCCTAGTGGAGCAAAAATATGGCATGAAACTGTTTATGCCGGTGTTACAAAAACTTTTACAAAAACTTACACTATTCCTGCTGATTTTTGTGGTGAATTAATAAACACTGCTAGCGCTCTCGGACATCCCGCGCTCTCGGGCAGAACAATTCCGGATTTAACAGTCTCTACCTCTGTTTCAACAAATGTGGTTTGTGAACCTGATTGTGATGGAAGTATTGGCGATAAAATATGGTTAGATTACTCCACGTTTGGTAATGTGAAAAACTGTAACGGTATCCAGGATCCTGGCGAACCCGGAATAGCAGGAGTAAAGCTATACCTAAAAGATTCACAAGGTTCGATTATAGATTCAACAATAAGTAATCAACAAGGCTTCTATACTTTCACAGCACTATGTGATGAGTGTTATACAATCGAAGTTGATGAATCAACTCTTCCGGCAGGTGTGACTCCTACCGCAACAGCAGTTGGGAACGACCGAACTAAGGATAGTAATGGCAGTCCTTATGAAGCATGTGTAACAGAAAATAACCGTACCATTACGACTGTTGATTTCGGTTACTGCAATGATTGTAGTGGTGAAATTGGCGACCGTGTATGGCTGGATTATTCTGGCGAAGGAAATGAAAACAATTGCAATGGAGTGCAGGACGCAAACGAACCTGGCATTCCTAATGTAAAACTATATTTAAAAGACAGCGAAGGAAACATAGTCGCTGAAACAACTACCAATTCCGTTGGTTATTATAAATTCCAAAATGTTTGCGAAGGAACGTACACAATCGAAATAGTCGCTTCAACACTGCCGGCTGGTGTAACTCCTACAGCAAATGGTGCAGGTAGCGATACAGGAAAAGACAGCAATGGCAGTCCGGCAAATGTGTCGTTAACAACAGACAACAGCACTGACTATACAATTGATTTTGGTTTCTGCCAGCCTCCTTGTGAAGGTGAAATAGGCGATCGTGTTTGGTTAGATTACCTTGAAGATGGCGGAATTTTCAATTGCAACGGAATTCAGGATCCGGGAGAACCCGGTATAGCTGGCGTTACAGTATATCTTACAGACGATCAGGGGAACATTCTTGATACTGACATTACAGATCAGAATGGTTTTTACAGATTCACGAACGTTTGTGACGGATGTTACAGGGTTAGGGTTAATGAAAGCACACTGCCTGATAATTATACAAGAACTGCTTATGGTCAGGGTGGGAACAACGCAAAAGACAGTAACAATCAACCAGCTGAACTTTGTATTGTAGAAACCCATCGTGTAAACTTAACTATTGACTTTGGATACTGCGTAACATGTGACGGGTCAATCGGTGACAGAGTCTGGTTAGATTTTTATGAAAATGGCAGCGATAAAAATTGTAATGGTATTCAGGATAATGGAGAACCGGGTATACCTGGAGTAACCATCAACTTGAAAGATAGTGATGGTGAAATAATTGAAACAACTATTACAAATGCTCATGGGTTCTATAAATTTGATAATCTATGTAGTGGAAGTTACACTATTGAATTAGATGAAACTACAATTCCAACTGGCTACACAGGCTCTATCGAATATGCAGGAACCGATACAACTAAGGATGGTAATGCCAGTCCTTTCACCGTATTGTTGACAGATGAAAACCTATCAGATTTTTCTGTAGATTTTGGATTCTGTACAACTTGTTGCGAGTGGGCAAGTATTGGTGATTTTGTTTGGAATGATGAAAATAAAGATGGAATTCAGGATGGTAGTGAATCAGGTGTTCAGTATGTAACTGTTCATTTGTATGACTGCTCCAATACCTGGAAAGCAACCACAGCAACCGATGCGAATGGTTTCTACAAGTTCGACCATCTCGTTCCGGGTGATTACTATGTTAAATTCACCTTGCCGGCTAATTATGCTTTCAGTCCAAAAGATGCTGGCGGTGACGACGCTCTTGATTCTGATGTGAATCCGGCAACAGGTAAAACTACTTGTACTACTCTTGATGCAAATGAATATGATGCAACCTGGGATGCTGGCATTTATTTAATCCCGGTTGAAGAACTGCCTGATCTTAAAATAATGAAATCTGTTGATGACTCAACGGTCGAAAACGGTGATCAGGTTACATTTACAATAACTGTTACAAATGAAAGTGATGTAAATGCCACTGGAGTAATCGTGAAGGATTATATCCCTTCAGGTATTATATTAGATGGCTACAATACATCTTCCGGTACTTTTGATGATGTCTCCGGTGTTTGGATTATCGGCAATGTTTTAGCAAATACTTCTGAATGGCTTACTATCACAGCCACAGTAAATGTTACCGTACCAAGTTCCGGTGCTTTTCAAGAATTTAATCTGGGTATAGCTTCTGATTTCAATCTATTCGTATTAAGTGATCTTGAGCAGCCGTCCTCAGATACGGAAGGCAGAGTGGCTGTTGGAAGAAATGCAACGCTGGGTAATTATAGCGTTGGTGATAAATTGCCGGATAGTGGTGGTATGCTTGATGTACTAATTGTTGGAAACAACCTGACCTACACAAGTGGTGCGGTCCTTTCCGGAAATGTTGTTTATGGTAATACTACAAATCTTCCGATCAATGCTGTTAGTATTGAAGGTACATTAAGACAAGACGATCCAATTGATTTTTCAGCAGCAACAATTTATCTAAATAATCTTTCTGCTCAACTAGCCGCATATACGGTTAGTGGAACAGTTACAGAGCCTTATCAGTCTGGTCTTTACTTAACCGGCACTGATCCATACCTGAACGTATTCAATGTTTCGGGTAGCGTAATATCAAACAAAACTGATGTTCAGATAGATGTACCATTCGGATCTGTAGCGTTGATAAACATAGACGGAACTAACGTAAGTATGAGTGGTGGACTTTTAGTAAAAGGAACCTCTTATAATAACGTACTCTTTAACTTCTACGAAGCTGATTTTCTAACCATAAGTGGAATTGATGTTACAGGTTCAATTCTGGCACCTGGTGCAAGTGTTAACTTTACTGGTGGCGTACAAAATGGACAGATGATTGCAAAATGTGTTTACGGCACTGGCCAATTTAATAATTCAAAATTCCTTGGTAATATTCCTGGTACTCCTGACATTACCAACTCGGTTGAAATTCTCTCCATGGATCAGGATGACTCAGATTCAACACCTGGAAATGGTGTATTGACAGAAGACGATTATTCAACAATAACAGTTTATGTTGGCGGAATTGATCTTGGTGAGAATGGCGGAAGTTCTTCAGGTGGAAATGAATACCAATTCACCTGGGAACAAGTCGGTAGCTTCAACTTGTCTGAGATTGTTTATTCACTAACAAGTGATGTTAACGGAAACATCCTTGCTGGTACTTGGGGTGGAAACATCTACAGATCAGGAGACGAAGGCGCAACATGGTCTCAAATAAACCCAAATATGAATGTTGCATTTATTTGGTCTCTTGCTGTAAATCAATCAACTATATATGTTGGTACAGAACAAGGGCTGTTTATTTCTCTTGATAATGGTCTCTCGTGGTCGGCTGCCGGTTTATCCGGATTCGATATCAGATCCATAGTTATTGACAGAACAAATAATGTTGTCTACGCTGCTGCGTGGGGCTTTGGAGTTTATGCCTCAACAGATGGCGGATCAACATGGACTAATGTGAATGGAAATCTTCTGAACGTTGCGGCAAATTCATTGACCATAAATTCGAACGCTGAAGTCTTTGTTGCAACACTTGGAACAGGCGTTTACAAGAAGTCGTATGGTGCCACGAGCTGGACTAAAGTAAATGTAGGTTCAGAATTTGTTTGGGCACTTGGTGTTACTTCTGAAGATGTTCTATATGCCGGAACTTATGGTAACGGACTTTACCAATCACTTAATGGTGGCACTACCTGGGCAAAAATTAACGGTGGTTTATCAGCAACATATATTTATTCAATTACTGTTGATGCTGGTGATAATGTATATGTTAGTTCCTGGGAAAGTGGTGTATTCGTATCGACCGAGAATAACGGTAGTTCATGGATGCCGCTTGGAATGTCTGGGGCTGGCGTAAGCTCAATACTTATCAATCCTACTTCTGACAATCTGTATGCCGGTACGAACGATGGTAAAATCTTTAAGAAAATTGATGCTCAGGTTACTTCAATTGAAGAAGATACCGAAGCTGAAGAATTACCAACTGAATATCGACTTGAACAGAATTTCCCAAATCCGTTCAATCCGACAACAACGATCAGGTTCAGTGTTCCTGAAACGGGCATTTATACAATGAAGGTATTCAATATTCTTGGTCAAGAAGTAACCTCATTGTTGAATGAACAGTTAAACGTTGGAACTCACAATATTACTTTCAACGCAACAAATTTAGCTTCCGGAGTATATATATATAGATTAAGTGGCAATAACCATCACTTTGTTAAGAAAATGGTTTTACTCAAATAATTACTCATATTTAGTTTTTAGAGGATGGGCATTATTTGCCCCTCCTCTTTTTTTTGTTTCATTTTGAAACATTTATTGAATTAACTCTAAATTTATCATCTAAATAGTTTACAATTTTCAATTTTAGTAACACATTTGCCTTGTCTAAGTCACTTCTAAACACAATATTATTGATTTCTTCTTAATACATCCTTAAAATAAGACCAAGAGTGTTTTTTCTTTAGACAAACTCCTTGTTAATCCCAACATGGTTATCATTTTGATACAGTGTTAGTCGTTAACACACGGCTGTTATATTCGATAATATACATTAACCAACACATTTGTTTGGCATTAAGTTTGTAGCAGAACTGCTAATGAGTTTATCAAAACAAAGGAGCATATAGTGAAAACAAGGGTTACAAAATTAGTTTCGTTTTTTATATTGGTGTCATTTATGGCGCTATCAGCTAATTTATTAGCTAGCTCAAAAGATGGTAAAACCGGGAATCAAACCCCATTTACTCCATCTTTGCAAAAAATTGAAGCTGGCGAAAGTCTGGCAAAGGTGTTTTCTACAGATAAAGGTACAAGTGGGTTAACTTTCGAAAACCCTTATAATCCAGGTCATACTCAAACAACCTGGGGCGGTACTTTTAAAGGTGAGGTTGATGGACAAGATGCAAAATTTTACTGCATTGATCTTCAACATGGAATCGGGTTTTATACAGACCAAAATCAGCATAAATATACTGATGAGGGTCCGACCTCTGCAGAAATTACTTACGTTTTAAATAACTATTATCCTTACCTGCCGTATCCATATGCAGGTGCCGCATCAAGCGAAGGTAAAGAAGCTGCTGCTGTTCAAATAACAATGTGGCATTATGCTGACGGTTTGGACGCAACAACAATGACTGATGGCGATGTTAAAACAAGAGCGCTGGAAATTATTGCTGATGCTGATGCGAATGCAGCCAACTTTGTCCCACTTGAAACTTTGATTATGATTCCAACAAATCAAACTATTCCTAATGGAACAGCCGGCTCATTTACGGTTAGTACTTTTGATATGAACGGAACCTCTCTTGGTGGAATACCTGTAACACTTTCTACAACTTCGGGTACTCTTAGTTCAACAGCTTTCAGTACCGGCAGCAATGGCTCATACGGTCCTGTTTCATTAACACAAGGAAATGAAAACAGCGCTGAGGTTACTGCAATTGCTGATGTTACTATACCACACGGAACAAAATATTTTCATGTCACAAGCCCAAACACATTCCAAAAATTAGTTCTTGCAACACCAGCTGGTGTTCAAAGAACAGTAAAATCATATGTAAATTGGTATCAACAAGGTACAGGCGGTTGTGACTTAAATGGTTACACTACTTATACACAAGGGGGATGGGGTTCTCCTTCAAACAGTACTCCAGGTCAGGTGAGAGATTTACATTTCGACACAGTGTTTCCAGGCGGTTTAACAATAGGCACAAACTTTACATTAACACTTACTGATGCAGCAGCTGTAAAGGCTTTTTTGCCTTCAGGCAGCACAGCAAGCGCATTGGATGCTAACTATACAGACCCTGGCAATAGTTATAAAAACATTTTAGCTGCTCAAGTTGTTGCAATGACACTTAACGTAGAATATGACGCTGCAGGTAAAATAGGTACAAATGGTACTGATCTTGGTAATTTAGTTTTTGCCAGTGGTGATTTTATTGGTATGTCAGTATATGATTTCTTGGTAATTGCTAACAAAGCGTTAGGCGGAGAAAACACTGGCTATACTTTCAGTCAAATAAATGACGCCGCAACAGCAGTCAATGAAAACTTTGACAATGGAACTGTTGATGAAGGCGATTTAACCTGTGAGGTTGAAGTTTGTGAATCAACAATTGGTAATTATGTATGGCACGATAAAGATTTAGATGGAAAACAAGATGGCGACGAAACCGGAATACCAAACGTAAAAGTTGAACTTTATGATGGTAGCTCTCTATTAACATCAACAACTACTGATAATAACGGTAAATATGAATTTGCTTCATTAGCAGATGGTGATTACACTGTAAAAATTGCTGATGAAAACTTTAACTCTGGTGGACCACTTTACCACTGGTATGCAACTAGAGCTAACTATTATTCAGATGATGAAAAAGACAGTGATGGCGATAAAGTAACACATTCCGCTGACGTAACTGTTGATTGTTATGATGATTTATCAATTGATTTTGGTTTCTTCCTGGTATGTCTTGAATTCGAAAAAACTGGTCCTGCAACTGCAGAGCCTGGTGACGAAATAACATATGAATTTACAGTACATAATTGTGGCGACGTAAAATTAGGTGGTGGTGTAACTGTTTATGATGAATTAATCAATCCAAATGGTGACCATAAAATTTGGTACTCAACAGTTAATGCCGGACAAACGATTACTTTCTCAAAAACATACACAGTAACTGAAGATAATTGTGGGGATTTAATAAACACCGCAAAAGCAGTTGGTCACCCAGCTGACGTAGCCTGGTCAAATGCTCAAGACATTATAGTGTTTGACAGTTGGACTACCTTTATTGATTGTGAAGAACCATGTGTTGGTCAGATTGGTGATAAGGTATGGTTAGATTACTCTGACGAAGGTGGCGAAAACAACTGTAATGGTGTTCAAAATTATGGTGAAGCTGGTATTTTTAACGTGAAAATTATCCTAAAAGACGCTCAAGGTACTGAATTAGACTTCACCTTTACTGATCAAAACGGAAGTTATTTATTTAGTGATTTATGTGATGGTACTTATCTAATAGAAATAGATGAAACAACCGTTCCTGAAGGTTACACAGCAACACTAGTATCAGTTGGGGGTGACAGCGAAAAAGACAGCAATCCAAATCCAACAACAGTTGTACTTGAAGAAGGAAGCAGATTTAATCTTTCTGTAGATTTTGGTTTCTGTGTTCCTGAAAATGAAGAAGCAGATTTAAGATTATTAAAAGAAGCAAGCAGCAGCACGGCAGAAGATGGTGACCAAATTACATTTACAGTTACTGTAATTAATGACGGTCCTGGTACAGCAAATAACGTCCAGGTTACTGATGTTTTACCAACCGGCTTGGAGTATGTAAGTGATAACTCCCTGGGCTCATATAATGTTAACAGTGGAATTTGGATGGTTGGTACTTTGGCAGCAAACGCAACTGCTTCTCTACAAATAACAGTAAATATTGATATAGAAACAGTTAACACAACTTACTTCGATCTTGGTCCTGCAACAGGTTTCAATGTGTTCGCATGGGAAGATGTTGATCAACCGTCATCAGACACTGAAGGAAAAATGGCTGTTGGTAGAAACGCAACCTTGGGTTATTACAGCGTTGGTGATAAACTTCCGTACACAAGTGGTCCTGATGACGTATTAATAGTTGGAAATAATTTAACATACACAAGCGGTGCAGTTTTAAGAGGAAACATTGTTTATGGTAACTCTACAAATCTGCCTATCAATCAGGTTAGTATTGCTGATGGTGGATTAAGACAAGACAATCCTATTGACTTTAATGCCGCTAAGAGTTATTTCTTCTCTCTCTCGGCTCAACTAAAAGACTATACAGCAAATGGTACAACTGAATTCCAATGGGGCGGTATCAACCTAACCGGTACAGATCCTTTCTTAAATGTATTTGATGTTGATGGCGATGATCTTTCTGGAGCTAACAGTGTAGCGATCAACGTTCCAAACGGTTCTGTCGTGCTAGTAAATGTTAGTAATAGCACCGTTTCATGGTCTGGCGGATTAACAGTAACCGGAACAGACATAGGTAACGTTCTCTACAATTTCTATCAGGCAACAGACTTAACAATTCAGGGAATTGATGTCAGAGGATCCGTATTGGCTCCTATGGCAGTTCTTAACTTCCCGGCTGGCGTTATTAACGGTCAGGTAATATGCAAATCAATCTTTGGTGCCGGTCAGTTTAACAACCAGTTATTTGTTGGTAACATTCCGGTAGAAACAATTATTACCAATATTGCCGAAATAACATTCTCAGACCTTAACGATCCGGACTCAACACCAAACAACGGCGTTGATACAGAAGATGATTATGATAGCGCAACAATTACAATAAACGCTGAGAATAATGGCGGTGGAAGCACTGGTGGCGGAACAGCTGGTGGAACATGGCAATCAGTAAGCAGCTTCGGTATTACCGAAATAGTTTACTCAATGGCTAACGACGTAAACGGCAACATCCTTGCAGGAACATGGGGTGGCAAGATATATCGTCAGGTTGGAAGTGAATGGGAGATTGTAAATGCAAGTATGAACGTAGCATTTATCTGGAAAATTGAAGTTACTGATTTCGGATATATCTTCGTCGCAACCGAAAAAGGTATCTTCTTATCAACTGACAATGCAACCACATGGACTCTAATGGGTCTTTCAGAATACGATGTAAGAGACATAATAATAGATAGCAATGGTTACTTCTACGCCGGAACATGGGGCGGAGGAATCTTTATCTCAACTGATAATGGAGAAAACTGGACAGCAATGAATGAAGGCTTGATCAACACGGCAATAAACTCCCTTGCTGTAACATCAAACAATACTCTCTTTGCAGCTACGTTCGGTACAGGTATTGTAAGATACAATAACTCAACAAACGCTTGGGAACAGTTAACAGAAAGCTACAGTGTTGTTTGGACCATAGAAGCAGACGGAAATACACTCTATGCAGGAACTTATGGTGCTGGTTTGCAAGTGTCAACCGATTTGGGCGATACCTGGACAAATGCAAGTGGATTATCTGCAACATATATCTACTCCATCGTTCTGGATGCTACCGGCAACTTATACGTAAGTTCATGGGCAGCAGGCGTGTATATGGCTTCAGCAGCTCCAACACCTAACTTCTCATCAGTTGGTCTTGGCGGTGCGGGCGTTAGCTCAATACTTGTTGATCGTGCTAACAGTAAATTATACGCCGGAACCAAAGATGGTCAAATATACGAATTGACAAACTCAAGTGTTACAGGTATTGATGATGCAACAGCAACTGAAGAATTACCTAAAGAATTCGGATTAGAGCAAAACTATCCAAATCCATTCAATCCTACTACTAATGTGAAGTTCAGCATAGCTGATGCGGGTGTATATCAGTTGAAGATCTACAACATCATCGGTGAAGAAGTAGCAACCCTACTTAATGAAGAAATGAATGTTGGAAACTATACTATTACTTTTGAAGCATCACAACTTTCATCCGGAATTTACATCTACCAACTAGTTGGGAACAATGTAAACATGGTTAAAAAGATGATCCTTTCTAAGTAAGTTTTTGATAAACTGCATCAAAGCCATCCCCGCTTTAACAGGGATGGCTTTTTTGTATTATTGCTATATAATGCAACTCCAGAATAAGACCATTGATTTATTTTTTCGCATTCTGGTCAATTAACCCTCTCAATTAAAAGAAAACACATAACTCTTTTTTAAACAATGAGTTACCAAAAGCTTGTTTGTTAATTTCAGTTTCATTAAATTTGTTTTCTTTGTAAAATTATATTTGTTTAGGATAAAGAAATGAAAAGAACATATCAACCAAGTAATCGAAAAAGAAAAAACAAGCATGGCTTCAGAGCAAGAATGGCTACCAAGAACGGAAGAAAAGTTCTTGCCAGAAGAAGAGCTAAAGGCAGAAAAAGATTAACAGTTAGCGACGAATAGTTGAAAACGTTTGGTCTTTCAAAATCTGAAAGAATCAAATCAAAAAATGAATTTGCACTAATTTACTCTTCCGGAAAATCTGTAAATTCACACAGCCAGAAACTTAAGGCAATCTATATTGTAAGAGAGGCAAACGAAAGTGGCTTGAAGGCCGCTTTTGTAGTTTTTAAAAAAGCCGGTAAAGCTGTGTGGAGAAACCGAATTAAACGCCTTTTGCGTGAAGCATACCGATTGAATAAATACATTCTTTTAGATACTTGTAAAGAAAAAAACATCGAAGTTCTTCTGTCGTTGTCGGTTAAATCCCTCAACGAAAAAAAGAACAAAAAGGTTGTATTAGAAGACCTTAGCTCTGACGTTGTAGATTTGATGAATAAAATTAAAAGTAGATTGTAGTATGCGCTATATTTTTATATACTTAATCAAGTTTTATCAAAAAGCAATTTCTCCGCTCTTTCCACCCTCTTGCCGTTTTTATCCCTCTTGTTCAGAATATGCTGTTCAATCTTTTATAAAATACGGTATATTTAAGGGTGGGGCAAAATCCGTTTGGAGAATACTAAGATGTAACCCCTTTAACAAAGGCGGGTTTGATCCTGTAGAATAATTAATAATCGGAATGAATATGGATAAACAAACAACTGTAGCTTTCATCTTAATTGGCGTTGTATTAGTCGCCTGGTTATATCTTAACGCGCCGGATCCAAGCGAACAAAACAAATTAAACACCTTCCCTGATTCAACAATCGTTCAGCAAAAACCCGTTGTTGAAGAGCCAGCGCTCGTAGAACCAACCTTAAAAACAAAAGAAGTTCCTGCTGCATTTGCCAGCGAAGTTAAACAACCAGAAAGCATCATAACTCTTGAGACAGATCTTTCTATTATTGAGCTGACTTCAAAAGGCGGGAAACTAAAAAAAATCTACCTGAAAAATTATAAAACCTGGTATGTTAGCAAAATACCCGAAGATGGTTCGTTTTATGACAAACATGTTCAATTAATAAATCAAAAAGATGGCGGCGACTTAAATATTATTTTCGTTTCTAAAAACGGCGACTATGTTAATACCGGAGACCTTGACTTTAAATCTTCCTACAAAAACTATTACAAAAAAATTGAGGGCGACGAATCTTTTTCGATTACTTATTCTTATGAGAACAAAGAGGGAAATGGAATTAAAAAAACCTTTGTGTTTAACGCCAACAAATACGCACTTGATTTTGCAGTTGAATTGATAAATCTAAACAATACTATTTCCAGCTATCGCTATGATGTGGTTTGGGCAAACGGCATCAATTTTGTCGAGGTCAACTCTGTTGATGAAGCAAGATACTCAAGCGCAAGTGCTTATTCTGGTGATGAACAAGTTGAGATTGACGCGAGCTCCGTTGGAGAAAAAATTAACAAAGACATTAATGGACTAGTTGATTGGGTTGGATTAAAAAACAAGTATTTTACAGTTATTTTTTCTGCTTTACACCCAAGCCCGGACGGTGGCGCTTATTTTGATGGAGAGCATATCTTAGATCCCACCTATGGCGAACGCGAATATTATAGTGCCAGCTTAAAAGTTCCATTCAAAGATGCGTCCTATCAAAAAGATGAATTTCAAATGTATATTGGTCCTCTTGAGTACGATTCTCTCCAATCATATGGCAAAAATTACGAGAAAATGTTTGATTTTGGTGATTTTATGGGACTGGATATCTTTCAGCCTATTTCAGAATATGTGCTTCTTCCCCTTTTCAAATTTCTGCATAAATTCATTCCAAACTACGGCTTTGTAATTATTGTATTCTCAATCATTATTAAATTTGCACTTTATCCTCTTACAAAACAAAGCTTTAAGTCGATGAAAAGGATGCAGATGCTGCAGCCTAAAATCACCGAGATGAAGGAAAAGTATAAAGACGAACCACAACGTGTACAAAAGGAAACGATGAAGCTATATTCCACTTATGGAATAAATCCCGCGGGTGGATGTCTGCCAATGCTTTTGCAGATGCCAATATTGTTTGCACTTTTTACCATGTTTAACGTGGCGATAGAGTTACGCTCACAACCATTTATTTGGTGGATAACTAATCTGGCTGCTCCGGATGTTATTTGGAATTTGCCATTTACTATACCTCTTTTTGGTGTCAATCAAATAACAGGACTTGCACCACTACTTGGTGTTTCAATGTTTCTGCAGCAAAAAATGACGGTTAAAGATCCAAGCCAAAAAGCGATGGTTTACCTAATGCCGGTAATGTTTACTGTAATGTTTATGGGTTTTGCTTCCGGACTAAATCTATATTACCTCATGTTCAATATATTTTCAGTGCTACAACAGCAGTACATTAATAAGTTTGGTAAAGAAGAACCTTTAGTACCTGTTAAAAAAGGTGAGAAAAAAGGTGGCGGTTTTATGCAGCGTATGATGGATGCAGCAGAAAATCAAAAGCAGTCACAGCAGAAATCTCAAAAGAAAAATAAGCATTAATGAATTTATACAATCAAACCCGGCAAATATGTCGGGTTTGAATTTAACGGATCATCCCCATTATGAAGCAGATTATTAAACATCTTCTTATTTTTTCTGCATTTTCAAGCTTCCTTTTTGCTCAGACTAAAGTACTTGAGTTTGAGACTTACGAAAAAGAACTTCCTTTCGGTTTAACAACCCAGGCAATCCTGGATTATCCGCAAATTGGTTTAGCTCTTAGTGGCGGTGGCTCCAGAAGCCTTTCACAAATAGGCGTTCTCAGAGCACTTGAAGAAGGCGGGGTACCCTTTGATATTGTTGTTGGTACAAGCATGGGTAGTATAATCGGCGGTTTGTACTCTGTTGGCTATTCTGTATCTGATCTCGACTCCATTATTTCGTCTGCCAATTGGGTAGATTTTATGTCGGCAAATGAAACTGATAGAAACGAATTGTTCATCGATCAAAAAATAACAGAAGATAAAGCTATCTTTGCCCTGCGCGTTGATGGACTTACGCCAGTATTACCAACATCTTTAAGTACCGGACAAAAAATTTCCAACTTCTTTACCCTGCTCTCTTTAAACGCACCAATACATGTAATCGACTCCTTCAACCCTCTCTACAAAAAGTATCGTGCTGTAACGACTGATTTAATTTCAGGGAATATGGTGGTTTTAGAAAGGGGCTCGCTAAGTCAGGCAATGAGGGCGAGTTCGAGTGTATCGTTTCTTCTTTCACCGGTTAAAATTGACTCAATGCTACTTGTAGATGGTGGTCTGGTAGCCAACATTCCCTCCTCCGTAGCGCGGGAGAGTGGAAGCGATTTTGTGATCGCCATTAATTCAACCAGCCCCCTTCATAGTAAAACCGAATTAGAATTGCCATGGAATATTGCTGACCAAATTGTAAGCATTCCCATGCAAAAATTGACCGAATCTCAGCTACAACACACCGATTATTTGATAAAACCAGAAATATCAATTAACGATGGTTTTGCTTTTAAGGACCTCATAGAGGTAATCGAAGCGGGTTACAATTCAACACTTCCCCTTGTTAAGGAGATAAAAACCAGCATAAATAATTTTTACAAATCTAAATTTTGCGATGAAGATGATTTTATAGGGCGTCTGACGCCTCATGAAAACGCGACCAAACTAGAGCTGATGGTAATAGAAAAGCTAAACAAAAAGGACTCACTCACAATACGAGATTTATATTTAGAGCTCTCTTCGTTAACACAATCCGGAAGCTATAGTAAAATAAATTTTGTAATAACTTCGGACTCTACGAAGACTAATCTTAGGGTCAATTCCCTGCCCACTCGTCTCGTAGAAAAGGTTTCTATTCTAAATAATGACGAATATATAAATTCCAAGACGAATAATTGTCTGCAAAAACTTGTCGGCCAAAATTACAACGCTAAAAAGATATTGAATTGTCTTCTTGTTTGTTTAAGAAGTGTTCGAAAAGATGGCTATTCGCTTATTGATGTTGAGAAAATTGAGTTTGATGAACAAACCGGAAATCTTGAGTTTACTTTTACGGATGGAATAATTGATGATATTATTCTTACTGGCAACACAAAAACCGGTGACGACATTATTTTACGAGAGTTGCCCCTCCAAAGAAATCAGCTTTTTAGATACGAAGCATTACATAAAGGACTTACAAATTTAAGAAGCACCAACCTGTTTGAGGAAATCGAAACACTTCTCGTTCGAGAAGGAAGAAGGAACGCTCTTCATTTAAAAGTTAAAGAGCGCCAATCTCAGTTAATTAGATTTGGATTTCGGATTGACAATGAGAAACAAACTCAGGCAACTATAGATATCAGAGACGAAAATTTTCTGGGCTCCGGAACAGAAATTGCAGCCATCGTTTCTGGCGGACAAAGAAATAGATCCATAATCTTTGAACACAAAGCAAATAGAATTTTTGATACCTATCTGACTTACAAATTAAGAGCCTTTCATGGTTTTGACGATGTTTATACTTACGAGAATTTTCCCTCAGGTTCGGAGTCAAAATTTATAAGAAAACAAGTTGCTGAGTATAGGCATGTATTTAGCGGGGCCTCCTTTTCTCTGGGAAAACAAGTTCAAAAACTGGGAAACCTTATCGCTGAAATGAAATATCAAAAAGACATAATAAATAATAAAATAGATTACACCGGCAGCACTTATTCTATGGATCTATTCAGCTTAAAATTCAATCTTAACATTGATACACAGGATGAATTCCCATATCCAACAATCGGGTTGAAGATAAATAGTTACTATGAGACCGCGCAGACTTTGCTTGCCGGTGATATCGGTTATTCTAAATTTTCAATAAATTACGAGGGCTTTGTTCCCTTGAACTCTGATATGACTTTGTCGCCAAGATTTGAATTAGGCGTTGGTGACGAAACTCTTCCGCTTGGGCAGCAATTTTCCTTTGGAGGTCAAAATTCCTTTTTTGGCTTTCGGGATCATGAATACATGGGCCGCCAGCTATTTATTACCTCTCTTGAATTTAGATACAAATTACCAATAAATTTATTCTTTAAAACATTCATTAAAGCCCGATACGATTTAGGATCCATTTGGTCACAGCCTGAGGATATTAAATTTAAGGACTTCAAACATGGAGTTGGTCTAACTCTTTCTCTGGATACTCCCATTGGACCGGCTGACTTCTCGGTTGGCAAAGGATTTATACTTAAGGATGTTACTTCTTCCAACGCAATAAGTTGGGGCGAGACACTGTTTTATTTTACAATAGGTTATTATTACTAGTTGCTATGAAGGCGATTTTTCAGCAAGCATCATGTACTTCTTCTTTTTTTCATTATTTCCCTTCTTCTCAAACAATTTAGCAAGGGCATAATATACACTTCTCTTTTTATCGACAAGGTTCACGCTGTTTTCAACAACACTTAAAATTTTGCTGTTATAAGGCATATCATATTCATAGTTATACATGCTTATCATACTTAACAACGGTTCATTCATTTTTTCATTCTCTTTTAAGGCTTTCTGATAATACTCTATAGACTCTTCTACGTTATAGGGTAGGTCCGTTTTAGCTTCAATAACAGCCCCGGTCCAATTAAATATTTCGAAAGCACTATCTTTGAAAAGTTTTGCCAATTGCTCAGAATACATTTTTAATTCATCAACTGTAAGAATCGGGTTGGCAAGTAGTACTTTGTACATTCCAAAATCAAACTTGTTTTCTAAAGTTGACTTTTGAAATGTATCAAACAATTCGTTGTTACAATTAGATGATCGAAAAACACTCTCAATTTTCTTTTTATTCATAATGGTGATAGCTAATTGGACTTGAACGATAATCTATAAATGGAATATGTAAAAATCAACAGCCTTATTATAAAACTCTTTCAAATATATCTGTAACAAAACGTATAGTCCCTTCGTCTTTAAACCTAACCATGGAACTAGTCGACTTAAAATATAACATTCTTGTTCAACGATATAAAAACAAAATGTTTGGTTATGCTCTTTATATGTTGAAAAACAGGATGGATGCTGAAGATGTTACTCAGGAAGCAATGATTAGATTATGGAAAAACGTGAATTCGTTTAAAGTGAGAGCCGCTTCCTCATATATTATGAGAATAACTCATAATCTTTGCATAGATCATATAAGAAAGGCAACGATTTCAAAAAACCAGTTTGTTAGTATTGATGATTCTTTTTTAGAATTGCCTGACAACGATGAAACAAATTCTCCGGAAATGGAAACACAAAAAAATATGATTGGTCAAGAGTTAGAAAGCTTAATACGTCAACTACCGGAAAATTACAGAGCTCCCTTTGTGCTTTATCAATTACAGGGATTTAAATACAAAGAAATTGGACAAATCCTCGATATGACTTTGAGTGCAGTGAAAGTTAATATTATGCGTGCCAGACAAAAATTACAAGATGATTTGAGATTATATGAAAACCATGAAATTCAATAAAACCAAACTCAGTGAAGCGGAATTGATTAGCTCTGCTTATGGAGATGCCAATATTTTTACAAGGTTAAAAATATTATATCTCCGGAAAAAACATCCCGAGCTAAAAGCCTTATTCTGTGAGTATAAAAGCACAGCAAAATTACTGAAAAATATAGTGCCGGAGGATTGTCCGGATACATTATTGCCCACTTCATTAAAACAGAACAGAAAACAATATCATCCTTATTTAATAAAAGTCCTGTTAGGGCTAATTAACAAACCAGCTTTGCCAGCAGCTGCGTTTTTAATACTTATTTTTATCACACTATTTTCGGTGTTAAAAACTTCGCCGGAACAATCCTTCTCGCAACTGGAGGTTGAATTGGCAAACAAACAAGTGAAACAAACACTAGTGTTGGTAAACAGTGTTTTTCGTACCTCAACAAAACAGCTTAGAAAGAACATCCTTTCAGAAAAAGTTGCAAACCCAATAAACGAAGGCATGAATATCATTGAAGATTATATAAAGGAGAAACAAAATGAAACACTTAATTAAACTTACTCTAATGATTTTTGCTGTAAATATTTTTATTCTGGCACAACACAAAGACTATTCGAAAGAAACGGGCTACATTGATTTTGGAAACCTCGAAGAACTTGAAAGTGGGAATAGGGTTGTAGATGTGTTTTTAGAGGGTAATCTTCTGCGCCTTGTAGGAAAATTTGCAGAAAATGAAGAGCCCGAGTTATCAGAGGTAATTAGTGGTTTAAAGCTAATAAAAGCGAAAGTGCTGGAAGTTACCAGGGAAAATGAGAAACAATTAAAGGCTCGTGTGCTTGAAACTGAAAATTTATTGAAGGGAAAAAATTGGAGTATGCTTGTAAGAATAAGAGATGTAGATGAAATAATAAATGTATATATAAAATCCTCTTCGCTAGACAAGATTGAAGGGCTGACCGTGACTTCAATAAATAAGGATGAAGCAGCTTTTGTAAATATTGTCGGAGACATTGACCTTGAGACAATTGGTAGATTAAGCTCAAAATTTGACATCCCTGCATTGGATAGATTAAACGGACACAAGAGGTAGTTATGAAAAATAGAATCTTTTCACTGATTATTCTTTTACCATTGTTCTTATCATTAAGCGGTTGTATTGGAGTAAATAGCGGGTTCAAGGATCTCCGAGATACTGTATTTTCTTCTTTAGACGTTGCTCCAAAGAGAGACATTGAGATTGGACTGGGAAGAGCTGGCTTAACTATGGCCGGAGGCTTGATCCGCTTTGCAGAAGAAAATGATATGCCGGCAGATATTATCAGTTGTCTAAGTGGTGTTCAGGTTGGCATATATAAACATCGTAGTAAGCTTAAAATTAATCCGGAAGATTTCCGTGAATTTACCTCTATCATGGAAAATAGAGGGTGGAAATATATTGTAAAAGTGCTGGATGATTCCGAGTCCTCAATAATTTTTGTGCCCGACAATATAGAAAACGGAATCAATCAGATTCTCGTGATAAACTCCAACAATAGGGAGTTGGTTATTGCTGAACTATCCGGTGATCTGGAAATGATAGCCGCGGCAATAATTCGAAATAGAAGTTTCAATATTGATCTGGCTGAAAATTAATTTTTTATAATAAAAAGCAACTATTCCGGCTCCCCCGAGTCTAAAATCCTGGAGAATAAATTTTATTAGGCAGAAGGGGGAGTGAAGTGAAAACTAATACTTTGCTATACGGAATACTATTTACAACAATTCTATTTGCAACCGATAAAGACAAGCCAAAAAACATACAAGCCATAAAAGTTTCTGATCTAATCGAGATCGATGGAAAGCTTACAGAAGATATTTGGCAATATCCCGCAATTGACGATTTTATACAACGCGATCCTGCTGAAGGCAAACGCTCCACCGAAAAAACAAATGTTTGGGTCGGCTATGATGAAGAAGCCATTTACATTGCGGCTCGCCTATATGATTCCCAACCAGATCAAATTGATGCTAGTCTTGCAAGAAAGGATAGCTGGATTGATTCCGACTGGTTCTTCTTTTATGTTGATCCATATCTTGATAAGAAAACAGGATACTTTTTTGCAGTCAATCCGGGTGGATCGCAAACAGATGGAACATATTATAATGATAGTTGGAATGATGATTCGTGGGATGGTAAATGGATGGTTAAAACAAATGTAATTAGTGATGGCTGGACTGTTGAAATGAAAATTCCATTTTCACAATTACGATTCAAAGAGGCTGATAACATGACATGGGGTGTAAATTTTGCCCGCCAAATAAAAAGAATTAACGAAGAATCTTTCTATGTAATGGTACCAAAAACCGAAAGTGGTTTTGTTTCTCACTTTGCCGAAATGAATGGATTAAAAAACATTAAACCAAAACAAAGAGTCGAAATTCTTCCATACATAGTCCAAAAAGCACAATTTTTAAATCACGAAGCTGACGACCCATTTTATAAAGGAAATCAGCACAAGTTTACTTTGGGCGCAGATATGAAAGTCGGAATTGGTAGCAACCTAAACCTTGACATAACTCTTAATCCCGATTTTGGTCAGGTTGAAGTTGATCCGGCAGTTGTTAATCTATCTGCCTTTGAAACCTATTTTCCTGAAAAGCGTCCCTTTTTTATTGAAGGACAGGATCTTTTTTATTTTGGAGTTGGCGGCTCAAACAATAACTGGGGCTTCAATTTTGGTTGGCCAACACTCTTTTATTCCCGTAGAATTGGGCGAACTCCACAAAGAGAAATAGACAATTATGATTTTATTGACTCTCCAAAAGAAACCAGGATCATTGGCGCAGCAAAACTAACGGGGAAAATAAATGAAAACTGGTCAATTGGAGCTTTAAGCGCTGTTACTGAAAGAACATATGCCGATTTTGATTTTGAAGACTCTCGAATCTCTCAAGAAATTGAACCCTTAACTCATTATGGAGTGCTAAGGTCGAAGCAGGAATTTAATTCAGGTGCTCAAGGATTAGGTTTTATGATGACAACTGTTAACAGAAACCTAAAAACAGAGGCTATTAGAGATTTGTTAAGTGAAAATGCTCTCACCGGAGCTTTTGACGGGTGGACGTTTTTAGACGATGAAAAACAATATGTTCTAACAGGCGGATTTGCCGGATCTTATGTTCAAGGATCCAAAGATTACTTAAGTGATCTTCAGAAACGTTCCTATAGGTATTTCCAACGACCCGACGCTTCTTACTCAATTCTCGACACAAACAAAACGTCATTAGCCGGATTTTTCGGACGATTAATGTTGAACAAACAATCTGGTAATTTTTATGTTAATGCTGCGCTTGGAGCTGTTTCTCCTGGTTTTGAAAATAACGATCTTGGATTTCAGTGGATGGCAGACAGAATTAATGGGCACTTGGTTCTTGGATACAGATGGTTTGAACCAGATGAAATCTTCAGAAACAAGAGTGTTTATCTGGCACATGCCGAAAGCTATGATTTTGAAGGAAACAATACCAGCAACTTCATCTACGCCACAACAAATTTCCAATTCTTAAATTATTATGGTTTTGGCTTGGTTTCATTCATAAATTTCCCAACTATTTCAAACTCATTTTCGCGTGGTGGTGTACTCGTTAAAATGCCCGGTTCACACAATATTAGCGCCTGGGCCTATACAGATAGCCGTAAAAACATAATATTAAACGCTGAGTTCGATTATTGGTCAGATAAATTTGGCGGATCCGGAGTTGAATATGGACTTTCCGTGGAATGGAAGCCAAGTACACAACTAAATCTTAGTTTCGGTCCAGAGTATTCAATAAACAAAGAAAAAGCACAGTTTATTGATAATATTGAGGATGAATATGCTATAAATACCCTGGGGATAAGAAGTCTTTTTGGTGAAATGGACCAGAAGACAATCTCGGCAAATTTTCGTGTAAATTGGACTTTTTCACCAACTCTTTCTCTTCAACTTTATGTTCAGCCTCTTATTTCCGTTGGAAAATACTCAAACATTAAAGAATTGGCAGAGCCAAGGTCATCCAAATTCAATCTTTATAATGAGGTGGCTGAGGTTACTTACAATGCTGATGATGCCGAATACAGTATTGACCCAGACAGAGGTGGCCCAGCCGAATCTTTTACTGTTAGTAACCCTGACTTTAACTACAAGTCTATTCTTGGCAATTTGGTTCTGAGATGGGAAGTTTCTCCAGGCTCAATATTTTTCCTTGTCTGGTCTCACAACAAAACACACGATGAGCATCCGGGGGATTTTAAATTCGGAAGAGATCTTTCAGCTCTTTGGAAGGCAGAGCCAGATAATATATTCCTTGTCAAGTTCTCTTATTGGTTCGATTTATAATAAATATTTATTATAAACTACTAGTTTTGGCTGTTTTATTCCACTTGGACATGGACCAGTAATCCCGTTTTTTGCTTGTTTTTATAAAAAATATCTCATAGCTTTGTCTATTACAAGTTAGTGAGCCTTGCAAACTTGCTATTATCATTAAATAAAATAGAGAATTTAATCTCAGCTTAATTACAAAAAAAACCACATATAGCCTTACCGCTTATTTTTCCCCGGCGTTTGAAAAACGCAACTCTTGACAAAAATCACAAACAGTAAAAAAACAGGAACCGATAATATTTTGGTATGGTTATACGTTAACGTACAAGGATGACACTAGCAATTTATCTTTGAATGTGAAACTTTAAGAGAAATGCAACATCTTATATGTTGATTGATTTACCAGACTCTGATTTATGTTGCGCTGATGATTGATTTAAATCAAAAACAAAAAAAAGGATTTCTATAAAATGGAAACCTCAAACAACGAAAAACAAAAAAATACTGTAAATAAAAAATCGTTCAAAGAAACAATTAAAACTATAATAAACAAAACTATCCTATATGTTACTCTTATCCTGGTTGGGTCAGTGCTAACTGCTTTTTATTTCCGAAATAACGTTGAACCCGAAAAATCAATTACCGTTTTTTCAGCAGGAGATGTTAGCGTTAGTTTAACCGAGAGATCTGAACTTGTTTTTATAAACAGGGATAAAGGCAACCCATTCATTGTTGACTCAGCCCTTACGGAAACCATTAACAATATGCTTGCTGCACGCGAGTATGTTAAAATAAACACTGTAAGGTAATATTTAAAATATCCACAAAACTAAACCAACAAACGGAACTGAAATTCAGTTTTACTGAATTTTATAACCGATTAGGAGAAATATGACTAAACTAACTTACATAGTTTTTCTTGCATCATTTACATATTTGTTGCTTGCGCTTCCTACAAGGGAATACGTTTCGTCAAACTCATATGATGCAAGCGAACTTGACGCCGTTAGCTTAGGACCACCGAATTACCAGTTATATGAATACATGAAGCAATATTCTGAACTTTACGAAATACCCTTTAGCTTTGCGTTAAGATGCGCGGCGGAAGAAACCGGATACAGAGGCAAGTTAGATTTTACATATAAGCCTTTTATTGACAAAAACCGGGTTTCTTTTGCTGATGCTCATGGTCCTTTGCAGATACAGGTTCCCACAGCAAACGATATGTGGGACGATAGAATTATAACCGAGGAAGACCTCGGCTATGATATTCGTTTAAACGTTATTACCAGTTTTAGATATCAAAAATATTTATACGAAATATACAACGACTGGCTGAAAGTATATAGCGTTTACAACATGGGCTGGCAAGGAAAAAACAAAGTAAATCAGTATGCAAAAAATATTGTTTTAGGTCCCACAAGCAGAATCTAAATTAAGAAGGCAGCAACTAAGCTGCCTTCTTTATACAAACTGTTCAGCATAATATTTTGGCGTTAACTCCTCACCTGTAGCTTTTACAATTAATTCTCTCCAGTTTACTACAGAACCATATGAAAAGAATAAATTTATAAGGTATTCCCCTACTTCATTTTTATCAACGAAACTTTCATTTTTATCACTTACCAAAATTTTCCTGGTAATAAAAGAGTACAGCTGAGATGCTAATAATTCCCCCAGCATGTAATTGTGATAATATGCCGGATATAGAGCCACATGAATTTTTGATGCCCAGTCTGGTTCGTTACGCCCTTCCGGTTTTTGTATCAGTTGATATTTCTGGACAAGATTCCACCATAACTCATTAAGATCCTGATCCGGATTGCCATACATTTCCCGCTCGAAACGATACATAACTTGAACCCACCTCGTCAGAACGAGTTGTTCCAGTCGTAAGGTATTATAGCAGTGGTCAGAAATATTTATTTTATCCTCTTCTGAAATTCCAATTACATCTTGGAGCCATTGAGGGTTTGAAGCAAAACGCCCGAACATCATGGCAATGGCTTCTGTTGTAAAAATGTGTGCTGGTTCGCGTAAAGACTAGGGTAAATTTGGCGACAAAAACTTTTCATAAACAGCATGCCCATACTCATGAAGCATAGTGCCCATCCAACGGTAGTTTGATTTTACATTGCAAAGAACTCGCGCATCACCTTCTCTGTCAATATCAATGCAGTATGCATGTTGATATTTTCCTTCCTTTTCAAAGAGGTCACTTTTCTCTACGAGATCGTCAATGTTTAATTGCAGTCCGTTGAAATAATTTTTTGTGATTTTGACAATATCCTTTTCCTTAAAGTACTTATCAAGGTCAACTGAATATATTTTTGGCCCCTGCTGAAAAAACTTATCCTGGTAATGCCAGGGCATTAGTTCGCTTTTCTGAATACCAAAACGCGCTGATAAATAATTATCAATCTCCGCTTTCAGAAGCGTGAATGACTCCCTGGTTAATTCATCAAGGTTGTCAAAAAGCTGATCAAGCTCTTCAGGGCTTTGCTCGCTTAACAACAAACTCATAGTGTGGTAGTTCTTGTAACCCAAAGATTGTGCCGCCTCATTCCTCATGTAAACGAGTTTCTTTACGTCCTCGGCGACTTCTTTTCCAATTTGTTTGCTTGCACTCCAAAGCATTTTGAGTTCGGCAGAGTCTGTTGAGTCTTTAAGTTTATCGTCAATATCATTATCAGAATACTCGACATCGTTAATCGTTGCTCTGTAAGTTGCAAACTTCTCTTCAACTTTGGTGCTCAACGTAACAATTCTTTCCATCAGCTCTTCATCAAACTGGTTGCCTGCAAACAAGTTGTAAATTAACTCTAGTTCTCTTGCTAAAACCGGGTTAGTTACTTCGCCAGAGGCTTTTATTTCCTTAAGTAATTTGAAATCTTCTTTGTTGGCAAAAACTCTATTTTGCTTTATTTGTAATTCAGAGGCTTTTTGATATTCTTCGGGTTTCCCACTAACAGAAGCGTTAAAATAAGTCAGATTCATCTCTCTACTCAAAGGAATTATTTTCCCCTCGTACTTGTATAAAAAATCAATAAATCTTTGTGACATTACCCACCCTTTCTTCTATAAAAAATTAAAGGCAAATGCCCGATTGGAGTCTGCCCCTTTTAAAAATTGCTTATTGTTTTTAACTAACTTAACAGTCCTTCGTCACGCAGCAATAGCAAGATTGATGACTGTGGAACAATGATCATCTTTTGTTCATCCAGCTCAATTTCGATTGCGTCTTTTTTTAGATATAGGGCAAGGTCTCCTTCTTCGGCCTGTAATGGAATATACTTGGTAGCTCCCTTTTCCATCCATGGCTCTTCCTCCGACGGAGTCCCAACCGGATACCCGGGGCCTACCTTAATTACATAACCACTCTGTACTTTTTCCTTTTCGGCCACACTTGGCGGTAAATATAGCCCACCATGAGTTTTTCCACTTTTCTCTTCTGGTCTGATTAGTATCCTATCACCAACGACAATAATTTTTTCAGCTTTTATCATTTCTTTTCCACCTATTAGATACTTCATTCAATTGCAAAGCTACTAAATGATATCTTCTCTCGCATAGAAAATTCTAACCCACAACAAAGCTTGCCGGACGAGTATGATATTTTTTAGGAATTACTGATTTTATTTCTTCAGCCAATGCTGATCTGATTTTCTTTTTCATATGAACCCTTCTAAAGACCATGCTTATTTCGCGGAAAGGAATTGGCTCTTCAAATTTTCTAATGAGCTTTACTTTTTCTGAGTTTTTCAGATCCTTTAGGGAAAGATATGGCAATAATGTCATACCGAAATTATTCTCCACCATTTTCCTTAGCGTCTCAAGACTGCCTCCCTCAAAATTAAACTGAAGTTTTTTACTGTTCTCCTCTCTGCCATATTGATCACAAATTTGAATAACATTATCTCTAAAACAATGTCCCTCTTTTAAAAGAAACAAATCTTTGCATGAGAGATCTTCCGCGTTTATTTTTTTTGTTTTCCACAACCTATGACTTTTCGAAACATATCCAACAAAAGGTTCGTAAAACAACACCTCTTCTATTATATCCTTTTTCTTTAGGGGAGTCATTAATATCCCAGCATCAATCTCATCTATTCGTAATTTTTTTATAATCTGATCCGTTTGAAGCTCTTCAATAACTAGTTCAAGTTTCTTATTCTTCTTTACGAAATTTTCGATAAAAAGAGGCAGTAAGTTTGGGGCAATGGTGGGAATTACTCCCAAGGTAAACGTTCCGGTAATCTCGCTTGACTCTTCGTTTATTATCTCGTTTATTCTTGTGGTTTCATCCAAAACCGTTTTTGCCTGATCAATTATTTTCCTTCCTAATTGAGTTGCCTTTGCCGGTTGTTTACTTCTATCGAAGATTAAAACCCCTAATTCCTCTTCCAGTTTTTGAATCTGCATACTAAGAGTTGGCTGTGTAACAAAACACTTCTCCGCGGCAAGTGCAAAGTTTTTATAATTATCCACGGCAACAATATAATTGAGCTGAACATTGGTCATGGTTGTTCTCTCTAAACAAGTTATAGATATTATCTATGGTAATATAATAAATATCGATTTGATATATCACTTGTTGGGAGCTATTTTTGATCAATAAATTTAATTGACTTATAAATATTATTGGAGATTTCTAAATGTTATCAATTGGAAAACAATTCCCCACTTTTGTAAAAAAATCAGTTGTCTCGTTAGAGGTTGGAAAAGAGTTTGCGGAAATTACTTCTGAAGACCACAAAAAAGATGGAAAATGGATGGTTATGTTTTGGTATCCAAAAGATTTTACCTTTGTTTGCCCTACAGAAATAGCCGAATTTGACAATCATTTTGATGCCTTTTCAGAAAGAAATACGCAGCTAATAGGTGCTTCTACAGACAGTGAATTTGTTCATCTTGCATGGAGAAACAACCACAACGATTTAAGAGGTTTAAGGTTTCCTTTGCTGGCAGATACTTCAAAATCTTTAGCTGAAGAGCTTGGAATTTTAGAAGTAAGCGAAAAAGTAGCCTACCGTGCTACATTTGTAGTTGACCCAGAGGGCATTATCAGACACGTTAGCGTAAACGACAATGCTGTTGGCAGAAACGTAAATGAAACAGTAAGAATTTTGGATGCCTTACAAACCGGTGCTTTAACACCCTGTAACTGGCAAAAGGGACAGGAAACATTATAAAAGCTATCTACCCCGAGTGAATAAATTGCCCCGTAGCGCATGCGGGGCTTTTTTATTGAATCATTTGAACCTATATTTCATCCCACCAAAACATGCTTTCAATTACAAGGATCATTAATGTCGAATATGTGGGACGAGAAATATTTAAGAGACGGATTTTTATACGGAACAGAACCCAACGCATTTTATAAATCAGAATTAGATCTACTTCAACCCGGAAAAATACTCTTTCTTGGAGAGGGTGAAGGTCGCAACGCACTTCATGCCGCCCGCCTAGGCTGGAAAGTTGATGCTTACGATTACAGTACAGAGGGTCAAAAAAAAGCACTCCGGCGCGCAAAGGAAGAAAATCTAACTATAAATTATTCTGTTCAAGATTTGAACGAAATCTCGCTCGATACTGAAAAGTACGATGTTGCAGTTCTAATTTTCCTTCATTTGCCGGAGGAATTGAGAATCAAAACACACAACAATGTGATTAATGCATTAAAGCCAGGCGGAAGAGTACTGTTGGAAGCCTTTGAGAAAGATCAAATCAACAACACGACCGGTGGACCCAAGAGCACCGATCTGCTTTATTCGCTTGAGGAAATATTTACAGATTTTCAGGATTTTGAATTAAATAAGTTCTCAAAAGAAACTCCTTCGCTTGATGAGGGTCCGGGACACCAAGGTAAAGCCATAACAGTTCGTCTTTCTGCCACAAAACCAGCCAAATAAACTTTCTAAACATGGAAACTTTTCTTGACAAAATAGTTTCCATCGCTTATATTGGAAACGTAAAAAACAAAAATAGTTTCTTGGGTTTCCAAATGATTGAAAAGATTAATAATTACCACAATGAGCCCTGCGTCCAGGATGAAAATTGTAAAAGAATCCTTGAACGTGGTTCAGATAAAATGTTTAAGGACGGTTTTAGCCGGATAAACATGGATGAACTAGCCTCAGAACTACAGATGAGCAAGAAAACCATCTATAAGTACTTTGAATCTAAAAAATGTCTTGTTGAGGCCGTTGCTGATAATTTTACAGGAAACGCCGCTCGCGAGATTGGCAAAGTAATCGACTCAGATAAAAATGCCGTTCTCAAGATAATAGGTCTTCTCGAGTTTTTTAGCAAAATTGCGAATGTTATGACCGACGTCCTGGTTTTTGACCTGCAAAAAAAACTTCCCTGGCTTTGGAAGAAAATAGATGAATTTCGTATAAAAATGATGAATAGAAATCTATCCATAATTATTAACCAAGGAAAAGAAGAGGGGCTGATAAAAGACTACTCAACAGAGATTACAGTTACAATGATTATAGCCGCAGTCAGAGCCGTGGTCAACCCAGAATTTCTTATGAATAATAATTGTTCACTTGAAACAGCCTTTAAAACCGGTTTTGACATTGTTTTTAGCGGACTTCTAACTGAAGAAGGTCTTAAAATTTATAATAATTATAAAAAGGAACAAGAATGAAAAAGTTTGGTTTTCTTGCTAGCATAGTTGCCCTTCTTGTGTTTGGCTGCAACGGAATTGATGAAAACAAAATTATTGAAGGATCAGGAACAATAGAGGCCACCAACGTTGTCGTCAGTGCGAAAGTTGCTGGAAGTGTTCACAGAATAATCAACGACGAGGGTTCTCTTGTCGCAGAGGGCGACACAATCCTAACCATCGAACATGAATTGTTAGATCTTCAGTTACAAAAAACAATCGCCATGCGGGATGCTGCTGAAGCGCAACTTCAATTAGTTAATAAAGGGGCGCGTTCAGAGGATAAGGCTCAGGCAAATGAACTTCTTAATCAGGCTGAAGCCAATTTTAACTCGGCACAGGCAGATAAAAACAGAATGGAGTCTCTTTACAATTCTCAAGCGATAACAAAAAAACAATGGGAAGATATCCAAACAAGGTTTACAGTGGCTGAATCACAATTTGCCGCCGCAAAAGAAAATAACAAAAAGATGAAAAATATTGCCAGACCAGAAGAAATAAAACAGGCCCAGGCAAATTTTGATCAGGCTAATGCTGCTGTGATGATGATAGAAAAGAATATTCGTGACTGCTATGTTACTGCTACCAGCAAGGGATATATTGTAAAGGTGTTCTTCGAAGAGGGAGAATCAGTTATGCCCGGCTCCTCTCTATTCAAGTTGTCAGATCTATCCATCGTTGACTTGGTAATTTATGTGCCGGAAACAAAGCTGGGGCTACTAAAACTAGGGCAATCTGCTGTGGTTGAAATAGATGCCTTTGAAGATAAAACCTTAAACGGCAAAGTAACTTATATCTCTTCAGAGGCTGAGTTTACACCAAAGAACATACAAACAAAAGACGAGCGCACCAAATTGGTCTTCGCGGTTAAAATTGAAATTCCAAATCCAGACTACGAATTAAAAGCAGGGCTTCCGGCGGATGGCAGGATTATGTTGAACCAGGAAAACTAGGATGAGTAATATTATAAAGATTGCCTCACTAAAAAAATCCTACGGTGAAGTAAACGCCGTTAATGGAATTTCGCTTAGCATTAGCAAGGGCGAAATGTTTGGTCTGGTCGGCCCCGATGGCGCTGGGAAAACAACAACAATCAGGATTCTGTGTGGTCTAATTTCCGCTGATTCCGGAAATGTAACCTTGCTCGAAATGGACTTAAACAACTATAAAAAAGAGATTCAAAAAAGTGTGGGCTACCTATCACAAAAATTTAGTTTATATGGCGATCTTTCTGTAGACGAAAACATTGAGTTCTTTGCAGATATACACGATGTGAAGGATTATAAGGGACGCAGAGACGAATTGTTGGAATTTACACGACTAAAACCTTTCCGTGATAGACTTGCCGAAAACCTTTCGGGCGGCATGAAACAAAAATTAGCTTTAGCGTGCAGCCTTATACACAAACCAAAAATACTTTTTCTTGATGAACCAACAACTGGTGTTGATCCAGTATCACGCAGGGATTTTTGGAAAATACTTTCAAGCCTGCTTAAAGATGGTATTACAATTTTTATGACCACCCCTTATCTGGACGAAGCAGAAAGATGTAACCGGGTGGCTTTAATGAATCGGGGCGAAATAATTGCTTATGATACGCCTGAAAATATTAAGTCCAACATTAAAGGTGAAATAATAGAAATAGTCTGCTCCCCTGTCAGAAAAGCAAACAAAGTCGTTGCTGATTATTTCAATTACGAAACACAGCTGTTTGGTGATAGAATCAACATAACGGTTAACTCCTATGCGGAAAACTATCCGGGAATTGAAAAGAAACTAAAAGAAAACAACATTAACATTTCTGACTCCAGGGCAATAACCCCTTCTCTAGAAAATGTTTTTATGCATTTAATAAAAGAAGCCAATTAATAATAAATAACGGCATAATTATGAAAAATGTTTTTGCAATAATTCTACTGATAACATCAGCGCTCTTCGCGCAGGAAAAAATATTAACGCTGGAAGAAAGCATTAAGCTCGGTCTGGAAAATAACAATGCCCTGACAATCTCCCGCTCAAAAATAACCGAAGCTGAAGCAAAATCAGATGAAATTGGCTCAATGTTGCTGCCAAAACTTTCTGTCGGGGCTACGTATGCAAGGCTTAGTGACGTGCCTCCTTTTGAAGTAAACATTCCGGTAATGCCTGTACCTATAAAAATTCAGGATGCTATCTTAAATAATTATTCACTAAAAGCTTCTGTTCAACAGCCTTTGTTTACGGGTTTCCGGCTGTCTTCTCTCAACAACGTCGCAAAGATGCAGAAATCAGCAACCGAAGAAAATTATAATGCTGAGCTGAATAATATCACCCTGGAAATTAGCACTGCTTTTTGGAACGTTTATCGTGCGAACAAAATATATGAGTTAACAAAAGAAATTGTTAAAAGGGCCTATTCGCATTTAACAGACACCAAAAACTTTTTGGATAACGGATTAGTAACCAAATCTGATTATCTGAAAATAAAAGTACTTTATTCAAACGGCATGGTTGCTGAAGTAGAGGCGAAAAATAATTTAATGGTTGCGACAGCAGTCTTTAATAAAACAATCGGTTTAGATCTTGGCGCTGAAACAAAAATATACACAGAGGATTTATTGATTGAAGAGTCCTCGTTCGAATTAGAGAGTATTCTAAAAGAAGGACAAACAAACAGGCACGAAATCAAATCGTTCAACTTTTTGCTAAACGCAACAGACGAAAACATTACGGCTGCAAATTCAGGCTGGTACCCAAACGTAGCGCTCTTTGGCAATCTATACTATTCCAACCCAACACAAAGAATCATGCCTCTTGAGGATAAATTCAACGACACTTGGGATGTGGGCGTTTCACTAAACTGGAATATTTGGGACTGGGGAGAAACATCGGCAAAATCAACCCAGGCAAAACAAATAAAAATCCAGACCGAGGCGGCTCTTAAAACGATAGAAGATAATATTCATCTGGAGATTTACAGCGCTTACTTAAACATAAAGAAGGAATCTGATAAGGTTGAGCTTAATAAACTTGCGTACGATCAATCGGAAGAAAATCTGAGAATTGTTAAAGATCAATATTCAGTTCAGCTGGCGTCTAGCAGTGATTTAATAGATGCTGAGACAAGTCTGTTAGATGCCGAAACAAAGCTGATCAGCGCAAGAATTGATTATGAAATAGCCCGGTTGAAGTTAGAGAAGGCAATTGGAAGGAAGATCTATTAAGGAGTCAGAATTCTGAAATCAGAATTCAGGAGAAAAAATGGAAAAGGCTAAAGTTTTTACAGATTTAATTGTGTGGCAAAAAGCACACCGTTTTGTTCTCAACGTTTATAAAGAAACAAAAAACTTTCCTAAAGAAGAGGTATTTGGATTAACCTCTCAATTTCGTAGATCTTCTGTTTCAGTAGCAGCAAACATTGCTGAGGGTTTTAAGAAAAGGGGAGTGGCAGACAAGGCTAGATTTTATAACATCGCCCAAGGCTCTTTAGAGGAGTGCCGTTACTATATAATCCTATCAAGAGATTTGGGCTATTTACAAACCAATGAGTTGGAATTATTAATTGAAGAAGTTAGTAAGCTTTTAACGTCTTATACTAATTCCCTTCTGAATGCTGACTCCTGAATACTGGATACTTAACCATGTTCTCAATTGAAGTTAACGACCTAACAAAAAAATTCGGCAACTTTACTGCCGTCGACAACATTTCTTTCAAGGTAAAGAAAGGTGAAATTTTTGGCTTCCTTGGGGCTAACGGCGCAGGCAAATCTACAACCATCAGAATGTTGTGCGGTCTTCTTGATCCAACTTCTGGCGATGCTTTGGTCGGTGGTTACAGCGTAAAAAAGCAACCTGAGTTAGTAAAACATAATATCGGCTACATGTCCCAGCGATTCTCCCTTTATGATGATTTGTCGGTCGGTGAAAATATTGATTTTTTTGGTGGTGTTTACGGACTTGAGTCAAGCAAATTGGCTGAAAGAAAAAAATGGGTTTTAGATATAGCAAACCTGAAAGGCAAAGAGAATATTTTAACCGGTTCTCTTCCCGGAGGAATTAAACAGCGCCTGGCTCTTGGAACAGCCGTTGTTCATCAACCCGAGATAGTTTTTCTTGATGAACCAACCAGCGGTGTTGATCCTATTTCTCGGCGAAACTTTTGGGATTTAATCAACTGGCTATCGGAACAAGGCACCACGGTACTTGTAACAACCCATTATCTTGAAGAAGCTGAGTTCTGTAATAATATAATTTTAATAAATGCGGGAAAGCTAATTGCAGAAGGCACTCCGAAGGATTTGAAAACAAACTACTTAACCAATGCAATCCTGGAGGTTGAGTGCGACAACGTGGTTGATGCCCTGGAAATATTAGAACAGCAGTCCTTTGTGGATGAGACATCCATCTTTGGCAACAAAATACACTTAATAGTAAATGACAACTATAACACTACTGATCAGATTAATAAATCTCTGGCTGAAAAAAACATTTCTGTTAAAACTATAGACAAAATTATTCCAACTTTAGAAGACGTATTTATTCATTTGCTGGAGAAAGATAAGTGATGCTAGCAAGAACGAGAGCAATAGCAAAAAAAGAATTCAAACAGTTGTGGCGTGATAAACGAATGTTGTTTGTTCTTATCTTCTTTCCCACATTTTTACTTGCAATGTTTGGATACGCTGTAAATTTTGATGTGCGGAATATTCAGCTCGCTATTTATGATTCCGACAAGTCAGATGTAAGTCGTGATTTTATAAGCAACCTCTCCAACTCTACCTACTTCGAGTTTGTGGAGTATCTGAATAATGACGACGATGTAAGACGAGCGCTAAACGATAAAGACGCACAGGTTGTTATGGTTATTCCGGAGGACTTTAGTGAAAAACTATTCCGTGGTGAAGAAACTGCAAAAATACAATTTCTTGTTGATGGTGTTGACGGAAATACAGCAAACATAATATCGAATTATGTTAATGCCGCTACACTGGCATACAACTCAAAATTGCAAAAAGATTTTTTTGCTCAAATGGGTATTACTCGTGAACCTCCTGTCTTGTTGGAGCCGCTCTTCTGGTTTAATCCTAACTTGGAAACAACTAAGTTTTTAATTCCCGGCTTAATTGTTATGATACTAATAGTAACGGCGGTCGTTGCTGTTTCAATTTCGTTGGTTAGAGAAAAAGAACGTGGTACCATCGAGCAAATAAATGTTTCCTCCCTAAGTACCGCCGAGTTGTTGATAGGTAAATCCCTCCCATACATTCTCCTGGCTTTGGTAGATGCTCTATTCATTCTGGTTTTGGGATACATACTTTTTGATGTTACTATTGAGGGAAGCATACTGCTTTTCTTTGCGGCAACACTTGTCTTTATATTAGCGGCCACCAGCCAGGGAATCTTTCTGTCAGTTGTTGCTGACTCTCAACAGGTTGCCTTTACGGTTGCAATTCTTACAACATTGTTGCCCTCATTAATGTTGTCGGGATTTATCTTTCCCATAGAAAGTATGCCTGGTATTATTCAGGTTGTAACTAATATTACTCCGGCCAAGTTCTTTGTAAATATACTGAGAGCAATCATGCTAAGGGGAGTCGGTATTGAAGCAATTTGGACTCAGCTAGTTTATATGTCAATATTCATTCTTCTCTTTTTGGGTTTTGCATCTGTAATACACAAGAAAAAATTAAGTGCGGCTTAATATGAAAACTATTTTAACTATTGTTCGAAAAGAATTTCTGCAGCTAAAACGTGATCCAAAAATGTTTGGTATTATATTGATAGCGCCAATACTTCAGTTAATTATTCTTGGCTATGCAGCCAACTTTGATGTTGAAGTTGTTCACACCGCAATATATGATCAGGATAAAACCGTAACAAGTCGTGAATACATTGATAATTTTAAGAGTGTCAGCTATTTCCATCTGGATTATGACGTTAACAGTTATAAAGAGGTTGTTGATTTAATAGATAAAGGAAAAGTCATTCTTGGAGTTGTAATTCCAAAAGATTTCGAGAAAAAAATTACCCGTAAAGAAACGGTACGGGTTCAGGCTGTCTTTGATGGTTCAGATGGAAACTCGGCAACTATTTCGGCCGGATATGTTGGCGGAGTAACCGCAACCTTTTCTCAAAATATACTATTAGAGCAAAAAGATAAGTCTGGCATGCAATTAAAAATTGGAACCATCGCACCAGAAACAAGAGTGTGGTATAACCCTGAGTTAAAGACCCGGGTCTTCATGGTTCCCGGTATTGTTGGCCTATTACTTATGCTTATTACCGTAATTTTAACCTCTCTTGCCATAGTTAAAGAGAAAGAAATTGGAACTCTCGAACAGTTAATGGTAACCCCCATTAAATCAAAACAACTAATAGTCGGAAAGTTAATTCCTTTTGCCATACTAAGTTTTGTCTCTGAGATAATCATCCTAACAGCAATGAGAGTTGTTTTTGATATAGAAGTTCGGGGAAGCTATGCCTTCCTGTTTTTCTCCACCTTCGTATATATTTTATCAACTCTGGGTTTGGGAATGTTCGTCTCTACAGTTTCAAAAACTCAGCAGCAGGCCTTTATGCTTGCAATGTTTGTTGTTATGCTGCCAATGATTTACTTGTCCGGTTTTGCCTTCCCAATTGAAAACATGCCTAAACTCCTTCAATACATAACATATCTAATACCGTTAAGATATTTTATGGTAATTATAAGAGGTATTATTCTAAAAGGCATCGGGTTCGTTGATTTATGGCAGGAGCTTCTTGCAATGCTGACGATTGGTCTTGGAATTTTATATTTGAGTTCGCTTAGATTCCAAAAGCGGTTGAAATAAATTTTTTCGGCTCCTTTGAACCAATGACTTGATATCGAAATACAATCTTGCTCGTTAGCCGCTTCTTGCCTAGTTTTGAATGGAGAAAAACACAAATAATCAGGATGTAAGCATGGACAAGACTCAAAAATTTGAATTCTTAAAAAAGATAGAACTTTTCTCTGATCTAACATCAGAAGAGCTGGAATTAATAGTTGATAATGCCTCAGTACATACCTTTGAGGCTGGTGAATCACTTTTTCAGGAAAACAGCCCGAGAAGTGATTTGTTTGTAATTGTTGACGGTGAAGTAGAGCTTTATAAGACAACCCCTTTTGGTGACGAAAAAAGACTATCGTTCTTCAGTAAATATGATTTTCTTGGCGAAGGTGGATTAATGGATGATTCCCCTCACTCTACAACGGCCCGGGCCTTATTAAAAACCACCTCTTTAATGATTACAAAAGAAAAGTATAACGAGATAACAAAAGACCATTGGGCAATTGCTATTAAAATTCTTTCCCGCGTTGCACGTGTTATTTCTCGTCGAATGAAACACAGCAACTCACGCGTGCTCGGTTTAGGCGCTCAATATGAGTCTGGCAGAACAAGAAGCGAGCACGACCTGCTTGGAGATCGCGAAGTGCCGCATGAAAGATTTTATGGTATTCAAACCTTGCGAGCTATGGAGAATTTTAACATTAGCGGGATTACTCTTAATTTTTTCCCAATGATTATAGAGGCCTTCGCTATTATTAAAATGGCGGCCGCAAAAGCAAACTTTGAGTTGGGGTTATTATCAAAACCAATTGCAGATGCTATTGTTGAGGCATGTCACGACATTGCAAACGGAAAACTTCATTCACACTTTGTTGTAGATATGATACAGGGCGGAGCTGGTACCTCAACAAACATGAACGCGAACGAAGTAATAGCCAACAGAGCCCTGGAGATTTTGGGTTATGAAAAAGGCGATTACAAATATTGCCACCCCAACAATCATGTAAACCTTTCTCAATCAACCAATGATGCATATCCAACCTCTGTTAAACTTGCTCTTTATAATGCTAACAAAAAGCTGGTTCTTGTTCTTGCAGATCTGGTTGCTGCATTCAAAGCAAAAGGGGAAGAGTTTTCTCATGTGTTGAAAATGGGCAGAACTCAATTACAGGACGCTGTGCCCATGACTTTGGGGCAGGAATTTGAAGCATATTCCGTTACACTGGGCGAAGAAATTATGCGCCTAAACGAAAACTCCAAATTGTTCTTAGAGGTTAATATGGGCGCAACCGCTATTGGAACAGGAATAAATTCTGATCCTGATTACAGCGAGAAGTGCATAAAACACCTAAGAGAAATTACCAACATTGATATTAAACTTGCGACAAATCTGGTAGAAGCAACTCAGGATACCGGTTCGTTCATAATGTATTCTTCTGCTGTTAAGAGGCTGGCCGTTAAACTATCTAAAATTGCCAACGATTTAAGGCTTCTTTCTTCAGGACCAAGAACCGGCTTTAATGAAATTAACCTTCCTCCAATGCAACCTGGTTCATCAATAATGCCTGGCAAAGTTAATCCCGTCATCCCTGAAGTTGTTAATCAAATTGCTTTCAAAGTAATTGGCAATGATCTTACTGTAACACTTGCTGCTGAGGCCGGTCAATTGGAATTAAACGTAATGGAGCCGGTGATTGTACAGAGCTTGTTTGAATCCATAGAAATGCTAAAAAATGGAATGAAGACCTTTCAGCACCGGTGTATAGTTGGGATAACCGCAAACGAGGAACGGTGCAGGCAACTTGTTGAAAATAGTATCGGATTAGTGACTGCATTAAATCCGTACCTGGGTTACGAGGCTTGTACCTCTTTGGCAAAAGAAGCGCTCCAAACTAACCGTGGGGTTTATGAATTGGTGCTGGAAAGAAATTTAATGTCAAAAGAGGAGTTAGATAAAGTTCTCGCTCCCGAAAACATGATTAAGCCGCAGAGAATTAACAAGTAGAAATAAGAAAGCCTCCGTTTAAGGCGGAGGCTCAATGAATTTTATAAAACATAATTATATGTTGTGCTTCTTTTTTAGCCATTCGTATGCACCGTTAATTTCTTTAGTTTTCCTCTCGGCAAGTTCTTTTAATTCCGCCCCTAGATCCTGTACTTTGTCGGGATGATACTTTGCAATTGATTCATAATATTTCTTCCGAATTTGCAATTTTGTTAATTTCCCTTCTAAACCTAAAATATCCCCAAAGTATTTAGCCTTTTCGTATTCAGTTGCTGTTTTTATATCAAATTCTTTTTTTGTCTCTTTGGTGCCAGAGCCTTTTTCATATTTCTCGTATCTCTCATAGCGTTCATATTTCTCATATCTTTCATAATTGTTTTTTGGTTCTTCCTGCTTTTTCCTGTCACTTCCCTTAGAGTTTTGTTTTTTATTGAAATTACTGGAGTAGGGTCCAACAATTTTTTTTATAGACTTAAAAAGTTCTGAATTTTGCTGCCCAATTTTAAATAAAAAATCAAGAATAGAAATGTTTATTCCAAACCAATCTGTTCCATTCAGTTTCTCAGCACCTTCTATTAAAAATTTCTGAGTCGCTGTATCTGTTAGCAGAGGACGAATCCGTTTAATTCTATTGTCTTCTATCATTGGTGTTGCAAGTTTAAGAATCTGCGGCACCCATTTATCTTCCACCCCGTGAACGATAAGTGTTTGTAGTATTAAAAACTCATTAAAAATGTTTTCCATGGTGTGCTGGTGGTGTAGTGTTTGGGAATAACAAATGCACTGAAGATGACCAAAAACAGTGAATGTAAATTCGTTTAATGTCTGATCCAAATCTAATTCAAACCATTTAACAAAAATTGTATTGGCAGCACTATTAGTAAACGAATTTCTGAATTCTATTGAAGATCTTAAATTGTTGCTGAGATATACTTGCGAAAATGTTGTTAATCCTGAATGGACCGAGCCCAAGGCCCCCCATATCTGCTTATAGACTTCATCATAAACAGCAAAGGCGTTGTCGTACCTGCCTTGTTCAAGTAGGTTATCCGCCGCATCTCTCAGATTTGATATATTGCTCATTTCTATAATACTTTTTACTTTGACTCTAAATCTAACTCAAAAAACAGAGAGCATCAAAAGTTCATTTGTTTTTTTTGTTTTTAATGTACACAAAACCGTGGGTGATTAGCATCACGCCAAAAACCTTTTTTGTTCTCTTGTGTGATCACCAGCAAAATTTTCTTGAACCAATTTGTTATAATTTACGTCATATCTTCGTATTTAAGGCGCTATTAAAAAAGAAGAGGTCGACATGTACACTAATGGCGGTGGAAAATCACCTAACCTATTACAATTTAAAACTCAGCTGCTTTCCAGTGAAATAGATGGTAAGGATCTGCCGTCCTCAACCATCAGAGATTTAATGGAAATTCTTGATTGGACAATAATTCCTGAAAAAAAAATAATAATTTCTCTGTGTAAAATTGTCAGCAAGCGTGGCGAAATAGACGTTCTAACAGAGGAGCATTAGTGGGAGACTTTTCTAATAATTTAACTATCCCTTACATTGAAACAATAAAACCAACAACTATCATCCTTTTTCCAAAATAACTTTTTACGTTTTTTCTTTCAGAATAATCATTGTTATAGTAGTAATCCTGCACGTTCTGTTTGTCAAGAACGTTTATCAATTCTACGTAGGCTACAAAATAATATTTATCAAAGATAAGTCTTTCTTAATATGAACAAAGATACATTGTTGCCTCTTCGTTAAATTGCAGCCAGGCTTTTTTTGCTTTTTGAATTAATTATGCTAAAATTGTTACATCTTTCTCATCAACACTCTGCTGAAGAATTATAAATACGATAGAGACTATTAAGTTTTTCACGACAAATTCTCTGAAAATACTTCGTTTTTTAAAGTGTTTTTATAAAAAAAGATCAGCCTTTTATTAATTTCTCCAATCTAGTAACATAAATTTCAAATGCGCGAATCCCCTTTTCGGTTAATTTTACTGTTGTAACTGGTTTTCTATTCGAAAACTCCTTTTTTACCTCAATATATCCTGCTGTTTCAAGTTTTTTTAAATGAACGCTTAAATTTCCATCAGTTGCTTTAACCTTTTCTCTCAAAAACGTGAATTCAGCCTCGCCTATGCTAATAAGTACAGAAATTATAGCAAGCCGTATTCTGGAATGAATAATAACATTAAGTTGCTGATAATCGAAATCTTTCATTATTCTATAATCCTAGATTTCTTAATTTTTCTTAAAACAACAATTACTGGCACTAATAAAACTACCGCTAAACGCACCTGTAACGGGACCGATAAAAGCTATTTCGTCCACTGCTTTTTGATTATCCACAACAACCTCTTTTAAAGTGCTTTGTTTTACAAAGCAAAATTATAAAATTAATTCCTTCCTGTCAAGCTTAATAATTAATCAAATAATTTTTCTAAGTCCTTTTTGTCCACAGAGTTGCCTAAGGCAAGCATAAGTTTTATTCTGGCTTTTTGACCATTTAAGTAATCTGTAAAAATTACCCCTGCTTTTTTTAACCATTTTCCCGCTCCTGGGTATCCATAAACATCCAGCGTTTCACCAGCCGGACATCTCGATACCAAAACAACAGGAATTCCTTTTTTAATTGCATATTCAATACCTTCAAAAGCTTTTGGTGGTACATTGCCAACACCCATTGCCTCAACAACTATCCCCTCAGCGCCCGAATCAACCGAAAACTTAAAAAACTTTTCATTCATTCCGGCATAAACCTTAATTAAGTCAACATTAGAGTTTATTTTGTCAGCTTCAAATATTTCCAATTTTCGAGGAGCTCTATTAAAAAAAACTTTTTCTCTATCAATAAATCCAAGAGCCCCAAAGTCTAAACTATGAAAAGTTTCTACATTTTCAGTATGTGTCTTTGTAACCTCGCTCGCTGCATTAATTTCACCATTTAAACATACCAAAACACCCAAGCCGGAAGAGTTTGGATTATTTATTATTCTAATAGCGTCTAATAGATTACCTGGCCCGTCCCAATCGGGTTCTGAGCTTGTTTTCATCGCACCAATAACAACTATCGGTTTTTCAGTCTTAATTGTCAAATCTAACAAATATGCTGTTTCCTCAAGAGTATCTGTTCCGTGTGTTACAATAATTCCGTCAACATTACTATCTTTTATAAATTCTTTTATTTTAATAGATAACTTCATCATCAAATCTGGCGTCATATGAGGTCCAGGAAACATTCCAAAATCAAAAACATTAATCTCAGCCTCATTTTTTGCTTCCGGAATTAAATCTATTAACTGGTCACCTTTATAAAACGGAATAGCGCTCCCTGTTTTTTCGTCTATTTTCATCGAAAAAGTTCCGCCTGAGAAAACAATTAATATTTTTTTCATAAACACACCACTTAAGTTTAACAGAGCTTCATCTTTTATTTAATCAAATACAAAAATAAACAAGAATAAGTTTGCTACAAAAACAAATAAACACTATTTTCACCCACTTATAGAACGCCCAAACCATTGTTAACAACTTGTTTATAACTTTATCGTGTGGAACGTTTCACATTTTTAGAATTTAGTTCTTTTTGTAGTTTTGTTTGTGAGAAAAAAAGCCATTTACAACCTAACTCGTTACAAATAAACTGTTTACGGGTTTTTTCTAATGTTAGTGTTTTGTTAATAACTTTTTCTTGACTTTTGTATTTATGCCTAAATCTTAGCGTTTAACCTATTTTTTATAATTTTTTTATGTGGATAATTAATTAATGAACGACACATCGCTTGTAAACTATGATTATAAAACAACTTGGAAAGATTGCTTAAAAATAATAAAAGAGAATGTTCCTTTTATTACTTATAACACTTGGTTCCTTCCCATAAAACCTCTAGAGCTAATTGACAATGTATTAAAAATTCAAGTTCCAAATAATTTTTTTGTAGAGTGGATTGATGAGCACTATAACACCTTAATAAATAAATCAATAAAACAGGTGCTGGGAAGTGAGGGACAATTAATTTATATCGTGTTAGATGAAATGAAAAACCAGGACGATATTAACTTATTTGTTTCTGCTGAACAAGAAAAGAAATTAACAGCAAAAAGCATAGAGCCAATTGAAAAAATGGATTCTTTTTTGAATCCACGGTATGTTTTTGAAAATTTTATTATGGGCGAAGGCAATCAATTAGCCAGAGCTGCCGCTATTGCAATAAGCGAAAGTCCAGGCGAAACATCTTTTAATCCACTTTTTGTTTATGGTGGTGTTGGATTAGGGAAAACTCACCTTATTCAGGCGATTGGAAATAAAATTTTGGAGTTATATCCTAAAAAGAAAGTTATCTATCTTTCCTCCGATGTATTTACTGTTGAGTTTGTAGAGGCAATACAATCGAATAAAGTAAATGAATTCTCAAACTACTATAAAGGAATGGATGCTCTCATAATAGACGATATTCAGTTCCTGGTAGGTAAAGAGAAAACACAGGATTTGTTCTTTCACATATTTAATACATTGCATCAATCCGGAAAACAAATAATATTATCCAGCGATAGACCTCCAAAAGAACTTAGAGGTTTAAGTGATAGATTAACGTCAAGATTTCAATGGGGCTTAACTGCAGACGTACAACCTCCTGATTATGAAACACGAGTGGCTATTCTTAGAAATAAAAGCGAAAGCTATGGCATTGAACTATCCGGTGAATTTTATGAATATATAGCAACTAATATTACATCCAACATTAGAGAACTTGAGGGTTGTCTTATAAAATTGCTTGCCAACTCCTCTCTCAACTCCAGCAACATTAATTTTGACTTGGTTAAAAAAACAGTAAAAGAAATAGCAACAGGAAAAAAAGTAAATATATCTATTGATTATATAACAAAGCTTGTATGCGAATTTTTTAATGTTGAAGAAAACAAAGTAAGAGAGAAGAACCGTAAAAAAGAAGTAGTAATAGCAAGACAAGTGGCAATGTTCTTATCCAAGAAACTGACAAATTCTTCTCTTAAAACTATTGGGCTTCATTTTGGCGGCAGAGATCATTCAACAGTTATTCATGCACAAAACAGTATTGAAAGAATAATAAGTGTTGATGAGAGTATGAAAAATGCTGTCAGTACTATAAAAAACAAGATAGAATTAAGTGTTTCTTAATAATATTTTTATTCTAAAAAAGGGGGTCAAATAACCCCCTTTTTTGTGCACATTATGTTGGTTAACTATAAATGGAATGTTAGTAACTTCTATTTATAAACATCTTTGTTAATAACTAATTATTATTAACAAATTATTTTAGTTTAGTGTTTATTAAAATCATTACTTAAGGTAATAAAGACAGTGAATTTGAAAGTTATCAACATGTTAACAGTACTATTATATTACCTAACTTATATATATATTCCATATAAAATAATAAGCAGTGTGCATAACTTTGTATGTCTAATTTAGATTGAAAAAAAGCGTAAGTTTCGGTATCTTTAAACTTTAAAAATGGAGTAACGAGTATGGAATTTAAAGTTAATAGCAAGGACCTGGAGAAACTATTAACCAAAATAATTCCGGCGGTTCCCACAAGAACGCCTATGCCTATTCTGGAAAATTTGTTGTTCGATATTAAGGATGGGCAGTTAACTATTTTTGCGACCGATTTAGAAATTTCTCTTAAATCTTCAATAAATATTGTTTCCGAAGAAAACACCCAAATTGTTGTGCCGGCAAAACTTCTTTATGATGTTGTCCGTTCTCTTGGCGAGACAACCATTAAGTTTATTATTGGTGATCATAAAATTAACATGCAGACCGATCATGGTAAATACACTTTAAGTTATCTTGATGCGGATGAATTTCCGGAAATTCCTTCATTCCCTTCAGATGGAATTGAGGCTGAAGATGTAACGAGTGTAACGATTGGTGGTAGTGAATTAAAAAAGGTATTCGAGAAAACTTCTTTTGCAATGAGCAAAGAAGAGATGCGCCCAGCAATGATGGGAACACTTATTGAATTTAGCGATGATGGAATGAGGTTTGTTGCAACAGATGGTCATCGCCTTGTTAATTTTCTTAAACAAAACATTAAATTAAATATAACCGATCAATATATTATTCCTGAAAGAGCAGTTACAGTATTAGCAAAAATTCTGGATGAAAAAGACACAAAGATAATTTTGAGTAAAACTCATATTTCTTTTACTTTGAATGATATGGAGTTAATAACTCGTCTGATAGGGCAGAAATACCCCGATTATAATAGTGTTATTCCGATGGAAAACGAGTTTTATCTTGAAGTAAACACAAAAGAACTTCATGATGCAATAAAAAGAATGATGCTATTCTCAACAACCAATACAAGACGAGTAAAATTTTCTATTACTAATAATTCTGTTATTATTTCAGCTGAAGATCCTGATATTGGTGCCTCTGGTGAAGAAAGTGTTATATGTAAATACTCAGGTGATGCTATAGATATCGGATTTAATTCTGCTTATGTGAATGATATTTTATCACATTTAATTTCAGAAGAAAATATTAAGTTAAAATTACATTCACCGACTAAAGCTGTAATTTTTGTTCCTACGGTTAATAAAGAAAAAGAAGATCTTATGATGCTTCTAATGCCGGTGCGTTTGAATAATTAAAATGATTTTAGAAAAATTAGATTTAACACAATTTAGATTACATAAAAAAACTCACATAGAGTTTAATAAGAAACTTAACTTTATTGTTGGAGGTAATGGGCAAGGTAAGACAACAATATTAGAAGCGATTTATTATCTATGTACTACTAAAAACCTAGGTAATAACGCAGATAGTGAGGCGATTAGTTTTGATGGATCACAATTTGATATAGAAGGTATATTTAGCGATTTAGTAAAGAATAAAGTAAGAATAAATTTATTGAGAGATGCCAACAGGAAAAACATTTGGCTTGATGATAAACAGATTTACAGAGCAGCTTCTTTTATTGGTAATTTTCCTGTTGTAACCCTAACACAATCTGATCATTCTTTAACACTTGGATCACCGGCCGAAAGAAGGAAATTTGTAGATTCTGTTATATCTCAGTCAAGCGAAACGTACCTTAAAACTATTTTAGATTATAACAAAACTCTTCGTCAGAGATCATACCTGCTTAATAGAATAAAAGAGAATAATAATAAATCTTTGTTCGATCAATTCGATGCCTGGACAGAGACATTGGTTAAATTAGGTTTAATAATAATAGAACATAGAATAAAGTTTATTGAAGAGTTTAATAATTATCTGGAAGATTCATATAAGAATTTATTGCTAGAAAAAGAAAAACCTGGTTTGGAATATTTTTTTTTCGAAGGGTATAAAGAAAATAAAAAAATAGAAGAGTACTATTTAGAGCAGATAAAAAAGAAAAGAGAAGACGAATTAAGAAGATGTATTAATCTGGTTGGTCCCCATAAAGATGATTTTATATTCCGAATTAACGATATGGAATTAAAAAAATATGGTTCGCAAGGCCAGCATAAAACTTATCAGATAGCTTTAAAATTTGCGCAGTTTTTTTATATGAAGGATAAATTAGGAAAAGAACCTATTTTTTTAATGGATGATGTTTTTGGTGAATTGGATAATTATAGAGCGGGTAAAACAAGCGATTTTGTAAGAAGCATTGGACAGGCATTTATTACTTTAACGGATTTTACGAATTATAAGAACATTGTAAACTTAGAAACAGATCTTACTATAGAAGTAAAAAACGGACAAGTAAATTATGTATAGTGATTTTAAAAATCTTAACGAAATCATTTATAACAACAAAGAATTCGAAAAATTTAGATCAGCTATAGCAAAACAAGATGTTATAAATAAATTCTATGAAATTTTTCCTGATTTAAAAACAGTTATAGTACCAGTTAAAGTAGAAAGAAAAATTTTGTTTTTAAGAGTTGAAAACTCTGTGTGGAGAAGTGAATTAAATTTTAGAAAAGCGTTGCTAATAGAAAAAATTAATTCATTTTTTGAAAGCGATTTAGTAAAAGGAATTAAATTCATTTAATATAGGTGAACAAGTGGCAGATGCATCAGCACAAAAAAATTATACCGCAAAGAATATAAACGTACTAAAAGGACTTGAAGCTGTTAGAAAAAGACCGGCGATGTATATTGGTGATATTGGGTCAAGAGGGCTTCATCACCTGGTTAATGAAGTTGTTGATAATAGTATTGATGAGGCACTCGGTGGATATAATGATAGAATATATATAACAATTAATGCGGATGGCAGTGTAACAGTTGAAGATAGAGGTAGAGGAATACCTGTTGATAAACATCCTGAGGAGAAAAGATCAGCTCTGGAAGTTGTTATGACTGTTTTACACGCCGGAGGTAAGTTTGATAAAGATTCTTATAAGGTTTCCGGAGGGCTTCATGGTGTTGGTGTATCAGTTGTAAACGCATTATCGTCATGGTTAAAGGTAGAAGTAAAAAGAGGTGGAAAAAAATATTATCAGGAATATGAAAGAGGTGTTCCAAAGGAAAAAGTAAAAGAAATCGGAAACGTTAAACCAGATGACACAGGCACGTTGGTAACTTTTATGCCAGACTCTGAAATATTTAATACGACCAAATTTCACTTTGATACAATTGCTGAACGAATGAGAGAATTAGCATACCTTAATAAGGATGTTACAATTAAAGTAAAAGACGCCAGAGAAGACGGAGAAGAGGAAATATATCACTTTAAAGGTGGTATTAAAGAGTTTGTAAAATATTTAGATGAACATCGCTCCCCTATTCATAAACCTATTTACATAGAAGGCGAAAAAGATAATACGCCTGTAGAAGTGGCGTTTGAATATAGTGACAGTTTTTCAGACAATATTTGTAGTTATGTTAATAACATTAATACACACGAAGGTGGCACACATCTCGTTGGTTTTAAAACTGCACTTACAAGAACTTTTAATAACTATGCTGCAAAAAACAACCTTATTAAGGATAGCAAAAATATTCAATTAACAGGGGATGATTTTAGAGAAGGATTGACTGCTGTTCTTTCAGTAAAAGTAATGGAACCTCAGTTCGAAGGACAGACGAAAACAAAACTGGGTAACAGTGAAGTAAAATCCGCCGTTGAAATGATAGTTGGTGAAAAACTATCAGAGTATCTTGAAGAAAATCCGGCAGTTGCGCGTAAAATTATTGATAAATGTCTTAGAGCAGCTGAAGCCAGAATGGCTGCCAGAAAAGCCAGAGACCTTGTAAGACGAAAGAATGCGCTTGATACCATGCATTTGCCTGGCAAACTTGCTGATTGTTCTATTAACGATCCTGAGCACTGTGAAATTTATATTGTGGAAGGTGACTCTGCTGGTGGTTCTGCAAAACAAGGGAGAGATAGAAGGTTTCAAGCAATTTTACCCATTAAAGGTAAAATTATTAATGTGGAAAAAGCCAAACTTAATAAAGTGCTGGAAAACACTGAAATTAAAACCATCGTTACTGCTCTTGGCGCTGGAATAGGGGCGGAATTCGATGCAGAAAAAACCAGATATGGTAAAGTAATAATAATGACTGATGCTGACGTTGATGGCAGTCATATACGAACATTAATTTTAACTTTCCTTTATAGACAAATGAAAGATATCATTACAACAGGTAGAGTATACATTGCACAACCACCTCTTTATAAGATCAAAAAAGGTAAAGAAGAAGTATATGCTTTTAATGATGAAGAGAGAGATAAAGTACTAAAAAGGTTAAAAGGCGGAAACGTTGATATAAATGACGAAGATTCCATGAAAGGAATAACCTTATCCCGTTACAAAGGTCTTGGTGAAATGAATCCGGAGCAGCTATGGGATACAACAATGAATCCAGAAACAAGAACTCTGCTTCAAGTGAATCTTGATAGTGCCGCTACGGCAGATAAAATGTTTGAAACACTTATGGGTGACGAAGTTGAACCTAGAAGAGCGTTTATAGAAAAACATTCGAAATACGCAAAGATCGATGCATAATAAATTATTTGTTATAATCAATTAGAGAAGTAAACAATTATGGCTACAATGTTTGAAAAAATAGTACCTGTTTCATTAGAAGAGGAAATGAAATCATCATACATCGATTATGCTATGTCTGTTATTGTAGCAAGAGCAATTCCTGATGTTAGAGATGGATTAAAACCGGTTCATAGAAGAATACTATATGGAATGCACGAGTTAGGTGTTAATTATAATAAAGCATATAAAAAATCCGCGAGAATTGTGGGTGAGGTCTTAGGTAAGTATCACCCCCACGGAGATACAGCAGTATACGACTCAATGGTTCGCATGGCTCAACCATGGTCTTTACGTTATATGCTGGTTGATGGACAGGGTAACTTTGGTTCTGTTGATGGCGATTCCGCTGCTGCAATGCGTTATACTGAAGCAAGAATGTCAAGAATTTCTGACGAGATGTTAAAAGATTTAGATAAGAACACGGTTAATTTTACTAACAACTTTGACGAATCTCTTCAAGAACCAACCGTTATGCCTTCATACTTTCCGAACCTGTTAGTTAATGGTGCAAGCGGTATTGCTGTCGGTATGGCAACAAATATTCCTCCCCACAATATGGGCGAAATAATATCTGGTTTGGTTGAGTTCATTGCCAAACCGGAAATAACGAACGAAGAATTAATGAAGTTCATTACAGCTCCTGATTTCCCTACAGGTGGAATAATATATGGTTATGAGGGCGTTAGAGATGCATACCTGACAGGCCGGGGAAGAGTAGTAATAAGAGCAAAGGCTAATGTTGAAGTAACAAAAAATGATCGCGAAAATATTATAATTACCGAATTACCATTCCAGGTTAATAAAGCTAATTTAATTGAAAAAATGGCAGACCTTGTTAGAGCTGGCAAAATTGATGGCATTTCAAATCTAAGAGATGAATCTGATAGAGACGGTATGCGCGTTGTAATTGAATTAAAACGTGATGGTCAACCAGCTGTTATTCTTAACCAGTTATTCAAACATACTCAGATGCAGGTCACCTTTGGTGTTATAATGCTTGCTTTAGTTAATGGTGCTCCAAAGGTACTTACCTTGAGAGAAATGTTAAAGCATTTCCTTAACCATAGAATGGACGTGCTTGTTCGTAGGACCAAATACGAGTTGGAATCGGCTGAAAAACGCGCACATATTTTAGAAGGTTACATTATAGCTCTTGATAATATTGATGAAGTTATCGAGACAATAAAAAAATCTAAGGATGTTATTTCGGCCAAAGACAACTTGATGAGGAAATTCAAACTTTCTGAAATTCAAGCTAAAGCTATTCTCGAGATGAGGCTACAAAGATTAACCGGACTCGAAAGAAAGAAAATAGAAGACGAATATAAAGAGGTAATTAAACTGATTGAAAGATTAAGAGGAATTCTTGACAACGAGACAAAAAGAAATAAAATTATTAAAGAAGAACTCTTAGCTATTAAAGAAAAATATGATGACGAGAGAAGAACGGACATTATTTATGATTTTAAAGAGTTTGCTCTCGAAGATATAATTGCAGAAGAAGAAGTTGTTGTTACAATATCACATGGCGGTTTTATTAAACGTTTTCCAGTAAGTGGTTACAGAAGACAAGCTCGTGGTGGAAAAGGAGTAACAGGAGCCGGCACAAAAGATGAAGACTTTATTGAACATATGTTTATAGCGTCAACTCATAATTATATTATGTTTTTTACAGATGGTGGAAAGTGTTACTGGCTAAAGGTTCACGAAATTCCGGAAAGCGGACGCGCAACACGCGGACGGTCACTACTTAATCTTGTAGAAAAAAATAAAGAAGAAAATATAACAGCCTTTGTTGCCGTAAAAGAGTTTAGCGATAATAAATTTCTTGTTATGGTAACTAAAGATGGAACGATAAAGAAAACAAAACTTTCTGCTTATGCCAATGTACGACGCGGCGGCATCAATGCCATTAACCTTACTGAAGGTGATCGTTTAATTGAAGTAAAAATGACTGACGGCGCAAGCGACGTAGTGATTGGTACTAAAAGCGGTATGGCTATCAGATTTCATGAAACAGATGTAAGAGATATGGGTAGAACAGCTACGGGTGTTAGAGGTATTACTCTTAGACCAAACGACATTGTAATAGGATGTATTGTTGTTAAAAATGCCACAACTCTATTGGTTGTTACTGACAAAGGGTACGGAAAGAGAACAGGAATAGATGACTACCGTATTACAAAACGTGGTGGAAAAGGTATTATTACCATTAAAACAGGTGATAAAATAGGTAATCTTTTAGCAATGAAAGAAGTAAATGACAACGATGAGTTAGTAATTATTACCAATAAGGGAATGGTTATTAGACAAGGCGTTAAACAACTTAGAACTATGGGGCGTGCAACTCAGGGCGTAAGACTTATCTCTCTGAAAGAAGGCGATACCATTGCTGATATAGCAAGAGTTGTTCCGGAAGATGACGATATAAAAAACGGTGATGGCAACGATAACGATGAACCGTTATTAACAGAATAAATTTTCAGCTCAACTTCGGTTGAGCTGATTTATTTTAAATAAAACTAAAGAGGATTTAATGGGACACGTGAAAACGGACAATATGGATTCGAAATGCGTGCACGCGGGCATTGGCGATTACGAATTTGGTGCAGTAGTACCTCCTATATATCAAACATCAACATTTAAGTTCGAGTCATCAAAACATGGTGCTGCGCTTTTTAAAGGCGAAGCAGATGGATATATCTATACACGTATGCGCAACCCGACTGTTGAAGCAATGGAGAAAGCAGTTGCTGAACTTGAGGGTGGATATAAAGCTATGGGCTGCGCCAGTGGTATGGCTGCAATACATACTACTTTCACTGCCTTATTAAAGGCAGGTGATCATGTTGTTTGTTCTAAATCTGTTTATGGACCGACCAACACTTTGTTAGCAACAGTTTTTAGTAAATTCAATATAGAAACAACATTTGTTGATACGGATAAAATAGAAGAAATAGAAAAAGCTGTTAAAGAAAACACGGCCGTTATTTACGTGGAAACACCAGGTAACCCAACCCTGGCAATTACCGATCTAAAAGCAGCTGCTGATATTGCACATAAAAACAATGCATTGCTGGTTGTTGATAATACTTTTATGAGTCCAATTTTACAACGTCCATTTGAATTTGGTGCTGATATTGTTGTTCATAGCATGACAAAGTTCCTTAACGGACATGCAGATGTTGTAGCAGGTATTATAGTCGTTAAAGAAGAGAAGCATTATACCCCGATTAAAAAGGTTTTGAATCAATTGGGCGGAGTAATTGATCCGTTCAATTCATTTCTTGTACATAGAGGATTAAAAACTCTCCAAATTAGAATGAAAAAACATTGCGAAAGCGCCATAAAAATTGCTGAATATTTGGAAAGTCACGAGAAAGTTGAGTGGGTAAGATTTCCTGGCTTAAAAAGCGACCCCGGTTACGAAGTTGGATTAAAACAGCATGACGACCATGGTGGTATGATTTCCTTCGAATTAAAAGGCGGATATGAAGCCGGCGAAACGGTAATGAATAATGTTAAATTCTGTCAATTGGCCGTATCTCTGGGTGGTGTTGAATCACTAATCCAACATCCTGCAAGCATGACTCACGCCAGCATGGGCAAGGAAGCCCGAGAAACCGCCGGTATTACGGATGGATTAGTAAGGCTATCCGTTGGTATAGAAAATGTTCAGGATATTATTGATGATATAGAACAAGCTTTACAGTTAGTTTAAAATCAAAAATTATTTGTATTTTAACAGACCCCCAACAAATTCGTTTCTTGGGGGTTTTTAATATTTGTTTGAGGGTTTTATGAAAAGGCTATTGTTTCTTTTTTTAATTACTTCGGTTATGGGCCAGGACAATTCGCTTTATGTTCCCAGAAATATCGATGATGCGTTTTATTTTGGAACAAGATCTTATGATGGCAAGCCAGGGGAAAATTATTGGGTAAACAGTGCTGACTACAATATAAGCGTGGAAGTATTACCGGAAAAAAGAATGGTTAAAGGTACGGAGATAATAACTTATTTTAATAACAGCCCCGATGAATTGAACGCTATTGTTATTAAACTTTATCAGGATTTTTATAAGAAGGGAAACTCAAGAGATTGGCAAATTGATCCGGCAGCTGTTAACGACGGAGTAAAAATTTATGGCGTCTTGGTTAATGGGAGAAATTTCTTCGAAGGTAATAGTAATGGCGCCTATGAGCGTTACGGTACCAATATGACAATAAGACTAAGTGAAACATTAAAGTCACTCTCAAATATTGAACTTGAAATCTCATGGTCTTTTACAATTCCTTTTGAAAGCCGACTTCGTATGGGAATGTATGACTCAACGTCTTTCTTTATTTCATACTGGTATCCACAAGTGGCTGTTTATGACGACATAGACGGGTGGGATATTTTTCACTATAAGGGAACGACAGAAACTTATAACGACGCGAACAACTATACTGTTGAAATAACTACGCCCAAAAATTTTATTGTTTGGTCCACCGGATTACTGCAAAATTCCAAGGAAGTCCTATCTACAACCTGCAACGAAAGGTTGGAAGAAGCAAAACAAAGTAACGAAGTTATTAACGTTGTTAATAGAGACGATCTTCAGAACAGAAACTTTACCGGCAGGAACGAAAAAAACATTTGGAAATATAACGCTTACAAGGTTCCTGACTTCGCATTTGCTCTGAGTGATCATTATTTGTGGGACGCAACAAGCTTAGAAGTTGAACCTGGTAGAAGAGTTCTTATACAATCAGCCTATAACGAAAAAGCGTGGGATTTTTATAATGTTGCAAAAATAGCCAGGGAATCAATAGAATATTTTTCTAAAGAGCTGCCGGGTATTCCTTATCCATATCCAAGTATGTCCGTTTTTAATGGGCATGGCGGGATGGAATATCCTATGATGGTTAACGATGGATCTCAGGAAAGATTAGCGGAGACATACAGATTAACGAGCCATGAAATTTCACACACCTATTTTCCTTTTTATATGGGAATAAACGAAAGGAAATATGCCTTTATGGATGAAGGCTGGGCGGTGATGATACCATTTGATTTTCAGACAGAAAAAGGTGGTGTTGATTCCGATCCGCGCGTTCGTAATCTTTCTGTTATAAAATATGCGTCAGGACAGGAAACCGAAATGCCCCCCATAATTCCAAATGTTTTTTTAACAAGCGGAACTTACAGAAACGCGGCCTATGCAAGACCAGCTTTAGCCTATGATTATTTAAGAGAAATTTTGGGAGACGGGTTATTCTCAACTTGTATAAAAGAATATATATCAAGATGGAAAATGAAGCACCCTATTCCCTACGATTTTTTCTATACATTCAACAACGTGGTTGGGGAAGATTTAAGCTGGTTTTGGAAACCATGGTTTTTTGATCGGGGCTATGGCGACTTATCAATCGAAAGAGTCTTTACTTATGAAGACTCTTACGAAGTGTTTATTAAAAAGGTGGGTACATTACCTCTTCCTGTTAGAATAACTATTACTTATATGGATGGATCAAGAGAAAAAATAAATAAAACCGCCGAAGTTTGGAAGAGTGGAAATGTGGAATATGTTTTAAGATTAGGGAAAGAAAAAAACATAAAACAAATTAGCCTTGACGACGAACACACGCTTGATATTAACGAAATGAATAATGAAGTTATAGTTGAATAACAGGGAAAATAAAATGTATTCCAAGAAAGATTATTTAAACATATTGATTGCTGTCCTGATTGCAATTTTTTCCTCTTTTGTTACAGGTATAGTTCTTTTAACTTTTGGTGTTGTCTCCGGAACCGGTTTTTATTTTATAGTCTGGTTAGTTATTTTTCTGCTGATTTATAAATCGTGCAATTTATTTGTTGCCTTTATTTTTGGTAAACACAAAACCTATATTGAAAAGCAGAAGAAGTATTATAGCAGAATTACTGGCTTGGTTAAAAAGAAAGAAAAATAATTCAACGACTACCTTTCCTTTTTGAAAAAAGGTTAAAAGCTGGAATGAAAAAAAGAATTAGCAATAAAGAAGCAAGCCGTGTTTTTAGTAAGTATTTAATGGAATGGAAGACAGACAGTACCAGTAACTCTTCTTTCGTTTTTTACGACCTGTCTTTTATAGAAGAAAGAATTAATAATCTTCGCTCCCTTTTTCCACCCAAAACATTTCATGCCATTGCAATTAAAGCCAATCCCCTAATTAGTATGTTAAAATTTATTTCAAAGTTGGGGGTGAAATTAGAAGCGGCCTCCTTTCCGGAAATATCTCTCGCGTTAGCCGCGGGCTTTAATCACAAAGATATTTTTTTTGATTCACCAGCCAAAACTGAAGAGGAGATTGTTTTTGCCCTTTCGCAAAACATAAACTTAAATGCGGACTCGTTTCAAGAACTGGAAAGAATTAATCATTTTATCCGCAAGTTCGATTACAAAGGCGTAATAGGCTTACGAATAAATCCACAGGTTGGAACAGGCGCTATCGCCATGAGTAGTGTCGCAGGCAATTACTCTAAATTTGGTGTTTCGATAAAAAAAAATCGACCTAAAATTATTGAGGCGTTCAGAAAGTATAGTTGGTTAAATGGCATTCATCTTCATGTTGGATCACAGGGATGTAGTATTTATATGCTTACAGAAGGAGTAAAGATTATTTATGATCTTATGCAGGAAATAAATAACGAAATTAAAAATGTGGGTAGAAGAATTGTCTCATTTGATTTAGGAGGCGGACTACCAGTTACTTATCAAAAAGAAAACACAGCTCCTACACTAAAAGAATACGTGACCAAACTAAAGAAAGAAGCTCCTCAATTATTTACTAATGAGATCCGGATTGTTACAGAATTTGGCAGATATATTTACGCTAACGCCGGGTGGACTGCTTCCAGGGTTGAATATGTAAAGGAAGAAGATAATATAAACACCGCCATTATTCATTTGGGAGCCGACATGTTTACCCGCAAATGTTATCTTCCTGATTTGTGGCACCACGAACTTAGCGTGGTTGATGAAATTGGTCATATTAAAAAAGGGTTCGAAAAAAAGTATGTGATAGCCGGACCATTATGTTTTGCCGGAGACAAAATAGCTGATGGAATAATGCTGCCAGAAATTAAACCTGGCGATTATATAATTACTCACGATACCGGCGCCTATACACTTGGCATGTGGTCGCGATACAATAGCAGACAGATTCCCAGGGTTGTTGGATATGAAAATGACGGGAATGAATTTTGTATTTTAAAAGAAAAAGAAACCGTGGAAGATTTAGTAAAATTTTGGTCGTAAATAGGAGACAAGATGTTCGGATTAAGTGCAGAGACTCAAGCATTATTAATTATTCTACTAGTATTTACAATCTTGCTAATCGTTTTTATTAGAACGATGCTTAATATAAACAAAGGTAGATCGGGGGGTGGTTTTATTTCTATGATGGGGGCAACATATGAATTGCATACTAAAGATAGGCAATCATCTATCCAGGAAATATAGGAACGTAAGTCCAACAAAAAAATGGATGAAGAAAAAAGCGGCGAAACAAAATTATAAAGGAAAAAATGATAATGAATAACACTCTGTTAACAAAAGAAGATTTGTTAGAAAAGGCAAATGCTTTTAGAGAAAGCCGGGTCTTATTGACCGCCATAGAATTAAATGTATTTACTATTCTTGATACTCAACTGTTAACAGTTGAAGAAATATCCATAAAAGCTTTAGCTGATGCGAGAGCTTTAGAAAGACTTCTTTCTGTTCTGGTTGGGATGGGATTGCTGAGGAAACTGAAGAATAAATATTACAATACAGATCTGGCTAAGCAGCACCTTAATAAAAACAGTGACAAATTCCTGGGTGGATTAGAACATACATCGGATCTTTGGAATAGCTGGAGTACATTAACCGAAGCGGTTAAACAGGGTGAAGCCGTAATTGAAAATAACATTGCTGAGAAGACATCCGAATGGCAGGAAAATTTTATTAAAGCCATGCATAGCAGAGGGAAAAAGCAAGCGGAGCTGATGTCTTATATAATTGATTTTTCCTCAGTAAAGAAAATGATTGATATAGGAGGTGGCTCCGGTGCGTTCTCATTTGCATTCATTGAAAAACGCCCTGAAATAAAAAGTACAATATTTGACCTTAAGGAAATAATTCCTTTTACAAGAAAATTTGTTGAAAATTCTCCTTACGCTAAGAACATTGAATTAATAGGTGGAGATTTCATGAAGGATGATTTTCCGCATGGATATGACCTTTCGTTTCTTTCAGCAATAATTCACATGAACTCACCAGAAGAAAACGAACGTCTTTTTGGTAAATGTTTTTCTTCCTTAAATTCAGGGGGAAAAATAATCATCAGCGATTTTATAATGAATGAAGACAGGCTTTCTCCTTATAACGGAGCAATGTTTGCCTTGAACATGCTTACCGGAACAAAACGTGGAGACACATACACCGAAAGCGAAATAAATTTATGGTTAACGAAAGCCGGGTTTTCGTCCGCGGAGTTTAAGGAAACTTCTTTCGGGACAAAGCTTTGTGTGGCTCAAAAGCAATAGCTGACTCAAAACCCGGGAGACTGCAAAAACTTGATAATAATCGCTCAATTAACGATCTTAAGCTCCCATTATACAGTGGTTATTATTGTCACATTAATGCTGACTCTCAAATATATGACTGGTGATATGGTGCTTTTTTGAGAACACTAAGTGGATTAAATTATTTGTGAGGATTTTATGAGCCTTCAACTCGAGAACCGTAATTTGTACAGACTTCCCTGGACCCTTCCCGACAACGCGATTTCCTGGCTGGAACCCACGGCTCAGTGTAACCTTGCATGCGACGGATGCTACAGAAAAAACGAAATTAATTCTCACAAAACAATGGAGGTTGTAAGAGAAGAGTTAGATGTTTTTCAGAAATACAGAAACTCTGACTGTATTTCAATTGCCGGTGGAGACCCACTTCTCTACCCTGATATTCTTGAGCTTGTAAGTGAGATTAAATCAAGAGGCATAAAGCCAATAATAAACACTAATGGTATGGCTCTCACAATGGATTTACTGAAAGACCTTAAAAAAGCAGGTGTTTTTGGCTTCACCTTTCATGTTGACAGCAAACAAGGCCGTGGTGGAGATTGGAAAAACAAATCAGAAATTGAATTGAATAAACTGCGATCACACTATGCTGATATGCTTTACGAAGTCGGCGGAATTGCCTGTTCTTTTAATATGACTATTTATGAAGACAACCTTGATTCGGTTCCTGGCGTTCTGGAGTGGGCTGAAAAGAATATTGACCGTGTTCAATCTGTCGTTTTCATCGCGTTCAGATATATTATACCCAGTATGAAAATGGATTGGTACGCCGGGAACGAGAAAGTTGACTGGGATGAGATTATGTATCATTCTGAGTTCGATCGTAATGTTAATCTAAATTCAACCGATGTGTTAGAAAAAGCGAGAACTAAATATCCGGATTTGGAGCCGTGTGCCTTTTTAAATGGTACTTTAAAGGCAGATTCATACAAATGGCTGCTTGCAGAAAGAATTGGAACAACGAAAAACATATATGGTTATGGTGGATCAAAGTTTATGGAAATGGTGATGACTTTCCATCATTTATTTAATGGCACTTACCTTTCCTACGGTACTCCTAAAATGGCAAAAATGGCCAGATCAGCCATGCTTTTTCTTTGGCCCTTTGATAAAGGCGTGAGAAAGGCTCTTAAAAACATGATGAAAAATCCTTTTAGAATATTTAAGAGTTCCTATTTTCAGACCGTCCTTTTTATTCAACCGGTTGATTTTATGGAAAACGGTGAACAGAGCATGTGTGATGGTTGTCCGGATATTACCGTGCACAAAGGTGAATTGGTTTGGTCTTGCAGACTAGAAGAGCCAATGCGCTACGGCCAGTTTTTAAGATCGGTTCCGAAAAACTAAATTTGATGTGAAATTAGTTCAAAAAGCCACATTATCTAGAAATGACGAATCCAATAATATTTTTTTGACAGAGGTTAAAAGTCTATTTATGAGTCTTTTTCCACCAAAAGTCTTAGATCAAAAAATTACGATTCATTTCTTTGTCGCCCACTAAATTTCAGATGAAAACACCTTTTAATTTTCGTATATTGGTCACAATTTGATATTAGAAATTGTGTAATAAAATAGGAAGTGGTATTAATTGATGATCCTAGATGGGCAATTGCTATTTAGAGTCCTTCGACTCGAGTAGAGGAAAGTCCGAACTCCAAAGAACGTGGTGCCGGGTAACGCCCGGGGTCCTGATTATATCGGGATACGGAAAGTGCCGCAGAAAATATACCGCTCCGATTTATCGGAGTAAGGGTGAAAAGGCAGGGTAAGAGCCTACCGCGTCAATAGTAATATTGGTGGTCCCTTTTAGGGAGTTCCGCTTTGCGGGATCAGGGTAAACCCCACCTGGAGCAAGGCCAAGCAGAAGGATTCCCGTTTTGCGGGATAAAGTTGTTCGCTTTATATGCCTTCGGGTAGGCCGCTCGATTCCGGTAGCAATACCGGAACTAGACAAATAATTGCCACCCTTTCGGGGGTACAAAATTCGGCTTATAGTCTAGGATCGTTTATATATACTGCTATATAAAATAATGGTAAAAAAACGCTGGAAGTTAAAAGAACCTCCCGAAGAGAAGACTGTACTTGCGCTTGCCGACAGCTTAAATGTTTCTACCGTATTAGCACAACTTTTAGTTGACAGGGGGATTACGAATTTTTTCGATGCGAAAAATTATTTTCGCCCCTCAATAGAATCGCTACACGATCCTTTTTTAATGAATGGCATGGAAGAAGCCTCATTAAGGGTTATTAGCGCTATTACCAGCAACGAAAAGATTTGTGTTTACGGTGATTATGATGTTGACGGTACGTGTTCTGCAGCTCTTATGTACATGTTTTTAAAAGAACTTGGCGCTAACGCCATGGTTTACATTCCACAGCGGTTAACTGAAGGCTATGGAATGTCCAAAGAGAGTATTGATCAGCTTCACGCCCAGAGTGTGAATCTTATTATTTCCGTTGACTGTGGTATTACCGCCGTTGAGGAAGTCGCACACGCCAATACATATGGCATCGATACGGTTATTTGTGACCACCACCAACCCAAAGAAGTTTTGCCTGATGCTCATGCCATCCTTGATCCAATAAAGCCTGGTTGTGACTACCCCTTTAAGTATTTGTCTGGGGCTGGCGTCGCTTTCAAACTGGCTTGTGCCGTTGGGGATAGAATAGGAAATCACGATATAGCCATGAAGTATTTGGATCTTGTTGCTCTTGCCGGGGCAGCTGATATCGTCTCATTGACAGACGAGAACAGGATACTGGTAAGAGAAGGGCTTGATCGGATTAACAGCAATCCTCGTCCAGGCATTAAAGCACTTATTAATATTGCCAGAATGGTCCCGGGGGATTTAAGCGCCGGACAAATTGTTTTTACTATTGCTCCGCGTGTTAATGCGGTTGGCAGAATGGGTGATGCAATCAGGGCTGTTGAATTGTTCTGTACAGACGACGAGGACGAAGCAATTAGACTTGCAAATATTCTTGAGTCTGAAAATTTAGAACGCAGAAAAATTGACGAGGCGACATTCTCTCACACGATTGAATTGGTTGAGGATGAAGTTGACCTGGAAAATGACCGTGGATTAGTTATGCATAATGATGCCTGGCATCCGGGTGTTATCGGCATTGTTGCTTCCAGACTTGTTGAAAAATATAATCGCCCGGCAGTAATGCTTTCAACGGTTGATGGTGTTGCAAAGGGATCGGCAAGAAGTATAACGGGATTCAATATCTATGAGGCTCTTGAGCAATGTGACGATTTATTGCTCCAATTTGGCGGTCACGAAGCCGCTGCCGGACTTGCAATAGAAATTGATAAAATACCGGAATTCAGACGAAGATTTAATGCCATTCTTGCAACCAAGATGACTGAAGATGATATTCTGCCGGAAATTCTGGTTGATTGTAAGGTTTCTTTTTCTGAGATAACACCAAAATTTGTTAGAATTCTTAATCAGCTTTCGCCTTTTGGACCCGGAAACATGCGTCCTGTTTTTATGGCAGAAAACGTTAAATTGGTATACGCACCACGTATTGTCGGCACAAATCATATTATTACATGTCTGCGCCAGAATGGTAATGACAAGGTTTTCGATTCCATTGGTTTCAATCTGGGCAGCTTTGCCGAGCATATTGATAAAGATGAAAATTTAATTGATATTGTGTTTACGATAGAAAAAATTATCAAAGAGGGAAAAACTTTTCCTCAATTACGTTTGAAAGATATTAGAGTTAAAGAGAATAATAAATAAGAAATAGGAGTTTTTATGTCAGGTCACTCTAAATGGTCGACCATAAAAAGAAAGAAAGGCGCCCTTGATGCAAAAAGAGGCAAAATATTTACAAAACTAATTAAAGAAATTACTGTTTCTGCAAAAACGGGCGGTGGGGATCCATCGGGTAACCCGCGTCTAAGGCTTGCCGTTGATAACGCAAAAGCGCAAAACATGCCTGCTGATAATATTGATAGAGCAATAAAAAAAGCAACCGGCGAACTTGAGGGTGTTAGTTATCTTGAACTAACTTATGAAGGATACGGCCCGGGCGGCATTGCTGTTATGGTTGAGTGTTTAACTGACAATAAAAACAGATCGGTAGCAGGTGTTCGTCACGCCTTCAATAAACTGGGCGGCAGTATGGGCGAAAACGGTTCGGTTGCCTGGATGTTTGAGCATAAAGGGATTATTGTTGGACCGGCAGAAGGTAAGGACGAAGAAACAATAATGGACGCTGTTCTTGAGGCTGACCCGGAAGACATTTCAGTTGAGGACGATTTTTTTGAATTAACTTCTTCTCTTGAGGGTTTTGAGACTTTACGTAAAGCAGCGGTTGAAGCCGGACTAACTATTGAAAACGCCTCTTTACAATGGGTTGCAAAAAACATGATTGAGATTGAAGGCGAGACCATTGAATCAGTAGAAAAATTAATAGATATGCTGGAAGATCTTGATGATGTTCAGTACGTTTATACTAATGCTGATTTTAAGGAAGAGTAACACAACATTATGATTATTCTAGGCGTTGATCCCGGTACAATTTGCACCGGCTACGGTGTAATTAAATATATAAATAACGAACTTGTTTATATAATGTCCGGGGTCATCAACACGCCTAAAACAGAAGAAATGCCCCCGCGTCTTAAATCTATTTACGATGAACTTTCCAAAATAATAAAGAAAACCAAACCAGATGAATTTGCTCTTGAAACTGCTTTTTATGGAAAGAACATCCAATCTACACTTAAAATTGGATATGCTCGCGGGGTATCAATGCTGGTTGCCGCTAATCACGGAATTAAGGTTGCAGAATACGCACCACGAGAAATAAAAAAAGCAGTTGTGGGAAGAGGCTCCTCTACAAAAGAGCAGGTTCAGTTTATGGTTAAAACCCTTACCGGTGTTGATGTTTCCAAAATGAAACTTGATGAAACAGATGCGATTGCTGTTGCCATTTGCCACGCCCTTAACAGTGGAAAAGTAAAGTCCAAGGGAAAAAGCTGGAAGTCCTTTGCGGATGCAAACCCGGATTTAATAATTGATTGAACCCGGATCTTAAATACCAAAGTACAAATCCCAAAATTCAAACAACAAAGCAGAACCTTAAACTTGCTTATCAGAAACATCTTTTTAGTTTGAAAATTATTTGTAGTTTGTCATTTGAGATTTGGTGCTTGCACGTTGTATATTGTTATTTGTAATTTCATCATCATTTTGAGTCGTTATGATCGGTCACCTTACCGGAAAAATAATTTCAAAAAAACCAACACAAATTATGCTGGACGTAAATGGAGTTGGTTATATTATAAATATTTCGCTTAACACATTTGAAAAACTACCCGAACTAAATCAATCAACCTCCCTCTTTACTTTTTTAAGTGTTCGGGAAGATGCGCTGGATCTCTTTGGATTCTCTTCCCCCTCTGAAAAAGAGATGTTCCAATTGCTAATTAGTGTTAGCGGCATAGGACCGAAACTCGGCTTGGCCACCCTAAGCGGTATACCTATCGAAGAACTTAAGCAGGCTTTGTCAGAGGGAAACATATCACGTTTAGTGGCAATACCTGGTATTGGGCGTAAAACGGCCGAGCGCCTCTTGCTGGAACTTAAGGACAAGATTGAGAAAGTGGTCCTTGACGTTGATGTGCCAATGAGCGGCGCGTTAAGTATGCGCAACGATGCCGTTGTTGCCCTGACAACATTGGGTTATAACCAGAAGGCTGCTGAAAAAATGATCAGGGATCTTCTGCAACAATCCCCGGATATGGCAATTGAAGACCTAATAAAAGAAGCATTGCAAAAACTCAACAAATAAAAATGAATTATGAAAAGCTTAACAACACTTTGCGTCCTGATAATGTTGACGGTTAACGTGAAAGGACAAAGAAATATGATTACAGATAAAGTAATGGAAAAAGAAGTGGTTGTCTCCGCTCCGGTTTCAGAGGTCTGGAAAGCTTTCACAACTGAAGACGGAGTTAAAACTTTTTTTGCCCCCGGGGCAAAGGTAGAGCTTAAACTTGGCGGTGCTTACGAAATGTACTTCGATTTATCCCAACCCAAAGGATTTCAGGGCGGTGAAGACCTGCACGTCTTAAGCTTCCTTGATCAAAAAATGTTCTCCTTCGAATGGAATGCCCCGCCATCTTTTGGCGAGCTGCGCGGAATTAAAACCTGGGTTATTCTTTACTTTGAACAAGTTGATAAAAACACCACCATTGTTAAACTTAACCATACCGGCTGGCGTCAGGGCGAAGACTGGGATGCTCTTTACAATTACTTTGTTAGAGCCTGGGATATTGTTCTTGGTCGATTGAAGGTACGTTTTGAATCAGGACCAATTGATTGGGAAAATCCCTCGAGGCCCTGAGCTAAGCAATAAAGATCCGCGGCGACGGATTGGGCAACCGCGTAAAAACATGCCTTTATATTAACTGACATGTATATTTTTTGGATCAAATTTTGAAATATTTCAGTGTGGCAAATGTAAAAAAATTCTTAAAATCATCTCATTCTCAAATTGCGTTTGCATCGGGTATTAGCATCCTTATGATTGCTTGCTTTTCAAAATGGGTTTTAGATAAACCGATTCACCCTTTTTTGTTAACGGTTCCTCCCTTAATTGAGGTTGCTTATGAAGGGTTGTTGAAAAAAAACAAAGAATCTAAAATTCTGAAAACATGGTACTGGGTTTGTGCAATAATATTTTCTACTCTTTTAATAATGCTCGCACATATGATTTAGCGTCGTATAAACAGCAACGCAAACCGACCTCGTTATGAAGGTCGCCAGACAGGTCACCAGGATTCTGACACCCCCCGTGATTAGCCCCAGATTGACAGATTCCGGAAAACCCCGTCTTTTCGTCTCTTCATCTTTTAGCTTTTTCACCTCTCCGCCTTTTCACCCGTTGATCATTTTCCTTAATTCCTCAACACTCATCCCGAGCGGAGTCGAGGGGTCTCCGCCCTCTTCTTATTTACTTTATCACATCATTATCTTATCTTCATTATTACTTGGGGCAACACCTTCCGGACCAGATAAACTCTACTGATAATACAGCATACATGTTAGTTGTTCTAAATCATGTTATTTAAGTATTCTCACTAAAACCAAGGAGGTTCCAAATGCGTTACTTCTCATTATTTGTTATTGTTTTAATATTAGCTGGCTGTAATACAAAACCACAGATTGAACCTGTTGATTTATCAGCCGTAGAAACAACTATTGCCGCACGACTAGATGAATTTCACAAGGTTATGCAGGACAAAGATTTAACTGCCTACAAATCCTTTTTAACTGAAGATGGTCTTTTTTGCGGGACCGATCCGGAAGAATTATGGGGCAAAGAAAGTGTAGTTGCTCTTATGGAGAAATCATTTGCTGACAGCACAATTATGTTCAAATATTCTGTTGAGCAGCGAAAAATACGCGTCAGTTCCGACGGTAACTCTGCAACCACTCTGGAACAATTTATTGTTGCCTGGATTAGTGAAAAAATGACTCTTCGCTTAGTCTCTCATCTGGTTAAGATTGAGAATGACTGGAAAATTGATTTCTTCAGCTGGAGTCTTGTGCCTAACAATGATGACATGGCAAAACTTAACGAAGCCCTGGCAGATTAAAACAGACTACCATACAACACCGAATCCATTGTGAAATTATATATAAGGGGGAATACAAAATATCGAATAATTCTAACACCAAAAAAAAATAACTAAAGGAGCTGAATTATGCGTTTATTATCATTGTTGGCACTTTCATTTATTTTTTTCGCCTGCGATCACGCAGGTTCCGTTGCCCCTACACCGGCAACCGCTGCAGTACCTTATGCTTATACAGCCACAGCAACATTACCGACAGGTGTAACTGGTACAATAACAACTGTTTCGGGATTTCCTGCCAGTCTTACCGTTACAGGAATGACTGTTTCCGGAACGCCCACCTGGGCAGAAGCCGGTGCATATACCATAAACGCCAGCGGAACAGTAACAGCGGGTGGTTCATGGTGGAGAACATCCTCTTGGAGCGGATCTGCTCCTTTTGTTGTTAATCCACCAGCTTTTACCTTAACTCCAGCAACCGGATTTCTTATTCCAGGCTACGTTATGTATTCCAATCAGGTTACAATAACTGTTACAGGTACACTACCATGTGCTTATTCTGCTCAATACCCGACTATTATTCCCGGATTAGCGCAAATAACCGTCGTTCAACCCTCGCCACAGGCTTCCGATCCTTTGGACACTGTTACACTACAGCTTGTAAGAGAAACCAACCTGTCTTACAGTGGCACATTAACTGTAACGCTTATACCAGCCTTAGGGGGACCAAATTTGGTTGTATCAATTCCTGTTGTTGCCCAATAAAGGCGTTGTAGACGAAGAGAAAGCTCTGCGATTAAATAGCGTGGGAAAAGTACATGCAGGTATAATACAAACTGGGGAAGAACTATAGCAGAAAAAGGATTAAAGAGTGAGAACAAAAGACATATAGTATTGGGCTTCCCCCCTTATAATGTCTAAAATCTAGTGTCTTACATCCGAACCTATTTAGTTTAAACTAAAATCTTCCTCGGTACTTATACATATTTACATTAATCCGCATTAGTATTAACTTCTTTTGTTTAATTATTAGTTGTGGATACTTAAATTGACGTTGGATTTGTGTGATTTGACTAAACTGATAACTCGCAATTATGTTCCATGTTTAAGAAATGATATTGCGCCACTTCGCAAACTATATATAGTTAAGCAGTTTGAATAATATGGGGACATTTTGGTAATGAAACTACAAAAGGTTGCTTCCTTTTTAATATTGATATTCTTATCGGCTTGTGGTGTGGGATATCAAACAGTTACTCACGATGATGCTGATGGTTGTCACATCGTACATCGAACACAACTTAATAAAGTATTTGCAGAGCGAAACGATCTTGGCATGTATGGACAAATTTCAATTGATGGTGAATTTTATGAGCCAAAAATGTTAACTGATGCTGAACATAGCACTCTAGTAATATCATCAATTACTTTCCCTGGTCACCAAATTCAAACTGATAGTTCATTTGTCCTTACCATTGATGATAAGTCATATATTTTTTCAAGTATGCACTCTCAGTATAAATCTGAACTAGTTGATATGGCAAGATCTCCATATCTTCTTGAAAGTGCAAAATATGAGGTTGATAAAAATATATTTAGATTGCTTGGTAATGCAAAATCGATATCATATATCTTAAAAGGCAAAGAACGCATCTTGAATGGAACCATGTCAACAATTAATATTTCCAGATTTAATATGTTCTACGAAGAACATGTTAGATGAGAGTTCATTGGCGTCTGCCTAACACATATTAAAGGTTCAGAGTCTCCCGCTAAAAAGCAGCAGGACAAGCTTCACAAAATAAAATCCCCGTCAAATAAACCGCCGGGCAAGCCCGCCAGTATTTAATGAACATTTTAAATCTGGTAAAGTTAGTACACACACGTATAATCACTAATCTAGGTTGTCTTTATTTTTAGTTTTGAGTTCAGTAGCTGTATCAGAAGAGCTGTAACAAACCTGCCTGCCGAGACCCACAACTTCACGATTCTGGAGTCGTGGAAAACACACTCCCCGGAATGACGGGGTTTTGCGGAACGTGTCACTCCGGCTCCGTCCGGAGTCAGAGTCCCACAGGTTCCCGAATCAGGAGTTTAAAACTCGTTGAACTGTTTCGAAAATCAAATTATAACTATTCTCCCTGTAAAATTTGGTTTACAATGAAAAAAGACCTATGTTTGTATCGTGCACGATATAAGCGTGCGCGTCTTTAATGGGCGGCATGAGACGAGCACGCAAATGATTTTTCACACAGACGAAAAAATGATATGAAAAAACAGCTGGAAACAACCTTAACACAAAACATTTTTAGAATTCTATTATCTGTTTTTATGATCACGGCCGGACTTGGTCACCTTACTTTTCAGCGAATAGAGTTTCAGGCACAAGTACCTGATTGGGTTCCTTTAGGTAAAGATCTGGTGGTAATTCTGTCAGGTATCGTAGAAATAGGATTAGGGCTCACACTCGCTTTATGGAAAAATGAACGCGCACGTATCGGGTGGGCGCTGGCGCTGTTTTTTGTTCTGATTTTTCCCGGTAACATTGCGCAGTACCTCGACGGCAAAGATGCATTTGGAGTTTTAAATTCAGACAGGGCGCGCTTCATACGTTTGTTTTTTCAGCCAGTGCTTATTGCCTGGGCTTTATGGTCAGCTGGTTCCTGGAAAGAATGGAGAACCGGTAAAACGGAGGAATAATGGAAGACAAACAGTTACTCTTAAGCAATCAAATATGCTTTCCCTTATACTCTGCTTCTCGACTTGTAACTAAAGCATACAAACCTTTTTTAGATGAGCTGGGGCTTACTTATCCACAATATCTTGTCCTAATGGTCTTGTGGGAAAAAGATGGACTTTCTGTAAATCAAATTAAGGAGAAGCTGCACCTTGATACCAATACCCTTTCGCCTTTGCTAAAACGAATGGAGAAAATGGAGCTCTTGAAACGCAATCGCTCTATTACAGACGAAAGAAGTGTGATTGTACAACTAACCAATAATGGAAGACAGTTGAAACTAAAAGCGTGCCCCATTCCGGAAAAATTAATCACGCAGTTAGTATCAGACAAGATAAGAGTTGAGGATATGCTGAAATTGAAAGAGATACTTGATGAATTGATGTTTGTGCTAAGCAATAAAAAGGAGTCTCCAACTTAAACAAAAACATGATGCTTGAATGATTATAAACAAAATATCACAATTAGACTAAAATAAAAATTAGGAAGAGAAAATATGGAATTATTAGAAAAACTGAATTGGCGTTATGCTACAAAGGCTATGAATGGCACGAAGGTGGCACAAAATAAGATAGACACAATTATTGAAGCAGCATCACTTGCTCCAACATCAAGTGGTTTACAACCTTTTGAAATAATGGTTATCACCAACCAGGATGTAAAGAAAAAAATAAGAGCTATTGGCTGGGATCAATCGGTAATAACAGACTGTTCTCACTTACTTGTATTTGCAGCCTGGGACACCTACACACCCGAACGAATAAATAAAATGTTTGACCTTACCAATTCTGTTCGTGGTTTTAAAAATGAAGGATGGGAAAATTACCGCCAAATGTTGTTGGGCTCTTATCCGCAAAGAGATGCCGAAGTGAATTTTAATCATGCCGCAAAACAAGCTTATATTGCCTTATCGCAAGCCATAGCAGCTGCAGCATTCGAAGGAGTAGACAGTACCCCCATGGAAGGGTTTGACGCTGACGCCTTGGACAAAATTTTAAACCTAAGAGAAAAGGGACTTCGAAGTTGCGTAATGCTTCCGCTGGGTTATAGGGATGAGAAAAACGACTGGTTAGTCAATCTTACTAAAGTTCGAAAAAGTAAAGAAGATTTAGTAACTGTTATTGAATAGCAATTAAAAAAGAAAATAGCAAAAAACTACTCATGCAATTTGTAGATAAGAATTATCGGTCTAACAGTAAACAGGAACTGATTTGGTACCTAAAGGTGTTTTGTTTCATGAATGTGAGTAGTATTAAAACAGCAACGGTTCATTCACTAACCGTCGGCAATAATAAAAAACAAGGAGTTAAGATGAAAATAAATGCCTATGCGGCTTCCGAGCCAAAAGGAAAATTAAAACCTTTTTCGTACGAATTAGGCGAAATAGGATCTGAGCAAGTAGATATTAAAGTTTCCTACTGTGGAATTTGTCATTCTGATTTAAGTATGATAAACAATGACTGGGGAATGACAACATACCCAATCGTACCTGGTCATGAAGTAGTTGGAGAAGTAGTGGCTACCGGTAATGCTGTTAAAAATGTGAAAGTTGGTGACAAGGTAGGATTAGGCTGGCTTTCAGCCTCTTGTATGAGTTGTCAGGAATGTATGGAAGGACAACACCACCTTTGTTCGAAAAACGAATCAACAATTGTAGGCCGGCACGGTGGTTTTGCCGATTATGTACGTGGACATTGGTCGTGGGCAATTCCTTTGCCGGAAGCGATTGATATGAGTAAGGCGGGACCACTTCTTTGCGGCGGCATTACAGTTTTTAATCCAATAATTTTAGCGGGTGTAAAACCAACAGACACCGTTGGGGTAATTGGAATTGGCGGCTTGGGACATATGGCACTCAAATTTTTAAAACATTGGGGATGTGAAGTAATTGCCTTTAGCTCTAATCCGGAAAAGAAAGAAGAAATTTTGAAGATGGGAGCCACAAAGGTTATCAATTCAAAATCACCAGAAGAATTGCAGAGCATCAAGGGAAAACTAAACTTTATATTGAACACTACCAACGTTACTTTAGACTGGGATTCTTACCTTTCAGTATTAGCCCCAAAGGGAAAATTTCATACTGTCGGCGCTGTATTAGAACCGATGGCAATTCCGGCATTTAGCTTAATTATGGGAGAAAAATCGGTAGGAGGAAGTCCGCTAGGTAGCCCGGCACTAACTAAAACGATGCTCGATTTTTGTGTAAGACACAATATCTATCCTACCGTTGAGGAATTTCCTATGGAAAAAGTTAATGAAGCCATGGAACACCTGGAAAATGGTAAAGCACGATTCAGGATTGTGTTGAAAAACTAAAAACCCTTAACCAGTGTTTAATAAAGGGCATTTAAATGCCCTTTATTCAGTTTAGTTATTAATAACGTTTCAGAGAGAGTAGCTGCAGGACAAATATTATGAATATAAATAAACAGGCAGAACACAGCCGAAATCTGATTAGATATGGGATATTATTGTTATTGCTTGGATTAGTTACAGGTTTTCTTATTCCGATATTGCAAAACCCAAGAATGGGACTCTCGAGTCATCTTGAAGGGACAATGAACGGAATGTTGTTGATTATTATTGGATTAATTTGGCCAAAATTAGTCTTGTCAAACAAACAATATAAATTGTGTTATATGCTCGCATTGTTTGGCACCTTTACAAACTGGTTTACAACACTATTGGCAAGTATATGGGGCGCCGGCTCAGAAATGATGCCAATTGCCGGAGGAAATATGCAAGGATTGTTCTGGCAGGAAATCATTATTAAATTCGGTTTAGTGTCATTATCAATTTCAATGTTAGCGGTTTGTTTAATTCTATTCTGGGGAATGAGAACAAACCAGAAGAGCTGATTATAACGGCTCTCTAATTAGAACAATAATAGCTTATTTTTACTGCTCCAGAATAACTATACTTGGCGGGGCGCATCACTCCACGCCAAAGGTGTACAGGCGGTTCCGTCCGGAGTTCGGGGTTCACAACTTCACGATTCCAGACAAGCTGGAATGACAATGTTTTCTGTGTTTGTTACTCCGGCTCCGTCCGGAGTCTGGGACTCACAACTTTACGATTCCGGGCAAGCCGGAATGACGTTGTTTTCCTGGGTTTGTCATTCCCGCCGGGTCGGGAATCCAACGCTTACGGAACGATGGTGTCTTTTTGTGTTTTGATTCCGAATCATGCCGACGGCAGGCAAGCCGGAATGACCAGCTCTGTGATTGTTTGGAAAACCAGTCACTCTGGCAACGTCCAGAGTCTGAGGTTCCCGGGTTTCTGATTCCGGAGTCGTGGAAAGCACACTCCCCGGAATGACAGTTTTCTCAAAGAGTTTCGGGTTCCGTCACTCCACTTGCTCGGAGTCCGAGGCTTAAGGGTGAGAAAAAAGACCATTGAAAAAATGGCAATTATCATTAATTTGATGGGGACATTTTAGTTAATAGAAATAGATGATGAAACCTTTTGCAGTCTACATAATGGCAAACACCAGACCCACCCTTTATACTGGCATGACAAATAATCTAATTCGCAGAGTGTATGAACATAAGACACATTATAATCCCAGAGGCTTTACAGCACGCTATTCTCTTACAAAACTCATCTATTATGAAATTTTAGATAATAGTAGAAACGCGATAATAAGAGAAAAGCAGGTTAAGAATATGAGCCGACAGGAAAAACTGGAAATGATAGAGAAGGTTAATCCTTACATGAAAGACCTCTATAGTGAGATCTTAGGAAAAGAAGAGCTATAACCATCACATGTTTTATATAATCCGTATGATTTTCTGATCCAAGCAAGCTGCATGCCCGCCATCTTGTTGGGCTGGGAATGATGGAATTTTGAAGAGGTTGTCACTCCGGCTCCGCCCGGAGTCTGGGACTCACAATTTCACGATTCCGGGCAAGCCGGAATGACAGTTCTCTCAAAGATTTTACTGGTTCTGTACTCCGGTTCCTTCTGGAGTTTGGGGTTCCCAGGTTCCTGATTCCAGACAAGCTGGAATGACAATGTTTGTTGTGTTTGTCACTCCGGCTCCGCCCGGAGTCTGAGGCTCGCTGGTTCCTAATTCCGAACCATGCCTACGGCAGGCAGGCAGGCAAGCCCGGAATGACGAGGGCGCACTAATTCATGATCACAGGCAAGCTGCCTGCCAGTCCTTGTGGAGCTTTATTAAAAGCACACGAGCACTTTCCCGTTATTAAAACATACCTTATATTAATGAAGAAATAATTATAAGGATTCTTTAATGATGCGAAATATCTTTTACATACTTGTACTTCTAACCTTTGTCTCACTTACTCCGCAGGCGCAGGAAAAACTTACTCTTGAGGACATTTATAAATATGGAGAATATGACCTAAGTCGGTTCGGCCCAGCAAGATGGCTGGAAAACGGTTTAGGTTACAGTACACTTGAGGCTTCTGAAAAATATCCGGACGCGCTTAACATTGTTTTGCACAACCCAGAAACAGACGAGCAATCTGTGCTTGTTGATGCGTCAGGATTAATACCCGGGGGAAAGAATGCGCCTCTGAAAATATCCGACTATCATTGGTCTGCCGACGGAAAGAAATTATTAATCTTTACTAACACAGCACGTGTCTGGAGATACCATACCCGTGGCGATTACTGGGTGCTGGATCTTGCTACCAGCGAGTTAACGCAAGTAGGTAAATTCGCTGACCCGACCTGGCTTATGTTCGCAAAGTTTTCCCCTGACGGCAGCAGAATTGGATATGTATACAGAAACAACATTTATGTAGAAGATCTGAATACTTCGGAAGTCACTCAGCTTACTTTCGACGGTTCATCAAGGTTTATTAACGGAACTTTCGACTGGGTTTATGAAGAAGAACTGGATTGCCGTGATGGTTTCAGGTGGAGTCCTGACGGCAAAACAATTGCTTACTGGCACTCGGACACTAAAGAGATAGGAACCTTCTATCTTATAAATAACATTGACTCATTATACTCAAAACCAATTCCATTTCCCTATCCCAAAGTAGGCACAAGTAATTCTGCCGTAAAGGTGGGAGTTGTATCAGCGTCCGGTGGAAAAACAAAGTGGTTTGATATTCCAGGCTATCCGCAAAACAACTACCTTGCGCGCATGGAATTTATTCCAAACTCCAACGAAGTGATGATCCAGCAATTAAACAGACTTCAAAACCAAAACAAGGTTTGGGTCGGAAGTGTTGAATCAATGAAATTGGATAATATTCTTACTGACAAGGATGATGCTTTTCTGAATATCCATGATAATATTGTGTGGTTAAATAATGAAAGGTACTTTACCTGGACGAGCGAGAAAGATGGCTGGCTGCATCTTTACAAGGTTTCGAGAGACGGCAAAGAAATAGAACCAATCACACGTGGCGAGTTTGATATAGTGAATGTTAACTGCATAGATAAAGAGGGGGGGTATGTTTATTATATTGCCGCGCCGGAGAGTCATACTGAAAGGTATCTTTACCGAAGTCCTCTTTATCAATATGGTGAGCCGGAACTCATAAGTCCGAAAGAAGTAAAGGGACATTATTCATATAAAATGTCACCCAACGGAAAATGGTCAATTGCTACTTTTCAGAATTCGACTACACCGAACAGAATGTCCCTAGTTAGTTTACCGGATCACAAAGAAGTAAAAGTGCTTGAAGAGAATTCAGAATTATACAATCGTTACTCTTCTCTTAAACTCAACCCAAAAGAGTTTATTAAAATTGATATTGGCGAAGTAGTTTTGGATGCCTGGATGATAAAACCGATCGGGTTTGATCCATCAAAAAAATATCCCCTGATTTTTTATATCTATGCAGAACCTGCTGGCTCAACAGTTCAGAACAACTGGGATGATGATCAGCTATGGGATCAGTATATGGCACAGCAGGGATATATTGTAATGAGTGTTGACCCCCGGGGAACAGCAGTGCCGCGTGGTCGTGACTGGCGAAAATCAATCTATAGACAAATTGGAATACTGGCTACACACGACTTGGCGAAAGCAACAAAGGAAATTATTAAGAATTACAACTTTATTGATGCAGAAAGAATCGGAACCTGGGGCTGGAGTGGCGGCGGCCAGATGAGTCTGAACTGTATGTTCCGCTACCCCGAAATATATAAGACAGGTATTGCGGTTTCGTTTGTATCAGACCAAAGACTGTATGATACAATCTATCAGGAAAGATATATGGGGCTTCCTTCGGATAATGCTGAAGGTTACTTTGATGGATCGCCAATAAATCATGCCTACAAGCTTGAAGGTAGCCTTTTGATAATTCATGGAACGGGCGATGACAACGTTCACTATCAGAGTTTTGAAATGCTCACCAATGAGTTGGTAAAACAGAACAAATTATTCAGTATGATGTCTTACCCCATGCGCACACATGGCTTAAGCGAAAGAGAAAACACTTCTCTTCACTTAAGAAGAACGATGGAAAATTTCTGGAAGAAAAATTTAACTCCCGGTGGAAAATAGTTTTATACTTGCAGAGACAAGGCCATGTAAGAGGCCGGTAAATATGCCTTGTCCCAACGCTCTAGCTAAATAGTATTAATGAATCATATATTTCAGGCACAAATAATATGCTGAAAATTTATAATGCCCTGTTTCTTTTGTTAATGGTTTCTCTATCTCTCATTGCGCAGGAAAAAAGCTTTACCAGGCAGGATACCCTGCGTGGAAGCATAACCCCCGAGCGAGTTTGGTGGGACTTGACATATTATCATCTTTCGGTTAAGGTTAATCCGGAGGACAGCACTTTTAGCGGGAGCAACAAAATCCAATACACAGTGCTTGAACCGAACCAGCTTATGCAGATAGATTTACAGCCGCCGATGAAAATTACCCGAATTACACAAAAGGAAACTGAACTTAAATTTAAGAGAGATGGCAACGCCTGGTTTGTTACGCTGGAGGCCCCTCAGGAGGGAGGAGAAAAGAACGCCTTGTTAATAGAATTTGAAGGAAAGCCAAAGGTTAGCAAGCGAGCTCCGTGGGATGGCGGTGTGAGCTGGAAGACTGACGAAAACGGAAACCCGTTTGTAGCCACTGCAAACCAGGGTGATGGCGCCAGTTTGTGGTGGCCCTGTAAGGATCATCCTTATGATGAGCCGGACAGTATGCTGATCAGTATTACCTTTCCCGACACCCTGATGAATGTGTCGAACGGAAGATTGAGAAAGCTTGAACAGAATGGTGACGGAACGAACACTTCCCACTGGTTTGTTTCAAATCCCATAAATAATTACGGAGTTAACATTAACATTGGGGACTATGTCCATTTTGGCGAAGTATATAAGGGGGAAAAGGGCAATCTTGATTGTGACTATTGGGTCTTGAGGTACAACGAAGAAAAGGCGCGAAAACAATTTAAACAGGCACCTCTTATGTTAGAAGCCTTTGAACATTGGTTTGGACCATATCCCTTTTATGAGGATGGTTATAAGCTGGTTGAAGTTCCATATCCCGGCATGGAGCATCAGAGCTCAGTTACTTATGGAAACGGTTATACGAATGGTTTTATGGGACGCGATGAAAGTCACACCGGATTGGGCGAAAAGTTTGACTTCATAATTATTCACGAATCAGGACATGAATGGTTCGCGAACAGCATAACGAACTGGGACGAAGCTGACATGTGGATTCATGAAAGTTTTATAGCGTACTCAGAAAATCTTTATGTTGATTATTTTTGGGGAAAGGAAGCAAGCGCTTATTACTGTATAGGGACCCGGTTTAATATTAGAAATGATCGTCCCATCCAAGGAATTTATGATGTGAATTACAGCGGTTCGGGTGACATGTATTCAAAGGGTGCTAACATGCTTCACACACTCAGACAGATGATCGACGATGATGAAAAATGGAGAGACATATTAAGAGGACTTAGCAAAGAGTTCTATCATCAGACCGTTAAGGGAAAACAGATAGAGGAATATATTGCTGCAAAATCCGGACTAAACCTGAACACATTTTTTGATCAGTATTTGCGCGACACTCGAATCCCTACTTTTGAATATGCTCTTGTAAAGGGAGAAATAAAATTTCGCTGGACAAATTGTGTAAATGATTTTCGAATGAAGCTGAAAGTTAATATTGATGGAAAGATTTATTGGCTGAATCCCGAACAACAGTGGTTATCGATTAAACTGGATAATCCAATAAAAAAGGTGAGTGTTGATAAGAATTTTTATGTGGCAACAATACTGGTAGCAGAGATTAAATAGACATCTCTTGATATCATAAATCAAAAAAGGGTCACCCAACCCGGGCAACCCTTTTTATGTTTTAGTCTATTATCTTAGTACTAGTATCTAAAATCTGTTCTATCAGATTTTCACTCTCTCACTCGAAGTTGACATGAAAACCAAAACCCAAGAGTATAAATTTAGAATCAAATCATAGCTGTACGTTTCTACTTTCAATTTATCATAATTATGTTACATTATAATTGCTTTTTAAGTGAACAAATACTCTGGTTTATATTTTGAATTAAACATTTCTAACTCACGATAGAGGTACTTTTTATGCGCATCCTGCTATTGTTAACCTTGTTTATGGTTGTCTTCACAATCTCAAGTAAGTCTCAATCCAAAGAAGTTAAGTTCTCTTTGCACACAAAAACTCACACACCGGAGGATGAAACAGTCGTAATATTTTCCTCCTGGTACCAGTTTTATCCTATGGTAAAGCTGGGAGAGAATGATTGGGAAGTCACGATTGAATTAAACGAAGGACTTCATTTTAACTATTACTATTGCAGAAACTACATGGCGAGTGCAGCCGAAGAAATAGAGTTTAATAGTCTGGATGGATATAGAGAACTTACTGTAACGACTAATACCCTTTCTGTCTCAGATACAGTAAGGGAATGGAGGTGGTGGCCAATTGATGGGGTTGTCCCTGATATTGATTATTCTCTTCACGTAAGTCAACGCCCTGAAATTAGTTCCGGTTCTGATTTTCAATGCGGAGTTGAGTTACCCGATTTCTGGTGGCCAGAGTTTGAACCTGTTGTAGAAAGCACTCTCGACGTAATTGTAGAAAATTCAAATTCAACATGGGTGCAGTACGCCCCGGTACCTGAAATTACTCAGTTTTATCCCTCCCCAATAATTGATATATACGGCAATAATGGCACGCCGGACGAAGTGCTTGTTGACATTATTACCAAGGCACACAATAGAGGTTTGAAATTTTATCTTCGCCCATTTCAGTGGGCTCTTTCTGTTACTGATGAATCACCTCAAAATCATTCAGATGAATGGTGGATTTATTTTTCTGACCAGTGGATTCCAATAATAACCCATTACGCTATGTTATCAGAAGAACATGGTGTGGAAATGATAGACCTTAATCTGTGGAATGGCGGGGGGGAGGCTCACAAGCCGGTACTGGATTCTCTCTTGTGTAATATGGTGGACACAGTCAGGTCTATTTACTCAGGAAAATTGTCGATGGAGCTGAATCTGTGGGGAGCGGATTTGGAGGTATATTCCAAGGTTGATTACCTGAGTTTCAAAATTTGGGATGTTTGGCCTATGACTTTGAGTAACGCGAAAGATCCAACGGTATCAGAAATGCTGGGGGTTCTACGAAATGGGCTTGATAATCAATTTAAACCCTGGTGCGATAAATATGGTAAAAAATTAGTGCTCTCAGAGATTGCGGCGAGTAGTCTTGATGGTTCCGTAAACGGCTCAGCCAGTACCTGGGACAATGAATACTGGGACCCGATTAACGAGAACACCTATGTGGATTTACAAGAACAGGCGGATGTTCATGAAGCAATGTTACAAGCTATTACAGAAAGAGATTGGATTACCGGGGCATTCAGTTTTAACTATAATTACTGGAATTCTGTAGACAAGGCTCCTTCAATAAGAAATAAACCGGCTGAAAAAGTTCTTGCAAAATGGTGGAGATGGATTTCTCCGGATAAACGCCACATTTCAATTAAACATTCTCTAGGAGGAACAACAACGCCCTCGCCAGGTTCTTACGTCATGAATTTGGATACAACCATTACTCTCTCGGCACAGGCTGGCGATGGGTTTGTTTTTTCTCATTGGAGCGGCGATAATTTGGGAATAGATTCGTTAATTCAAAGTCAGCAAATAGTATTAGATGTTGATAAGACAATCAAGGCAGTGTTTGTTCCAGATCCAACAGATATTGAAGATAAATCTGCAGTCCCATTTGACTATAATCTTAATCAAAATTATCCGAATCCGTTTAACCCATCTACGGTAATTAATTTTATATTGCCAACTGAGGGAATGGTAAAATTAGCTGTTTACAATACTTTAGGAGAGGTGGTGGAGATAATAGTAAATGAATATTTGGGCTCCGGGAATCATTCGGCAGAGTTTTCTCCTGACAATTTATCAAGTGGAATTTACTTCTATCAGTTAACAACTGAAAACCAAACTTTAACAAAGAAGATGGTATTTTTAAAATAAACTTAGTAGTTACAAATTATTCATAAAAAAAGGGTCGCCCACAGAGGGCAACCCTTTTTCTTTTCTTAGTCTCTTGTCTTGAGGTCTGGTTTCTCATAGTCTATAGACTTACCAGATTTTCACTCTGTCTTCCGGAGCAATCCACATTCCATCACCCGGTTTAACGCCAAACGCTTCAACAAACTCAGGCATGTTAGGGAATGGACCATTAATGCGGTAACGGGCCGGAGAATGAACGTCAATCTTAAGGAGAAGCTTCAGGTAGTCATCGCGCATGTTATTTTTCCAGACCTGCGCCCAGCCAAGAAAAAATCTTTGAGCAGGAGTAAAACCATCTATTAGCTCACCTTTCTTGAACTCTTCAGTTTTCTTAAGTGCGTTAAAGGCAACAGTTAAACCGCCAAGGTCACCAATGTTTTCGCCGAGGGTCATGGTGCCGTCAATGTGCATGTCCTCAATAGGATTGAAAGCGTCAAACTGTTTAATCAATACATCAGCACGAGCTGTAAATTTATCGCCGTCTTCTTTTGTCCACCAGTCATTAATATTACCATAAACATCATACTGCCTCCCGGAGTCATCAAAACCGTGTGTAACTTCGTGCCCAATTACTGCGCCCATTGCGCCATAATTTATTGCGTCGTCGGCATCAGCGTTAAAGAACGGAGGCTGAAGAATGGCCGCCGGGAAAACTATTTCATTACGAGTTGGTGAGTAGTAAGCGTTAACCATTTGAGGAACCATCGACCACTCGTATGCTTCAACCGGCTGACCGATTTTTTTCATGTCTTTTTCGTGCTGTAAAACGTTCGCGTTAAGTACATTGCGCAGGTAAGTATCATCGTTAATATCAAGAGCGGAATAATCCTCCCATTTGTCGGGGTATCCTATTTTAACACCAAAACCATCAAGTTTTTTGAGTGCCATTTGTTTTGTTTCTTCGCTCATCCATTCAAGATTGCGGATGCTTTCGCCCATTGCAACGAGAAGGTTATCAACAATTTTACGTGCGCGTTGTTTTGCTTCTGGTGGAAAGGCTTCTTTTACGTAAAGTTGTCCGAGCGCGTCACCAATAGAGCCGTTAGCGTTTTGAAGTACTCGCTTCCATCGGTCGGATAACGCTTTGGATCCATTTAAAAATTTGCCGCTGAATTCAAATCGTTCATTAACAAAATTACTACCCAATAAGTACGCATTAATTTGCAATACATTCCATGTAAGGTAATTTTTTAACTGAGCAAGATCGTAGCTGCCAACAATCTTTCCAACTTCTTTTACTGAGTTGGGCTGACCAACAACAACAAAGTCAGGATTACTCCAGCCAATTGAGTTGAAATAGAGATCCCAATCAAAGTCGGGAGCCAATTCTCCAAGCTCGCTAATTGTCGTTTTGTTATAGACTTTGTTTGGGTCACGGTTATCAACTCTTCTATTGCCCGCTTTCGCCAGGTCGGTTTCAATACTCATTATTGCTTCGGCAATGGTTTTTGAATCCTCAATGCTTTTGCCAGCAAGAACAAACATGTTGGCAATATGTTCAACATACTTGGTGCGGACTTCAACAGATCTTTCGTCATCGTTACGATAGTAGTCCACATCAGGTAAACCATATCCGCCCTGCCAGATATTGGCTGCGTAGAAACCACTGTTTTTATCATCCACTCCCACGTAGAAGGAGAAGAAAGGCGACATTCCAACCGTGTTTAAATAAGCGGCAGTTTTTATGAGATCATCTTTGGTAGCAATTGCATCAATCATCTCCAGTTCTTTGTTCAGTGGAGTTATGCCGTCAGATTCTATCTTCAGTGTATCCATCCCGGCTTTGTAAAAATCCCCAACAAGTTGAGTAATACTCCCCTTTTCTGATCCGGTTTTTAACTTTGTGTCTTCCAGAATAGTGTGAAGAATTGCGTAGCTTTCTTCGTAAAGTTGTTCGAACGTACCCCAGCTGCTGTAGTCGTCAGGGATAGGATTGTTTTTCGTAAAACCATTCGTTGCAAATTTGTAAAAATCATCCGCTGGACTAACGGTTGAATCAATGCTGGTTATATCAAAAGCAGGTTTTATGGGCGCCGTTTTTTGAGAACAGCCCGAAAGAATAACAGCCAACATTATTAATGGTGCAAATAAAGCAAAATGCCTCATATTGATTTTCATACATCTACCTTTTGTTAATTTTTAGAAAAGTATTAAAGGATGGCTTCCCCCCGGAAGTTCCTTGCTGAAAAAAAACAGCCCGAAAGATAATAACTCTACTCAACACAGACGGGCGTTTTGTAGCATGTCCATAACGAGTTTATTTCAAGCTGCAATCTATATACAAAAATTACTATTACAATGTTGCCCGCGTTGCTGAGAAGTCCAAGTAAGGTTACGTATTTAAGCAGTTCGTTTTCAAGAAAAAATGCCGTATCAAGGGAGGCTCTATTTGCAATAACCTCGTTAACAAACTTTTCAAGATTTAACTCGAAAAACATCACCGCTATAATAAGATCGAGAATGAACCGGATAATAAAAATTGAATAAACTGCCTTTTTGTTAAAGGGAGTCAGCTTTAATTTTGATTGACAAAGAAAGACACTTTTGATAAAGTAATAGAAAAAGAGTAAGCCAACTCCCGTAAATATTACATTAAAGTAATATGAGTAAATAAAAACCAAACGGATATTTTCCTGATTATCGATAACAATGTTAATGATGGCAATAACATATATAAGAACGATAAAGAATGCGGCGCTATAGAATCTTTTAGCAAAGACTATTTGTGTTTCTTTACTGTCGAATTCAAAGGCAGTTTCCATTTCAGTGAGGTTTCTGTATAACCAGTAGAAGAGATAAATACCAAAAGTGATTATTGTGAAAAGAAATACTTTCCAGAATTTGCGCTCAAGACCAGGTTTGTTTGTAATCATTAATCAACCTATTTATTCTTTTTGCTTTCTATCCTTACACGCACAGGAAAAAGAAGGCCAAAAGTAACAATAATTCCACAAACGAGAAAAACTGTTTGTATTCCCATATCGGAGATAATACCTAATGTTCCTAAAATAACAACATCGAAACCAGAGTCAACCATCGAGAGTAAAGATAATGTTGTCGCCCGACTATTAGACGGAATATAATCGTTTTTGATCTGTTGAAAAAGGGGATATCTTAGCCAAAAAAATATTTTAACCGTGAAAAAAACGAACAACGCCAGAACGACAGATTCATCGAGCAGCGCTCCTAAAAAGAAAGCAACCCCTATCATCACGCCCGTAATATAAGTAATAGTTTTTCTTGTGAATAATTTTTCAGCCAACTTAACACTATTTAACATGAAGGAAGAAGCGAGAGCATCAATTGAGTAAATGACCCCGATAAAAATTATTGGAATGCCGGAGGCAACAAAATAGGGCTGAATTAAATTTTCATTTGCTATAACAACATAGGTTGGTATCATAACAAGAGATTCGTTTACAAAAAGCAGAACCAAATCTTTTTGAGAGAGGATATTTTTAAAGCCGCTCTTTACAAAATCAAAGGAATGTTTATCTTCCTGATGATCAAAGGATTTGGGTGGAACGAGAAAAACCAGCAAAACAAATTTTATCAGGTTGAAGAGCAATCCGAGAGATATTATTAAAACGAACTGATCTTCAGCCAGATCCTTGGCAACATAAGCACCAATTAAAATAGTTATGGCTGAGGGAAATATTGCCGCGGAATGAATTCTTCCCCAAACCCGACTCATCTCATTTTCTCGTTTTAACTCTTTAAGGGATTCGTAAATGAAGGCCTGATCGGAGCCCGAGAAAAATGTAAAACTTAAAGCCGAAAGACCGGCGCTGATGTAAAAGAGCCACTTATTAAAGGCGAATATCAAGATTGCTATAGAAAAAATCTTAATTGAGTGACCAACAATAAACGATTTTTTCGGTCCGTATTTATCTGCAAACGTTCCTGTTGGTACTTCCATTAGCAGGGTGGTAATGACCCAGATCAAGAGCATTATAAAAAGATCGGAATATTCAAGACCACGATGAAGATAAAAGAGAGTAATAACAGGGGTGATAAAGCTTATACTGCCAAAAAATTCTGACCAAAAATAGAGCTTTAAGTTGCGTGCGATTTGAGTCATTAAATTCCATTAAAATGAGAGAATAAAAATACAAAAATTATTCTTCTTCTGTAAATTCCAAAATATCGCCCGGCTGGCAGTTTAATTCGCGACAGAGAGCATTAAGTGTAGAGAAACGGATGGCTTTTGCCTTTTCGGTTTTAAGAATAGAGAGGTTAGCTAGGGTAATCCCAACCCGCTTAGCAAGTTCGGTAAGTGAAATTTTGCGTTTTGCCATCATAACATCCAGATACACGCGTATTGCCATTTACTCCCCATACAACAAAGATTTGTTTCAGCATAATTTTCAGGACTAAGAAGAAAAATGCGGGAGGATTATGAATTTGCGGAATTGCAAAAACATTGTCGAAGATTGCTTAGGAGAAGCGAAAAAGAAGATTCCGGCAAAATATTAAACGCTTTGAGGTGGAAATTTGTAAGGTAGGACAAATCATCCTTCAGAAGAGCATTTGTTTTCTTGAGCCTCACGAATCCTCCCGATTTTCTTGAATAAAGATAAAGCATTGTTTGTTGATAAACAATATGTAAAAGACGTAAAACAATAATTATTTGTTGATAATGGGTAATTGTGTTGTTTTGCTTAATTCCTGAAAATATTAATATGTTTTACCAGCCTCTTCTATTTCAATCCAATCTTTTAATAAAAATCATTCAATTGGATGATTCAGGCTATAATATAATTTTCTAATATTGTTTAAAGAATTTTTTAGTTAGGGCAATAACTTTTTATGGAGAAAAATTATGACAAACATACCATATCAAATTATCGATTGGGAAAATGTAGAACGAACCGAACATAAGGGCGAAAGAGGAGTTTCTTATTGGAAAACTATTCAATTCGAGGGTTTACGGATAAGAGAAGTTGAGTATGGTGCCGGATATATAGCCGACCATTGGTGTGAAAAAGGACATATTATTTACTGTATTGAAGGTGAGGTGATTAACGAACTGGACGATGGTACAAAATCGACTCTTACTCCGGGTATGTCATACATGGTATCTGACGGATTGAGCTCACACAGATCAGTATCGGAAAAAGGAGGCAAGTTTATGATTATTGATGGTGATTTTCTTAAATAGATTGATGGAGCTTAGAGTTTATTAACCAGATAAAAACAGAAACCTGACACATGGCAATCAGCACCTTTAGTTTTTATCTGGAGTCTTTGTGTCTGGTTTCTAATTGTCTAGATTAAATTTCCCAGACTGAACATTCCAACCACCCTTCTTCTGGCGAGTTGAATAATTTATTCTCTCCCACCCTCTCTTTCTCCATCTTAACAAGGTCGCTGCTTTTCTTTAGCGTTCCCTCAATTTCGTTGAAAATCCCCGCAAGTGTATGATGGTTCAGTGAGGTTAATATGCTTTCTCTGTCCGTTGTACGGATACTGTTAAATATACTTTCCGGTATCTTCCTTCTTTCTGGTGAAACCAAATTAAAAGGTCGCAGCGATTCAAGAATAAGAGTGTTTCTCTTGTTGCTTGACTTAAAACTCGAGATAATATTCTGTATGTCTGCTATCTTGAGAAAATAACTGGCATTATCGAGCAGCACCAGGCAGGGCATTTTTTGGTAGTATTCATTAATCAGCTGGCTTACAACATCCAGTATAGTTTTGGAAGTAATGTCAGCAGATATGCATTTAGTCTTTTCCGCGCATTCCGGAAAGAACCGGTCGTATAGCTCCTGCTTTTCTTCCATTCCATCCTTGTCAATTTCAATTATGCGATTAACTTTATCGCAGTACTCGTGAAGTATTTCCAGGGAGTGCGGGTAATTACCGGCGGCAAGAATAATTACAAGGTGTTCTTCATTGCTTGCTTCAAGAATTTCCCTTATGGAGTTGTTTACAAAGTGTCTTTTGTTCTCAATAACTTCATCATACCAGTCACATATTTTACTTAACTCGCTAAACAGCTCTTTACCGGAAGAAAGATCAACATTCGCAAAGTAATCCCGAAGCCGATCACTTTTTGATCTTTCCCTGTTCATTCCGGCAAGGAGTGAATCTACCGCAGTAGGTTTTAACTTGTTCATTTCTTTTTAAGACTCGCCCTTATTCTTCTTTCGGCTGTATTCGAGGTTAGATCCCGTATCGCGTCAGCGGCAATCCATTTTGCGGTATTGGAATCCCGTTTTTTTAACTCTTCACAAACCTCAAGGGCGAGTTCGTTTAACTCCCAGTTTCTTTTGCCAATCTGCCGCAGCGCCCAGTTAACGGCTTTTTTTACAAAATTCCGATCATCCTCGGCATTTCGTTTAATTATATCAAAATATGCAATAAATTTATCGTTATTTTCTGTTCGGTGGTGAACGGCCTGAACGGCCATCAAAACGAAGCCCGCACGTTTTACAAACTCAACGTTACTTTTGCTCCAGAAATTCGCTTTTATATCTGAATAGACCGTAAATACAAACAGATTGTTACAACACTGGTCGCAAATATCCCAACTATTAAAATCCTTTGCCCAGGCATCCATCTGAGATCTAGTCACCTTGTCTACCTCTTCGATCATTGAGGCAAGCAGGCGGGCATCGTGAACGCCGGTTTCCCACAGTTTTAAGGCTGTTTTGTGGTCACGTCCAATAGTTTTTGCAAGTTTCCGAAGGTCGGGAATTGAGACACCATAGGCGTTTTCCACATTAATACCGTATTTTGCCATATGTTCTCTTCGTTCGGAGCTTCCCAGTTCTTTCAGCTCGCCAAGTACTGATTGTATGTTCTCGTCTATCATAATTTTACACGCTCAATTTTATCAACTGGCAACCAGTCATCCATATTACCATATTCACTTCTATTAATGGGAAATGGGGCAATTTCTTCAAAATCTTTCACTTCAATTAGAACCAAATATCTCTTTCCAGCCCATCGGGCTTTCTGTTTATCAGACAACTGAAGTTGGTTTTCGTGTGACGCAATAAGAGCCTCTGACTCTTGCGAAGTCATTTTCTCTGAATTTATTACAAATTTTACCTTAGCTCTACCTCTAACAGTCCCTTCGGCATTATTATTCATGAAGTAGAGTGTGTCATTTTCAAATACACGTCCATGTGGTAATTTGCGACCAGCCGCACCGCGTATGATCATGCTCTTCTCGCCGGAGGCTAACTTTTCATACTCTTTAGCTTTTGTATCAAGATATACAACGTGATCCATCTTTTCTCCTTATAATTTGACCCAAAACAGAGATTAATTGTTGTCCAATAATTAAACAATTTTAAGGAAGGAAGTTTTACAATTTTTGCTCTATTTGGACGCAGGAAAGGATGAACGTAATCTAGCATTGTTGTATTAATATGCAAGAGAGAAATTCGGAAGTGTTAAAGCCAGATTATTTTATTATAGCCGAGTATAATAATCTTAATTCATTTTTAAAAATTTCGTTTTCTGAAAGCAGATGAGCTATTAAAAGAGATCCCCCCTCATAAAACCAGACTCTGTTCATTTCTCCTTCTGTATCGGTTGTGTTTCTTTCTAGTCCCCAGTTGTCCCGTAATAAGTTTTCGATATATCGGGCAAAGCCCTCTTTCCATTCTTCCCAGGACATGTAGTCAAAATCATCTTTTGATAAAACAGTTTTTAGTTTTGTGCGGTAACCAAGCGCTACCTCGGGGTTGCCGGACTGGAAAGACAAAACCATGTTTTTATATAATCCGGCAAATTCATTATTCTCGTAGGGGAAGGCATGGTTTAATTCCCACATGTAATTCTTTTCTTTTATTGCCTTATTGAAGGAGTCAATTTCTGATTTCAACTCCCACTCAACAGTTGTTCCCTGATAACAGTGTACAAACTCATGGAAAATCGTTGCATAAGCAGCCTTGGTATCAAAAACATCTCCGGTAACCACACATACAAATTGGTTGTCATATTCAGCAAGCGGAAAGGCAGCTCTGATTTTATCGGGAAGGGGGGTGTTTTTTTTAACTTTTCTAGCAAGAAAGTAGGAATTATTTCCAAACTCAAAAATATAATAAGAGGAGTCTTCCATTATTGCAACAGGGTATAGCTTTTCGAGACTTTGATTTAAATATTTAATGTCCGAGTGGTATTCGATTAGCCTTGAAAAGGAGTCTTTATATTTTTGCTCAATAGTTTGTCCCTTCAAAAATATAGGAGATGCCGCGAAAGAGAGTAAAAGTACAAGAGTTGTTTTAATTGCTTTCATACCCAAGACCTTAAAAATTATTGGAGCTGTTCTGCTTTTAGACGAAAAATGTCGGCAGATGTTAGAACAAAATTTATTTCTTTAATTTTATCCAGTGAATAAGTCTGTCGGGTTCAAAACCAAGTTTTAGGCAAAGGCTTGTTGCTCTTTGGTTTGAATCTTCGATGTAGGCAAAGGGAACAGCATCATTCTCACGAACTTTTCGAACAGCCTCCGTTAAAACCTCCATTCCGTAACCCTTTCCGCGGTATTCCGGCAGAACGGTAAGAAACCCCAAGGCGCCATCGTCCTGAGAGATACACCACGCGATGAGTTTATCGTTTTCTTTAGTACCGCAATGGATTCCCTTGGAGATTCTTTCTTTTATATATTCTACTGAGAGATAGTCTTTATACTTAGAATTGTTGTATATGTATTCGGCATCTTGCAGTTTTAAGGAGGAAAATCTTTGGGAAGGATCGTCCATTATAATTTGCTCCGGTAAAATATATCTTCTCGTTGATAGCTTCCATTCCACCTCTTTGTTTTCAGTTATTATGGGAAGCATCCAATCTTCAAGAACGGCAAAATATAAGTCTTCTTTTACGTAAGATAACAAAGCTTGTAGTTCATCAGGATTTGAGCAGGATATGTATACCCAATCATTATCGCTGGTACCTTTACCAATCACTGATTGATTTAGGACTTTGATAAAAATAATTTTATTCTGGTTGAAAAAGTTAATAAAGCTAATGTTTTTGTTGATGTCTTTCTTCAACAGGGAAAACGCCTTGTCCAACTCCCTCATGCGAAAACCGTTCCTTCTTTTCGTGCAATATAGTTCTCGAGCCACTGATCTAAAGTAGTAGAAGGCGCCCCCAGTAATCTGTTTAGCTCATCGCCGCTTCCGATTTCCATGTCATTGCCTATCTTCTCGCAATAATGCATAAAATCTGCAATATCTTTCAGCTTCTCATTTTTGCCTATCCGGCCAAAGAATCGAAGCATCCCGGGGGAGACTTTTTTAATCTTCACGTCAGGGACAACCTTGGAAATAAATTTTGTTAAAGCTTCTTCCATAGAATACTTTTCCGGACCAAGAACAAATAATGTTTTATTAACCGCTTTATCAGAGGAGAAAGAATCGGCAACGATCCTGGCATAATCAGCTACAGCCAGCCAGCTTAAAGGAGTTGTTTGTTTACCAATAAGAGTGGCTTTGTTACGGCGAATAAACAAAGGCAGAGATTCCATAAACCAGGAGGGTTTAAATATGGTGTAATTTACCCCGCTACCCTTCACAGCGAGCTCAGCATTATGCTTTGCATTAGTAGTATAGAACCAGGAGTTCCCTTCGCTTACAGAAGCTCCGGTGATTATAGTTAGTTTTTTGATGTCCATAGTTTTTGCTGCCAGCGCAGTGTTGAATGCCCCTTTATGTTCAATTTCGTCATAACTTTCGGGAGTTGGGCCGCCAGATAAGTTTATATGAACACCATAGCAACCCTCAAGCGCGTTTTCAAGAGAAGCTTTATTGGTTACGTCCCCATAGGCAAATTCAAAAGAGTTGTCATAAATATCTTTGGTCTTGTTTATGTCTCTTGAAAAAACTCTTACTTTGTAACCGGCTTTTTGAAGTGATAGAGCCACTGGTCTACCTAACATACCTGTTGCGCCAATAACTAAAACTGTCTTTTTCATTTTGCTCACTTACAAATAGTTATAAAAATTTTTATCGGGAAGTTTTGCGTTCTTCCCCTCTCATTATTTTTCTTATTTTAATAACAAAGGCAAAAGTCTTCTTGCAAACACCAGTTGCTTAATATTCAGGAATAAACGAACTTGATTAATATTACAAAAATTATTTTCAATTAACAGCTCTCAACAATAATTGGCAATTAATTTATTTTTCAGAACATTCTATTGATACATGATGAAAACCATTCAGAAACAGCTAACAGACGATCAAAAAGATTTTTTTGATGAGTTCCTGGAATTTTTACAAAGTGACGAACTGAACGTTTTCATTTTAAAAGGATACGCCGGAACCGGAAAGACATTTATGATCAAAGAAATTGTAAATTATCTTGAGGGAAAAGGTAGAAAATACAGATTAATGGCCCCGACAGGGCGCGCCGCAAAAGTGATAACAGAAAAAACCGGCAGAACTGCCTACACAATTCATAAGTCAATTTATTCATTTGAGAAAATTGATATTAAGAAGGGTAAAAAAAACGAATTTAAGTATAGCTATAAGCTGAGAACTAACGACGATGATGACAATGCAGTTTACATAGTTGATGAAGCCTCCATGATTTCAAGCAAGTATTCCGAGGGTGAGTTTCTCAACTTTGGCAGCGGAGAACTGTTAAGGGATCTTTTTGCCTATGTTCATCAGGATGGTTTTAAAAGAGGCAGAAAAATACTCTTTGCCGGGGATGATGCCCAGCTTCCTCCCGTGAACACAACCCTTTCCCCGGCACTTTCTCAAGAAATATTAGAAGGTTTTGGATTTGGCACGACAGAGTTTTTTCTTGAGGAAATTGTCCGGCAAAAAAAGGAAAGTTCAATTATTTTTGAGGCGAATAATATCCGAACCATGATCGAAACTGACGATTACACAGGGTTGGATCTTAATTATAGAACGAACGAAATAAAAAATATTTTCCATGACGAGTTTCTTGATGAGTACCTAAGTTCGTCCGATTACAGAAGCGGGAAAGAGTCTATTGTGCTGACTTTCTCTAATAACGCGGCTCTTCATTATAACCGGTGGATTAGAAATCACTTCTTTCCGGAAGAGAAAACGATATGTGCCGGCGACAGAGTAATGGTAACAACGAACAATTATTCTTTTCCTATTGAGTTGTTGAATGGTGATTTCGGGACAGTCATTGAGGTCTCAGACGAAATTGAAGAGCCGCTTCAACCTGTTTATGTTGATAACTTTTTTGGCAAAGCTCCTAACAAGGCAGCATTGAAACAGGTCAATCTAAAATTTCGCGAATGCGTTATAAGGTTTATTGATGTACGGGGTGTGGAGCATGACCTGGAATGCAAGGTACTTGAGACCCTGCTTTACTCAACGCAACGTGACTTAACAATAGATGAACGAAAAGGTTTGATAGTTGATTTCCAAAACCGTAATCCTAAACTTAAGCCCGGAACAAAGGAGTTTGTAGAAGCCCTTGGAATGGACGATTATTCAAACGCGCTTCGACTAAAATTTGGTTACGCCATAACCGGTCATAAGTCTCAGGGCGGTGAGTGGGACAATGTTTTTTTAGATATTAGACGACCAGCAAAAGCCGACAACGAATCCTACCACCGTTGGCTTTACACCTGCTTTACACGTGCCAAAGAAAGGCTGTATATAATTAAGCCGCAGCCGATGGATTATGATTTTTAACTACAAATTTTCTATTCATTAACCAGTCTGAATATTTTATAAGGCTGTGGCGGATTGAATCCCAGATGAAGCTGTGAAGTAGTAACATAAACAATATCATCCGGCGTTATTGAAAAGCTATCAGGCCACTTAAGCTGCTCGTCTTGTATAAGTAACTTTAGATTGCCCCGGCTATCCAACACATGAATTGCATTATATTCAATTGAGGAAAGATAAAGATTTGCTTTGCTGTCGAAGGCGATTGCATCTGTTGCATATGTTTCGGCAACGAACTCTACTTTATCCTTAACGTCAAGATTGTCCGAAGAATTTCTTAAGTACGTTGTTTTAATTCTAAAAAGTTTTTTCCCAGTTAAAGCTTTGTAATAAAGGTAATTTCCATCAGGAGTTAGAGCAATTCCATCTGAATGTACCTTGTTAGGAAAGGGATTACCTTCAACAGTAACAATAATGTCTTCTGCCAAGGTTGAGTAATGTTGATTTAGAAGGCGTTTAGACTCACAGGTGTTAAGATTCACAATAACAATCGCCCCAACATTTGAATCGGTTATGTAGGCAAAACCAAGCTCTGTGTCCACACGAACATCATTCAAGTAGCTGTTCTGAGGGGCAACTATACTGTCGAAAATAATAGTCTGAATCAATTCGTTATTCGTCAGGTCATATTTAAATAATCTTGCACTGCTATCAACGACACCATGAAAAAACGGGTTCCCGGTATCAAGTATCCACAAATAGTTTTTCTGGTCAATATAGACACTTTGAACGCACTGAAAGTGCGAGCTCACCCTGCTGGTTGGAAGCCAGTTGTTCCACTCCGCATTTGGATAGGGCAAGATCTCCCCACTCTCCTTAATCTCGCCAACGGAAAAAGTTGTTTCTGAAGACCAGCGTGGGTAATTTACGAAGATTCGCCCCTCTATTGATATGGCTACACCCGTCCACAAATTATTAGAAGAAGCGACTTCTTGAAGAGTTACACCCACACTACTTTGTGAATATGTGCTCCTTTGTACGAAAAGGAATAAAAAGATAATAAGTACAAGATTTAATAAAACATTATTAAGTTTCATCTTTCCCCCGACGACAATACTAAAAGAATTCTGATAAGATAATAGAAAAATGTTATTGAAAATGAAATGTGAAAAGGAAGGGAGGGGAGTCAAAAATTCAACCGGAACTCCCCACAAGTTGAAACCATATTAAACTAACACTCTTTAACAACATCCTCCATCACTTCCAAAGCCCATCGGGCAAAAGTCGTTACTGGCCCCGCCCCCCATCTCGATTGCCACACTAACAGCCTCTAAAACTTATTGCTGATTTGCACCAGCATTGGCAGCCTCACGAATGTGCCATTCCATGCATGATTCACAGTTAATGAGCGCTTTTGATTTTTTAGATAAGGCACTATCCTGATATGTTGCTTTTTCCACCTCCGCAAATGACTTAAACGCTTTGGATTTCAGCTACATAAATTTAGTATAACCCCCTTTTCGGTTTTTCTGAATTGTTTCGATCTTGTTCATTCTCCCCCCTTTTTAATAATAGGTTGAATTAAATCGAATAGCAGTCCAGCTGCCTTTGCGGTCATCTCCTTGCACTTTATGCTATCTTCCTGATCGCCAAATTTACAAAGAAGTTCTCCGCAATTAACAGACCCAAACTGTTTCAAAAACTCTTCCCGATATTTAACAGCAAGCTCTTTAGTAACTTGATTATCCTGACCGGGAGCGCTTCTACCGAAGAGCCAGCCGATCGATATTAAACCGCCTGTAAAGGTGCCGCAAAGCTCCTCTTTAGTTCCGCCAACGCCCCCACAAAAAGCAGAAGCAGTTTTTGATATATCAATTGACTGATCTGAAAACGCCTCCGCAATGGCTTTACATATTGATTCAGAGCAACAGTATCCTGATTGAAAATGGTCAAACGTTTTTTTTACCACGAGTTCTTTTGACATGTCTTCTTCCTCTTATTAAATAATCTTCTGTTATTTCTTGATTTTATAAAAACACACAGGTATATTATATTCAATCGAAATAACCGAATCAAACGGTTTGTTCCGATAACTGTATCGCAAATAACGAACGAGAGATGATTTATTGGAATTCAGGCAACTTAAAACGTTTCGCACCGTAGCTTCGCTTAAGAGCTTCAACAAGGCGGCCAAGGTACTAAATTATGCTCAATCAACGGTATCTGATCAAATCCGTGGTTTGGAAGAGGAATTGAATGAGCGTCTTTTTATACGTTCCGGGAAAAATATTGAATTGACTGAACCAGGAGAGATTCTAATGCAATATGCACAGAGAATACTGGATATTGAGGAAGAAGCGAAATCGCAAATTCTTACCGGAGATGTGCACCATGGTGCGCTGTCTATCAGAATTCCTGAAACGGTCAGTATTTATTGTCTGCCGGATGTACTTCACCGCTTTCATCAGAAATTTCCTAAAACTCGATGCAGCTTTAATAATTGCACATCAACTACATTACAGCAGGAGTTTCAGTCGGGGATGACAAATTTAGCCTTTCTAATAACGGACAGCAGTTTTGACGCACGGAATTTAGAAGTAGAGGTAATGGCTTCAATACCGCTTCTGATGGTGGCTCATCCTCAGCACCCCCTAATCAAGAAAGAAAGTGTTCAAATAGAAGATCTTCAAGATCAGACTATTATTCTGCCCCAGAGGGATTGTAGCTATAGCGCCCTGTTAAGGCGCGCTCTTACAGAAAGCAAAGTTAAGCCTAATCACATTTTTGATTTCAACTGTCTCGAAGCAATTAAAAGATGCATTATGGCTGGTACTGGTATAACATTGATCCCGGAGATTGCAGTTAGAAAAGAAATTGAACAGGGGCAACTTTCTGTTATTCCATGGCAAGGTAGATCATTCAATGTAAACCTGTTAATGATATGGCGAAAGGACAAGTGGATCTCTCCGCCATTGGATGCTTTTATGGGAATGGTCAGAGAAAAGATGTTGTCGTGAAAATGCCACTGATGGCGAAGAACAAGACTCTATTAACAATATATTGAAAAGGAGGGAGGGGGTTAAACCAACCAACCGGAAAACCCCCTTTGTATATGTTACAGTACGGGATTTACCATTTGACCTATAAACAAAATTGTCCCGGTTGAATTTTCTCTTATTACGTAAAGGAAAGGATGATCCATTTGCATAACAGGATTTTCGTCTCCAGCGCTTGTTCGTTCGAAAGTTATTACTGTTACAGCAGCAGCTTCCGTACCCTCTTCATTTACTTTAATAGCGGTCTTATGTAAAACGCTGCTAATAAAAATACCTCCCGGGGCAAAAAGTCTTGTGAAATCAGCACTTCCAGTAAAAGCTGTTCTCATTCCCATGGCGATTAATATGTCTTTTAATTCAAGACCATACTCACTTTCAAACTTCGGCATCAATAATCGAATTTCTCTTTCTGAAAAACGATCAATCCAGGAGCTCCAATTATCACTTGTTAACTCTGCATATAAACCAGGCAAATCATAATTTGATTTTGGAAGAAATACAGACATGCTGTAGTGCCCGTCGCCGTATGGAAGGTCAACCGCCTGAAACTGATCCGTTTCAAAATATTTATAGGTCTCATCCTGAACCATCATTTTGCAATCAACCTGGTTTCCTTCCGAGGTCAGAAACAAATAATCGATGGTATTTTCCGGGTTAAACTCCTTCTGCCAGGTTCCGTTAAAATAGAGAGCATTGATAAGAAACATTACCACGGCCGGGTCAATTTCATTAATAACCTTTTCAATCATTTCATTCGTGTTTGCCTTAACCCAATTGTTAACTTCATCTACAATTGTAGGATTGCTGAAATCCCGCCCCTCAATTTGAGCGTTGTAATACTCAGTCATCCTTTGGAGAAAGTCTGCCTGTATAGTAAGGTTTTCCCGATACCAAACTGAATTAGCAATAGTAAAAATTACCTTTGGATCCAGAGTTGTTAACAAAGCACGGAGGGAGTGTGAGGCTGAATTGATCTCTTCGATTGAAAGTCCGTTCATGTCCAGCGTTGACAACATTTCATTATAAGTTTCGCCTCTTGCACCGTTGAGCGCCATGCTTAAAGCGGTTGAAATGCTCAATGGAGAAATAAAAACATTGCTATCGCTTTGGGTTTCAGCTATTCTTTTGAAGATGTTAATACCGAATAGTTGTGATGAGTTAAGAAGTTGTTCTTCTGTTCTTTCAAGTCTTCTAGGCAGTTCAGTCTGAACCGGACTTGTAATTTCATTCGAACTGCAAGAGATTGCTAATATTGTGATTAATATGAGGATAAAGAAGTTTGTCTTATTTGACATTTTTGTCATCCTGTTTTTTTTGATGCTGGAGGGTTACAATTCTCATGCCCGAATTTCATAGCAAGAAAACACGAATAAAAGTGAAAAACAATCAAAAAAAAACTTAGCAGTTATCAAATAATTGAAAAACATTCGGAATACTGACCATTTGTTCCAGCAATTATTTTGAAGTCTGTAAAGAAACGTAAAAAACAGTTCCGCCGTTTTCCTTACTTTCAAACCAGATTTTGCCCTCGTTTTTTTCGACTAACTCTTTCACGAGAATTAAGCCCAAACCACTACCCTTTTCATTTTCTGTACCGCTCGTAGTGTGGAATTTCTCCAGCTTAAATATTTTTCCCTGATCTTCCTTTTTTATACCAATGCCGCTATCTTTCACATAGATTGTTGTTCTTCCGTTTTCGTCATCTGTTATGCCAAATTCAATCTGCCCGTCACGGGAGGAGTATTTTATAGCATTATTAATCAGGTTCCTAAAAATGAACTGCACCATGTTTTCGTCAGCGAGAATCTTTGTTTCAGCCGGAATTAGGTTTGTAACAGTTAGGTTCTTATCATGAGCAACGTTTTCAAAAAGATGTATTACGTCGTCAACAATATCTTTTATTATAAGTTTGGCGGGCATTCCTTGTAACGTCCCGGATTGTGAGTCAGCCCATTTAAGAATGTTTTCGAGCAAGGTGTGTAATTTATAAGAAGAACTGTTGATTTCCTTTATTAGTCTTATTTTTTCCACATCCTGCATTTCGTTGAAATCTTCAGCAAGAATTTCTGAGTAGCCAAGAATAGTATTGAACGGATTTTTCAAATCATGGGCCAGGATCTTGAAGAATTTGTCTTTTGTAACATTAAGTTCACTTAGCAGCTTATTTGCTTGTTTGTGATTCTTATACCTTCTCCAGTTAACAATAACCAAAAAGGTTATAAGTAGAATAATAAGCAGCCACAGATAACGAAGAGTGAGTTCCAGTTCGTAACTTTTCTTAAGATTTTTATTTTCCATATCTTTCTTCTCAATCTCGTAAGCCGTTTGAAGCTCATTAATTTTTTCATTGTTGCCAATACTAAAAAGGCTGTCTTCCAGAGCCTCCTGTTTTATTACATACTCGTATGCTTTTTTGAAATTACCTTTCAATCGGTTAAGATTAGCAAGATTATGGTAAATGTCCATCTCAAGGTCACGGAAACCGGTTTCTGTAGCGAGAGAAAGAGCGCTTGATAAATTTGACTCGGCTTTATCATAATTTTTTAGAGCCAGGAAAATTTTACCCATGTTATTCTGGTTTGTTATTATTCCATACTTGTTGTCAATAACTCTGTCAATCCTGATGGACTTTTCTCTATATTCAAGCGCAACAAAATAATTTCCAAGTTCATAGTTAACACCCCCTATCCCGGAGTAAACGGCAGAAACACCTTTCTCTTCTTTTAGTTCCTCGTAAAGTTTTAGCAGATAGTTATAACTTTCTAAGGCCTCTGTGTACCGGCCGGTTTCGAAATGAATCTCTGCAATCTGGTTTAGTCCAAGGGCAAGCCCATGTTTGTCACCAACCTCCTTTCTAATATCGAGAGAACGATTTAAATATTGGAGCGCTTTGGTAAAGTCGTGCTGACGTCTAAAAAGAATTCCAATATTTATTGCGCAAAAAGCAGCGCCCTGTTTATCGTCATTGTTTTCAAAAATTTTCATTGCCTTAATCATGTAGTCAATGGACTGAGAATAAGCGCCCATTAATCTGAGATAGCCGCCAATGTTATTAAAAGAATAAGCAATTTGTATAGAGTCTCCCTTTTCTTCGGCAATCCTTAAAGCTAGTTTATAGCTGATGTATGATGAATCAAGCTTTCCAATATTTCTATATACAACACCAATAACATTATATGCTTTTGGGGTTAGTTCCGGCAATTCATTTTCTTTGGCAAGCTGAAGAGCCATATTGCCATATTCTAATGCTAAGTGAGGATTAGAACTCCTGTATATCCAACAGGAATCTGTGAGTGCAATAATTTGTTGAACGGAATTAGATTGTGTTTCGCTTTTGGCCATCTCCGTTACATTTGAGAACAGAGCAGAAAATGAAACAAAAAGAGAAACTACTATTTTGAGTGATAAGATTTTCATTGAAAAAATTTTCACAAGCATTAGTTCAGAGTTAAACAAAATTACAAAATTATCACAAAAAAAAGGTATAAGAATAAAAACAAAAAGTATTTAGTGTCTTCTTTATTATCAATTGAATTTGTCATATTTTAGGATAACACACCCAAAAATCTTGGTATTAAATGAATGCATTAGAAGTAATAAATCTTTCAAAACATTTCGAGAATGTTAAAGCTGTTGATAACATAAGTTTCGGAATACCGGAAGGAGTAATTTTCGGTCTTCTGGGTCGAAATGGCGCCGGAAAAACAACTACAATAAGAATGCTTATGAACATCTATTATCCTGATTCAGGGGAAATTATTCTTCGTGGAAAAAAAGCCGACAGGGGTTTTAATAAAATTGTTGGTTATTTGCCGGAAGAACGCGGGCTATATAAAAAAATGAAAGTTTGGGATACTCTGCTTTTCTTTGCCGAAATAAAAGGAAAATCGGGAAAAGAGATTGAGAAGCGTGCTGCAGATTATCTGGATAGATTTGAGCTTACTGACCGTAAGGATTCCAAAATTGAGGATCTTTCAAAGGGAAATCAACAGAAAATCCAGTTTATTTCTACGGTACTTCATGAGCCCGATTTTATAATTTTAGATGAGCCATTTTCCGGGTTGGATCCTATTAACACAAACCTGCTTAAAGAAATAATACTTGAGATGAAACAAAAAGGAAAGGTGATAATCTTTTCTACGCACCTTATGGACTTTGCAGAAAAAATGTGTGATCACCTGGCGTTAATAGACAATGGGAAACTTATTTTACAGGGAGCTTTTAAGGATATAAAAGAAGAGTACTCCAGACTTAATGTAACCGTTGCTTACGAAGGAGACATTTCGTTTCTTAAAAACAATCCGATGATTGATCATGTAGAAGATTTTGGAAACAACATTGGTATAAAGGTTAAAGAAAAACAACATATCCAGGAGCTGCTAAAATTGTTTGTTCAAAATAATGTAACAGTTAAGAAGTTTGACGCTCACGACATATCCCTTCACGAAATTTTTGTTCAGGTAACCGGAAGCAGCGCCAGGGAGGTTGATAATGTTTAGTATAGAATTAAAAGCCGTTATTAAACGTGAACTGAAAGAAAAAATATTATCCAAAGCATTTATAATAATGACGCTTCTGATACCGGTTTTTATGATTGGTGTACTGGGCTTTCAGACATTAATGTTCACTATGGATGATGACGACTATACGGTGTTAGAAATAATTACAGAGTCACCCAAACTGGAATCAATTATCGAAAGAGAATTTAACAAACAGGATTTTGTAAAGAACAACAGATACCAGATATTTTACGACTCCATGACTCCCGAAGCGTTTGATGAATATCTTCCCACAAAAAAGGATGTGCTTATAGACGAACACCTGACAGGGATAGTGTATATTGCCGATTCGGCTTTTTCGAATAAGTCAGTTGCTTACTATTCTAAAGTGCCAAAAAATCAATCTGTTACCCAAACAATATATAGCGTAATTAATAAAACACTAATAAGCGTTTATTTCGAAGGGAAAAATTTATCGGAAGATGACCTGGATTACGCGCGCGGGCGACTTGACATCAGAGAGATGAAAGTTACGAGCGATGATAAAATTGAAGAGGAAGGTTACGGCAACCTGATATTTGCCTACATATTTACATTTCTCTTATATATAAGTTTATTGCTTATGGGTTCAATGGCGCTTCAGTCGGTAATTACAGAAAAAACCAATCGAATTGTTGAAGTGTTGTTGTCTTCCATTTCGGCTAAGGAATTAATGACGGGAAAAATTTTGGGCTCAGCAATAATGGGACTTGCTCAAATGGCAATCTGGTTAGCTCCTGTTTTTCTTGTTATTTCAACTTCCCTTTTTATTTTGCCTCCGGAATTTATTTTAAGCATTGATCCGTTACTGCTGCTCTACTTTTTGGTAAACTTTTTTATTGGTCTCTTAACATTTATAGCGCTCTTTACTACCGTCGGCTCAATGTTTGAAAACGCGCAGGATGCACAAACAGGTATGTGGCCGGTTATGATACTTATCATTATTCCATTCTTTGTAGCACTTACCATGTTGGAAAATCCATCAAACTCATTGGCTGAAATTTTCTCTATGATTCCCTTTGCTTCTATAATGGTTATGCCCGGAAGGATGACTTTAATTGAAGTCCCTGTCTGGCAAATAGCACTTCACTTTGTTGTAAATATTGCCACCATCTTTGCTATTTTCCCAATAGCTGGTAAGATATTCAGAATTGGAATTTTGAAGACAGGCAAGAAGCCATCACTAAAGGAAATTGCTAAATGGATAAGAATGAGTTAAAAAAAATTTCAAGTTAGCAGGTTATTAAGTTACATGTTTATAAAGGGAAAAAGAAAAAGGCGAGTCCAAAAATGACTCGCCTTTTTTGTCTAAAAACTTGATACTAAATACTTGGTACTAGAGAATGTATTTGCTAAGATCACGATCTTTAACAATCTTATCCAGTTTTTCGTTAACCAGTTCGCCTGTAATATCAATTCTTGATTCGGGCATTTTATCCGGCACATCAAAAAGAATATCTTCCAGTAGAGTAGTAAGAATTGTGTGCAGTCTTCTCGCGCCAATATTTTCAACCTGATCATTTACAATTGCGGCTGTTTTTGCAATTTCGTTTATAGCGCTGGAATTAAAAGTTATATCCACGCCCTCGGTTCTGAGTAGGGCGGCATATTGCTTAAGAAGAGCGTTCTGCGGGATTGTAAGTATTTTAATAAAATCTTCTTCGGTAAGACTTTTAAGCTCAACACGAATAGGGAAACGTCCCTGCAATTCCGGAATAAGATCCGACGGTTTTGCAACATGGAAAGCACCGGAGGCAATGAACAAAATGTGATCTGACTTTACCACCCCATATTTTGTGTTGATTGAAGAACCTTCAACAATTGGTAATAGATCACGTTGTACCCCTTCCCTTGAGACATCCGGACCAGAACCACCGCCTTTCTGTCCGCCGGCAATTTTATCAATTTCGTCTATAAAAACAATTCCGGATTCCTGCACACGCTTTATGGCTTCGCGTTGTACCGCGTCCATATCAATAAGCTTCTGTGCTTCTTCCTGGGCAATTTCTTTACGGGCATCCTTAATGGAAGATTTTTTCTTCTTCTGTTTTTTGGGAATCATGCTGCTCATCAGTTCCTGAATATTCATTCCCATGTCATCAAAACCAACAGGTCCCAGCACTTGCATACCAACACCAGGTGTAGTGACGTTGTATTCTATCATCCGTTCGTCCATTTCACCTTTTCTAAGCTTCTCTCTCATCCATTCGCGTGTTTTCTCGTTTTGAAGAGCTTCGTCATTCTCGCTGTTAACATCAGCAGTTGTTGACACGTTTGAGGGTTTTTTAACTGGTGGAATAAGGATGTCCAGAATTTTTTCTTCCGCAAGAACAGCGGCTTTTTCCTCTACGTCTACCACTTTTTCTGCACGCACCATATTTACTGCTAGATCGGTTAAATCTCTTATCATCGATTCTACATCACGCCCTACATAACCAACCTCGGTAAATTTTGAGGCTTCAACTTTAACAAAAGGAGCGCCTGATAACTTTGCCAGTCTTCTGGCTATTTCAGTTTTACCAACGCCTGTAGGCCCGATTAGAATAATATTGTTAGGAACAATTTCGTCCCGTATCGCTTCGCTTACCTGTTGACGGCGCCACCTGTTGCGCAGTGCAATTGCTACTGCTCGTTTAGCGTCATCCTGACCAATAATATACTTATCCAACTCACTAACAATTTGAATTGGAGTTAAATTTTTCATCGTGAATTTTTTAATATCCATTATTAAACCAAATTTTTATTAATCAATTAATTCAACATTAATTCTGTCGTTCGTGTAAATACAAATTTCAGAGGCAACTCCAAGAGCTTCGCGCACAATTTCTTCTGCTGAAAGATCGCTGTACTTTACCAGCATTTTTGCGGCGGCCAAGGCGTACATGCCACCCGAACCAATAGCAATTATATCATCATCGGGTTCAATAACATCGCCCGTACCTGAGACAACAAAAGTTTTGTCTTCGGCAACCACGGCAAGCATCGCTTCCAGCCTGCGTAAAAATTTATCTGTACGCCAATCTTTGGCTAGTTCAACTACAGATCTGCTTACATTTCCTCTGTATTGTTCAAGTTTCTCTTCGAACCTTCCAAGCAGAGCAAACGCATCTGCTGCCGAACCGGCAAAACCACAAAGAACTTTACCATTGTATAACTTTCTTATTTTCATGGAGTTGTGTTTCATTACTGAAGTGCCCAGAGTTACCTGCCCATCACCGCCAATTGCGGCTTTACCCTTATGGATAATTCCTAATATTGTGGTTGATCTTACTTTTTCTCTCAATTTATACCTCTTTTAATTTTCTTCAATTAGCTCTTTCAAATCATTACTTGCCTTAATGCTTCTTGGTATTAAACGTGGAACGAGTTTCTGATATCTTTCATATTTATTTCCGAACGCCTCTATTAGTCTCTTCTCTTCGTAAAAGGTTCCAAGATAAAAATACACCACTATACAAACATAAAATGTTACATAGTATAAATCCATTGTTGGACGTAAACCCAAAAACAAAATAAAAAAGAAATATATTGGATGCCGTACTATACGAAACGGTCCCTTGATGTAAAAGGTACTTTTCTCATCAAGGTCCTGTTCGTTATAATTATTGTTCAAAAATCTTTTTATTTGTGACCATCCAAGGAATTCATAGCCGTCAATTACAGAGACAGACCAAACAATACCAATAAGACTAAAGATCTGTAAGACAAAGATTACAATATCATAAGGAAACAGGAGGTCGTATAATACTCTGTCGGGGTGAGGAGCAATTTCATAAATAATATAAAAACATAACAAAGCCACAAGGTTATAGATTAATCTGTAATACGGTAGTAATTTAGGAAACTTGTCTTTGACGACTCTTTTAACTTTAAAAGCGGCCAATACAGAATGTAATACAGCAAATGAGGCAAAAAGCAGAACAATTGCAATTACTTCTAAAACTTCTTTCATAATCCTCTTCTTAATCTGGCAACGGGCAGCATCATTTGCTCTCTATACTTTGCAACAGTCCTTCGAGCAATGTGAATGCCACGTTCGACTAATATTTTAGCGATTTTATCGTCGCTATATGGTGATTTTTTTGGCTCGTTTTCAATAATCTCTTTTATTAATTCTTTTATGTGCTTATTTGATATATCATCACCCGAATCGGTTGTAAGTCCTTCACTAAAGAAATATTTAAGCTCGTGAATACCAACAGGGCTTTGAACATACTTTCCGTTAACAACCCGGCTTATGGTTGAAATGTCCATCATTACTTCTTCGGCAATGTCTTTGTAAATCATCGGCTTAAGAGCGCGGGGACCGATTTCAAAAAATTCATATTGTTTCTCAAGAATTGTCTGCATGATTTTAAGAAGTGTATTCCGACGTTGCTGAATGGAAGCAATAAACCACTTGGCGGACTCAAACTTTTCCCTAAGGAACTGATGTGTTTCTTTATCGCGAGCCGAAAGTTTTCTTTTCCGTTTTTTAGAATTAATCATCTCCAGGTATTGCTGACTTACGGTAACAGAAGGCATCGCGCGATCGTTAAGGGTAACGATGTAATTATTATCCATCTTTTCAATTATAAAATCAGGTGTGATCTGGTTGGATTCCATCGAATCAATATTGCCTTCGCCTGGTTTCGGGTTAAGCCTGTGTATCAAATCCAGCGCAGATTTAAAAGTTTCCCTGGAGAGGTTCAAATTTTTCTGAATAGCATCAAAGCGCTTATTAATAAAATCTTTATAATGGTCGGTAAGAATCTTTTCCGCAATGTAAGAATAATAAGGATCGTAGGAATTATTGTGGAGTTGTATTAACAGACACTCTTTAAGATCTCTCGCGGCAACTCCAACCGGATCCAGTATTTGAATACGCGCCAGAAGTTTTTCGGCGTCTTCCATGGAAATCTCAACATGTTCAAACATCACAAGATCATTAACAATTTTTTCCAGTTTTTCCCGGAAATAACCGTCTTTATCCAAACAACCAATAATGTTTTCGCCGAGTATTAATTCATTCTCCGTAAGGTCAAGCATGTGTAATTGTTCAATTAACAGCTCTCTTAGTGTAGTTCTTGCAGGGGCAACAGGCCGGGAAGAATCATCGTCATCACCACTCCTGTTAAGAGAAGTATTGTCGAAATCTTCCTCGCTCATAAAATCTTCAGTGTCAAACTCATCCTGCGAAGAATCATAATCATCTTCCGAAGGGGAATCTAGATCAGGAGACAAATCGTCTTGAGGAGAATCTTCTAATTGGTCAAGAGATAGTTCAATTTCGTCAGATTGTATTTCTTCCAGAATAGGATTAAGCTCCAGCTCAGTCTTTATTCTTTGCTCTAAAGCCATTGTGTTTAACTGCAAAAGCTTTTGGTACTGTATCTGTTGAGGAGATAGTTTCTGTGATAATGATAATTTTTGATGAAGAGAAAGCATTAGCCGCCCTTAAGATTGTTTAACATTTTCTCATACCAGGAGCTTCCAAAGGCTCTTTCCAGAGAGTCTTTACAAAACTCCAAAACCGTTGTCCCGTTTTTTTCGCCTTCAACTTCGGCGGGTTTACATTCGTGATATTGTTCGTAACGCAAAATTGGTCCGCCAAACTCAGAAATTCTAATGGGAAATAAATGGCATGATATCGGTTTTCTAAAGGCTACTTTTCCCTCAAAATACGCTTTTTCTATAGCGCACTTTGCAACATCGCCGCTATAATAAACGAAAACACAGTCTCGGTTATTAATACTCTTTATCAATTCCTGACCTTGTTTTTTTTCCCAAAATCCCATTTTCTCTATTGCTTTAACGTGTTCATCGGTCAGATATTCTAAAACGACAGGCAGTATTTTTTCAATTTCATTAACTTCATCCATGTTTACAGGAGCGCCGAATTGACTCTCCATGGTGCAGCAGGCACCTTTGCAAGCATTTAAATCACAACAAAATTTTGCCTCGGTTATTTCCTTATTAACAAATACATTATCGATATCGTAGAAGTTGCCAGACATAAAACCCGTCATAAAGTTGGAATAATTTTTGCTAAAGATAATGATTTAAACCTTATTTGCAAAATGAAAGTAAATTGTTTTGATCTACACAAAACTGTTTTAGCGAGAATTTTTAAAAATGATTTCCATATTTTCAGATAGCCTAATATTATTATGGATGAACCGTATTAAATTTTATAAATATTTTTTATGCTTAATTGCCCTTTGTGTGGTTGTTCATGCTCAACAAGAGTATTTGATAAGGGATTATAATATCAGCGATGGTCTTATACAATCAACAGTAAATGCAATTTACAGGGATAATGCCGGGTTTTTGTGGATTGGCACTGATCGTGGATTAAGCAGATATGACGGCAAGAACTTCGAAAATTTTTCGCAACCAGAAATCCTTTTTGACAAACCAATTATAAAAATACTTCAGGATGAAACTGGTACACTCTTATTGCTTTCGGAATCCGGTAGGATTTGGCAGTTTGACGGATTCACATTTGCCATATATCCTCTTTTTGATGAAACTTCTGATGTTTTTGTCACTTCAATGGCAAAACTTGACAGTTGCCTAGTAATTGGCACCAGCGAACATGGTGTTTATATTAAAGATCCAACAATGCTGCAACAATTTACGATAGACCAGGGACTATACTCCAACTGTATTATTCGTTTCAATAAGGACAGAATGAATAACTTACATATCGTCACAAGTGAAGGAGTTAATAGTTTTATAGATGGAGAGGTGCGTGCTCTATTTAAAAATGACGCCCTTAAGTTTTCAAACCTGATCCAGCATTCGAAAGGGAATTACTGGTGTACGGTTGATGGAGAAGGAGTATACCGCCTTGAGAATGGAAAGTGGGAGAGAAAATTACATACTCTAATTTCTCCCTTCAATGAATTGGTTGAGGATTCAACAACTACTATCTGGGCAGCTTTTGAATTGCTCCTTTTTAGAATTGTCGACAATTCATTCGGGGAAGTTTACACCTTTACTGAATTAGAAATGGGTGTTTCGTGTGTAACAATTGATGAGTCTGACAATGCATGGGTCGGCACATATGGTAATGGGTTCAAAAGAATAACAAAAAACTTGTTTGTTAATTTTGTTCCTCTTAGAAATTTCCCGGGGTTCTTTGCTCGTATTCTTTTCCAGGACGTTAACCATAACATTTGGATTTCAGCCGCGCAACAAGGTTTGGTTAGGTTTGGCGAACAGTATAATTTCTATACAAGTGAAAATGGCCTGCTTGACAATAATGTACATGACGTGTGTGAGTACGAAAACCAGGTATTGGTAGCAAGTGACCATGGAATAGCTGCATTTAATAATGGGAAATTTAGCAGATTCACAAAACCAAACAAACCTATTGAAGGGCGGCCGGCAAGAATGTTTGTCGATTCACAGGGGGTTCTTTGGGTTGCAACAAGAACAAGGGGGTTTTACAGACTTATTAATAACGAATGGCTAAAGCTGGAATTAGATTTTGAGTCGGGAATTGAATCAGTGCGAGTAATTTTTGAAGACTCCAATAATACGCTATGGTTTGCCACTTATATTGACGGTGTTTATATCTATACCAGGGATAAACTAATTCATATGGATAAGAATAATGGATTAACATCGAATTCCATTATTACCATTGCAGAAGATTCCGAAAAAAAAGTTTGGATTGGCACTTTAAAGGGAATTAACATTTTTGATAACTATTCTCTATCAGATACTCTAAGCACAAAGGACGGTTTGTTTTCGGATGTGATTTACGCTCTTGCTTGCTACAAAGACAAAATGCTAGTCGGGACACCAGACGGTTTTGGGATTTATTCGGAGGCAAAATTTAAATTTTTTACAACAGTTGATGGTTTGCCAAGCAATGATATAAGTAGCCATAAAATGGAAATTGACGATTATGGAAAAGCATTTTTTGGAACCAATTATGGGTTTAGCATTTTTCAAATTGAGAGCTATTTAGCAAAAAACAAAAATTATGATATTATAATTTCTGAGGTGATTTGCGGAGAAGATACAACATCATTCAACTATTTACAGCCCAGCAGCATTAGCGGCGCCTTGGTTTTTCCATCAAATTCTGATCAGGTTAAATTCAGCTATAGCCCAATTGAGTATTCCGCTATTCCGCTTACTTACAGATATTTAGTTACGCTAAATGAAATAAGCGGCGAATGGTTCTTAACAAACGAACCAAGTGTAGTCAACCTAGATTGCAGTCCGGGAAGCTATCGTTTTATATTGCAGGCCAAAGCGTTTGGTGATGAATGGCAGACTGTGGACGAAAAACAGTATGTGATTGAATATCCTTTCTATAGAACCTCTACATTTTACTCCTTCGGATTTATATTTATTCTTATCAGTGGGATTGTTTACTTTTATCTGCGGGCCAGAAAAGCCCGGCGTCTGTTAGAAAATAAATATAAAACATCCTCTCTTTCAAAAGAGAGGTCGCTTATTCTTAAGGTAGATTTAGAAAAACTTATAGAAAAAGAAAAACTGTACCGGGATCCGGATCTTTCCTTGCAAATTCTTTCAGATAAAATGGAAGCATCCAAAGAGCACATTTCGCAGGTTATTAACTCAGAATTTCAAAAGAGTTTCAACGATTATGTTAACGGGAAACGAGTTCAAGAAGCAACAGAATATTTAAAGATTAATGGAAAAGTCGGATTGCAGATTATTCAAATAGCTTATGAGGTTGGATTCAACAATAAATCTTCTTTTAATAATGCTTTTAAAAAATTTATTGGCATTACACCCACGGAATATAGAAAAACGTATTCGAACAAACCTAATAGTTAGAAGCCTGCTTCAGTTAAATCCATCTGTTTTTCATCCCATTTTTGGGTACCCCCTCTGTAATTGGTAAAGAATTATGATTCTTGTCGAATTTGCCTCCTCAACCCAATAGTTTTGCTCCTATAAATACATTTTCGTTAGTTAATTCAGGGGGAGCTATGAACCAAATATTTTTAACCACAATTATATTTTGTATTGCACTTCTGAACGCTTGTTCTGATAATGTGGGTCCAAGTCCCTATATTCCACCAGATCCGCCACAACCGGTTATAACAGCAAACGGATTTGATACGCCAAATTCTTTAGATTATCATTCAAGATTTTCTCCGGATGGAAGCCAAATAGCGTATACTATATACGATGGGACAGTTACAGAGGTTTGGTTATATAATATTTCAGAGCAATTAACCAGACCACTTATTCAGAGCAGAAGTGGCGATCTTTACCTTTCATGGAGCCCTGACGGTACTCAGTTGGTTTATGATTCTCGGACTTCTTCCGGATTAAACCAGCTATTTATTTATAATATTTCCAATGGAAACAGCTCTTTAATCACAAACCCATCTAATAGTATGTTCCTGGCAGACTGGTGCAGGGCAACAAACAAAATAGTGTTGGTTTACAATGGTTTTCTCTCCGAAATGAACCCAGATGGCACCGAAATAACCAGAATCTTAAATGATTCCAGAAATATACTCTTCACCGCAGTTAGTTTCGATGGAACGTATATAGCTTATGATTCTGATCGGAATGGAAATCGAGATCTGTATGTAATTAACAGAGATGGCACGAACGAAACCAGAATTACAGACTTCTCAGGAGAAGACACAAGGCCACGCTGGTCGCCTGATGGAACAAAGCTTTTATATGAATCCGATAGATCCGGCAATAGGGATCTTTGGGTTCATGACTTCAATACTCAAACTCATACTCAGATTACATTTACTCCCGGTTGGGATTCTATGGGCGACTGGTCGCCCGATGGAACGCAGATTGTCTTTAGCGAAGAACATGATACATCATCAAGGTATGGTTCAAGGATATCAATAATTAATTATCAACAATAATGAGCGGGGCTATGGACCAACGAATAATATTAATGATTAACTGTTTTTTTCTTCTCTTTCTGATCTCTTGCGATAATGATGGTGGACCTGGTCCTGTAATCGAAAGTCGCTTTCCTGAAAGCTACGACCTGAGAGAACAGAACATTCTTACTTCAGTAAAGGATCAGGGAGCTTTTGGTACATGTTGGTCATTCGCGTCCAACGCTATGTTCGAAGCACTTATTAAACGTGATCTTGGCGAAGACGTTGATCTCTCAGAACAATTCCTTATTAATAGTGTTCCAATGGGGCCTTTTAACGCTATGGAATTTGCTGTTGGTACCGGATTAATTACAGAAGATAAACTCCCTTATGAAGGGAGCCGTGTTGAAGGTTTTAATTATGAAGGTGAAGTTGATTATAAATTCAGCTCATATACAACTTTAAACCTGGGGCAAATGGATGCGCAAACCAGAATTGATACCGTAAAAAGTTATCTTTTAAACGATACACCAGTCGTAAGTCACATGAATACTTATAATGATTTTCAAGGATACCGTAACGGAGTATATCAATATGATGGTGTATCGGGTTCAGGTTATGGGCACATAATACTTATAGTCGGATGGCAGGACGATAACGCCTACCCATTTGGCGGCTATTGGATTGTTAAAAATTCCTGGGGGGATTACTGGGGCGAGAACGGCTACTTCAAAGTGGCATATGAAGATGAGGGATTTGCCGATCAATATGGTATAGTTGCCGAAGGTCCATATAAGGCACCGGGTGTTTAAGTGTAAATGGTATTAGTGAAAAAATTTGGATAGACACAATTGCATCAAGCTCCTTGTGCCAGATTACTTTGCCACCCCAAAGCGGATCAATGCCGGATTATTCACCCGGTGGCAATCGGTTAGTCGTTACGGCAAACATTGACGGCTATGCTGGTGCATGGATAATTAGTCTGTAATATCTAAGAATAGAACAAAAACAATTAAGAAAAATCAAATGCTGTGAAAAATTATTGGTCTAGTATATTTCATCACCTAATCGAATTGACATTATTGATTAGGGGCGAGATTATCTTCGGGATTTACATTGGAACATGTTTCGGGGCATTAATTGCTTTTATAAGAAATACCTGGACCGATTTTGAAGACCGAGGAAGTGATTGGGACTTAATGAAGTCAGCAACCGAATGGTGTCTTAAAATTACAAATTTAAACCCTACCTCTATAGACAAAAGCACATGGAGTCTTCCATATGCTTATCTTTGGGCAGTTCACAATAAGGGGCTGCTCTCAGATGACTTTCGAAAACAAAACTATTCTAATAACAGGTGCTTCAACGGGTATAGGAAAAGCACTTGCTCTCGAATTATCTAAACAAAATTGCAGGCTTGTTTTAACCGCTCGTCGGGATAACCTTATTCGGGATTACAAGGATGATTTAGAGCTAGACGACTCCAATCTTCTCATTCTTAAAAATGATGTAAGCGATAAAGTAAGCTGTGCAGAATCATACGGAAAAATAGTGGAAAAATTTGGTTCGGTTGATGTAGCAATACTAAACGCCGGTATGGGGCGCACCATGAAAGTAGAAGAGTATAACAGCAGGCATGCTGAAAACATTATCGGCACAAACTTTATGGGAATTATTTACTGGGTTGAGCAACTGGTTCCTGATTTTATAAAAAGAAAAACAGGAGTAATAGCTGGTGTATCAAGCATGGCTGATAACCGCGGGTATTCCGGCAGTGGTTTTTATAGCGCTAGTAAAGCGGCTGCAACAATTTATCTTGAAGGCTTACGCATAGAACTTAATAAGCATAACGTGAGGGTAATAACAATCAGACCCGGGTTTGTGAAAACTCCAATGACAGAGAAAAACAATTTCAAAATGCCATTTATAATGTCACCTAAAAAATCAGCAAAATATATTGCCAAAGGAATTGAAAAGGAGAAGCGTGTTATACAATTCCCATTTGCTATGGTTTTGATTACAACCCTTGTTGGACTAATTCCAGGAAGGATTTATGAACTCCTCTCAAGCAGGGTTGATAAAAAATAAAGTGCTGCCAGGAGTTCAGGTTTAATCGTCTTTTATTAAATCCATCACTTCCGAAGCTGTATCATATATTTCTGTACCTGTATTAATAACGTCGGAATATTCCTCCAGGTAGTTTTCAATCTTGTTAGGCAATCCATTCAGCATAGAATTTATAGATAAACTGTTTCGTTCGTAAATTGATTTTGCAAGAGTTTTATAATCTTCCAGTAAATTCTCTTTCATTTGATCTTTGATGTCATCTTTTATTTCATTTATTTCTCTAACAAAGTCATCAGTTGTTTCATTTACCATTTCAGGGTCTATTTCTTCGTTTTGGCTGAATCCGAACAACGCTAAAAAATCTATAGCGAAATCACCGAATGACTTTAGCATATACGCGTCATAATACCCCCCGGGTCTTAAATACCAGCTAAATTGTTTGTCAAACAGGGTGTCAATTTCACTTCTAAGTAATTCCGTTGAGTCAATTGAAAAAACAATATCCCAATAGATGACGAACTGAGGATAATAAAGTCTTTGTTCGAGCGGTAGGCTTTCTTCTTTGAGTGAGCAGGTTCCTTCGGGATTTGTTACTACTTTGTAGTCAATTTCCAAAATCATCCCTTTGGACTTATTGCCTTTTTCCAGTAAGACAACATAGTCTCCAAACATAATTTTAAACATTTCACTCAATACACCTACAAGAGCTTTCTCCCTTTTCTCAAAATGTTTTTTTGTAAAATAGGGTTTCACCTTTTCATAATTCATTGTCAGAGCCGTATTGCACAAGTCAATACCGTTCTTATATTCCCCATACTTTTCTTCAGATAAATCAGGCGTTTGAATATCACGCTCCAGTTCTTTTTTGAGATTTTTTACCATTGGAATAACTTCCTCGGTGCTGTCATTATGCTTCAGTTGAACCGTGATTGTCTGATCGCCTGATCTCTGGATGTAGTCCAATATTTTGAGAAGCACATTATCATTTGGTTTTATACTGTTTCCGGAGATGGTGTTAATAAATACTTTGTACTCTTTCGCCCGTTGCTGCATTCTATTTTTTGCCTCTTTTTTATGGAACGAAAACCAATCGGCAAAAAGCAAATATCTGGAGTAAGCCGCAAAGGAATCTTCCTTAACCGTCTTCTCCCACGACTCCTTATCCACTTCCCGTTCATCAACAACATATCCTACAAAAAAGGTTAAAGCAATAATTGTAGCGCCTATAGCAAAGAGATAATACTTCCACATGGGGGCATTAAAATTATCATCATATTTATCTCCTACCGCTTCCAGGAATTCTTTTGAGGGAGTCACTTCCACCTCATCCTTCTCGGCATAGAATACTAGCTCTCTGCTTGTTGGAAAAAGCACAAATATTTTTTTTACTTTTATTGAATTTTGTTTCCACGCCAATACTGCTTCAACTTCTTTTTCTTCGCCGTCGACATTAACCCTAAACTCGTGAATTTCATTATTTATTGGGATGTAAGTGGGCGGATAGAAAATTATCACCAAGGCTGTGGTCATTACAATTTCAACTACTATTAGAAAGTATAAAAGGCGGGACTGCATATTACCTCCGCAGATGAAAGAAAAAAAAGAATACGAAAACGAATATACAAATAATTGAAATCTTTTTATGCGGCATTGAAGAACTCTGCGAGGTTGATATGCAATGTATTTAACTATATTTTAAGTGCTGGAATTAAGGTTTAATAGAGGTGCTGGTTGGAATTAAATTCATGGAAGAAACTTTATTCTATCCTGTCAAAAAAAACGGAAGACCTGCTTGACCGGGCAAAGTTAACAGAAAATACATTTATGATAATTGTAGCGATTATTATTGGTATTCTAGCCGGCTTTGCAGCAATCGGTATTCGTTTTCTAATTCAGGAAATTTCGCACTTATCCTTCTCTGGCGATGGCACTGTTCTTCAAAATATAATTGATGCTCCCTGGTATCTTAAGATTATAGTTCCCGTTATCGGTGGACTGATTGTAGGACCCCTGATATATTTCTTTGCTCCTGAAGCTAAAGGGCATGGTGTACCCGAAGTTATGCAATCAATCCTTCTGCGTGGCGGAAAAATCCGTCCTCGCGTTGCTGCCATAAAGGCATTTGCCTCAGCTATAACAATAGGTACCGGCGGATCGGTTGGACGAGAAGGACCAATAATTCAGATTGGTTCAAGTCTTGGTTCGACAGTCGGGCAATTTTTCAAAGTGCCTACCTCAAGAATGAAGACTCTTGTTGGTTGCGGTGCTGCTGCGGGTATTGCGGCAGCTTTTAATGCACCTATTGCAGGCGCTTTGTTTGCCGTTGAGATTATTCTCATGGATTTTGCTGTAGCGTCTTTTTCGCCCATTGTTATCTCTTCTGTAATGGCTACGGTTATTTCACATAGCTTTGAGGGTAATTTTGCTGCATTTCAGGTGCCGTCATATCAATATGTTTCACCAAACGAATTTATCTTCTATTTTATTCTAGGTGCCTTAAGCGGAGTCATTTCATGGCTTTTCATCAAAGTACTTTATTACAGCGAAGACTTTTTTGATAATAAGTTAAAGTTCCCGGAATATTTAAAGCCTATAATTGGTGGACTTGGCATTGGAATAATGGCACTTGTTTTCCCTCAGGTTATGGGTATTGGTTACGACTCTATTAATGATGCACTTCATAGTGAAATGATTTGGTACTTTGCCTTAGGGTTAATATTCTTAAAAATTATTGCTACCTCTTTGACTTTAGGCTCTGGTGGTTCGGGCGGTATTTTTGCCCCGTCACTTTTCATGGGAGCAATGACAGGAGCATTTTTTGGTTATGTTGTTCACTCTTTGTTTCCGGATATAACAGCTGAGCCAGGAGCTTATGCTTTAGTTGCCATGGGTGGTCTGGTAGCCGGAACAACACGTGCCCCTATTACTGCAATCATTATAGTTTTTGAGTTAACGAATGATTACAACATCATTTTGCCGTTAATGATTACTTGTATTATGAGTATGATTCTTTCAACAAAACTTTCACGGGAATCAATATATACCTTAAAACTTCTTTTGAGAAATATTGCTGTAAAGGAAGGAACAGATCTAAATATAATGGAGTCTATTTTTGTAAAATATGTATATACAAAGGAATACGATGCGATTAATCTTTCTGATAATTTTGGCAAGGTGGCAAATATTGCTATTCTAAAAAAAGGAAGAATATTCCCTGTTTTAAATCACAGGGAAGAGATGCAAGGCATCATCTCTCTTTGGACCATTAAAGACTATCTGTTTGAAAAAGAATCTCTTCAGAACGTTTTAGTAGCCAGTGATTTAGTAACTACAGATTATGAATCAATTTCTCCCGATGATAATTGTCAAGTTGCGCTTGACAAGCTGCGTAAATATGATTTTGAAAGTATGCCGGTTGTTGATCCACAAAACCCTAAAAAAGTATTGGGTATGGTTTGGTTGAAGGATATTCAGGATGCATATCAAAAAGAAATTGAACGACGTGAAATTGCTTCAACTCTTGCCAGCAGTATCACAATGAAAGATGAGGGGCAGCAAATACATTTTATGGAAGGTTATTCCATTAGTGAAGTAACTCCTCCTCCGTCCTTTTACGGTAAGTCGATAAAAGAATTATCAATACGCGCTATATATGGTGTTGACATTCTGTCTATCAAAGTGAAAGAAAAGGGTGGCGATAAAGTTAAGGCTATTCCGAGCCCGGACCATATCATAACAGAAAATGATACTCTTGTTTGTGCCGGAGAAATTAAGAGCATTAACAGAATTAAAAATCTTGAATAAGATTGTTTTTTATGGATCTTATTACTAAAAAGGAATCGTTGGATTCCTTTTTGCGTTATAGCATTTTATTATTAATAAAAAATGATTATAAATGAAAACTTCCCAAAACACATATGACGTAATAATTATCGGTTCAGGCATAGGCGGTTTAACAACCGGAAGTTTACTTGCTCAGCTGAAAAATAAACGAGTACTGATTCTAGAGAGAAATTTCAAAATTGGGGGGTTTACTCATATATTTAAAAGAAATAGCGAGCAAGGGAGTTATAAGTGGGATGTAGGCCTGCATTATGTTGGCAATATGAAACAAGGCGAAATGCCTCGAGCCATTTTTGATTTTATTACACGAGGCGGAGTAACCTGGAATAAGATGCCGGAGAACTACGATACATTTATTTATCCGGAATTTACTTTTAAGGCACGTGCCGGAAAAGATACTTTATTAAGCGATTTGATTGTTAATTTTCCTGAAGAAGAGCAGGCAATTAAAAAATATTTTCAGGATGTTGAAAAAGCGGGTAAATGGTTGGGACGCTACAACGCCTTTAGCGTTGTTCCCCCTTATATAAAGACTGTTACTGATTTGATTAGCCGCAACTCATTTGACTATTCAAAAACAACTTTGAAAGAATACCTTGATGAAAATTTTACCGACAGTAAACTAAAGGCTGTTTTGGCTTCCCAATGGGGAGATTATGGATTGCCTCCATCAAAGGCCTCTTTTGTTATTCACGCTGTTGTTGCTTCACATTATTTTGAAGGCGGATATTATCCGGTCGGTGGTGCTAAAACAATTGCAGACAGCGTTGAACCTATCATCGAAGAAAAAGGCGGAAAAATATTAGCAAATCACGAAGTCAGAAAAATTATAGTTGACGACTGGAAGGCTGTTGGAGTTGAAGTCGTTAAGAAGATGAAAGATGGAACAGAAGTACTCAGTGATTTTTATGCTGACACTTTCATTTCAAATGCCGGGGCTGAAATTACATACAGGAAGTTGTTAACCCCAAAATATTCAAAATCCTACACAGGCGAATTAATTAAGCATTCAGACTACACTGGACATGTTACACTGCATCTTGGGTTAAAAGAATCTGCCGAGAAACTGGGCGTTAAGGGAGAGAACTTGTGGATTTACGACTCATATGATCATGAAAAAAATTACAGCGAGAGTCGTGATATTGTTTCTGGTTTAATTCATTCAGCATTTGTTTCTTTTCCCGGATTGAAAGACCTAGAGGGAGATGGAAGGACAGTAGAGGTTATAGCCTTTGCTGCATATGATCAATTTTCTAAGTGGAAGGATCAACCCTGGAAAAAAAGGGACGAAAATTACCAACAACTTAAAAACAATATAAGCAATACGTTAATTGAATTTGTGGAGAAACAACTTCCCGGATTTAAGGAGATGATTGATTATCAAGAATTATCCACTCCGCTAAGCACAGAGTTTTTTACAGGTAATAAATTTGGAAATATTTACGGTGTTCCTGCCACACCGGAACGATACAAGAATCCGGCTATTTCAGTAAGGACCCCTTTAAAGAATTTATTCTTGTCAGGCGCAGATACAACAGCCGGGCATGGAATTGTTGGAGCTATGATGGGAGGCGCATTAGCGGCCGGTGCCGCAATGGGCGGTCTGGGAATAATGAAAATATTCAATAAGGCTATGAAATTCAGTAATTCCGCATCCAATTAATATATTAGAGAAGTCCTAAAACATCACGTGAAGATTTAATGTTTCCGGCTTCTTCGCTCATTACTAGTTTGTAAAAGTCGCATTGCATGCAGTTAGCAAGTTTTGATGCGAATGTGCCCTGCACTTTGCCGCCACATAATGTTCCGGCAAGCAACCAGCAGACTCTCCCTCCATTCTTACCATTGTGAATTGAAGTTAATTTTGTCTCAACTGCCGCCGGACAAACTCCAAGTTCTTTCGTCTTTTCACCACCAAGTTGTCTGCCACACTTTTTAAAATCCCAGCAATTCTGCTTCCCCATTATACGTCCTGATTTTGGTTTACTTTATTATCGAAAGAATAGCTCGACTTTAAAGGGAAGCAACACCAAAAGAAACAGATAGAAAAGAGATTCTCGTGGATTTAATTTGCTTTAATTTTTGTCATTTCCATCGGTTCTGTCAGAAATTGAACATTATCCCATATTTGTTTTAACGGACTGTAATATTCATTTACGACCGATTTCTCAGCGGGTAGATGCATAAGAATTATCTCATTCGGCTTCATATGTTCATTCACAATTCTTCGCGATTCATCATCTGGGCCAAAGAGGAAGAGAACATCCAAATCCTTTTTATCAAGTTCAAAATTTTCAAAAAAGGAGGTGTGCTGAGGGAAAAGAGTGTCTCCTGTATGCATAAAACTGAAATCACCAATCTCAACTAAATAACCATTCACTTTAATTTTTGCATGGAGGTCTTTTTCATTTCCCTTGTCATCCTTTACAAAGTAAGTTGAGTGTAATAATCCAAAGGTAGTTATTGAAATTCCATTAACATTCAGGTTTGTCGTTTTCTCCAACTCAGGCGATGAAATAATAACCTGAGAGGAAATCTTATCATAATCAGGAAACTCACTTTCGAACTTCTCTGCGGTTTGCGAATTGCATATCAAAATTGCTTGGCTATTATTAAGCAAGTGTTTCCCCACAGGTATTGAAGAGAAGTGATCACGATGCATGTGGGTGACTAACAGAACATCAACATCATTAAACGGAGAATTCGAAGAGGTGATACTGCTTAACAATTCATCGGAAGGCACATCAGCATAATTAATTGTTTTGTCATCGAAGATTCCATCAATAAGAATTTTCTTTCCCTGACTCTCAATAAGAAAACCTTCGTTTGCAAGATATGTTACGGTTGAATTAGTCTGAGTGTAAAGTTGAAGAGTCATGGTGATAAAAAGAAAGAGAAGACCGCTGAATTTACTATGCATTGATACCCCCCACAAATTTTTGATATTAATTCTATCGATTATTTTAAGATATAGAATGGTGTTTCTATTCTTAAACCCCGAAGTTGTACTTTCTATACTCTTTTCTGGTTCCTGAAATTGACTTGATATTATTTCCTTTATGTTTTATGTTAGTCATACAAATCACAAAGAGGATTATCGGCCCGAAAAATTTTACTTTTTTTATAATTTTTTAATGGGCCATAAATGTACAGATTTATCCTCGTCTTAGCTGTTCCATTTATTCTAAATGCGCAAAGTTTACAAATATTTTCGGGAAAGGTTTTGGATAAATCGTCCAACTCACCCTTGCCAAACTGCAATATTTATGTCCCCTCAATTCAAAAGGGTACTGTAAGTGCAGAGGATGGTTTTTTTGAAATTTTGCTAATGCCGGGTCAGCATGCAGTAACATTTTCTTATGTTGGGTATAAAACACTAAAAAAAGAGATTCAAGTTTTTGATGGACAGCCTCTAAACTTAACGGTTCGCCTAGAAAGCTCCCCGGTTCTTGAGCAAGAGGTTACCGTTACTGCCAAAAAAGAATATTCTTCTACAAGAGTACAGAGACTGGATAAAGCTGAAATTGAGAAAATGCCCACTATGTATGATGATGTTCTGAGAACTATAAAAATTTTACCCGGAGTTACGTCGAACAATGAACTTAGCAGCGCCTACAATGTACGCGGAGGCAACTTCAACGAAAACCTCATTTATCTAAATGGTTATGAAATTTACAGACCATTCCTATTACAAAAGGGCGTTGAAGAAAACCAGTCATTGATAAATCCCGACCTGACTAAAACAGTCGACTTTTACAATGGAACGTTTCCGGCTGCACTTGGTGATAAAATGTCTTCCGCGGTTAAAATTGATTATGGGCTTGAACAGAACGAGAAGCTAGGATTTGTTTTAAGAGCAGACCTGCTTAATAGCGGCTTAAGTGCTTTTGGTAAAAATGGACCAATAACCTGGGCGGCAGGAGTTCGGTATTCTTATCCCTTTATTCTTCAAAATCAGCTGCAAACTTCGGGCAATTATCTTCCCGAGTTTAAAGATATACAGGTATTGCTTAATTACAAGCTTAGCAAGACAACAAATCTTGAATTCTTCGGAGTAACGGCTAAAAACAAATACAGGCTCCAGCCAACTCAATGGATTGGTCATTTTCGCTCTGATCGTGGCGCCGAAGTTAATGCACTTACCTTCGATTTTGAAGGGGAAAACAACTATACCTTTAAGACAGATCTTGCTGGGTTAAAATACATTTATAACCCTGACAGTACTTTTGGTTTTACATTTACTTCATCATACTATGCTACTCGTGAGGAAGAGTGGAAAAATCAAAATTCCGATATATTTTTCAGTCCGGATGCAAATCAGTTGGAATACGATAAAGAGTATCTAAAAACCCGCTACGAAAAATCAAACAACTACATCAAAATGGAGAGAATAGAAACCGGGATAGATATTCAGAAAGTTTATAGTAACCATATTTTACGAGCGGGAGCTAAACTGCAGATTATTAGCTATGGTGATAAAGTAGATGAGTTGATATACGAGGAGGGGTCGGATTTATTGTATGACGAACCATGGGAGAGAAGTCGTATTAAAGAACATGACCTGAATTCTATAAGTGGATATGTCGAAGATGAAATAAGTATTACGGATAAACTGCATGCCAGCATAGGGCTTAGGGTATCCAGATATGACTATAATGACGAAACCTTACTAAGTCCGCGAGCCAGCTTTTTATATACCTTATCAAACATTCATAAGTTTAGTTTTAGCTGGGGGTATTATTATCAGTCGCCATTTTTCTATGAGTTAAAAAACAAGGATCCAGGCGATGAATATAAACTGAGATCACAAAGGGCTATTCATTACGTGGTTGGCTGGGAGTATCAGTTCAAGGAAAGAATGAAATTTCAGGCTGAGATCTATTACAAAGATTTGTCCAACCTGATTCCATTTTACGTTGAGCAGATGAAGCTTGAATACCTTACTGAAAATAATAGTGAAGGTTACGCTTTCGGTTTTGATGCCCTTTTTCAAGGAGAGCTCGATCCGGGCATGCAAAGCTGGCTGGGTTACAGTTATCTGGATACACGTGAACGGCTAATTGGCGAAACTGATTATCAACGGAGAATACTGGACCAAACCCATACAATACAAATCTATATTCAGGATAGAATAGACCGTCACCCAAATTGGCAATCTCACCTAAGGCTGTTGTTTGGCAGCGGTTATCTCTTTTATAACAGAAAAACTTTCTATGACGGGAACAACGACCCCTACATTGGAATAGATTATAATTCACGTGATGAATTTCTCTTTTATATGCGGGCAGACATGGGACTCTCGGCAACTTTTGATCTTGGCGAAGGACAGGAAATTGTGGTGATGGCCGAGGTAATGAATGTATTTAACAATTACAATTTCGCAGGATATGAATGGGTGCAGGCTTTTAAGGACTACCAGCACCCAATACGGATACCACAAGTATTCAGTAAAAGGTTTTACAACCTAAAAGTTACACTGCGCCTGTAACTCGCGCAGTTGATTATTTGTTAATGTTTTCATCTATGAATTCACAAATCTCATTCATGGCTTCCGTCGCTTCAGGAAAAATAGGAGCGCAAATCGGATAGCAGTGAAAGAGTTCTTCTCCTATGGTTAGTTTTATATCGACACCGGCTTCTTTTGCTTTTTCCGCGTATCGTGTTGAATCACTTAGAAGTGTTTCATGGCTTCCAACATAAATTGAGATCGGCGGCAGTCCTTTCAAATCACCATATAGTGGCGACATCCCTAGGTCGGTTCTGTCGCTTTCACCCGCGTAATAATGACTAAACACGGTCCACGATTCTGCAGGAGCAAGTAACTCAAGATGAAGATTGGTTGTGAAAGTCTCACCACTATTCGTTAGGTCGGTCCATGGAGAAAGCGCTATTGCTGCCGCTGGCTGCGGGAGTCCTAATTCTTTAATTTTATTAAGAGTCGCAAGGCATAATCCTCCTCCGGCGGAGTCCCCCATAAAAACAATTCGTGAAGGAGCAATACCCTTTTCCAGCAAAAATTTGTAGGCGGAAATTGAATCCTCCAGAGCAGCGGGAAACTTGTTTTCTGGTGCCAGCCGGTACTCAAAAAGCAGGGCGCCCACTCCTGAACCTTTCACGACTTTGGCAACATGCATTCGATGAGCCTTGCAAGTACCTGAAACATATCCTCCGCCATGAAAATATAGTATCGTTTTGTTTCGCTGATATTTAATTGGCTCAATCCACTCGGCGTACAGGTCGCTTATCTGCTCGGGTACAACTATAATGTCATCTGGCAATGTACCGAAAAGCTTCGAAGCGCGACTCACTTCTTTTCTGAAATCTTCGATTGGCGTGTCCCAGGTAAAAAGGGCTCTTCTTTTTAATTTGAAACTTAGTAAATGTCTGTTTCTGCAAACAAAGAGAAATAGACGGGCTTTTAAACTTAACATCGTACACTATCTCCTGATTATAATTTTATTGGTCTATTAAAAACATACTCATTAGGATATTTATATCAGGCGGCACAAATTTTCTAGGGTGTACGGCCTTATGCATTGCCAGGCCCTTAACGGTTGTCCAGTACAATACTGCCATATCTTTAGCGTCGTGTTTCTTGATTGTTCCTTCTTTCTGTCCCTCCCTCAAAATCTTTTCAATTATATCGTATGGGACTTGGTTCTCCTTTTGAATGATAGCTTTTGCTTCGACGGGAATGTCCTCTGAAAGGGAAGCATGGGCTATTAGAAGATGATAGTTGGCACTGCTATCGCTTACAGCAAGATTTTCCAGTATGCTTTCCATTCCATAACGTATTTTTTTTTGAGGAGGTACGTCCAGATTATAAAGATATTTGCAAGCCATGTTTAATCGCTCAAATGCTGTCTTTACAAGATCTGTAAATATTTCCTCTTTCGAGCTGTAATAATGATATAGTAATCCTTGTGATATACCCGATTTTTGAGCAATATGAGTAATTTTTGTTGCGGAAAGGCCTTTTGAAGCAAATAACTCCAAAGAAGCCAATAATATCTGTTCTCTACGCTCATCCTTAATTTTCTCGTTTAATTCCTTGTTACGCGGCACATTTAACCTCTACACACCATTGATTGAAAATTTATTCAATGAAAATTAGTAATTATTATTCTTATTGTCAAAGTTCGTTTGTAGAATTACTTTATTAATTTTCTTAGAGTAGGAATTAGATATTAATATATTTACGAACTGAATAATTTAAAATAATTATTTAAGCGAAAACCGGGAGAAGGATGTCAAGAATATATTTTGATTATAATGCTACAACACCTTTGGATCCAGAAGTGAACACTTACATCAAAACTGTTATGGAGGAATCACATGGCAATCCTTCAAGTATATATGAGGAAGGAATTTCATCTTATAAAATAATTGAGAATTCCAGAAAACATATTGGGGAATTGCTGAACTGCTTACCTGAAGAAATTTACTTTACCGGATGCGGCAGTGAGGCCAATAACCTGGCAATTAAAGGAAGTGCCTTTGCAAATTGGGGAAATAAAAATCACATAGTTACAACTATAAGCGAACATCCCGCAGTCATTAATACTTGTAAGTGGCTGGAAGGATTCGGAATAAAAACCACCTACCTGCCCGTTAATCGCAAGGGAATTATAAACACATCAGATTTACGAGATGCCATCACTGATAAAACTTTTCTTGTGAGCATTATGATGGCAAATAATGAGACTGGGACTTTACAGCCGATTAAAGAATGCGTGCAGATTGCTCGTGATCAAAATGTTCTCTTTCACACAGACGCCGTTCAGGCAGTAGGTAAAATTCCTATTGATGTTGAAGAACTTGGTGTTGATATGCTTTCGCTTGCGGGACATAAATTCTATGCTCCCAAAGGCATTGGAGTTCTTTATATTCGGAATGGTGTTCAACTTCATTCACTAATTCATGGAGGGGTGCAAGAGCGGGGTCTTCGGGCAGGAACAGAAAATCTATTCGGTATAGCCGGACTAGGCAAAGCGGCCGAACTTGCAAACACGAGAATGCTTGGAAGAGGAAGCATTAAAAAAATGCGGGATAAGCTGGAGAGTGATCTTTTTACTATGATACCCGAAGCAATATTAAATTCCCCTCTGGAAGAGCGATTGCCGAACACTATTAATATTACTTTGCCTGGTTTAAGGGGTGATGCTATTGTAGTTGAAATGGATAAGAGAGGATTTGCAATATCATCAGGATCTGCCTGCCATGCGGGGTCTGCAAAACCATCAGGAGTTTTACTTGCTATGGGGCTGAGCGAAGCCGAAGCCCACTCTACCTTACGGATTTCTTTGGGGTATCATACCACGGAGGAAGAAGTTATTCTTTTCACTTCTGCGTTAAAAGACCTTTGCGAAAATATGAAAGATAAAATCATGCTTGTCTCTGGCGGTCGTAACTAGTCCACCAGAGGTAAATAAAAAACAACCATCATGTGATTAATTCTTATGTTGAGTTCTGGTTTTTGACGGAACGTTTTTTCTCCTTTCTTTAACATCATCAGAGCCAAGCAATATTGCAAGCCACTTAGTATCTTCGGAATTTTCAAATGCTATTTTTAGAACCATAGTTAGTGGAACAGAAAGTAACATTCCAATAGGACCAAAAACCCAACCCCAGAACAGCAGTGATAAAAAGACTACCAGCGTGGATAATCCCAATTCTTTGCCCATGTATTTGGGCTCAATGATATTTCCCGTTACAATGTTTAATACCAGGTAGGTTAAAGTAACCATCAAGGCAGTAAATGGACCAATCTGTATAATAGTAAGCAGTATTGCCGGGATAGCTGCGATAATTGAACCGACAGTGGGTATATAGTTGAATAGAAAAGCAAGAGTACCCCACAGAATTGGATAATCAACACCGAATAAAATAAGAGCGATCGTAACAATAACTCCTGTTATAAAGCTGATGATTGATTTCATCCAGATGTAGTGTTTAACGGATTTTGTAAAGTTATCAATGCCAAACGGCTTCTGCTCGTACTGATTCATGATGCGTTGGATTTTTTTAGGAAAACTTGCAGACTCAAGCAGCATAAAAATAACAGTGAAAAGTATTACCATACCATTTGTAAGGGCGTTACCGAGCTCTGATAAAAATCCGCTGGCAAGATTCATAACCGCAGCGGGATTGGCTATTTCCTTCAGGTTCAGGGTGGATAAATCAAATCCAAGATCTTCAAGTAAAACTGTGATTGAGGTTATAAGTCCGTTTAGTTTCTCATCATACATTGGCAGGTTATTTGTAAAGCTCCTAATTGAAGCGCCAATAATGCTGCCCACAGCAACCAGTACGAATATTATTATAAACATAATGAGCAGTAATGCTAAACCCTGCGGAAGTTTTTTTTTCTTGAAGTAACTCATTATAGGCGCAAACACAACTGCAATAAAAGCTGATAGAAGAAAGGGTAAAACTATTGATGATGCGGTTTTTAACCCGGCGATTACGATAATTAGAGCAGCGAAAGTTATTATTAACCTTGCTGAACCTGAAAACTTGTTTTCGTTGGTCATAGCCATTTGACTTTTGTTTAAGGTGAAGAATGATAATAATTATAGCAACTACTATCAAGAGTAACAAAAGTAGAAATATAGCGTACAGCACCAGCTAAAATAGTGTTAAAACTGTAGACCTATTTCAATAAAATCATTTTCGCGGCTTTTTGTTTTATAGTACCGTGTTGATCATTGAATGAAACCTGATAAATATATGTGTCACTCGGAACAGAGGCTCCAAAAGAATTTTTACCATCCCATTGCATCTTATGAGGACCTGCATATTGGTAACCCAAAGCTTTTTTCCAGATAAGCTGACCTTGAACATCGAATATAGATATGGTTATTTCAGCAGGTGTTTCGACGGAATAGCATATTTGCGTAGATGGGTTAAATGGATTTGGATAATTTTGCAGCAAACCAATTTTTGTATCAAGCGATTCTTCTTTCAGTCCTGTGATTAAGGAGTTTTCCCACCAGATTAATTTATTACTGGCATTCACGGCAATTATAATATCCTGATCACCATCGCTGTCAAGATCGCCAGTCAAGGCACAGTGCACTTCGCGGAGATTTGATATTAAAGGGTTTGCTGTATAACTATTAGTTCCGTTGTTTTTAAACCAGAACAGATCCGGACTAACGCCACTATTCTGTGCAGCCCCTACTAAATCATAATAACCATCGTTATCAAAATCGGCAATATCCAACCAAATGCCCCCTATGCCCTCATATTCCCAGGCTTTTCTAAAATTACCGGCTCCATCGTTTTGCCAAATAAAGAACTTGCAACCATTGTAGGCTGTTGCCAGTATGTCCAGATCACCATCTTTATCGTAATCTTTAGCTTGTGCTGTGTGCATTCCGGAAAACGTAAATAGAGTAACTTTTTCATAACCAGTATCTGTTTTTTTATACCAACCTAGTAGCCCTGAACCATATTCGGCAAATAAAATATCTTTATCACTATCATTATCTAAATCTGCGGCATATATAAAAGTGGGCATACTCGGATTTGCAGACAAAACCTCTTTAGAAAATTGTAAGTTCCCGTTATTCCTGTAAATAGCCAATTCTGCATTTGCGCCGGTACTCGTTCCCATTGCAGCTATCAGAATATCAGTATCGCCATCATTATCCAGGTCTGAAGCATCAACTGTATGAGCGCCAAAAGAAAGACTATCAACAACAATTTCACTAAAATTACCGAGGCCGTCATTAATCCACATAGAGACACGGTTCCCATCCATGGCTGCCGATATAAGATCAACATTTCCGTCAATATTAAAATCGAGGCTTGTGCCATCGTGTAAAGCGGCTCTTACGGTTCTTGCGAAAGGATGGTTGGTGATATCAGCAATATCGTGCCGGCTAAAATTTTGTAGTCCATCATTTTCCCACCATGCGATTCCCTCGTCATAGGCCGTTGCTACAAGATCCTGAAAGCCATCGTTATTAATATCCGTAATGCAAACATCGCTTGCTCCTATAAATGAATCTATATCGTGCCTAATAAAAGTTGGGTCTTGTCCAAACAGAACTGATTTTGTAAACATTATAAGAGCTATGTAAATGAATTTCATTTTTATCCCCCGATTGCTTCATTATTAATTAACATTAAAAAATTGCAAGACTATTTTACAAGCAGCATTTTGCGGAGAGTCGACTGTTCTCCGGTTTTAAGTTCATATAAATACGTTCCGCTTGCAAGATCAGATCCGTCAAAATTAACTTCGTATTTACCGGCAGGTTTATATTCGCTGACCAGCGTTGAAACTTTTCTTCCCAGTAAGTCATATACTGCCAATTCAACCACACCTGATTTCTCAATTTGATATTTTATGTTTGATTTTGGGTTGAATGGATTGGGATAGTTCTGGTATAAAACAAATTCATTAGATATTTCCTTTTCATGCTCAAAGCCCGTTGTCGTAAACTCTAAATTTTCCCAAACTTTGATCTCACTTGTTCTGTTCCAATTACTGCTGATAAAATCAATGTCGCCATCACCCCCTAAATCAAAAGCGCATGTACCGCTTACCCCACCAAATGTTTCACCATTCATAATTACGGAGCTGAAAGTATTGTCTCCCTTATTTTGAAGCAACCGGATATCTGAAGTTGAAAAATCAGAAATCAATACATCCATATGTCCATCTCTGTTAAAATCAACAGGATCTAAGAACAATGCAGAACGATATGAGAGATATTTTTTATTAAATGTTGTTCCGTCAGTATTTTCAAGCAGACAAACAGAATAGTCTAGTGCAGCACAAAGAACATCAGCGTCGCCATCGTTATCTAGATCACAAGTCCTGACAAAATGTGCTGACAATACTGGGTAGAAGTATTCAGTAAAGCTGTTGTCATAGTTGTTTAGGAAAATTCTTACACCCTCATTTACATGGGAGCTGGTTATATCCAGTAGCCCATCACCATTAAAATCAGAGACATCAACGGAATGGCAAAAATCGCCGGTGAATACCTGGGTAGATGTGAACGAACCATCATTGTTATTCATCAAATATATGATCTCGCCATTATTATTTGCATCACCACGAGCACATAAAACATCATTGTAACCATCATTATTCATGTCAGCGATTACGGCATCATGAGCGCCAATAAAGTTTTCCAGAATAATCTGTTCTGTAAAATTTTGTGAGCCGTCATTAATCCACAATGATATTGCATTACGTGTCCAGTGCGAGCTGACAAAATCGATATCGCCATCATTATCAAAATCTTTTGGTCTTGAAGTGATTGTCGTTCCGGGCGAGGAGGCGATTTCGTGCTCGATGAACTGCCCGCTGGAATCCGTTTCAAACCAGAGGAGTTTTTCACCACCAACCAAAATGTCATCTAAACCATCACCATTGAAATCAATATTCTCAAGGTTCTGGGCAATACTTAATGAATTGGAGACGACTCTTGGCAAAAAAGCGTATTGAGCTTGTAATAAACTTGATGATATGAATGCAAAGATCATAATTAGACTAATAGTTTTCATTTATCCCCCAGGGGTAATAATTATTATTGAATTGCTGGAGAATAATAATTCATTTGATTAGCTAAATCTCTTCTATTTCAACCAACGGTTGTAATATTCAACGTATGATCATAGAGGCATTTCTAACCGTTTAGAGAGTTTTTATGTCTTTCGTGGATTTTCTATTTCAGAATGGAATGTTTATTGCTAATTTGCAGAAAAAAGATATGAAATGAATAAAGAAATTAGTTGGATTACAAAAAAACTAAGTCAGCTAGCGAATTCATTTTTTGCTATCAATAGTCTGGGATGGTTTGGTCTCTTCATTTTTAATGTGGCCACCAGGTATACATATTTAGAAACAATTGATGATTGGCTGGGTTTTTCATCTTTTTATATTGTTGGGTGTCTGGTAAGTTTTTTGCTTCGAATATTTTATAAAATAGTTGCCCGGAAGACAGAGAAATTAATTAACATAGGACTCTTTGTTTTTATAACCTCTTTTTTCTTTGGGAACATTTGGTTTTACGCGGATCTTGCAGTAAGTATTGGGATGTTTGGTTTTGAAAGATTTCAAGATATCTTTCAATTTCCGAATTTATTATTAAGAACATTTCTACCCTGGTTAATTATGCTTGTTTGGAGCAGCTTGTATTTTATTGTCAGGTTTTGGCGACAATGGGTAATTGAAAAAAACAGGGCTAGGGACGCAGAAATTTTACTGCAGGAATCGGAGTTAAAACTATTACGTTACCAGATAAATCCACATTTCTTATTTAACTCTCTTAATTCCATTCGAGCGCTTACTCTAAAAGATCCGTCAATGGTAAGGGGAATGGTAACTGAACTTTCAGAGTTTTTAAAATATTCACTTTTAACTAAAAACAATCGTGAAGTATCTCTCGAAAAAGAACTTGAATCCATAAAACACTATATACGAATTGAGAAATATCGCTTTGATGAAAATCTTTTAGTGGAATACGACATTGATCAGTTTGCCGAGGAGTATCCCGTTCCTGTTATGCTTCTTCATCCGATTGTTGATAATGCAGTTAAACATGGGATGAAAACAAGTGAAATGCCATTAAGAATATCAATAACCGCTAAAGTAGTTAATGATGAGCTTCGAATTGAAATTGCAAATTCAGGCAAATGGCTGGAATCATCAATTGATCAATTAGAATCATCCAACGGGACTAATACGGGATTAGAAAATGTTAGAAAAAGGTTGGAGAACAGTTATGGGAAGGAATACAGGTTCGATATTGAAAAAAGAGTTGATGAAGTTGTTGTAAAAATACAACTAAAGAAACATTTGGAGGATGAATATGAAAAAGAGGCTTAACGCATTAATTGTTGATGACGAAAAACTTGCGCGTGAAGAGCTCATAAATTTATTATCTGTTTATGACACTATAAATGTAGTTGGTGAAGCAGCTAATGCAAAAGCGGCTTTGAAACAAATAGAGGAACTCCATCCGGATGTAATATTTCTTGATATTCAAATGCCCGGCGAAACGGGTCTCGTATTTGCTGAAAAAGTACCTTCGGAAATTAAAATTGTATTTGTTACCGCATACGATGAATATGCAATTCGCGCTTTCGAAATAAATGCGCTTGATTACTTAACAAAACCCATATACCCCGTGAGGCTTGAAACAACAATTGGCAGGTTGTTGGAAGTTGAAGAATCAGTTGAGAGCAAAAGAGAAGAGCTTACCTATGATGATTTTATCTTTGTTAAACTTAACAAAACGGTAAAGTTTATAAAACTAAATACCATTATCTGTATATGTTCTGCCAAAGAATACACTCAGGTTTATACAAATGAAGGCAATAAAGGGCTGATATTATTAGCTCTAAGCGAATGGGAAACAAAATTGCCTTCCAGCCAGTTTATTAGAATTCACAGATCTACTGTTATTAATATTAATTTTGTGAATAAGATAGAGCCATGGTTCAACAACTCCTATAAAGTGTTTATGAAAGGAATTGACGAACCTATGATGATGAGCAGAAGATATGTGGCAAAAATTAAAGACAGACTTGGGTTGTAGCCTACCTTTGATTAAAATCAGAATTTAAACATAACTTGTTTTGTTGCTTTCATTGATTACTAAAGTAGACAATTGCGCCGATAATAATAGCAGCGACCAGCGAAGCAAAGGCAATTTTAATCCACGACCATGGTCTTTCACCTTGTACTTCACCAGTACGCGCGTTAACAATAAACTGGTACAACTTGTCCTTAAACGTGTAGGCACAAACATACACGGGTAGTAGAACATGTTTGAAAGTAATATCGGAATACTTTGGATACATTGATGTTATGCGCTGTTCATCCCCGCCAATATCACGTCTAATGGAAAAGCGTATTTCATCTTCCATTATTTCTCTGGCTTCAGTAAATCCTTCCTGTAAATTTCGCTGATATTTTTCACTAATGAATCCACTCAAAAAACTTTCTTCAAAAGGTTTAAGATTGTTAAGATCCCAGGGCTCAAGTTTCCGTACATACTTTTCCGGCAGTGAGTAGGAAGCTGGTATTAAGACGTCATCAAATACATTTTGAACTCTACCGCTAACAGTATACCATCTGGTATGTTGAACTTGCCTTGTTCTTGTGACCGACTTACCATTTTCTGTTGTTGTGTATGATTCAGTAACATAATAATGTTCGCCTCGTTGACCAAGGTATGGAGTATCAGTATTCGAGTCATAGGTCCAGAAGGGAAGATAGATTCCCTTAAATTTATCCAGGAGTAAATTTGCTTTTTTCAAGACGTTTGGTGCAAACCACAAACCCTTAACCCATTTTTCAAATTGACCCCGAGCATCGTTTTTATTCAATTTAAAGGGGAGTAGTGATTTTGGCCTGAGTATGTTTTCTTCGCGGGCGTCTTTTACAATTAGAGGAGTAGCACAATACGGGCATGAAGCAGATTGGATTTTTGCTTCAAGAGTTGAACTGGCGCCGCAATTCTTACACTTAACAAGGTTTACAGTTAACTGCTCTTCTTCATTTTCCAGATTTTTCAAATGCTCGTTAAAATCCAACTCTTCTATCGGAATATCCATCACAGGGATATCGTTGGTTGCGCCGCAATGCATACATTTCAATTCTGTAGTACCAGGATTAAATGTTAAGTCAGCGCCACAGCTATTGCAAGCAAAGGTTGTTACTTCTCTGTTTTTTTCTTCTGCATTAATCATCAGGCGCCGGGAATTGGTGGAGGAACATTTTCAAAAAGTGATTTAATTTCATCAACAGATTCAGCTTTGCTCCATTCTGCCATTCCGTTTTTCCAGATGAGCGATTCTTTTGATAGTTGATTTGACTGTGCCATTTGCTTTAGAGTAGCTATATCAAAGGGACCGGTTTGCTGTCCGTCTTTAGCAACAAAATAGGAAACAGTTCCTGGAATTGGCGGCGGTGCGCCTGCACCCGGTGTTTGCTGCTGCCCACCCTGAGTAGTTGAAAACATTTGCCCCATTTGATTTGCCATGGCAAAGCCCATACCCATACCTATTCCGGCTCCGGCGGTGCCGCCTTCGTTCTCGGCTGCTTTTTCCATTGCTTTAGCGGCTTTCATCTGAGCAAGTTTGCCCAAATCAATTTTATCAAGTCGGCTGAGTTCAAAAATTTCTTTCTTCACTTCTTCCGGCATTGAAATGTTTTCGATGAGGAATTTTGTCAGTTCAATTCCATACTGATCAAATTCAGGCTTCATAATATCATCAACAAACTTGGATAGTTCATTGAGATTTGCTGCATAAGCTTCAATTGGAAAGTTCGCTTCGCCAATCGCGTCAGTAAAGCGTGTTACGATTATGCTGCGCAACTGCTCCGAAATTTCATCATTTGTAAAATGACCATCTGTGCCAACTATTTCCTTTAGGAATTTTTTCCCGTCATCCACTTTAATAACATAGGTGCCAAAAGCACGTAATTCGATCATACCAAATCTTTGGTCTGAAAGGACTATAGGATTTTTAGTGCCCCACTTCTGATCTGTAATATTTTTTGTGCTAATGAAATAAACTTCGGCTTTAAAAGGACTATTGAATCCGTATTTCCAACCGAGGATGGTTGTAAGAATTGGCAGGTTCTGGGTTTTAAGCTCGTACATGCCTGGATTGAACACATCAGCTATTTTTCCTTCACTTACAAAAATAGCCTGCTGACCGGGTCTTACTGTTAGCTTAGCGCCATTTTTAATTTCGTTACCGTATCGTTCGAATCTATAGGCGAGTGTATTCTGTGAGGGATCTGTCCACTCGATAATGTCAATAAATTCGCCGCGAAGCTTATCAAAAATTCCCATAGCATCTCCATCTATTTGTAATTTTTCAGATTTAATTTTGTAAGAAATAAAGCGGAATAAAGATACAAAAAAAAGAGATGTGATGAGAAGGGGAGTCCTGTCCGGAACAGTTCTTCAACATCACACCTAAGGCAATTATTTTAAAAGAATCATCTTTTTGATTTCTCTAAATGATCCGGCTTCCAGCAGGTAGAAGTATATCCCGGATGAAAGGTTCCCCGCGTTCCATGTTCGTTCGTAATACCCCGGGGATTGTGAGCCATCCTGCAATGTGGCGGTCAGGTTGCCGAGGATGTCGTAGATTTTCAACGTTACATTTGTAGAGGAGACGGCATGCCCTGTCCCTACGGAGGAGGGAATGCCGTAACGGATTACAGTACTTGGATTAAAAGGGTTTGGATAATTTTGCGATAGTATAAATTCAGATGGAATTTCATTTGGATTGTCAATCCGAGTAGGATCGGGCATAACCTGAACAGTAATGCCTTTACTTGTGCTGCCACCGTCTGGATCTGTAACTGTTATAGTCAATTCAATAGTCCCCTGGAAAGGACCTTTTGCAGTAATAACTGCAATTTTCGTTTTTGGATCATAGTTAATGTTCAGGGAGTCTGGTTCTGAACTGAATGAAAATGATAATAGTGAATCGGGGCTCTCAATATCAATAGCATCATTACTAAGATCCAGAATTTCGAATGAACCATTTGTTATTTCAATATAATAGGGAAGACCGATAAAAACAGGCAAATCGTTAACTGGCTCAATGATTAGCTTTGTTTGACAGGTTGTTGAATCAAAGTTGTCTTTTACGGTAACAATCAAATCGAAATTACCAAAATAGTTTTCAACCGAAGTGATTAAACAGGTTGTATCATTTGGATAAGCAAAAAATATGTTGTTGTCCGGGCACGTTATAGTAGTCGTTAAGGAAGAGTCATTATCATCCGGGTCGTTGATAAAGCTGTACCAATTACTCAGCGCAAAATTAAATGGAATATCCTCCTGCATTGTAACAACAGACAATGAATCAACAACAGGAGAATCATTGATGCCGTTTATAGTAATTGTAAAAATTGCCGGCTGAGACTGGTGTCCCTCAATATCAGAAACAATAAAGGTAAAACTATCTTCCCCTGCTTCATCTCCGTTATGCTTGTAACTTACTTTGCCGTTGGCTATATCGTTTTGTGTGAAAGAATATAAATCAAGGTCATTTCGTTTTAATAAAGTACCACTCACCTCAATTGATCCATGAGCTGGTATAGTTGATATCGAATATTGAAGAGTATAAGTCTGCGCGTCTTCATCGTACGATTTAAGCATTAAGTCAGAAAAAATTAAAGTCCCCCCCTCCATAATTTCTGCGCCGGTATTTGTAGCCACTTCAGGGTAAGAACTGACATTAATGTTGGCCATATATGTTTCGCTGCTGTATTCACTGGTAACAGTATTATTATTGTCGGTATATGTATCATCGTCATTATCATTATGTGGATCTGTTCTTGCTTTTACCACAAAATAGTAAGATGAACCAGGCGCTAGTCCATCACAACCATACGATGTTGTTGTTTTATCATTTACAGAGCCACGGAAAGTGTACGGACCACCGGAATTTGCGCTGTAATATACGTTATATCCTCCCGGATCATCTGTATATGAAACAGGATCCCAGCTTATGTAACTAACAGAGTTTAATCTGCCCGCGGGTGAAAGATTTATCGGTGCAATTGTCTGAGTGCTTTCCCAGTCGCCGCCTTCCTGTTTTGCGGCAAGAAAGGTGCGCAAAGCTCCGTTATTTGTGTGGAGGGCATTCCATCTAATGTCAAGATAGTCATCGTCAAGACTAGCAATGTTCATTAGCTCTGTTGGTATTTCCCCGGTGAATTTATTTCCTTCAAGATAAAGCTCATCAAGATTCGGCAAATTCTCAAATCCTGTCGGGATTGTTCCGTCAATTTCATTGAGATATAAATCCAATACATCAAGATTAGGAAAATCACCTGCTTCCAACATTCCAGCCGGAATTGAAGTAAACTTATTATCGAACAAAAATAATTCTTCTAAATTATGCAAATCGCCTAATTCCTCAGGCATGTTATCAAGTTGATTTTCAACTGCCGCAAATAATTCAAGATTACCGGCGTTAGCAATGGAAACAGGGATAGCTCCAGTCAACTGGTTTACGGAAAGATCAAGATATTCAAGAATTGGCAATTCTCCGGGGTCAAACATTCCCGATGGAATTGATCCGCTTAAGTTATTGAAGGATAAATCCAAATATAGCAAAGAACGCAGGTTGCCAAGGTTAGCCGGAATGTTGCCGGTCAATTCATTTACCGCAAGCTCAAAATATTGTAAATTGGGCAGATCACCAGCATTTGCGATTCCTGCATCGATAGTTCCGTTTAACTCATTACTGTAAAATGAAAGTTCTATCAGGTTGCTTAAGTTACCAAGCTCTGGAGGAACTCCCCCGGTTAGGTTATTATAATCCAGATAGAGAAATACAAGAGCGCCAAGATTACCAAGTTGTGATGGGATATTACCTTCAAGATAATTATAACTTAAATCCAGTCCCCATAGGGCCGGTAAATCTCCGGGATCCGCAAATCCGGTAGGGATGGAACCGGAAAGCTCGTTAGTACTTAATACGAGTTCTTCCAGATTGCTAAGATTCCCCAATTCCACCGGGATTGTTCCGGTTAGATAATTTTCCGCAAGATAAAGCTGCACCAAATTTTGCAGGTCGCCTATCTCTGATGGTATTGTCCCTGACAAGTCATTAGAGGATAGATTTATTTCCACCACATGGTCCGATACAACCGTAATTCCTTCCCACGTATTTTCAGTTCCCGGAAATGCAAAGCCGTCATTATTAAGCGGCGGAGTTTTCCAGCCGGAATTGTCTGCCCAGTTGTTACCATCAGTGTTATTGTATAGCGAGATAAGTGCCGCCCTTTCTAAGGCGGGAATTGCTTCTGTGCCTGATATTTTTTTAATCTTTTGGTTTGATCGGAGTCTCTCTTTTTTCACCCAACCTTTTCGATATTTTTTTTGCCACTCCTTTTTGTATGAGTCCAGTTTTTCTATTCTTTCTGTTTTGGGGTTTTGTTTAATCCTGGCTTTTCCTGTCTCTTTAATATCGGTTTGAGCGTTGATTTTAAAACAAGAAAGAATAAATAAAATAAGAATGGTGAATTTAATTCTAGAGTTTCGCATAAACGAGTCCCGAATTTTATAAAACATCTGGTTTGAATAGTTTATTTATCTAATAACTCCTGAAAAAAAGAAGAGTTATATTTAGTTTCGGAATTTACATTAATCGATTGGTTTTTCTATTACTAGTCCCTATGAGTAAAGGAAGTTAACAAAATAGTTCTTTAGTAACACCTCATTTATTCTAATGGGTGATCTGGGGCATTGAATGTAATTTTTAGAAGGGGACAACCAAGGATTAACCTAAAAAAAAGAGGGGAAAATCCCCTCCTCAATAATTTGAAATTCTGAATTTTGCTCTTAATCTACGTAATGTAGAATTTTAGCTTTTACCGCTTCCTGACAAACCTTGCAGTAAGGTTTTGCACCTTTGCTGAACATTATACAATCCAACATAGGGCGGTAAAGTCCTTCGGAAGAATAACCAGCCCCCTCGTAGGCTCCTACTTTGCCCCAGTATTTACTTGCCTGTAGATAAGCATCAACTTCATCAGATCTTTTCTTATCCGCTGCGGCATAATCGTCTTCGGCTTTTTTTATTACCTCGGCAGGAGCGTTTTCGCGTTTAACTTTTGCTGTGTAGTCATTCATTTCTGCACGACGTTTTTGCCAGGCCATATCGGTTTTGTCAAAGTCGGCTTTTTCCCATAAAGTAGGTATCTCAATTCCCTCATCAACCATCTCTTTCCATTTCAGGTTGTTAGGATCAAGTAAGGCTGTTATGTTAGGCTCTACAGGTTCAACCCCTCGCGGATAAAAATCATTGTATGCTGTAGATGATGTATAGTATTCATCTGCTAACCCGGAAAATGAATGACCGAATTCATGAACGAGTAAATATTCATGAAATTGGTTGTCGGTGGTAAAGGTACAAAAAGAATTATAGATGCCGCCGCCACCGTAGCGATTATGGTTAACCATAATGCAAATAGCGTCGTAAGGAACATGTGCGGCAATATCACGCATGGCTTTGTTGTCTTCAGTTAACACGTAACGTTCAGAGCCCATTGCATTAAAAGTAACATTCATTGCCGTGTTCTTATAAATGTTAGCCCGTGGTTCATCAATGCCTGTTTCGGCACTCGGTTTTAACACGCCCCATATATTTATCTTGTCCTTCATAGAGGCGTACGGCTCACTATTCAAAAAGACGTTAGTGAATCGTTCAACATCAGCCTTAAATTTTTCGATATCTTTTTTTGCATATCCTTCACCTAAAAATAGGAAATCAGCCTTCGTTTGGGGATCACCGCTGTAATGACTCTTAATAACAATTACCTCATCATCCAAAACCGGTTCACGCACAATCATAATATCAGAAGGATCAATTTCGAATGAAAACTTCTCTTCAAGATCTTTTACATTGTTCCTTTTCTCAATAGTCATTCGGATTTTATTTTTAGGATATGGAATAATTGCAGATTCGTGATAAACCTTTTGAATGCCATCGAATGCCGGTCCGCTTATTTCATACTCGCCATAGTAGCTGTCAAATCCTTTGGAGAAGATGAGTGAGCCGCTTTCCAGATCATAAATCTTCACATAGTATTTGCCATTATTGAAATTGTCTATCAAATGGGTTTTGCTGCCTGACCATTTATCGTATTGGTAGATCTGGTCGAGTGTAATCAGTTCGTGAGTAGCATCTCCAATGTGATGATAATCTACACGCATTGTTTTATCAACGAAATATTTGTCGAAGTCTGTCATTTCTCCTCCTTTTACAAGTAAGGGTAGCATAAAAAGTCCGACTAAAAGAATAGTAATGTTTTTCATTATTTCCCCGAGTAATTAATTGTTAGTACAAAACTAGTGTAAAATGGATTTTTTCACCAATAATTATAGTTAATAATATCTGAATAAATGGATTTTTACCGAAACGATTTATTCATAACTTTGTACAAAACAATAACATTCACGAGAACGATGAAATCTAATAGATATATATTCTTTTTCCTTTTCACTTTTTCCTTTTGCTTTGCCCAGGAGGGTGGTTTTCAGATTGCCCGACTTAAGTATAGCGGCGGTGGCGACTGGTATAACGATCCCTCTGCAGAGGTTAATCTTCTGAACTTTGTAAAAGAGAATACGGACATTTATGTAAATCCCGAATATGTTTTTGTTGATGTAGCCTCTGATGACATATTTGGTTACCCATTTCTTTTTATTACCGGTCATGGCAACATTGTATTCTCCGAATCGGAAATAAAGAGATTAAGAAAGTATCTTGAACGTGGAGGCTTCTTATATATTGATGATGATTATGGAATGGATAAAGCTATCAGACGTGAATTGAAAAAGGTATTCCCCGAACGAAGTCTTTTAGATCTTCCTTTTGATTATGGTTTGTATAATTCCATGTACGAGTTTAATTATGGTCCTCCCAAGACACATGAACATGATAATAATCCGCCCCAAGGTTTTGGGATTTTTATAGATGGACGGCTGGCTGTTTACTATACTTTTGAAAGTAACCCAAGTGATGGCTGGGCAGATGCAAGCGTACATGAAGATACACCGAAGAATAGAGAAGAAGCTTTAAAGTTTGGCGCTAATTTAATAGTGTGGGTAATAAGTCAATAGATGAGAGAGATAAAAGGAAAATATTATTCTGATATAAAAGGAAGACTCAAAAAGGTTTATGACCAGCTTATTATTAGAGAGGCGGTTCATTTACTCGTCATTAATGTAACGTATTTTCTCGGTTGGTTATTTGCTGCTATAATGCTGGAGTATTTCTTTGATTTTTCACAAGAGGTGAGAACCGTAATATTTTATGGCTCACTAATTTATCTTATCATAGCGGCTTTTATTGTTCTTTTTCCAACGACCAGAATTTTTAGAAAAATATCCTTAAAGCAGTTATTTGATACAGCCGGGATTATCGGCAGTTATTTTAGCGAGATTAAGGATGACTTACTAAACGCATTACAACTACTTAACGAGGAAAAGCATAATTATTCTGACGACTTGATTGAAGCTTCGTTTAACACAGTTGTGAGAAAAAGTGCAAAGGTAAAATTTACTGATGTTGTTAATTACGGAGAGGTGAGCTCACAAGCGAAAAGACTCGTTTTATTGTTGGTGCCTTTTCTTGCTTTCTATATCATATCCTCAGATTTTGAAAATGCAGGATACAGAATCTGGCAGTTTAACCAAAACTTTGTTCAGCCTCCTAAAATATCCTTTGTAATCACCCCCGGTGACATTTCCTTAACCAAGGGAGAACCGCTAAACATCTCAATAACAATTATTGGTGAACCGGAATCAAGTGTTGAAATGAATATCAAGAATATCGACCAAACAAGCTTTTCTTCAAGACGTGTTAACAACACAAAAGACAACCAATTTACATTCACATTAAATTCTGTTACAAACTCCTTACACTATTATGTGAGCGTGGATGAGTTCCGCTCAGACGAATATTTTGTAGAAGTGATAAACCGACCCTTTGTTAAGGGAATAAAATTAAATGTGACTCCGCCAGTTTATTCCGGTATGGATCAGATTTTTCAACTTGATAATGGAAGCATTACAGCACTAAAGGGAAGTAAAGTAAAATTCGAACTTACAGCCAGTAAAAGATTGAGTAAAGCAAAAATGCATTTTACTGAAAGCGTGCAGAACCTGCTTACAGGGGGAAATAAGGCCTCTGGGACGTTCCAAATAATGAAGGATGATAAATACTTTATTTCACTTGTTGATACTGAAAACATTACCAGCGAAAACCCCGTTGAGTACTCGATAAATTTAATAGAAGATAATTTCCCAATAATTGACTTAAGAAAGCCAGAAGACAATTATAAGGTAACAACTGACAGAATAGTGATTGAAGCCTCTATTCGGGATGATTTTGGTTTTTCTAATTGCACTCTTAATTACAGGTTGTCGGCTTCACGTTATTCCAATATCACAGAATCTTTTGAAAAAATTAACATGTTAGTTGAAAAAAGGGAGTTGGAGCAGGATATAATTTACGTGTGGAATATTTCCAACCTCTTTCTTGCTGAGGGAGACGTTGTATCGTATTATTTAGAGGTATATGACAACGATACTGTATCGGGTCCAAAGTCAGCCCGGTCTGAAGTGCGAAGAATTAAAGTTCCTTCCATTGACGAGTTTTTTGACGAGGCAGACGAGGTACAGGATTATGTCAAAGAGGAATTAACAAAAACAATGGACGAGGCTGAAGAGTTAAGCAAAGAACTTGAGAAGCTGAGTAACGAATTAAAAAAGAATAAAAAAGAAATTACCTGGGAAGAAAAGGAAAAGCTAGAGAGCGCCCTTAACAAATTTGAGGAAATGAGCAAAAAGGTTTCTGAAGTTGCAGAAAAAATGAGTGAGATGCAGAAGAACATGGCTGAAAAAGATTTGCTTTCTGAAGAGACGATGGAAAAGTATATGGAGCTTCAAAATCTTATGAAGCAGCTGGAGGGAAGTGAGGCCCTTGAGGCGATGAAAAAGATGCAGCAGGAATTACAAAACCTGATGAGGAATCAGGCGCAACAGAATCTTGACAAGATGAAAATGAATGAAAATGCATTCAAGGAAAGTCTGGAGCGAACTCTTAACCTTATGAAGAGAATACAGCTAGATCAAAAGGTAGAGGAACTTATTAAACGCACCGAAAACCTTTCAGAGAAATTAAGTGAAATGAGCGAAAAGCTTAAAAATGAAAAAGAGAACTCAGAAAGCATGGAAAACAGAAGTGAGGATATTAAAAAGGAACTTGAAAATATTGAAGAAGCAATGAAAGAGCTTGAAGAGAAAATGAAAGATGTTCCCCAGATGCCATTACAGGAAATGAATAAAATAGAGTCGGAGTTTAGTAATCAAAATAACAAAGAGCTCTCTGACAAAATATCGAGCCAAATAAAATCATCTCAGAGTAAAAACGCTCAAACGAGCTCCATGGAGATGAAAGAAAACATGGATAAAATCGGGGAGATGTTTGAAAAGATGCAGGAGAATATGAATAATGAAATGCAAATGGAGATGTTTTATGATTTTGTGAAGGTCTTAAATGATCTGATATACGTATCTAAAGAGCAGGAAAAATTAAAAAATACCACAGAGCAATTTCCTAACGGTTCTCAGCAAGTGAAAGATATGGCAGATGATCAGGTTAAGGTTAGCAACAACCTAAACAGGATATTAGAACGAGTAAACAAAATGTCGCAAAAGTCATTTGCAATTACTCCCGAGATGGGAAAGTCTATAGGTGACGCTATTAATAGTATGGATCTTGCAAAAACATACTTGCAGAATGGAATTAAAGCCAATGGCATTAGAAATGAAACTGAAGCGATGAAAAGTCTGAACGATGCTGCTATTCAGATGAAAAGCGCCATGAACCAAATGATGAATGGAGGAGGTTCCGGTGGAGGAATGTCATCGTTAATGCAACAATTGAAACAAATGGCCGAGCAGCAGATGGACCTAAACCAAATGACTAAAATGCTTCAACAGGAAAGAATGGCGCAGCAACAAATGGCGCAGATGCAGCGTATGGCGAGCGAGCAGGAGGCTATCAGAAAATCATTGGCAGAACTGAATCGTGAAGCTGAGGAGTCTGGACAATCCAAAAAGCTTACAGCTGATCTTGAAAAAATAATGGAGGAAATGCAGGAGGTTGTAAAAAATATGTCGTCAAACAATTACGATGATAATTTGATTCAGAAACAGGAACACATTCTATCCCGGTTGCTAGAAGCTCAGAGGTCAGTTAATGACAGAGATTTTGACAAGGAGAGAGAATCGAGTAGCGGTAATCAAATATCGCGCGAAGGACCTGGATCACTCAATGTTTCTGACAAGATGAAGACTGATTTAATACGAGAAGAACTACTTAGGGCTTTGAAGGAAGGATACAAAAAAGATTATCAGGAACTGATAAGAAGATACTTTGAAGCTATTGAAAAAGAGTTAATAAACTGACGGCTACTCACTCCCCCTAAAGTAGCCGCCATTGTTCAAAATCTAAACACAAACGATGGTAGTGTAAAGAGTTTTGTGTAAATGGTTTGATAATCCCAATGATGAGGAGGACATAGTCCGACGATTCATTGGGATTATTTTGAAAAACTCGTGATAAAACGAGTCATAATTATTAATTTTCAAACCATTGAAAACAGGAGAAATCACATGAAACTCACCCCTAAAATGATTAAACAGCTTGAGCAAGATTTGTCTCATGCCAAAACCTATGAAGACCTAATGGGTAAAAACGGTGCCATAAAAAAGTTGATAAAAAGCTCCATGGAAAACCTGCTGGAAACAGAATTAACAGAACACCTTGGTTACGATAAAAACTCACCCGAAGGAAACAATAGCGGTAATAACAGGAATGGAAAAACCTACAAGACCATCAAGACAGATGAAGGTCAAATAGAACTTACCATACCCAGAGATCGTAATGCTACCTTTGATCCGATCATTGTTAAGAAATATGAAAAAACTCTTGGTCCAATTGAAGATAAAATAATATCCATGTACTCTAAAGGAATGACCACAAGAGACATTCAATCCCATGTAGAAGAACTTTATGGACTAGAAGTATCACCAACTACAATTTCAAATATTACTGACTCAATAGTTGTTCACGCCAAAGAATGGCAAAACAGACCACTTGCAGAAGTTTACCCCATTGTGTTTTTTGATGCCATCCACTACAAGGTACGTGAAGAAGGGAAAGTAGTATCCAAAGCTGCTTACACTTGTTTAGCCCTTGATTTAGAGGGCAAAAAGGATATGCTTGGTATCTGGGTTGGTGAATCAGAAGGAGCCAATTACTGGTTGGGTATTATGACCGAACTCAGGAACCGTGGGGTTCAGGATATTCTGATTGCAGCGGTTGATGGACTGAAAGGTTTTCCTGATGCAATTGAATCGGTCTTTCCCGGCTGTGAGGTTCAACAATGTATTATTCACCAAATAAGAAATACTATAAAATATGTTGGTTCGAAAAATCAGAAAGAATTCATGAAAGATCTCAAACTAGTTTATCAAGCTCCAACTGAGGAAGCAGGAATCTTGGCGTTAGACAAGCTCGACCAAAAGTGGGGAGAAAAATATCCCTACCCAATAAAATCCTGGAAAAATAACTGGAATAATCTTGCAGTCTTTTTTAAGTACCCGGCAGAAATCAGAAAGATGATTTACACAACAAATGCGGTTGAAAACCTACACCGCCAATTTAGGAAGGTAACCAAGAATCGTGCTCTCTTCCCGAATGATGACTCTTTAATAAAAATGTTATACCTTGCTTACAGAGATATCGCTAAAAAATGGACTATGCCTGTTAACAACTGGGCATTTATTTTTTCTCAATTATCTATTAGATTTGAAGAACGACTTAAGCCGTTCTTATAAAATCATGAATTGCCATTTACACAAATTATTTTACAGTCTCCAAACGATTAACATTAGTCCCATTCAAGATAATCGTCCTGATCAAGAAGCTCACGTAATCTCTGCTTAACAATTTCTTCCTTGTGGTCTTTTCTAACGGAAATGCTTTTCTTTAGATCTTCCAGTTCTTTTTCAATTCTTTTAATATTTTCTTTTCGTTGAATTTCTTTCTTATCAAACAATTCGTTCAGAACCAGAACCAGCTCTTTTTCAAGTTTTTGTTTGTCAGCCTTAGCTTCTTTTGTGTAACGAATTCCTATTATTTCTGACCTCATCTCCAGTTCGTTTATTTTGTTTTCGAGCTCCATAGCCTTTTTTTCTTCATCATTTTCAAAATACATATGGCCAAGACTAGAGTAATAAGAGTCTCTTAACAATTCATAATAATGTTCTTTATCCAAATCCTTAATTGATTTTAACTGAGCGGACAATTCTTTTGAAAGTTGTTTTAAATAATGAGCTTCATTCTTTTTCATATCAGCTTCAAGGGATTGTCCCTCGCGAAACTCGGGGAATACAGTGGGAGGAGTGGGCACTCTTGGAGTTTCCTGTGCTATAATCAATCCAGTTGAAACGAAAAACAGATATACTACAATTAGTCTTTTCATATTTACCTCTATAATGATTTGTTCTCTATGTCTTGTTTAATGGAATTAATCTGATCTTTAATAACTGTGCGCGCAGCGTTCCACTGATCTTTGGAGTATTTATAAATTGCATAATCAACCGAATTTTGGTTCTTTATTATATATAGTGATTGTTCAACTTTGGAGATCCTGTTTTCAATAGCTTCCGCTTCCCAGTCCAAAGAATATTTCTCGGTTACGACAGGCGCGGGAGGTTGTTTGAACTGAAACAGAATAAGAATAATGGCGATAACAAGTCCGGCAGCAAAGCCCACTTTCTTAAAATCTTCGTAAAATAAAGTATTTAAAAAATCAACAATGTTGTTAACAATATTGTTTGAGTAAATTTTTCTTGTGTTAACGGCCAAGTTGACGATATTCGTAAAGCGCTCCTCTGAAAGGTCTGGGGCCTTAACTTCGTCATATAAGGATAATGTATTCCTTGCTTCCAGAAAATATTCCTGAAGCTCAATATTGTTTTCCAACTGTCTTTCCCAATAATGCATTCTGGTTACAGGCAGAGAATTGTCTATATAAAGCCAGATTTCGTTTTCAAAACTAATTAAAAGTTCATTTTTACTTGGCTGCATTTTCTTCTCGCAATTCATTTTTGATCTTTTTAATCGCATAGTTCATATGGCTTAACACAGTGCTAAGCGGTTCTTTCATTATTTTAGCAATTTCCTTGAATTTAATTCCACTATGCTGTCTTAATACAAACACCTGTTTCTGCTTCTCCGATAATTCACATATTGCTTTTTGAATTCTCTCCTCAGTTTCTATCGCCACCATTTCGCTAAGAGGATTTGAAAAATCTATATTTTCCAGATTGTCTGTATAGGTGAAATACTTATTTTCAATACTGCTCTTACGTACATAATCCATGGCTACATTATGGGCTATGGCAAATAACCAGGAAGAAAATTTACTTTCTTCCTGATATCTTCGTAAACCTTTCCAGGCTTTTGTTAATGTATCCTGAAACATGTCCTCGGCAATCTCATTGTTATTTGCAAAACGCCAGAGGTAGGAGAAAAGCTGCTTTTTATAGGTTCTTATTAAAGGACCAAAGGCATCACCATTGCCTTGTTTGCACTGTTGTATTAATTCTTTCTCCAGAACAACTCCCATTATCGGTTTCTAAGGTAGTAAACGAACGAGCAGGCAAATTATTGTAAAATAAAATTCATTAAGATTTATAGAGTTGATAAGATACAAACAAATTATGGCAGACTGTATACATCATTGGACCAAGAGCTACTATGGGGTTTATAAAGGTGAGTGAAATCCAAATAGCAAACATTGTATTTTTCTGACCAATGGCGTTGCTCGTTTCTTTTGCATATTTCGATCCACCAATCAACCAGCCAAAACTGAAGTTCATTGCCGTTAGAATGATAATACCCAAAGCGAGCATTATTAGAATATTAATTGGCTGATCTGAGTTTGTGCGCAAGTAATTGCTGGCGCTTGACATTGCCAAAAATATATTTGATGTGAAGAACAGAAATGAGAGGATGCTGATTTTATTAAAAAACAGAAAAACAGGACGGATAAAGTATTTTACTATAACCGATATGGTCAGCGGTATGAAGACAACTGAAAATACGGGAACTACAAGCTGCATCAGACTAATATCTGTTGAATTTGGCAGAATGACCGGGAGTATAAATGGCAGGATTAAAGCAATAGAAATGTTTGTAACTAATACCGCAAAAGTTACGTAACCGACATTTCCCTTCAGGTAACTTATCACAGGTGCTGAGGATATTGCCGAAGGCGCAATTGCGGTAATAAACAAGGCTAATCCAAGATTGTCGTTAATCAGGGATCCAATAAAATATACGACGAATGAAATACCTACTAAATAGATCACGATATAAAGATGATTTAAGGCAAAAATTTCTTTTATAAATTCAAGATCAAGAAAGGCAAAAAACAACATACACATTAGGAAGTACTTGATAAGAAATGACAGAATTGAAGCTTCGGGAATTAAAATTCCTAAAGCGATGCTGGATAACATTATGGATGTTTTTACAGGACCAGACATGTTATCAATTCTCCAACCGCAAAATGAAAGGTATTGCGAACAAGGCAATGACAGCACAAACCATGTAGGTGGTTTCGAGACCAACAAAATCTCCGATTAAGCCAACCAAGGGTACTGTAACAGCTCCCGTAACAAAGTTGATGGTCATCATTATACTATTAAGAAATGAAGGGTGATCAGATTTTAACTCATTTACCAGCGCAAGGATTACCGGAGTTGAAGAGATTAAGAAAAAGCCTAGCAATAGCAACACGGGTATAGCAAAAGTTTTACCAGAGTAGAGAAATAAAAATGTTAATAGTGGAGAAGCAATAGCCATAATAAGGAGTGTTCTTTTTCTTCCTATCTTATCTGAAATGCTGCCGGAAACCAGAGTGCCAAGAGCGCCTGTTAATTGAAGAGCAGCCAATGCAATACCACCAGCCCAAAGGGTATCACCTTCTGAAGTAATGAAGGTTGGTAAAAATGCCGTAAAAGCAGCCTTTAGAACCGAGGAGAAAAAATAAATTCCGGTTAGTGTTATAAAAAGTGGCGTAAATTGCTTGAAGGTCTTTCGGAAGCTGGCTTCCTTGTTATTTTTAAGGTCTTTGAAATCATCAGAAATCCTGATCTTTCTAAATTTCCAAAACAGAATAAATGAAGCCGCTAAACCAATTGGAATTAGTTTATATGTTCCTTCCAATCCCCACAAAGATACTGCGCTAAGCACGAAGAGTGGGCCAATGGTTCTTGCAAGCTCACCGCCAAGCATAAAGAAACTCATTCCCTTACCGATACGTGCGCCGGCAACGTGCTTAATCATCACCGGACCGGGAACATGAAACATGGCGGCACTTAAACCCATTACAAGCAATAAAATTACAACTACAACGTAAGTGGGCGCAACACCTAGCAAGCTCATGCTAACGGCAGTAATGGCTGGCGAAACAATAAGTAAATATCTGATTGCCATTTTGTCGGCAACCATGCCGATCACAGGATTTAAAAATGAGGGTAATCTTTGAAAAACGGATAACATACCTGCCATTGTATAAGAGATACTTAACTTTTCAATAAGCAAAGGTAGTAATGGAGCTAAAAAAGAGGAGTAAACATCATGAACCAAATGTGCAAATGAGATAGTTGCAACATTACCGAAGTGAAATTTTTTGTCATCTTTCATCAGGACTATATTTTGTGTTTTGAAAACCAAACTTAATCAATATTGATATAATAAATTATTTTTCTCTCATCAGAACTTTAAGGTAAGCTGAATACTTTCTCCCTCTTCCTCTGCAATGTTAAGGTTAGAGACTGATACTCCAAGCAACCTTACAGGTTTCTCCGGCTTTGCCGGCAGCCAAAGCAGCTCTTCAACTGTATTATATAATTCTTGTTTGTTCTTAACTAAACCTTCTAGAGTTTTGCTTCTGGTTTGTTGTACAAAATCATGATACTTTATCTTTACGGTAATTGTTTTTCCTGTAATCTCCTTCTTTTCCATATAGTCGTAAACTATATCAGCACTTAACTTAAGTCTATCAAGCATTTCCGATACATCTGAAATGTCTTCGCTGAATGTTCTTTCTGCACCTATCGATTTCCGTTTTCGATTAGGCTTTACCTTGCTTTCATGAATGTTATTCACAATATCATAATAGTATCCACCTGATTTTCCGAAGAGCCTGACAAGCTCAACCCGGTTTTTTTGTTTTAAATCATAACCGGTGTTTATTTTCAACTTTTTCATTTTCTCTTGGGTTACTTTACCAACGCCGGGTATTTTGTATACGGGCAACTTATCAATAAACGCATCAACCATTTTAGGGTGAATGACATATAACCCATTTGGTTTATCCATGTCGGATGCAACCTTGGCAAGGAACTTATTGATGGAGATTCCGGCAGAAGCAGTCAGGTTCAGCTCTGCTTTTATGCGTTGCTTAATTTCCTTAGCGATTTTCGTTGCTGATGTAATTCCCTTTTTGTTCGAAGTGACATCCAGAAAAGCCTCGTCAAGCGATAATGGCTCGACCAGATCAGTATAGTCCCGGAAGATGGACATAATATGAGAAGAGACTTCTTTATAAACCTCAAAACGATGCTTTACAAAAATTAAATCTGGGCATTTCTGTTTTGCTAGAACAGATGAAAGAGCAGACCGCACACCAAATTTGCGTGCTTCGTAACTTGCTGCCGCTACAACTCCGCGCTTTTCTGAACCACCTACGGCAATCGGTTTGCCCCGCAGCTCCGGGTTGTCTCGCTGTTCAATGGAGGCGAAAAAGGCATCCATATCAATGTGGATTATTTTTTTTACTTCCTCCATTGCTAGGGACTTATTTAAATTTATTGACTAAATAGACACCAATAATTATAAGCGCCATGCCTACAATGTGCAAGGCAAAGAAGCTTTCACCATCAACAATCCCCCATATTACAGCAACTATAGGAATTGTATAGGTAACGGACGAAGCAATAACAGCTGTTGTAACCTGGATCATCTTGTTAAAGAGGGCCAGTGCTAAAGCGGTTCCTATGGCGCCAAGGATGAAGATGTAGCCAAGGGAAGACCAAGCATCAGGGTGAGTTGCCATTACATCTACAAAGTCAGTTGTAATTAAATAACCCAGAGCAAAAGGCATAATAGTTAAAGTGGCAAAACCAGTTATTAGCACGGATCGTATATGTGACAAATGTGTTTTAAGAATATTTGCCGTCATACCATAGAATAACGTAGCTACTATTACATAGACTGCATAAAAGTTTATTGCACCAAGTCCACCTTCGCTGCCGACCATACTTAGCCAGACCGAACCTGCAAGTCCAACAATCAAGCCGAGAAACTGTAATTTTTTATACCCGACATGAAAAAACATAACTCCTATTATGAAAGTAAACATTGGAGTCATCGAATTTAAAATGCCTGTAATACCACTATCTAATCCCGTTTCAGCTTTTGCGAAAAGAAGAGCCGGGAGAAAATTGGAGAACATTCCAATAACAAATAACCACTTCCATTCTTCTTTTGTTACTTTTTTAATATTATGCAGGGAAAGAGGAAGCAGAACAATAAAAGCCGCCACCATTCTTAATGATCCAACCTGCCCCGGATCAAAGGCGATTAATCCTTTTTTTATTAGTATGAATGAACTACCCCAAATGATGGATAGTATAGTAAGCATTGTAACAACAAATGCATTGCCATGTCCGAGTGATTTAATTTTCTTTACCATAGAGTAATTTGTAGTCCTTTTCTTTTGCTGTGTTGTACCATGCTTCCGGAATTACCTTCCAGTTGTTATTTGTAGTCGGGGTTACTTCCTTTGTTTTTTCTATCCACTTCATTAAATAATATCTTAAATCTTTCTCTGTAGAACTTATTACCCGTTTTGGCAAATCTTCCTGTTTTATCCCGCATCCCATTGTAAGATGTCCACCACCGCCATTTCCCCGGTAGGAATTGACAGCAACTTTATAAATAGAATTAAAATCGAAATCAGAACCATTTGTAAAGACGGTAATTGTTACTTTGTCGCCTGCCGGTTTCGAAGCATCAACAGTGTAATTAATTCCCTCGGCGGTATCAAAATTATAATACCGGTTTTTTAACAGCGGTGTGTTATAACGCTCAGACCACTTAAGGCTGCCATTATCATCCTTTTCAAACATTAACAAATTGTCCTCTTCAGAGGTCATTTCATTAAACCAAAGCGCATATGAATGTTCTAAAAACTTATCTATCTCTTCACCACTAAGCTCCATAGTATAGAGCAAGTTTTCATAACGATACAAATCAAACATATCTTTAACATATAACTCGCCGCTGTTCATAATAGTTGAAAGCGATAAGGGAGCCGTAAATGAAACGTCAGCCTTAGTTAAATCCAGTTGTATGTTATGAATCAGATCAGAAAATGCAGCATCTTCAAATAATGTCTTTCTGGAATCAAGAATGCCATTAAGCCTGCCAATTCCTCGCGAAACATATTTCTTAATTTCATTAAACTCTTCACCAAAATGTTCAAGTAATTTTTCATCGGGTTGATAATCTTTCATGTCAACAATTTCGCCACGAATTATCTTGTGCCAATTTCCGGAATTGCTATCTCGTTGTAATGTAAAGTTAGCAACCGCTACGTTTCGGGCACCGCTGGTAGGTCCAAGAATTAATACTTTACTTCCGTCAGATGAGGTTTCCTCAAAGTTCCAAACCTGATGATCATGTCCGACAAAAATTACGTCAAATCCAGGGACTTGCTGGGCAATAAGTTTGCATGCATTTTCGTTTCTGGGGGTCATTTCATTTACATTGCCGTAAGTATAATCAACTCCCGCATGAAACAAACCAACCAATATATCGGGGTTCTCATCAGCCAATATCTTAGGAACCCATTTTTTTGCAATTTCAATTTTATCTTCAAATTCTATCCCCTCCCATATTTTATAGGGGAGCCAATTTGGTATGCCCGGCGTTATCATTCCAAGTACTGCAATTCTAATGCCCTTTTTCTCAATCATTGTATAGGGAGTAAAATATTCTTTGTTGTTAAGGGTGTCTATTGCATTTGCAGCCAGCCAGGGAAAATTAATTTCACTATTAAATTTATCGTAAACCTTATGTCCCGTTTCAACATCATGATTGCCGACCGTACCCGCGTCGTAATTCATATAATTCATCACTCTGGCGTAAAGATGTATTTCGTCCGGTCTTTCGAAATTATAGTAATAGACGGCAGGAGTTCCCTGGAGGATATCTCCGTTGTCCAGGAGAATGACTTCCTGGTCTTTAGACCGCTCTTCATTTAGATAAGTTTGAACTCTGGCCAGTGATCCATCGGCAGGCTTTGTAGTTGTAAAATTATACGGAAAAATTGCTCCATGAACATCGCTTGTTTCAACAATCTTTAATTCAATTGTCTGGCTAAGAGTCGCAGACCCGATTAGGATCAGTAAAAATGGTATTTTCCAGGGTTTCATAATTTTGATCTTAGTTTGTTTTAAAATGTATTTTGTTTAATCCAGCCAATAGTTTAAAGAGATATCAGACACCAATAAGGGAATCCAAATCACAAGATATGAAACAGTTAAAACTAAGCTGGTATGAAAACAAATAATGAAATAGATTTAATAATTTACAGAGCTTTTAATTTCAGGACTTTTACGGGGGAGTAAAATATTGAAACAACTACCTTTGCCTTTTTCGCTCTCAACTGATATTTCAGCCCGGTTAATTTCACAATATTCTTTTACTAATGCAAGGCCCAGACCGTTTCCTTCATACCTTCTTGTGTAGCCTTGTTCTTCCTGGGAGAATTTTTGAAATAGCTTGGGGAGGTATTCTTTGGCTATTCCAATTCCGGTATCCTTAATAGATATTTGAAGACACTCTTTTTTGTCGGACAGAATTATATCAACAGAGCCGGCATCTGTATATTTAATTGCATTGTCAATCAGGTTCGCAATTATTTGTGTAATTGTATAGTTATCACCAAAGATTTTGATGTCTTCGGTTTTAGATATCAAATTCAATCCGAGATTCTTCATATCAGCGGCTCTTGCAAATTCTGAAAAAACCGGTGTCAGAATATCTTCAATTAGATTTAAATAATCTGGTCGGGCTTCGTAAGTGCCTGATTCAACATCAGACATATTAAGAACAAGGTTGATTGTTCTTAATAATCGGTTGGCTGCATTTTCTATTGAATTAAAACTACCACTCAAGTCTTCACTTAAAGAATCTTCCATTTCCATCCTAAGCAGCGAAGTGAAATTCATTATTGTATTAATTGGGGTTCTTATTTCGTGTGACATTTGCGCAAGAAATTCACTTTTAAGTCTGTCAGATTCTTCGGCTTTCTCTTTCGCTTTAATTAAAGCAAGTTCCGTCCTTTTCCAGTTTGTTATATCTTCAACAACGCCTTCATAGTATAGAAGTTTGCCCTCTTCATTGCGGACAACTCTTGCGCTTTCTCTGACAAAAATCTCTTCTCCGTCCTTTTTAATCCAGACAGCCTCAAAACCAGAAACAACATCATTTTGTTCGGCCAGCAATTTAAATTTTGTACGGGATTCAGTTTTGTCGTAAATACTTTTAATTTTACTGGTTTCAACCAGTTCTTCATAGGAGGCATAACCCAGCATATCCACTATTGCCGGATTTGCCATCAGAATATTACCCTCTACCGTCGTGCGGTATATTCCAATAGTTGCATTGTTGTATATACTTCTGAACCTCTCTTCGCTGTCTCGTAAGGCTGCTTCGGCTTCTTTTCTGTCTGTTATATCACGAGCTATTGCAAGAATTACTTTCCTTCCATGAAGGTCAAAAAGATTTGCATTCACTTCAACCGAAAAATCTTGACCATTCTTGGTTCTATAAATCGACTCTCTAATCAACGACCCGTGCTCTAATAAAACATCAATCATATCACCGCAGGAACTACATTTTGGTGATATAAGATCATAATGCGATAAGTTGTTTAGCTCCTTGTGAGAATAACCTAAAGCTTTGGCAGTTACATCATTTGCTTCAATAATTTTATCGGTATTATTATTTACTATCTCACTTAAGAAGATAAAATCGTTACTCTTATGAAAGATAAGCCGGAACCTGTTCTCGCTTATTTTAAGATTCTGTTCGGCTATTTTTCTTATTGTTATCTCCTCACTCAACTCTTCATTTTTGTTTTCAAGTTCCTTCTGAGATGATTGAATCATATCCAGCATATTGTTAAATGAAGTTGCAAGATAACCCAACTCGTCTTTAGTAAGAGCCTTAGCTCTAAGCGATAGATTCCCCGAGGCAATTTTGTTGACCGTTTCGACCATTTTGGTCAAGGGTTTTGTAATAAAATTACCAAAGAAACTGGCCAATACCAGTCCGAGTATCATTACCAGCATTGTAATGATGGTTATAGTGTTTTTTGCGGCTTCGAGTCCAATCTCCAAACTCGAGAGGGAATAACCGAGGTAAATTATTCCTAATTTTTTCTCCTGCAGTTTAATGTTCGCCGATAGCAAGATATCTTTTTCATGATGAATTGGCTTTTCATAAGAGTAGGATTTGTAATCCAACACTTTAGCGTATTGTACGTTAAAAGCATAATAAATTGAATCGGAAAGGTTTTCAACTATCAGGTAAGAAATGTTTTTATCCTGAAGAATAGGATCAATTCCCTCTGAAATGGCCTCGTAGTCATCGAAGAATAAACCGGCACTAACTATAATAGAGGAGATTTCTGTAATCGAAACAGCATTTGCTTCCAGAGATTTTGTTTGCTCATTTTTTAGAATATATGGGAAGTACAGGTACACAAAAACCGCAAACAATAATATCAACCCGCCAATTAGCAGGTCCAGCTTTCTCTTAACCGATGTGATGACAAATCGTTTCATTAATTATTAATTATGTTTGCAAGTCTTAATAAATATGAGCTAAAACTAGCCCCTTCTTCTTTTACTGATTCCATATTTATAGTAATTTTTGGTTTCTTATTTTTTATATCAAACAAAATTGAAATTCCATAATCCAGATACTTTTCAATTCCGGTAAAGCTAATAAGTTTCAGTTTTTTACATTCCAGAGAAATTTGATTGATATGTTCTGATCTGAGGGGCGTTAAGTAAACTGCGTTTAGTTGATGTTCAATTAACAAATTTGATAGCGCCACTTCGTTTGCCAAATCGAGAGTAATATACACAAATTTGGAATTGTCTTTTTTATATCGTTGATCATCAATAAAAGAAAATATTTTTTCCTTCACATTAATAGACGAGCGTATTGTGCTGTCATAAAGAATTGCGATTTTTATTTTCTCTTCCTGAACAGACAAGGTTTTTTCTAACAATAGCACTTTTGGTAATAAAGCAAATTGAATCTCAAGAGGAACTTTAATATCCTGTGCAGAAATACTTAAATTCAATTGTAGGAATATTATTAATCCCAGATGCAATATTTTATTAAAAGTGGACTGCATGATATTTTAGATTAAAATGAGCTTAATATTTTCAATCTGCTCAAATTCCTCAATGAAGGTTATGAAAACTCCTTGTTTTAGATAATAGGTAACAAAATATTTAATTTTAATCCTAATCTCCATATTGAGTAGGAGTTAAAACAAAATGATGCATAAAAGCAAACTTAAGAGTAGTGCAAAATTTATAAAAGTAATACTCCTATTTGGCCTGAAAACGTCAATTAAATAGTGACAAAGAGAGTCTTTTAATTGTTCAGTAACGGTCTTCTTTAGATAAAAGAAGGAATGACACTTCAATTACCCAAAATCAATGTTAAAGTAAAAAAAATCCGTTTCATTTTCTTATTAAAGAAAACACATGCTACAACAATGATTTTTGAAGTTAAATAGTTCCAACTAAACCAAGAATAATTGACATAAAAACCAGTGTACAGAATAGACAAATAAAAAATAGACCAAAGCAATTTGGTCTATTAAGTTGGCGCATTACCTTTGCTGCCTAGTTCATATAAGTTCAGACTAATTATTCATTTAAACTCTTTTTTTGATGCAGTTTATAAAGTTGTTTGATTAATCGAATGCTCCCCAACAACCAACCTACTATCTTTTTAACTTTATTTCTTTTATCATTTTCTCTGCATTCGTGTTCTCGGGATTAAACTTTAATGATAACTCATAGTTTTTAATTGCCAGCTCGTCGTTTCCTGCGGTCATGTATGCTTCACCGAGACTATCGTAAGCGTTTGAAGATTCCGGGTACATTATCGTGTTAATAATAAATACCAGAAGGGCTTCTCTATTTTTTCGATTAAAAAGGTATCCATATCCCAGCGCATTAAAATCTTCCTCGACGAAGTAATACTTTTTATCACCAATAATATTATTAAATAATTCCCGGGCTTTTTCACAGCCCTGGTTATCTATCATTTCATTTAGTATAAATGAAGCTGATCTTGCCTTTCCCTCTTCAGTCGTTTTATAAATTGTTTCGATCCATCTATCGGTATTTACCGTCTGAAAAACAGTACTATTCCAGAAATTGTAATCCTTTAGAAGTTTGCTTTCAACCGCCTCATCGAGACCAATATTATTTTTTATAGCAGTCAGGACTATTTCTTTAGTTGTTTCTATCATTTCAACATATTTCTGTAATTCGGACACTTTTGTTGGGTTGCCATGACTAACCATCATTTTTGTTGACGCAGGATGAAGCTCCTGAATTCTTTTTAAACTGGATAATAGGTTATCGATACTGCCATGAAGGTGAACAATTGGGAATGAGTTTTCAAAAGCCATATCACCCATAAAAAGCAGCTTAACATTCTTAAATTCAGCATAGATATCATTATTAGTATGTCCTGGAGCATATCGCAGAATAATTTCTTCATTGTTGAAATAAAGAGTTAAAGAATCTTCAAAAGTTAAATTTGGAAGACCACCTTCATTAAATCGCGGATTATTTTTGAGACGTTCTCTGCAGTTGTTGTGTGATATAATTGTTGCCCCGGGACCAAGAACTCTATTGCCCTGGGTATGATCACCGTCGTCATGGGTGTTAATGATATACTTAATATTATTGGCTCCGATTTTTTGCAGTTCCTTTTGCACCAAATCAATTGTTTGTTCCAATCCTGAATCAATTAGCAAAGTGCCTTCTTCACCAATAAAGGCATAAATATTTACTGATAGATTTGAATGCAAATAGGTATAGATTTCGTATATATTATCGCGAATTTTTTTTGTTTCTACTCTGATCTCATTTTCTTGTGCATAAGATGAAGTAGCTAAGAATAAGAGCATAATTATTGTTAATGACTTTTTCATCTTTTTATTTCCTTTCAATTTTTTACTTGATAAAATTTTTCAATTCTTCTGAGATGATTTCTGACCGCTCTAACCAGGAATAATGACCAGCCTTTTCAACAAATATAAGTTTCGAATTTTTATAGTACTTTCTCAACGACTCGGCCTTTAACTCACCAAAGGGGTCTTGTCTGCCATGTAAAATAAGAACTGGGTTTTCCAAAATGGAATCAAATTCCGCCAGGTCGAGATTTTTATCAACAATATCTTTCCAAATCCACCGACCCATTTCAAAGTTGAAATCAGAATCTTTCATGTTTTGTGTAACATATAAAGAATTTTTCCTGTCGTAAAAATAGCCGGGCATTCTGGCACGAATTCTTTCTACTAAAGCATGTTTTGGATCTTGAGCTACTCTTGTTGAATCGCTCCAATATTCAAATAGATCGAAATCATTTGCCTGCATTCTCGATGTTATATTATCAAGGAAATGGCTGAATCCGTTTGTGTTTAAACCCATAGATCCTAAAAGGATTAGAGAAGTGACGGATTCAGGGAAATAGTTAGCGTACAACGAAGCAAGATAACCGCCAAACGAGAAACCCAGCACGTTCCATGTTGAAAGACCGAGCTGATTTCGTATAGCTTCAAAATCGTCCAGAGTTAAATCAATAGAAATGGTTGTTGAGTCCAAAACTTCAGGAGTTGATTTCCCTGTGCCACGCTGATCAACTAAAATGCATTTATGATTTTTAGATAACAGATTGCATAGACTTAAATAACGATTGGAGTCATCACCTGGGCCACCTCCGATTACTAATAACGGCTCACCTTCACCAAAAATTCGGTAGTGAACATCAAGACCATGGCTTGAAACGGATTTATATTGTCCAAACGATTGCCCTAAGAACAATACTATTAATAGTAGTAAAGGGGTTATAATTATTTTTGTTTTCATCGATCCCCCCGGATTAATGTTATTTGAGTTTATTAATGATTTTTGAGTCTACCCAATAAATATCACTATAAGTTATGGCGTCAGAATGCCGAGCGAAGAATAGATATTTTCCATCTGGCGTAACAGATGGAAATCTTTCCTGTCCTGGTGTGTTTATAGTTTCGCCCATGTTGGTTGCAGCGCCCCATGATCCGTCTTCATTTCTAAAACATATGTAAAGATCTCCATTACCGAACTGGCCTTCGCGGTGTGAAGACCAAATGAGGTATGATTCATCGGGAGCAATCCACGGGCACCAGTCAACTTCGCCATCATTAATCCCATATTCTAACTTAACTGGTTCCTGATACATACCATTTTTGAATTCAGAGAAATACAAATTCCACCACCATTCGCCGGTTTCATCAGGGCCGCCATAATCAAAATATAGATTGCCATTATCAGCGAAACAAAAAGAGGCATAACTCATTCCTTTTTTATTTGGGAGAATGTTATCAACTATATTTGGATTACTCCATTTGTCATTTTCTTTTTTAGTGCTGTATAGAAAATTTGGTCTTGGCCTTTCATCCGGATCAGAATTTGGATCTGGGGATTTGTAGAAAAGAGTTTTGCCATTTGATGATATTGCGGGCGAACTAGCGCTGGTCGTTTTTGTTAATTCCAGGATAGAGGGAATTGACCAGCCCGTTTCTGTTTTGTACGTATGCCAAACGTTTTGTTCCCCTGGCAAGAAAGGTCTGCCGGTCTCACTTCTTTGATTTGTATCGACAGGTATAACAGCCCAAAACATTTCTAAGCCATTGTTAGTAAATACCACTTTACTATGTTCGTGGTGCATTGATGCGACAATACCTGGAGCAAACAGAACTGGGATATTACCGGGAGGAGTTTGACCAAGGTAGTCGGGTATTAAATCAGTATTGTTTGATGAACTATTGCAATTAAGCATTGCAAATAATAACATTGTTAGCAAACTTATTCTAGCCAAACTATTCATTTATCCCCCACTATATTTTTATACAAGTTTTATGATCTTGATTCTTCAATTACTTTTACATCTACTTCAGTGAATATCTCAGGATCAGTATGTCTTTCAACTTTTCTGGATCAACGATATTATACTCCGGTAAGCCAAGGTTACCCAATTGGCTGGTTGCCAGACAGTAAAGATCATTTGCTACAATTACGAAAGTAGTCGGAATATCAAAAAGAGGATTATTCTGGTCGATGATTTCCATCTTAGTGATTTTTGTTTTCGATTCATCAAGATAATATTTACAAATTTTTGTATTGCTCTGATCTTCATATCCATTTTGAATTGCGATCAAACTATTTTGATAATACTTTAACCCATCAATTACTGTTGAATTAATGCTGGTATCAGGTTCATTAACAATTTGATTAGTTAATATATCCAAAACTCTAATACCTTTTGTACCTGATGCTACATAAAGATACTTATCATCAGTCGATATCGTTATTCCGTTTGGATGTTCAATTTCCACTCCTTCATGAAATGTTTTTACTGAATCAGTTTGCTGATCAATAAACATAATTTTGTTTTGGGGATAATCCGTAAAATAAACATTGCCTTCTTTATCCAGCACTAAATCATTATAAGTACTTCTAATAGTATCAACATGCTGATAAGATTTTAGTAGCTCTCTTGATTGCAAGCTAAACTTGGCTACAGTTGAATATCTTTTGTCGTTTCGAGTCATATTACCACAAGCCCACAAATGATTCCGGGTTTCATCAGTAATCATTCCCAGAAATCTAATATCCAATAAATCGGAGTTTATGAAATCTTTGAACTCTCCACTCTCAGCATCAATCTGGACTATCTTTGTTTTATAGATACTGCTAATGTAAAATGAATTGGTAGATGATGAATATGTTATTCCTTCAGGAATTAAATCTTGTTCTGTAATCCTGTATGCAACACGATCGTCGTTATTTCTAGTACATGAAATAATCACTAAACATACAATCAGTAATGTACTCAACAACAACATGTTCTTTTTCTTCATTGTAATATTTCCTATTTCAATTGTGTTTGTTTTAACTCTTCAATAAAACTGGTATTCACCCAGTAAATATTGCCCAAACCATTCTTGATGCTTTCCTGAATATCCATCAGCTCTTCATACGAGTGTTTTTTCCCCACTAAATCTTCCTTAGAATAAATTTGAGTATATCCAACAAAAAAAAGATACTTTCCATCCGGAGAAAGTTGTGGCCAACTGTTACTTCTACCGATTGTATTAATCTTTTCCCCAAGATTGATAGCTGGTCCAAATGTATCATCTGGTTGCCGATAACTGATATATAGATCCTGCGGTCCAAATCCACCTGGTCGTCTCGAAACAAAGATGACAAATCTTTCATCGGGATCAACCGTAGGACTGTGATTTGGATAGGGGTCATCAAATGAAAAATTCACATGAGGACCAAGAGATTCATAAGCCTGATATTCACCATTCACTAATTTTGAACGGACAATGCCACTACCATGAGGTATAGATTCACAAGATCCGGTACAGTAAAGGTTTCCACTTTTGGTTTCATGGAGTTCATTGATATCCTGTTTAAATAGTCGGGGTTCTCCCCAGCCATTTTTAGTTTTGTCAACCATAAAGATTTTGCTGTCCATCTCGTCATAAGATGAAAAATAATATAAACGTTTTCCGTCGGGAGAAATGGAATTGATATGGTTATAAGCTGCATCATGAAAATTAAAAGGGGATAATTCCGGCTGTGACCATACGCCGTTTTCCTGCTTCATATGCATGACAACAATAATTCGTGGCCTTCGGCCGATATTGATTTCCCGCGACCAGAAAACCTCATTCCCGTTCGGTGTAAACACAGCACTGCTGTGTTCCAGATAAACACTGGAGACAATATTCGGCGCAAATAATTCCGGTGCATCCCCCGGTGGTTTTTGTCCCAGGTATGGGCCTTTTAATTCTGAAAGTTTCTCCTGAGCGTAGCAGTTAATTATCAGTAATAAAAACAAACAAAAAATTTTTTTCATATTTCTCCAGCAACTACAAATTTATATTTTATTTAATAAGCGCCTGAACTCGTTCCAGATTTCTTTTATAAAGGGCAACATTTCTACTTTTTGATTTCTGTCCTTTTTCTAGTGCAATTTTATAATTTTTTACCGCCAGCTCTAATTTTCCTGTACCCTCATAAGCTTCACCCAGGCTATCATAAACATTATCGGAATTTGGGTAAAGACTAACATTTGCCTTTAATATTTCAATTGCATGTGCAAATTCTTTTTTTAGAAAAACCTGATATGCAAGACGATTTAATAATAATTCTGGTGGGGTGATTTTAAAACCAAATTTTTCAGACAAGGAGCTGTAATAATTTTGAATGGAAGAAAGATCTTTTGCTTCTTCTGCGGAAATTTGCAATCCGGAAAAAACAAATTCCAGTCCCTGATAAATTGATTTGTGAACGACAGAACCGTGATCCTCTTTCAGCATTATTTCATATTTCCATTCTAATCCGGTATCATAAAAACCTTTAAGAATTGTCGTGAAATTTTCAATGCTTTCCACAAAAGATGGTTCGTTTCCGAGAGTTATGTAAAGTGCTCTATTTTTTGTGGACTCTTTGGTGAGTAACTTTTTTGCTTTTTCAACTACGAAACCGTTCCTTTCCTGAAGAGAGGGGCTTGCAGCTATATTAGCATTAAAAAGGTGGGGACGTTCTACAAATGTATAGACGGAAAACATTCCTGTAGACGAATGTCCGAATAGAATGCTGTATGGATGTGTACGATATTTTAAATCAATTAACGGCATTAACTCATCTTGTAAAAAATCCAAAAAATTATCTGCACCACCTCTATTCGCTTCCTCAATCCCTGTTGGAAGTGAAAAATCACGACCACGGTTAGTGTTGGGAATAGCAACAACAATACACTGAGGGATTCTATCATTAGCAGAAAGAAACTGTACTATACCGCTGCCATGATGGAAATGTGTTTCGCCATCCAACATGTAAAGTACAGGATATTTTTTTTCAGACTCATTGTATCCTTCTGGTAGATAAATTAATATATCACGATCTTCCCCCAATATGCTGGATGTGATTTTAAGAGAATGCCCAATTGATATATCTTCAGCTTTTTCTTGTGCGGAAATCAAGCTGGTTGTTAATACGATTATAATGATTGCCATAAGTCTTTTTTTTCGATTCATTATTTAATCCTTTTTATTTATTAGTCTTTGATTCAAAAATATCAACTTGTAGTGATCCCCTATATTTTTCTAATATTCTTTTTAAAAATCCGACTTTAAGTCTTCAATTATTTTTGCACTCGCCCAGTAGAGATGTTGGAAACTGTTCTGCGGCACATTGACATATTTCTGAAGTTCAGTTATTGTAACTGGATCTTTTGGTTTGTCGGGACTTATCCTTGCGCTTGCAAAGAACAAATACTTACCATCATTGGTTACGAAAGCTCTTCTTTCATCATGAACAGAGTTAACGTCTTCTCCTAAATTAACGGGCTTCCTGAACTCGCCATCTTCACTCCGGAACGAGATGTAAAGGTCGTTTGCACCTTCCTTGGTTATTTCGCCAGGGATTTCCGAATCGTAGATTATGAAGCTTTCGTCAGGAGCTATATAAGGGTGATTTCCACCGTACTGATTAATGTTTTCGCTGAGCTTTTCGGGTGAAGAGTATTTTCCATCTGCATATCTACTAACAGAAATGTAGCCCTTCTCATTTGTTGGCCACTCGGCAAAATAAATGTTTCCGCTAGCCGCAATTGTGGGGTAAACCGTACCGTCTCCTTTGTATTCAGGACCGAACTTAACTTCCTGCGGCTCACTCCAGCCATTCTCAAGCCGGTCTATATACCATATTCGTGATTCAGGTTCACCGGAAGATTCATTTCTCTTCCCGTAAGAATTAAATACCAGTCTGTTTCCATCCGGGCTGAAAGCCGGGTAATGAATACGGTATCCACGCTCGGGTAAAAATTCTGTGGGTTCTGACCAGACACCATCAACGAGTTTTGAATACATTAAATAACTTGCTCCAAAAACTCCTTTTGGCTCAGTAAGTAAAACGCCTTGTGGCGTTGTAACTGAAAAAAGTATTTCGCTGCCATCAGGCGAGACAATAATATGAGCTTCGTTATTGCCCGCTGAGAGTAGTTTGCAGGCAAACATTTCAGCATGTTCACCAGGCGGTTTCTGACCAAGGTAAGTCCCCTCAAGTTCTGGCCAGCCTTCGTTAGATTTACAGCTAAAGCAAATAACAATGATAAAAAGAAAGCTTAATAAGTACTTCATTTTTCCCCCGAGATTGTTTATAGCAATTATAATGGTCTTAACTCATCAATTATTTTTGCATCTATCCAGTAAATATCACCATTGCCGTTACCAGGAGAATTTAACATTGATTCCATCTCCTCATAGGTAAATTTTTTCCCAGCAAATGACTTTGGATTTAATTTGTTTGAGTGGAAGAAAAGATATTTTCCATCAGGACTGACAGTTGGTGCAACCTCATGTGCATCTGTATTTATTTCAGGGCCCAAATTAACACCTTCAGTCCAGACGCCATCATCATTTCTAAAACTTATCCATATATCGGCATCGCCAAAGCCAGGGCGACTTGAAGTATACATTAAATAGCTTTCATCCGGTGCAACGAAGGTATGTCCCTCATAATGCTCTGTGTTGACCGAAGAATCAAGAAGTTCAGCTGGTTTATACTCTCCATTTTCAAAACGTGAACAAAATATATTCCAGTCATTTAGGGATCCATCAACCGGGCGGTTTGAAGAAAAGTATAAGTTCCCGTTTAATGCTAATGTCGCGTCCTCATCGCTGTATGGAGAATTGACGGCATCGCCTGCGTTGATAGGAGTGCCCCAGGATTCCTTAATCTTCTCAACAAACCAAATGTCATAATTGTCTTCAGGTTCTAATGAAGCAAATTTTGGACGTTTTGAGTAGAGAACTAATTTTTTACCATCGGGCGATAGAATTGGCGCGGCATCATAATATTCAGGATAACCCGAAAAAAAAGCAATCATTGGTTTTTGCCACTCTCCATTTCTTTCGTTCATATATAAAATAAATGTTGTATACCCTCTGCCACTTTTTTGATAAAAGAATTCCTTTCCATCAGGAGTGAAGGAGGCATATCTTTCATTATCTCCGGTACTAATAATTCCTGGTGCAAAAATCTCGGGGATCCTCCCTGGTGGTTGTTGACCCAGGTATGGCCCCTCAAGTTTTGGCCATCCTTCATTTGGTTTACATCTGGTGAAAATAACAATGAGTAAAAGTGAACATAAGATGTGCTTCATTATTCCCCCGAATAATTGTGACTAAGATTTATGATCCCAACACCTTAATTGCCGCCACTCTCAAAAACTTTATGGTCGATCATCTGCCTGCCCCGGCATCGTATTATACGAATATCACTAATAAGTCTGGTTCTTGCCAATCGGGGCGGACATATAATTATTAATTCCCGGCACAATCAAACATAAACTGTCTTTTATTATATCTCATTATTTTGCGACTCAAGTTCGCAATTCTTCAATAAATCGTGAATCAACCCAATAAATATCAGAATTACCTTTTTGAGGTTTGTTCAACTCCTCTTTTATCATTTCAAAAGTCAGATATTTAATAGAAACATCGTACCTTTTGTTCTTCTTCTGCTGTAGCAACAGCAACTTTTTCTTTTATCCTTAAATCCACATGACATCCGTTTTTTAACCTTTATGGTATGTAGAAAATTATTTCTATTTTCTTTGTCTTTGTTCCAATTTTATGGTTTTATGTTCTGGGCTGTATTCTCAACTCTTTCCCAATACCGAACAAAGTTCAACCCCATTATCTTTTCAATTTCCTCTTCAGTATAACCACGCTTAAGCATGTAATAGATAATTAGCGGGTAACCTTTAATTGTCTCAAGCCCGCTGGGTGACATTTGACCTGACCCGCCATAGTCGGAACCGATACTAATATAATCAATACCGATCCTTTCCTTGAGGTAATCAATATGATCGATAAGTTCTTCAATATTTGCCCTTGATGCTTCTTTCCAATCCACGCCGCTGTCAATTTCTTTAAGAGTTTTATTTGATATCTGTCCTGAGTACAAGGTAACACCAATCATTCCACCTTTATTTACAAGTTTGTCAAGAATTGAATCCGGTGTATTGAAACCGCTGGCAACTGCGCCTATTGCACCACCATGAGAAATAATAACTGGTGCTTGAGAGAGATCAATAATCTGACTTTGAATACTTTTGCGGATATGGGTTATATCGCAGATCATACCCAAACGATTCAATTCTTTCACATAATTCTTTCCATACTCAGTAAGTAATTCATCTTCGTAAACTTTATCATCACCACTTGAATTAATTCCTATTTCTCTAACTCCTTCATCATAATACTTCTGCATAAGAGAAAGATTCCCCTCAGAAAGCCCCTTAAAAGATTCAATGGCAAAAACAACCTTGGGTTCGGAATTATCTTTTCTGTTCATTAAATCTTTACTTGAAAGAACTAAAGATGCATGTGCCATTTTATTATTCATTTCCTCTATTACCGAGCGAAGATCAGCAATAATCTGTTCGGAAAGACTGCCTTCACTGCTTCTGTTTACAGGAAAAGCTTGAACGATATTATTAATGCTGCCTGATTTAAGCGAAGAGAATGTAATTTGCTTTTCTTTATCATTATCAAGCCTGAATAAGCTATGACTATGACAGTCTATAATTTGTATTCTTTCAGCAAGCTTATTTGCTTTCTTTAATATAAGAGAATCGAGATCCTCATTTTTTTGTTCATTGCTCCAGCTTTTATCAGCTCCTTTACAATTTGTTGTCGTTAATTGCAACAAAACAAAAAAGACAGAGATAATTATTCTTTTCACTTTATATTTCTCCTGAGTTACCGTAATTCTCTCATAAGTCAATTAATAGGAACAATTTCCCAACTGTTATGAAGCATTAATGGAACTGCTATTGCCTCATGAACGCTATCGTATGATATATCAGCCGGAGCATAGGTGTTTGTATAAAAAACAGTGGGCGGATATGCAAAATCCTTATCGAACCTGTAAATAGATTTAGTGTCCCACGAAGTAACGTAGCACCTTCCGTTTTTATCTAAAACTATTCCGTCAGCGTTGTTCATATTTGTAGTTACCAAAGTAATAACTGTTTTATCCATCAGATTAATTGCCTGAATAGGGAAATTCTTGCGGAATGAACAAACAAGAATTCGTTTATTAGCTTTGTCAAAAAACATCCCATTCGGATGATCGATTCCGTTGCCATCTATAAAAACCGAATAGGAATTATCTTTTGTATTAACCTTGATAATCTTTGTACCAAAAACATCTCCAGCATAAATATTACCCTCTTCATCGGCCGTAACATCATTCAGGTTACTTACTCCTTCCACCGGGACATTCATAACCATTTCGCCGGTTTCAAGATCAAACCCCCGAACACTATTGCGCGCGCCTACATAAACAACATTTCCAACAATTTCCAAACCCTGGATTGCGTTCATATTTTCAACCCAAATGCTTTGTTTCCCGGCTCCATCTATCTGAATAATATTCCCCGTATCGTAGTTTGAAAGCAAGTAGCGATTATGTTTTGCATCGTATATTATACTCTCCGGATGTTTTAATAAATTACCTGTTTTTATGTCATTCAGAACATCTATGGCATTGGTGTTCTTTGGATTTAGCTCCAATGATTTTTCATAATTACTAATTGCCAGATCTGTCTGATCATCTTTTAAATACGCTTCACCAAGACTATCGTAAACATTTCCCGATTCTGGATAGGCGAAGCTATTTAGTTTGAACAACTCAATTGCTTCTTTGATTTGTCCATTTTGCAAACGAGTGTATCCAAGTATATTCATCTCTGCTTCGTCAAAAAGTATAATCTCCGGTTTCAATTCCCGCATCTTATTGAAATAATTAACTGTTGCTGTAACCCCTTTTGAATTAAGAATATTAAAAAATTCTACTCTATCTAAAAAACTCATAGCCAATTCATTGAATTTCTCAGGCTGTTCCAATGGAACTAAATGCCCGGCATTGAGAATTATTTCGCGTTTTGCATTAGCAATGCCGGATTGAATTACACCCGAATGCGCATGAACATCAGGAATATCATATTCACCGACAAGCACTAGAGCAGGCGCTTTAATTTCAGAAAGATGATTAACTGCGTTTATTTCAGGCGGTTTAGAAAAGTACCCAAGCGCGCCTCTAACATTTTGCGGATTTTCCTTCAGCCACTTAAAAAACTTTTCCTTCGCCTTCATGTTCTCGGGATATATTTCATAAGGATCATCCCACCCGAAGTATTGAATAAATTTTTCGGGTTCCAAATAATCAACCAGTGAAGTAATATGTCCTCCGCGAGTCAGCATATGTGATGAATAGCCATACCCTCCCACAACCGCTCCGGTTAAAACCATTGCCTTTACCTTTTCAGGATAATTGATTGTAAAGTTTATTGTGAGACCGCCGCCGGCTGACATACCAAACACAATTGCGTTATCAATCTTCAACTGTGTGAAGACTTCATTCAAATCGTCAATATGTGAGAATGGCGCCTCGGGAGCAGACGATTTTCCAAAGCCACGCCGATCATATCTAACAACTCTGTACTTTTTTGCCAATACAGGAAACTGTTTATCCCAAACAACATTATGCAGAATTCCATCATGTAATAAAACTATGTAATCACCTTCTCCCGCTATTTCATAGTATAGCTTTCCACCATCAACATTAATGTACCCGGAATCTACAGAAACAGAAAAATCTTTCTGCGCAGACAAATTAATTGCTGTAAAAGCAAGTATGCATAAGTAAACCATTGTTTGTTTCATCTTCCTCTCACTCTATTTACTTGTTCGTATTTTTCGGTTTTAGTTCTGTAATAAATTTCGCATCCACCCAATAAATATCCATATCAGAACTTTGCCCGTTTGCATAGAAAAAATATTTTCCGTCAGGAGATAGATTGCAGGAGTAAAATTCTGAAACAAATGGAATAAATTTGTTCAACCGGACAGATTCCCCCCATTCATTTTTTTCATCACAAAAACTTATATAGGGAATAGACCCACCATCAAAATATCTTGAGAAGATAATAAAAGATTCATCAGATGATATAAAGGGGCTGAATTCATAGTGCTCCGTATTAATTTCTTCCCCAAGCTTTACGGCTCTTTGAAATTGTCCATCACTAAATTTTGAAAAATAAATATCATCTCCGCCAAAATATAAGGTGCCATTTTCTGCAATGGAGAAATGATGGTTCATTTTATAAGAATTAATTTCTTTCCCCAACGTTTTGGGTGCAGACCACCGACCATCTACCTCTTCTACATACCACATGTTGTATTTTGATTCATCAGTTCCATCCACAGGACGTTTTGACAAAAAGTATAATCTATTACCGTCGGGTGATGAAACAATATTTGCATCCATTCCATAAATTGAAAATGGTGCCTGTTCGGGCGCGGTCCATTTTTCATCAATCTGCTTCATAAACATAATTCTATCATAGGCTTCGCTCCAATAAACTTCAGTATAATCTTGCAGAAAGGCAGGCACACTATGATCATAGGTTAGAGCTGAAATTATTCCAGGGGCGAAAATTTCCGGAGTTACACCAGGTTCTTTCATCCCAAGGTAATTTCCGCTAATATTTGGGAATGTATATGGAGTATCATCCGCATCGCGTTTTTTTAGTTCTGCAATCAGCAAATCACTACCTATCTCAGTTGCTAAATTAAAGGGCGTTTTTCCATTGAATGATTTTATATTTATATTGGCTCCGCTACAAATTAAAAACATTGCAGCGTCATCTTGCTTATTCATTAATGAGTAGTGTAAAGGAGTAAATCCGTATCTATCCGACGGTCTACGTCCAGACCCTTCAATAAAAAAAAATTTATTAGCTCAACATGCCTGCCCTGAGCGGAATTATGAAGCATTGTTCCATCGGATAAATTGTTAGTGTTTATGTTAACCCCGGAATTTAAAAGAGTATCGATTAATATCATATGTCCATTCAGGGAGGCATAATTGAATAGCATTTGTCTATCGATAGAATCCTTTGGAATTTCCACTCCTTTATCTAAAAAGAATTTTACCAAGTCATATCTTCCGCGCTGATTCGCTTGTAAAAGGGGAGTGTTTTTCCCAATATCAATTGTATTTATTTGCGCCCCTTTTTCTATTAGCATTTTGCACAATCTAAAATCAGCCCCACGAACTACACCAACTAACAAAGGTGTTCTGCCAAATTTATTTTTAAGTTCAAGTACGGCTTTCTTGGCAAGCAGAAATTCTGCAATATCAATTCTGTTAAATTTTACCGCCAGATGCAGCGGAGAATTTTTATCGCTATCAATGTAAAGCACCATTTCAGGATTTGCTTCAAGCTGTTTTTTGACCTCCAATAAATTACCGGATTCTATTGCCTCGCTAATAGTTTTGGGAAGCAAGTCATTAGCGGACTGAATGTTCTCTGGTCTTAATTCCTCAATCACTTTTGCATCTACCCAATAAAGTGTTGCATAACCATTTTGCGGACTTCTATACATTTCAAGCAACTCATCGTAAGTTCTACCCTTAAAATCTTCTGCCTCATAACTCCGATAGCTTGAGTAGAATAAATACTTCCCGTTGGGTGAAAGTGAAGGTCCAAAATCACTCCACTCGGAATTAATCGGCTCACCAATGCCAATTGGCTCTCCCCATTCTCCATTTTCGTTTCTGAAACTCACATAGATGTCCATTTGTCCTAAAGTACCAGGGCGATTTGAATGGAATAGCAAAAATGATTCATCCGGTGCGATACAGGGGCGTGCTTCATTATGTTCTGTATTAATTGGTTTACCAATCGATACAGGAGGTTGATATTTCCCTCCAACAAAATCAGAAGTGTAAATGTCACCCCCAAGCCCGGGCTTTGAAATATGAAGATACATTCTGTCGTTGGCAGCAAAACTCATATTGACTTCGTTGAACTCAGTTGAGAGTTCTTTTAGATGTTGAGCTTCACTCCATTCACCATTTTTATTCTCTACGAACCAAATGTCGAAATCATCTTTTGGTTCAATTGTCCCCGGCAAGGGACGTTTTGATGAAAAATAAAGACGGTTACCATCGGAAGAGAAATTCAAGGCGTAGTTTGTGTAGTCGCTAGAAAATGGCGCTACCTCAGGTTTTGTCCACTTTCCATTCTCCATTCTAGCATTAATTATTACGTAGTGTGAGTAACTCTTGTCCGACATAATATAGAAAACTTCCCCATCCTGTGGAGATATTGCAATACCTAACTCATGAAAACCATTTGATATTATACCCGGAGCAAATATTTCAGGTATTGCACCCGGAGGGATTTGCCCTAAATAATAATCCGAAACGTTTTTTTGCCTGTCAGTGCAGCTGATCATAATTAGCGCGCAGGATATTATTGAAAGGAGTTTCATAAAAACCTCACAAATAATAAATAGTAATTCTGACGGGGGTAAGAATTTTTTACGGGGATTTATTTTGATATTATGCAAGGATTTATTTCAGCTTTGTCCCCCGAAGAGCTGAAGTAAGTGGTATGAAAATAAGAAAAAAAGCGAAACAATGAAAATTTATTCGCTATACACTAATTTATTCACTAATGACATTTTAGAGGCTTTATAAATCAAAATCATTAATGTCCTTTCTTCCAAATGCAGTTTCGGAATACAGTTCGTTGTAAATAAACTTATAGCGGCTAAGGAGAAAATTATTGTAGTCTTTTCCTAATCTTAGCGTAATATCTTTGACTCATACCGAAAGGTTTTTCGATACCTTCTATGTACACATCGTGCGCATTACTGATTGAGTCGGTAATTTTTTGTATGTAGTTCAGGTTGATAATGCTCGTTCTGTGAATGCGCAGAAAATGAGATTCGGGTAAACGATCTTCCCATTCGTTCATTGACTTATGTACAAGAGCCTTTAACCCGGTAGAAGTAAAGATCTCAGTGTACTCTCTTGCTGAGGAAATGCACATTATTTCTTTAATTTTTACAAACTTCACCTTGCTGCTTGTTTTCACAAAGATAAAGTCTTCATAATCCAATGGTTTTGGTTTAGTCTCTTCCGCATCAGGTTGTGTTAGTCTGGCAATAGTTTTTGCCAATCTCGCCGGGTAAACAGGTTTTATAAGGTAATCGAGTGCGTTTATCTCAAAAGCTTTTATTGCATACTCATCATAAGCCGTAACAAAAATAATCGTTGCCTGTGTATCCAACATTTCAATTAATTCAAAGCCGGTTTTTCCGGGCATTTGAATGTCAAGAAAAATCACATCCGGGTTTAACAAATTTATAAGTTCTATGGCAGAATCAGCATCCTCGGCGTCACCAACAACTTCGACTTCTGGGAAAGCTTTTAGGAGTTCATTTAGCTCTTCTCTTGCAAGTTCTTCATCATCAACAATCAGGGCACGTATATTTGTTTTCATCTAGCTCTTCCTTGTTCCAAAAATAACAATTTGTACTTTCACGAAATTCTCTTTCTTAAAAATAGTAAAGTTGTGGTTTTCTTGATATGCTTTCGTAAGGCGACTTCTGACATTTTCTATTCCGTTGGATAAACCATCTTCATTTCCATGTTTTTTATTCTGTACCCAAGAACCATTGTTAGTAACTTCAAGGTAGAAGTTATTACCATCCAGGTAAGCTTTTACGGTGACTGTAAGTGGTAGAGTTGTTGTTTGCATTCCATATTTAATGGCATTTTCGACCAGTGGATGAATTAGTAAAACCGGAATGGGAAATTCTTTTGCAGCATCCTCAATTTCGAATATTATATCAAGTTTATCCTGGTACCTAATTTTCTCTATTTCAAGATAATGATGAAGTGCTTCAATCTCTTTTTCAAGACTCAATTCAAGGTCGTTTTTTGTAAGTATAGAATACTTTAGGAACTCTGAAAGTTCAGAAATCATTTCTCTTGAGGCTGGTATATCTTTAGATATCAGAGCCCTGATCGAACTGAGCGAATTAAAAAGAAAGGTGGGATTTAACTGATATCGGAGTAGTAAAAGTTCGGCTTGCTGTGCAAGTTGAGTGTTTTGTTTGCTTAGTTTCTTTTCGTCAAGATAATCGTTTCTTATTACAATGATGAAATAAAAAACACTCAAAACCATATAAATTATGGAATTGTAAAAAATGAAGTAAAGAGTAGTTGCTCCACTCATCTCATTCCACAATTCTTCAATATTGAAGTTTAGGTTAGCAACAAACTCATAGGCATATAAAATTGAATAGAGGAAAGCAGAAACCAGGAATGAGGATAATACAATCCAAACACCAACAAGCACCACCGAACTGTTTTTGTAATCAACCTTCAAATAAATAAATCGAAGGAGGGCAGTCATAAGATATTGTAAAACAAGGTTTCTAATGCTGGTTAAATCAAATGACATGTAAGGAGAGACGGCAGTATTTATAGACCAATAACCTAGCCACACAAAGAAGTTGATCCACCAAAAAGACTTTAATATTCCTGCGATCCGCTCACTCAAGACAATTACTATTTCATCAACGTTCTCTTTATTCATTTTTAGTCTGTATTCTCGATGATTTTAATTCTAACTGAAACAAAATGTCTGGTTTTTATAATTTCAAACTCATGATTGTTCTTATAAGTATTAACCAACCTATCTTTTACGTTTTGTAATCCTGAGGATGTTCCTTTAATTCCTAAAAGCTCTCTTTCGTTTTCATCAATCCATCTGCCATTGTTTGATATTTCAAGACAAAAAATACCATCATCAATTGACCCGCTGATTGAAATAGTTAGGGGCAGAGTTGCTGTTTTCATACCATATTTTATGGCGTTTTCTACTATCGGGTGGATTAGCAAAACGGGTATGGGGTAATTCTTGCACTCTCCGGAGACGTCATATTTTATATGCAACTTTTCCTTAAATCTGATTTTTTCTATGGTGAGATAATGGTTTAAGGCTTCTATTTCTCTCTTTAAGGTTGTCTTCAGGGAGTTTTTTGTTAAAACAGAATATTTGAAAAATTCTGAGAGTTCCGAGATCATTTCTTTGGCGCCCTCCGGATCTTTAAGAGTTAAAGCACGTATAGAATTGAGTGAATTAAAAAGGAAATGCGGGTTTAACTGATATCTTAAAAGTAGAAGTTCCGCTTTCTGCGCTAGCAGAAGGCTTTCTTCGTTACGGGCTTTTTCTATGTTATAATCATTTTTGACTTTTAGGGTAAAATAAAGAATGCTCCAACCAGTAAAAATGTGGGTATCAATAAAAGAATAATAGATAAATCGCCCACTGAAGATTTGCTCTGTTATCGATTTAATATTACCTGTTTCAATAATGGTAGCAAGAGTCATAACAAACATGTTTGAAAACAAGCTGGACAAGGCAGAAGAAAAAAGAATTACAATTATTATTCTTTGCAGTGTTATGTTACTTCCTTTTTCTTTTCTGAATAAATGTCTTAAGAAAAAGCAAATAAGTATATTGGTTATAGGATGAAGCATTGTTCGTATTGTTAAGTAAGCTTCGGGATAAAATGCTACATTGATTATCCATAAGGTTACCCACCCAGTAATGTTGAGTAACCAGAATGATTTACCAAAACGATTTAGAATAATATTAATGTCCAGGTGTTTTATTTCTCTCTCCATATTTCTCTTCAAATATAAGCCAATATGAGCAAATATTTGCAAATGATCTCCAAGCGTTAAATTGCTTCAATCAACGCATTAGTTTTTACCTAAAGTTGTCGCTTGTAAAGTAATAGCTTCGCTTGTAGAAAATGAAAAGTCTGACAAACTCCATTTAATTATGTTCACTTTCGTGATACTCCTGCTCGGGTTATTTTTAATGGGAGGTAGTTATAAGGATAATAATAACATTCAGGAAAATTATAAAGTTAAGGAGTTAAGAATGAAAATCCCCCAGAGATCATATGTTTTGTTGCTAATACTGATATTATCAACTCAATTAATAATAGCAAAGGACAATGCAAACGATTTGCCCGGCGGAACTAACGCTGCTTCAGTGCCATTCATAAAAAACATCGGGCAGCAGAACGAAAAAGTGAGTTTCTATGCTCAAACATTTGGCGGAACGGTATTTATCTCTTATGAAGGAGAAATAATATACTCCCTGCCCAAAGGATTAAATGAGACTGCTGAAAATGCAAAATCTAATGTCCGTTCATCGGGTATTTCATTACGGGAGTTTTTCCGGAATGGAAGCCCTGAAACGCCGGTTGGCTGTGAAGAAGCTATAACAAAAGTAAATCATTTCAGAGGCAGTGATGTTGATCAGTGGAAGAGCAATATACCAACATTTGAAAGTGTAAGTCTCGGAGAAGTATTTGAGGGAATTGAAGTTAAGCTGAGAGCATATGGTAAGAATGTAGAAAAATTATTTTATGTGTCGCCTGAATCTGACTATAAGCTGATTGGCGTAAGTTTCGAAGGCGCAAACTCTCTTAATGTTAATTCGGAAGGAGAACTGGAAGTAGAAACAGCTCTCGGTATTGTTGCATTCACAAGACCCATTGCCTACCAGGAATATGAATCAGGAAGAAAGTTAGTTGATGTTGCTTACAGAGTTGATGGTATTAACTACACCTTTGAAGTGGGAGAATACGACCAAAATAAAACTCTGATTATCGATCCCTTGTTGGCCTCCACCTTTGTGGGTGGAAACGGCACAGACGAAGATTATGAATCATTGATTGCTATTGATAATGAAGGTAATATATTCTTTTCAGGCAGTGTCTCTTCAAGTAATTATCCAAGTACTGCTGGTGCATACGACCAAAGTTTTAACGGAACCAGCGACAGGGTTATTTCAAAATTCAGCCCCGATCTTTCAACGCTTTTAGTATCCACATTTATAGGTGGAACTTACAATGAATATGGTATGGGACTCTGTTTTGATGATAATAATAATATATATCTTGCCGGGTATACACAGTCCAATAACTTCCCTACCACCTCCGGTGCTTATGACAGAACCTTTAATGGCAACTTAGATGCTTTTGTAATTATGATGGATAATAATTTATCCACGCTGATTGCCTCAACTTATTTTGGGGGCAGCGGCAACGAAGGGGAACAGTTCCCAAGAATAGATATCGCCCTTGGAAATACCGGTGATGTCTATATTACAGGGATAACCCAATCAACAAATTTACCAACCTTGGCTAATTCTTTTGATAATGAGTTGAGTGGTGGGCTCGATCTGTTTGTGGCAAAATTCAATGCCGACTTGTCTTCTCTACTTGGTTCAACATATCTTGGTGGTTATACTGACGAATATCGTCCCTCAATATTGATAGATAGTAATGAAAACGTATTTATTGGTGGATCATCAGGAGCCGGATTTCCAACAACAGTAGGCGCTTATCAAAGAACTCATAATTCTACTTATTACGATATGGTTATCGCAAAACTTAGCAGCGACCTTTCAATATTGATTGCCTCAACTAATTTGGGTGGGGGTTACTCTCAGGATTTGTTAGGAATGAAATTTGACTCTGAGCAGAATTTATACGTTTGCGGTTATACATTTGGTGCAGGCTATCCCACTTCGGAGACAGCTTTTGATAAGACTTTTAATAGTACATATCCATATACCCAGGATGCCTGCATAACATTAATGAGTAATGATTTGTCAACATTGTTAGCGTCTACTTTATTTGGTGGCTCACTTTTAGATAGAGCTGAAGACATTGCTCTTGATACCGAAGGAAATGTTTATATCATTGGTACTGTAGCATCAACAAACCTTCCTATGCAAGACTATTCTTACAGCAGAACTATTAGTGGAATGAAAGATGCATTTGTTGCAAAATTCGATCCGCAGTTGGAAAACTTGATTGCCTCCACTTATCTTGGAAGCACTGGTGAAGAGGAGGGGAAATGTATCGTCATTGATGCAAACAATAATATTTTTGTAAGCGGGCAAACAGAATCAACAACTTTTCCCACAACGCCAGGCGCATTTGATGAATCATATAACGGTGGCACAACCGATTGTTTTATCGCAAAATTCGATAGCACTCTTTCGAATATAATAAATGGTTTTGAAGACACAGAATTACCCAATGATTTTAGGCTTGAGCAGAATTATCCAAACCCGTTTAATCCAACTACAACCATTTCCTTTACTTTATCGAATTCATCGCATATTGAATTAAGAGTTTACGATAGTCTCGGAAGGCTTATTAATACACTCGTAAATGATCACCTGTCCGTTGGTAGTCATTCGCTCGTATGGAATGGAAAGGACTCAAGAGGGAGTGATGTTGTCTCCGGCATATATTTTTGTGAATTGAAAACTGATCATTTTCATAATATGATAAAAATGAATTTGGTCAAATGATTTTTGGGGCATGCAAATAATAGAATTTAATAATATGGAAAAGACAAAAAGGACAATAAAGATGAAGTGGACATTTTTAATTACAATATTTCTTTATTCATTAAGACCCATATTAGCCTGTACGGGGGTCGTACTAGTTACTCCCGAAACAGTGTACTATGGCGGGAATGAAGATTACTTTCAAAATTTTACCCCACATATGATTATTAGTCCTGGAACAAATACAGGATATGGAGTTATTGGATTAGGTTGGGATGGTTCTTTTATGCAAACCGGTATGAATGAAAAAGGATTGTGTTTTGACGGATTTGCAACATATAAACTAGTCATAACAAAAAACAAAAATAAACCGGAGTATGCCGGAAACATAGTAGATAGAGCTCTGCGAACCTGTGAGAGTGTTGAAGAAGTTATGGATTTATTTGATCAGTACTATTTGCCCTGGATGGAATCAGCCCAGCTTATGTTTGCGGACAGGTTTGGGAATTCTGTAATTTATGAAGGGGATGATGTTCTTTATAAGAGTGGTAATTATCAGGTTTGCACAAATTTTTATCAGTCAATACAGCAAACACCGGATGAAAGATATAATAAAGCCCTTTCGCTTCTTGAAAACACAACTGACTATTCATTTGACCTGGTAAAAAACATCCTTAAGGAGACTCATGTAGAAGGAGTAATTATTTCACACTATTCAAACATTTTTGATCTAAAAAACGGGCTCATATATATTTATAAAAAATATAACTACAATGAAATGATGGTTATTGATTTTAATGAGGAGATACGAAAAGGGACTCTGGTACAAAAACTGGAAAGTTACTTTAGTATTACAGAAATAGAAGCAGTGGACGAATTACCGAATTCCTTTACTCTCGCTCAAAATTATCCTAATCCATTTAACCCTACCACCAACATTTCCTTTTCTTTAGCAAAATCATCTCAAGTAGAGCTAAGGGTATACAATTGCCTTGGAAAGCTTGTTGATACACTAGTTAATGATCACCTGGCAGTTGGCACTCATACACTGGAGTGGAATGGAAAAGATACCAATGGAAACAGCGTCGTTTCCGGAATATACTTTTGTGAATTAAAAACAGAAGAAGATTGGCGGACTATTAAAATGAACCTTATTAAATAAGAGATCGCTATTAGTATAATTTGAATGGGGGTTAATTTGAAAAATGTGAGTGACAACAATAGTATTAATAGTAATATTGTTTTTTTAATAACTTTTCTGATGGCATTGTTTAGTTGCAGTCTTCTTGCTCAGAATACAAACCCTCCCGTTGAATGGAGTAAAACACTTGGTGGTTCCGGATTAAGTGAAGCATATTCTCTCGATCAGACAGAAGACGGAGGTTTTATTGTTGCCGGTTACACTACAACAAAAGGTGCCGGGGCTTATGATTTTTGGCTGGTAAAATTAAATTCAGAAGGAACGGTTGAATGGGACAAAACTTTTGGGGGAGCAGGCTATGAATTAGCCTGGATGGTTAAGCAGACAAGTGATAACGGTTTTATCGTAGCAGGCTGGACGACTTCATACGGTTCGGGCGAATATGATCTCTTCATGATAAAGACAGATTATTTAGGTAATGAAGAATGGCGAAAAATATATGGCGGTACTTCGTGGGATTTAGCTATGGATATTCAGCAAACTCCAGACGGAGGTTACATTATGGCTGGCGAATCGTGGGTTTATTCCAACAACAACTGGAACGCAGATGGCTGGGCAGTGAAAACTAATTCTGCCGGGGAAATAATGTGGCAGAAAAAATTTGGCGGTAATCACCGAGATATATTCTTTGCCGTTGAACCAACCTCGGATGGCGGATATGTTTTCTCCGGTTTTACGATGTCTCTCGGATCAGTTTATGGCTCTCGTGACAACTGGCTGGTAAAGCTTGACGAAAATGGAAATGAGCTTTGGAATAAAACATACGATGGTAATAATGGAGAGGATTGGGCGCGCGATGTTAAAGAAGCTCCCGATGGCGGATTTGTTATTGCATGTGCCTCTAAAAACTCTACACAAGACAAGTTCGATTTCTGCATTATTAAAACAGACAAAAATGGTAATGAAATATGGAAAAATTTGTACGGTGGAGAATACTCTACCTGGGGTAGGTCTATCTACAACACCTCAGATGGTGGATATATAGCTTCCGGACAGATAACTGTTTCGAGTGATATAAATAGTGAAACCGATCTTTGGTTACTTAAAATAAACAGTAATGGCGAAGAGGAATGGAGTGAAAGATATGGGGAATCTCCCGGATCGGAAGATGCCATTTATATGGTGCCCTGCAGTGATGGATATATAATAGCGGGAACAAGAATATTCTCTGATAGCAGAGCAGATTTTATTGTGACGAAAACAAAAGCACTTATTTTGGGCAGTCTTGATGATGATTTTTTACCTTCGGAATTCAGGTTGTTGCAGAATTACCCAAACCCATTTAATCCGTCAACATCCATCTCATTCAATTTGCCCAAAAACACTTATGTTAAAATTGATATCTATAATTCTCTAGGGAGTGTTGTCTCATCCTTAGTTAATACCTATTTATTAGCTGGTTCTCATTCAGTTATCTGGAATGGAAGAGATTCAAAGGGGAATTCTGTTCCTTCAGGAGTATACTTTTGTGAGTTAAAAACAGAAAAATTGACCTCTACAATAAAAATGAATTTAGTTAAATAAAGAAGCAGAGCTATTACCTCATGACATTCCGGCACGGTATTAAGTTGTTTTCTGTGCCGGGTGTTATACGGGTTATTTATTATGAGTACCAAGTACGAATTTAATTCTATCTGCATTCTGCATGTTTCTTTAACATCCCGCCCACCAAATTATTTGCTTTGTCCATTTTGCTACTTGCAAGTAGGTATTACTTTATTAACTTTGTCTGGTAATAAGTCATATTTATTTAATGGATACTCATGAGAAAGTATAAAAACAAAACTCCTGAAGAAGTAATAAAAATGGTAACTATAGAGATTATTGAAAGAGCGATAAAACTTGGGAAGAAGAAAAACAGATTGGTATACATAAGTAAAACTTCGGGTGGTAATGGAGTTGATGTAAATACCTTAAATCCCAAAACCAGCGATGGAAAAGAGAATCTCGAGAAATTTCTAACTCCTGTTAGACGGCATTATACTTTTTCAGGATTGGGGTCCAATGAAGAAAAAAACGCAATCAATTGGAGAGTTTTAAATCTCCCTTTCGGGAGACGCGCTTTACTTATTTTTCAGGTGGCCTTGTCATTCTTCCTGAAGGGAGTGCCTTTCAAAAATAAATTTTACAGGTGGATGGGTGCACAGATAGGGAGTGGTGTTGAAATAATGCAATTTGTATGGCTCGATCATTTTCGTCCCGAGTTAATATCAATTGGTGACAATACCCTGCTGGGGGCATTTTCCAGACTTACAGTTCACGCTTACGAAGGGGCCGGGAAATTTCGTTACGGATTAATAGAAATAGGAAAAAATTGCAAGCTTGGCGCGGGTACCGGTATGGGGCCAATTCAAATTGAAGATAACGTGAGGACTTTACCAGGAGCGACTCTCTCCCCCTATTTTGCTAGACTTAACAGCGGCTCCATAGTTGGTTGGGATCCACCCAGCAAAAAGGAATTGGAGAGCGACACCGCATCTGAAGTGTAAAAACTATAAGCCAGTTAAATTGCTCTAAAAAAATTTAGGGCTTTAGTCACTGGCAAAAGAAACCGATCATACCTGTAAATTTTGTAATTGTTATGAGTGAAAGAACAATAATCGCAAATGCAGCCTTCAGAAAATTTCTTCAATCCATCTTTTGTGGAAATGCTTTTCCTGAGAGATTGATATTTTTTTGAGTTCCATATCTCAGAAAATGATTCTTCATGAATGTTCCCCAGTGTTACATCACAGCGGCAGCATGAATGAATGTTCCCGTTGGTTTTTATTTTGGAGTGAAAGAGTCCCACATAACAGGGCATGGTTTTCCAGGCTGATTTTCCATACGTAAGCCGTAGCAACATATTTCCCAGATTATATTTTATACCTGCTTTTTTTAGTCTGGGCGCTATCTCTCTCAATTTTTCTGCTAGGTGAGAGATTCCTGATTCGTCCAACTGCAAACCTGTTGAGCTGACGTTATCAAACACAGGGGCGAAGGACAATTCATTTACATGATTTTCAATAGCTAACTCTACAACTTTATCCAACATATCGAAGTTGTTTTTTGATACAGGGAAATGTATTACGATGCTTGGCTTTCTTTTATTCTTCTTAATCTTTACTGCATGTATTGTTTGTAAGCCTGCGATTAATCTGTCGAACAATAAGGGATTGGTTCCCCCATGTGTTTTCTCGTAACCTTCTCTTGTCACATCCCACAAAGACACACTGAGTCGGTCAAGTCCTGAATCAACTATACTGTTTGCTTTTTCCTCATTTATCATGGTACCATTTGTCAGCACTGTAAAATTAAATCCAAGTTCTTTTCCGGTTTTAATAATGTCAGTAAATCTCGTATGCAATAGCGGCTCACCCGAACCCAGGATAATTATATTTCTCGTCCTGGTTGTGAGCAGCTGTTCAAATATTCTTACAATTTTATCAAAGTCCATATCTATAGCATTGACGTTGCCTGCTTTGGTCTCTTCGTCCTGTGTTGAGTGATAAGGACAGCCGGGGCAGGTAAGGTTACACCGTTCTGTGATGTCGAGATCAACATAGAAAGGGCTGTTAAAAACCCACTTTCTATCAACAAGGCTTAACAGTAATCTCAGCTTCTGACTTAATCCATCCATTTTTATTCTCGCTATGGAATTACTTTACCAAAAAGTAAAAGAGAAATCACATACATTTAGTTCCATCAGAGGGACTTGTAATACTTGCGATCTTTTAACCTAGTTTAATATTTTGATCCAAGTCAATTTATAGGACGGTGTTAAACTCCTTGGATCAGTAGTTGTCGGTACCAAAACATTTGCCTCCGGATAGTAGGTCATTATACATCCCGGAGTGACATCAAATTCCCGCACTTTAACTTCTTCCATTTTGCCTACGGAAGATTCCAGAGTGACGAGATCATTTTGTTTAATACCTTTTCGTTTCATATCCTCTTTATTCATCAGAACAAGCCAGCGGCTCTTCTGTCCTCTATAAAGGTCTTCCTCTTCGTAGATTATTGAGTTAAACTGACCTTCGCTCCTGATAGTCATCATGCGGAATTGGCCATATTCTCCCTTCAGTTTTGGAATGGCACACAATCTGAAATTGGCCTTTTTGTTTGGTGTTGCAAACTGCGGTTCGTGAAATGTCCGGTTGGAGATTTGAAATTCTTCACCTGTCTCTTCAATCTTGCTGAGTTTTTCATATCCGGGAACAGTCTTTGAAATAAACTCACGAAGATTCTGATGATTGCTTAATTTCCCGAAATCGATTGGGCTATTATCTATAACATTTTGCGCTATGTCGCTTACAATCTCAACTTCTGTCCGCACATTATTAAGTCTTGTAATTCCTCCATCACTCATTCTGACAAAGTTGAACATCGACTCCTGTGTTGTTTTTTGGTATTCCTCATCGCGTGCTGCAACAGGCAGAATGATCGCCTCTTTATCCACTCCATAAAAATGTCCCTGATTTAAGGTGGTATTTACAAACACCTTCAGTTGAATTTTGCTTAACGCTTTTTCTGCGAATTGTGTGTCGGGATTGGCGGCATACAAATTTCCACCCAGGAGGAAGGCCAAATCAATTTCACCTCTGTCGGAAGCCTTCATGCAGGACATTGTATCCATGCCGGGGCAAGTAGGGAGTTTTACTCCATAGCCACTTTCAATATTCTCAAATATTTTTTTCTTCAGCGCTGGTGTAACGCCCACAGATCCCATACCCTGAACATTACTATGACCTCGTAAGGGAAGCAGCCCGGCGAAACGTTTACCTATCATTCCACGTAAGAGAGCCAGGTTAACAATCGATTCAACATTTTCAACACCAAACTCGTGATGCGCAATGCCCATTGCCCAGGAGAAAACAGCGTTTTGGGATTGACCGTAAATTTTAGCAATATGTTCGATGTGTTCTTTGCTGATTCCACTATTGGAAACAATAGTTTCCCACTCTGTTGATTGTATGTTTGACAAATATTCCACATGACCAACGGTATACTTTTCCATAAATGAGAGGTCTTGCCTGCCGGTTTCAATCACAGCTTTGGCTATCCCTTTTAGTAAAGCAATGTCTCCGCCAATCTTAACCTGAAGATACTCGGAAGCAATTTTGCTGCCTCCTGAATACAGAGATCTGAAATCAGATGGAATGGAAAACTTTACAAGTCCTTTTTCTTTAGCTGGATTAATAACCACAACCTGCCCGCCGCGGCGACGGCACTTTAGTAACTGACGAACAAAACGCGGATGGTTGGAAGCGGGGTTAGCACCGATAACAAAAATTAAATCGGACTCTTCAAGATCCTCTAAAACAATTGTAGCTGTTCCCGTTCCAATGGTCGAACCAATACCAACACCTGAAGCCTGATGACAATAGCAGGAAGAGTTGTGAATATTGTTCGTTCCGTAAACACGCGCAAAGAGTTGCAACAAAAAGGAAGCTTCGTTTGAGGCTCGTCCCGAGCAATAAAAAAAACTTCTCTCAGGTTGTGTCGATTTAAACCGCGCTACGATTTTTTCGATAGCATCGTCCCATGTTATTGGTGAATAATGAGTATCACCTTCGGCTTTGTAGAGTGGCGTGTTAAGACGACCGCTACGTTCCAGTAAACGCGGTGGCGTATTCCTAAAATCTTCTATGCTTTTTTCTCTGAATAGCTTATCCGGAATAGGGGGTTGGATGTCTGTGATTTGTGCCTGAAAACCTTTTTTGCAAACTTCGGGAAAATGACGCATCTCATCGGTCATTCCACCCTTTTGTCCGCCCATACCCAAAGCGCAGGTTTTACAGGTGTTTTTAGAAAACATTGCTTTGAACATTTTTACAAAGCCAACCGTATGGGAAGCCTTCAGTGAATACATAATTGCCTTAAAACCACCACCAGTCATTTTTTACCCTCCATAAAAAGAAAACCAAACTACCTTGTTCGCAAATAAAATTTCGTTTCTCCAAAACGCAATAAGAAATTACAAATTTTTCTTCTGTTAAATCTCATCACCTGTGAAAAGGGGAGTAATCCCATACTTTTGAAGATCACCATTCATGACGTCATCATCCGGTCTTATATCAAGTTTTTCGGCCGCTTCTAATACTTTTACAAGCAGGTTAATATCGCCAACTGTGTTAAGAAAAATCTGTTCGTTTCCCAAAACCCATTTTACCGAATTCTTAATTGCTTCATCTTCTTCAAGGGGGGCATACCAGACGGCATGATGACCTGGTTTATTAATCAAGGGTCCTTTGGCGAGTGACTTAATTGTCTGCACCGCCACATTTCGTTCGGCACATGTTTTAAGTAGTTTGTCAAACGCTGTGCTATAATCTGGATTTTGCATCATGAGAAAATTGCAGGGTAAAAGCACTGAATCAAAATCGTGAATTTCCAGGCTTTGCAAATGCACTGATGGAGCCGCCAGTCCATGTCCGGTCACTCCTAAAAATCGAGTCAGCCCCTCTTCCTTTGCTTCAATAAAAGCATCAATTGCGCCTCCCGAATGCATCGCTATCTCCCACTCATTCGGATTTACGAGCATATGCATTTGCCACAAATCGATATGATCAACTTTCATGCGGTCAAGAGAACGGTATAACTCCTCCTTTGCTTCCCGATGGGTTCGCTTGTCAGTTTTTGTAGCGAGAAAAAATTTGTCCCGATGTTCTGCCATCCACGAACCGATGTGCAGCTCTGAGTTACCATAGCCGGCCGCTGTATCAATATGATTAACCCCATACTTTACTAAAAGCTCCAGAGTGCTCTCCGCCTCTTTCTCTGTAACTGAGCTGAGCGCGGCTGCGCCAAAAATAGTCCTACTGCTTTTGTGCCCTGTGCGACCAAATTTTTTTTGGGGG
>Ga0180007_10000036_pt1 | contig 244677 bp, 228 predicted proteins | sample MM_PC_MetaG_FD_121122 | JGI IMG/M metagenome (GOLD analysis project Ga0180007, IMG submission 121122) | Groundwater microbial communities from the Aspo Hard Rock Laboratory (HRL) deep subsurface site, Sweden - MM_PC_MetaG | ecosystem: Environmental > Aquatic > Deep subsurface > Groundwater... | reverse complement strand
GCTCCTAGCGAGCGTTGCACATACTGAAACGCTCTTTCACAAAACCTTCCCGCTATGTCCCGTGACTTCCCGGATAGTCCCGGTTATCCTGATCCCCACCTTCAATTATCCTGAACCTTCTCATTCATCACGACCTCGCCCCCCCCCTTTTCCGCACATCAACGAGAGGTTCTGGGGATAACGGCACCCCCCACTTTGATTGTGGAGCAGAGCATCAAATTCCTATGGTACACATTGCCGTGCAAAGCGAGGTCGATCTCACAGATTCGCGAGGTGGAATAATCCACGGCACGGCGCTGGTGCATCGCCCCAGGTTTTGCTAGATTCACAAAGCATTTAGGACCCTGAAGCCACTGCCTTGAGCAAGGGACCCCTCGTGACAGACAAGACACCACCCCCCCAGGAAGGCCACACCCCCGGACAGGCCGACGAATACCTGCGCCAACGCCTTGAGCAAGCCGTGCAATTCATCGCCCAGGCCATTGCCGAGCACGGGCTGAGCGTCCCGGTGCTGGCCTACGGAATGCAGCAGTTTGCCGCGACCACACAGACCTTCCCCATTCCTGAGGACGTGCAGTGCCAGCCGGGGTGCGCCTTCTGCTGTCACACGCGCGTCAGTACCTCGATCCCCGAGGTGCTGATCATTGCCCAGCAATTGCAGCGCAACCTTGACGCCCCGACCCTTGCGCAGCTCAAGCAGCAACTGCGCACACGGATTGATCAGGGTGACCCGACCCGCTTGGAATGGTGGCTGGAAAACAAAATCCCTTGCCCGTTCCTGGGCGACGACGCCGGTCAACTCTGCGCAATCTATGAGATTCGCCCCTTCACCTGCCGCAGCCACCATTCAACCTCGGCAACTTCATGCGCCCAGGGCTTTGAAGACCGCCACGCCATGGACATCCCCTGCTACCCCAAATTGCAGCAGGCCACGGACCTCTATTCCTCGGCCTTCATGGTTGCGTTGCACAACCATGGACTGCACTCCCCGTACGTCGAATTCAGCAGCGCGCTGGACATCGCCCTGCACAACGAAACGGCCACCGGGCGCTGGCTTGCGGGCCAGGACGTGTTCCGCGCGGCGCAAATTTCCTGAGTAGGGGTCATTCCGACCCGCCGCATTCCCTGCCACCCCCCACTCTTTGCCACACCCTCATCCACAGTCCAATCACGGGGCCGGCGTGTCGTAGGCGGCCGCCCTCGCATTCCTGCCCCGACCCACGAAAAAGGAACCCAGGCAACGGCCTGAGTCCCTTGAAATATCGCTGTTGGAACTGAGGAGGGAATCGAATTGAATGCCCGGCCATCCAGCCCCTGCGTATGGTTGCATTCTCTTGAAAAGCGTTCGCGCGCCGGCAGCAGTCCAAGAGTTCTTCCCGGGATTCATTGTGCCACACGGCTCACTAAATTTACGCTGAATGAAGACCCGCTATGGACAATCAGCTCAAAGTTTTATGGAGAAGGATTTCAGTGGATCGCCACTTTCAACCAGTTCTCCGCGGATATAATTGTACACATTTGTTTCATGAACCGTTTGCAGCCAAAGAGGCTGACCATCAACCTGCACAACCGGAGCCTTTTTATGAATGGAAGGATGACCAATACAAAAAACAGATTCTATAGATTCCGTTTTTTCCATCAAACTGACAAATGCATTGGTCAAATCCTTGAAGTTATATATTTCTCCGTTGTGATATTGAAGTCCATTTGGAAAATTAATGAACATCTTGTCGCTTCTCGTAGACTCATCATCAATCAATCCGTTGACAACACTATGTAGTACACCTGTGAATTTATTCCCCAAAGAATCATCGTTATCAAGCCTTGTGCTGACAACCCATTCGCTCCCTTGGGAATTATGCTTCAAATAATTCAGAATCATCGGCCTGATCGTTTGGAATTGGCCACAGTAAATTGGCACAAAGTTGTCGTACTTTTCGTACAATGCGATAATGCGCTTAAATGTATCAGGGGTCTGCTCATCAAACAGGACCATCCATGTAAAATCCTGATTTTGCTGACCACGAACAGAAGGAAAGCAAAACCGCTGAAAAAGATCGAACCTCAGGGACAACCACGTATCCTCAAGGCGAAGAGGAAAATCCGTCGGTTCAATATTGACGTTGAAACGTGTAATGATGAAGTGTTTGAATCTCACTGCGCACTCCTGGAAAGCATCCTATTCAGCCTCAACGCATCAGCCTACAATGGGCAATACCTGCTCGACCGCCAATGTGAAAAGCGAAAATTCTCTCGGTCAAACCAGCCAGACTGCGTTTTCTTTGTGCCCTGCAAGTATGCCAAGCCGAAATCTCGACGGTCATGGATGCTGATGCGTAACGCGCCCAAAAGCATTACAATGCAACCCCAATCATCAGGCGGTCACGGTGCCCACAGAATCTGGAGAACACCAGACCTCACCTCCTAGCCGCAGGAATGAAAGGTATCAACATGATCTCTCCACCTTTTCGCATCCCCCACGAAAAAAGGCTTAGAAGGAAAACCTTCTAAGCCTCAAAATTCGGTGGTGGAGCTGGAGAGAATCGAACTCACGACCTCTTGAATGCCATTCAAGCGCTCTCCCAACTGAGCTACAGCCCCACACGTTCGGAGGCACTTATTGCCCCGACTCGCCCCGGATTGTCAACCTCAAAAAACATTTTTCTGTTCCAACCCCCAGGCCCATACGCCAGGATTCCACATCCCAGCCACGAGTAAACGTCTTGCTCCGCGCACCCTGGCTCCGTTCCGGCCCAGCCCCCGGCAAGGAAAGACAGCGCACCCAGCAGGCAACAAGCTGGGCAATCCCTGCGATCTCGCATTGCTTCCCTCGCATTCTTCTTCTAAGAAGGGGCATGCCCGCACTCGCTCGACGCATCATCGCCAAGGCGCTCTGGATCTGCGCCATCTTCATCGGAATCACCGTGATCAGCTTCACGGTGATTCATCTTGCGCCCGGCTCGCCCACGGACCTGCAGACCACCATGAACCCCGAGGCCTCGTCCGACGCCCGCGCCCGGCTCGAAGCCCTGTACGGTCTGGATAAGCCCCTGCACGTGCAGTACGTGAGCTGGCTCTCGCGCATGGTGCGATTCGATTTCGGGCGCTCCATGAGCGGCGACCACCGCCCGGTGTGGGACAAGATTCTGGAACGCCTGCCGCTGACCTTCGGCATGAATGTGGCCTCGCTGATCCTGACCCTGGCCATCACCATCCCGCTGGGCATCGCCTCGGCCTATTGGCAGGGCCGTGTCTTTGACCGCGCGGCCACGATCTTCGTATTCATCGGCTTTGCCATGCCCGGATTCTGGCTGGCGCTGCTCTTGATGTACGCCTTCTGCATCCAATGGCCGCTCTTGCCTATCTCGGGTCTGACGTCCCTGGGCTTCGACCAGCTATCGTTCACGGGCAAGCTCTGGGACCTGACCAGCCACCTGATCCTGCCGCTGTTCGTCTACACCTTCGGCAGCTTGGCGGGCATGAGCCGCTTCATGCGCACCAGCATGCTCGAGGTCCTGCGCCAGGACTACATCCTCACGGCCCGCGCCAAGGGCCTGCCCCTTTCCACGGTAATCTTCAAGCACGCCCTGCGCAACGCGCTGTTGCCGGTGATCACCATCCTCGGGCTGTCCATCCCGGCGCTCATCGGCGGCAGCGTGATCATCGAATCCATCTTCGCCCTGCCCGGCCTGGGCCAGCTGTTCTATCAGGGCGTCATGGCCAGGGACTATCCGCTGATCATGGGCAACCTAGTGCTGGGCGCGCTGCTGACCCTGGCGGGCAACCTGTTGGCTGACCTGGCCTACGGCCTTGCCGACCCACGCATCCGCTCCGGAAGGAACGGCCAATGACCCTGCTTGGCACCCGCCGCTTCTGGTCGCGCAACGGCATGCTTCTCACCGGAGGACTCATCGTGGGCTTCATGTCCCTGGCCGCCCTGGCGGCCTACTGGATCGCGCCCTTCGACCCCACCACCCTGAACATGGACAGCATCCTTAAAGCCCCGAGCATGGCCCACCCCTTAGGCACGGACGCCCTGGGCCGCGACGTGCTCTCGCGCATGCTCTTCGGGGCGCGCGTCTCGCTCTGGGTGGGGTTCGTGGCCGTGGGCATCTCGGTGTCCATCGGCCTCTTCCTGGGCCTGGTGGCGGGCTACTTCGGAGGGCTCGTGGACGAGATCATCATGCGCGGCGTGGACGTCATGCTCTGCTTTCCGTCGTTTTTCCTGATCCTGGCGGTCATCGCCTTCCTGGAACCCAGCCTGAGCAATATCATGGTGGTCATCGGCGCGACCTCGTGGATGGGTGTGGCCCGGTTGGTGCGGGCCGAGGCCCTGACCTTGCGCGGGCGGGATTTCGTGCTGGCGGCCAAGGTGGCCGGGGCTGGCCCCGCGCGCATCATCTTCGTGCATATCCTGCCCAACGCCATCGCCCCGGTGCTGGTCTCCGCCACCCTGGGCGTGGCCGGAGCCATCCTGGTGGAGTCCTCGCTCTCATTCTTGGGTCTGGGCGTGCAACCCCCCATGCCATCCTGGGGCAACATGCTGATGGAAGGCAAGGACGTGCTGACCTTTGCGCCCTGGCTCTCCTTCTACCCGGGATTGGCCATCCTGATCACCGTGCTGGGCTACAACCTACTGGGCGAGGCCCTGCGTGACCTGCTCGACCCCCGGATGCGTGATTAACAAGGGGATAACCCACAAACACCACTGTATTTTTTACATTATCTGCGCACTTAGGCCTGATAAACCAGCCTTTCCCTTGCACTCATCGCGTCCGCATTTTATAGTGATGCGCGACGCTTATACACAAAACATAGTTTTCCATCCCCCGGCCCCACGAGGATTCGATGATCAAAGATACGGCAGAAGATCCCTGTTTCCTTCATACCTATTTTGCCAGGCAGCCCATTTTCGACGCACGGAGCAAGGTTTGGGGCTATGAATTGCTCTTCCGTGGAGGGCCGAAGGCCGAACGCGCCGACATCTCCGACCTGGATCAGGCCACCCTCGACGTTGCAGCCGATTCCACCGTCGCAGCGGAGGACTTCTACGGCTCCGACAAGAAGATCCTCATCAACTTCGGGGAACAGAACATCCTGGAAAACGTGCCCTACGCCCTGCCCCCCGGCCAGACCGTCATCCAGGTGCCGGAGCACGCCCTGGCCTCTGGCGAGACCATCGAGGCCCTGCACGCCCTGGTCCGCGACGGGTACTCCATCGCCGTGGACGATTTCGAAGGCAACATCGCCACGGGCACCGACCTGGCCGACCTGGTGATCATCGACACCCTGGGCAAATCCCCGGCCGAGTTGGCCCCCATCATGGCCAAGGCCAAGGAGACCGGGGCGCTGCTCTTGGCCAAACGGGTGGAGGACATGCAGGCCTTCTCCATGGCCAAGGAACTGGGTTTCCCGCTCTTCCAGGGCTATTTCTTCAAACATCCGGAACTGGTTTCTGGCAAGAAGCTGACCTCGCATCAGGCCTCGCGCTTCAATCTCTTGAAGGCCATCGAACAGAAAGACCCGGACTTCGAATCCCTGGCCAAAGACATCCAAACCGACGTCTCCATCAGCTACCGACTGCTGACCTACCTGAATTCAGCGGCCTTTTCCTTCGCCCAGCCCATCCATTCCATCAAGCAGGCCCTCGTCCTGTTGGGTTGGAAGCAACTGCGCAGCTGGCTGCGGGTGATCGTACTGACCGATCTCCAGCCCAAGGGCAAAAGCCCGGAGCTGTTCTTCATCGCCGTGCAGCGCGGCAAGTTCCTGGAGCTCATCTCCCACAGCCAGGATCAGGCCAAGACCGATCCGGACAGCATGTTCCTGCTGGGGCTGTTCTCTCTGCTGGAGGCCATGTTGGAGTCTCCCATGGCCGACATCGTGGACAAACTGCCCCTGGCCCCGGAGCTGAAGAGCGCCCTGCTGGGCGAGGACACCAACCACGCCAAATGGCTGGAACTGGTGCGCGCCCATGAGAAGGGCAAATGGGAGGAGATGGACAAGCTCACCGACGACCTTGGCCTGAACCGCCTCGTCGTGGCCGTGAGCTATTACAAGTCCGTGCTCTGGGCCAACACCTTCTTCAAACACGGCCCCACCCAGGCCGATCAGGCCACCGAGGAATCCTGATCACCGGGGCAGGCCACACCTCAAACCCAGGAGTCTGCCATGCACGTCGAACGCATCACGCGCGGTGCCGCAGGGACCATGATCGTCGCGAGCCTTGCCCTGTCGCAACTCCATTCCCCCTGGTGGCTGCTGCTGACCGCCTTGGTGGGCCTGAATCTGTTGCAGTCCGCCTTCACGGATACCTGCCCCCTGCTGGCGATCCTGCGCCGCGTTAAGGCACCCTCCAAGGGCTAGCTCGCAGCACGCGCTGGAGTCATCTCCCCGCTATTCCACCCCAAGGCCCTCGTTTTCTGGAATGAATTGCCTTGATCGACTTTTCTCCCTGCCCTGTCTCATGCTATGAACAGTCAGGCTCAATGGTCCCCCCGTCCATTGAACCTGCACCCACTCCACCCCCAGCAATCAGGCCAGACCATGCAGCATCAAAGAGCCCTCACCGCCGCCATTGCAGCCGCCACCGTGCTGCTCATTCTCTGGTTTTCCGGGGTTTTTCCGGGCAACTCCCTGACCCCCGGCGTCATCCCCAGGGCCGGGGCACCGCTGCCGCCGCCCCAGGTCACCGCCAAAGCCCGCCTGGAGGAGACCCTCGATCTGGTCGAGTCCGTGGGCACCATCCGCCCGCGCACCGAAACCCGTATCGAGGCCCAGGTCACAGGCAAGGTCCGCGAGGTCCGCGTACGTGCCGGGGACGTGGTCAAACGCGGCGAACCGCTGATCATCCTAGATGACCGGGAACTCACCTCCCGCCGCGCCCAGGCCGAACAGGCCCTGCAATCGGCCAATGCCCAGCGTGAACAGGCCCGCCAGGGCATCCGCGAGGCCGAGGCCGGAAGCGTCAAGGCCGTGGCCCAATACCAGCGCATCCAGAAACTGTTCAAGGACAAGGCCGTGACCTCCCGCGAGATGGATCAGGCCGAGGCCGACTACCGCCAGGCCCAAGCGCGCCTGGAGCAGGCCCGCGAAGGTCTGCTGGGGGCCGAGGCCATGGGCCGCCGCGCGGCCGGGGCCCTGGAAGAGGCCCGCATCGCCCAGGGCTACACCGTGATCCGCGCCCCCGAGGACATGGAGGTGGCCACGCGCAGTGTGGAACCGGGCGACCTGGCCTTCCCGGGCAAGGCCCTGCTGGTGGTGCAAACAGCAGGGGCCATGCGCTTGGAGGCCTTCGTGCGCGAAGGACTCATCAGCCGGGTGCGCCCCGGCGGGGAACTGGACATCTCCCTCCCGGCTCTGGAACGCACCGTGCGCGGCGTGGTCGAGGAGGTCGCACCCTCGGCTGATCCCACCACCCGGACCTTTCTGGTCAAGGTCGCCCTGCCGGATATGCCCAGCCTGTATCCTGGCATGTTCGGGCGACTGTTGATCCCGTCGGGCTCGCGCAACGCCGTGCTGCTTGACGCCACAGCCGTCCGCCGCGTGGGCCAGTTGGAGTCCGTGCTGCTTCTTGATGACCAGACCTGGGGCTGGCGCTATGTCAAGACCGGCGAGCGCCGGGGCGACGACGTGGAGATCTTGTCCGGCCTGTCCGGGGGCGAAACCGTAGGCCTGCCGGGGGCCAGCCGTGCCCAATAGCGACACCCCCCGCAAACCCCGCGGCCTGATCCCTGCCGTGGTTGAGACCTTTCTGGAGACACGACTGTCCATCCTGCTGGTGATCACCGCGCTCTGCCTGGGAGTTGCGGCCATCCTGCTGACCCCACGCGAGGAAGAGCCGCAGATCGTGGTGCCCATGGCCGACGTCATCGTCCGGGTCCCCGGTTCCAGCGCCGAGGAGGTGGAAAAACTCGTCACCACCCCCCTGGAGCGCATCCTGTGGCAGATCGACGGCGTGGAATACGTCTATTCCACCTCGCGCCGCGACCAGGCCATGGTCACGGTGCGTTTCTTCGTGGGCCAGGACCGCGAGAACTCCCTGCTCAAACTGCACAACACCATCCAGAAAAATCTCGACCTCGTGCCCTCGGTGGTCCGGGACTGGACCGTGAAGCCCGTGGAGATCGACGACGTGCCCATCGTCATGGTCTCCCTGTATTCACCCCGCTACAACGAGCACGAACTGCGGCGCATCGGCGAAGAGGCCTTCCACCGTCTGTCCGAGGTGCCCGACGTCTCCAGCGTGACCATCAGCGGCGGCAGCCCCCGGGAAATCCGCGTGGAGCTGGACCTGCAACGTATGGCGGGCATGGGCGTCGCCCCCGGGGATATCGCTCAGGCCCTGCAGGGCTCGGACACCTCCGTCACCGCCGGCAGCATGAGCACCGCCAACCATGAGCTGACCCTGCGTTCGGACTCGTTCCTGCGTTCCACCAAGGAGGTCGAGGATGTGGTGGTGGGCGTCTACCTGGGCCGACCCGTGACCCTGCGCGATGTGGCTCGTGTCATGGACGCCCCCCGCGAGGCCCAAACCCTGACGCGCATCAGCTTTTCCCATCGCCAAGTCCGCGAACTGGGGCTGCCCGACGACAAGGGGCAGGGCTACCCCTGCGTGACCCTGGCCGTGGCCAAGAAAAAAGGCACCAATGCGGTGTCGGTGGCCCGCGAGGTGCACCGCCGCATGGCCGAACTGAGCCACGGCGTCCTCCCCGACGGCGTGTCCTACACCATCACCCGCGACTACGGGGCCACGGCCCAGGCCAAGGTCAACAACCTCTTGTCCTCGCTGTTCTTCGCCATCCTGACCGTGGTGGCCCTGTTGGCCTTCACCCTGGGCAAACGCGAGGCCGCCGTGGTGGCCCTGGCCGTGCCCATCAGTTTCGCCTTGGCCCTGTTCGTGAACCACGCCCTGGGCTACACCATCAACCGCGTGACCCTGTTCGCGCTGATCCTGTCCCTGGGCCTGGTGGTGGACGACCCCATCACCAACGTGGACAACATCCAGCGCCATATCCGGCGGGGCTTGCTGCCCGCACGCGAGGCCACCCTGTTTGCCGTGGCCGAGGTGCTGCCACCGGTGATCCTGTCAACCCTGGCGATCATCGTCTGCTTCATCCCACTGTTCTTCATCAGCGGCATGATGGGCCCCTACATGGCCCCCATGGCCGCCAACGTGCCCCTGACTGTGGTCTTCTCCACCCTGGCGGCGCTGACTGTTGTGCCCTGGCTCTCGCACCTCCTGCTCAGGCATCAGAGCGGGGCCGATGCCACCCGCAGCGAAGACGACGACACCGGCGGGGCCGACCCGCGCATCGCCCGCCTGTACTCTGCCCTGGTGTCGCCATTCCTGGAATCGCGCACCCTGCGCGCACGACTCTGGGTCGCCATCGGACTGCTGCTGGTCGGCTCCTGCGCCCTGGCCGCCTTCCGGCTGGTGCCGCTGAAGATGCTTCCCTTCGACAACAAGAACGAATTCCAGATCGTCATCGACATGCCCGAGGGCACCCCCCTGGAGGCCACGGACCTCGTGGTGCGCCGCTTCGAAGACGCCCTGCGCTCCGTGCCCGAGGTGGACAACGTGCTGACCTTCACCGGCACGGCCTCGCCCATGGACTTCAACGGTATGGTCCGCCACTATTACCTGCGCCAGGGCGGCCACCTGGCCGACATCCGCGTCAACCTGGCGGACAAGTCCCGCCGCCAGCAGCAGAGCCACGCCATCGTGCTGCGCCTGCGCGCGGACCTGGAACGCATCGCCCGCGAAGCCGGGGCCAGCATCCAGATCGTGGAGGTCCCCCCAGGGCCACCGGTCATCTCCACCCTCGCCGCCGAGGTCTACGGCAGCCCCGAGGCCAGTTACGACCAGCTGCTGGCCGGAGCGGAGCACGTGGCCGAGTTGATGCGCTCCGAACCCCTGGTCGCTGATGTGGACACCTCGGGCGAGGCCCAGCACCCCTATCTGGATTTCCGCTTGGACAAGGAAAAAGCCGCCCTGCACGGGGTCACGTCCCAGACCGTGGCGGACGCCCTGTCCATGGCCGTGACCGGGGCCACCCCGGCCACCGTGCACCTGCCCAACGAGCGCCAGCCCCTGCCCGTGCGCCTGATATTGCCGCGACCCAAGCGTTCATCGGCCAGCGGACTGTCACAAATCCCCCTGCACAGCGCACCCGAAAACGCCCCGGAAGGCATGGTTTCCCTAGCAGAACTGGGAGCCTTTTCCCTGCGCACCGAAGACCAGCCCATCCAGCACAAGAACCTGCGCCGCGTGGCCTACGCCTTTGGCGAAATGACCGGCCGCCCGCCCGCCGAAGCGGTCCTTGACCTGCAATCACGCCTTGAGGACGACCCTCCGCCACCCCAGACCGAAGTGGACTGGTCCGGCGAGGGCGAATGGAAGATCACCGTGGATGTCTTCCGCGACCTGGGTCTGGCCTTTGGTGCCGCCCTGTTGGGGATCTTCATCCTACTGGTCATTCAGACGAAATCCTGGGGCATGCCGGTGTTGATCATGAGCGCCATTCCCCTGACCATCATCGGCATCATGCCCGGTTTCTGGCTGCTGAACATCTTCTTCGCCTCGGACGTGGGGGGATTGCCCAACCCCATCTTCTTCACGGCCACGTCCATGATCGGCATGATCGCCCTGGGCGGCATCGTGATCCGCAACTCACTGGTGCTCATCGAGTTCATCCAAGGTGCCCTGTCCCGGGGAATCCCCCTCAGACAGGCCATTGTGCAGAGCGGCTCCGTCCGGCTGCGGCCCATCGTGCTCACCGCCGCCACCACGGCCCTGGGGGCCTGGCCCATCACCCTGGACCCGATCTTTTCGGGTCTGGCCTGGGCACTGATCACCGGACTGTTCGCCTCAACGGCCTTCTCTCTGCTGGTGGTGCCGGTGGCCTATTTCGCCCTGTTCAATGCCCGGAGCGAACCGGCGTGAGGCAGGGAGACGCGAAGGGGTATCTGGCCTTTGTCGGCTAAGCCATGTAGGGAGATCGGGTGCTGAAACTCCTCATCATCTGCTTTGTGGCCGTCTGGATCCTCGGGCTATTCCTGGGTCGCAAGCGCAGGGTCATCAAAAACACCACCCAGCTGATCCAATTGATCCTCTGGATGGTGTTGGTCTTCATGGCCGCGACCTCCCTGCCCAGGGTCCCTTTTTTCCGCGAGCACCTTGCCGCCCGGGCCGTGGTGCTGCTGATCTGGTTTGCAGCCTCCTACAAGCTGTCTTTCTGGGTTGCGGCCAGACTGGACCGCAAGCCCTGAGGCCCTTGGCCCGCATGCAGGTCGCCGATCCCAGCCAAGCCTTGCGACCGCCCCTCTGAGTATCGCCTTACCAATCCACCCTCGGCCACGGGCAGACCGCTGCCCCCTGGGACACAAAGCGATTCCCTTCTCAGCTAGATAGTTGCGCAGACAACTAACGCTGATTGGTTGATCTATTTGAAATTCATGCTATGCGGCTTTGGCTGAGTCCGTTTGAAACAAGACCCCCGAGGAGCACGCATGTCCATCAAATTCAAACTGTATGCCATTGCCACCATCGCGCTGATCGGCCTGGGATTTGTTTTCCTGGTCAACCAGATCGGCTCCCGGTTCATCCAGAATTCCATGACCGCGAACACCGCCGCCCTCTCGGCCCAGGCATCCCTGCTGCAAAGCCAGCAGGCAGAGAATGACTTCTTCGCCAAGCGCAAACCGTCATTTGCCGAGCTTCTGGGCAAACGCGTCAAAGCGACGGCCTGCAGCCTGGACCTCATGGTTGAAGCCGACGCCCAATTCGCCCCGAGCGTCGCCGAAGCCAAGGGGCTGCTCAAAGACTTCGAAGCCAGATTCACCAAGGCCGCTGAGGCCGTAAAAGTCATGGGACTCGGCGACCAGGACGGCCTGCGCGGCGAGTTCCAGTACGTGGTCGATTCCGCAGGAGCCGTCATCCTCTCGCGCCAGGACGACTCGCTCATCGCGGGTTTCATGACCCTGCGACGCATCGAGAAGGACTTCATGATCTCCGGTGACCAGGCCTTCGTGGACGAGTTCAAGGCCACCCACACGGGCCTGGCGACCCTGTTGGACGAGTCCACCAGCATGGGCATCGGCATGAAGATGAATCTCATGGGCGTGCTCGAGGATTACAAGCTGGCCTTCGAAGAATTTTCGGCCCAGACCGCGATCATCGCCACCAGCCGCCGGGACTTCGCCGAGGTCGGCAACCGCCTGGACCCCCTGCTGGCCGATCTGGCACAGAGCGCACACGACAAGATGCAGTCTCGCAACGCACTGGTGATGACCGTGATGCTGGGCGTCGAGCTTGTGGTGGCCCTGCTCCTGGTGGGTGGAGTGCTGTCCGTGATCCGGACCATCATCGGCCCCCTGGACAAACTCCAACAGAGCACCCGCGACGTGGCCAACGGCGACTACGAAGCCTGCGACGCCGTGTCATTCAGCGGAGAACTGGAGGTCCTGCGCCAGGATGTGGTGACCATGGTCCTGCACCTGAAGGGCATCATGGACCAGGCCGAGACCAAGAGCCTGGAGGCCGAAGAACAAGCCGCCAAGGCGCACCTCGCCACGGCAGAAGCCCACGAGGAAAAGAGACGCGGCGAACAGCTCATGGACAAGATGACCGACGTGGCCACACGGGCCTCGACCATCGCCGAGCAACTGACCAGCGCTTCGGCCCTGCTCTCCTCGCAGGCGCAACTCATCACCGAGGGTGCAACCCGCCAGCAGGAACGCGTGAGCGAGACGGCCACGGCCATGGAAGAGATGACCTCCACGGTCATGGAAGTGGCCCACAACGCCTCGGACGCCGCCACCCAAGCCGACGACGCCAGCTCCAAGGCCCGGGAGGGCGCGACCATCGTCTCCCAGGTGGTGGGCGCCTCCGCCGAGGTGGCCGAGCGCACCGGACGCATGAAGGCCTCTCTGTCCCTGCTGGGTGATCAGGCCGAGAGCATCGGAACCGTGATGGGCGTGATCAACGACATCGCCGACCAGACCAATTTGCTGGCGCTCAACGCCGCCATCGAGGCCGCACGAGCGGGCGACGCCGGGCGCGGGTTCGCCGTGGTGGCCGACGAGGTACGCAAGCTGGCCGAAAAGACCATGCAGGCCACTCGGGAGGTAGGCATCGCCATCACCGGCATCCAGGAAGGCACCCGTTCCAACATCCAGGCCATGGACGAAGCCGAGGGCGCTGTGGCGAGCAGTGCACAGCTGTCCTCGCAGGCAGGGGACTCCCTGCAGGACATCATGGGCATCGTGGAAACCACGGCCGACCGGATCCGCTCCATCGCCACGGCCGCCGAGGAGCAGTCCGCCACCAGCGAAGAGATCAACAGAGCCACCGATGAGATCAACCACATCTCCACCGAGACCGCCCAGGGCATGGGCGAGTCCGTCCGCTCCATCGCCAATCTTACCGCCCTGGCCACAGAGTTGCGGGAGCTGATCAACGAACTCGGCCAGTGCCGGGACCAGGACGCGCAGGCAGGCCTCTGCTCCATGGTCACGGGCTAAGCCCCCTTTCCGTGAACAAAAAGCCCCCCGCGCCCGAAAGGGTGCTGGGGGCTTTTCATCGCTAGCCGCCGGATCGACGAAGGACAGAGCCAATCACCCCAGCCATCCGTCGCTCCTGCGGCGACGAGGCGGTTTTAGAGCACGGCCGCCATAATGTCCTTGATGCCCACCCGCTCCACGAAACGAGCGGTGCGCTCACGCTTGCGGGCGTTGTCCTTGTAGTAGGTCAACAGCTTATCCACCAGCTCCAGGGTTTGCTCACGGGTCAGGTCCACGGCGATCTCGTCGGCAATGCGCGGCTTGTTGCCCGCGTTGCCACCAAAATAGACTGTAAAACCGCTGTGCTTGCCCACCACGCCGATGTCACGCAGCTTGGATTCGGCGCAACACAAGGGACAGCCGGACACGCCCATCTTGATCTTGGCGGGGAAATCCACGCCCACGTACTTGGGCTCCAACTCGCTGCCCATGCCTAGGGAATCCTGTACTCCCAGGCGGCAGACCGCCGTGCCCGGGCAGGCCTGCACGTAATGCACACACAGCTCCGTGGCCCGGCCGATATCACTGCCCAGATCTTCCCAGATGGGCGCGATGTCCCCCTCGCGCAGGCCCACCAGGGCGATGCGCTGACCCGAGGTGATCTTGACGATGGGCACCTTCCACTTCTTGACCACATGGCTGATGCGCTCCAGGATCTCCGGGGTCAGCATGCCCATGGGCGTCCGGGGCACGATGGCCCAGGTTTCCTTGTCACGCTGCAGAATGGCACCGTCGGCGCGTTCGGTCTTACTCATGTTCCTCTCCTTGCTCATGGTCGGCCACACTCGCTGCGTGACCACGCTGGATTCATTTCATAGTTCGCCCGCCGCCCAAGCGCAATCCAGACCACCGCCGAGGCGGTTCAAAGGTGCATGGGTGCACGACGCCAGGAACAAGTTCCCCGTGGCTGCTCAGGACCGTACTTGTGTAAGACACGTGGAACAGCTCCCAGGGGCTGTTCATGACCGTGTGGATGCGCGGCGTATGGAACAACTTCCAGGGGCTGTTCAAAAATGTGCGGATGCAAGGCGCAAGGCAAAACGAAGACCGACGCGTACTCCTTCGTACGCGAGGGTTTCGCTTTGCCGAAGCAACGCCGCAGACGTGCGTTTTTCAACAGCCCTTACTCACCAGGTTTGATGACAACCAGCAGCATCTTGAACTGCTTCTGCGCTTCCAGTCCGTGGGGCACGTTGGCGGGCATGGCGATGCACTGCCCGGCCCCGACGGTGTGGGTCAATCCGCCCACGGTGACCTGCGCCTCGCCATCCAGGATATGCACGAAGGCGTCGCCCGGCGACGAGTGGGAGCTGATGCCCTCACCCGTGTCAAAGGCGAACAGGGTCACGTTGACCGTGGGCTTCTGGGCCAGGGTGCGGCTCACCACGCGGCCTTCTTCATAATCCACCAGGGCGCCGATATCCAGGGCCTGGGAAAAGGGAATGTTCTTCATAAGTTCCATGGGTTTCTCCATGCCGGATCGCGGCGTTGTGTCTTTTTGGGCCGGGTTCATCCCGGCACAATGCAGACTAAGGCCGGAATGAGCGGTTTGCTTTGATGTACATCAAAACAGACGAAAAAACATGCCTTCTTGCAATCAACCCTTTACATTCCCCCCTCGAACCCTATATAGGCCGTGAACACATCTGTCGGGCCCGCCCCGGCGACTCGCTTGCGAGCTGCCGACGTGCTGGGTCTATCCCCTCCCCGCGATTGATCAGCATTCCGATCCAAAGCGACCCCAGGATGACCGATAGAGTGTCATCAACTGTGGAACCGCGTCGCCAACTGCGTCGCGGGGTCTGACTACTTTTTTTACCATAGGATTTTCATGACTTTCGATTGCTTTAAACTGCGTCCTTCGATTCTCGAGGCCATTACCGCCGTCGGGTACACCACCCCCACCCCCATTCAGGAACAGGCCCTGCCCCTGGCGCTGGCCGGGCACGACATCCTGGGCCTGGCCCAGACCGGCACCGGCAAGACCGCCGCATTCGCCCTACCGCTGCTGGAGCGTCTGGCCTCCGGCCCGCGCGGCCATCTGCGAGCCCTTGTGGTGGCCCCGACCCGCGAACTGGCCGAACAGATTTACGACGAAATCGTGTCCCTGGGCAGCAAGACCGGCCTGCGCGCCATGACCATCTACGGCGGCGTGGGCAAAAACCCCCAGATCAACAGATTGAAGCGCGGCGCTGAAATCGTCGTGGCCTGCCCCGGTCGCCTGCTGGACCTGATGAACGATCGTCACGCGGACCTCTCCAAGTTGGAGATCCTGGTCCTGGACGAGGCCGACCGCATGTTCGACATGGGCTTTCTGCCCGACATCCGGCGCATCCTGTCCCAGGTGCCGTCCAAGCGGCAGACCATGCTCTTTTCGGCCACCATGCCCACGGACATCCGCAAGCTGGCCGACGACACCCTGACCAACCCCAAGGTGATCAAGATCGGGCTGTCCATGCCCGCCGAAACCGTTTCCCACGCCCTGTACCCCGTGCCCACGCACCTGAAGACCAACCTGCTCAAGCACGTGTTGGGCATCACGCGCACGGGCTCGGTGCTGGTCTTCACCCGCACCAAGCACAGGGCCAAACGCCTGGCCCAGCAGTTGGAACAGATGGGCTACAAGGCCACCAGCCTGCAGGGCAACCTGTCCCAGAACCGCCGCCAGGAGGCCCTATCGGGCTTCAAGGCCGGACGCTATGACATCATGGTCGCCACGGACATCGCCGCTCGCGGCATCGACGTCTCCAGCGTGACCCACGTCATCAACCTGGACGTGCCCGACACGGCCGACGCCTACACCCACCGCATCGGCCGCACCGGTCGCGCCGCCCGCACCGGTGACGCCCTGACCTTCGTCTCCCCGGAAGACGCGTCCGACGTGCGCGACATCGAGCGCGCCATGGGCGAAAAGATCAACCGCGTGGTCCTGGACGACTTCGACTACAACACGCCCAAGCCCGCCGGCGACATCCTCAACCAGCGCCCCCCGCGCCAGCCCCGTCCCGGTGGAGCTGGCAGGCCCCAGTCCAACAGGGGTGGCGGTGGCAACCGCAGCAATACCAGTCCTGGTGGTGGCGGAGCCCGCCGCAGCCAGCCCGCCGGCGGACGCAGCCGGTCAACCCGCTGAGCATAGAGCTCCCTTCCGGGACGTGACCCCGGATTCGAGACCTCAGCCTCAATCCTTTTGACGGAGTGACAACATGCCCTCGTTCGACATCGTGAGCCAAGTGGACATGCAGGAAATGACCAATGCCGTGAACAACGTGCTCAAGGAAGTCCAGACCCGCTATGACTTCCGCGGCGTGACCACGGAGCTGGAACTGAACAGCAAGGACAAAGTCCTGCGCCTGCTCACCGGCGATGAGATGAAGGTCCGCGCCGTGCGCGAGATGCTCATCTCGCACTGTGTACGCCGCAAGGTGGACCCCAAGATCCTTGAATTCGGCAAGGAAGAGCCCACCTCACGCGGGATGCTGAAGCAGGAGATCAAGATCCGCGAAGGCATCGACAAGGACAACGCGCGCACCATCGTCAAGCTCATCAAGGATCAGAAGCTCAAGAAGATCCAGGCCGCGATCCAGGACGAACAGGTTCGCGTCACGGGCAAGCAGCTGGACGACCTCCAGGCCGTGATCCAGATGCTGGATGCCCAGAATCTGGACCTGCCTTTGCAATACGTGAACATGAAGCAATAGGACCAATACGACCATGGCCTTGATCAGCATTCAGAATGTCAGCCTCTCATTCAGCGGACCCAAGCTCCTCGACGATGTGAACCTGCAGGTGGAACCCGGCCAACGGGTCTGCCTGCTGGGTCGCAACGGCGAGGGCAAGTCCACCCTCATGAAGATTCTCTCCGGAGAACTGATTGCGGACACAGGCGTGGTGGCCACGCCTCCAGGCATGCGCGTGGCGCGCCTGGAACAGGAAGTGCCCTCGGACGTCTTCGGCCGAATCTTCGACGTGGTGGCCGCCGGGGTCCCGCACCTGGGTGAAACGCTCATCCAGTACCACGCCATGTCCCGGCAGCTGGAAGAGAATCCCGAAGACGAGGACGTGCTCGCCCGGCAACAAGACGCCCAGCACATCCTGGACACGGAGAACGGCTGGGAGGCGCACCTCACCGTGGAAACCGTGCTTTCACGCCTGAAGCTGGACCCGGAGGCCGAGTTCTCCACCCTGTCCGGAGGCATGAAGCGCCGCACGCTGTTGGCACGCGCCCTGGCCTCTGACCCGGACCTGCTGCTGCTGGACGAACCAACCAACCACCTGGACATCGAGTCCATCACCTGGCTGGAAGGCTACCTGCTGCGCAAGGTCAAGACCCTGTTCTTCGTGACCCATGACCGGATGCTGCTGCGCAAGCTGGCCACGCGGATCATCGAACTGGACCGCGGCCGACTATTCGACTGGTCCTGCGACTACGACACCTTCCTGACGCGCAAGCAGGACCTGCTGGACTCCGAGGACAAGCAGAACCGCGAATTCGACAAGAAACTGGCCCGCGAGGAAGTCTGGATCCGCCAAGGCGTCAAGGCCCGGCGTACCCGCAACGAGGGCCGCGTCCGCGCCCTGAAGCAGTTGCGCCGCGAACACAGTGCCCGGACAGAACGCGTGGGCGCGGTCAAGATGCTGGTCCAGGAAGCGGCCAAATCCGGCAAGCTGGTGGTGGAGGCCGAAGATGTCAGCTACGGCTACGGCGAGACGGCGATCATCCAGGATTTTTCCACCGCCATTCTGCGTGGAGACAAGGTGGGCATCATCGGCCCCAACGGCTCGGGCAAGACCACACTGCTCAAGCTGCTGCTAGGCGAAGCGAACCCCGACTGCGGAACGCTGCGCCGGGGCACGAACCTGGAAGTGGCCTATTTCGACCAGCTACGGGCCGAGCTGGATTTGACCAAGTCCGTGCGCGACAACGTGGCGGGCGGTCAGGATGTGGTGACCATTGGACAGACCACCAAACACGTGGTGGGCTATCTCAAGGATTTCCTGTTCCCATCGGACCGGATCATGGTCCCGGTGTCCGTACTTTCGGGCGGGGAACGCAACCGACTGCTGCTGGCCAAGCTGTTCACCCGGCCCTCCAACGTCCTGGTGCTGGACGAACCCACCAACGACCTGGATGCCGAGACCCTGGACCTCTTGGAGGAACGCCTCCTGGAATACACGGGCACCGTGCTGCTGGTCAGCCATGACCGGGCCTTCCTGAACAACGTGGTCACCTCCACCCTGGCCCTGGAAGGCAATGGCGTGGTGCGCGAATACGTGGGAGGCTACGACGACTGGCTCAGACAGCGTCCGGACCCAGAAGGCCAGACCGTGAGCAAACCCAAGGTCTGCAAGCCCAAGGCCTGCAAGGCCAAGCATCAGCCCAAGGGCAAGCGCAAGCTGAGCTACAGTGAAACGCAGGAACGCGATCAGCTGCGCGCCGAATTGGGCGCCCTGCCCGTGCGCATCGAGGCCCTGGAGCAGGCCCAGCTGAAACTGAGCACCCTGCTGGCAGACCCCGCCTTCCTGACCCGCGGGCACAAGGCCATCGCTGAAAAGGCCACTGAACTGGGGGCCTTGGAATCAGACCTGGAAACCGTTCTGGAACGCTGGGAAACCATCGAGACACGGCTGGAAGAACTGCGGGAAAGCTAAGCGGCCCTTTTACAAATTCACACTGCGCGGGGGATCTTCTTGAAAAAGAAGTTCCCCCGCGTGCTTTGCTTCAACAACTATTCCCCTGGGACTAGAAGTCGCCTTCCAGACGTGTCGCCAGATAGGCCGCGATGTCCGGTCCGGAGGGGTTCCTGAGCACATGCCGCACCCAGGCGTCACGCTCGAAGCCCATGACCTTCAGGTCCCAGATGCAGGCACAGACCCCCGTGGCCGTGACCTCTTCCAGGGCGGCGGGGTCCGCATGCGGGGAGATGAAGACATAGTGGTGCAGCTCGTTCTCGTCCTGCCACCAGTCCGTGAACACGAAGTTCACCCCGCGCCCGTCGTGCACGCCCATGTACCCCACCCCGTAGCGACCGCCCCCGTTCGCCGGGACCGGAAAGGCCCGACGCGCCAAATCCCGCGCCGCAGCCAGCAGCTCGGGCCGCGGCTCGTCACGGCCATAGGCGATGCCGTAGACCTTCACTCGCCAGCCGTCGAACTCCAGCAGCTCCAGAAAGCGGATGGGACGGGTTTCGCAGGGTTCGCTCATCTCAAACGTGTCCATGACGTCTCCTTTTCACCACGTGCTCAGCATCAGTCTCCACCGACAAGTGAACAGCGTCTGGATAGCCCGCTCTTGCTGCCAAGCGCTCAGTATTCTCGTTAAAAACATCGTCTGCCAGGCCGTTATCAGTCGCCAACTAAATCCACTCCGGCTCGACGGTGCGGACTGAGCCCTCGTTGTCGCCTGTATTGACCGTGCCCACCGGCTCGATCACCAGGAGATGCGTCTCCTCCTCGGCCTCGGGCTTGTGCTCCACGCCCTTGGGCACGGTGATGAATTCGCCAGGCTCCAGGATCACGTCCCGATCCCGGAAGTGCAGGGTCATGCGCCCCTGGACCACGTAGAACAACTCATCCTCGTTGGCATGGGAATGCCACTCGAACTCGCCCTTGACCTTGACGAGCTTCAGGTGCATCTCGCCCACCTGCCCGACGATCTTCGGGGACCACAACTCGTCAAACAGCGCCAGCTTGTCCCTCAGATTGACCTTGCCCATGTCGTCTCCCTCCATGATTGGCGGATCGAAGTATTTGATTCGGCGGGCGCGCCGTCTATTGCCCTCAGCTTCCAGCGAAGCTGTTTTGTTTTAACCCCGCTCTCCCGTTGGTGGCGTAGAACAGGCATGAGCCACAGGAACAAACAATTCCTTCGCTCCTCTTCAGGTCGTTCAAAAATTTCGCTGGCAAGGCGCGAGGGATATTGGGTTTCGGTGCGTATCTGGACATACGCGAGAGGCCCGATATTCCGAGCAACGTCGCCAGGGGAAGATTTTCAACGGCCTGTAAAAAGCCACCAGCCTAGCTCTCGACAGGGATCACCAGGCTCTCGCGCATGGCCCGAAAAGCAATCACCGTGCGCGTGCCGCTCACGGTCTCGATATCATTGATGCGCATCACGATGCGCTCCAGGGCCTCGGTATCCTTGCAGCGGACCTTGACCAGGAAGCACTCCTCCCCGGTCATGTGCACCACCTCCTGCACGCCTGCGACCTCCACCAGCTGCTCGCCCACGGTCCGCGCCATGCGATGCGGCGAAAGCCGGATGAAGACATAGGCCAGAACCGCACGGCCTAAGGCCGCAGGGTCCACCACCGCCGTGTAGCCCTTGACAATCCCGGCATTTTCAAGCTTCTTGATACGCTCGAACACGGCGGACGCGGTCTTGCCCACCTGACGGGCGATCTCCGCGTTGGACGTCCTGGCATTCTCCTGGAGCATCGTCAAAATCTGAGCGTCAATATCGTCGATCATTCGATCATTCTCCTGTTTGCCTGACGATACATCGACAACTCGCTTCTGTAAACACCGTTCATCCATTCTGCGCCGATCTGCTGTCCTGCTTGTCAAGCGACATTGACAGCGGATTGCACCGCTTTTATGTTCCAGCCCTTGGCGAAAAGCCCCGCCAATACTCGCTTCCTGTTTAAAACACATCCTCGGGCAAGGACCCTCAATGAACGCAATCACCCGCCGCTGGAACGCCCCCAACGGACCCCGCCAACTGCTGCTGGTCGGCCTGCCGCTGATGGCCAGCATGCTCTCGGCCACGGTCACGCAGTTCACGGACCGCATCTTCCTGGGACAATATTCCTTGGAGTCGCTGGCGGCCTCCCTGTCGGGCAGCATCACCAATTTCACGGTGATGGCCTTTTTCATGGGCATGGTCAGCTACGTCAACGTCTTCGTGGCGCAGTATACGGGGGCTGGCCGCCACGAACGCCTGGGCGCCGCCCTGTGGCAGGGGGTCTGGCTGTCCCTGGGCTCCGGGGTGGTCATCGCCCTCATGGGCTTGCCCGCACACCAGATCTTCTCCCTGGCCGGGCATCCTCCGGCGATCCAGGCCATGGAGGCCGACTATTTCCGCATTCTGTGCTTCGGGTCCGTGCTGAACATCCTGGCCGTGTCCTTGTCGACCTTCTATTCCGGTCGCGGGCTGACTCGCCCGGTGATGCTGGTGAACATGATCGGTGCGGCCGTGAACATCCCTTTGGACTACGCGCTGATCAACGGCTTCTGGGGAGCCCCCGAGCTTGGCATCCGGGGGGCGGGCATCGCCACGGTCATTGCCTGGGGCGTCACCGCGGCACTGTTCGCGCTGCTGATCTTCCGACGCAGCTACGAGAAGCAATACCGGGTGCTGTCCGCATACAGATTTAATCGGGAGCTCTTCGGACGGCTCCTCAGATTCGGTGCCCCCGGTGGCGCCCAAGTCTTTCTGGATGTCTTCGGATTCATGGCCTTCGTGCTCATCGTGGGCCGCCTGGGCAACGACCAACTAGCCGCCACCAACATGGTCTTTTCCCTGAACCACTTCACGTTCCTGCCCATGTTCGGTCTGCACATCGCGGTGGAGACCCTGGTGGGCCAGTCCATCGGGGCGGGCCGTCCGGAAGAGGGAGTGCTGGCGGCCAGCAGCTGCGCCCAGCTGTGTGTGCTCTGGGGGATGGCCGTGGGCGCGGTCTTCCTGCTGTTCTCCGGCCCCCTGCTGGCCGCGTTCAAGCCCGCGGCCTACACCCTTGCCCAGTACGCACCCATCGCCGAAACAGGACGCAACCTGCTGTTCTTCGTGGTGGCCTATACCCTGTTCGACGGCATCGCCATCGCCTACACCGGCGCACTCAAGGGCGCGGGGGACACCCGATTCATCATGCTCCTAGCCGCGGCCATGTCCCTGCTGGTGCTCGTGCTGCCCACCTACCTCGTGGTGGAGGTGCTGCATCTGGGGCTGTACGCCGCCTGGACCTGCCTGGTGGCCTTCCTGGTCCTGTATGCCGGGTTCGCCTATCTGCGCTTTCGCGCCGGGGGCTGGATGAAGCTGTCGGTGATCGAGAGCTAAGGTCCGCCACAACCCAGCTTATCAAGAATAATTCCTAACGTCTTGCCTTCGCCATGCAGATGATTACAATCAACCTTCCGGCGAATGCGCCGCACACCAACCTCAGCCCTAACGGAGCGACCCGGGCCCCCTCAGGCCGCACCGACAAGCAAACCCGATGAATCACGACTGCATCCATATCGAAGGCGCGCGGCACCACAACCTGAAAAACCTGGACCTGGACATCCCGCGCGGCAAGCTGGTGGTGATCTGCGGGCCCAGCGGTTCGGGCAAGTCGACCCTGGCCTTTGACATCATCTATGCCGAGGGTCAGCGCCGCTACGTGGAATCCCTGTCCGCCTACGCGCGCCAGTTCCTGCCGCAGATGGACAAGCCGCTGGTGGACAAGATCGAAGGCCTGTCCCCGGCCATCTCCCTGGAACAGCAGACCACCTCGCGCAACCCACGCTCCACCGTGGGCACCGTGACCGAAATCTACGACTTTTTGCGCGTCTTTTTCGCGCGGCTGGGCACCATGTACTGCCCGGACTGCGGGCGGCCCATCCGCTCCCAGTCCTCGGACGAGATCGTGGACGAAATCATGGCCCTGCCCGAAGGCAGCAAGTTCCTGCTCCTGGCCCCCCTGGCCGAACACCAGAAAGGCACCCACGCCGAGCGCATGAAGAAACTCCAGGCCGAGGGCTTCGTGCGCGTGCGCGTCGGCGGCGAGGTCATGAACCTCGAACCGCTGCCCGAGCTGGAAAAAAACAAGAAACACACCATTGAACTGGTGGTGGACCGGCTGGTGGTGCGCGAGGGCATGCGCAAACGTCTGGCCGACTCCGTGGAGCTGGCCCTGCGTTCCGGTCAGGGGCGGCTCTCCGTGAGCCTCGTGGACGGCGAAAAGAGCGATAGGGACATCCCCTTCAGCTCCGAATCCGTCTGCTCCCACTGCCGCATCAGTCTACCCGCCCTGTCACCACAGCTGTTTTCCTTCAACAGCCCCCAGGGCGCCTGCCCGGTCTGCTCGGGGATCGGCAGCGTTGATTATTTCGAGCCTAATCTTCTGGCTCCTAACAAAGGTCTGTCTCTGGCCTCTGGGGCCGTCATCCCCTGGAAAAATCCGCGTGTCTTTGAACGCTATGAAAGCCTGCTGACGAAACTGGGCAAGAGGCACGGCTTCACCCTGAAGACCCCCTTGGGCGAATTCTCCGAGGCCGCGCAACAGGCGCTCTTCCAGGGCGACGCCGAAGCGGGCTGGACCGGCGTGGTCCAGATGCTGGAAGCGGGCATGAGCTTCGGCAATGTCTGGCGCGACGAGCTGTCGCGCTTCAGACAGGCCCAGCCCTGTCCGGCCTGCAACGGCGCGCGCCTGCGGCCCGAGTCCCTGGCCGCCCGCGTGGCGGACCTGAACGTCTTCCAATTCACCAGCCTCTCCATCCGCCGTTCCCTGGAGTGGCTCCAAGGGTTGTCCTTCAACGGGGGCCAGGCGCCCATCGCCGAGCCGTTGATGAAGGAACTGACCCATCGCCTAGCCTTTCTGGTCAACGTGGGTCTGGACTACATCTCGCTTGGCCGCAACATGGGCAGCCTTTCCGGCGGCGAGGCCCAACGCATCCGCCTGGCCGGACAGCTTGGTTCCGGGCTGGTGGGCGTGACCTACGTCCTGGACGAGCCGTCCATCGGCCTGCACCCGCGCGACAACGACCGGCTGCTGGCCACCCTGCGCGAGCTGCAAGGCCGAGGCAATACCGTGCTGGTAGTGGAGCACGACGAGGCCACCATCCGCAATGCCGACCATGTGCTTGAATTGGGTCCCGGATCGGGCTGGCTGGGAGGCGAGATCGTCTACCAGGGCGACGTACCGGGACTGCTGAAAAGCAAGAGCAGCCTGACCGCCAAGTATCTGCGCGGTGATCTGTGCATCGAGCAGCCCGAAAAGCGACGCCCTGCCAAGGGTTCCATCAGCCTGAAAAACGTGACCACCAACAACCTGCGCGGCCTGAACGTGACCATCCCCCTGGGCGGGCTGACCTGCGTCACCGGGGTCTCGGGTTCGGGCAAGAGTTCGCTGGTGGTGGACACGCTGTACAAGCATCTGGCCCTGGCTCGCGGCATCAAGGTGGACAACCCGGGCCAGCTCTCGGGTATCGAAGGCATCGAGGGCATCGAACGCATCGTGTCCATCGACCAGACGCCCATTGGCCGCACCCCACGCTCCAACCCCGCCACCTACACCAAGATCTTCGACGAGATCCGCAAGATCTTTGCGGGCACCAAGGAATCCAAGGCCCGCGGCTACAACATCGGGCGCTTCAGCTTCAACGTGCGCGGCGGGCGCTGCGAATCCTGCCGGGGCGATGGCCACATCCGCGTGGAAATGCACTTTCTGCCCGATGTGTTCGTCAAGTGCGAGGTCTGCAAGGGCGAACGCTACAACCGCGAGACCCTGGACGTGACCTACAAGGGCCTGAACATCTCCGAGGTCCTGAACCTCACGGTGCGCCAGTCCCTGAAATTCTTCGAGAACTACCCGGCCCTGGTGCGCCGCCTGTCCATTCTGGAAGAAGTGGGCCTGGAATACCTGCACCTGGGGCAGCCCGCCACCACGCTCTCCGGCGGCGAGGCCCAGCGCATCAAGATCAGCCGGGAACTGGGCAAGCGCAGCCTGCCCGGGACCCTGTACATCCTGGACGAGCCCACCACCGGCCTGCACATGCACGAGGTGGGCAAGCTGATCAAGGTCCTGCATCATCTGGTGGACAAGGGTGCATCCGTGCTGGTCATCGAGCACAACCTGGACGTGGTCAAGGCCTCGGACTGGGTGCTGGACCTGGGTCCCGGCGGCGGCGAGCACGGCGGACGGGTGGTGGCCCAGGGCACTCCCGAGGACATCGCCGCCAATCCCGACTCCGTGACCGGAAAGTTCCTGCTGAACGACTAGGCTCTCGCCTGGACATTCTCTCCAATCAACGAAACGGCCCGCTTCGAATGATGAAGCGGGCCGTTCTTCTTCGAGCCTGCATCGCCCGCCAGGCAGAGGCCCCTAGTCCAGACCTTGGCCAGCCCTGGCAACGAGTCACGCGGAAACAATCGGAGGCCACAACGTCTGGCCCGGCGCCCTATTCCATGGCAGGGGCCACCTCACGCCACTGCCCCTCCATGGTTTCAAGGATGACCCTGGCCCGTTCCTCAGGGCCCAGTCCACGATAGCGAAACCGTGACCCCAGCCAATGCCCATAATAGGCGTTGGGCAACTGAATCCAGCGGTCATCATAGAAGTGCCCGTAGGTGTCGAGAATCTCGAAACGCTCTTGGGGCGTCAGTTCGGCATTGAGCAAGCGGATATAGGTCTGCGAATCCATCCACGGCTCAGGCGGTGTGCTGTAGAAATCCCCCTGGCTGTCCCCCACCAGGAGCAGGATGCGGTAATTTCTGGCGATGGCTGCCCGCCGGGCCCCCTTGTAGGGCCATCCACAGACCGGATTCTCCCAGCCATCATACGAGACGGCCCGGTCTCGTGGAATCCCTTGCGGCGGGTGACAAAAACGGCTGGGCGCATCATTCTTGAAAACGAGATGGAAGAGTTTGTCACGCACGTTGAATCCCATCCGGCGCAGATTAATCGCGGTCACTTCGCGCTCGACCCCCCAGCGATTCGTGACCATGAACACGTGCACGCCCTTGTCCATGGCCCCATTGACGAAGGCAACGGCCCCGGGAAGGGCTGGAGCCACGGCCATCTCCGTCCACTCGTCCCAATCCCGAGAGGTCATGTCCCGCCCCTGGAATCGTGCGTGGGCGTAGCACAGCGAGTTGTTCAGGACCGTCTCGTCAATATCCAGGATCACCGCTGCTTCCAGATCCTTCAGGAGGCCTTTGTTGACCATGTCCTGCTGCTCCACCGCAGCGCTCCAACTCGGGTCGCTCAGGGCCTGCTCCAATTGACGCGTCGCATGGGTGTAGGCCATACGCGTCAGCCCCTGGTATTCCTGAGAATCCTGACCCCAGAAAGCCGCGCTGATCTCGGGGGCGCCAAGCCCTTGGGTAACGGGCTGTGCCCCACCATGAGAGCACCCCGTTCCCAGGAGCAAGCCAGCCAGCAGGATCGCCAACCCCAACATTCTGACAGAAAGCATGTCCCCCTCCTTTTGCCAAAGTTTCTTGCCGCCAACGCGACGACCAGCCTGAATCAAGCAAAGAGAATTACAATATGCGTTACCACATAACAGACTTTCGTGTCACCCCAGGGATGCCTTTTCCCACAAAGGCCCCCCTCCCACGCTCCCCCATCCCCCTCCGTAAATCCCTTTCTCATGACAACGGCCCGCCCCGGAGTGTTCCGGGGCGGACCGTTGATATCATTTAAGCAAGGATTATGAGCCGTACCAACAAGTTGGCCAGCCACCAAGTATTGTTACTCCAAGCCTTCGCAGCACCGAAAACGGCTCAGAAGTGGTCGGATGCAAGGCGCGAGAACCGTTCAGGATCGAAGCGTATCTGAACATACGTGAGAGTCTGAACGGTTCGCTGCAACACAGCAGACGGCTGCTTATCAGCCGTTTTCGCTGCAACAAAGCAGATGGCCGCTCATCAGCCGTTTTTAATGCCACTCACTAAAAAGACAGGATCGGAATCCCACGTCTCCGCAAACAACGGATCGTTCTTGGGCCGCCAGTGATTGCGGATGGACACGGTCCGACAGTCCGTGAACCCGGCCTCCAGCAGCTGGTCCAAGACCAATCCCAGACGCTCGAAGTCATGCAGTTCGGCCCACAGGGCCGAGACCGCCTCCGGGACCCAGCGGTTGCTGAAACTGACGATATACTGGCCCCCGGGTTTCAGCACGCGCAGCGCCTCGGCGGCCACGGCCTGGGCGTCGGCCAGATCTTGCACGGACAGGGTATTGACCACGCTGTCGAAGATGCCATCGTCCAGGGGCAGCGCAGATTCGGCATTCAGGTCATGGACCAGGCGCTCCGAGAGCCACGGGTTGGCCTCCAGTTCCTGGACAGCCAGACCCAGGCCCGTGACCACAAGGTCCATGTCATCGGGCAGTTGGGACGGTGTACTGCTCATCAGGTCCAGGACCTTCCCGCCCGGAGGCAGCCAGCTTGCATACTGCTCCCGGATCAGATGCAGGGCCGTGGCGTCCACCTGTGCCTTCAGCCTGAGCGGGACAAGGGCTCCCGAGGCCTCGCCTTCCTCGCAGCGGGTCGCAGCCGGGACTTCGAAATTCGTGCGCATCCCGTGTGCGCGGGCCTGCATCCCCGGCCCGTTCCTGCAAATCTCCTCCATCCAATCGAGGAGCTTACCGCGGGAGCGACGGTCATAGACCTTGATCAGTCGGGCCTCGACAGCTAACTGGCGGTCCGCCAGGGGGTGGTTGAAGTCCACCTTGACGTCGCTGCCGCACACTTCCAAAACACGGAAGGCGGGGCGGGCGTCCGCTGTGCGGATGCCGGGATGCGAGTTCAGGAGCTGATAGGGATAGAAACGCCCCGACCTGGGTTCGATGATGCACCCGCCGATGCGCATGGGCTTGAAACAACCGCGATCAAGCACGGCCACCTTGCGCGGCCGAAGCCCGGGCACGAGCTTGCCGGGGATGTACTCGCCCGAGGACGTGGCCCCGGCTTTCATGCCTTGGAGCGGGGCGTCCATACCCGGAGGAAAGATATCCCGAAACGGGTCCACCTTGCGGGCCAGGAACCGTTCCTCGTGCGAGGCCTCGGCCGATTGCCAACGCACCGTGAACTCCACCTCGGCCTGCATCCCGCGCGACAGCGGCGCGTCGATGGCTTCGCCCAAAACATCCTCGATCATTCACTCACCCTCTTTGTCTGTATCCAAAACCCTCGCCCGGGGGGCGCGTCGGCAGTGATCCGTTCGACACTCACCACGCCGATGCCAATATCCTTCAGCCCGGCGGGATAACCACGGCCATGGTCGCCCTTGATGGTGCGGTGGTTCCGGTCGTCTGCGACCCGCAAAAAAAAGCTTTCAGCCCCGCCGATCCGCTGTTCCGTCAGCCAGGAGCACCTTGATTCCCTGCCCGTCGTGGCTGATTCCATCCATAGCCTTTGGCATGCCTTGAGACGACGACACAAGTCAATGACGTTGAACTCCCGACGGTACGAAAACGACCCCGGAGAGCAGCTCCATATCGAGTCCAGACCAAGGCCACGATTTGCCTTTGGAGCGCAGTTGCGATAGGAACACGCATCCGATTCGAACGATCCGCCGGAGGGACGCTGGGCCCGTCCCCGGGAACCACCCGCCTGCCAGCGCCCCCCGCTTCAATTATTTTACGACACCCCTTGCGGCCCGTGTGGTCGAACAGAGGAGGACGCCTTGCGTATTCTCATCATTGGTTCCGGAGGCCGGGAACACGCCCTGGCCTGGAAACTCGCACAGAGCCCCAAGGTGGACAAGCTGTTCATCGCCCCGGGCAATGGCGGCACCGCCCAATTAGGCGAGAATATCGCCATCAATGACGACGACCTGCCAGCCATCGCCGCCTTCGCCAGAAACAACTCCATCGACCTGGTGGTCACCGGCCCCGAGCTGCCGCTGGTGCTGGGCCTGAAAGAGACCCTGGACCAGGAAGGCATCGCCTGCTTCGGACCCAACGCCTTTGCCGCACAGCTCGAAGGCTCCAAGGCCTTTTCCAAGACAGTGATGCGCGCCTCCGGCGTGCCCACGGCGGACTTCAAGGTCTTCGACGAATACGACCTGGCCAGGGCGCATGTCGATGAACGTCCCATGCCCTGCGTGATCAAGGCCGACGGTCTGGCCGCGGGCAAGGGCGTGGTCGTGGCCAAGACCCGCGAGGAGGCCCTGGAGGCCCTGGACGAGATGATGGTCAAGCAGGTCTTCGGCGCAGCCGGGGAACGCGTGGTGGTCGAGGACGCCCTGATCGGCGAGGAGGCCTCGTTCCTGGCCTTCTCCGACGGCGTGAACATCAGCGTCATGCCCTCCTCCCAGGACCACAAGGCCGTGTATGACGGCGACAAGGGTCCCAACACCGGCGGCATGGGCGCCTACACCCCGGCTCCCATCCTGCCCAGGGAAGACTACGAGAAAACCGCCCAGTTGGTCATCGCCCCCATCATCCGCCACATGGCCAAGAAAGGACACCCCTTCAAGGGCGTGCTCTACGCCGGGCTGATGTACACGGCCGACGGCCCCAAGGTCCTGGAATACAACGTGCGCTTCGGCGACCCCGAATGCCAGCCCCTGCTGACCCGTCTGGACTCGGACCTCTTGGAGATCATGCTGGCCTGCGTGAACGGCACCCTGGACCAGTTGAGCGTTGACTGGAACAACGAGACCAGCATCTGCGTGGTCCTGGCCGCCAAAGGCTATCCCAAGGACTACCCCAAGGGCATGGAGATCACGGGCCTGACCGAGGCCGACGCCATGGACAAGGTCAAGGTCTTCCAGGCCGGGACCAAGGCCGTGGACGGCAAGATCCTGAGTTCCGGCGGGCGCATCCTGGGCGTCACCGCCCTGGGGGCCGACCTAGCTTCGGCCAAAGAACGCGCTTACCGCGCCGTGGACAAGATCAAGTTCGAGAACTGCTATTTCCGCCGCGACATCGGCGACAAAGGACTCAAAAGGAGCTAAGCCATGAGCCGTGTAGCCATCTTCATGGGCAGCATCTCCGACGAGGAGAAGGTCCGCCCCTGTTCCGACATCCTGAACAAATTGGGCATCAAACACACCTTCACCGTGACCAGTGCGCACCGCACCCCGGAGCGCACCGCCCGACTCGTGGCCGATCTGGAGGAACAGGGCTGCCAGGTCTATATCTGCGCCGCCGGCATGGCCGCGCATCTAGCCGGGGCCGTGGCCGCCAAGACCATTCGCCCGGTCATCGGCATCCCCATCACCGCTTCCGCTTTGGGCGGCATGGATGCCCTGCTGGCTACGGTGATGATGCCTCCCGGGTTCCCCGTGGGCACCGTGGCCCTGGACAAGGCCGGGGCCACCAACGCTGCCTGGATGGCCGCCCAGATCCTGGCCCTGTCCGACAAGGACATTGAGGCCAAACTCCTGGCCGCGCGCGAGGAATTCAAGGCCTCGGTGGAAAAAGCCGCCGACAGCCTGAAGTAATTCCAGACGCACGCATTCATACCAATTAAATCCCCGCAAGCTCTGGCCTGCGGGGATTTCTATTTTTGATTCTTCATCACTCATCAATAACTGTTTTGCACTAACCCTGGTAAAAAATGGTTAGATGCGCGACGCAAAAACGGTTCAAGCTCGATGTGTATAAGACATTGAGAGTTTATACCGTTTGCAGCGCACCTAAAGCGTAAGGTCTTGCAAGCTCGAAGCTCGCTAACAATTCACTTAACAACGCAGATGGCTATTCTGGGACAGTCTGCTAGTCCCGGTCCTTGTGCAACAACAGGCGGAAGTCTTCGCCAAAACACATCCTGCGCACAATGGTGATCACCATGAACGAGGACAAGGCCGTGGCCGCGGCGATCATCAGCATGACCACGATCTGGTAGCGGCAGGCCATGGCCGGATCGGCCCCGGCAATGATCTGGCCGGTCATCATCCCCGGGATGGAGACCAGGCCCACGCCCATCAGCGAATTGATGGACGGGATCATACCCGCGCGGATGGCCTCGCGCATGATGTCGTTGCTGGCTTCCCGATAGTCCGCCCCCAGCGAGAGCTTCATCTCGATCTCGGCGCGCCGGGCCCGCAGGGACGAGAACAGCCGCTCCAATGAGATGGACAGGGCGTTCATGGAATTACCCGCCACCATGCCCCCGATGGGCAGGAAATAGCGAGGCTCCCACCAGGGGTCGGCGCCGATGATCAGCCCGGTCACCGTGGTGGCCACCAGCATGTAGGTCGCCACCATGGCCCCGAACACCGGCAGACCGAAGGCCACCTCGCGCTCGGGGACCCGGCCATGCACGATATGCGCGGCTGCGGCCACCATGGCCGCGAACACAACCACCACGGGCAGGCCCATCTGCAAGGCAAAGATGTATTTCAGGGCATAGCCCATCAGGAACAACTGCACAAAAGTCCGCACGGTGCCGATGGCCAGGCTCTTGTGCAACCCCAGGTTGTAGACCAGGGAGATGACGCCCGCCACGAGCACGAAGACAAGGGTCAAGGCCAGCTGCTCGGGGCCGATGGCAATGGGTCCGGTCCCGGTCATACGGTCTCCACAAGGCGACAGCCCGTCAGGTTCACGGTCCTGAAAGCCACACTGCGGGGCTGATAGTCGTTGTGACTGACCAGAAGCACGGTCACCCCCTGTTCGGCGCAGAGGTGTTCGGCGGCATCCTCCACCACGCGGCGGCTCTCGGGGTCCAGGGCGCTGGTGGGCTCGTCCAGCAGCAGGACCCTGGGCGAGAGCAGCATGGCCCGCAGCAGGCACAGCCGCTGGCGCTGACCAACGGAGAGGTTCGCTGCCGGCATCTCCAGCCGCACGCCCGACAGCAGCAGGGAATCGAGCCCCTGGCGCAGGGCCTCGTCATCCGGCGCAGGCAACTCCTTGTTGACGCGGAAGGAAAACGGCAACAACAGGTTGTCCCGTACGCTGCCCGAAACGATGGACGGGGTCTGCTGGATCAGACAGACCTCGCGCCGATAGCGTTCCGGGGCCAGCGCGTTCAGCGGCGCCCCCTGATAGAGCATCGTCCCCGAGTTTGGGCTTTCCAGCCGAGCCAGAACACGCAGCAGGGTGGATTTGCCCCCGCCCGAAGGTCCCTTGAACAGCACGAATTCGCCATCAGCCACGCACAAGTCGATGCCCGACAGGCATGGCGCACCATCGGGCCATATGAAATCCAGGCCACAAAGATCAAAAATATTCATGCCCACACCCTAGCAGGTCACAGTAAAAAAGGCCCGGCTTTGCAGCCGGACCTTCGTGTCTTTCGCGTGTGAAACGGTCTTATTTATTCTTACCGCGACGTTCCCACAACTTCATTTCGGACATCTTCTTGCGACGGTCACGAGCCAGGCCCTTGCAGACCAGGGAGGTCTTCTTGGTGTAGCCCCACTTCTCCTTGTATTCCAAGGGAGTCAGGTCATGGTTGATCAGGTGACGCTTGGTCAAAACCTTAAAGCTCTTGCCACATTCCAGGCAGATAATGCTTTTTTCGCGAATAGCCTTCTTGGGATCAACGGAGGGGCACTGGTCATCGATGGCCACCTCGACACCGTCGCTGATGGCGTTGATGCCCTTGGAGAGCTTCTCCACCATGGAGATGATCTCTTCTTCGGACATATTACGGACGCTTGCCTGCGCCTTCACTATCTCAAGAGCTTCTTTCAGATATTCGTCCATTGTATTCCTCCAAGTTCAGTATTGATGCGCACTGCATAACCGAATGCAAAACAGGAAGCAACGCCTTTTTCAGACTAAGATTGAAATAACCATGGTTTCCAGTCTTTTCCGAAGATTTTGATCTGAAATGCCTGCCCAAAGATTACACGATCGGAACAGCTGCATCCCATTTAACCAACCAATAACAGGGACTATTTAGGCTCGAGAGACCAACACAAAGACAGCCCACACTTCGTGATGTAATTCACGAATGCAATGCCGATGTGCAGTATTCGGCACCAAAGACAAACGATGCAGTCACGTTATGATTAAACGCAGGAGGGGAACACATACAGGGTACAGACCCGTTTCCCGCTAGTAATCTCTGGAAATTACTGTGTTGCGTAGGCAATCACTGCACGAACGTGATCATCTTAGGCCAGCTGCCCGGTACACGGCACCCATATCCAGGCTGGCACGCACCGTCCGGGCCAGACGATCCAGCGCGGCCTCCAGATCATAGACAGCCACGACCCGGCCCACAGGGAGATGCCCGCAACGTTGGCGCAGGCGGTCCACAAACCAGCGTCGGAACTCATCGGCATCGAACAGGCCGTGCAGGTAGCTGCCCCAGACCAATCCCGTGGGGTCCATGTAACCCAGGGCCTGACCATCCTCACGCAGCACGGCCAATTCAGGGGAGTCGCCCAGGGGGGTCGTGCGTCCGTGATGAATCTCATAGCCGTGTAGCGCACAGCCGGAAAGCACGTGCAACGCCCGGGTGCGAACCAGCGTCTTTTCCCGGGCCAGTTCGGTCTCCAGAGGCAACAGACCCAGACCCGGCAACTCGCCCCCGGATTCCAGTCCATGGGGGTCGCGAATCATGCGGCCCAGCATCTGGAACCCACCGCAGATGCCCACAATCTCTGTCTCTCCCCGCGCGGCCAAATCCAGCACGGCCTGAGCCAGACCCGACTCCCGCACGAAGCGCATGTCGGCCACCACGTTTTTGCTGCCCGGCAGGATCACGGCCTGGGGCTGGCCCAGGTCGCTGGCACGACGTACCACGCGCAGATGCACGTCCGGTTCGCCCAGCAGGGCATCCAGGTCCGTAAAATTCGAGATGTGCGGCAGGTCCAGCACCGCGATCTCCACCACCCGCTCGGAGCTGGGCTGCCTGTCCAGGATACCGCTCTTGAAGGACACGGAATCCTCCTCGGGCAGTCCCAGATCGATGAGATGCGGCACCACCCCGGTGAAGGGCACGCCCGTGCGCGCCGTGGTGATGGTCAGAGCCTCATCCAGCAGCGAGGCGTCTCCCCGGAAGTTGTTGACCACGAACCCACGCACCAGGGCGCGCTCGGATTCGCTGAGCAGTTCCATGGTGCCCACGAAGGAGGCGAAGACCCCGCCCCGGTCGATGTCCCCGGCCAGGAGCACCCCGGCCCCGGCGTGCCGAGCCATGGTCATGTTCACGATGTCGTGCCGCTTCAGGTTGACCTCGGCCGGGCTGCCCGCTCCCTCCAGGACCATGACCTCGAACTCGCCAGCCAGGGAGTCATAGGCCTCTTTGGCCTTGGCAAAGGCCTCGGGCTTGTAGCGTACGTATTCCTTGACCTTCATGTTGCCCACGGGCCGCCCCATGACGATCACCTGGGAGCCAGTGTCCGAGCTAGGCTTCAGGAGCACGGGATTCATGCGCACGTCGGGGTCCAGGCGGCAGGCCTGGGCCTGCGTCACCTGGGCGCGGCCCATCTCGTGGCCGTCGCGGGTCACAAAGGAATTGAGGGACATGTTCTGGGACTTGAACGGGGCCACGGCATAGCCGTCCTGAAGCAGGATGCGGCACAGCGCCGCGGCCAGTACGCTCTTGCCGGCATTGGACGAGCAGCCCTGGACCATGATGGCCGGGGTCCTGCGCGGACGCAGATGCACGGCGCATGAGCGCGGCGAATCCGTGCCGGTCCCAAGCGTTTGCTCCAGGGCCTGGATCAGCAGCGCGTTTTCCCATGCCGGACGCACGGCCACACGGAAGAAACGTCCATTTAAGCCCTCGAAAGTCTGGCAAACGCGGATGGCCAGGCGTTGCCTGAGCAGCCGCTCGGCCAGTGCCGGGGCGTCCAGCCCGTGCCGGTCGAGACGGCAGAACAGAAAATTGGCCGAGCCCGGGAACACGGTCAGCCCGGGCAGACCCGACAGGCCTGCCGCCAAATCCGTGCGCAACTCTGCCACGGCCAGCCGCGTGCGCTGACCATAGTCCTCATCCTCCAGGGCGCGACAGCCAACGGCCTGGGCCAGGCCGTTGACGGACCAGGGCGGGATGCGCCGGGCGATGGCCGAGGCCGCCACCCCGGAGGCGAACCCCAGCCCCAGGCGCAGGCCAGGGACCGCGTAGAATTTGGTCAGGGAATACAGAACGATCACATTGGCCGGACGGGAGGAAGCCAGACGGTCCAGCCCCGGCACAAAGTCGGCAAAAGCCTCGTCCACCACGAACCAGGCCTGGGGGAACCGTTCGGCCAGGGCCCGCAACGCGGCGGGGTCGAAACAGACGCCCGTGGGGTTGTTGGGCTGGCCCAGGAACACGGCGCAGTCCTCTGCCCCGTCTTGTTCCAGCATCCTGCCCAGGGCTTTGAAATCCACGCTGAACCCAACGGCCTCGTCCAGGACGAGGGCCCGGACCTCGACACCCGATAGTTCGCAGGCCCGGCGGTAGTCCGTGTAGCACGGCACGGGCACGATGGCCCGGCGAATGCCCAGGGCCGGACACAGGGCGTAGAGGATCTCGGTGGAGCCGTTGCCCGCCACGATCTCGTCCGTGGGCACGCCAAAGCGCTGCGCCGCTGCCTGGAGCAGCTCCCCGCAGTGTGGGTCCGGGTAATGGGTCAACCCGGACAGTTCGCTGCCCACCAGCCCGCGCAACCAGTCGGGCAGACCCAGCGGATTGATGTTCGCGGAGAAGTCGAGAATCTCGCCACGGGCGCACCCGGCAGCCTCGGAAAGTTGGCGGATATGCCCGCCGTGCGTGAAGTCGTTCATTACGGCACGGTCGTATCATGGGGTCATTCGGAAGCCAAACGAGAAAGGCCCGGCAGAATCGCCGGGCCTCATTTGCACATCAACACTCAAATCAGATAATGACGTTGCATCAGCTTGCAGGAGCCAGTCGGAGCGTCTTTCTGCCGTTTTTCTCGATCACTCTGGTTTTCTTGACCTTGGCTCCGGCCAACAGCCGCTCGGCCATCTCGTTCTTCGGATTCAGACTCACGGCTCTATTCAGGTCCTGCTCCGCCTGGCTGCGGTCCTTGGCCTGTAGATACAACCATCCACTGACCAGATAAGCGTCGGAGCTGTTCTTCAGCGTGGCCTTGGCCTTGTCACAGGCCACGCGCAGACGCTCAACGCCTTGTTTATCATCTGAAAACTTCCCTTTGAATTCATCGTGCAGATCAATCCCATCTCGCCAGCAAGAGACCGCCTGGGCATAGTCTTTATCATACGCATAGGCCAATCCCCTGTAGAAATGCGGTAGATCCGACCGAGGCTCCCGGGTCATGGCCTGGCCCCAATCCTGATTCGCCTCTTCCAGACGCCCCAGACGTTGCAGGCATACAGCCCGGTTCAAATAGACATGTGCCGTCCGCTCGCCCAGTTCAATGGCTTTATCGGCATCGGCGATACCCTTTTCGTCCTCGCCGAGGATTTCCCAGTGGCCGCAACGCGTGGCATACGTATAGCCAAGCTTCACACCCAAATTGATGGCTTTCTGCAGATCGGCGAGGGATTCCTGCGGCTTACCCAAATCCAGATTCATGCTGGCGCGAAGCCGATACAGATCGACCAACTGCTCACGTTTGGACTGATCCGACAGATTGGCCGATGGCTCGGTGTTCTCCATCAGAGTAATCACCCGATCCAGTTTCGCCACAGCTTCGGTATTGCGCCCACTATTCATGAGCGCAGGTATCTGCAGCATTCCGACAAGGACCTCGTCCGCTCCAAGGATGACCGCCCGCTCGCTATCGGCAAAGCACTTCTCCCACTGCTCCTTCGCCATCCAGACCCGGGCCCTGACACTCCGGGCTTCGGCCTCCTCGAACCCGGCCTTAATCAATACATTCAGATCCGACAGAGCACTGTCCCACTGCTCAAGCGGGACATACGACTGGGCCCTCGCCAATAGCACCGGCAATACCGCCTTTTCAGGGAGCCCCCCCTTCGCAAGAGCCGTCGTGAAATCAGCAACGGCCAGATCATGCCGGTTCAGCATGGCCATGGCGCTGCCACGCAGGACGTACCCTCTGCCGCTCGGGGCCATCCGAATCAGCTGCTCGGCATCCGCGGCACACCTATTGAAATCTTGCAATATCAGCCAGGACATCGCTCGGTAATAATAGACCTCTCCAAGGATCATTTCATTCTTTATACCCGAATCAATGGCCTTGGTCAGAGCATCCGCCGCGGCCTGGTAGTCTTCTTTTTGATAGGCTTCCAGACCTTCGACAGCATAGTTCGTACGGCACGACGGCACCCCGCCCATGTAGAGAATCCAGATCAGTGGAATCAGAATAAACGGCAATGGCTTCAGATACTTCATGCCCCCCCCCAGGAGATGCGGCGCAGTTGACAACAATACGCGACAATACAGACCAAACAGTATGACCCAGGCAACTCACAAGAAAATCGATATGAAGTCAATAAAATAGTTCGCCTGTTTATCGCAGCGACTCGATCTAACCCTCTTCACAAGCTAACAAAATTGAATTTACCGATGTTGCCGAACAGACACTCAACGCCTGGGACTCAACAAGAAAGGATCATAGATATTCCCGCACTGATCCTGTCACGTTATCAACCTCAGTTCGAAGCCTGTGCATGAAAAAAAGGGCCGCCCCCGAAGGAGCGGCCCATAATGAGTCAATGAAAGCACGGAGCGGCGAGTTGCCACCCATGCCAGCCTAGGCACTTCAGCATGCCCTTGCGGGCCGGAACCCAGCCCGACGAATCAACTCGCTGGAGCGCGAAGCCGGAGCATCTTCTTTCCGTCCTTCTCGATGAGACCCGTTTCCTTCTCCTTGGCACTGGCCAGCAACTTCTTGGCAATATCACTGCCAGGGTTCAGGCGAACGGCTGTCGCCAAATCCTGTTCTGCCCGGGGGCGATCCTTGGCCTGCAGATACAGCCAACCACTGACCAGATAGACGTCGGAATTATTCTTCAGCGTGGCCTTGCCCTTGTCGCAAGCATCCCGCATGTGTCCAAGTCCTGCTCTTTCATAGCGCATGTCACCATTATTCTGCTCATCAGCTGCCACGCCCTCACGCCAGCAAGATACTGCCTGGGCATATTCCTGATGATAGGCATGCGCCAACCCCCTGTAGAAGTGCGGCAAATCTGACTGAGGACGCAACTCTATGGCCCGAGCCCAATCCAGATCTGCTTCTGTTACCCGTCCCAAACGCTGCAAGCATTTTGCCCGGTAGACATAGACATGCATATCCTTTTTACCGAGCTCTAGGGCCTTGCCCGCATCAGCTATGCATTTCTCATCCTCACCACGTATTTCCCAAATCTTGCAGCGTTGTGAGTAGGCTGAGGACAGATCTTCCCCCGTGGCAATGGCTTTCCCCAAATCGTCCAGGCATTTTTCATACTCGCCCAAATTGCTGAGCAGTTGGGCTCGCGTCGTGTAAAGAAAGCTCAGGCCCTTGCCAGTTTTCTCCGCAGCAATGACTTGATCACTGCCTTTCAGACCCTCTTCGTCACGCCCCAAAGCCATGTACGCGGCAGCACGCAAGATGAATATGAAGGAGTCCTGTCCCCCCCCAATATTCAAAGCCACGTTGCAATCGTCAAAAAAATTATCCGTCATTTTCAAAACCAACCAGGCCTGCGCACGGATTATCCTCGCCTCATATTCCTTGGCATGGGCATTGATCAGGGCGGTACAATCCTTCACAGCCAGTTTGCTTTCGCCTAATGCAAAGAGAGACGTCGCTCTTTTTAGCAATGCGAGGTTCTTGGCCGACTCCGGCATCATCCCCTTTTCAAGGACGAGGCTTAGGTCCTCAACAGCCTGCTTGTGCATTTGCATTTCTGACCTGGCTACGCCACGGACTAAATAGCCCCCAGGGCTTTGCCCAAGCAGGATCACCTGATCGGCGTCCTCAACGCACCCCTCGTAATTTTCCACTTGGAGCCTACAGCCGGCCCTCATGTAGTAGCTTTTAGACAGCACACCTGGATCCTTGATCCCGGCCTCAATGGCCTTGCTGTAATAATTCTCAGCATCTTCGTATTTTCCCTGCTGGAAAGCGTCCTCTCCCTTCTTGATATAGCTCGTGGTACACGAGAAGACATTCGTATAAAAGACGAACCAAATAAATGGAATCAGCAGCAAAGGCAACGGCTTGAGATACTTCATGCCCCCCCCCGGAGATGCGGCGTGGTTAACAACAGGACGCGTCAATACAGACCAAGCAGTATGACCCAGGCAACTCACAAGAAAAACGATATGAAGTCAATATAATAGTCCGCCTGTTTATCGCAGAGACTCTGGGTAACAGACTGCATAAACCAGCAAAATTGGACTTGGCAAGGTTGCCAAACAGACACTCAATGCCTGGACCTAAACAAGAAAGGATCATAGATATTCCCGCACTGATCCTGTCACGTTATCAACCTCAGTTCGAAGCCTGTGCATGATAAAAAAGGGCCGCCCCCGAAGGAGCGGCCCCATGAATCGAACTTAGAAGCTCGGGTCGGCTAGTACATGCCGCCCATGCCGCCCATGCCGCCCATGCCGCCCGGCATGGCCGGAGCGCCGGACTTCTCGGGCTTCTCGCAGATGGCGCACTCGGTGGTCAGCAGCAGGCCGGACACGGAGGCAGCGTTCTGCAAGGCAATGCGGGTGACCTTCTTGGGGTCGATGACGCCGGCCTTGATCAGGTCGCCGTACTCGCCGTTGGCGGCGTTGAAGCCGAAGCCGCCCTTGCCTTCACGAACCTTCTCAACGACGATGGAACCTTCCATGCCGGCGTTGTTGGCGATCATGCGCAGGGGCTCCTCGATGGCGCGGGCGATAACGGCCACGCCAGCGGCCTCGTCGTCATCAGCGGGCTTGATCTTGGTCAGCACGCTGGCGCAACGCACCAGGGCCACACCACCACCAGGCACGATGCCTTCCTCGACAGCGGCGCGGGTGGCGTTCAGGGCATCTTCCACACGAGCCTTCTTTTCCTTCATCTCGGTCTCGGTGGCCGCGCCGACATTGATGACGGCAACGCCGCCCACGATCTTGGCCAGACGCTCCTGGAGCTTCTCCTGGTCGTAGGCAGAGGTGGTCTCTTCGATCTGGGCGCGCAGCTGGCCAACGCGGGCCTTGATCTGATCGGCAGCACCGGCACCGTCGACGATGGTGGTGTTTTCCTTGTCAATCACAACGCGCTTGGCGGTGCCCAGGTCGGCCACAGTGGTGTTCTCAAGCTTGATGCCCAGGTCGGGGGAAACAACCTGGCCGCCGGTGAGCACTGCGATGTCCTTGAGCATTTCCTTGCGGCGGTCGCCAAAGCCAGGGGCCTTGATGGCCACGACATTCAGGATGCCGCGCAGCTTGTTGACCACCAGGGTGGCCAGGGCCTCGCCATCCACGTCCTCGGCGATGATCACCAGGGGCTTGGACATCTTGGCGGTCTGCTCCAGCACGGGCAGCAGTTCCTTCATGTTGGAGATCTTGCCCTCGCTGATCAGGATCAGGGGGTCGTTCATCTCGCAAACCATTTTCTCCGGATCGGTGACGAAGTAGGGGGAGAGATAGCCGCGGTCGAACTGCATGCCCTCGACGACTTCCAGGGTGGTCTCCAGGCCCTTGGCCTCCTCAACGGTGATCACGCCTTCCTTGCCGACCTTGTTCATGGCCTCGGCAATGATGTTGCCGATGGTGGAGTCGTTGTTGGCGGAGATGGTGCCAACCTGAGCGATCTCTTTCTGGTCACGGGTGGGCTTGGCGATCTTGGACAGCTCTTCGGTCAGGGCGATGACGGCCTTGTCGATGCCGCGCTTGACGGCCATGGGATTGCGACCGGCGGCGACCAGCTTCACACCTTCGGAGAAGATGGCCTGGGCCAGGATGGTCGCAGTGGTGGTGCCGTCACCGGCAACATCGGAGGTCTTGGAAGCGACTTCCTTCACCATCTGGGCGCCCATGTTCTCGAACTTGTCCTCGAGCTCGATCTCCTTGGCAACGGTCACGCCGTCCTTGGTGATGATCGGGGAACCGAAGGACTTTTCGATGACAACGTTGCGACCCTTGGGTCCGAGGGTCACTTTCACGGCATTGGCCAGCTTGTCGAGGCCGATTTTCAGCTTCTCGCGAGCCTTGGCGTCAAAAAGAATTTCTTTGGACATGGAATATGCTCCTTAAAAAAATGGGATTAACCTTCGATGATAGCCAGGATGTCGTCTTCACGCATGACGAGGTGCTCGATGCCTTCGATCTTGATCTCGGTACCGGCATACTTGTTGAAAAGCACCAGGTCACCGGCCTTAACGGCCATCTTGATGGTCTTTCCGGAGTCATCGGTCTTGCCAGGGCCCGCAGCCACGATCTGACCCTTCATGGGCTTTTCCTTGGCAGTGTCCGGGATGATGATGCCGCCGGAAGTGACATCTTCGCCTTCCAGGCGCTTGACCAGCACACGGTCGTTCAACGGTTTCAGTTTCATGGCTTATCCTCCGATAGCTGTAATTTTGTTTCTCGCTGTTAGCACTCGCCGGTGGTGAGTGCTAACTTTACGAGGTAGCCGCCCAAGGCCCGGATGTCAAATCGCATCCGGATCGTTCAGGCGGCGTGGCACTCTGATAAAACCGCAGCCCCGGTTGTCAACACCTCGTCCATAAATATTTCAGACTAATTCCAACAAAAGCAGCAACAACCCCCCTGCCATGGCAGCCGCCCCCTCCCCCGTGGCCCACCGACCCGCGCAGGAGACGCCCGGACCATGGCCTCTAGGCTTGAACCTCGAACAGTGGTAAGATACTGCTCAATGAATCCACACCGGCACGTACGCCACGCACGCCAAGCCCTGGAGCGACCATGCCCTCGGACATCGCAAAACTGAGAAAGTTCATCGCTCCCGAGGTCATCTACGGCCAGGGCTCTGCCTCCGTATCCGGGCAGTACGCGCACAATCTCGGACTTGCCCACTGCCTGGTGGTTACCGACCCCGGAGTCCTCGCGGCAGGATGGGCCGAGCTGGTGGTGAAAAGCCTGTCTGCCGAAGGCATCCGGACCACCGTGTTCAGCGCCGTCTCCCCCAACCCCAGGGACACCGAGGTCCGGGAAGGGGTCGAAGTCTTTCTGTCCAGCGGCTGTGACGGCATCGTGGCCGTGGGCGGAGGCAGCCCCATGGACTGCGCCAAGGGCATCGGCATCCAGGCCACCAACAACCGCGACATCCTGGAATTCGAAGGTGTGGACCAGGTGGAAATCCCGACCCCGCCGCTGATCTGCATCCCCACCACGGCCGGGTCCTCCGCCGATGTCTCGCAATTCGCCATCATCAACGACACCACCCGCAAGGTGAAGATCGCCATTATCAGCAAGTCCACAGTGCCCGATGCGGCCCTGGTGGACCCCTTGTGCACCACCACCATGGATGCGACGCTCACGGCGGCCACCGGCCTGGATGCCCTGACCCACGCCGTCGAGGCCTACGTCTCCAAGGTCAACTCCGACACCACCGACGTTTTCGCCCTGAACGCCATCCGCCTGGTGCGAGCCAACCTGCTGGCCGCCATCGCAGACCCCAGAGACATGGCCGCCCGGGACCGGATGATGCTGGCCTCGATGCACGCCGGCTTCGCCTTCTCCAACGCCATCCTCGGGGCGGTGCACGCCATGGCCCATGCCATGGGCGGTCTGCTGAACAGCCCCCACGGCGACTGCAACGCCACCTTGCTGCCCCATGTGGTGCGGGCCAATTTCGATGCCGCAGAGTTGCGCTACAGGACCATCGCCGGGGTCTTCGTGCACGGCTTGTCCACCGCCGAAGCCCAGGCCGCACCGGCCAACGAGATTCGCGACCGGCTGTTGGAAGAGCTCATGAGCTTCGGTCGCCAGGCGGGCATCAGCGGCGGTCTTTCCAGCATGGGCATGACCAAGGACGACATCCCCGGACTGGCCGGACTGGCACTCAAGGACGCCTGCATGCTCACCAACCCCAAGCCGCTGACCCAGGCGCAGATCGAAGCCATCTATGAGCAAGCCCTCTGATACCCTCCCAGATTCGGACGCCCCCCTGGCCGACGAGGCGCTGACCCGACTGATCGGCCTGGGCAATCGCTCCATCCGCAAGAGCTATTATCCCCAGCTCAAGGAGAAGATCTCCGAGCTGGAGACCTTCCAGTTTCTGGTGGACAGGGCAGCCGACGCCATTTTCCTGGTGCGCATGGACCCGCCGGGCATCGAATACGCCAACGATGCCGCGGCCAGACTCGTGGGGCTGGACAAACCCCAGTTGCTGAATGCCTCACCCGCCGAGGTCTTCGGCCCCCAGGTCGCGAAAGGCCTGGCCACAGCCCTGAAGGCAGGCTCCGACGAGATCATCCAGGCAGAGAAAGGAGCGACGGTCATGGAGATGAGCGTCACCAGTCACCTTGTCAACGACGCGCCCTTTGCCGTGGTCGTGGCCCGCGACATCACCGAACGCATCCAGGCCGAGCATAAACTGCACCACATGCAGCGGTTGTTGGAAGGCATCATCGAGTCCATGCCCTCGACCCTGATCGGTGTGGACATGGACGGCAACGTCACCCTCTGGAACCGCCAAGCCGAAAAGCTCACGGGCATCGATTCGTCCAAGGCCCTGGAACGCTCCCTGGCAACGGTCTTCCCCCGTCTGGGGAACCAGTTGGTCAATGTGCACCGCGCCGTGGCCGAACAGAACCCGCAGGTCCTGACCCGGGCGATGCATCACCGGGAGGGTCGTATTTTCTACGAGGACATCACGATCTTTCCCCTGCACGTCGGGGAGGGGGGGGGTGCCGTGATCCGCATCGACGACGTCACCCAGCGCGTCTACATGGAAGAGATCATGGTCCAATCCGAGAAGATGCTCTCCGTTGGCGGGCTGGCCGCAGGCATGGCCCACGAGATCAACAACCCCCTGGGGGGCATTCTGCAAGGTGCACAGAACATCAAGCGCCGCCTGTTCGAGGACATCCCCGCGAACATGGAGGCGGCCAGACGCCACGGCTGCAGCCTGGCCGCGCTGCGTGAGTACATGCTGGATCGCAACATCCCCAAGATGCTCGACGGAATCACCCAATCCGGTGAGCGGGCCGCACGCATCGTCTCCAACATGCTGGACTTCAGCCGCAAGAGCGAATCCCAGATGGCCCCCAACGACTTGAACGACATCCTGGAGCGCGCACTGGAACTGGCTTCCGGCGACTATAATCTTAAAAAGAAGTATGATTTCAGACAGATCAAGGTCATCCGCGACTACAGCGACGCCTTGCCTGCGGTGCGTTGCTCGGCCACAGAAATCGAACAGGTGATCCTGAATCTCTTGTCCAACGCGGCCCAGGCCTACTCCGGCATGGCGGATCCGCAAGGAGGCCGGACCATCATCCTGCGCACCTCGCTCCAGGGGGATGCCGCCGTGATCGAGGTCGAGGACAACGGCCCGGGCATGGACGAGCAGACCCGCAAGCAGGCCTTCGAGCCCTTCTTCACCACCAAAGAGCCGGGCCTGGGCACCGGACTGGGTCTGTCCGTGTCCTACTACATCATCACCCAGAACCACGGCGGCGAGTTCAGCGTGAATTCGACACCGGGCAAGGGCACACGCTTCGCCATCCGGCTGCCCGTCGGCTGAGACCACCACGCCCGCCCCACAGCCCTTGAGAACCTCGTCCCAATACCTTCAACGCAATGGTGATTGCCGCTCATTATCCTAAGATAGGGCTGGAATCGAACCAGCACCCCCGACCACAGACAAGAAACGAGAATGAGAGTCACCCTTCGAGCCCTGCAGCGGCTTGCCTTCCTGGCGCTGCCCCAAGGACGAGTTGGTGACCGAGATGATCAGCCCCTCCTTCACCGGGGTGGTTTACACCAGCGATCCCTGCCTATGAGGACAGGAACTACCGGTCGTGTATGCGGTGCAAGGTTGGGGACGCAACCAGGTGGACGGCAGCGCCTCGCCCGCGAGCCTGTCTCTGATCCGGGGGGATCATCCTGCCCGACGTGGTCTCGAAAAAATTCGTGCAGACCTTGTTCCAACTGCTCAAACTGAGTTGACAGGCCCCCCTCTCTTGCGAGACGCGAACCAGAGGGAACGCGGGGCACATGGGCGCTACTCAAGGCTGAAACGGATCGGGAGAATCACCCAGGTGGCCACCTGTTGCCCATCCTTTTTCGCCGCCTTGAAGCGCCACCTGCGCACGGCGCTGAGCGCACTCTGTTCGAACACGCCCGGGGGATCGGCAGCCACGACCTGCGGCTCGAGCACCCGTCCCTGCCCGTCCACCAAAAATCTCACGGACACGCTTCCGGTCACGCCCCGTTCACGGGCTCCCACCGGGTAGCGGGGCTCGATCTTGCGCAGGATCCTGGGCAGGACGTCCACCTGCCCGATCCCTCCCTGGAGTTCACCCCTGCCCAAGCCACCGCCGATCCCTGCGGGCAAGCCCAACGGATGGGCCTCGCCCTGCCCGGAGTCCGCATCCCACCCCCCCGGACTCGGCGTGGTGGCGGCAACCTCGCCGGTCGCCATCTGCCGCGACGTATCCTGAGGAGCAGCCTTCTCCTGCGTCTGATCCACCGCGGCCGCGATCTCCCGCCGGACCTCCGGGACAGGTGAATCCGGCACGGCTTTGACTGCAGAGGGTCGCTCGGGGTCCGGGGCAATCCTTGGTTTGACCATGAACGGCTTCGGGACCACCGCAACCGCCTCCCGGCGCGGCAGGGGAGACTCCACCCGTGTGACCGCCAGGGCAGTCCCTTGCGGGTGGCCGCTGCCCCCGGCATGCTCCAGGGTGACCAGGGCCACCTCGTAGGCCACAGGCCGCACCAGGGTCTGTGCCTTCAGATTTGGGCGCGCGGCGCACAGACAGACCAGCACCAGGGCAACGTGCAGCCCCAGGGACAAGGCCGGAGCCATCCTGGAAAGCACCACCCGGGAACGATTGTCGTGGCACAGAACTAAATCTTCACCCCACTTCATAGTCATTACGGTTACATGATAGACTGAATAGTTGTAAACTATTTTAATTCGTGTTACCCGACTTCCGCGTTACATCTAAACAAATCTAAGCATTTCAGTGGGGTTTACGATGAAAGCTTCTTGGCTGACCGCCCTGGCATTCGCTACTGCGGTCTTGTTCCTGACCACCGCCGCCCAGGCAGCCGACACGACGCCTGAGACCACACCTGACACCTCCCAAAGCGTCGAACTCGAGGAGTTGAAGGTCATCGCCACGCCCATTCTCCAGGGCAACAAAGTGGACCGCTACGGCGCGACCTCCTCGGTGGTCAGCGAGGAACAGATGGACAACCTGGGGGCCATGGACTTGAGCTCCGCCCTGAGGCGCACTCCGGGCGTGACCATCACCCGCTACAACCCCGTGGGGGCCTTTGGCGGCGGCGAGGGTGGAGCCATATTCATCCGTGGCATGGGCTCCAGCCGACCCGGCTCGGAGATCAAGACCTTCATCGACGGAGTCCCGGCCTACATGGGCTTGTGGAACCACCCGCTCATCGACTTGCTGCCCATCGACCCGGCCCAGTCCATCGAGGTCATCAAGGGGCCCCAGCCCAACCGCTTCGGAGACACCTTCTCGGCCATCAACATCATTCCCAAGCGCATGCAAGGCGAAGGCACAACCACCACCGTGGAGGCCGCCGCGGGCAGCTATGGCACCGTCAACCAGTCCCTGGAGCATGGGGGACGCATCGACGACTTCGACTACTACCTGGGCCAGGGCTTCCGCCGCTCCGACGGCCACCGGGCCAATGCCGACGGACGGCAGTTCAGCCTATTCGGCAACACCGGCCTGAAGCTCAACGACCACTGGGAAGCACGGATGTTCGCCCTGGGCGTGGACAACACCGCCGACGACCCGGGTCCGGACGACAACTCGGCCCAGAGTCAAGGCACCTACGAAACCCGCATGCGCCTGGCCGCCCTGACCTTCGCCAATGACTTCGCCAAGGCCAATGGCGAACTCAAGTTCTTCGCCAACGCAGGGGAAGGTTACTGGCGGAACCAAGCCGGCGCCGCTGACGACTGCCTCAACGACTTCTGGTTCTGGGGCTTCAAGGCCAGGGAACAGTTCAAGCTGAGCGAAGGCTTCGAGATCACCATGGGCCTGGACCAGCAATGGTGGGACGGCAACATCCGCAACACCACGGACGCCGGTGGCGAATCCTCGATTCTAATGCCCACGTTCTCGCTGACCATGCCCTATGTGGCCAGCAGCTACCTGATCGGCGAGGCCGAGGGTTGGCACATCACCCCCTCTGCCGGGGTGCGTCTGTACGAGCACAACCGTTTCGACAGCAAGGCCGCGCCCCACGCAGGCCTCGTCGCCGGGTACGGCAGCACGGAGCTTCACGCGTCCTACGCCAAGGGCATCTCCTATCCCGGGCAGGACGTCATCGCCATCTTCCCGGCCGCCCAATGGCAGGACATCGAACCCGAAGAGGTCGAACACACCGAGATCGGCATCAGTCACAAATTCGGGGATTTGGTGCAGGCCGACCTGACCTACTTCCACGACGACGGCAAGAACCGCTACGTCTTTTCCTTCCCCGGGCCGGTCTGGACCAACACCGAGAAATTCGACCTCGAAGGCTTCGAGGCCTCGATCACCGTGACCCCGACCGCGGACCTGTCCCTGTTTGCCGGGCTGACCCTCCAGGACGCCAACCCGAGCGACATGCCCTACGTCCCCGAGACCACGGTCAGCGCCGGGCTCAACTGGCGGTTCCTGGAGGACTTCAATCTCTCCCTGGATTGCGAATACGTCTCGGACATGTACGCCCTCAGCCAGATCAGAAGGGCCGGGGCCGCGAACACCGCAAAGGTGGACGAGCACTTCCTGGTCAACTCCCGGCTGGGTTGGACCTTCTACCTCGAGGACTGGGACGCCCAGGGCGAACTGTACGCCCTGGTGCAGAACCTGACCGACGAGGACTACGAGTACAAGCCCAACTACTCCATGCCGGGCATCAACGGCATGCTGGGCGTCAAGCTGACCTTCTGATGAACACCCCTAGGCGCGGCGCTGACCATGTGCGCCGCGCCCAGCAATCCAGGAGCCACATGTCCGCACTGCCACAACCCATCCCCGCCGCCCAGGACGCCAGCGTTCTCTATCGCCTGGTCCACGATGCCGAGTCCGGCTATAAACAGCTCCAGGCCCTGAGGGTAGCGCTCTCCAGCGGGCTGTTCGAACAACTCGAGCAGGGCCTGTCGGCAACGCAACTGGCGCAGAAGTTGGGCCTCGATCCGGGCCTGACCCTTGCCCTGTGCCGGGTCCTGGCCGAGATGGGCCTCCTGGAAAAGAAGGACTCGGAGTATCACAACACCGGGCTCGTCCAGACCTTCCTGCGGCGATCCTCGCCCCTGTACCAGGGCAGCGTTGTTTCCTGTGTCCAGGCCAGCCTCGCACCATGGGAGCAACTGGAGGAAATGCTGCACACAGGCCCCGCCAAGCACGAGGGCGGCAATGCCTTTGCCGGGGATTTCATCCACGCCCTGGCCGCCGAGACCCTGACAGGCGAGTTGCAAAAGACCACGGACATCCTCTGCGGGGTCCTGGAGTTCAGCCAGGTCCGCACCCTGCTGGATCTGGGCGGAGGGCATGGCCTCTATTCCCTGGCCCTGTGCCAACGCAACCCCAAGCTGCGGGCCACGATCTTCGATCTGCCCGGAATGGCCGAGGCCGCCACCCGGTATTCCGAACTGTTCGGCGACGGACGGCTGAGCTTTGCGACGGGCAACCAGTTCACGGACCCCATTGGCGAGGACTACGACGCCGTGCTCCTGTCGTATAACCCGGGCGGCAAGTCGCGCGCCCTGCTGGACAAGGTCCATGCAGCCTTGAAGCCCGGGGGCCTGTTCATCACCAAACACGCCTACTACGCCAAGGATGAGGGTTCCAAGAACCCCTTGCTGGACCTGGAATGGGCCATGACCGTCTTCCCCGGAGTGGACAAGGAGCCCCATATCTATCGTTTCAAGAACGACCTGGCCCACGAGGAAATCCTGCACTACCTGGCCGAAAACTATGACATCCTGCGTATTGCCGGAGTCCACGAGTTCGCCCTGGGCCGTCTGGGCAAGATGGGCGACCGTCTGGACTCGCAGCTGATCGTGGCCCGCAAGCGCCAATCCAGTCACGCCCTGGGGAAACAGTTATGATCATGCGCCTGATTTCCGGCTTACTGCTCTGCCTGGTGCTGGCCCTGCCCGCCCAGGCCCAGGAACACCCCCTGCGGCTGCTGGCCGGGACCACCCATCTGGCGGACATCCTGCGCGACCTCTGCCCCGAGGCCGAGATCCGGACCATGATCCCGGGCGGCGCCTGCCCCGGGCACTACGACCTGCGCCCAGGGGACCTGGTGCTCCTGCAACGGGCCGATGCCCTGTTCCTGCACCCCTGGCAACAGGACCTGGAGAACATGCGCACCCTGGTGCAGGCCACAGCCAACACCAAGCTGCGCGTGGAGATCGTGGACGAGCCGGGCAACCCCATGGTGCCCGCAGTCCAGGCCGGATACACCTTGGCCCTGGGCGACCAGCTGTCCAGCCTCACCCCGAACCGTGCGCCGGCTATCCGCAGCGCCGCTGCACGACGCATGGTGCGAATCCAGGCCTTGGACAAGCAGCTCAGGACCCAGTTCCAGGAGGCGGGAGCAGCACACCATCCCGTGGCCTGCGCCCGGATGCAGGAAGGGCTCATCCGCTGGGCCGGATTCCCCGTGGCCGCGGTCTTCGACCGCCCCGGCGACATGACCCCGGAGCAGCTGGCCCGGATCGTTGACCAGGGCAGAAGCGGCGGAGCCGTCCTGGTTGTCGACAACCTGCAAAGTGGCGACGGCGGTCAGGGGCTGGCCGAAGAGCTTGCCGCCCGGCGCGTGGTTCTCTCCAATTTCCCCGGCGGATTCCCGCAGACCGAGACCTGGGAAGACGCGCTGCGGATCAATGCTCAATTCCTGCTGGAGGCCCTGAACGGGCATCTGAGCAGCCCATGACCACAGACCCGCTTGGCAAAGAAACCATGGCAGAATCGGGGATTCAGCTTGAGGGCGAGGTCATCCGCCTGGACAACGTCAGCGCAGCCTACGGGCGGCACGTGGCCATGCGCGGGATCAACTTAAGCCTCAACTTCGGGGATTTTCTGGGGGTCATCGGCCCCAACGGCGCGGGCAAGACCACCATGCTCACTGTGCTCAACGGCCTGGGGCGCGTCGTGGGCGGCACGGTCACGGCCCTGGGGCAACGCGTGGACGCCCGCAGCGCGGGCCAACTGCGCAAGAGCATCGGCTATGTGGCCCAGCAACAGGACATCGACCCCCTGCTGCCCATCTCCGTGCGCGAATCCATCCTCTCGGGCTGCTACGGCATCGTGGGCCTGGTGCGTAAAGTGCCGCAGTCCTTCCGCGACAGGGCCGAAGAACTGATGGGACTTGTGGGGCTGGAACCGCTGGCCGACCGACCCCTGGGGCATCTGTCCGGCGGGGAGCGCCAACGCGTAGCCATTGCCAGAGCGCTGTTGCAACAGCCGCGCATCCTGCTGCTGGACGAGCCCACGGCCTCCCTGGACTGGCAGGCCCAGCGCGAGATCCTGGGGCTGGTGCAGGAGTTGCACCTCAGGTTCTCCCTGACCAGCCTGATCGTGACCCACGACCTGAACACCCTGCCCGAGGTCTGCAACCGCATCGCCTGCATGAAGAACGGCCAGCTGCTCTGGGAAGGCCCCTCGGAACAAGCCGTGGACGAGGCCCGTCTCTCCGGACTCTATGGCACGGACATCCACATCGCCGAAATCAATGGCCGACGGCATATCTGCTATTAGGGGGAATCACATGGACTTTTCGATCCTGCACTACGGCTTCATGCAAAAGGCCTTTCTGGCGGGGCTGTTGGGCGGGGTCTCCTGCGCCGTGGCCGGGGTGCTGGTGGTCACCTTACGCATCACGGCCATCGGCACGTGCATGGCCCACGCCGCCCTGGCCGGGGCCCTGCTGGGCATGCTGTTGGGCACGGATGGCCTGGCCATGGCCTTTGTCTTCAGCCTGGGGGTGGCGGGGCTCATCGGCCCCCTCTCGGACCGGGCCGACTTTGCCCCGGAGACCGTGGTGGGCATCGTGTTCTCGGCCATGCTCGGACTGGCCTTCCTGTTCATCGGGCTGATGCCCGGCCCCAAGTCCCAGGCCATGAACCTGTTCTGGGGCAGCATCCTGACCGTTAGAGCGCTGGACCTGTGGGTCATGGGCGTCGTGACCATCGCCTTGCTGGCGGGGCTGGGCCTGTTCTTCAAGGAGGTCCGGGCCGTGCTCTGCCATCGCAGCGTGGCCCTGGCCACCGGGGTCCCGGCCACGGCGATCTACTACGCCATGCTTTTTGCCACCGGGGCCACGGTCACGGCGGCCTTGCGCAGCATCGGTGGGCTGCTGATCTTCAGCCTGATCATCAACCCCGCCGCAGCTGCCTACCAGCTGTCCTACGACTTGAAACGCATCTTCATCCTGGCGGGGGTCTTCGGTGTTTTTTCGTGCTGGGGAGGTCTGCTGGCATCCTACTACTTCGACATCCCCTCGGGCGCGGTCATCGTGATCCTCTCCACGGCCCTGTTCGTGGTCTGCACCTTGTTCTCGCCCAAGAAAAAAGGCCTGACCCGCCGCCAGAAATTCTCGCTTAGCTTTTCCCAGGGCGCCCAGATGGTCGCCCCCATCACACCGGAGAAACCCCATGTACGCTGACAAAACGAGATTTTTCGATGCCCAGGCCCAGGCCCCCTGGGCCGCCGCCGACTACGGCCAGGACGAGGCCCCCAAGCTGGAACGCTTGTTTGCACACACCGACCCCCTTGCCGGGTGCACGGTGCTTGAACCCGGCTGCGGTACAGGCCGCCTCACCGCCGAACTCGCCCGTAAGGTGGGCCCCAAAGGCCATGTCCTGGGTATGGACATCAGCCCCGAAATGATCAGGGTAGCCCAGCAGCGCATCGCCGTTTTTCCCAACGCCACGGTGCGGGTCGGCACCCTGGAGCACCTCCCCCTGGAGCAAAACAGCACCGATATCGCCCTCTGCCATCAGGTCCTGCCGCACTTCGAGGACATACCCGCGGCCTTGGGGCGCATGGCCCTGGCCCTGCGGCCCGGCGGGCAGCTCGTCATCCATCACTTCATCAATTCCCAGACCATCAACGACCACCACCGCAAGGCGGGCACCGCCGTAGAACATGACCTGATGCCTGCCCCCGAGGCGATGCGGTCCCTGCTGCACGGGGCGGGATTCAAGATTCAGGCCCTGCTGGACGACGAGTTGGGCTACCTGCTCACCGCCCGCCTGGACAAAGGCTAAGCCGCCCCGCAACGACAACGGCCAGAGCACCCCGAAGCAAAACGCCACAGGCCCGCCCCCTGCGGGGCGGGCCTGTGCACCGCACCTGCCGCCCTGCGGGCAGCAAACGGTCATGAGCTCTGGGCGCGACGTTCAGGGCGCGAGGGCGACCTCAAATTTCTTCTGATACTCGACGGGGTTGTAGGATTCCTTGGCCTTGCGCAGGCCAGGGTCGCCCAGGTCCTGCTCGCGGTTCACCAACTCGTAAGCCCCGGCCTCGCCTTCCAGGAACATCTGGTTGATGGCCTGGTAGATGCCCTTGTACTGGGTCATGCCCTTCTCGAAGTGAATGACCAGGGTCTGATCGCAGAGGTGTTCGCCCACGGTGTAGGCGGCCTTGGAACCGTCCACCTCAAGGACCCCGCCAAACACGCCGCGCAGGTCGTCCCAGCTTTGCAGCACACGGCTAATGGCCTTATTCTCGGCCGCGAGCACGGAGCGGGATTCGGCATCGCGCCAGTTCAACCAGTCCATCTGCATATCTAGCACGTCTTCCACGCAGTCGCGGGTCATGGAGTGATAGTGGTAGGCGTAGGTCTTCTTGAACTGGTTCAGGAGGTTCTTCTTCTTATGGAAGCGGTTGCCCGCCAGGGAGGTCAGTTCCGGCACGGAATACACATAGTCCCAGTGCTGGCGGGCCTCGGTCAGGGTCAACCGGCCCTCGAAACAATCCTGCCAGATCAGGGCCAGCTTCTCGGGCACGCGAGTGAAGGGACCGCACAGGGGCAGGGTCGGGCACTGCTCCCAGGGCATGTCGTTCCACGGACCCACGGGCGCCCAGTAGACCACCTCGGGCTTGGTCTGCCTGAGCCAGACATGGGACTCACCGAAATACCACTCCAATCCGTAATGTTCGGCCCAGCCCCAGATATTGATGAAGCTATAGTCCGAGACCTTCTGCGGACAGAGGGCGAAACGTTTGAGATAATCGTCCTGCCCGTCCAGGGAGACGGGCTTGAAATCAGCGCCTGAGCAGATAGTCATCGCATCCTCATTTTCTGAGATTCACACCAACGGGCGCGACCCCCACCAGCGGAACCGGAGCCTTGCCCCGCTTCTGCATCATGCCGAACCGCGACCAGTCCTTGAATTGATAAACCCACAGCAACAACGACGCCTGCACGGCCTGCGAGCAGAGCATGGCGATCCAGATGCCCGTGGCCTCGGCCATGACCACGTGCCCCAGGTACCAGGCCAGGGGCAGGCGCACGCACCACACCGTCACGCCGAAGACCGCGGTGTTGTACAGGGTGGCCCCGGCCCCGTTCAGGGCGCCGCCGATGATCATGCTGGTCAGGGTGAAGGGCATGGCCAACAGGTTGTAGAACAGATAGCCCTCGATCTGGATCCGCACCCCGGCCTCGGTGGACAGCAGGGCGGCGATGGGTCCCATGAACTGCCAGAGCACCAGGGTCAACAGCCCGATGCTGAGCTCGCCGAAACCCCAGATCATGTAGCCGAAGCGCTTGGCCATGGCCTGCTCCCCGGCCCCGAGATAGTTGCCCACCAGCACCGCGGCCGTCATGTTGAAGGCGAATCCCGCCAGGAACAGGATGGACTCGATGCGCAGTCCGGCGGTCATGCCCGCCAGGGCGTCGACACTGTTCAAGGGCAGGCTGGCGGCAATGGCGAACAACGCCAGATAGCCGGTCTGCCACAGGATCTGCATCAGCCCCGAAGGCCAGGCCACCTTGAACAGGTAGGGCAGGGCCTTGCGAATCCAGCGCAGGGGCGGGAAGGTCCCACGCCTGAGCAGGCCCTTGCGCCAAAGCACGATCAGGTTGACCAGCGCCCCGGCGCTCACGGACCAGAACGTGGCCCAGGCCAGCCCCTGGTGCTCCATGCGCGGCAGGCCCCACAGCCCCAGGCCCAGGCCGAAGTCCGCCAGGGCGTTGACCACGGTGATGACCAGCATGGTCAGCGTGGGGATCATCACCTCCTTGCGCGCGCGAAACACCGCGTTGGTGATCAGCAGCAGATAGTAGGAGGGCAACAGCAAGGCATAGATGTCCAAAAACTCGGTGGTCACGCCCCGGATCTCCGGGGGCACGCGCAACACGGACAGCAAGAGGTCCTTGGCCGCCACGCCGCCCACCAGGAAGATCAATCCGAGCAGCGCCGCGATTTCCAAACACAGGCCCACGTAGCGCCGGGCGCGGACCCTGCGCCCGGCCCCCAGGGACTGGCTAATGGCCGCCACCGAGCCGTTGGCCACGGAAATGGCGATGATCAGCAGAAAGAACAGGCAGGAGGTGATCAGCCCCAAGGCTGCCTGGACCTCGCGGTTCAGCAGCCCCGCCACATAGACGTCCGCAAACCCGATCCAGAAATGGAAGAACATCATCAGCGTCTGGGGCCAGGCCAGTCGCCAGATGGTGCGGTAGGGGCGGGATGTCTCTTCAGAGGTCATGGCTGCTCACTGTGGGAAGTCTCTTGGATTGGAAGCATCTGAGGGTAAGGCCGCTCCCCCCCCTGGTCAACCCCGACCAAGACTTACACTGACTCGTACCCCCAGAAATCCTGAGGGGGGGCAATACCAGTGGGACACGCGACAGCGGACTGGCCGGGAGCCACCCCGCCCCTTTCCCCAGCGACTCAATCCGGGTACAATCGGCGCATGCACTTCGGACTGCGCATCGCCCTATCGTCGCTGAGGACGCACAAACTGCGGACGGCCCTGGCCATGCTGGGCGTATTTCTCGGTGCCCTGGCACTGACCGGCGTGCAGCACGTGTCCATGGCCATGGAACGCAAGGCCGAAATCGAGACCGAAAAGCTGGGGCCAAACCTATTCATGGCCCGCGCCGGGGGCATCCGCTTCCGGCGTAGCGGGGGCGTGCGCAGCACATCAAACCCCACCACGTTCAAGATTCTCGACGCCGAGGCCCTGCTCCAGGGCCTGCCCGGAGCCCTGGAAGGCACACCCTTTGTTCAGCAGAGCATGCAGGTTCGCGCCGGGGGCACAAAGATCCCCAGCCTGCTCATGGCCACGCACCCCGAGTACCAGACCATCCGCAGCGTCCATCCCCAGGTCGGACGGTTCTTCAGCAGGCATGAAGTCGACACCAGAGCCATGGTCTGCGTCTTAGGCGAAAAGATCGCCACGCGCCTGTTCGGCGGGGTGGACCAAGCCCTTGGGCAGGAGGTCCTGTTCTACCGGGCCCGGGTCAAGGTCATCGGCGTCATGGAGCCCAAGGGGGCGGACATCGTGGGCACGGACCAGGACGAGCTGATCTACCTGCCCCTGTCCACCTACATGCGGCGCATGTCCAACAAGGACTACATCAGCGGGGCCTATCTCCGCCTGGCCCCGGGCACGAACCTGGAGGCAGCCAAGGAGGCCGCCACGGCCATCCTGCGCCACAGGCACTCCATCCTGCCAGGGGCCGAAGATGATTTCTCGGTGCTCACGGCCAGGGACACCATCCGCCTGCAGACCCAGGCCCTGGAACTGGTGGGCACCCTGGGCCTGATCAGTTCCTCGGTCTCCTTCGCGGTAGGAGGTCTGGGCATCTTGTCGATCATGATCCTCTTGGTGCGCGCCCGCAGGCTGGAGATCGGCGTGCGCCGGGCCGTGGGCGCAAGGCGCGCCGACATCATCACCCAGTTCCTGTTCGAGGCCGGACTGCTCTCCGGCGTGGGCGGAACCCTGGGGGTGGTCTGTTCCATGGGGCTGGTCCTGCTGGTCCACCTGCTGGGGGACTTCCCCTTCGTGGTCAGCCCGCTGCTCCTGGCCTCGGTCCTGGCCGGGTCCTTCCTCCTCGGACTGGCCGCGGGCGTGTATCCGGCCTGGCAGGCCTCGCGCTTCGAGGTACTGGACATCCTGCGCAGCTGACAACCGGCCTCCCTCCCTCTCCCTCCTCTTTACATCTTTTCACTGTATTTCACCCTATGGCCGTAGCTTATCCGGCCATAGCAGGGATTAATGAAATGACGCTTGACAAAATAAAAACATACGTTTTAATCATTTCTTCGAAACGAATGATTCAATCAATTGTTCATACCCTAGAGGCAACCCATGACTGTTGACCAGACCACACTGAGCACCAAAGAGCGGCTGTTCAAGGCCGCCATCCACGTCTTTGCCGAAAAGGGCTTCGAGGCAGCCACCGTGCGCGAGATCTGCACCCGCGCCAAGGCCAATGTCGCCGCCATCAATTATCATTATGGGGACAAGGAAAAGCTCTATGCCCAGGTGGTGCACGAGATTTTCCAGGTCACCCGCGAAGCCCGGACCCCTTACCTGGGGGCCGACGCCCCGCCCCATGACCGGCTCAAGGCCTTCATCAGGGCCACCTTCGAGGAAGTCCTGCCCAGCGCCTATCCCGACAAGGACCCCGAGGAATGCATGGCTCTGGGCACCATCTTCATGCTGGAGGTGGCCCGGCCCACCGGGGTCCTGGACAGCATCGTCAAGAACCACATCGGCCCGGACAGCGAGGAATTGTACTCCATCCTAGTGGCCATCCTGGGCTACGACACCCCCCCCAGAATCATCGAGATGTGTCTGGCCAGCGTGATCAGCCAGCCCCTGCACTATTACTATTCCCAGTCCATCATCCAACGTCTGGCACCGGACAAGGGGGCGTTCCTGCTGGACCCAAACTTCATCACCTTCGCCACGGAGCACGTCTTCCAGTTCTGCGTGGGAGGTTTGGAGCATTTCAAGAACTCCTTTGGGGGGAACTAACAGCCATGTTCACAGTTCGCAGCCGTATCGCCTCGCTGGCGATCCTCTTTCTGATTCTCGCAGCAGGCGTTGCCCCGGCGGCCGAGGTCACGGCCCAGGCCTCCTCGCGCGAGGTCATGCTGACCGGCTTCACCCGCGCCAGGGCCACCTTGGACCTGATGGCCGAAGAGGCGGGGCGGATCATCTCCGTCAAGACGAAGATCGGCGAGACCATCGCCAAGGATGGACTCTTTGCCCGCATCGACGACACCTTCATCCAGCTGGATCTGGACAGCAACCGCGTCCAGCAGGCCCAGCTGCGCTCACGCATCGCCTTCAACGAGCAGGAAACCGTTCGCTACCGCCAGTTGGTCGCCAAGAACACGGCCCCGCAAGCGTCCCTCGACGCCCTGGAGCAGACCCTGACCGCCAGCCGCTTTGAGCTGGAGGCCTTGGTGGTTCAGGAAAAGGTCCTTGAGGAACGCCTGGCGCGCACCCGCATCAGCGCCCCCACAGGGTGGAGAGTCACGGCCCGCGACGTGGAACCTGGGCAGTGGGTGGGTTCTGGACAGTTGATTGGCCGGGCCGGGGACTTCACGACCCTGCTGGTGCCTTTTGCCCTGGCCCCGGAAGAGTACGCAACCCTGCGCCGCATGGGGGACACCCTGAGTCTGACCATGCCCGAACTGGGCCTGACGGTCCCGGCCCGGGTGGAGCGCGTGAACCCCGGCTTCGATGCCGAAACCCGCAAGATCGCCGTGGACCTGGCCGTGGACACCGGCCTGCCCGAGATGCGCGGCGGGCTCAGGGCAATCCTTTCCCTGGAGATGCCCGAGGCCACCGGCGCCGTACTCCTGCCGCGTACGGCCATTGATGAACGCTACGAGGACCACTGGGTGACCCGCGCGAGCGGCGAGCGCATCCGGGTCATGATTCTGGGCAACCACGGCGGTCCGGACGGTTCGCTGCTGCGCATCAGCGGCGAAGGCATCCGCCCCGGCGACCGCTTCCTGCTGCCGGGCAAGGAGTAGCCAATGCGCCCCGTGATTCGTTTCACCCTGGCCCAAAAGGTCTTCTTCAACCTGATCTTCGTGCTGCTCATGGTGGCGGGCGCGTTCTCCGTGATGCAACTGCCCGTGGAACGCTATCCCTTGGTGAACTTCGGCAAGGTCTTCATCCACACGACCTATCCCGGCGCCTCCAGCACGGATGTCGAGGCCCTGGTCACCCGCAAGCTCGAAGACGCCCTTGAGGACTTGCAGGACGTCGAGTTCATCGAATCCAGATCCTCCCATGAGACCTCGGGGCTGGTGATCAAGTTCCTGGACGACACCGACTACGATGGACTCTACGACGAGCTCCGGTTCAAGATTCTGTCCAGGCTGGATGAACTGCCCGACGAGGCGGACCCGCCGCGGTTCACCCTGATCACCACCTCGGACTGGCTGCCCGTAGTCTCCATCAACCTCATGGGCCAGCGCTCCAACCGCGCCCTGACCCTGATGGCCAAGGAAATGAAGGTCCCGCTCTCGCAGATTGCGGGGGTGCAGGAGGTGAAGCTGGAGGGCGAATACAAGCGCGAGTTTCATGTCTACCTCGACCCGGCCCGCCTGACGGCTCTGGGCGTGACCTTCAACGAGGTCGCCAGCGCCCTGCAAAGCGCCAACCAGTCCATCCCTGCCGGTGACTACAACAACGAATCCGGTGACTTCGTCGTGCGCGTTGATGAGAAGTTCCGGACCCGCGACCAGGTCATGGGCACGCTGGTCCGCACCGACCTGGATGGGTCGTTCGTCACCGTGGCCGACGTAGCCTCAAGGGCTGAAAGGGGCTACCGCGACCCGTCGGTCATCGCCTCGATCAACGGCCAGGACTGCGTGACCCTGAAGATCCTCAAGTCCGAGGCGGGCAACGCCCTGGACATCAAGGAACGGGTGGACGCCATTCTGGCCGATTTCGCCCCGGCCCTGGATAAGGAAGGGGTTCAACTCGTAATCACCCAGGACTCCACCTCCTACATCAACGACTCCATGGACACCCTGGGCTGGAACCTGCTGGTGGGCATCGTGCTGGTCTGCGGCATCATCTGGTACTTCATGGGCCCGCGCAACGCGGCCCTGACCACCGTAGGCATCCCCTTTTCCTTCCTGGTGACCATGATTCTGATGTGGGTCACTGACAACTCCCTGAACGAGATCACCCTTTTCGCCTTCGTCCTGGTCTCGGGCATCATCGTGGATGACGCCATCGTGGTGGTGGAGAACATCTACCGCCACGTCCAGCAGGGCGCTCCTCTCCGAGAGGCCATCGTCAATGGCGCTTCAGAGGTCATGATCCCAGTGATCTCGGCCACCATGACCACTGTGGCAGCCTTTCTGCCCATGCTAATCATGACTGGCCCCACGGGCGAGTTCTTCGCCCTGATCCCCAAGGCCGTGGCCTTCGCCATCGTGGCCTCGCTCTTCGAGTGTCTGTTCATCCTGCCCCTGCACTACTTCGACTGGGGGCCGCGCCCCAAGGAGAACGCCACCCAGGAATCCCTGCTTGAGGAGGACAACGCCCTGCTGCGCGTGCTCAGGCGCTGGACCGACAGGTTGGTGGCCCTGACCATGCGCTGGCGCATCTCCAGCCTGTTGCTGGTGTTGACGACCTTCATCACCGCCATCGTCATCATGGGCGTCTCCCTGAGCGGGACGATCCCGTTGATCAAGATCAAATTCTACCCGGACGACTACAACCTCTATTACGCCTTCATTGAAGGCCCGGCCTCCACCAACATCGAGGCCACCTCGGCCAAGGCCAAGGAGATCTCCGAGTGGATCATGAAGGACGGCCCCGGCCAGGCACGCTCCGCCGCCGGATTCGCCGGCTTCACCATCGACGAGGACTATCAGCAGGTCTGGGGCTCCAACTACGGCACGGTCATGGTCACCCTGCCCGAAAAGGCAAAGCGCGACTTCGACGACCCCCTGGCCTACCTGGAGATCATGCGCGAGCGGCTGATTCAGACCTTTGCCAAGGATGGGGTACGCATCACCGTGCGCGCCGAAAAGGACGGACCGCCCACGGGCAAGGACGTCAACGTGCGCGTGGTGGGCAACAACGAAGAATCCATCCAGGGACTGTCTGCGGCCATCATGCAACTGTTGCGCACGGACCCGGAACTGGCCCCTCACCTGACCCAGTTGGACGACGGTTTGGGCCAATCCCAGCGCGTGTTCCGGTTGGCCGTGGACCACAAGCGGGCCCATGAGTTCGGGTTGGCCTCCGGCGATGTGGCGCTGATGGCTGCGTCGGTGCTCGATGGCCGATACCTGGGCAAGTTCCGCCTCGCGGACGAGGAAGTCGATCTGAAACTGCGCATCGCGCCCAAGAGCCTCGCCACACCGGAAGACGCTCTGCGCATCCCCGTGCTTGAGCATCCCTCGGGCCCGGTACGCCTGGGCGACATCACCGTGCCCTCGGCCTACAACGAACCCGGGGAACTGAAACGCTACAAGGGCCAACGCAGCCAGACCATCACCGCCAACATCAAGCTCGGTGCCCAGATCTCGTCGGCCGTGATCGTCAACCGCGTGACTCAGTTCTACGACGGATTGCGCACCAGTTTCCCGGGGGCGACCCTGGCCTTTGGCGGCGGGCACGAAGACACCAAACGCTCGTACATCTCCCTGACCTACGCCTTCGGCGTGGCCGTGCTGATCATCTACCTGATCCTGGCCACGCAGTTCAAATCCTACCTGCAGCCCCTGATCATCCTCTCGGCCGTGGTCTTCTCGCTGATCGGCGTGGTCTATGGCAAACTGTTCACCCAGTCGTTGTTCACCATCAACAGCTTCATTGCCGTGGTGGGCGTGACCGGCGTGGTGGTCAACGATTCCCTGGTGCTCATCGACTTCATCAACAAGGGCTACCAAAGCGGCCTGACCCGACGTCAGGCCATCGAGCATGGCATCCGCGTCCGGCTGCGGCCCATCCTGCTGACCACACTGACCACCACCCTGGGGTTGTTGCCCATGGCGCTGGGCTTCCCCAGCTATTCCCTGGTCTGGGGCACCATGGCCTCGACCTTTGTCACGGGACTGGCCACAGCCACCTTCCTGACCCTGTTCATCGTGCCCGTGGAATGGGATCTGCTGATGGGCCTGCAGGAACGCCTGGCCCGCAGGAAAAAGGCCCGGCACAAGTCCGGTCAGGCCGATCCGCAGTCGATCTGAATCCTCGCCCAAGACACCGCCAGGGCTTTCGTCCGAGACAGGACACGAGCAGCTTGGAAACCACCGAGGGGGGTGGGCCGGAATTCCGGCCCGCCCCCCTCAGCCAGCTGACGGACTGCAAAAAACAGTTAATCACTAAATATGACTACATTAACGAAATAGCGGCACCCAGAAATCTAGGGGCGATCCATACGCCGTTGCAGGAGCAGCATATCCGCCAGGGTCAACATGACCATGGCCTTGAGCACGGGGTTGATCCGCGGGATGGCTGCAATGTCGTGCCGGCCTGCGACGCGCAAGACCGTCTCGACGCCTTGGGCCGTGCGGGTGGTCTGTTCCACGGCGATGGACGGGATGGGTTTGACTGCGGCGCGGACCACGATGTCCTGGCCGCTGGAGATGCCACCCAGAATGCCGCCTGCAGAGTTGGAGCCAAAACCGTCGGCCAGGATGGGGTCGTTGTTCAGGCTGCCTTGGGACCGTGCCGCCGCAAGGCCTGAGCCAATCTCCACGGCCTTGACCGCGCCCACGCCCATCAGGGCATAGGCCAGCCGGGCATCCAGCTTGTCAAACACGGGCTCGCCCAACCCAGCGGGAACGCCGCGGGCGATGACCTCGACGATGCCCCCCAAAGAATCGCCCTGGCCCTTGACCTCCATGATCCGCTCCTCCCAGAGGGCGACAACCTCGTCCTGGGGGGCGAAGAACGGGCGTTCCTGGGCGCCCCAGGGGTCCTGGGCCTGGGCGCGGATACCGCCCAGTTCCAGGGTATAGGCAGCCACCTCGATGCCCACAGAGGCCAGCAACGCACAGGCCACGGCCCCGCCCGCCACGCGGGACACGGTCTCGCGCCCGGAGGACCGCCCGCCGCCGCGATAATCGCGCCTGCCGTACTTGGCGTCGTAGGTCAGGTCCGCATGGCCAGGGCGGTAGACGTCCTTGATCATGGAATAGTCGCGTGAGCGCTGGTCCTCGTTGCGTATCAGGAAACCGATGGAGGTCCCGGTGGTCCGGCCCTCGAACACACCGGACAGAATCTCCACCCGGTCGCTTTCCTTGCGGGCGGTGGAAGCCAGCCCCTGGCCGGGCTTGCGCCTGTCCAGCTCGCGCTGGAGGAGCCCTTCGTCCAGAATGATGCCCGCCGGGCAGCCGTCCACCACACCCCCCAATCCGGGGCCGTGGGATTCGCCAAAGGTGGTCAGCTTAAAGATGGTCCCCAACGTGTTTCCGCTCATGATGTTCCTCCAGATCACCCCTCCCTACCAAAATCGATTGTTGCAGGCTAGGGTGCAACCCCCGCTAAAACCGCAAGACCTGCGCCCCACACCCCTGCCCTTGGCGGGCCCAGGGCCACTGCTTGCCCTTGCGCGCCCATACTGATAGAGGGAACGCGGCGACGCGCGCGGCCCATCTTGCTTCTTATCTCTCCCGCGTGCCGCACACCTTCTTTTTTCGGAGATCACCCCATGGCACTGAGTATAGGAATCGTCGGACTGCCCAACGTCGGCAAGTCCACCCTGTTCAACGCGCTGACCAAGGCCCAGAACGCCGAGAGCGCCAACTACCCCTTCTGCACCATCGAGCCCAACAAGGCCGTGGTGCCCGTACCCGACGAACGCTTGGCCAAGCTGACCGAGCTGGTCAAACCCCAGCGCGTGCTGCACTCCACCGTGGACTTCGTGGACATTGCCGGGTTGGTCAAGGGAGCGAGCAAGGGCGAGGGCCTGGGCAACAAGTTCCTGGCCAACATCCGCGAATCCAGCGCCATCCTGCACGTGGTGCGCTGCTTCGAGGACGACGACGTGGTGCACGTTGACGGCAGCGTCGACCCGGTACGCGACATCGAAGTCATTGAGGCCGAGCTGATCATGGCCGATGCCCAGGGTCTGGAGACCCGCGTGGATCGCCTGTCCAAGCAGATCAAGGGCGACAAGACCCTGGGACCCAAGCTGGAAGTAGGCAGAAAGCTGCTGGAGCACCTGAACGCCCTGAAGCCGGCGTCCAGCTTCCCCGAGCGCGAGACCCCCGCAGCCCGCGAACTGATCAAGGAGATGGCCCTGCTCTCCGCCAAGAACGTCATCTACTGCTGCAACGTCAATGAGGACGGCCTCACCGAGGACAACGCCGCCGTGATCGCGGTGCGCCAGTTGGCCGCGCAGCGCGGGGCCGAGGTCCTGAAGATCAACGCCAAGATGGAAGAGGAGTTCGTGGGTCTGGACGACAGCGAGATCGGGGAATTCCTGGAGAGTTACGGCGTCACCGAATGCGGCCTGACCAAGATCATCCGCCAGGCCTTCCACACCTTGGGCCTGGCCAGCTATTTCACGGCCGGGGTCAAGGAGGTCCGAGCCTGGACCATTCACCAGGGGAACACCGCCCCCCAGGCCGCCGGGGTCATCCACACGGATTTCGAGCGCGGTTTCATCCGCGCCGAGGTCATCGCCTACAACGACTACGTGACCTACGGCACCGAGGCGGCCTGCCGCGCCAAGGGCGTGCTGCGCGTGGAAGGCAAGGAGTACATCGTGAAAGACGGCGATGTGATGCATTTCCTCTTCAACGTCTAGCGGCGAAGCGCTCAGCAGCCCCGATGGCTGCGTTGCCGCAAAGCGAACAAGCCCTCACGTATATCTCGATACGCATCGGCCTTGTTCGCTTTTTGAGCCTTGCCCTCGCAGCCCCTGAACGCTTCGCCATAGATCTTAGGAAGGGCACGAGCCTCCCGACAAGAGCCACCCCCTTCTTCCCTTGAAGCGGTCCAAAAGCACAGGACGCTGCTCGCAAGAGCTCCTCTTCCCGCAGGCTGTTCAAAAACCGCGAGAGCAAGGCGCGAGACAAGGGAGGGCCCGACGTGTACTAAAGGTACGCGAGGGGTCGGCCTTGACGATGCAACGCCGCCTATCGCGGGAATTTCAACAGCTGGGAACCAATATGCTTGAGAATCTGACCATCGTCCTCTTCCATCCCAAAATGCCCGAAAACGTGGGCAGCGCCGCGCGCGCCTGCGCCAACATGGGCTGCGACAACCTGATCGTCATCACCCCACGCAACTGGGACCTGGACAAGGCCGGCTCTTTGGCCACCCCCAAAGGAGCCGCCATCCTGCGCCAGATGCGCTTCGCAGACGATCTGCCCTCGGCGCTGAGCGGTTTTACCCACGTCTACGGCACCACGGCCCGCATCGGAGGCTGGCGCAAGGGACTGCTGTCCCCGGCCAAGGCCGCCGCGAAGATCAACGAGCAGCGCATCCAGGGCAATATCGCCATCGTCTTCGGACCCGAGGACCGCGGCCTGACCAATGCCGAGACCGAGATCTGCAACGACCTGATCACCATCCCCACCGTGCCCGAGGCCAGCTCACTGAACCTGGCCCAGGCCGTGCTGGTCGTGCTCTACGAGTGCTTCTCCCGGTCCATAGAGGGCCACACCGCCAGCACACCACCCAGCAACGCCAACCTGACGACCCACGCGGAACAGGAACTGCTGGTTGCCAACCTGCAGGAGACCCTGCTGGCCATCGACTTTCTGAAGCCGGACAATCCGGACTACAGGATTCTGCCTCTGCGCCATTTCCTGACGCGTACGCCCCTGGACCGCCCGGCGTTCACCATGCTCATGGGGATCTGCCGCCAGGTCAAATGGATCGCGGGCAAGGCCAGGGGCCAGGGAACAGCCCCGGTAGCCGGCGACCGCCACGACCTCTAAAAGCAACAGGCCGCCCGGAGAACTCCGGGCGGCCTGTTGCTTTGCAAAGCCGAATACTCCACATGTGGTAAAACAGATCAATGGCAGGTCCCCTGGACCAAAAAAAAGGCCCCCGGGGGGATCCGGCGGCCTTTTGATAATCTCCGTCGTGTGGCCTACAGGCTGTCTTTGAGACCATTGGCTACGGAGAATTTCACAACTTTACGGGCAGGAATCTTGATGGCCTTGCCCGTCTGGGGATTGCGGCCAGTGCGGGCAGCACGTTCGCTGACGCTGAAGGAGCCTACACCGGGCAGGCGCAGACGGTCACCGGCATTCAGCTTGGCGGCGATGACCGCGCAGAATTTGTCAAAGGCCTTTTCGGCCGCTGCCTTGGTAGGAAAAACTTCGGGTAGTTCGTCCTTCAGGGTCTCGATGAAATGAGCTTTGGTGAACATCAAACATCCTCCTCAAGTGTGGACTAATTATCTGGATTCCCGGGCGATCACACCACCCGCCGAAAAACAATGAGTGATTCGCACTCGCTTCGCAAACCCTATGCTGGTCGCAAGAATTCTTGTCAAACCCCATCCTGTATGGTTTCCAGCTTATTCACAGCTTTGTGCAAGCCGATCAGGCCGCGGAGCCCAGCCCTACGCCTGGTCCCTGCGGCCCGGTAAAACCGCTCAGAATTGTTACCGATACTGTTTTCACTATATTTTTCAGCTTGCTACACGTGCCATCCCAATCCATGGCCCTGTAAAACCTCTCCCAGCCAGCACCAGTACACAGAAAAACAGCCTGACATATCAGTCAACATGTGGATAAAAAAAAGATTGCAGTTTTATATCCACATGTTGACAAGTCACCTGGGTGTCACGACAGGCCGTGTTTGCTGGGCAAGGGGGTCCAGAGACCGGAGCACCCCGGCCCGCGATGCGGGCCGGGGTGCTCCGGTATAGGATATCTCTATCCTTTGTCTTAAAAAACTTCAGCTTCGAACCAGAACAACACGGACTGGGGGTCACGCCAGGCCGTGGGGGGAAGCCCGGCCTTGCGGCAGGTCTGGGCAAGGAATTGCTCCCGGTCCCATTGCCACTCCACCGGAACCTGCGGCAACAGCAGGCCGGAATGCCCTCCATGCCGGATCAACAAACCGTGGCGACCGATCTCCACCAGTGCCGGATCGGAGCAGCGTGTGAGCGGCGAGAGAATAGAGATTTCCAACTCCAGACGCTCGAATTCGTCCTCGCCCAGGGGCGAGAAGCGCGGGTCCTGAAAAGCCGCAGCCTGGGCCATGTCCGCAATGGTCTCCCAGAGGGGGGCGTCGCCCACCAGATGCCCGATGCAGCCGCGCAGCCGCTGGTCCAGATGCAGGGTCACGAAGGCGCCCAAAGGCTCTTGCAATTTGCCGCTCGGGGCGTCGGGAAGCTGGATCCCTTGCTGTGGAAACAGACGGCTAGCGATGGACAGGCGCACCAGGTCCTTGAGCGCCTGTTTCTCCTGGTCCGTCAGGCTGAACTGAAACTGATCCGTCATAACTCCTCCGGGTAGTGTCAGCTGGGTATTTTCCAACAGTCCTTTCAAAAACGGTCGGATGCACGACGCGAGGAGGTTTCAAATCGACGTGTATACAAATACACGAGAGTTGAAACCGACGTAGCAACAAAGCAGACAACTGCTTTTCAAAGGACTGTTAAAAACCATCTTCCAGAGGCGGATTCACCAGCCCATGTGCACAAAGTGCCGCCTTGGGTATGCCCGCCTCCGCCAGCAGCACATGCCGATCCTTGAGCGAGATCCGGCCCTGGGCCAGCCACTGCAAGGCCTGGGGATAGATGCGGTGCTCGAACTCCAGGATGCGCGCCCCCAGGCTGTCCCCATCCTCACCGGACAGGACCGGCACAGCCGCCTGGATGATCACCGGGCCGTGATCCATGATCTCGTCCACGAAATGCACGGTGGCCCCGGAGATCTTGACCCCGTAGCCTGCGGCGTCGCGCTGGCCGTGACAGCCCGCAAAGCTGGGCAACAGCGCCGGATGGATGTTGACGATGGTCGCAAAGGCATCGATGAACACCGGAGTCAAGAGACGCATGAATCCGGCCAGGACCACCACCTCTGCGCCGCTGGCGTTGATCTTCTGGACCATGGCGGCGTCGAAGTCCTCGCGACTGGCATAGGCGGTGTGGTCCAGGGCAACCGTGGGCAGACCGTGCTTTTCGGCTCGGGTCAGACCATAGGCATCCGGCTTGTTGGACAGCACCAGCCGGATCTCGGCATCCAGAGAACCATCCTCGATGCGGTCGATGATGGACTGCAGGTTGGAACCACTTCCGGACACCAGGACTGCCAGTTTCAAGGCCATTGATTGCTCCTCAGAGAAGTGATCTTAACAACCCAAGCCCCCGGTTATCAAAGTGCAAATTGAATCAGCGCCTGGGCTGCTCAAAAATGTGCGATAACAAGACGCTAGGGCAAATTAAGTTCGACGCGTATTCAACATACGCGAAAACTTGATTTTCCCGCGGCAACGTAGTGAGCGTGCGTTTTTCAGCAGCCCACCACCTAGATATCAGCGGCCAAGGCCGCAGCCAAAGCCGGGATTGTGTAGTCCTCGGGCTGAATATCGGGTGTGAAGCCATACTCCGCCAGGGTCTTCGCCGTCACCGGGCCGATGCAGGCCAGTTTCACTCCTGGATACTGCCTGAGCTTTTCCGGGGCAAGGAGCTGGAAGAAATTCTCCACCGTGCTCGAACTGCTGAAGGTCACGTAGTGAACTTCCCCGGCGTCCAGCTTGGCGATGAGTTTCTCGGGCCCGCCCTCGTTCAGCCCGGTCTCGTAAACCGGCAGGACGGTCACGACAGCCCCGGCCTTGGCCAGTTCCTCGGGCAGGATCTCGCGGGCGACCTTGGCCCTTGGGATGAGCACCTTGGTGCCCTGACCCACACCGCGCTCGATGAGCCCGGCCACCACGGATTCGGCCACGTACTTGGGCGGCACGAAATCGGGACGCACACCGCGCGCCACCAGGGCCTCGGCCGTGGCCGGCCCGATGGCCGCCACCTTGCGTCCGCCCAGCACTCGGGTGTCCAGGTCCATGGCGTCCAGTTGGTCCCAGAACTTGAGCACGCCGTTGACCGAGGTGAACACCAGCCAGTCGTATTCAGCGACCTGGGCGATGGCCGCGCGGACCTCGGCGTAATCAGGCAGGGGATTGATTTCGATGGTCGGGAATTGGAAGACGCAGGCCCCCATCTCGCGCAGGGTCTCGGCAAAGCCGCTGGCCTGTTCGCGGGCGCGGGTCACCACCACGCCCTTGCCCTTGAGCGGACGCTTCTCGAACCAGGACAGCTTGTCCGCCAACCCGCAAACGCCGCCAACGATGATGATGCTCGGGGCCTTGAAGCCACGCCGGGCGGCCTCGTCGGCCACGGTCTCCAGGGTGGCGACCATGGACTCCTGATTGCAGCGGGTGCCCCAACGCACCAGGGCCGCCGGGGTCTTGGGATCGCGGCCCCCGGAGATGAGCCGTTCGGCAATCATCGGCAGGTTGCCCACGCCCATGTAGAAGACCAGGGTCGAGGTGGACTTGGCGTAAACATCCCAGTCATGGCCGGACTTTTCCTTGGTGGGGTCCTCGTGCCCGGTGATGAAGCAGACGCTGGTGGTATGATCGCGATGGGTCACCGGGATGCCCGCGTAGGCAGCGGCGGCCACGCCCGCGGTAACGCCGGGCACGACCTCGAAGGTGAGGCCCGCGGCCATGAGCTCCTCGGCCTCCTCGCCGCCACGCCCAAAGACATAGGGGTCGCCGCCCTTCAGGCGGGCGATGGTCTTGCCCTGGCTGGCGCGATCCACCAGCAGATCATTGATCTTGTCCTGGGGCAGGGTGTGGTCGCCGCCCTTCTTGCCGACATAGATGATCTCGGCATCGGGCCGGGCGTAGTCCAGGAACTCCGCATTGGCCAGATAATCGTAGACGATGATGTCGCAGGTCTCGATGAGTTCCTTGCCCCGCACGGTGAGCAGGCCCGGATCGCCGGGGCCGGCACCAATCAGATAAACGTCTGCCATGAATATGTCCTTCGGGTTGGGGAGGGGATGACCCGGGGAACCCATCGTCTCGACGGATTCCCCGGTCCCCCTTCCAAATAGTGCTAGGGATTCGGGGCCGGCCTCTCTAGTTCCCGGCCGCGTCGGCCAATCGCTTGCGCAGGTCGCCCAGCTTTTCCAGGGTCTCGCGATAGGTGGCGGCCTTGACGCGCTCGCCCTCGACGACCTCGGCCGGGGCCTTGTCGGTGAAGCCCGTGTTGGAGAGCTTCTTCTCCACCGCGCCGAGGGTCTTCTCGATCTTGCCCATTTCCTTGTCCAGGCGGGCCAGTTCGGCGTCGAAGTCCACCGCGCCGGTGAGCGGTACGAACAGCTCGTTGCCCAAAACCACATTGGAGGCCGAGGCCTTGGGGCCCTTGACCTCGGGACCAGCGGAGACACTGCCCACCCGCGCCAGGGAACGGATCAGGCCCTGATGCTCCAGAATGAACGCGGCGTCCTCGTCGCGTACGGTCCTGACCAGCAGTTCCAGCTCCAGGGACGGCTTGATGTTCAACTCGGCGCGAATGGTGCGCACGCAGGTGATCACACCGCTCAACAGCTCCATCTGCGCGGTCACGTCCTTGTCACGCAGCTCGGGCCTGCGCTCGGGGTACAGCTCGGCGGCCAGATTCGCCCCGTCCTTGCCGGGCAGCGTGGCGTAGATCTCCTGAGTGATGAACGGCATGATGGGATGCGCCAGGGTCAGGATCTCAGTCAGCGCGGTGTAGAGCACGGTCTGGGCCAGGGCGCGGGCCTCTTCGTCTTCCCCGTTCAAGTCGCCCTTGATCAGTTCCAGATACCAGTCGCAGAACTCGTTCCAGGTGAACTTGTAGATGCACTGGGCCGCCTCGTTGAAACGATAGCCGGCAATGGCCGCCGCCATCTCGTCCTTCAATTCCTCAAGGCGCGAGAGCATCCAGCGATGATACACGGCCTTGGCATCGGCAAGGTTCGCCGTGGGAGCCTCGTCGGGCAGGTTCATCATGGCGAACCGCGCCGCGTTCCAGATCTTGTTCATGAAGTGGCGGTAGCCCTCGATGCGGTCTTCACTGAGCTTGATGTCCCGGCCCATGGCCGCGAACGCGGTCAGGGTGAAGCGCAGGCTGTCCGTGCCGTACTTGTCGCACATGGCCAGCGGGTCGATGACGTTGCCCGTGGACTTGGACATCTTCTTGCCCTCGGCGTCGCGCACCAGGGCATGGATGTAGACGTCGTTGAAAGGCACCTTGTCCATGAACTGCAGACCCATCATCATCATCCGCGCCACCCAGAAGAACAGGATGTCGAATCCGGTGACCAGGCAGGAGGTGGGATAGAAGGTCTTCAGTTCCTCGGTCTCATCGGGCCAGCCCATGGTCGTGAACGGCCACAGGGCCGAAGAGAACCAAGTATCCAGCACGTCCTCGTCCTGGGTGAGCGTGCCTCCGCACTTGGGGCAGGACGTGGGGTCCTCACGCGGCACGATCAACTCGCCGCACTCCTCGCAGGTCCAGGCCGGGATGCGGTGACCCCACCACAGCTGGCGCGAGATGCACCAGTCACGGATATTGTCCAGCCAATGAAAATAAGTCTTCTCCCAGGTGGCGGGCAGGATGCGGGTGTCGCCATTGCGCACGGCCGCACCGGCCTTCTCGGCCAGGGGCTTCACGGACACGAACCACTGGGTGGAGACATGGGGCTCGACCACGTTTTTGCAACGGTAGCATTCGCCCACGTTGTGGTCGTGCTCCTCGATCTTGATCAGGTGGCCCTGCTCGTCCAGGAGCTTGACGATCTTCTCGCGGGCCTCGATGATGCCCAGGCCGCGAAACTCTTCGGGGGCGTTGTCGTTCAAACGACCCTCGTCGGTGAACACGCTCATGGTCTCAAGGCCGTGCTTGCGCCCCAGTTCCCAGTCGTTCATGTCGTGGGCCGGGGTCACCTTCAGACAACCGGTGCCGAACTCGCGGTCCACGTACTTGTCGCCGATGACGATCAGCTTGCGGCCGACCACGGGCAGCACGACGTACTTGCCGATGTGCTCGTTGTAGCGCTCATCCTCGGGATGCACGGCCACGGCAGTGTCCGCCAGCATGGTCTCGGGGCGAGTGGTGGCCACGATCAGGCTGCCCGAGCCGTCGGCCAGGGGATAGCTGACGTGATACAGGTGGCCCTTGTGCGCGGAATGCTCCACCTCGTCATCAGACAGGGCGGTGTGGCAACGGTTGCACCAGTTGATGATGTAGTTGCCCTTGTAGATCAGGCCTTCCTCGAAGAGGCGCACGAAGACCTGGCGCACGGCGCGGGACAGGCCCTCGTCCATAGTAAAGCGCTCGCGGGTCCAGTCCACGGACGCGCCCATGCGCCGGATCTGATTCAGGATCTTACCGCCGTATTCTTCTTTCCACTCCCAGACGCGTTCGATAAACTTCTCGCGGCCCAGGTCCTCGCGGGTTAGGTTCTCGGTGGCCAGCTTGCGCTCCACCACGTTCTGGGTGGCGATGCCCGCATGGTCCATGCCGGGCACCCAGAGCACCTTCTTACCCAGCTGGCGGGCATGGCGACAGAGGATGTCCTGCAGGGTCAGGTTCAGGGCGTGGCCGATATGCAGCTGACCCGTGACGTTGGGCGGCGGGATGACGATGGAATAGGCTTCGCCCTCGGCGTCCATATCGGGCGTGAATGTCTTATTCTCGATCCAGAACTCACGCCAGCGGCTCTCGACTTCCGCCGGTTCGTAGCCCTTGGACAAGGTTTTAGTGGCCATCAAATGCTCCTTATCTTCACTTTCTATCGAAATTTCCTTAGGGAATAGGCTGCTAGCATAAACGCGGCACGGAAACCCCCGCGCCGCGCGGACTAACAGCCTAATGAGCACAGCAGCAATGTCAAGCATCTATATCTATTGGGACGAGTCACACCTCTGGGGACTGCTTATCTGGCGGGCGCTCAAGGCCTTCGGCCTGCCGCACCGTCTTGTCCGTGCCAAGGAGATATCCCAGGGACTCTTGTCCCGCAAGCCCCCGGCAGCCCTTGTGGTGCCCGGAGGACTGGCCCGGCGAAAATTCGAGCTGCTGGGCAAGGACGGGGTGCGTGAGATCCGCGACTATGTTTCCCACGGCGGCGTCTACTTCGGTTTCTGCGGCGGGGCGGGGCTGGGGCTTTCCGGCAGGCACGGCTTGGGGCTCTGCCCCTGGAAACGCCGCGCCTTCACGGACCGCCTGCAACACGCCATGAGCGGACACATGCGGGTCCGCCCGGCCCTGGACAGCAGCCTGATCCCGCCGAGTCTCGGCGCCTCGCCGTTGCTGCCCGTGTGGTGGCCCGCCCGCTTCGAAACCTCGCCTGAGGGAGAGGTCAATATCCTGGCCGCCTACGAGGCCCCGGGCCCGGACTTCTGGGTGGCGGACATCCCCCTGCAAAGTATCCCCCGGGGCGCGCTGGGGGACCTGGAAACCATCTACGGCCTGTCCATCTGGCCGCAGTTCATGGTGGACCAGCCCTGCCTGGTGGAAGGCGGCTATGGCCAAGGGCGTTACGTGCTCAGCTATACGCACTTGGAGACCCCGGCCTCGCGCGACGCCAATCTCTGGCTGGCGCATCTGATCCGCGAACTCACGGGCCTGGCCACACATGACGGAGCGGCCCTGACACCGGCCTGGAATCTGGAATCCCTGCCCCGGCGCTGGAACGACGCCGACGGGGGCCAGGACCTGGCCCTGGCCAAGGCCGGGCTGGAAGCGAGCATCCGCGAGGGCATGGAGGAACTGCTCTTCTTCCGGCGCAACTCCTGGCTGCTGGGCTGGCGGCGCGGCATCCCGGGTGCGAGCCTGAACGCCCTGTACTCCATGGTTTGCCAAGCGCAGTCCGTCCCTCCCTGCTCCGAGGCCAGGGAGTACTGGCGCGAGCACGCCCCCCAATTCCTGGAGACCCTGGAGTTGTTCCGCTACGGTCTGACGGGCTACCTGCTCTCCGAGCGACTGGCCATGACCACCTCGGGCACGGCCAACACCATCCCCGAGAGCGTGCTCTCCGAGCAGCGCATGGCCCTGTTCGGCAGCCGCATGGACCATGGCGGCATCTTTGCGGAGCTCCTCGGTGTGATGGACGAACTGCTGTATCTGACCCTCACGGGCCACGGCGAATAGCCCGGGCTCGTGATCCCGCGCTCCCCCCGAACCCTTCGCTCTTTCTGTCCAACAACGAGGTCCTTCCTATCTGGAAAAACGTCAGAAGCCTTGTGCCTTCCCGGAGACGGGCGCCCTACGGTCCATTTGCACACCTCCCCGCCGTAATTGAACTATTCAAATTCTTACTGTACAATATTTGAAAACTGTTACGGAGGCACCATGCACTGCCCACACTGTAATTCACCCCTACCAACGGCCGATGCCGCGGCTTGCCCAGTCTGTGGCAAAACATTGTCCGCTTCTGCCTCGAGCATCTACGACTCATTGACCCTGGAAATCGAGCAACTGCGACACATCCAAAGCGATGCCGTCGCCCGTCTGGACGCCATGAGTGCCTCTGTCCAAGACCTGCGCATCATCATGGGGCCCCCCCTGACTGAACCGCCCCAGCCCAGACCCATTGAGCAACAGGAGATCAGGGCCGAAACGATCGTCTCCGTGCCCAGACCCGAAATACAAACGCCCAGCCCAGCTCCCGCAACGGAGACGCCGTCGCTGGCCGCGCCCTCCGCAGCAGCAACCTTTACCTTTGATACTCCTCAAAAAGCAGAAAGCCCTGCATCAGCCAGACAATCTGTTGATTCCCTGGCCTTTGAGACCAAACTCGGCCAGAAATGGCTACTGGGCATTGGTCTGATCGTCATGATCTTCGGCGTAGGCTATTTCCTGAAATACTCCTTTGATCAGGGCTGGGTTGGTCCCGCCGGACGCGTGTCCATGGCGTATGCCTGGGGCTTGGCGTTTCTGGCTGGTGGCGAAATTTTCCGCCGCAGGGGCTTTTCCCGCTATGGACTGTGGATCGCCGGAGGTGGCATCTCCGTCCTGTATTTCGCATCCTATGCTGCCTCCCAGATCTATGAGCTGATCCCACAGGCCACGGCCTTCGGGGTCATGATACTGACCACTGCCCTGGCCATCGCGCTCGCCCTGAGCTACGACACCATGGGCTTGGCCGTGCTGGGCATTCTAGGTGGCTTCCTGACACCCGCCATGCTCTCCACGGGCGCCACCGACCGCATCACCCTTTACTCTTATCTCCTCCTGCTGGATGTCGGAGTGCTGGCAGTGGCCTTCAAGAAACGTTGGGGCGTGCTCTCGCGCATCGCCCTTGTGGCAACATGGATCCTTGTGGCTTCGTCCTATTCCCCTCACAGCCTGGCCGAATCATTCTGGCCCGCCCTCTTCTTGTTTCAAGGGTTCTTGCTGGTCTTTACCCTGGTGCCGTTTGTGGGCGACATGCGCAATATCGACACCGGCTCCTTCTCCAACGCCTACCTCCCCGTGCCCGGCGCGATGCTCTCCTTTGGGGCCAGCTATCTGCTCATCAAACACGTCCACGGCCAGGACTGGTGCGGCCTCCTCTCCCTGGGCTATTCCCTGCTGTTCCTGGCCCTGGCAACCTCCCTGTACAGAAGGCACCGGGATGACCTCATTTCCTTCCCCGTGATGCTCTTCAACGCCGCGTTGTACCTTGCCATCACCGCCCCCATCCTGCTGTCCCGCGGTGTGGTCACGTCCTTCTGGGCGTTCATGGCTTTGGGCCTGCTCTGGGTGGGCCTGCACCTGAAGCGGAGATCCACCATGGCCTGGGCCACTGCGCTCATGGGCCTCGCCTTGTGCAAACTGGTACTGTACGATTATCCCCTGGCCTGGAACCTCCGCAAACTGACCCACTTCGCACACGGCTTCGAGGCCACGTGGGTTGAACGCTACACCTGCCTCGCAGCCATTACTCTGGTCCTGTGGGGGGTCATTCGTCTGACGGGCAAGACAACCCTAGAAGACCCCGCAACGGAAAAATTACGCCAAGACATCTTGCAGGCCAGCGCCACATGCTTCGCCATCCTGGTCTTCGCAGTCAGTAGCGTTGAGGTTTCCGCCTGGTTCTGGGACTACATGCCCCGGGCGCGCGCCATGGCCTACTCCGTTCTCTGGGCACTGTACGCCGTAGGACTGATGATTACAGGCTTTCGCCTTCGCCTCCACGTTGCGCGCATGGCAGCACTCTCGTTGTTCGCCATCACCCTGGGCAAAGTCTTTCTGGTTGACATGGCGCAAGTCTCCACGCCCTATCGCATCGTGTCCTTCATCTTCCTCGGGCTCTTGCTGGTTGGTTCTTCCTTCCTCTATTACCGCTTCAAGGATCGCCTCCAGTCTGCCCTTCCCATCCCCGACGCATCCGGTCATCGAACCACCAGCCCTGCAAACAAATCTCCCTGGCAATCCTTAGAGGACAAGTCATGACCAAAACGATCAGAGGTACTCTCTTCACTCTGCTCGCGCTGTTGTGCCTGCCGTGCGCCCCAACCCTGGCCTCGGACGCACCTGCCCTGCTGGATTTCCAATACATGGCCGACGTCAATGCCCCCCCAGGCGGCTTTGTCAAAGGCCGATTATACATGGCGGAGTTTCCCACCGAGTACCTGAGCGGTGGTGTCCATCCTTCTTGTGGAGGGCTCAGACTCCAGAACTCCCAAGGTGGTGAGGTGCCGTTCACCGTCCTGCCCATGATCCACCCCGCCCGTCCTGAACAGAAACACCCGCTCAAGGTGACCTCTTTTGTGGACGATGGGACCATCGAACTTGTGGCCGAGTTTTCCAATACCAAAGCCGCGCGCCCTGGAGGCATCGTCGCCCTGGACCTGGGCACCAGGAACCGCGATTTTGCCTACTGGTGCACAGTGGAAGGCTCCAGCGACGGCCGCAGCTGGGAAACCCTGAAAGGGGAGCCCGTGTACGACTTTTCCTCGCGGGTGGACCTTCGCAAAACCCGCATCGACCTCCCCGAGACACATCATTCCCTGTTCCGGTTGCGCCTCTCCATCGCGGAACAATTGCCGGAAACACTTCGGACCGTGGGCGTGTCATTGGCAGACCTGCGCATCATGATCTTTGAACAACGCACTTCTCTGCTACGCATCGACTCCCTGACCGCCTTGCAACCCTCCCTCCAAGAACGCAGGGAAACCGTAGCCATCCAGAGTGATGCCTTCAACGTCGTCTCCCAGGATGGCGAGTCGCGCCTCAGCTTCCCCGAACCCATCTTCATGGAAACAATCGCGCTGGAGACCTCGTCCCCGGCCTTCTCCCGGCGAGTGGAGTGGCTGGTCTCCAACGAACCAGGGACAAGCCGCCTGCGCAAAAGAGGCGGCGGCACATTGCAGCGCGGTCCAGGCAGGGAAGAGGCTTTGAAACTCGATCTCGGCACCGGGTTCCATCGCTTCCAGCAATTACTCATGCATGACGGAGACAACCCGCCGTTGGACGTCACGGGACTGACCTTTACCCTGCTTCGGCGCATGGTGTTCTTTGTGGCGGATGAAGACGGCGGCCCTTACGCCCTGCATTTCGGACAGTTGGGCGAGACCCTGCCACGATTTCCCCAGTATGACCTTTCCTCCATGATCACCCGGAGCAACTGGGAATCGCTGGACTATTCCCCAGCAGTTGTGGGCACGGTCCTCGCCACCGCTGTCGCAGCACAGACCACGGCAAGCCCGGCACAAACAGCCGCAACGGAGCACACCCTGTTCCTTTTCATTCTGCTGATCGTCAGCGCCTGCCTCGCTCTGTGGATCATCCTGCTCCTCAAAAAATCAACACTTCGCAACGCCCAAAAGGACTCCCCATGAACTCTCCGCCCTACACCCTGGACCGCCTGACACGCATCGTCCTTGCTCTTGGCATGACCGCGGCCCTGGTCTGGCTGGCGCGGTATCTGTCCGACGCCCTGGTCCCGTTCTGCATCGCGCTCTTGGCCGCGTACCTCATGAATCCGCTGGCCGAACGGCTGGAGCGGCTGGTCAAAAACCGCGCCGTGGCCGTGTTGGGGACCCTGCTGCTGGTGGCGGCCGCGTTGGCCGCCGCCCTGGCCCTGACAGCCCCGCTGATCAGCGGCGAGGTGGCGCATATGGGGCGCTTGTTGTCCGAGGTGCTGCAGAATTCCGAACTGGCCGAACGAGCCGCCAAACACCTGCCGCCTGACATCTGGCAGGCCCTGCGAGACGTGGCTTCCCGGCCCGAGATTCAGGACATGTTCAAGGGCGGCGACGCCCTGGCCATGGCCAAGGCCATGGCTGCCAAGGTGCTGCCCGGGGTCTGGGGTGTAATGCGCGGGGCGGCGGGACTGCTGGCCGGGCTGACCGGGCTGGTGGTAATCATGCTCTACACCGTCTTCCTGATGCTGGATTACCGGCGCGTACGCGACAACTGGACGCAAATCATCCCCCCGGCGCAGAGGGCTCTCGTGGTGGATTTTGCCGAGGATTTCCAGACGGCAATGGGCCGCTACTTCCGGGCGCAGGCCGTCGTGGCCGCCTGCGTGGGCCTGTTGTTCTCCCTGGGCTTCGGGCTCATCGGCCTGCCGCTGGGCATCCTGCTGGGGCTGTTCATCGGCCTGTTGAACATGGTGCCCTACCTGCAACTGGCCGGGTTCGTGCCCGCGTTCTTCCTGGGGGCCATCCATGCCCTGGAGACCGGAACGGACCTCTGGACCACCCTCGCCCTGATTCTAACGGTCTTCGCCGTGGTCCAGCTCATCCAGGACGCCGTGCTCACCCCACGCATCATGGGTCAGGCAACCGGGCTGTCCCCCGCCGTGATCCTGTTGTCCCTGTCCGTCTGGGGCAAACTGCTGGGCATGCTGGGGCTGCTCATCGCCATCCCCCTGACCTGCCTGCTCTGGGCCTGGTACCAGCGATACTTGACCCAAGGGGACGAGAACGCCGCTTAGAAACGCATGATTGCGATTTGGCGTATGTCACCACCCGGATGTATTCCCTGCACAACAAAGGCCGCGCCCTCATGGGACGCGGCCTTTGAAATATTCCTGTGCCTCTCGATTCTTTCGAAGGGCATCAAGGACGTTCAAAAAGGATTGGAAGCGAGGCGTAAGATCCTGTAAGTGCTAAAGACTTGCCAACAATTCACTCCACAACGCAGACAGCCCTTTTTCATCACCCTACTCACTGGTCTTGCGGACCAGATACTGCCCTTCCTCACCCCGCACAATCTCCAGATCGAACTGGCGAATGACGAGCTTCAGCGGACGGCCAAAGAAGAAATTCATCTCCTCGTCGCCCGTTTCGGTCTTCTCGGCAAAGGCGGAGCGGAAGGCCGCATCCCAGAGGATCTTGTCGGCCAGTCTGGAACCGGCGGCCTCGTCGCCCTTCAAGAAGGCCACGGCCAATGCCTCGATCCCGGCCACGGGCACCTCGGCCTCGTGGGTGGTGATCAGCTCGGCCAGGGCACTGCCCTGGGGCACGATGTCCAGTCGAGTCAGACGACCCTTGCGGTACATGGCCTCCAGGTCCTCGGGGGCCCAGCAGTTGAAGATGCTGCACTCCGCAGGGCGGTCTTCGTAGATCGTACATTCCTTCTCGTCGTCGTCGTAGACCAGGCAGGTCCAACGGCTGTCGCCAATGCCCCGGATCTTGACGATCTCTTCCTCCAGGGGCAGCAGGCCTCCCTGGATCTGTTCCTGCACCAGTTCGCCCTTGCGCAGGGTGTACACCTGTCGGTAGTTCAGCAGACCATCCTTGAACAGGCGCAGGTCCTCGGTGTGCAGCGTGGGGCCGCCCTTGATGCAGCAGGTCCCGCAACGCTCGCAAAAGGTTCTTTTATCAATGCGTTCGGCTTCGTTCATCCGTGAGTCCTCCTCGAAAATGTGACCCTCGTTGGCTACCCCATGAACGCCCCGGAAGCAAGGGCCGCGGGTGTGGCGCAAAGAATCGGCAACACCCTTGCCCCCAAGCCCCGTGCCCTGCTATCATGGAACGTGAACTCCCGACACACTGTCACCCGGACACAAACGATGGAACTTCCGCAACTGACCTCAGAGATGATCCTGATGCTGGGCCTGGTGGGCCTGACCATCCTCCTGTTCCTGACCGAATGGCTGCGTGTGGACGTGGTGGCCATCCTGATCATGGTGACCCTGCCTCTGACAGGTCTCATCGATGGTCGCCATGCCTTCGACGGCCTGTCCAGCAATGCGGTCATTTCCATCATCGCCGTGATCATCATGGGCCGCGGCCTGGACCACACGGGCATCATCAGCCGACTGATGAAGCCGCTGATGCGCTTGGCAGGCAAGAGCAAAAGCAGAATCCTGATCCTGCTGGCCGGGACCGTGGCCATCATCTCCAGCTTCATGCAGAACGTGGGGGCGGCTGCGCTGTTCCTGCCCGCCATCCGCAGGCTGTCGCGCCATTCGGGGATCCCGGTCTCCCAACTGCTGATGCCCATCGGCTTCTCGGCCATTTTGGGCGGGACGGTCACCCTGGTGGGTTCCAGCCCGCTGATCATGCTCAACGACCTGATCCGGCCTTACAACCTCGCCCCATTCAACCTGTTCAGCGTCGTCCCGGTGGGCCTGGCCCTGGTTGCCACGGGGATTCTGTACTTCATCGTCGCCGGTCGCATGGTGCTGCCCGGACGTAAACCCGAGGCCGCCACGCAACCCCAAGACCAGGACCTGATGATCTTCTATCCGGAACTGGGCAGCCTGCACGAAATCCAGGCACCACAGGTCCTGGACGAAGAACTGCACATCCGCAGCCTGTGCGAAGGGTTCAACATCCACGCGGTGGGCATGGCCCTGCGTGACGGGCGAGACATGATGGCCCCGCCTGACCGTGACATGCGCATCCCCCCGGGAGCGATCCTGGCGGCATTCGGCAGCAGCGAGCAGCTGAACAGATTGGCCGAGGCCTACGGGTTCACCATCAAGTCGGGGCTGGACCTGTTTGCCGAGCGCATGTCCGACGACGTCTCTGGCGTATTGGAGGCCCTGATCCCGTTGCACTCGGAATTCGTGGGCAAGACCATCGCCGATATCCGTTTCCGGCACAATCACCTGATGACGCCCCTGTCCCACACCCGCGGCACCGAGACCAGCTTTACCGACTTCTGGAGCAAGGGCCTGCAGGCGGGCGACTCGATCCTGATGCACGGCTCGTGGGAGAGCTTTCATCGCATGCGCCCCCGGCGCGATATTCTCTTTGCCCAATCCCTGGACCATGAGGTGCTGCACCCCGAGATGGCCGTGCGGGCCATGGGGGCCTTCGGCCTGTCCACCCTGCTGATCATCCTTTCGGACCTGCCCCTGTCCGTGTGCCTGATGACCGGAGCCTTGGGCATGATCCTGGCGCGGGTGCTGACCATCGACGAGGCCTATCGCGGCGTGGATTGGCGCACGGTCTTCCTGCTGGGCGGGCTGATCCCCCTGGGAACGGCCATGCAGACCACCGGCACCGCCACCTGGCTTGCCTCGCACCTGATGGCCCTGGTGGGCACCCCCTCGCCCGTGGTCTTTATCTTCATCGTAGGGGCGCTTTCCACGGCCTTTTCCCTGGTCGTCTCCAACGTCGGGGCCGTGGCCCTGCTAATCCCGCTGGTGGTGGACATGTCCATGCAGGTGGGAGCGGACCCGCGCCTGGCCGCGCTGGTGGTGGCCCTGGCCGCATCCAATTCCTTTTTGCTGCCGACCCATCAAGTCAACGCCCTGTACATGGGCCCAGGCGGATATTCCAGCCGGGATTTCCTGAAGGCCGGGACCCCCCTGACCCTGCTCTTTCTGGTGGTGCTGACGGCCATGATCAGCCTGTTCTACTAACTCTGACGGGCCCGGGATGGTTGTCTAAAGACGTCTATGCAGTGCCTCACTCCCATAGACCGTTCAAAATTGGCCAGATGGAAGGCGCAAAAAAAGATCGAGCTCGCCGCGTATTCTGCATACGCAAGAGTTCGATCTTTTTGCGGCAACGAACCAGATGACCGATTTTCAACGGTCTATTGAACAGACGGCGCGGGCGTAGTTGTGACAGGTGTGGTCATGGGCCGAAATGAAGCCCAACTCGGTATCCGCGGACCAGGACTGGGCAAACGTGCGTCGGTCGCAGGACCACAGGCGTGAGCGCGAGGTGTCGAAGACCGGCGCCACGCAGAAATCCCTGCCCTGGGCCACCGGGGTCAGCAGGGTCATGAGTTCCGACACCGTGGGCAAGCGCCAATCCGCACAGTCCGCGTAGCCCCGACTGTTCAGCCCGTCCACATAGTCCTGAGCCTCATCCCGGGTCAGGGGATAGTCGCTCGCACCCTGCTGCCAGACGAGCCCCGTCTCCTGATGCAACACGGTGCCGTCGCCCCGGGCAGCGAACTCATTGGCCGCATAGCGTTGCGGCCGCCACAATTCGTCCAGACCGAAATACTCCGGTCCGACCTTGGGTCCTGTCCTCAGGGACCCGGACCGTGGAGGTCCTGAAGGCGACTTGTCCGCATTGGTCACGGGTCCAGCAGCATCCGAATCCAAAGGCAGGACGCAGGAATTGGCCGTGCGCGCCCGCCAGTCGGCCAGCAGCACATCCAAGGTCTCGATCATCGCCCGCGCGCTTGCAAAACGCTCGTCAGGAGACTCTGCCACCGCGCGCACCAGGAAGCTGTCCCACTGGAAATCCAGATCAGGATTGCAGGCGCTGGGGGGATCACAGGACAACTGGGGCAGACGTCCGGTCAACATGCGCTGCAACATCACGCCCACGGAAAACAGGTCTGCCGCCGGCCCCACGGACTCGGCGTCGGCCTCCTGCTCCGGGGGCGCGTAATAGGGCGAGCCCACCTTTTCCGAGCCGTGCAGCTTGAGTTGCTCCCCGCGCAGCTTGGACAGGCCGAAATCGATGATCTTGACCCCACCGGACGCTGTGAGCAGCAGATTAAAAGGCTTCATGTCGCGATGCACAATCCCGGCGGCATGCAACCGGGCCAGACCCTCCAGGGTCTGCCTCGCGATGTCCGCGGCGCGATCGATGCGCAGCACGCGGGAAGGGGCCTCTACGCGGTAGGTCTCGCCGATGACGGCTCCCACGTTGTTGCAGAAATAGTCCATGATGAAGAACGGTCGTCCCCGGTCATCGCGCTCCAGATCCCAGACCGTGGCGATGTTCTCATGATTCAGGCCCGCCATGGTCCGCGCCTCGGCTTCAAAACGCCGGGTCAGCTCCGGGAGTCCGATAATGGCCTCCAGCATGTCCATGGGTGCCAGCAACTTCAAGGCCACGATGCGCCCGAGTTCCGGGTGCCGGGCCTTGTACACCGTGCCCATGCCGCCCCGCCCGAGCAACCCCAGAATCTGGTATTTGCCGATGGTCTTCATTGGTACATTCCCTCAAATCCTAACGCCTGCGTTTGAACCGTCCCATGTTTGAAAAAGTATTTGCTCAACGCCACAGCCAGCAACGCGATGTCAAATCGGTTTCAAAAATCCGGTTGCCCACTGAGCCCTGGCGGCCAGCCTCCCGGCATAACAATAGCCTTCGTAAAGCCGATCAATACAAAAACTGCAAAAGCTGCTCAAAAGGAGTCGGATGCAAGGCACGAGAAGAATTGAAGGCCGACGCGTATTCAAGATACGCGAGGGTTTCAATTCTTTGAAGTAACGAAGCAGACGGCTTCTTTTCAGCAGCTTTACAGGTTGCCGGGGCCGGAGAGGCGCGTGGCATACGTTGCGGGCATGCCCAGGGCCAGGATGCGCCGGGCAACGTCACGGTAGTCGTAGTCCACGGCCCGGACCTCGATATCCCACAGCGCATCGTCGAACAGGACATACTTGGCGCGATAATCGTAGTCGTCACGGGGTTGACCCACGCTGCCCACGTTGATGATGTGCTTGGCCAAGGGATTCAAACGTCTCAAGCCTGGGGGGAGTTCCTTGCGCTCAACCTCCAGACCGTCCCACTCGACATGCTCCAACATGTGCGTGTGCCCCACAAAACACACGGCCATGACCATACTTGAAAACGCCTCCTCCAACTTCTCCTCATCCGCCTGATAGAGATAGTAGAAGGCGTTGTCCTTGGGGAAGCCATGCACGAAACGATAGCGGTCAAAGGCGATGGAGGTTGGCAACGTGGCGAACCACTGGCGCGTGTCGTCCGAGATCAGAGCGGCAGTAATGTCCACGGCTTTGCGCGAGTTGGTGTTGAACCAACGTTTGGCATTGTCGTGGAGCAGAGCTTGCTCGTGGTTGCCCAGCACGGAGGGGATGTTGCGTGCCCGCATCAGGGCAACGCAGGCCTCGGGGTCAGGCCCGTAGCCCACGATATCGCCCAGGTGCAGGGCCCTGTCCACGGAGCAGGACTCCATGTCCGCCAGCACGGCCTCAAAGGCCGGGAGGTTGGCATGCACATCCGAGAGCACGGCAAAACGCACGAAGCTTATCCCTCCTTCCACGATTTGGCTGCCTGCACGAAATTCTCAGCCCACCAAGGTGTCCCCAGGGCATGGATATGAGTATAGCAGGCAAAGGTGTTGCGCACCATAAAGCCATCGAAACCGGCGAGCATACCCGTGCCGCGTTCCATGCGCAGGGCCATGGGCAGGCTGCCGGCGGGGGTGTTGCTCAGACACTGCGAGTAGTGGAATTCATGACCAATCAGAGTCGACCCCAGAGGATGATAGGGGTTCTCCGCCACAACCTGGGCCCGCACATAGCCCAGGCCGTGCGGCCTTGCGCAGAGATCCGTGCGCACCGGAAGCACCCCTGCCATGGGCCAGGTCTTACCGTTCCAGGTCACGCTCTCGGTCAGGAACATGAATCCGCCGCATTCGGCGTAGATGGGCAGCCCCGCCTCGGACAGGGAGCGCACCCGCTCACCCATGTCCGCTCGCGCGGCAAGTTCTTCGGCCAGGGTCTCAGGGAAGCCGCCTCCCAGATACAGACCATGAATCTCGGGCCACGGTGCGTTGTCCAACAGCGACAACTCCACGAGGTGCGCACCGGCGCGAGCCAGGGCCTCGAGGTTCTCCTCGTAGTAGAACCACAAGGCCGCGTCGCGCACATAGCCAATGGTCACCTCGGCGGGCTTGGGGGCTTGGGGCCACAGCGGGGCGACACCGCTCAATTCGCCCGCCGAGCTGGCCAGGTCCCAGATGCGATCCAGGTCGCAGTTCTCGCGCATGATGCGCGCCAGATTTGCCAGAATCCCATCCTGACCATCGAATTCACGGTTGGAGATCAACCCCATGTGCCGTTCCGGGATCGGGTCCGGCGAAATTTTGGGCAGCGCACCCAGTACGGGCACATCGGTGTACTGCTCGATGGCGCGGGTCAGGATGGAACGATGCCTGTCGCTGGCCGTGCGGTTCAGGATCACCCCGCCCAGGCGGACACCGTCCTCGAACCCGGCGATCCCGGAGAGGATGGCGGCGGCGGTGCGCGTCATCTTGGTGCAGTCCATGGACAGCAGCACCGGGGCATCGAGAATCCGCGCCAGTTCAGCCGTGGAGCAACTGCCGTCCACATCCATGCCATCGAAGAGCCCCCTGTTGCCCTCGATCACGGCAATGTCCCCCCCCTGCGCCCGATGCGCGAATAGGGAACGGATGGTCGCAGGCTCCATGAAATAGGGGTCCAGATTGGCTGCGGGACGCCCGGCGGCAAGGCCGAGCCAGGACGCGTCGATATAATCCGGCCCCTTCTTGAAGGGTGCCACGGACCTGCCGGCCTCGGTCCAGGCACGGACCAGCCCCAAGGAATTGATGGTCTTGCCCGCCCCGCCCGACAGACCGGTCACCACAAGGCGCGGGATGAAGATGCTGTTCACGGTGACTATTGCTCCTACGACAAAGCCGACCCTTAAGGGCCCAACAGACCCATAAGAATCGGCTCAAAACCGTTTCATCAGCCCGCTAGGGGCGACAGGGAAGATTCGGCTGCCTTGCGGTGCCGCTCGTTTCCCAAAGAAGAATTTCGGTCTAGTCTTCGCCTTCGCTAGCGTGCTGCTTGCCAGCACCCTTGACGCCGTACATCGTGGTGGAACCGGAAGACCAAAATTCCATGGCTTCCTCGTTCACCAATGCGGTCAAAATCTTTTTGACATCACGGCTCTTTTCATCGGGGAAAAGCTTGGTGAAATCGTTGAAATAGAACTTCGTCTTGTTCTTGGAAGCACAAAATTCCAAAATCGCCTTTTTTGCTTCGGCAACATCTAATGCCATGGAGACACCCCTTGTGTAGTCGGGGCGCAGGTTGCCCTGCGCCCCGGTTTGATTATCAGCTGACTACCACTTGAAGTTCGTGGTCTGGCGCCAAGTATAATACGCCGGATCACGGAAGTCATCGATGAGGTGTGCAGTGAACTCCAGGTCGCATTTCTCGAAGAAACGCTCCCAGCCGATGCGCTCGGCCCAGTCACCAACGCGTTCGTACTTGTTGGCGTCCTTGGAGTAGGCATCCACGATCTTACGGATCACCTTGGCCAGAGTAGGCCAACGCGGGGGCTCGTTCGGGATGAAGGCCACGACGACCTTGGAGAACTTGGGATTGGTGATGCGGTTGGAGATCTTGCCGCCGGCCATGATGACCAGACCGTCGCCTTCCTTGTCGGAAAGCGGCAGGGAAGGACACATGGTGTAGCAGTTGCCACAGAACATGCAGCGCTCCTGCTTGATGGCCACGGACTTGACTTCCTTACCGTTGACTTCGACCTTGGTCGGACGGATGGCGCCCAACGGACAGGCGGCAACGGCCAAGGGGATCTCGCACAGGTTGTCAACGTACTCGTTGTCAACCAGGGGCGGCTTGCGGTGGTAGCCCAGGATGGCGATGTCGGAGCAATGCACCGCGCCACACATGTTCAAACAGCAAGCCATGGAGATGCGCAGCGGAGCAGGCATGTTGTGCGCGCCAAAGTCCTCGAAGAACTCGTCCATGACAACCTTGACGGTGCCGGACGCGTCGGTCGCGGGGGTATGGCAGTGCACCCAGCCCTGGGTGTGCACGATGTTGGTGATACCAGCACCGGTGCCGCCGACCGGGAACCTGTGGGAACCGGCTGCGAACTTGCGTCCGTTCAGCTCGGCCTTCAGGGCCAGGGCCTCGGCCTTGGTGCCGACCATGAACTCGATGTTGTTACGGGTAGTGAAGCGAACATAGCCGCCGCAGTACTTTTCACCGATGTCACAGATCTCGCGCACCAGGGTCACGGACATCAGGCGGGCGCCGCCGCAGCGGACGGTGTAGACCTCGTCGCCGGACAGACCCTTGTGCATCAGCACACCGGGTTCGATGATTTCATGATAGTCCCATTTGCCGTAGTTGTCCTTGAGGACGGGCGGCAGGAACTGATCGTACTTACGGGGACCGATGTCCGTGATACGGTTTTCCATCGGTTTTTTGGGATTGTACCCAGCAGAAATGAATGCCATTGTCTAGACCCCCTATCTCTGGTGTCTCTTACGGAACTCGTTGATGTCGCGCTGCCAGCCGCCCTCTACGTCTTCTTCCTTCCAGAAGATGTAGGGGTTAGTGCGGGGCTCTTGGACGTGACGGGCATCGGCCTTGATGTTGGTCACTTCCAGCATCTTCTGGAAGCCCATGCGACGGATGGTTTCACCGATACGCTCGCGGTTCTTGCCTTCCTCCATCCACCAATCCCACAGGTTCTCAACGACTTCCTTGACCTCGTCGTATTCGCCCTCAACAGGGACGAAAGGCACGAGCAGGGAACCCATCTGAGCGCCGTCCAGGATCGGAGCCTTGGCGCCGACGAAGATGGAAGCACCGGTCTCGGTGCCGATCTTCAGGGCGCGGGGCATGGTGTTGATGCAATGCATGCAGCGGTAGCATTCCTTGTTGTCGATGGTCAGCTTGGAACCATCGTAGGACATGCAGCCGGTGGGGCAGAGATTGACCACTTCCTTGACGATGTCGAACTTGCCCCAGTCGCGGGTCGAGTGGGCACCGGCGTTGGGAGCGAATTCGCCCTTCACGTAGGCGGCAACGGCGGACTGGTCGATGCGGATGTCGTCCTTCCAGGTGCCGATGACCGAGAAGTCGGAGCGGGCGATGGCCGCCACACAGCCGTTGGGACAGCCGTCGAACTTGAACTTGAACTTGTAGGGGAACGCGGGACGGTGCAGTTCGTCCTGATACTCAATGGTCATGTGGTAGCACAGGGCGGCCACATCGTAACAGGCGTACTCGCAGCGGGACTGGCCGAGGCAGTCAGCAGGGGTACGCAGGTTGGAACCGGAACCACCGAGGTCGGTGTTCAGGTCGTGGGTCAGGGTGTAGAAGATCTCCTCGAGCTGAGGAGTCGTCGTACCCAGCCACACCAAGTCGCCGGTGGCGCCGTGCATGTTGGTCAGACCGGAACCACGGAAGTCCCAGAGGTCCATCAGCGAACGGAGATAATCGGTGGAGTAGTACTTGCCGGAGGGCTGGTTCACACGGACGGTGTGAAAGTGAGCCACGCCGGGGAACATTTGGGGCTGGTCACAGTAACGACCGATAACGCCACCGCCGTAGCCGAACACGCCGACGATACCACCATGCTTCCAGTGGGTCTCGCCATCCACATAGGACATCTCGAGCAGACCCAGCAGGTCGTCACAGACGTCCACGGGGATCTGGTACTCGACTCCATTGGGATTCGCGTGCCTGTTATCGGCTTCCTGTTTGATGTCGGACACGAAGCTAGGCCAGGGCCCAGACTCTAATTGGTCCAACAACGGAGTTGCATGTTTTGCCATTCTCTTCCTCCATTGTCTGAATAGATGTTTCTGCCTCATCAAAAGCAGCCACCCCCGGACTTTCTCCTTTGCGGGAGTGTCTGGTCGCAGCTTTGTCCCGGCTTCTTGTCGCACGTGCCAACGACATGGCGGGTCCGCCAAGGCACGTCGTGAAGTAATTCACAACAAAAAAGCCTACAAGACGCTAGGAAGAAACCCAATCTTTGTCAACCCAAAATGCCCGAGCACATTGACTAATCACAGGCAATTACAGGCCGTGCCGATCAAACGGCAGACAGGGATCTCCCTGAATCAACGAAGTTGTGCAGTGCGGGCAACCAGCCTTGGACACCGTCTTCCAGCCGCGGCCTTCCATCCACGCCCGGGGCCATCTCCCACACCACTACTCGTGATTATATAAATACACCCGTGGCATTCTAGTGCAAGCAATTTCTCCTCATAAAAATTGGTCCTTGCGTCAACCCAGCCCCAAAAAAACAGGGCCCGGACGCTTGTCCGAACCCTGTTTGTGTGGGGGCCAATGACTATCTATCAATAATTTCGAATAATTCTTATGCCTCGGTGTACAATTCCCGTTCAAGCCAATTGCGAAGGGCCTCGTTCACCGGGAACACACCCTTCAGCTTGCCCATGTCCTCGCGCACCGCGCCGAGCAATTCACTGGGCACCAGCAGACAGGCCAAGTCCTCCGCACCTTCCGAGTTGCGCCTCACCAGACAGACCTTCGGGTGCTCATCCCAGGTGTAGACCACAAAATAGTTGGAATAATCGTTCTTGCTCTTGACCCTGTTCTCGTAACTGCCGCCATACCCGCTATTGCCCCATTCCAGGTACAGGCCCACGGCATCCTCGGGAGTCATTTCCCAATCGATCTCCAAGTCCTTGAATTGCCTGAGTTGTCCCATTGCAACCTCCTTGACTCCTTTTCGCGGACGCCCGGTCCGCACCTGTCTCGCCCGGGGAAATTCCCGGCGGCGGCGAGCCGCCACCGGTGCCAGGTGTGAATACTTCGTCAAATCTAACTCATAGAGAGGAGGATTCGAGTCATCATCGGGATGACAGTTAAATAGTAACGGTTACCATTATTAAGTCAATGCCTTTCTGCAAAATAATCGCCTACGCACCAACGCACCTGATTTTCATAAAAAAAGCCCCCGCAGATAACCGCGGGGGCTGAAGTTGATCATTCTATCTGCTACGCAAACCCTTTGCGTTCATCCTCGAGGAGGCGCTGGGCCACATCCTCATCGTACAGGGCCAAAGGGTTGCGCGATTCGTTCTTATACATTCGGGACGCGGTCTTGACCACGTCGTGAGTGATCCTTTCGTGCTTGTCCCAGACCTCTTGGTGCTGCACATGCCACATCCTGAACTCAACCTCTCCGGTCTCACCCTGGCGCACGTACATGCGCACATCCCGGGTCTGCATGCTCGGGTAATAGTACAGGCCGCGTTCGTCCTTCACGGCATCACTCCTTTTCCAGGGTCGCCAGCGCCTCGCGGGCCAACGCACCAAGAGTCAGATGTTCCACCGCTCCATCGCGGTACAATTCAAGGGGGTCATCGCGCTCCGCCAGGGCCAACAGAGCGGGCCTGGCGGCAGTCGAACCCATGAGCCCCAGCGCCCAACAGGCCAGGCCCTGGGAGACGGGGCTGTCCTCGACCGTCAAGGCTCCCAGCAGTTCTGCGGCAGCGAAGACGGCGAGCCCCGGGCGGACCTGAGCCAGCCGCGCCAGCCCCCAGTAAGTGGCCTGGCGCAGGGGGGCATGATCCACGTAATTGTTGTCACCCAGACAGTCGGGGCATTGCACGTAGGAGGCCAGCTTCTTGTAGTATTCCTCGGCCAGTCTCGGGTGGCGCGCCATGGCCTCGCCCATGGACTCGGGGATGCCCCAACCCACGTTGCCCGACTCCTCGTTCATGTGCCACAGGAAACGGCGCATCACCACGCGCGCCCGCTCCATCTCCTCGTCGGCCATGCGGGCCACCGTGGCCCCCAGGGCCGTCACTGCATGCCAGCGAATTTCCTCGTGTGGATGCAGCAACAGGGAAAACAGTGGACCCACCAATTCCTGAGCATTCATGACCGCCAGTTCCGAACCGAGCCGGTCCTGCCAGTCCTCTTGCCCCAGAATCGCCTGGACCCTGAGCTTCAGACTGCGAAATCGCGACATGGCTCCCTCTCTGGATGCCCCCCCCCCGGAAAACGATCATCACCGGGGTATGGTGCTGTCCTGGTGCCCTCCGGAGAGGGCGCGCAAAAACCTAGCCCACCTGTTCGATCAGTCCCTCGACCACTTCAAAGCCACATTCCTGGGCCTTTTTGATGCACTCACGGGCCTGGTCCTTGTCGTCCATCTCCAGCCAATACAGGGCCATGTTGTTCCAAGCCGGACCGAAAACGGGTTGCAACTTCAAAGCCTTATCCAGATGGATCTTGGCCTCATCGAGCTGCCCGTCAAGGATCAAGGCGCTGCCATAGGTGGCCAGGGCCTGGACAAAATTGGGGTCGCGATTGAGGGCCTTCTTCAGATTGACGATGGCTCCGTCCACATCACCCTTCTGGAGATAGCAGAAAGCGATGTTGGCAAAGGGCACGGCGAACTGCGGACGGCAGCCCTTGGCGTGCTTGTTGTAATTCATGCAGCCGTCAATGTCGCCGCGCTGCAGGCAGATGCCGCCGAGCTGCACGTGGGCCTCGGCCATGCGCGGTGAATTCTCCACCGCGTCGCGGAAAGCCTCCTCGGCCTCCTGCCACATGCGTTTGGCGAGAAAGGCCACGCCCAGGTTGTAATGATGGTTGGCACAGGTGGGATTGACGGCCAGCTGGGCCTTCAATTCGTCGATGTATTCATCGGTGGTCTTTGCTTTGGTGTCCATGATTCGTCCTTGGGTTCACCGGGCCGGGCCCGGAGTGGTCGTTAGAAATCCCAGTTCATTTCCTTGCCCTGAGACTTGAGGAGTTCGTTGTAAAAAACAATGAATTCGAACATGCCGCGAAAACGCTCGTCCTTGTTGACGATGCCCATGGCAAGCTCGTGGGCTCCCCGGCTGTACTGCGCGCCGATCTTGCCGCTCATGGATTTGGTACGGATAAAGGTGCGCACCAGATCCTGAATGGTCTGCCCGGTCTCGGCATCCCGGCGGATGTCCATGGGGTCGTTGGGCTCGGGGAACGGATCCCAGTTATCAAACCCAACCCTGTCGATGAACTTGCGCCTGCGGGGGGAGAGCCGCTCGTACATGTTGAGCTTCATCGCCTCCTGCTCGGAGGTCAGAGTCGGCAATACTGTCCTTCTGGCCATACGCTGTTACTCCTTACCGCCAAGTTCCCAGTTCAGTGTGCCGCAGGTGCTGCAGGCATCCGAACCCTGTTTTTCGTCGCACGAGGTGCAGGCCGCAGGTCGCGCCTGTCCCTCGCCATCAAAGGTCTGAGCCGCAACACCGCCCGGCGCGGATGCCGGGGCTGTCGACCGCGTGGCCCCGGCCATGGTGGCCTTGACCTTCTCGATCTTTTCCCACTCCTCATCGCCCAGGATGCCAAGATACTCGCTGTCGTACTTGTTCATCAATGCCATGGACACCGGGACATAGGTCTCGGCGAGACGGGAATATTTGGTGCGTAGCGAGCGCACGAATTCGTCAGAGAGGATGGCCAGCCGATCCTGGAGCTTTTCGATCTGCACGGTGGGGTATTGCACACCCTCCTTGAAACCGGCCTTGCCGCAGGTATGGGCCTTGCCACCGATGGAGGTGGGGATGCCGTACAGCCGGCAGGTAATGGGCCGTGCGTCGTAAAGCTCGCACTTGTCGTCGGCTCCCAACAGGGGACAGCGGACCCGGGCCTTGGCGATGGCCTCCAGAATCTCGCTGGTCCTGGCGCCTTCGCGTGACAGGTGGAAGGCCTCGCGCTTGATCTTGTAGCCCCGACGGTCGGCCTTGTCAGCCCGGTCCAGGAGTTCACTGCGCCGCTGACCTTCGAACGTGGTGTTGAACTTGCGATTCAGATACAGGGCTTCGATCAGGGAGAGGTCGAACATGGCGTGGCAACAATCGCTGCAGCCTTCGCCGCAGTTGATACACTCTCCGTGTTGGGCCTGAACCTGCCCAAAGGCCTTGTCGACCTCGGCCACCAGCCGCTCGTATTTTTTGAAAAAGTCGCTGAAATCCAATTCCATATCCTTTCGCTCCGTACCGTATGATCCTGACCCACCGCAATGCCGGCAGCCCGGACCGTTGAACCTGTTGCTTTTTCTAATGCTTCCACAGGGATTGTCACCCCCGCAGGACGAAATTTATTTCGACGCCTGCCGCGCGTCAAGGTCCCGGCTCCAAGATGCAGCAAAGGGAGCGGCACCACAGCACCGCTCCCTCAGCTTTTGGAATCTATTGTGTCGATGAAAGAGTGGTTACTCTTCCTCGATCTCGATGGCGTCAGCCTCGCACACTTCCACGCAAGACTCACAGCCCAGGCATTCTTCAGCATTCACAGGCACGGCCTTGCCGTCCTGAAGCTCGTACACTTCCACGGGGCAAACATCCACGCACTCGCCGTCGCCTACGCACTTGTCGGTGTCTACAGTCACTTTGTAACCCATCGGGAACCTCCAATATTTTTTTTGCCCTCCCGCTAGGCGGGAGTGTGGTCCTAATTGCCGCCCAACCCCTAATTGCCTGTAATTGAAGGCAATCACATATTGATGTCCGGGGCTGGCACTGCATCTAGAAAAAACGCAATAGCCGCTGCCAAACCGGGTGTCAAGCGGCGAAATCCGGAATCAGGAGCGCAAGCCCGGGTTCCCTAGACATTGAGCCGCACGTAGTAGGTCCGCCCAGCCCGCAAGACTAGCATCAACAGGCTATTCTGCATGCGGTAACGCATGTACGAGCCTCCGAAATCAGCACTCCCGGTCATGCGGATACCGCCGACCTTGACCAGCACGTCGCCGGCGATGAGCCCCAGCTTGGCCGCAGGCGAACTCGGCCGCACAGCGACCACGCTGACCCCCTGGCCAACCGGCGGGCCGCAACGGATGCCCCAGCGCTGCCAGGCCAGGCCCAGCATCCTCTCGATGGACACGGGCACGGGCTGCACGGTCAGTTCCACGGGTTGACCCGCGCGAAAGACCGTCAGCTCCAGGCTCTGCCCCTGGACATAATTGCGCAAGAGCTGCAGGTAGTGCTCCTTGTCCTCCACCGCATTGCCCTGCAACGTCAGCAGCACGTCGCCCGGCACCAGCCCGGCGCGGGCGGCCGGGGTGTCCTCAAAGACATCCGTCACCAGCAGCCCACCCACAGAATCCAGGTTAAAATAGTTGGCTGTGGACTGGTCCACGTTCTGCCCGGCGATCCCGAGCCAGATCTGGCTCACGAAGCCCTGGTCCAGAATCTCGGCCACCACGCGCTTGGCCTTGGAGATGGGGATGGCAAACCCGATGCCCTCGGCCCCGGCCTGGATGGCGGTGTTCACGCCGATCAGTTCGCCCAGGATGTTCAGCAGCGGACCGCCGCTGTTGCCGGGATTGATGGCCGCATCGGTCTGTATGAAGTCCGTGTGCGCGCCCTGCTCGGTGCGCACGGTGCGGCCCATGGCCGAGACCACACCCGTGGTCACGGTATGCGAAAACCCGAAAGGATTGCCGATGGCGATGACGGTCTCACCGATCAGCAGGTCCGAGGAATCGCCCACCTTGACCTGCGGCAGGTCCACGGCATCGGCCAGCCGCAGCACGGCAAGATCGAAATCCGTGTCCGAGCCCACCAGTTCAGCCTCGAACTCGCGGCCATCCAACAGGCGGGCGGTGATGGTCGTAGCCCCGGCGATGACATGGGCGTTGGTCAGCACCAGCCCCTCGTGGCCATCGAAGATCACACCCGAACCCAGACTCTGCTGGGTAAACCGGCGGGTCCCGCTGGGGCCGAAGAATTCCCTGAACTGCGGGGGCATCAGCCGCTCGTCGAACAGGCCCCCGAAGGGATTGACGTCGCGCTCCACCACCCGGGCCGTGGTGATGTTGACCACCGCCGGGGCCACGGCCTGCACGGCGCGCACCACCGGGGTCAGACGCAGGTTCAGCGCAGGGGTCGCCGAGACCGCGGGGGGCGTCGAGACCACGCGGGGCGTCGCAGGATGGGTCAGAGATTGATCCGCAGCAGCGGGAACGCCGAGGAGAAACAGCAGCGCGCAGGCTGCGAAAAGTGTCCGAAACATGATTAGCCGCGCTCCAATTCCGCCAGCCGACGGATGCGGTCCTCCACCGGCGGATGGGTACTGAACCACTTGGCCGCGCCGCCCATGAAGGGATTGATGATGAACATGTGCGCCGTTGCCTCGTTGCCCCCCTGCATGGGGGCCTGCTCGGCGTAGCCGGCGATCTTGCCCAGGGCCGAGGCCAGCTGACCAGGGGCGCCGCTGTAGCGCGCACCCGAGGCATCGGCCAGATACTCGCGGGACCGGGAGATGGCCATCTGGATCAACATGGCCGCCACCGGGGCGATGAACGCCAGGGCCAAGGCCGCGATGGGGTTGCCGCCCTCTTCGTCGCTGCGGCCACCCAGGCCGAACAGGGTCGCCCACTTGATCATGGAAGCCGTGTACATGATCACCCCGGCCAACACTCCGGCCACGCTCTGGATCAGGATGTCGCGGTTGGCGATGTGCCCAAGCTCATGGGCCAGCACTCCCTTGATCTCCTCGGGGGTCAAGAGGCGCATCAGGCCCTCGGTCACGGCCACCACGGCATTGTCCGGGTTGCGGCCGGTGGCAAAGGCATTGGGGGCCTGCTGGGGGATCAGGGCCAGGCGCGGCACGGGGATGCCCGCATTGGCGGACAGTTCCTGCAACATGGCGTACAGCCCGGGCGCGTCACCAGGCCCGAGCAGTCTGGCGCGGTACATGGACAGCACGATCCTGTCGGAATACCAATAGCTGCCCAGATTCATGGCCATGGCCAGGACAAAGGCGATCACCAGACCGCCACGGCCGCCCATAGCACCGCCGATCAGCATCAGCAGGCCCGTCAACAGGCCCAGCAGCAGGGCCGTCTTCAACTGGCTGGTCATCGTCGCTCAACTCCAGGGGATGTGTGTCCAAAAGATACCGGCGAAAGGCCCGGGCCTAGTCGGAGATCTCGATCCTGACGGTTCTCTTCCTGTCCCGGACTTGCTTGGGCACGGTGATGGTCAACAGGCCATCGGCGAACACGGCACTCACGTGGTCGGCAGCCAACTCTCCGGGCAGGACAAACTCCCTGCCGAACGATCCCGGGCATCGTTCCATGACGTTGTAGACACCGCCTTCCACATCGTTGTTCAGGCGCGTCTCCCCGAACACGGACAACTTGCGGCCGACCAGTTCCACGGCCACATCCTGCTGCCGGACTCCGGGCAACTCCACCTCGATGGTCAACCCATCGGCGGTCTCCAGCACATTGGACAAGGGCTGTCGAAGGTGCCGCCCTGCGCGGGATTCCATCCTGCCGGACAGACCCTCGGCGATCCTGTCCATGCCTTGGGCGAGTGCCTCGAGCCGATCCCAGGGATTGTCGTCGTACTTGGCCATGTCCGGGCCGCCTCCGCTTTGGTGTTGCCTAAACCATGTCACCGCTAGAGCTCAAAATATTCATTCCAGGGCCGCTGTCAATGTCCCGCTGCCTTGCCAAGACCACCCCGCGACGGGTAAGGAGCGTCTGCTGCCCACGACCGAGCAACGCGATCCAAACCGACTTCCACAGGACAACTATCATGAACACCGATCTGCAGACCCGTCTGGCACAGGCCCTGAACGCCGTCACCCCCCTTGATCCCGCCCTGGAACCAGCGGCCCGGGCCCATTTGGATGACCTGACCAAACCCAAGGGCAGCCTCGGATGCCTGGAGGACTTCGCCGCCCGGCTGACCATGATCGCCCAGGGCGGCACCCCGGGCGTTGACCCGGCCCGCATCTACACCGTCGCAGGCGACCATGGGGTGGCCAAGACCGGCGTCAGCCTGTTCCCGCAGGAAGTCACCCGCCAGATGGTGGCCAATTTTCTGGCGGGGGGGGCGGGCATCAATGTCCTGGCCGAGACCGGCGGCATCGACGTCAAGGTCGTGGACGCGGGCAGCGCGGGCGGCCCCTATGCCGAGCACCCGCGGCTGATCCAGATGAAGGTCGCCGAAGGCACCGAGAACATCGCCGAGGGCCCGGCCATGAGCATTGAACAATGCCTGAAGGCCCTGCTCAACGGTATCGAACTGGCCGACAGGGCCGCCGCCGAAGGCTTGCGCGCCCTGGGCACCGGCGAGATGGGCATCGCCAACACCACACCCTCCACCGCCCTGTACTGCGCCTACTTCGGGATGTCTCCCTGCGACATGACCGGGCCGGGCACGGGCCTGCCTGCCGAAGGCGTCAGCGCCAAATGCAAGATCATTGAGCAGGCCCTGGCCGTGAATGCCGGGGCAGTGACCAGCCAGGACCCCCTGCGCATCCTGGCCGCCCTGGGCGGCTACGAGATCGCCACCCTGAGTGGATTGATCATCGGCGCGGCCAAGAACCGCCTCGCCGTGGTCGTGGACGGATTCATCTCTACTGCCGCCTTTGCCGCGGCCTGGAAACTCTGCCCCACGGTCAGCGATTACGCCTTCTTCAGCCACGCCTCGGCCGAGCCTGGACACCTCAAGGCCATGCAGGCCATGCAGGCCCAGCCCATGCTCGACCTGGGCCTGCGTCTGGGCGAGGGCACCGGGGCGGCCATCGCCCTGTACCTCTTGCGCTGCTCCGCCAATATCTACAACAACATGGCCACCTTCTCCCAAGCCGGTGTCACCGCAGGCAGCAACTAAGCCCCTCTTGTGTGGAAATCACCCCCAGGGGTGGTCGTTCAACAGTGGCCGGATACCCGGCGTAAGGAGCCATTCAAGATCAAAGCGCAGCTCGCCCTACGCAAGATGTTGAATGGCTCGCGCCAACCCCTCAGACGACCGCTTTCTAGCACTGCGGACTTTCCATCCACGCAAGGGCGCGCTACACTCGCGTCATGGATAAGCCCCTCATCTCCGTGATCATTCCGGTCCTGCACGAGGCCCTCGGCATCAACGCCTTGGTGGAGCACGTGCGCGACCTGCCCGCGCCCGGACCTGTGGAGGTCCTGGTGGTGGACGGCGCACCCGAGGCCGACACCCTGGCCGCCCTCACGGTGGATGCCCGGGCCCTGTCCAGCCCACCGGGCCGCGCCCGGCAGATGAATGCAGGGGCCATGCGCGCCACAGGGCAGAGCCTGCTGTTCCTGCATGCCGACACGCGCCTGCCCGAACACGCCCTGCTCCTGCTGGACGAAGCCCTGGGGCACAAGGCCGTGGCCGGGGCTTTTGCCCTGGGTTTCCCCCAGGACTGCGGGCCGGGACTGCGTTTCATCGCGGCGGCGGCCAACGTCCGCACCCGGCTGACGCGCGTGCCCTACGGCGACCAGGCCCAATTCTTCCGGCGCGACTATTTCCTGCACCGCGGCGGCTACGCCGAGATCCCCCTGATGGAGGACCTGGAACTCATGCAACGCATCCAGCGGCGAGGGGATCGCATCGCCCTGCTGCGCGAGGCCGTGAGTACCTCGCCCCGGCGCTGGCAACAGGAAGGTATCCTGCGCTGCACGGCCCGCAACCTGTTCATCCGCACCCTTTACCACTTCGGGGCCTCCCCCGAACGCCTGGCCCGCTTCTACGGCTTCGGGACAAACCATGACCGCTAGACGCCTGCTGGTCCTGGTGCAACTGCCCCTGCCCGGCTTGGTCAAGACACGCATCGCCGCCCGCCTGGGCGATGACAACGCCGTGCAACTCTACGACGCCATGGTCCAAGACCAATTGGAGGCCATGGCCACTGCCGGATTCCCCCTGACCCTGTGCCATAGCCCCATCGCCCCGCTGGACGCGTACCGCGACTGGCTGGGGCGGGATCGGTCCTTCCAACTCCAGGAAGGCGACGACCTGGGCGACCGCATGCGCCACGCCTTCGAGACGGCCTTTGCCAAGGGGGCCGAGCAAGTGGTGCTGGTGGGCAGTGATCTGCCCGAGATCACTCCCGAGTTGTTGCAGGCGGCCTTCGCCGCCCTGGACAGGGAAGAGGCCGTCCTGGCCCCAAGCGACGACGGTGGCTACACCCTGATCGGCTTCAGTCGCGAGCGCTTTCAACCCACGGCCTTTACGGACATCCCCTGGAGCAGCCCGCAGGTCCTGGCCGCCAGCCTGGCCGCCCTGGAGCGTGCCGGGCAGGCCGTCCATCTCTTGCCCACACTGCCCGACCTGGACACCGCCGACGATCTGGCCGCCTTGCTGCGCCGCCACACATCCGGCGGGCCGCGCCGCACCCTGACCCTGGCCTCGCGCCTGGACCTGGACGGTTAAGACCGCTTCCCAGGATTTTTGCGTCCCCTGGCCCTGCTTGCAGCCGGAGCAGGGTTGGCATACAAATCCCGGACGATTTCCACGACAAGGAGGAACCGCCATGATCGACCGCAAACCCGAACGCGAAATCACGGACCCGGACGAACTGCTCCATGTGCTTGAGCGGGCCAAGATTCTGCGCCTGGGCATGTGCGCGGGTAACGAGCCCTATGTGGTGCCCATGAACTACGGCCTCGGCGAGAATTGCCTGTTTCTGCACTCGTCCCCCAGAGGCAAGAAGGCGGACATGCTGCGCGCCAACCCCAGGGTCTGCTTCGAGATGGAGACCGACGTGGCCCTGATCGAGGGCGACGCCCCCTGCGGTTTCACCATGCGTTTTCGCAGCATCGTGGGCTACGGCATGGCCAGCTTTCTGGAGACCAGGGAAGAGAAACTGCACGGCATGAAGCAGATCATGGCCCACTACTCGGACACCGAGTTCAAGGACGAGGACTTCCTGGAAAAGGTCCTGGCCAAAACCAGCGTCATGCGTCTGGACATCGAATCCATGCGCGGCGCAAAACATGGATGGAACGACTAGGCCATGGATCATCTCGCGAACATCGCCCGGCTGCTGATCACCTGCCCGGACAAGCCGGGCATCGTGGCCTCGGTCACGAATTTCCTCTACTCCCACGGGGTGAACATCACCACCCTGGACCAATATTCAACGGACGCCGAAGGCGGCAACTTCTTCATGCGCCTGGAGTTCCAGACCCCGCACATGGACATCTCAGCCCCGGCCCTGGAAAAGACCTTTGCCGAGGTCATCGCGCCCAAGTTCGACATGCAGTGGCACATCAGCTACGGCGCGAACACCAAGCGCACGGCCATCCTGGTCTCCGGGCTGGACCACTGCCTGCAGGAACTGTTGTGGCTCTACAAACGCGGCAAACTGCACACCGAGATCGCCATGGTCATCAGCAACCACCCGGACCTCAAGGAGGCCGTGCAGGCCTACGGCATCCCCTTCCACTACATCCCTGTGCATAAGGAAGATCGCGCGGCCAGCGAACGGGCCATGCTGGAACTGATGCACGGCAAGGTGGAGCTGGTGGTGCTGGCCCGCTACATGCAAATCCTGTCCGGGGACTTCGTGTCCCACTTCCCGCAGCAGATCATCAACATCCACCACTCGTTTCTCCCGGCCTTCGTGGGGGCGGACCCCTACCGCCAGGCCTACGACAAGGGCGTGAAGCTCATCGGGGCCACCGCGCACTTCGTCATCGAGGAACTGGACGCCGGGCCGATCATCGAGCAGGACGTGGCGCGCGTCTCGCACCGCCATTCCGTGGAGCAGATGAAGGACCTGGGCCAGGAACTGGAGCGCACCATCCTGGCCAGCGCCGTGAAGTGGTTCCTGGAAGACCGCATCATCCTGACGGGCAACAAGACCATCGTCTTCGAGTAGCCCGCGCGCCCTCCCCTGGGCCAGCCTGCAAGATCATCCCGCCCGGCAACCACGCCCGGCGGGATTTCTTTTGTTGTTGTCCACTTAGCACCCATGTCCTATAAACATATGACTTTGGACCATGCAGACACCAGGACCCGATGATGCACACCTCAGCCTCACCAACCGTGACCTTCGATGCCCAGGGCCTGCGCGCCGGGGCCATGAAGACCCTGCCCGTGGCCATGGGCGTGGCCGTCTACGGCCTGGTCTACGGCATGCTGGCCGGTCAGGCGGGCATGACCCCGGGCGAGGTCACGGCCATGAGCGCTCTGGTCTTCGCCGGGGCCTCGCAGTTCGTGGCCCTGGACCTCTGGCTGGATCCCCTGCCCGTGGGGCCGCTGATCATCATGGCGCTGATCGTCAACCTGCGCCACGTGCTCATGGGCGCGGCAATCCAGCCCTGGTTCTCGAGGCTATCACCCCTCAAGGCCTACGGCAGCCTGTTCTTCATGGTAGACGAGAGCTGGGCCCTGACCATCAAGGACTTCGCGGACGGGCAGCGCCGGGGTGCGTTCATGCTGGGCTCCGGGCTGGTGCTGTTCGCCACGTGGCTCGCAGCCTCCTTGGGCGGACTGCTGGCCGGAGCCATGGTCCCGGACCCGGCGCGTTTCGGCCTGGACTTCGCCTTCACGGCCGCGTTCATCGCGCTGTTGGCCGGACTGTGGCGTGGCAAGTCGGACCTGCCCATCTGGCTCGCGGCGGGGATCGTGGCCGTTATCTGCTCACAACTCTTGCCCGGCAAGTGGTACATCCTGGCCGGCGGACTGGCGGGGGGACTGACAGGGGCCTTGCGCCATGACTGACGCCACCCCCATGCTGACCATCGCGGGCATGGCCGCAGTCACCTATCTGACCCGCGCCGCGGGCCTGTTCATCACCAACCGGGTGCGCATCACCCCGCGCACCGAGGCCTTCCTGTCGGCCATCCCGGGGGCGGTGCTGGTCTCCATCATCGCGCCCGCCGCCTTCACCCAGGGGCCCGCCGAGGCCGGCGCGGCCCTGGGCACCCTGGCCGTGGTGGCCAGGACCAAAAACCTGCCCCTGTCCATGGCCGTGGGCATCGCCCTGGTCTGGGCCCTGCGCCAGATCCTCTGATCCACGCCCCTGACGATAAACGGCTCCCCGTGCTTAGGCGGCCATCCGCGAGCCTCAAGCCTGCGGCTGCCACACCGCTCCCCCATGGTCCCCTCAGGGCCACGGCCTGGCAGCGGAGACCTCAGGCAGCCCCCAGCGCAGGACCCCATAACAAAAGCCCCCCTTCAAGGCGGAGTTCACCGTGAAGGGGGGCATTGAGCTATGCTTTTCGCCTTGCGGCAGAGGCCTCAGCCCCGGGCCAAGGCCTCGAAGGGATTCAGGTTGGGCTGGGTCACGCTGTACTTGGCCTGGTCCAGTCCCTTGACGTAGGCCCAGCGCTGGGTGCCGTATTCGTAGTGCCACCATTCGGCATGGTAGTTCACGAACCCGGCCTCGAGCATGACGTGATGCAGCAATCTGCGATTATCCAGGGCCTCGGTCTCGCGCGCCTCAAGGGATTCGCCCCGTTCCAGGCGTTCCTCGAAGTGCCGCGTGGCGGAGACCTCCCCGGGATAGTCGAAGGCCGCGCCAAACCACAGGGGCGAGCCCTCGGTGGAGGCCAGCGCCAGGTCCACGGCCCCGCCCGTGACGTGCGGCGAGGGCCGCTGCTCGTCAAGGCTTGGCAGGGCCACGAAACGCGAGGTCATGCGCTCCAGTTCCAGATCATCGCTCTCGGGATGAGCGTGTTTAAGGGCCGAGCGGCATTGGGTGAACAGCGAGGTCTGCACCTTCACGCTGCGCCAGGCATCCAGGATGACCAGACGCAGATTGACGGGCAACAGGTCCTGCGCCACCAGCAATCGCCTGCGCAGGCCCTCGCGGGCATAGCATTCAGGCAGCGCGCCCGGAATCCCCGCGGCGTGGTAAGCCGGACGCACAAGATAGCGCTCCGGGGCCAGGGACAACGGCATCAGAGGTTCGCCGCAGTCCTGCACGGGGACGGTGAACACGGTGTCCCAGGAAGGCTTCTCCCCCGCCGCAATGGGCGGAGCGTCCTGCGCACCGGGGGCGGCGAGCCTGCTTTCGCCTGTATGGATGGTCTTGTTCATGATCCTGCTCCTAGTAGCCAAGCATGCGCGGCAGCCACAGCGAGATGGCCGGCACGAAGATCAGCAGCACCTGACAGACCAACGCCACGAGCACGAACGGCCAGATGTGCCGGAACATCTTCTCCAGGGGCACGTTGCCCACCGAGGACACGATGTACACACACGCGCCCATGGGCGGCGTGATCAGCGCGATGGTGATGTTCAGCGTCATGACGATGCCAAAATGCAACGGGTCGATGCCCGCAGCCATGGCCAGGGGATAGAACACCGGGGTCAGCAGCACCAGAGCCGCGATCTCTTCCATGAACATGCCCACCACGAAGATGATCACGCTGATCAGCAGCAAGACCATGGACGGGGTGGTGGCGTATTTCATGACCACGGGTGCCATGGCCTGGGGCACCTGCTCCGAGGCCAGAATCCAGCCCACGATGGTCGCCGCGCCAATGACCACGAAGATCACGCTGCTCAGACGCACGGTGTTGGACACCGCCTGGAGCACGCCCTGCAGGGTCAACTCGCGGGTCCAGAGAAGGCCCACCAGCAACACGTAGAGACTGGCCACGGCACCGGACTCCGTGGGGGTCATGAACCCGAAGAGGATGCCGCCGATGATGATGCCCGGCGCGATGAGCGCGGTGATGGCACCCAAACTGGCCTTGAGCAGGTTGACAAACGAAAAACGCTGGTTCACCCGCGGCAGATTCAGACGCGTGGCGTTGAATTTGTGCATCACCATGAAGGCCACACCAAGCAGGATGCCAGGGATCACGCCCGCCATGAACAGGGCGCCCACGTTGGTCTTGGTCATGGCACCGAACAGGATCATGAAGATGCTGGGCGGGATGATGGGGCCGATCAGTGAACTGCCCGCGGTGAGTCCGGCGGCGTAAGAGTCGGGATAGCCGCCCTCCTTCATGGCCGGGATCATGATCGAACCCACGGCCGAGGCATCGGCGGCGGCTGAGCCGTTGACACCCGCGAAGATGATGCTGGCCACCACGGTCACATAGCCCAGGCCACCCTTGAAGTGCCCCACCAGGGCCTCGGCAAAACGCAACAGCCGGGGCGTGAGCCCCGTACAGCTCATCAGCTCGCCCGCCAGGATGAAGTAGGGGATGGCCAGCAGCGAGAAGGGCTCCATGCCTCCATAGAACTGCTGGATCATGAGCCGGAACTGCGAATAATCGCCCACACAGGCAAACCCGGCAAAAGCCGTGGTCAGCATGGCGGCAAACAGCGGCATCCCGGTGACGAGCATCACAAAGAAGACGAGCAGCAGGACGATGGTCATGACACGCCTCCTTCGGGTTGATCGGTCTTCGTGCCGCCGACGGGGACGAACTGGCCCAGCAGATATTCCAGGAGCATCAGACTCATGCCCACGGGCACGGCCAAGAGCGGCACGGCCATTTTGATGTTCAGGGTCATGATGGTCAGCAGGCGCAGCTTGTAGGCATAGTTGAAGCCCAGGATGATCATCGCCACGAGCACGCAGACAAAGACGATGCGCCGCAACCAGACCACCAGCCAACGCAAATTATCGGGCAGCTTGTTGACGATGATCTCGATGGCCATGTGCTCGCCCCGCTTCAATGCCGGAGCGGCCGCGAGCATCACCATCCAGACCAGCGTGATCTTGGCCAAGTCCATGGTCCACATGGGCGGGCGGTAGAACCGGCCAAAGACACCCAACATCACATCGGCAAGATTAACGAGGAGGAGCACCCCTGCCCCAAACAGGCAGAGGCGCTCCAGCACGTCAGAAGCCTTCTTGCATAAGGAGGCGAATGAATTCATCTATTTGGCCTCGTCATTGGCCTTTTTAGCTTCAGCAAGGGCCAGATCAATCCATTCCTGGGCGACCTGCTCCTTGAGCCAGTTGACATACGAGGGGCTGCCCAAGGCCTTGAACTCGGCCAACTGGGCGGGGGTGGGCTGGTAGACGACCATGCCCTTGGAGGCCAGGAACTCCACGCGCTGGTCAACCTGGGACTCGACGAACTCACGGGTCTTGGCATTGGCCTCGCGGGCGGCCTGACGCACGGCCTGCTGCTGTGCTGCGGGCATGGCGTCCAGGGTCTCGCCGTTCATCAGCAGGAACTGGTCGGAGTACTGCACATTGGCCAGACAGAGGTACTTCTGGACCTCATACAAGCTGCCCATGATGATGTAAGTGGGAGGGTTCATCTGGCCATCGGCCACGCCGGTCTTGAGCGCGAGATAAACCTCGGTCCAGGGAATCGGGGTGCCGGCGGCGCCGAAGGCCTCGTACATGGCCACCTGGCTGGTGTCCATGGCGCGGTAGGTCAGACCCTTGAAATCGGCGGGCGAATGGATGGGTTTATTGCCGGTGAAGGCCAGGAAACCACCCTCTTCAACCACTTCCAGCAGTTCGATGCCGGTGCGCTCGCGCAGGGTCTTGCGGGACTTGTTCATGAACTCGCTGTTATCGAAAAAGAGATGCGCGGCCTTGTAGCTGTCGAACAGGAAGGGGATGTTGGTGGCGAACATCTCGGGGAACACGGTCTGCAGGCCGCCGTAGGAGGCGACGTTGATCACCGCGCCGGTCATGGTCTGCTCCATGCGCTGTTCTTCGTTGCCCAGCTGACTGTTGGGGAAGAGCGTGACCTGCACGTCGCCATGCGTGGCCGTCTCCACCAGAGACTTGAACGTGGTGGCAAAGGCGTGCACCGCATTGTCGTCCCCGCTGGGCGGACCGTTGTAGCTCATTTTGATGGACGTGGCGGCCAAGGCGCTAGCCGGAAGGGTCAGCAGCAGCATTAAAATGATCAGAGCAAAGCGTTTCATGAAGTCGTCTCCTCGTCTAAAGGTTAAGCAAGGCACAACCGTGCGACACAGCCTTTCTCAGGCCGTCCCCGTCGCCGGGCTCCGAAACCGGGCACCGTGGCCAGTGGCTTTTCATACACAGACCATGTCCCGGGCATGTCATCCCTCGGCCCCTGCAAGTCAGGGCACTGGGCCGGACAACCAGCGGAGGCCGCTGTTGTCCGCAACGTCCCTTCCTCTTGTAAAGGGACCCTCGTCCTGCACTTTCAATTCGGCAGAACTTATTGCATTGCAATACTATGTATTTACATGCAATCTATCTGCACGGCCATAAATGTCAAGCGACAAGGGTGATATTTTGCACGAAACAATATATACCTTCGGATGTTTACGGCGATGACGCAGACACCAAACCCGCGGGAGAGGCATGGCACAAAAGACAAAGAAACGAAACGATGCGCTCTTCGTGGCCTCCCTGGGCAGGGGCATGCTCATTCTTGAAGCCTTTCATTCCCGACAGAAGAGCTTAGGCCTGACCGAGATATCGGAGATCACCGGCCTGAACCGCAGCGCGGTCCAGCGGTTCCTGCACACCTGGGAACAGCTGGGTTACCTCGCCAAGGACCAGACCAGCAAACGTTTCACCCTGACCCCGCGCGTCATGGCCCTGGGTTACGATTTCCTCAAGGGCAACCGCCTGGTCGAGATCGCCACCCCGTTCCTGCTCGAGGCGCGCAAACACACGGGCAACTCCATCTACCTGGGCACCCTCGACGGCCTGGACCTGATCTATCTGATACGCCTGCCACAGCGCTTCCTGCTGTTCGAAAGCACCCTGCCTGGCCGCCGCATCCCGGCCTTTTGCGGTGCGCGGGCCATCCTGGCGCACATGGACGACAAGGACGTGCTGGAGATCATGGAGCGTTCGGACCAGCAGCCCTTCACCCCGCACACCGTGATCGGAACCGAGGCCAACATGGAGCTGGTGCAGCGCGCCCGCGACAAGGGCTATTGCGTCTCCGCCCAGGAATTCCTGGCAGGCGAGATCGCCGTCTCCGCCGCCGTCACCGACACCCACGGCACGCCGCTGGCCGCCGTTTACATCTCCGCCAAACACTCGGAGTGGACCGAAGAGCGCGTGGAACAGGAACTCGCGCCCGTGGCCCTGGAGGTCGCAGGGCTGATCGGATCGCAGTTCTAGTCCCTCGGGGGAACAGCTCACGGGGCCGGAGGGTGTGCGGGGCGCGAGGTGTAGGACCGGGGGGCGCGATTCGTGGGACCAGGGGCGATTCGTGAGACCAGGGGGCGCGATTCGTGGGACCGGGGGCGATTCGGGGGACCAGGGGGCGCGATTCGTGGGACCGGGGGCGATTCGGGGGACCAGGGCAATCCCTGATGAGCTGAGGCAATAAAAGGAAGGGGCGCTTGGAAAAGCGCCCCTGAACGTTGTCCTGGCCCGCGAGGCCGGGAGCTTTCTACAGCTCCAGCTTTTGGGCCACTCCCGGCCACAGGACTTATTTGATCAAAGCGCAGTCCGTGGGGTCGCCCTGGAGCTTCATGATGGTATGCTTCAGGGTGGGCACCAGGGGTGCCAGATTCTCGGTCACGGCCTTGGGGCTGCCGGGCAGGTTGACCACCAGCGCCCCGCCCAAGGTCCCGGCCACGGCCCGCGAAATGGCCCCGTGCGGAGTCTTGACCAGACTGGCGGCGGTCATGGCCCGCTCATAGCCGGGCAGCCGCTTCTCGATGACCGCCAGGGTCGCCTCGGGGGTCAGGTCGCGGGGAGCCACGCCCGTGCCGCCGCTGGTCAGCACCAGATCAAAGCGCTGGGTCAGACAGAGGTCCATGAGCAAGGCCTTCAGGATCGTCGGATCATCGGGGATGATCCAGTCGCGGACATGACAGATATCCAGCTTGCCTTGCAGGGCGGCGTGGATCAGCGGTGCACACTCGTCCTTGCGTTCGCCGCGCGCACCCTTGTCGCTCAGGATGACCACGGCCACGGCCATGCCCCGGCGCTGAGCGATGGCGTCTAGGCGGCCAGCGGGGAAGGCCACCGCCGTCAGGGCGCGCAACAGCAGCCCGCGCAGCGCCGGTTGCCCGGGTTCAGCGGCGGGCAGCCAGAGCACGGACTCCACCAGCAGATCGTCCGGACAGTCCTCCTGGCCGATGCGTGCGCCCACTGGCAGCAGGGGCAGCCCATCCGGTGCCCTGAGTGTCGGCGACGGTGCCAGGGCCCCCGCCGGGGCGACGATGATGGTCTCTCCGGCAGCCAGCGGCAGGTCCAGGGAAACGGCCAGAGTAAAGGGGGCGTAGGATTCGTTCATGTCCTCTGTCCTTGTTTTCGTTGCCTCATGTCGCACGGCCTGGAAACGAGTCGCGTCAACTAGGCCAGCAGCACGGCGATGATCCCCGTCAGAAAGATTCCGTCAAAGGTCCCGGCCCCGCCGATGGACAGCACGGGCGCGTCCAGCAGGGCCTTGGTCCTGGGGGTCATCAGATGCAGGATGTCCGCGCCCACCAGGGTGCCGATGCTGCCCGCGATGTAGGCCACCTGGGGGCTGACATCCGGAGGCGCCAGCAGCAAGGCTGCCAGGGCCGCGCCCAGGGGCGGCAACAGCACGGGGATGCCGATGCCCTTGCCCGGGATGGGTCTGGCCAGAAAATAGCAAAATGCTCCCGTGACCGCCACGGCCAGCAAAGTCCCGGCCGAGAGCCCGATGTTGGACAGGAAATAGAAGGACAACAGGCAGGGGATGACGCAGCCGCCCACGTTCACGGCCACGACCTGATCCGTGAGTTCGGCCTCGGTGTCCATGCGCGGGGGCATCCCCGCGCCAAAGCCGTAGAACTGGCCGCGCAGCATGGGGCGGCGCACCAGACGCCGGGTCTTGTACAGCGGCAGGTTCACGCCGCTGCCGAGCAGCGTTGCCACCAGCCACAGCAAGGCCTGACCCGGGCTCAGGCCCAGCTTGGCGAAGGCCACGGTGACCAGCCCCACCTGGACCAGGATGAACAGCACTGCCAGAAGCAGAAACAGGCCCAGGGCCGCCATGATCACGAAGGGAAAGGAAAAATACGGTCGCATCCATCATCCGTCCGGCAGGGGCCGGGGGTTTCGTTCCCAGGAAAAATGATATAATTTCCCGGAAGATTCGCAGGGTACTCAATGCCTTGGCCGAAGTAAAACCTAACCACGATTTCCGGAGTGTCCATGAAAGGCATCATCCTCGCCGGCGGCTCGGGCACAAGGCTGCACCCCATCACCCGCGCGGTGAGCAAGCAGCTGTTGCCCATCTACGACAAGCCCATGATCTACTACCCGCTCTCTGCGCTGATGCTCTCGGGCATCCGCGAGATCCTGATCATCTCCACGCCGCACGATCTGCCGCGCTTCGAGGACCTGTTCGGCGACGGCTCGCAGCTGGGCCTGACCATCAAATACAAGGTCCAGCCCCAACCCGAAGGACTGGCCCAGGCCTTCATCCTGGGCGAGAACTTCATCGGCCAGGACAGCGTGTGTCTGGTGTTGGGCGACAATATCTTCTACGGCCAGGGCCTGTCCGTAACCCTGCAGACCTGCGCCCGTCTGGAAGAAGGCGGCGTGGTTTTCGGCTACAAGGTCAAGGACCCCGAACGCTACGGCGTGGTGGAATTCGACCAGCTGAACAACGTCATCAGCATCGAGGAAAAGCCCAGCAAGCCCAAGAGCAAGTTCGCGGTCACGGGTCTGTACTACTACGACAACAGCGTGGTGCAGATCGCCAAGGGACTGAAACCCTCGGCGCGCGGCGAGCTGGAGATCACCGACGTGAACAACGAATACCTGCGACGGGGCAAGTTGAAGGTGGAATTCTTCGGGCGCGGGCTGGCCTGGCTGGACACGGGGACCCATGAATCCCTGCTCCAGGCCGCCAATTTCGTGCAGGCCGTGCAGGAACGCCAGGGTGTGGTCGTGGCCTGCCTGGAGGAGATCGCCTGGCGCATGGGCCACATCAGCCTGGCCCAGATGCGCGAACTGGGCGAGGCCCAGGCCAAGACCGGCTACGGCAAATACCTTGTGGATCTGGCAGCCGATCATAGCTAGAAATTTTCTCAAAACTTTTAAAAACCGTTGCGCAGTCACCCTGCGCAACGGTTTTTTTGGGTCGCCTGCTATTGTCCTTCTTCTTGAATCGGGTCCAGCCATTGCCCGACACCGAGCACCGTACCATAGGCAAAGGCCAGCTCGGCCATGAAGACCGCCTGAACCAAAGGCGCGGGAAGGGACTCGCCCTGAAATTCAAAGGCCATGGCCGCACAGGCATCGTGCAGCACGGTGCAACTGTAGCCCGACTCCACTGCGCCGCGCACGGTGGCGTCAACACAGTTGTTGGTCATCATGCCCACGACCACCAGATGCTTGATTCCTGCTCCATCCAACTCTTCCTGGAGGTTCGTCCCCAGAAACGAATTGGGCCGGGACTTGCGGATCAGGGCTTCCCCTTCACGAGGCGCAACGCAGGGATGAATCTCAGCCCCCCGGGTGCCCGCCGCCAGAAACGGAAAGCCCTCGGGGGCCTCGTGACGGATATGGATCACCGCCAGCCCCCTCTTTCGGGCCTGGGCCAGGGCCTGCCCGGCGCGCTCGCCTGCCAGCTCGGCCCCTTCCAGCTCCCAGTTTCCGCCGGGAAAATAATCCTTCTGCACATCAATGATCACCAGGGCTGTTTTCGTTTCACTCGGCATGGCGCCTCCTGTGGTTGCGGTGTTCCCCAGACCCTAGCCCGTGCATCCGGCTTGCGGAATTGTCTGATTTGACAAATTACTTGCCATATAGGACAGAACCGAGATGCCAACCGTCGCCATCCTCGCCCCGCAGCAGTGCGTCCATTCCAGTGTGGTGGGCACCCTGGACGTGCTCCTGACCGCCGAAAGTCTCTGGCGCGGCATGGGGGGCAACGCGCTGTTCACGCAGCTGGACATCGTGACCGGCGACGGCAGGCCCGTGACCGCGCACAGCGGCCAGGCCGTGGCACCATCCTCCTCCATTGGCGAGCGTCCAGCGCCGCAGATGGTCATTGTCCCGGCCATCATGGACGGCCTGGACGCCGCCCTGGAGGATGAAGCCACCCTGGACTGGCTGGGCAGGGCCCACCGCCAGGGGGCCGTGGTCTGCTCGGTCTGTGCCGGGGCCTTCCTGCTGGCAGAGGCCGGGTTGCTGACCGGACGCCAGGCCACCACCCATTGGGCGCTGGTGAGCAGATTCCGAAGCCGCTATCCCGACGTGGACCTGCGCCCGGAGCGTATGTTAGTGGATAATGGAGACACGGTCTGTGCGGGAGGGGTGACCGCCTATCTGGATCTGGCCTTGCACCTGGCGGGCCGATTCGGCTCCTCCGAGCTGGCTGCGGCGTGCTCCAAGCTCTTGCTCATCGACACCCGCCGGGACATGCAGTCCCCGTATCGCATCTTCGCCGGACAGAAAGGCCACGGCGACAAGCGGGTGGAAGAGGTCCAGGATTGGTTGGAGAACAACCACACCCAAGCGCTGAGCGTGCCCCTGATGGCCCAGGTGGCGGGCCTGGGATTGCGCACCTTCACCAGGCGTTTCACCCGGGCCACGGGCGACACCCCGAGCGAATACCTGCAACGACTGCGGGTGGAAACAGCCAAAAGGCTGCTGGAGAATACGGATCAGAGCGTGGACGAGGTGGCTGCGGCCTGCGGTTACACCGACCCCACGGCCTTTCACAGGCGCTTCAAGGCCGTGACGGGACTGCCGCCCGGACGCTACCGGAGCCGGTTTTCGCTCCTGGGGGCGCTGCCGGGCAAGGCGGATTGAGGACGCAAAAAAGCCAACACGCCGGGATCAGGTCCCGCGTGTTGGCCTAGGAAATTCAGCTTGACGATGCGCCGGTATTGATGGACACCCACGCGTCGGATCGGGCCTAGTGGTGGCCGTGCTGCTTGATGCGGTACAGCGCCGTACCGACGATTACAACCATGTAGATAAAGATCAGGCTGACACCCAGGAAGCCCTGGGGGGTACTATGCAACGCGTTGCTGGCCAGTTCGAGAACGACACCCATATTTCTACTCCTTCGTTGGCGTTATGCCCGAAGAAAATTGTCTGAATAATCCAAAAAGTCAAGCCACTGGGCCTGGGAAAAACACAATGAGCGAATTTTTTCACAATGGACAAACACTGGAACTGAACGTCGAACGCATGGCCTTCGGCGGACGCGGCGTGGCCCGGACCGAGGGCTTCGTGGTCTTCGTGGAGGGCGCTCTGCCCGGCCAGAAGGTCCGCGCCACGGTCACCAAGGCCGCCAAGCGTTTTGCCGAGGCCACGGCCGACGAGGTCCTGGAGCAGTCCCCCCATTGGACCCAGCCCTTTTGCCTGCATTTTGGAAAATGCGGCGGATGCATGTTTCAGGACCTGGATTACGCCGAGCAGCTGAAGTGGAAGGCCGAACACGTCCGTGACCAATTGTCGCGCATCGCACACATCAAGGACCCCCTGGTCCATCCGGCCCAGGCCTCTCCGGAGCTGCGCGGCTTCCGTAACAAGATGGAATTCGCCTTCGCGGGCGGCGGCACCGAGGGCGGTCCGCTGTCCCTGGGCCTGCACCGCCGGGGCTCCGAGCGCGTCGTGAACATCGAGGAATGCCACCTGCCCTCTCCACAATGCGCCGAGATCGTGCGTCACACCCGGGAGTTCTGCCGCAACACCAGCATCCCCAGCTACGATCCCCGCACCCGCCAGGGACTGTGGCGTTTTCTGGTGGTGCGCGAGACCAAGGCGACCTTGCAGACCATGGTCCAGATCATCACCTCACCGGCCCAGGATGGCGGGGCGGTCCGCTCCCTGGCCGAAGACCTGCGCAACCGCTTTCCGGGCCTGACCACGGTGGTCCATTCCACCCGCAAGGCACGACCGGCCATCGCCCAGGGCGAACGTCAGGTCTTCCACCTCGGGCAGGGCAGCATCGACGAGCAGGTGGGCGACATCCGCTACCGCATCTCGCCGGATTCCTTCTTCCAGACCAACACCCTGGCCGCCGAGCTGCTCTATGCCGCCGCGCGCAACGCCGCCGCCCTGACCGGGACCGAGCATGTGCTGGACCTGTACTGCGGATCGGGTGGACTGGGCTTGGCCCTGGCCGCACAAGCCGCGTCCGTGACCGGAGTGGAGACCGTGGCCGCCGCCGTGCATGACGCCGAGGCCAATGCGAAACTCAATGGCTTCACCAACTGCAAGTTCATCGCCGGGGATGTGCTGCTGACCTTGAAGGACCTGGAGCAGCATCCGGACGTGGTGATCACGGACCCGCCGCGTTCGGGCATGCATCCCGAGGCCGCGGCCGCGCTGCTGAAACTGGCCCCTGAACGCATCGTCTACATCTCGTGCAACCCAGCGACCCTGGCCCGCGATGTAAAACAGCTGGCCGAGGGCTATGCCCTGGTCGAGACCCGGCCCTTCGACCTCTTCCCGCACAGCCCGCACATTGAGTGCGTGGCCCTGCTGGAACGCTTGAAATCCTGACAATTCCCCTGTATGGGGTTTGTGAATATTTCAACGAAATGGAGTGTGCTATGGATTTCTTCTTTTTCATCCTCGGTATGGTTGGTGTCGGCATCTGTCTGTTCTACATCAAGCAGTCCTGGAAAAACGGCGAGTACTAAGCATTTCCGGGGAGTCTCCAGCAGGAGGCTCCCCTTCGCCCCTGCCCCCGGAACCCGTGTTCCTTCGCAAGCGCCACCCCGGCAGCCTCTTTGGCGTCCGTTCGGGTTGGCTTTTTTTTGCGCGTAATTCCGGGCGACTGCTACTCGGGCATGGACCATCCCACCACGCGCGCACAAACTCCACACAAGGAGCTTAGGCAAAAAAATGAAATCTAACGCAAAAAAAGCATTAACGACTTTTTTGGCGATATCCATATTATCAACATCACCTTTAGTTTTTGCAAAAGCAACAAATTATGAACGCATAGATAACATCTTAGGAATTCAATGGGGAGATACAGCGATAGAACTGAAACAAAAATTTAGCTCAAAACTATTAGTTCCAACACAGATTGATTATTTACACTACGAAAATGAACGTGGTCCATTAGATACATGGTTCGAACTTTCCTACGTCATAAATGAATTACATATTAATAATATACCATTTAAAACATACATCATAACAAGCAAAGGCAAAACAATAAGGCTGTACCTTTACAAATCAAACTCAAATAACGATGAATATCAGTCGATGGTCAATCTATTCGAAAAAAGATATGGATATCCTAAATTTCAAAATACTGAAAACAACAGCACACTACTCAATGTAAAAAAATACAAACAACGCATTGGTTCAAAAACAGAACATCAGCTTCAATCACACTATCCTCATATGAAAACGATAAAACACTAAGAATAACTTTATATGGTGAATGGAAAAAATAACAAAGTGGGGAATAGGGCCAGAATTAAGAATCAAGGATTAGGGGGACACGAATTAATTAGGGGGACACTATACCTATTTCTTAACGTGGCAAGCGACATATCTGAATTTGAATTTGAATTAGGGGGACACCATACCTATTTCGCAGTTAGCAGACAAAACACCAACTTCCCCTTCTCCCGCAGGGCGTTCAAAAATGATCAGATGCTAGGCGCAAGAAAAATTCGAGATCGCAGCGTATTAAGCATACGTAAGAACTCGAATTTTTCGCAGCAACGCCGCAGATGATTATTTTTCAACGCCCTGCCAACTAAATGAACCACTCGGTCCACCCCGGCCAACCACTAACCATCTCCGCCAACACCCCATACCCCGCACTGCGCGGATGCACCCCATCGTTGCCGCGAACATCCTTGAGATAGGCCTGTGAGGCATGGAGTCTTGAGAAGACATCCAGATAGGGCACACCAAATTCGGCACAGACCGTGCCCAGCACGCTGTTGATCTCCCGATTTCTCAGGGCATGCCCCTCGTCGCTCACCGGGGGCGGCCCCACGAACAGCACCGGCGCCAACCCCGTGGCGCGGGACAGGATTGCCCGGGCGTTGGTTCGTGTCTCTTCCAGGGGTACATGCCGCCTGCCGTCGAGGATCGCCGTATCCGCCGTACCCAAGGCAAAGACCAGCCGCGACTCAAAGCCCTCCAGCCTGCGCTGGCTGAACTCGCCCTCCCAGCGCGGCAGAATCTCCCGGCTGGCCTGCTTGCGCACCCCGAGATTGTAGTAGGTCAGGGCCCGGCCCGAGGCCATCAGCGGCACGCAGACCCGACCGGCCCAGCCCAGACAGGCCGGATCCCCGGTGCCGTTGACCAGCGAATCCCCAAAAAAGCAGATCACCATGACCGCCCCCTTCTAGTAGATGCTTGCATTGAGAGCTCCATTCCGTGTCCAGGCATATCCTTACCTAACAACTCCGGTTTGCCAAAGCCGGACTTTTGGTGCAACGAAAGAAAGCACCTATCACAGGGGGAACTCATGAAAAAGAAGTCGACCACCTTAGCCGAAGAGGCCCGTTCCATTCTGGAGCGGATGATTATCTTCAACGAGTTGGACTCCGGAGTCATGTACTCGGAAAAACAACTGGCCACCATGCTCGATATGGGCCGCACCCCGGTGCGTGAGGCCTTGCAGCGCCTGTGCCACGACAAGATGGTGGAGATCCACCCCCGCCGGGGCGTCTGCTTCCCGCAGATCACCGTGGAAAACCAGCTGAAACTGCTCGAAGTCCGCCGGGGGCTTGAGCCGCTGTGCATCCGCTACGCCACCATGCGTGGCACCGTGGAACAGAAACGGCGCATGCTGCGCCTGGCCGATTCCATGATCGCAGCCGCCAACAACGAAGACCATGTGGCCCTGCTGGAAGATATCCGCGAGGCGCACGACATCCTGGCCCAAGCCACCACCAACGACTATTTCTCCCGCGTCATGAGCCCGTTGCACGGTCTCTCGCGCCGCTTCTGGTTCCTCTATATCCGGCGCAACGGGACCATCATGGACGGAGCCATCCTGCACAGCGACATCATGCAGGCCGTGGCCCGAGGAGATGAGACCCTGGCCGTGGCCGCTTCCGAGGCCCTGCTGGATTACCTGGTGGAGTTCTCCTACAACGCGCTAAAGATGGACAACGTCAGCGAGGCTTGACACGTGTCCCACGTTGCAGGCATGGTTCTGGCCATGCAGACCCTTCGCACCGCCCATACCAACCTATTCTGGTGGTGGCCCTGTTCCACAGGGCCGCGTGGGTGCGCTTGCATGTAACGACAGAAGTTTCATGATAATGCAACAGACCAACCGCGGCAGGGACACCAGCCGCGGTTTTCTTATGGCCCACGATGCGGTTGCCCGCCCAAAGGAGAGGAATCAGCATGACCCAGCTTCCCGACGCAAAAGGTTTTTTCGGTGACCATGGCGGACAGTTCCTGCCGCCGGAGATCATCGCGGTGATGGACGAGTTGAACGCCGCCTTTAAGCGCTACAAGGACGACCCCGCCTTCATCGCGGAGTTCGAATACTATCAACGCCATTACACGGGTCGGCCCTCGCCCGTGTACCTCTGCGAAAACCTCACCAAATCCATGGGTGGCGCGAAAATCTATCTGAAGCGCGAAGACCTGAACCACCTGGGCGCGCACAAGGTGAACAACACCCTGGGCCAGATCCTGCTGGCCAAGCGCATGGGCAAGAAAAAAATCATCGCCGAGACCGGTGCGGGCCAGCACGGCGTGGCCACCGCCGCCACCGCCGCCCTGATGGGCATGGCCTGCACCATCGTCATGGGCGCCGAAGACATCGAGCGCCAGAAACTGAACGTCTTCCGGATGCGGATGATGGGCGCCACCGTGATCCCGGCCATGAGCGGCCAGCGCACCTTGAAGGAGGCCGTGGACGAGGCCCTGGGGCTGTGGCTCCAGGACGCCCAGAACACATTCTATCTTTTGGGTTCCGCCGTGGGACCACATCCCTACCCGGCCATGGTCAAACACTTCCAGTCCGTGATCGGCCGCGAGGCCAAGGCACAGATCATGGAACTGGAACACCGCCTGCCCGACTATCTCGTGGCCTGCGTGGGCGGCGGCTCCAACGCCATCGGGCTGTTCGCGGACTTCCTGGGCGACGAAGCGGTCAAGCTGCACGGGGTGGAACCCTCGGGCCGCGGCCTGACCCCCGGCGACCACGCCGCCACCCTGACCCTGGGCACCCCCGGGGTGCTGCACGGCTTCAAATCCTACATGCTGCAGGACGAAAACGGTGAGGCCGCCCAGGTCTACTCCATCTCCGCCGGGCTGGACTACCCCAGCGTCGGCCCCGAACACAGCTACCTGAAGGATATCGGCCGCGCCGAATACTTCACGGCCAGCGACAGCGACGCGGTGCAGGCCTTCTTCGTGCTGTCACGCACCGAGGGCATCATCCCGGCCCTGGAATCCGCCCATGCCCTGGCCCACGCCATGAAACTCGCCTCCACCCTGGACAAGGACAAGATCATCCTGGTCAACCTGTCCGGACGCGGCGACAAGGACGTGGCCCAGATCGAGCAGATGCTCAGCGACGGCCTGATCCAGGCGCCCGCCTAAAGCGAATCGACCATCCGGGGCGCTGCCCGCAGCGCCCCGGATGAAACCAACACCAGAATAACACTCCAGGATTTCAGCGACTTTTTTCTATTCCAACGCAAGCCACGCCCCCCAGCCCCGGGCGGGTTGCCCACGCCAGCCCTTCGTCCCTTTCCGCTTGCGGGGCATGGACAGGGCGACTATAGTCCCCCTTGTCCTCGACGAACTCCACAACCACCCCCAGAGCATGGAAATCTTTCGAGCAGACCTGCACATCCACTCCCGGTTCTCCCGGGCCACAAGCAAGAAGCTGAACCTGCGGCTCTTGGCTGCGTGGGCTCGCATCAAGGGCCTGGACGTGCTGGCCACCGGCGACTTCACCCACCCAGAATGGCTGGCCGAGATCACAGAGCAGCTGGAACCCGACGGCAGCGGTCTGTATGTCCTCAAAGACAGCCGCCGACTGGAGCGCGAGACCCCCTTCCTGGACGGCTACCCCCTGGGCGGACAGACCCGATTCATGCTGGTCACGGAAATCAGCTCCATCTACAAGCGCCACAACATCACTCGCAAGGTGCATAACCTGGTCTTCATGCCCAGTCTGGACAAGGCCCGGTCCTTCAACCAGCGCCTGGGACAGGTTGGCAACCTGAAGTCCGACGGCCGCCCCATCCTGGGCCTGGACTCGCGCGATCTGCTGGAGATGGTGCTGGAGACCGACCCCCAGGCCTTCCTGGTGCCCGCCCACATCTGGACTCCGTGGTTCTCGCTGTTCGGCTCCAAGAGCGGCTTCAACTCCGTGGAGGAATGCTTCGGGGACCTGGCCGGAGAGATCTTCGCCATGGAGACGGGCCTGTCCTCGGACCCGGAGATGAACTGGCTGCTCTCCGCCCTGGACCGCTATCGCATGATCTCCAACTCCGACGCCCATTCAGGGGAGAATCTGGCCCGCGAGGCCAACCTCTTTTCCGGCGAAATCTCCTACGAAGGCATCTACCGGGCGCTGCGCGGCGAGGCCCTGGGCCACAAATTCCTGGGCACCCTGGAATTCTTCCCCGAAGAGGGCAAGTATCACCTGGACGGGCACCGCGCTTGCGGCGTGGTCATGGAACCGCAGCAGACCCTGTCCAGCGGCGGCCTGTGCCCGGTCTGCGGCAAGCCGCTGACCGTGGGGGTCCTGCACCGGGTGATGGAGCTGGCCGACCGCGAAGAACCCAAGCAGCCCAGCGATGCCCCGGGGTTCACCTCGCTGGTGCCCCTGCCCGAGCTGGTCTCCGAGGTCCTGGGCTTCGGGTCGAGCAGCAAGAAGGTCAAGGCCTTCTACGGGCGGCTCATCGCCCGCTTCGGCTCCGAGTTGGCCGTGCTTCAGGACGTACCCCTGGAGGACATCGCCAAGGTCTCCACGCCCCTGGCCGAAGGCATCGGTCGCATGCGCCGGGGCGAGGTCTATCGCGAACCGGGCTATGACGGCCAATACGGGGTGATCTCCGTTTTCAGTCCCCAGGAACAGACCGAGATCAAGGGCGGCGGGTCGCTGATCAAGCTGCCCGGGGCGCGCAAGCCCCTGGTCCAGCCCCTGCCAGGCACGGGCTCCAAGCCCCAGGCCTGGCCCCTGCCCTTGCTTGCCGGAGAAGGCGTCCTGTACAACCCCGCCCAGCAACGCGCCATCGACGCCGGTCCCGGTCCGGTGCTGGTGCTGGCCGGACCCGGCACGGGCAAGACCCAGACCCTGATGGGCCGCATCGGCCGCCTGCTGGGCGAACGCAACACCTCGCGCCATATCCTGGCCCTGACCTTCACCCGCCGCGCCGCGGGCGAGCTGACCAAACGACTCTTGACCCTGGGCGGCGAGAACATGGCCCTGCCCCGGGCCGACACCATGCACGCCCTGGCCTACGAATGCTGGGTGGATTCCTACGGCGAGGCCCCCACGGTGCTCTCCGAGGAGGGCGCGCGCCGGGTCTTTGCCGAGGCCACGGGCCTGACGGGCAAACCGCTGAAAGAAGCCTGGCAGCAGATCAACCTGTCCCGCGAGCGGATGCAGGCCCCGCCCATGGAGCTGGCCGAACAGTTCCACGCCTACACCAAGACCAAGGAATCCTGGAACCAGACGGACTACACGGACCTGCTGAGTTTCTGGCTGGAACAGGTCGAGGCCGACATCTGGGCCAACCCCTACACCCACATCCTGGTGGACGAGGTCCAGGACCTGTCGGCCCTGCAACTGCAGCTGGTCAAGGCCCTGGCCTGTCCGGGCGGCGAGGGGGTCTTCGCCATCGGCGACCCCAACCAGTCCATCTATTCCTTCCGGGGCACGGCAGGCGACGTGCAGCAGCGATTCCGCCAGTGGTGGCCCGAGCTCACGGTGGTCACCCTGGGGGACAACTACCGTTCGGCCCAGGAAGTGCTGGACGCCACGGCCCCCCTGGTCCCGCACTCGCCGCGGCTCAAGGCCCACAAGGATCTGCGCGCCGACATCCGGCTGTTCCAGGCCCCGGACGGCGCACGCGAGGCCGCCTGGATCGGCGAACGCATCCGTGAACTCATCGGCAGCACCAGCCATTCCCTGGCCGACAACGCGGCCGACGGGTTGCTCTCGCCCGGTGACATCGCGATTCTGGTGCGCTTCAAGGGGCTCATCGCGCCCTTGCGCGCCACCCTGGACCGGCTGGGCCTGCCCTGCTCGGTGCCCGAGGCCGAGGCCTTCTGGGTGGAGCCACGCATGGCAGCCATCCTGGACGCCGCCGGACGCACCCTGGGCATCGTGAACGCGCCCGAACCCGGCACCCTGGCCCTGGAGATCCCGGAGCGGGTGCTGTTCAAAGGCCCCGTGGGGTTGGCCGCCTACCTGCGCACCAACCCGCCCTTCGACCACCTGTTCTGGACGAGTCCCCAGTTCAAGAAATTCGACAAATCGTATGCTGAATTGGGCGGCTGGCCCGAGCTGCTCAACTGGGTGCATCTGCAGAGCGAATTGGACATGGTGCGCGCCAAGGCCGAAAAGGTGCAGATCATGTCCATCCACGCGGCCAAGGGCCTGGAGTTCGAGGCCGTGTTCCTGCCCGCCCTGGAAGACGGCATCCTGCCCTTTGCGGGCAGCGGGTTCCTGTCGGGCAACCAGTCACCGACCATGACCGAAGACCATCTGGCCGAGGAGCGCCGTCTGCTGTACGTGGGCATGACCCGCGCCAAATCCCTGCTCCACCTGTCCCATGCGGACAGGCGCGAGCTCTACGGGCACGAGTTGCGGCTGCCGGCCACGCGCTATCTGGGCGAACTGCCGGACGAGACCTTTGCCAAGACGATGCTGGTGGGGCGCAAGGTGCGCAAGGAGAAACAGCTGGATCTGCTGGGTGGCGGCTAGAAGCGAGGACGCGACGAATCCGGGAACTGAAAGGATGACTGGGCGGCGGCCCTACAGGGCCAGGAACCGATAAACCCAGCGTTCGTAAATCACACACATCCTGCTGGTCAGGTGAGGCCTGACGCCTGCGTCCCGCAGCCTGCAATAGATATGCAGCGGATTCAGGTGATGTTGCAGAAAACGTTTGAAGGTAACCATTGGAGCCTCCAGTCCCGGTAAACGGCCTTTTGCGGTGAGGCAGCAAATTCCATGCCCTGACCTCTTTTTTCGAAACCCGACGGCGAGTTCCGTCACAGGCCGGTCATGAACCATCACACCAGCGCCGGAAACCCGGCATTTTCCGCAGGCCATTCCTACCCGTCTTATCGGCGTCTCGGCGCAGAACTGAAGGGCCTCTCCAGGCGCGTGGCCGCCCCCTCCTGTGTCCTGCCCGACACCGTGGGCGCCAACTGCCGCTTCCTGGAAGGCCTGTTTCCCGAGGTCGGGCTGTGTCTGTTCGAAACAGCCTCCTGCCTGGCCTACGGCGACCATGACCTGCCCCCCGCCCTGGCGGACCTGGACCTGGCCTACCACGTGCACCTGCCCCTGGACCTGCCCTGGGATCTGGGGACCGACGCCGCGGCCCAAGCCGCCCTGGGGATCGCACAGCGGACCGCCTTTCTTGCCCCGAGCCTGTACGTGCTGCATCCCCCAAAGACCCGCCAGGAACTGGAACGCTTCTGCCACCTGTGGCAGGATGCGGGCCGACGCTGCGACGATCTGCTCCTGGAAAACATCGAGGGCAACGATCTCGCGGCCCTGCTGGACGCGGCGAAAAACCTGGGGCTATCCCTGTGCCTGGACTTGGGGCATATGTTATCTTATGAACAGCAGTTCCTGGCCCGCGCGGCGGAGTGGGAACGCGTGCGCATGCTGCACGTCTACGCCCCAGGAAACGGTTCCCGACACCAGGCACTGACCGCCCTCGACCCTGACGGCCAGGCCCTGCTACGGGACCTGCTCAGACGGTCCGCCCCGCAGACCACGGTCACGCTGGAGGTCTTCGGGGAACAGGGCCTCTTCGACTCTGCATCGCTCTTGGCGCAATGGATGGACCAATGGAACCTGGCCTAAAGCAACTCATCTTGGGAGGGGAAAAGTCGGGCAAATCCGACCACGCCCTGGCCCTGCTGCACAAGGCCCCCGGCCCTGTGCTGCTCATCGCCACGGCCCAGACCCTGGACCACGGCTTCCGGGAGCGAATCCTGCGCCACCGCGTGGAGCGCGGACCCCAGATTCCCGTGCACGAGGTGACCCTGGACCTGCCCGAGGCCCTGACCCGGGCCACGGGGCACTACGCCACCATCCTGGTGGAAGGCCTGGACTACTGGCTCTACGCCTGCGCCCAGGCCGAGAGCATCGATGAACGGGAGCAGGCGCTCCTCACTGCCGTGGACTCCCTGGGAGAGACCGGCGCAATCTTCGTCTCCTGCGAGACGGGCCTCGGCCCGGTGGCGGCGACCCGCGAGGTGCGGGCCTTCGTGCGCGGGATGGGACGGCTCAACCGTCGGCTTGCGGAGCGCTGCTCCGAGGTCGTGCTGGTGGTGGCTGGCCGCCCCCTGAGACTTGTGGAGTAAACGCATCCTATGGCCTATTTCCGCTCTCTGCCCCGCACCCCCGACCTGCTGAACCTGTTCAAGAAACAGGAACGCTGGCTGATCGTGATCAACGCGGATCCCGACGCCATGGCCTCGGCCATGGCCCTGAAACGCATCATGGCCCACCGGGTGCAGGACGTGGGCATCGCCCACGTCAACGAGATCTCCAGACCCGACAACCTGGAGATGATCCATTCCCTGCGCGTGCCCACACGCAGGCTGACCCCCAACGTCATCGCCCAGTTCGACAAGTTCGCCCTGGTGGACTCCCAGCCCCACCACCACGAGCGCTTCGCGGGCCTAAAATTCTCCATCGTCATCGATCACCACCCCGTGTCCAAAGAGCACCCGGTCGAGGCCGAATTCGCGCACATCGAGCCAGGCTACGGGTCCAACTCCAGCCTGTTGACCGAATACCTCTACAACATGAAGATCCGGCCCGGAAAACTCCTGGCCACGGCCCTGCAATACGGCATCAAGACCGACACCTCGTCCTTTGAGCGCGATTTCGCCGAGGCCGACCTGAGGGCCTTCCAGTACCTGAACAAGTTCGCCAGCACCCTGCTGCTCAAGAAGATCTACCGCAGCGAATTCCAGCTGGAATGGCTGCGCTACTTCTGTCAGGCCTATTTCAAGATGCGCCTCATGGGCCAGGGCATCTTCGCCTTTCTGGAGCACGTGGAAAGCCCCGACGTCCTGGTGCTGCTGGCCGACCTGTTCATGCGCGTCCAAGGCGCATCCTGGACCGTGATCAGCGGCGTGGTGGACGACAAGGCCATCGCCATCTTCCGCGGCGACGGCCTGCGGCGCGACATGGGCAAGTTCGCCACCCGCTGCTTCGGGGACATCGGCTCCGCGGGCGGCCACAAGGGCGCGGCCCGCGCCGAGATCGCCCTGGCCAGCATCGACATGCCCTCGCCCGAGGCCTTCCTCTGGAAACGGCTGCACACCAACAAGGCGCGCGCCAAGAAAAACGGCGCGACCACACAGGAATAGCCATGTCCGTCAAAGAACGCCTCGGCCTGGACAGGGACCCCATCTTCCTGGTGGACGGCCACGCCTTCCTGTACCGCTTTTTCTACGCCTACCAGGACATGCGTCGTTCCGACGGCACTCCCACCAATGCCCTGTTCATGTATCTGCGCATGGTCTTCGGGCTGGTCAGAAACGAGCAGCCGCAGTTTGCCGGCTTCTTTTTCGACGGCAAGGGCAAGAACTTCCGCCACCAACTGTTCGAGGCCTACAAGGCCCAACGCCCGCCCATGCCCGAGGACCTGCGGCCCCAGATCGACCCGGTGCAGCAGGCCATCCGCCTGATGGGCTTCAAGGTCGTGGTCTCGGACAACAACGAGGCCGACGATTGCATCGCCTCGCTGGCGGCGCGCTTCAAGCAGGACCGGCCCGTGATCATCGTGGGTGCGGACAAGGACCTGAAGCAGTGCCTGGACGAGAGGGTCTATCTCTGGGACCCGGGCTTCAAGTCGGACAAATTGACCGGACTGGCCGAATTTCGCCAGGAGTCGGGCATGGAGCCGGACCAATGGCCAGATTTCCAGGCCCTGATCGGCGACTCCGCGGACAACATCCCCGGCATCCCCAAGGTGGGCCCCAAGACGGCCCAGAAGATCATGGAGCACAGCCCCACCCTGGAGGATTTGAAGCAGACCCTGATCGACGGCGGCGGGGACTTCAGCCCGAACCTGCGCAAAAAACTCCAGGAGCACATCGGCGACGCCTTCCTGTACCGCCGGCTGACCCGCCTGGACCTCGGGGCCTGCACGGAATTCAGCCTGGACGATTTCAGGCGCACCCGGGCCGACCACGACACGATGCTGGCCTTTCTTCAGGAATACGAATTCCGGACCCTGACGCGGGAGCTGCCACGCGTGGTACAGCCCTCGGCCCCACGGGCTCAAACCCCGGACCAAAGCCGGGCCCAGGGCCCCGCCAGCCCTCCGCCGTGGGACATCTTCCCTGGCGGCGACAGCGCCCCCGCCGCAGCCCAGGGACAGGGCACCCCCTCCGGGCCCGATCCGGCGGACATCCAACCCCTTGCGGCGAGCGGCCATGACCGCCCCGCATCCCAAGGGCAACCGTCCCCTTCGGCGCAGCCGAAGGACGGCCAGCCCCGCCGGACAAGCGCACAGGACACACCCCCGGTCCTCCAGGGCAATGCGGCAGGCACCCAGGGCTTCTTGTTCGACGTGGCCCCGGCACCCAGGCCCCTGATCGAGACCCATGTGCATCAGGCCGCCGACCTCGCGTCGCTGCCCGACATGAGCGGGCTGCATCTGGGCCTGGTCCCCGATGGCGACGGTTTCTACCTGGGCATCGACGGCAAGGAATGGCGCACCATCGCCCCGGCCAAGGAGCTGGCCCCGAGGCTGGCCCGGGCCGCGTCCATCGCCACCCCCGACGTCAAGGCCCTGCTGCGCGGGGACGAGGCTTGGTGGGCCGTGCCCGAGGACCACTGGTTCGACCTGGGACTGGCCGCCTACCTGCTCTCGCCCGAGGACCGCAACTACTCCTGGGACCGTCTGACCCAGCGCATGGCCCCCGAGCTGCTGGACGAACCCGTGACCGGTCAGGGACTCACGGCCCTGGCCCTGGCCGGAGCCATGACCAACCGCTTGACCAATGCAGGCCTGGCCGAGCTGATGCACGACCTGGAAACCCCGTTGATCCCCATGCTGGCACGCATGGAAGCCGCGGGCGTGCGCATTGACAAGGACGCCCTGGCCGTGTTCCTGGACGATGTCACCGCCGAGCTGGACGCCCTGACACTGCGCATCTACGAGCACGCCGGACGGCCTTTCAACATGCGCTCCAGCCAGCAACTGGCGGAAATCCTGTTCACGGACCTGGGACTCAAACCGCGCGGCAAGACCCCGGGCGGCATCTCCTCCACCTCCTTTGCGGTGCTGGAAAAGATCAAGCACGAACACCCCATCGTGGAGGACATCCAGACGTACCGCAAGCTGGAGAAGATGCGCTCCACCTACCTGGAACCACTGCCCAAGGCCGCCGGACCCGACGAGCGCATCCACACCACCTTCAACCAACTGACCACGGCCACGGGAAGACTTTCCAGCTCCGGGCCCAACATGCAGAACATCCCCATCCGCAGCGACATGGGCCTGCGCATGCGGGCCTGCTTCATCGCCGAACCGGGCAACCTACTGGTGGGCGCCGACTATTCGCAGATCGAGCTGCGGGTCCTGGCGCACTATTCAGGAGAAACAACGCTCCTCGAGGCCTTCCGGCAAGGCCAGGACATCCACTCGCGCACGGCGGCGCTGTTGTTCGACACCACGCCCGAGGCCGTCAGCCGCGCCCAGCGCGGCAACGCCAAGACCATCAACTTCGGGCTGATCTACGGCATGGGGCCCCAGAAGCTGGCTGCCGACCTGGGCATCAAGCTGGCAGAGGCCAAGGAATTCATCGAGCGCTACTTCGAGCGCCTCTCGGGCCTCAAGGATTTTTACGAATCCGTGGAGGCCTCGGCTCGCGAGCAGGGCTTCGTGACCACCCTGGCCGGACGCCGCCGCCTCTTGCCCGACATCAATTCGCACAATAAGAACCAGCAGTCCCAGGCCCGCCGCCAGGCCATCAACACCCTGATCCAGGGCAGCGCCGCTGACATCATCAAGCTGGCCATGCTGGCCGCGGACCATGACCTGCCTCTGAAAGACCTGGGTGCCCGACTGATCCTGCAGGTGCATGACGAACTGCTGCTGGAATGCCCAGCGGCCAGCGCCGAACAGGCCGCCGCCAGACTTGAAGAAATCATGGCCGGGGTTTATGAACTGGCCGTGCCCCTGGCCGTGGACAAGGGCATCGGCAGGACCTGGGCCGAGGCCCACTGACAGTCCACTGCCGCCTTGTGCCGGGAACGCCCCTGCGGTCCCCGGGCGCAAGGTGCCACCATCCCTGGAATCCGGAACACTCCGGCGGTCGGGACCCCGTCCCGCCACCGGAAGAACAAACACTATCCGCCCTTGCCCTGAAGAGAAGGAGCCCTTGATGAAGACTCGTCTGCTGACGCCCGGGCCCACGCCCCTGCCCGAAGAGGTTCGCCTGACCCTGGCCATGGACATGGTCCACCACCGCAAGGAGGGCTTCACCGCGCTGCTGGGCGAGATCCAGCAGGGTCTCAGGTGGCTGTTCGGCACCCAGCAACCCGTGATCCCCCTGACCTGCTCCGGCACAGGGGCCATGACCGCCGCCGTGGGCAATCTCTTCAAGCCCGGCGAACAGGTGCTGGTCATCGATGGCGGCAAGTTCGGCGAACGCTGGGGCGAGATCGCAGGCTCCCACGGCCTGGACTGCGCCGTGCTGACCGTGCCCTGGGGCAAGGCCGTGACCGTGGAGCACATTGAGAAGGCGCTCCAGAACTACCCCGAGGTCAAGGGCATCCTGGTCCAGGCCTCGGAGACCTCCACGGGCGTCATGCACCCCATCCGGGAACTGGCGGCCTTCACCCGCGGACGCGACATCATGCTGGTGGTGGACGGCATCTCGGCCGTGGGCATCTCGCCCTGCCCCATGGACGAATGGGGCATCGACTGCCTGCTCACCGGCTCCCAGAAAGGCCTGATGCTGCCCCCGGGCCTGGCCTTCATCGCCCTGTCCGAGCGCGCCTGGAAACGCGTGGAAGAGGTCGAGCCGCGCAACTTCTATTTCAACCTGCTGGGCGAGCGCGCCAAGATCCTGACCAACAACCAGACCAATTTCACCCCGGCCATCAACCTGCTCATGGGCCTGTCCACCTGCCTGGACATCTTCCGCGAGCGGACCATGGAAGAGGTCTTCCGCACGCAGTGGGCCCTGACCCAGATGGTGCGCACCGGGGCCACGTCCATGGGCCTGGAGCTTCTGGCCAAAGACCATTATACTTGGGGCCTGACGGCCATCCTGCTGCCTGCCGGGGTGGACGGGGCCGCCCTGCTCACGGCCTGCGCCGAACGCTACGGCGTGGTCATGGCCGGGGGACAGGGACATCTGAAGGGCCGCCTCGTGCGCCTGGGACACATGGGCTACGTGGACTTCGCCGACGCCATGGCCGGGCTGTACGCCCTGGCCCAGGGCCTGAAGCTCACCGGCGGGCACACCGGGGCCCGGGACTACCTGGAGCATTCCATGGAAGCCTTTGAGCGCGCCCTGGTCAGTGGACCACCCCAGGACGCCAGCTGACAAACCACCACTAGCCAAGCATGGAGAATGAGATGTCCGACGAACACAAGGCTGAAAAGCCGTCCGAATCCGGAGAAAGGAAACAGGGCTCGCTGAAGAATGCCCAGTTGCCGCAGGTGACATTCTCCACCTTTGTGATGTCCCTGGCGTCATCGGCGCTGGTGCACCTGGGCGAAGTGCCCGAGCCCGAGACCGGGCAGATGCAGCTCAACCTGCCCGTGGCCAAGCACACCGTCGACATCCTGACCATGCTTCAGGAGAAGACCGGCAACTGCCTGGACCCCGACGAGGCCAAGCTGCTCCAGGGCCTGCTCTACGAACTGCGCATGAAGTACGTGGTCAAAACCAAATAGCCGAGGCGGATGAAGACAATGGCGACTTTCAAGGCCGGGCTGGTGGGCGTCACCGGCTACGCAGGCATGGAACTGGCCCGGCTGTTGACCGGGCATGGGCAGATCGAACTCGTGCGGGCCACCTCGCGCTCCGACGCGGGCAAGACCCTGTGCGACCTCTACCCCAACCTGACCGGAACCTGCCTTGCCGAGCTGGTGATCACCCAGCCCGACCCGGACGATCTGGCCCAGGCCTGCGACATCGTGTTCCTGGCGGTGCCCCACGGCACGGCCATGGACATGGCCGCCCAACTGCTGCGGCGCAAGGTGCGCGTGGTGGACCTGTCCGCCGACTTCAGACTGCGCGACCCCGAGGTCTACGCCCAGTGGTACGGCTTGACGCACCGCGAACCCGAACTCATCAAGGACGCCGTGTTCGGCCTGCCCGAGCTGTATGCCGAGCGCATCAAGGACGCCCAACTCGTCGCCAACCCGGGTTGCTACCCCACCTCGGCCATCCTGGGCCTCTACCCGGCGCTCAAGGCGGACCTCGTGGACACCAGCGGCATCGTCATCGACTCCAAGTCCGGCGCTAGTGGCGCAGGACGCGGGGCCAACGTGGGCAGCCTGTTCTGCGAGGTCTCCGACTCCTTTCGGGCCTACAACCTGGGCAAACACCGCCACACGCCGGAGATCGAGCAGGAACTATCCGTCATTGCCGGGCAGGAGCTGTGCGTGTCCTTCAATACGCATCTGCTCCCCGTCAACCGCGGGATTCTTTCTACCACATACACATGCTTGAAAAAAACTCTTCAACTTGACGACGTAATCGGGTTATACTCCGAAGCGTATAGCAGTGCCCCCTGGGTCCGGGTCCTGAAACGGGGGATTCTCCCGGAAACCCGCTGGGTGCGCGGCACCATGTTCTGCGATATCGGGCTGGTGGTCGATGCGAGAACCAATCGGCTGATTGTGGTCTGTGCCATCGACAATCTGTGTCGCGGGGCCTCCGGTCAGGCGCTGGCCAACGCCAACCTGATGCTGGGGCTCGATGTATCCACCGCCCTGAACCTCGCGCCACTGGTGCCGTAGCCCAAGCCAACGGGGACCCGCGAGGAGCAACGCATGTCCCAACAGCAAAAGCCTGGGGATTCCACATCCGAATCCGTCTTTGTGGCCCGCCAGCCCATCTTCGACGAGCAGATGGACATCTGGGGCTATGAACTCCTGTTCCGCGCCTCGGGCGACGCCCTGGGAGCCCAGGTCTCGGACGCCGACATGGCCACGGCCAAGGTCATCGCCGACGGCTTCATCCTGGCCTCGGGCGGCATGAAGTCGGGCCAACGCGCCCTGATCAACTTCCCCCAGAACCTGATCATCGAGCAGTTCCCCTATGCCTTGCCGGGCGACATCGCCGTCATCGAGATCCTGGAAGACGTGCGCCCGGAACCTGCGGTGCTCGAGGCCTTGCAAACCCTGAAGGAGGCCGGATACACCCTGGCCATGGACGACTTCATGGGCGAGCCCGAGCTGATGCCCTTCGTGGAAATGGCCGACATCCTGAAGGTGGACATCCTGGGTATCCTGGGTTCCGAAGGAGTGGCCAATGCCGACAAACTGCGCACGGTCATGGCCGATCTGAGTGGCATGTCCTGCCGCCTGCTGGCGGAAAAGGTCGAGGACAACGATGTCTTCAAGCTCTGCAAAGAGCTGGGATTCTCCCTGTTCCAGGGCTACTTCTTCGCCAAGCCGGAGATCATCCCGGGCAAGAAGATCTCCACCGGGGAGGTGACCAAGATCCACCTGCTCAAGGAACTGGGCAATCCGGACTTCGAGGTCGCCAAGCTCTCGCGCATCATCCAGAGTGACCTGTCCCTGTCCTACCGCCTGTTCCGCTACATCAACTCCGCGGGCATGGGCGTGCGCCAAAAGGTGGAGAGCGTGCAACGGGCGCTCACGCTGCTCGGTCAGCGCCAAATCTCCCAATGGCTGCGGGTGGTCATCATGTCCGACATCGCCCCCAGCAAGAAGGGCCAGGAGGTGGCCTTCATGTCCGTGCAGCGGGCCCGGTTTCTGGAACTGCTGCACACGGCGGCGGGGCAGTTGCACATCAACCAGGAGCGCTTGTTCCTGCTCGGGCTGTTCTCCATGCTGGACTCGCTCTTGGGCCTGCCCATGGACGAGATCCTGAAGAACGTGCCCCTGGACGAGGAACTCAAGAAAGCCCTCCAGGGCGACGACAGCCAGCTGGGGTCGCTGTTGGGACTGGTGGGTGCCTACGAGCACGCCGACTGGGAACGCGCCCGGGTCCTCCTGGAGCAATGCCAACTCGCGCCCGAAAAGGCGGACCGCAACTACGTGGAGGCCATGGCCTGGGCTCAGCAGCTCCTCCAGAACGAGGAACAGGAACAGCCTTCCCAGTGATTGCCAACTGAGAATTCACCTACCCAAGGCGTCATCCCTCTGGTAACTTTGCGGGAAGCTGACCGTAGTTCATCGCTGGCGTCAGCCAACGCAATCCCTATTGCCCAACCAAGGAAGCCAGGTATCATGATCGTGGATGCGCCCAGTGAAGAATCCTTCGAATCCATCTTTGTGGCCCGCCAGCCCATCTTCGACGAACGCCAGGACGTCTGGGGCTATGAGCTGCTGTTCCGGGCCACGGCCGATGCGAGGGGCGCCAACGTCTCCGATGCCGACATGGCCACGGCCAAGGTCATCGCCGACGGCTTCGTGCTGGCCAGCGAAGGCATGAGCGCGGGCCAACGGGCGCTGATCAACTTCCCCCAGAACCTGATCATCGAGCAGTTCGCCTATGCCCTGCCCAGCGACATCGCGGTCATCGAGATCCTGGAAGACGTACGCCCGGAACCCGAAGTCCTCGAGGCCCTGCAAGGCCTGAAGGAATCCGGATACATGCTGGCAATGGACGACTTCATGGGTGAGCCCGAGCTGATGCCCTTCGTGGAACTGGCCGACATCCTGAAGGTGGACATCCTGGGCATCCTGGGTCCCGAGGGCGTGGCCAATGCCGACAGGTTGCACACGGTCATGAGCAACCTTGGCAGCACGTCTTGCCGTCTGCTGGCGGAAAAAGTCGAGGACAACGATGTCTTCAAGCTCTGCAAGGAGTTGGGATTCACCCTGTTCCAGGGCTATTTCTTCGCCAAACCGGAGATCATCCCAGGCAAAAAGATCTCCTCCAACGACATCGCCAAGCTCCAGTTGCTCAAGGAACTGGGAGCCCCGGACTTCGACGTCGACCGCCTGGCGAAGATCATCCAGCAAGACCCATCCATCTCCTACCGCCTGTTCCGCTACATCAATTCAGCGGGCATGGGCGTCTCCCAGAAGGTGGCCTCCGTGACCAGGGCCATCACCCTGCTCGGCCAGCGCCAGCTTTCCCAGTGGCTGCGAGTGATCATCATGTCCGATCTCGCACCCAGCAAGAGGGGTCAGGAGGTCGCCTTCCTGTCCGTGCATCGCGGCCGATTCCTGGAACTGATGGCTCAACAATGCCCCTCCGCGCACAAGCCCGAGACCCTGTTCCTGATCGGTCTGTTCTCGTTGCTGGACGCCATGCTCGGCCAGAGCATGGAGGAAATTCTGGAGCACCTATCCCTGGCAAAGGACGTGGAGTTGACGCTCATGGGCGGGGAGAGCGACTTTCGCTTCTGCCTCGATCTAGTCAAAAGCTACGAACTCGGTGACTGGGAGGCCATTGAAAGAATCATTGCCCCCCACGGCATGACGCAACCCCAGGCCGATCCCCTGTACACCGAGGCCATGGCCTGGACCCAGAAGATCTTTGATTCCTGCCACGGCGAGGATTGCACCTAACCGGGCACGGGCCCAGACAACGAGAACCACAGTTGACCCGCGAAGGAAGGTTGCGTAATCATCCAAACCCATGGATCACCCCCTGACGCCGGTCTCCGAGAAACCGCAATGACCTTCAAAGAAATCCCGCCCACACCCGGAACCAGGAAGCGCACCCTGCCCCTGGAGGATCTGCGCAGTTTCGTGGATGATTTTCCGGCCCTGCTGTGGCGCATCGAGATCGCCAAGTCACGTATCGAGTTCCTGAACAACCACGTCATCGCGCCCCTGGGCGACGGCACACGCCTGGTGCTGCAAAACGCCGAATACCGCAGTCGCATCCTCTTGCCCGAGGATGCGCCGCTGATGGACTCCTTTCTGGACGCGGTCAAGGAAGGCCGGACCATGGCCTCCGTGTTCCGGGTCACAGGGCGCGACGGCGAACTCCTCTGGCTGAAGCTCACGGGAGCGGTCAACAGCAGCGACCCCCGTTTCTACTATGGCTACCTGCTCGATATCGGCGATACGGCCAAGGTCATCCAGGACATCCTTGAAACAGAATCCGATGACCGCTTGCGCATGGACAACGCCCCGGCCCCGGTGTTGCTGGCGGAATTCACCAGCAAACGCCTGCAGGGGGCCAACGCGGCGGCGCGCAAGCTGTTCCGGTTGCCCAAAAGTCTGGAACGGGGCAGGCACGACCTGTCTACCCTCCTGCCCCGGACCATGACCCACCCCCTGGAACGCGTACTTGGCGATCTGCCCCAAGCCCGGTCCTGGGAGGGCACGTTGGAATTCAAGCTCCCCGACGGGGGGACCTTCACTGCCAGGACATCCCTGCGTTATGTGAGCAGAAGGAACACGGGGCTGGTGCGTCTGGCCCTCTCCGCCGCGGATCTCCCCAAGCCCCTGGAGACCGCAAAACAGCACAAAAAGACCACACACCCGGACCAGGCCCTGGGGTCTGAGCAGCTCCTCGCGGCCCATGACATCCCCTCCCTGATGCAACTGGTCATGACCTCACCCCCCATGGCCCAGATCTGCGACGCGCTGATGTTTTCGGACATCCACGCCCGCAAGAACAGCGTCGTGGTTTACGGGGCCGGGCAACCACTGGAGGGCATGGACGACGGCGGCGAAGAGTTCTCGTACCAGGGGACCATCGCCGAGGACATCGTGCGCTTCGGTCTGGACCACCTGGAGGTGGAGGACACCATGGACAGCATCAAGCCCATCGACTGGGCGCTGTTCATCCCCCGCGGCATCCGCTCCTATTACGCCAAGCCCTATTTCGAGCGTGGCACCCTGCGCACGGTACTCATCCTCTGCTCCACGAAGCCCAACCACTTCTCAGGGCACAACGCCAACGCCTTTGACGAACTCCTGACCCCGCTGACCAAGACCATCCGCACCTTGCGCCGCACCCTGCGCCACACCCCCCGCGGGAAATAACAGACCCGCAACGAGGGCGCTCGGATTCCCCGGAGGCACTGCCCACGCCCCTTCCAGGAGCCCTTGCAAACGTCCTGAAGCCCCAGCCTTAACGTCTCAGCCCCCTCCCGAATCCTCGCCTGAACCCCCGCGAGCCTTGTCGCCTAGCAGTTCATTCCATTAATTATTGGTTCTACCAAATTAGTATTTGGTATAATCTACCCTTAATTTGGTTCTTTTTTGTCCTTAAATGTATGAAAAATTTGATGCCGGTCGATTTCGCAGCTAATTGGTATAGCCAATAGAACCGTGAACGGCATCAAGACGGGTAGAACATGGCAAAGAAACAACTCCTCATGGAGCACCTCGGAAAACTCATCCTTGAGCTGGGCCTCAAGGCCGGGGACAGACTCCCCGCCGAGAGGACCCTTGCCGAGATGCTGGAGGTCAGCCGCAATACCCTGCGCGGAATCCTGCACACCCTGGAGGCACGCGGGCTGGTCAAGATTCGTCCGGGCAGCGGCTGTTTTCTGCGCACCAGGATCACCTCCTCCTACGGCAATCCCCTGGATGTCCACCGCCCCCCTGAAAAGGTCATCGCCGACCAACTCGAGGCGGCCTACCTCGTCCTGCCCCGGGTGGCAGCCATCGCCGCCCAGCGCATCAGCGAACGCCAGATCGACGAACTCCAGCGCTGCAGCGTGGATTTGTCGCGCAGCATCTTCCAGGAACACTCCGAAAAAGTCTGGAACGAGAGCCTGACGTTCTTCCACCTGGTGGCCGCGGCCACGGGCAACGACTTTCTGGTCCGCGCCGTGGAGCAGATCTGCTCCAGCGACATGGCCCCCTACGACCACTTCTTCGCCCTGGAGCGCAAGGATCGCGAGGCCGTCTTCGCCGACCACGTCAAGCTGCTCAATGCCCTGCGCGCCCGCGACGAGGACTGGGCCGGGCAGATCGCGGAGCAATACATCCTCAGACTGTGCACCATCCTGGAGAGCGGCCCGGACGGGGCCCTGAGCGACCTCATGTACCGCACCCTGAGCGATCGCCGGGAGCTTGAGTCCGGGAGGAATGGCTGATGCTCTCGAGACGGGAATTCTTCCAAAAGATCCTGCTCCCCCAACAGGGAGCGGAACAGGGACGGTCCCCGGCTGCGGCACCCTCCGAAGACTTCGGATCCCTGGCCGGTGACCTGCCGCCGGAGTTGCTGGACGAGGAAGCCAGGCGACTGGGGCTCGACCCGGCCACGGCAGGACGAGCCGAGATCATCGCGGCGGTCAGCCGGGCCATGCTCGCGCGTGGCCCCACGCAACAGGATGAGCCCCCAGACGACAAATAGCCGAGAAACGGGTTTAGGCCCCGTTTCCCGGCTGACGACCACATATCACCCCTTGCAAACCAAGACAAAGGAGGCTTCTATGGAACGCTACGGCGAAGGTTACTTGGATGAGCGAAAGCTCGTCAAGCGTTGGTCGGGGCCCATCCCCGCCCTGGTCAGCCTGCTGCTGACCCTTGCGGTCTTCTATCTCAGCTGGTGGATCTTCCAGGATCCCCGCGGCGTGATGCGCATGTACACCCCCTACGTGGGCTACATGTACTGCCGCTGGTGGCTGATCATGATGATCTGGATGGTCTACATCTTCAACTTCTGGCCCTTCAAACGCAGTTGGTTGGAAACCGCGCACCCGCTGGTCAAGGGCTCGGTCCTGACCCTGGTCTCGGCCCTGATCTTGGTGACACTCATCAAGGGCTTCTTCGAGTCCTTCCTGGGCAACTACGGACTGGCCTACTTCAACCCCGAGCAACTCGAAAAGCTCCCGGGAGTCACTAGTTTCTTTGCCGTGGAATACTCGGCCCTGGCCATCCTGATGTTCGCGGCCATCGCCTCCTGGCTGTCCCCGGCCTGGGTCGTGGCCTTCGAGGAGGCCCCCTGGGACAAGCTGAAGCAGCCGGCCAAGGGCTTCTCCATCCTGATCATGACCTTCTTTCTGTCCCTGGTGGTCTACTTCGTGACCATGCATCCGCACATGGGCATCCTGTACCATCCCTGGCAGTACTTCACCTCCATCGCGCCCCCCTATTGGGAGCAGTTCGCCAACACCGTGTCCGGCAACTTCCACATCTCCTGGATCATGTGCTGCACCGTGGTGGTCTGGCTGGTGGAAACCATCTGGGAACGCTATCCCTTCTGCCTGATCAAAAACCCCTGGGGCCGTCGCTTTGCAGCCTTCTTCGGGATCATCGCCATCGCCCTGGCCATGCACTTCTTCCTGTACTTCGCCCAGGAACTGACCTGGGGCGAAGCCATCCGCGGCACGCGCCGCGACTTCGCGCCTGACTGGCGCTGGCTGCACGTGGGCGAAATGGCCATCTTCTTCCTGGTGCCCGCGCTGTTCATCTCCTTCTACTGTGGGAACTGGCCCAAGAAGTATTCCCTGCCCGTGAACGTGCTGCTGCGCACCGTGGTCACCACCCTGGCCGCCATCGCGCTGTACATCGTTTACTACCGCACCTCGCACCTCTTCCTGGGGACCCAGAAGGGCTTCTCGCATCCGCAGCAGTTCCCCATGATCCCCATGATCTGGCTGGTGAACATCTGGCTGGTGCATCACTGGTTCATGGACAACTGGCCCGCCTGGAAGATGGTGCCCAAGACCGCTACCGAGATCGAGGCCGACCACGCCGCCAAGCTCGCCGCCATCGAGGACGTGCGCCTGAACTCCAGGTTCGGCGTAGGCCTTGGCGCGGGCATTGCCATGGGTGTGGCCTTCTACTTCGTCACTGTCTGGGCCCTGCCCGCGGTGTACGCATCCGTCAACATCATCCCCGGCAAATAGCCCGGAACAGGAGACTTGCATGTCTGACAACATCAAGCGGCGTGACTTCCTGAAGGGGGCCGCCACCGGAGTGGGCATCGGCCTGCTGGGAGCCATGGGACTGTATTCATACTCCCCCCTGCGCAAGAGCCACTTTTCCAAGGCCGAGCGCAAAATGACCGATATCGGCACCTGCAAAAGCATCAAGGTCACCAACATCTCGGAGACCAGCTGGTTCGAGAACGCCGTGCTCATGGGCGACATCAAGGGCGCGGGCGGACTGCTCGTGAACCAGTACGACTACAACTGGCCGCCCTTTGGCAACGGCAAGGGTCTGGGCAAGGGCTCCTACAAGGAGGGCATGGCCAAGATCAAGCACCTGCTGCCCGACCGTCTGGACGAGGCCTGGGAGATCATTGAGGCCAACTGCGTGAACTACGACAATGCCGGTGGCTACGCCGCCCTGATCGAGATGGAGCAGATGGACGGCGTGAAGCGCAAGTTCCTGCTCGATTCCGGCTGGTCCTACAAATGGACCGAGGAATGCTTCAAGCGCGAAGGCATCGACAAGATGCTCCAGAACAAGGAGATCGAGGCCCTGTTCATCTCGCATGAGCACTTCGACCACTATTGGGGTCTGCCCGTGACCCTGAAGTACGATCCCGAGATCACCATCTACATCCCCGAGGGCTTCTATGCCGAGGGCTTGCAGTACTTGAAGGACTGCGGCCACAAGGGCAAGCTCATCACCGTCAAGCCGGGCCTGCAGCAGATCATCCCGGGCATGGCCAGCTACGTCTTCGCCATCCCCATCATCTGCCGCGTGTACGGCGAGCAGTCCCTGTACTTCAACGTGGCGGACAAGGGTTTGGTCAGCGTCACCGGCTGCTGCCACCAGGGCATCATCCAGTTCGCGGAAACGGCCTTCAAGGAGATCAAGTACGAGAACGACAACCTCCATGGCATCTATGGAGGGCTGCACATCTCGCCCTTTGACGACTGGGATCCCAAGTACGACGACCTGGTCATCTCCCTGGGCAAGTATGGATTCGAGCGCATCGGGTGCAACCACTGCACCGGCGTGCTCTGCGCCAAGAAGTTCATCACCGCCGGCTATCCGGTGGTCGAGGGCTCGGCGCAGTTCCGTTCCAAGGACAAGGCCTACCTCGGCAACGGCGACGTCATCACCTTCGGTTGATCGCCCTGCCCGTCACAGCGGCGGGCCGTACCTCGCGGTGCGGCCCGCCTGCTTACCAGGAGAGTCCATGTACTCCAAGCTTCAATCCCTGCTCCCACCCTCGACCCTGGACGATCCCGCCGGAGTGGCCGAGGAACTGCTGAGCGCCGTGCTCGTGCGCTCCAATTTCATCCCCGGCGTGCGCCACCGCCTGGGCTGGCGGGGAGTGGCCAGCTGCCCCTCCGACCCCGCATGCCGCACCGCGCGTGTGGCCGGGCGCGACGGCGTGTTCGGCCTGGGCCCTGCCCCGTCCGCCGTTGCCGGACGCGCCCTGTGGCAGTTATTCTATTTCCCGCACCCGGACGAAGACCTGGCCGACGCCTTTTCCGTCCAGGCCGGAGCGCTGGTACAGGCCGAAGACTACCTGCAACGGGTGCGCGATTTCCCCGCACACCCGGAATTCACCGCCCTGTTCAGCGTCGGCGTCGTGGATCTGACCTGCGATCCAAGAACGCCCTCTGTGAGCATCGCCTTCACCGCGCCCGAACGGCACGTGATCCGCGCCCTGGATGGCGTAACCGTCCAGACCTTGCAGGGACCAGCTGAACTGGTTCGACCAGGTCAGGCGGACCAGGACCTGCCAAGCTTTCAGGCGGCCATGCCCCTGTTCCGCACCCTGGCCGCCTCCAGCGCCTATTGCCTGGGCTGCGCCCCGGACAGGCTGGCCCACTTCCGCGCCAGCCTGCCACGCTATGTCTACGATGCCCACGGTGACTTCGGTACGGAACGATGGAAGCAGGGTGCCGAGCTGCGCCTGGCCCTGGGTTTCGGAGCCGCCGCCGAGGCCCTGGCTCCCGGAATAGGGTTTGCCCAGGGCAAAACGGTCCTGACCTGGAAGGCCCCGGAGACCCTGCCCGAGGAATACGAGAACGAGCCTTGGTGGACGCCCAACATCCAGGGAGCTGCCCACAGCCTGGACAAGGCTGCCATGGGCATCGCCGAACCCCCCAGGCTCATCGTGCTCACGGGTTTTCTGGGCGCGGGCAAGACCAGCTTTCTGTCGCGCTTCATCGAACAGCAAGCCGCACGCAACGCCTTCACCGCCGTCATCCAGAACGAGATCGGCCAGAAGGGCTTGGACGGCAAGCTCCTGGGTCAGCGCTACGCGGTGACGGAGATGGACGAGGGCTGCGTCTGCTGCTCCCTGGCCGGGAACCTCAGGCTGGCCCTGGGCGACATCCTGAAGACCTTCCAGCCCGACTTCGTGGTCCTGGAAACCACTGGGCTTGCCAACCCAGCGAATATCCTGGACGAAATCACGGATCTCGGCGGGCAGGTCGCCTTCGGCTCCGTGACCACGCTGGTCGACGCTCCCCGCGCCCTGGAAACCCTGGACAGCTTCGAGGTGGCGCGCTCCCAGGTCCGGCTGGCAGACGCGATCCTGCTGAACAAGACCGACCTGGCCGATGAGGGGACCCTGACCAAGGTTCAGGACCGGTTGCGGCAGCTCAACCCCGTGGCTCCCATCCATCGCTGCGAGCACGGGGACCTGCCCTCGGCCCTGCTCTACGGCGTCAACCAGTGTCCCGTGCGTGGAGTGCGCCTGCACTCCCTGGACAACCACGCCACCCACGCAGGGGACCAGATCACCAGCGTGCTGATCGACGCGGGCTGTCCTTCGTCGCATCAAGAGTTCCTGGCCTGGATCGATGCCCTGCCCGAGTCCGTATTGCGAGCCAAAGGTCTGCTGGAATTTGCCGACGTCCCCGGCACGCAGGTGGTGCAGTACGTGCCCGGACGGCTGGACATCAGCCCTGCCGGGGAAGCGGACAGCGGGGACCGTTTTCTGGTGCTCATCGGCCGCGACATGGACGAGGCCGTGGCCACGGCCCCCCTCGGACAGACCGGCCCGGAAAAAGTCCCCGCCGGCGCGCGACCATAAAAAAACCCCGCGCATGAGCCATGCACGGGGGGAGACTGCTCACAAAACGAGCCGGGCCTAGTCGTCGTCGCGCTCGTCGATGACACGCTTGGTCTTGCCGAAGGATCGCGGCAAAGAGCCGAAATCCACGATCTCCACGCCCGCCCGGGCCAGCAGCTGCTTGTGCAGGGCGTCGGAGACCGCCTTGCCCAGGCCTGGATCATTATCGGCCCGAACATCCTTGGCCCGCTCGATCCTGATACGCATGGAATCGCGCCCGCCCGTGCGGGTCAGCTGGATCTGGTACTCGCTGCCCGTGTCCGGGAACTTCTCCAGGACCCCAGCGATCTGCCCGGGGTAGATATTCACCCCGCGGAAGATGATCATGTCGTCGGACCGGCCCAGGATCTTGTCGTGGCGCGGCATGCTCACCCCGCAGGAACAGGCACCCGGCAACAGCCGCGTCAGGTCATGGGTCCGGTAACGGACCAGCGGCGCCCCCTCCTTGCGCAGGGTGGTGACCACCATCTCGCCGATCTCTCCCGGGGCCACAGGCAGGTGGGTCACGGGGTCCAGGATCTCCAAAATATACATGTCCGCCCAGTAATGCACACCCTCATGGGCCATGCACTCCAGACCAGCGCCCGGGCCGTAGAGCTCGGTCATGCCCGTGATGTCGAAACTGTGTTTCAGGCCCAGCAGGTCCTCGAAACGGCGGCGCATCTTGGGGGTGTGCGCCTCGGCCCCGAAGATGCACTTCTCCAGCTTGATCTTGTCGCGCAGGCCCTGTTTTTCGATCTCCTCGCCCAGCAGCAACGCCATGCTGGCCGTGGAACAAAGACAGGTGGTGCCCATGTCCGTGATCAGCTGCATCTGGATCTCCAGGTTGCCAGGACCCACGGGCAGGGCCGTGGCCCCGAAGTGCTCGCAGCCCAGCTGGAAGCCCGCCCCGGCGGTCCACAGACCGTAGCCCACGCAGATCTGCACCCGGTCCAGGCGGGAGAGTCCGGCCAGCTCATAGCAGCGGGCCATCATGATCTTCCAGTCGTCCACATCCTTCTGGGTGTAGACCAAGACCTTGCGCTTGCCCGTGGTGCCGCTGGAGGCATGGATGCGCACCAAGTCCTCTTCGGGCACGGACAACAGCGGCATGGGATAGCCGTCGCGCAGGTCCTCCACGCTGGTGAAGGGCAGTTTGACCAGATCATCCAGACTCTGCACGTCGCCGGGTTTCAGCCCGGCGTCATCGAATTTCTTGCGGTAGGCGGGGCTGCCCGTAGTGGCGTGGCGCAGCGTCCATTGCAGGCCCTCCAACTGAATATCGCGTATCTGCTGCTCATCCAGATGGGGGATGAACCTTTGCTCCTGACTCATGGATGGCGTCTCCTTGCCTCGTTCCCACTTCGGACGGCTTGTCCGATTCCGCAAAATTCAGTACCCATACCCAGCGGACCCGACTCTTGAAAAGTTCGCGTCACAATGCCCCAAATCGATTTTCCATTCAACCAGGGACAAGCGCGCATGAACGAGACCGTTGCCTTCAATATTCTGGCCTGCATCCTGGGTCTTGTCCTGGGCAGTTTCTACAACGTCTGCATCCACCGGGGCATCACCGGCGAGTCCGTGGTCAACCCGCCGCGCTCCAAATGCCCCAACTGCGGGCACTTCCTGTCCTGGTGGGAAAATATCCCGCTCCTCTCGTACCTGATCCTGCGCGGGCGCTGCCACAGCTGCAAGCAGGGCATCTCCATACGCTACCCCGTGGTGGAGGCCCTGTCCGGGGCCATTGCCCTGGCCCTGTCCCTGAAATTCGGCCCCGGGGCCAAGTGGGCGGTCTACATGGCCTTTTCGGGGCTGCTCATCGTACTGGGCTTCATCGACCTGGCGACCATGTTCCTGCCCCTGTACCCGATGCTCATCGGCGCGGGCGCGGCGCTGATCTGCGCGCCGCTGTTCCTGGGCATCCCGCTGCTGGACGCAGGGCTGGCCGCCGGGACCGGGGCGGGCTGCTTCTGGGCGGTGCGCGCGGCTTACAAGCGGCTGCGGGGCATCGAGGGCCTGGGCGAGGGCGACATTTGGCTGATGCTGCTCATCGGCCCGCTGGTGGGCCTGGACCAACTGCCGTTCGTGATCATCGTCAGCGGCCTGGGGCTGGTGGCGACCAGCGTCTTTTTCCTGCGCGGGGGCAATGAGTCCGCCGCAGAAGTGACTGCACCAGAAGAGACCCCAAGTGAGCAAGGTGACAACGGCGAGGACGAGGAACGCGGGGCCCTGCAGACCCCCATCCCCTACGGGCCGTTCCTGTGCGCCGCAGCCATCGCCGCCGTGCTGGTGGGCCGGGAAGTCCTGCACTGGTACACTGGGTTGATGCGCTAAATCAAAAAAAGGCAGGGGACCTTTTTCCCAAAAGTCCCCTGCCTCCCTCAAATGCTCTCCCTGCCTTCTCTGAAACTATTCCCCTGCCATCACCATTTTCTTTCGGGAGACGGCCACAGACCAGCGGGCAACGCCCGCCGCGACGGCAACGGCTCTAGCGCTCCGAAAACGCGAGCTTCAATCCCAGGTAGGCAAAAAATCCGCCCAGGCTGCGGTCCAGCCAGGTGCAGAATCGCTGATTCTCGCGCAACCTGTCGGTCAGGGAGCCTCCCATCAGGATCAGAGGTGGCTCCACAAAGGCGGCCACCACGATGATCAGCACACCGTGCAACATCAGCTGTCCCGGCACGGACCCCGCCCCCGGCTCCACGAACTGCGGCAGAAAGGCCAGAAAGAAGATCGCCGCCTTGGGATTCAGCAGATCGATGAATACCCCCTGGGCGAAGATGCGCGACAACGAAGGCGTGTCCACGCTCTTGGTATTGATCGAGAACCCGCCCCTGGAGCGCAGAGCCTGGATGCCCAGCCAGACCAGATAGGCCGCACCCGCGTACTTGACCACGGAATACGCCGTGGCCGAGGCCACGATGATCGCCGACAGACCCACGGCGGCGAACAGCACATGGCCCATGGCTCCGGTCCAGACTCCGGCCATGGCTGTAAATCCGCTAATTCTGCCGCCGCGCACGGTGTGCGCCAGGATGAAGCCCATGTCCGGCCCCGGAGCGAGGTTCAAGAGCACGGCGGCGGTCAAAAAGGTCAGCCAGTGGTGCATGTCGTAGGCAAAAAGCATGGAATTCCCCTCTTCCTTTGATTCCCTCTGATCAGCCCGCCGCAGAAAGGCGCCCGCCCGAACTGATCGTCTACTTCACAATTGACGCCAACGGGCAGGGGGCTCAGCCCTGCTCAACCCGCTTCACGTAGTACACGCAACGGCCCTCGGCAAGCTGGGTTTCGGGCATGGAGGCCGCAAAGACCCGCACATGCACGTTGGCGATGTGGTTGCCCATCATGCGCACCTCGCCCTCGGCCAGCAGGTCCTCGAAGGGGGCCGGGCGCTGGTAGTCCACGCGCATGTCCACGGTGGCGGTCTTGTCCTTGGGGCCGAAGTGCGTCCACAGGGCCACGGCCCCGCAGACGTCCACCAGCACCGAGACCACCCCGCCGTGCATGGCCCCGCGCTCCTCGTTGCCCCGGAACTCATCCCGAAACGGCAGACGCAGCTTGGCGAACCCGGGCCGGGCCTCGACCACCTTGACCCCCAGCCAACGGTGCATGGGGATGCTGTCTTCCACAAAGGAGATCAGATCATGATGAATATCGTTCATGGGGATGAATTATCTCCGACTTTAAAAGAGAGCAAGGGATCTGGCGTGACAGTTTCTTTGCTACATCTCTCCCTACGCCATCAACTCAGTGACTACTCTTCACAGGCGGCTCAAAACGTGCCGGATGCCAGGCGCAAAAAAGTCCCGGGCTCGACGCGTATCAGAACATACGCGAGAGTCCGGGACTTTTGCAGCAACGAAGCAGGCGGTGCGTTTTCAGCCGCCTAAACCCAGGGTGAGATAAACTCGGTAGCCGTTCCGCCAGCGCGGATATGGTCGATCAGCGCGGAGCCGATAACAGCCGCGTCCAGGCCGTCGCCGAAAGCCGCCAGCTGGTCCGGGGTCTTGATACCGAAGCCCAGAGCCAGGGGCACGTCAAAGGCCGCCTTGACCTCCTTGATCTTATCGCCGATCTCACGGGGCAGGGTGCTGCGCGCGCCAGTGATGCCCATCACGGACACCAGATACACGAAGCCCCCGGCATTGGAGGCGTACATCTTCAGACGCTCGGGCGGGGTGTTCAGACCCACCAGATAGATCAGGTCCACGCCCCGGGTACCGAGCAGCTTCTTCATCTCCTGCGCTTCCTCAAAGGGCACGTCGGGGATGATCAATCCACCCACGCCCGCGGCCCCGGCGTCACGGGCCAGCTTTTCCAGCCCGTATTGCAGGAACGGATTGAGGTAGCCCATGAGCACGATCCCGGCCTTGATCCCGGCGCGGTGCTTGGGCAGTTCAGTGAGAATCCACTTCAGGGTCACGCCGCGTTCCAGGCTCTCCAGGCAGGCCTGTTCCACGGTGGGACCGTCGGCCACGGGGTCGGAGAACGGCACGCCGATCTCGATGATGTCCGCACCCGCCGCGTCCAGTTCCTTGATCACGGCCCAGAATTCATCCAGCCCCGGAAACCCTGCGGGCACATAGGGGATCACGGCCTTGCGGCCCTTGGCGTTGGCCGCTCGTATCTTCTCGCTCAGATTCGACATTCTATCTTCTCCTCTGCGGCGTTGGCCGCAGTGCAATGCATTCAATTCTTATCCGTCCCACTCCTCGGTGCGCCCCGGTCCATCCGGCGGACGGTCCCTCTTCCCTTGTGTCTTGAGAGGCTGCTCTCTTCCCGCCACATTTCCGGCCCGGGGAGGCCGTTCAGGGTGTGCGGGATGCCAGGCGCAAGGATTGTTCAGGCCCGAAGTGTATTCAAACATACACGAGGGGCTGAACAATCCGCGGCAACGAAGCAGACCGTGCGCCATGGACGGCCTTACCCCAGGTACTCTTCGATGATGCCCATATCCTTGTCGCCGCGCCCCGAGAGGTTAACGATGACATTGGAGCCGGGGGTGATGTCGGCGCGGTGCTCCAGGACATAGGCCACGGCATGGGACGATTCCAGGGCCGGGATGATGCCCTCGGAACGGCACAGGGTCTGGAGGGCGTTCAGGGCCTGGGCGTCGTTAATGCTCACGTATTCGGCGCGGCCCGAGGCATCCAACCAGGCATGTTCGGGACCAACGCCGGGATAGTCCAAGCCTGGGGCGATGGAGTGCGAGGGTTCGATCTGTCCGTCCTCGGTCTGTAACAACTGGGTGCGCGCACCGTGGAACACGCCCGGGGTGCCTTTGCAGATGGCCATGGAGTGATAGCAGCCCGGCTCGCCAGAGCCTGCGGCCTCCACGCCCACCATGCGCACTTCGCGGTCCTCCATGAAGGCATGGAACAGGCCGATGGCGTTGGAGCCGCCGCCCACGCAAGCTACGAGCAGGTCAGGCAGGGTGCCGAACTGCTCCACGCTCTGCTGACGCGCCTCGTAGCCGATGACGGCCTGGAAGTCGCGCACCAGTGCCGGGAAGGGATGCGGCCCGGCAGCGGTGCCGAAGCAGTAGTGGGTGTCGGCCTGCGTGGCGATCCAGTACCTGAAGGCCGCGTTGATGGCGTCCTTCAAGGTCTTGGTGCCGGACTCCACGGGCCGGACCTCGGCCCCCAGCAGCTTCATGCGGCGCACGTTGTGGGACTGGCGCTCCACGTCGGTGGCCCCCATGTAGATGATGCAGCCCAGGTTCATGTAGGCCGCAGCCGTGGCCGTAGCCACGCCGTGTTGGCCCGCGCCGGTCTCGGCCAGCAGCACCTTCTTGCCCATGTGCTTGGCCAGCAGGGCCTGGCCGATGGTGTTGTTTATCTTGTGCGCGCCAGTGTGCGCCAGGTCCTCGCGCTTCAGGTACAGGTTGAAACCCAGTTCCTGGGACAGGTTGGGGCAGAAGGTCAACGGCGTGGAGCGGCCCACGTACTCGGACAGGATGCGTCCGAATTCCTTGAGGAAAGGCTCACTCTTGCAGATGGTGTTGTAGGCCTGTTCGACCTCCAACAGGGGCGGCATGAGCAACTCGGGCGAGAACCGCCCGCCGAAATCTCCAAAATACCCTTTCTTCATTCTATCCTCCAGGCCGCGTGCACGGCCTTGTGGTGTTTACTGTTCGTTGCCAGCGTTGCGGATCAAGGCCACGGCCCGCCGCACAAGTTCAGCATCCTTCACTCCGGGTGCGGACTCCAGGCCCGAGTTCAGATCGAAGCCCGAGGGAGTGCACTGGCCCATGGCCCGGGCCAGATTATCCACGCCCAGTCCCCCGGCCAACAGCCAGGGCACAGGCGAATCCAGGCCCGTGAGCAGCCCGAAGTCCTGGGTGCGGCCATGGCCGCCGCCGGACAGCCCGGCATCAAGCAGGACATAGCTCATGCTCTGCTCATAATCCGACAACTCATCCTCCAGGGCGGCGCGCATCTTGTAGCGCTCGGGCCAGAACACGCGGATCACGCGCGCAGCGCCCACGGCCCGGCAAAAGGCCCGGTCCTGGTCGCCGCACAGCTGGGCCAGATCGAGCTTGGCGCGGCGCATGATCTCCAGCACCTGCTGCTGTTCCTGGCGTACGAACACGCCCACCCGCAGGGCCGTGCCGGTCTCGATGGCGGCCGCGGCACCGGGCTGGATGTTGCGGGGACTGGATTCGTGAAAGATGAATCCGGTCATGTCCACACCCGCGGCCAGGCAGACGTCGGCGTCCTGCTGGCGGGTGATGCCGCAGATCTTGATGAGCTGTCGTTTGTCGGTCATGCGTCTGTTTCCTTGATCAAGCGTTTCAGGGCCCCTTCGGGGTCCCCGCCCTCCATCAGGAAGGTGCCGATAAGCACGGCGTCAAAGCCCAGGGAGGCCAGTTCCCTGATCTGCGCGCCGTGGTTGATGCCGCTGGCGCTGATCCAGAGTTCATCGGGCGTCCTGGCCCCGATCAGCCCGCGCGAGACATCGAGACTGATGGTCAGGCTGTCCAGGTCGCGATTATTGACCTGGATGATCCTGGCCCCGGCCTCGCGGGCGCGGGCCAGGTCCTCGGCGTCGAAGACCTCGGTCACCGCCTCCAGGTCATAGTGATCGCACAGGTTGAGCAGTTCGGACAACTCAACCGTTTCCACCATGCGCGCGATGAGCAGCACGGCCGAAGCCGGGGTGGCGGCGGTGCGCGCCACCTGCAACGGGTGCAGGATGAAGTCCTTGCGCAGCAGCGGCAACCCCGCGGGCAAGGCCTGATCCAGATAGGCCAACTCGCCCTGGAAGTGGTCCACCTCGGTCAGCACGGAGATGCAGGCCGCCCCGCCGGCGGCGTACCCCCGGGCCACATCCGCGGCCGTCAGGGTGAGGTTGATGACGCCCTTGCTGGGCGAGGCCCGCTTGTACTCGGCGATCACCGCGCCCGGCCCCTTGGCCCGGAGCGCCCCGGAAAAGGAAGGCCGCAGGCCGGTCCAGGGCGCAGGCATCTCGCCCCGTGCGTCCAAGCCCAATAGCTCCATGACCTCCGAGCGTTTGGCATCGGCGAATTTTCTAAGCATGGAAAACCTTCTCCCCGGCGCCGGAGGCCAGGCCCTCGCGCGCCTTGTCCACGGCGTCGGCCAGGGACAGCTCGTCCTCCAGCAGGTGCAGGCACATGCCCAGATTCAGGGCCACCATGTCACGCATGGGCCTGGAACCTCCTCCCCCCAGGATCTCGCGCAACACGGCCACGGCCTCGTCCTTGTCCTTCACGGCCATGTCCTCGGGAGAACTGGGGGCCATGCCCAACGCCGCAGGATCAAGGATGTCCTCACGCAGCCAGCCATCGCGCACATACACGACCTGGTTTACACCAAAGGGCGTCAGCTCGTCGAACCCGCCAGCCCCGTGCACCACGCAGGCCTTCTGCACCCCGGTCATGGCCAGGACCTTGGCCATGCGATGCAAAAATCCCGGGATGGCGATGCCCAGGATCTGGTGCGTGGGCCGCGCTGGATTGAGCAGCGGCCCCAACAGGTTGAACAAGGTCCGGCAGCCGATCTCCTGGCGCACGGGCATGATGTGCTTGAAGGCCGGATGGTAGCCCGGAGCGAACAGGAACACGAAGTTGCGCCGGGCCAGTTCCGCGGCCACGTCGCCCGGTTCAATGTTCAGGTTCAGGCCCAGAGCCTCCAAAGCATCGGCGCTGCCGCAGGTGCTGGAGACCGAGCGGTTACCGTGCTTGACCACCTGATAGCCCATGCCCGCCAGGGTCAGGGCCACGGCCGTGGAGCAGTTGAAACTGCTGGACCCGTCGCCGCCGGTGCCGCAGGTGTCGATGCGCTTGCCGGAAAGACCCGGCACCATGCGCGCATGGGACAGGGCCGCGTTGACCGCGGCGGCGAGTTCCTCGGCGGTCTCGCCCTTGGTCTTCAGGCCCATCAGGAAGGACCCGGCCTGGGCCGGGGTCATGGTGCCATCCATCAACCGGGCAAAACTCTGTTCCGCCATGTCCGGGGGCAGGTCCTTATGGAAGGCCAGCTGTTCCAGTACGTCAGCCATCTGTATCGCCATCTTCATCGCTCCTTTGCGTTGCATGCTGTTGAACAGAACTCGTCTTGGACCGGCCATGACTAGAGTCCTTCGGGGAATCGGGCCAACAGCTTCAAGCCCTCAGGGGTCAACACGGACTCCGGATGGAACTGCACGCCCACCCAGGGGCGGTCGTTGTATTTCATGGCCATGACCTCCCCGGCAGCGGTGCGGGCCGTGACGGTCAACAGCCGGCGCACGTCCTCGGGGGCGTTGTCCACGTCCACCAGCAGGGAATGATAGCGGCCGATGGACACGGGGTTGGGCATGTCCGCGAACAGACCCTGGCCGTCGTGGCTGATCATGGAGGTCTTGCCGTGCATGATCAGTTCGGCCTGGACTACCTCGGCCCCTGCGAAATGCCCCAAGGTCTGATGCCCCAGGCAGACGCCCAGCACGGGCACCGCGTGCGGCAGGAGTTCCAGGAACTTCAGGCACAGGCCCGCGTTCTCCGGGCGGCTGGGGCCGGGAGACAGGCAGACCATGGTCAGCTCGCCGCTGGTGGCCAGTTCCAGGACCCGGGGATCGTCGTTCTTCAGGACCACGGGGTCACGGCCCAGGAGCTGGAAGGCCTGCACCAGATTGAAGGTGAAGGAATCGTAGTTATCAATCAGTAAGAACATCGCAGCCTCCCTTTCCGGCCAGTGTCTCGCGGATCACCCGGGCCTTGCTGTTGCACTCGGCCCATTCCTTGGCGGGGTCCGAATCGAAGACAATCCCCGCGCCTGCCTGCCAGGACAGGACGTTGTCGCGCACCCACATGCTGCGGATGGTGATGCCCGTGTCCAGGTCCACGCGGCCCTTGTCCAGACCGAGCCAGCCGATGGCCCCGGCATAGGGTCCTCGTGGCTGGCGTTCCAGGTCGGCGATGATCTCCATGGCCCGCACCTTGGGCGCGCCCGAGACCGTGCCCGCCGGGAAGGTCGCGCCCAGCACGTCCAGGGCATCCAGGTCCTTGCGCAGCTTGCCGCTGACGTAGGAGGTCATGTGCATCACGTGGGAGAACCGCTCCACCTGCATGAACTTATCGACCTTGACGCTGCCGGGTTCGGACAACCGCCCCAGGTCGTTGCGTCCCAGATCCACGAGCATCACGTGCTCGGCGCACTCCTTGGGATCGGCCAGCAGTTCCTGGGCCAGGCGCTCGTCCTCGGCCGCGGTCTCGCCGCGCACCCGCGTGCCCGCGATGGGGCAGGTGGTCAGCTCGCCGTCCCGGCAACGAACCATCATCTCCGGCGAAGAACCGAACAGTTCCAGCTTGGGCAGACGCATGTAGAACATGTAGGGCGAGGGATTGATCTGCCGCAGGCGGCGGTAGAGCACGAAGGAGTCGCCCTCGAAGGGGGCCGAGAAGCGCGTGGAGAGCACGGTCTGGATGCACTCGCCCTGGCGGATCAGCTCGATGGCGTCGGAGACGCTCTTCTTGTAGGCGGCCTCGCCGGGGTTGACCTTGTGCTCGCCGATATCCGGCGGGGCAGGCGCGCGCATCACGGCCTTCTGGTCCGACTGCGGCTTGACGCCCTTGGTCAGGGTCAAAAAGCACAGCCGGTGATACAGATGATCGAACATCGCCACGTTGCCGGGCAGCACGAGGCAGGCCTCGGCATCCTCGGGGTGCAGCTGTGCCGCCAGCTTGGGCTCGAACATCCCGGCCACGCCATAGCCGAAATACCCGGCCAGCCCGCGGGTGATGGGCGGCAGGTCCTCGAAGCCCTCGGCGGGTTCGATGCTCAGGTTGGCCATGACCTGGCGCAGGCCGTCCATGTAGGGCAGACCCTTGAATTCCCTAAAGCCTTCCAGGCGTTCATCGCGTACGCCGACGTCCAGCCTGCCGTCCTTGCAGGACAGGCGCAGGGCGTAGTTCCAGGCGATGATGGAATAGCGACCGAAGCGGCCGTCCACCTCGGCGCTCTCCAGCAGGATGCCCTGCTTGTGTCCCACCAGGCCCAGGAACAGGCTGATGGGGGTCTGGATGTCTGCAGGCAGCCATTGTCCGTATTGCTGCAGCCGGATCGGTTCCATGATCTCCTCCTCAACTATTTGGTTAATTTTCAAAAAATAAACCGCGCGTCCCTATGGGGAGGCGCGGCGTTGTTTCATCTGCTCCGGCTGTTGCCGGTTACACCCCTCCCCCACTTTGCCCGTTTCGCCACCACCAATTGGCGCGCGCAGAGAGCAGCTCAATGTCGCCCCCGGCGGCGATGTTCAGCAGGGAACGGAAGTTGCGCACGGCTTCCTGGGTGTAGGGATTGATCTCCACAAGGCTCGCGAACAGCTCGCTGTCCTCGGTCAACATCTTGCGCGCCGCCTCCAGGCGGCGATTGAAGCTGGGGGTGATGAAGCGCTCGAACTCGGGCCGGTTGGCCAGGGTTGCCAGATAGGAGACCGTAGTCACGAAATTCAGGCCCTGGATGGAGGCCATGGCCAGATCATGCTCATCGACGTTGGTGGTGAACGGCGCAAACCCCAGGCGTCGCATATAGGCGCAGACGGCTTCAAAGGCCGCGTCGTCGCGCCCCGGCACCATGGCCACACGCACGTCCCCGGGATCGGGGTTGGGCCCGAACAGGGGATGCGTACCCACCACCGGCCCGGGATGGGCCGCCAGCATGTCATCCAGAGGGGCGGTCTTGACCGAGCAGAGATCGACCAGAATCTGTTGCGGCCCCATGGCCTCCGCGCACATCCCCGAGACATCGGCCATGGCCGCCGCGGGCACGGCCAGCAGCACCATCTGGGCCCCGCGCGCGCCCTGGGCCACGGCCTCGGCCGTCAGCGGTCGATCCAGGCCACGCACGGTCAATCCCGCGTCCTGACTGCGCCGCGCGAACAGACGGCCCATTTGGCCCTGCGCGCCGATGATAAGGATGTTCTCAATGTTCATAATTAATTTAACACTTTCATTTTATTAAAAAAGTTATGAAACAACTTTGTTCCATTCGTCCCAGAACGTGGGGAAGGACTTGCCCACACAGCCCGGGTCGTCGCATTGAACCGACATCCCGGCCAAGGCGAACAGGGCCGAGCTCATGGCCATGCGGTGGTCGCCGAAGGTGGTCACCGACAGGTCACCCGACTCCGGCAGGTCACCGGGGGTCACCCGCAACCCGTCGTCTAGGACCTGCACCGTAGCCCCGGCCTTGCGCAGGGTTCCGGCAGTGCCTTCCAGGCGGTCGCATTCCTTGATGCGCAGATGGGCCACGCCACTGATCAGGGTGGGGCCGTCGGCAAAACAGGCGGCAGCGGCCACGGTGGGCACGATATCCGGACAGTCCCCCATGTCCACCTCAAGACCCCGCAAACGACCCGACTCGGGCGCAGCCACGGTCACAGCGTCATCCTGCCAGGAGATGCGCGCACCCATGCGCTCCAGGATGCCCAGGATGGAGCGGTCACCCTGCAGGGAATCGCGCCGCAGCCCAGAGACCACCACAGGCCTGGGACCCACGGCCCCGGCAGCCAGAAAATACGAGGCGTTGCTCCAGTCGCCTTCCACCCGGCGCTCGCCCGAGGCGTAGTGTCCGGGTCGCACCCGGAAACGGACCGTTCCGGGTGCCATGCCGGTCACATCCTTCCAGGCGGTCTCGGACCAGCGGTTGCCCGCCAGGCGTTCCACTGAAAATGAGATCCCGAAGTCCTCCAGGGTCTGTAAGGTCAGGGCCACGTAAGGCCAGGACACGACCTTGGTCCCCCCGACATTGATGACGGTCTCGGACCGGGCGCAGGCCGCGGCCAGCAACAGGCCCGACAGGTACTGGCTGGACTCGTCCAGCTCCACGCTGATCTCGCCCCCGGCAAGTCCCGGGGAGTGCATGACCAGCGGCGGATAGCCCTCCCGGCCCTGCCAGGTGAATTCCACGCCCTGGGAGGCCAAGGCTCGGGCCAGGGCACCGATGGGCCGCACATGCAGACGTGCGGCCCCATGCACCCGGAACAGACCCTGTCCGGCGGCGGCCACGGCGGTCATCAGACGGCAGGTGGTGCCGGACTCGTGCATGTAGAGATCCGCAGGCTCGACCGCCCCCCCCCGGGGGAGACCCGCCACGCCGACGACCTTGAGGTCGCGGCCCTTGAACTCAAATGTGGCCCCGCAGGCCGTGAGGCAGCCCATGGTGCGTGTCAGATCGTCGCTGTCCAGGACGTTGTGCAACAGGCTGGAGCCACTGGCCAGGGCCGCAGCGATGACCGCGCGATGCGACATGGACTTGCTGGCCGGAGCCTGGACGTGAACGGTGCCGATGGTTTCCATGATCCTCTCACTTCTCCTACAAAAGCTTCATGCCTTGAACACTGCGTCCGCGAACACACAGGTCCACGGTCTTGGGGTCGTCCATCCGGCGCGAGGCCTCGGGGATCTCCAAATCGACCAGGGAGCCGTCCCCCGCATAGCCGAGGATGATGCCGGGATTGTCATAGTCGCATTTCTTCACGGGCGTGGACGACAGGACGATCTTCAAGGTGTCCTTGTCGGGATCGTAATTGACTTGCATCGGCTTTACCTCTCTATCTCTAGGGTCGCTGCTGCGGCCGTGATTCGCTCATCGCTGTCACCCGCATTGGATGACATATCCAGGGACGGCCCTGCCGGGTAGCTGCCCAGGATGCGCATGGTGTGGCAGTTGTCGGCGACCTCGGCCATGGCCTTGGAATACTCCTCCAGGGAGAGGTCGCATTCGACGTCCACGAAAAACACATACTTCCATTTCTCCCCGCGGATAGGGCGGGACTCCAGCTTCTTCATGTTGATGCCCTGGGTGGCGATGACCGAGAGCACGTTGACCAGGGAACCGGGCTTGTCCGGCAGGGTGAAGAGCATGGAGGTCTTGTCGCGATGGCCTTCGGCGGTCTGCTTGCGCCCGATGACCACAAAACGGGTCCAGTTGTCGGGCAAGTCCTCGACCCCTCCGGCCAGGATAGTCAGGCCGAACATGGCCGCCAGGCTCTTGTGGCCGATGGCCGCGGCCTCGGGATCGTCCTGCACGCGGACCGCGGCGGCGGCGGTGCTCTCGGTAGGGATCAGCTTGGCGCTGGGCAGGTTGTTGCGCAGCCAGCGCTCGCACTGGGCCAGGGGCTGGGGATGCGAGTACACGGTCTTCACGTCCGCCAGATGCTTGGCCTGGGACAGGACGTTGTGGCTGATCTTGCAGAACAGTTCCGAGAGGATGAAGACCTCGTGGCGCAGGAAGAGGTCCAGGCTCTGGCCCACGGTGCCGTGCAGGGAATTCTCCAGGGGGATGATCCCCAACTCGGTCTCGCCCGAGGACACGGCCTGGAAGACATCGGGCAGGCCCGGCATGGGAATGAAGTCCACGCTGTGGCCCAGGAACTCCACACCGGCAAAATACGAGAACGTGCCCTCGGGCCCCAGGTAGGCCACCTGTTGCGGGCGCTGCAGGCGCCGCGAGGAGGAAAAAATCTCGCGGTAGATGGCCCGCAGGTGATCCTCGGGCAGGGGCCCGGTGCTGGCCTGGAGCAGCTTGGCCATGACTTCCTTTTCACGGAAGGGTTTGAAGATCAGATCCTTGGCGTCGGCCTTGACGCGACCCACTTCCAGGGAGCAGCGCGCCCGGCGGTTCAGCAGAGCCAGGAGTTCGCTATCCAGTGTATCGATCTCGCTACGCAGACCGTCCATGCGCTCGCCACCGGTGGTGTTCTTGTCGTCACTCATGGGTCAGTCTTCCTTGATGTCCTCGGTAATACGCATCCCGAAATGCCTGCCGGCCTCGTCGGTCCGGACCAGGACCTCGTCACCCTCGGCCAAGGTCACCACGGACACGGGGGTACCATCGGCCCGCACCAGGCGGATGGTCTCGGCGTTCTGCAAGAAGACCTTGCCCTCACGGCCGGACTCGGTGCGGGCGGAAAAGAGCAGCATGGGCCGCACCTCGACCTTGACCCGGCCGACCACGGCCATGGAGGTCTTGCCCTGGGCGTCCACGATGAGCACATCGCGCCCGGCGCACAGTTCCTCCAGGTAGGTGGTCTTGTCACCGGGCATCACGACATAGGCATGCACGGCCCCGGCATTGACCCGGAACGGACGCGCGGCCACGTATGGATTGGATTCGGTCTCGGCATGCACCAGGAAGGTGAAGGCGCTGGAATTGCCGATGAGCATCCCCTGGCCGGTCTTGAGCATACTGGTGGTGTCCACACAGACACGATGCCCAAGGCCCGCGTTCTCGATGCCCGTAATGGTGGCCTTTTCCATGCCCACGACCCCCTGGCTGAGTTTGAGCTGCGCCACGATCCTCTTCAAATCGGCGATGCCTTCGGGCATGACCACCACGAAATCCACCCCGCGCTCCAGGATGCCCGCGGCCAGATCGGCCTCGTCGAAGCTGGCAACCTCCACGCCCAAGCCGCTGCCCTGGGCCAGGATGTTCTCCACGGGGATGATCTCCCAGCCTCGCTTCAGGATGACCTGGCGTCCGGACTGCATCTCCTTGACGGCAAGCAACTCATCGGCCTTGCTGCCCAGGGTGATGACGGCGAAATCGTCCAGGGAGCGAACCTCGGCCTTGGCCAGGGAACGGACCTTGTCCGCATCGCCGGGTTCGACGATGATCGCATCCACGCCGGATTCCAGGGCCAGGGTCACGATGGTCTTGTCAAAGGGAATGGCTTGCACCAGTACTTTCTTCATAACTTTGTATTTTCCCTTGGCTTGGGCAAACCGCTTATGGGTTGCTGGATGCGAGATGCAAGGATCATTCAGGCTCGCCGCATATCGCGACAGATGAAAGAGGCTGAATGATCCGCAGCAACGACGCAAACGGCAGCTCAGATGCGGTTTGCTACATGTCTTCGCCCATGAATTCTTCGGCCTGATCCAGGTCCCAGTCCTCATGCACAATGCCGTTCAGGGCCTTCAGCAGCCGGGTCACGTTCTTGTGCTGGAACACGTTGCGGCCCACGGACAGGCCGGCACCACCCGCCTGGACCGAGTCATGCACCATCAGCAACAGGTCATGGGTGGATTCCAGTTTGGGTCCACCCGCGATGACCACGGGGATGCAACAACTCTCCACCACGCGGGAGTAGCTTTCGATATCGCCGGTGTAGGGCACCTTGACCACGTCCGCTCCCAGTTCCTGGCCCACGCGGGCGCAATGGCGAACCACTTCGGGGTCATACTCGTTCTTCACGTGGGGCCCGCGGGCATAGACCATGGCCAACACCGGGATGCCCCAGTAGGAAGCCTGGGTGGTGGCCTCGCCCAGGGCGTGGAGCATGTCTCTTTCGGTTTCATCGCCCAGGTTGACGTGCAGGGACACGCCGTCCGCGCCAAGGCGCAGGGCGTCTTCCACGGTGCCCACCAGGGTCTTGGCATTGGGGAACGGAGACAGCGAGGTGCTGGCCGAAAGATGGATGATCAGGCCGACGTCCTTCCCCGAGCCGCGATGCGAGCAACGGGGCATGCCCTTGTGCATCAGCACGGCGTTGGCGCCGCCTTCGGCGATCTGGTTGATGGTGGCCCGCATGTCGACGATTCCGTAGATGGGCCCAACGGTCACGCCGTGATCCAGAGGGACGATGATGGTCCGTCCGGTATTACGGTTGAAGATGCGTTCCGAGCGGACGGCTTTGCCAAGCATCATGATTTTTCTCTCCTGGGTTGCTGCTAGCCCACCGGAACCCTGAGCGGCCTGCGCGCGACCAGTAATAAAAAAGGGCCGCGAGCATTATCTGCCCGCGGCCCTGGTGGAATCGATTATCTGTTGTTGCTACAAGCGATTCTTACCCTGACCACAGGCCGGCATAAAATACCAAAACCAAAAAAACAGCCAGGAGGAGCTCCCGCTGTTGATGGCCGAGGCGGCCTGCGTGGTGGATAGGTTTACGTTAAGCATGAAGGTCTGATTATCGACGCACAAGTGGAGTGTCAAGCTGTTTTTTGATTAAGCCCTTCAATCGCCATCAATTCCGGCTTGTTATTCAATGAACTCAGACCCGCCCCGTTCAGGCCTGCGCCGTGCACCCCAACCTGCGCACGGCCCACCTAAAACGGGCTAATATTACAAATTTGTATCAGAATCCACTCTGGCTCGCAACTTTGCTCCCTCAATAATACCTAATTTGACAAATATGTATCTTTGACACCACTTTTACTGGTACATAATTGTCAATTTAGGATTATTTGCTCCGACACAACCGCCATCATTCTCCAGATAGTCCAATATACACAGCTAGTTGAAAGCATTGGCACCTCTTTTGCCTAGAGGACTCCATACTACGGTTCAATTCATCAACAATCAACCACCACGCTGTCGCACGCTTGAGGAGGTATCACATGTTCAACCCCCGGCACATCTGGAAACGGCCGCTTTCGTCGCTCTTTTTCGCGGCCGCGACCATCGCCATCCTTTGTTCCAGCCCTGGCCACGCCCTGGCGGAAGAGGCCCCAGCCATGCTCACCCAGGACAACGCCAACATCCTCTGGACCCTCATCGCCGCCGTCCTGGTCATGTTCATGCAGGCCGGGTTCGCCATGGTCGAATGCGGATTCACCCGCGCCAAGAACGCGGGCAACATCCTGATGAAGAACTTCCTGGACTTCTCCGCCGGAGCCGTCGCGTTCTTCCTGTTCGGCTTCGCCCTGATGTTCGGCAATTCCATCGGCGGATTCATCGGCAGCACGGGCTTTGCCCTTGACGGGGCCACCGCTGCCACCGCGGACGGGATGTGGACCATGACCTTCTGGTTCTTCCAGTCCGTGTTTGCGGCCACTGCGGCCACCATCGTCTCCGGCGGCATTGCCGAGCGCACCAAGTTCGGGTCCTACATCCTCGTGAGCATCATCGTCACAGGCCTGATCTACCCGGTCTCCGGCCACTGGGCCTGGGGCGGCCTTTGGGGCGATTCCGGCGGCTGGCTCGAAGCCATGGGTTTCGCTGACTTCGCCGGTTCCACCGTGGTCCACTCCGTGGGCGCCTGGGTTGCCCTGGCCGGAGCCATGGTCGTCGGTCCCCGCATCGGCAAGTACAGCCCCGACGGCAAGGCCAACGCCATCCCGGGCCACAACATCCCCATGGCCGCACTGGGTGTCTTCATCCTCTGGTTCGGCTGGTTCGGATTCAACCCCGGCTCCACCACCGTCGCTGACGGCACCATCGGCTACATCGCCGTGAACACCTCCCTCTCCGCCTGCACCGGCTTGCTTGGTGCCCTGTGCACCTCCTGGCTGCGCTTCGGCAAGCCCGAGCCTTCCATGAGCATGAACGGTGCCCTGGCCGGCCTGGTGGCCATCACCGCAGGCTGTTACGAGCTGTCCCCCATGGGTTCCCTGATTGTCGGCCTTGGAGCGGGCATCCTGGTGGTGCTGGCCGTCGAGTTCATCGACAAGGTCCTGAAGATCGACGATCCGGTCGGCGCCATCTCCGTGCATGGCGTGTGCGGAGCTTACGGCACCATCATGGTCGCCTTCTTCGCCGCCCCCGGCTTCGGCAGCATCACCGGCATCTTCTACGGCGGCGGATACGACCAGCTGATCACCCAGCTCATCGGCGTCGGCGCAGTCTTTGTCTGGGCCTTCGGCATGGGCTTCATCGCCTTCTCACTGGTCAAGGCCGTGGTGGGCGTACGCGTCAGCGAGGAAGAGGAACTCAAGGGCCTCGACATCACCGAACACGGAATGGAATCCTACAGCGGTTTCCAGATCTTCTCCAACGAGTAAGGACAGGAGAGCACCATGAAACTCATCATTGCATACATCCGGCCCGAACGCCTCAGCGCGGTCAAAAAGGCCCTGTTCGCCAAAAGCATCTACAGCATGACCGTGACCAATGTGCTGGGCTCCGGCCGCCAGAAGGGCTTTACCGAGACCTACCGCGGCGTGGTCATGGAAGTGAACCTCTTGAAGAAAATCAGACTCGAAGTCGGCATCAACGACGACTTCCTGGAACCCGCTCTCGAAGCCATCCAGAGTGGTGCCCAGACCGGCAAGGAAGGCGACGGCGTGGTATTCGTCCTCGACATCGCCCGGTCAATGCGGATTCGCACCGGTGAAACCGGTATCGACGCCGTAGCAGCTACACGCACCGCTCCGTAACTCCCGGCTTGGTCCGGACCGGCAATCCTACCTGTCGGTCCGGACCCTCTACGGGAAAGGTCCACCACCATGTCCTCCCTCGAACTCAGCTTCGCCTCCGTCGCCCGTCCCGAAAATATCCTGACCCTGTACCAGCCCCTGGTCTCCATCAAGAACCGGCGGATCATCGCTGTCGAGGCCTTGTCCCGGGGCTATTTGCCCGACAGGGGCCTGACCCTGCCTCCGAGCGTACTCTTCCACCTGCCCAGCACACCCGCCGAGCAGCTTCAACTGGACCGCCTGTGCCGCGAGGCCGCCATGCGCCGCTTCGCGCCCTTGTACGCCGAGCGGCGCGACCTGCTGCTCACCGTGAACCTGGACATGTCACTGGTGGACAAAAACACCTTGGGCTCCGGAAGATTCGCCAACTCCGCGCGCGACGCCGGCATCAAACCCCAAAACGTGATCATCGAGATCATCGAATCCAGCATCCAGGATGTGGAGGTGCTCAAGGCCTTCATCGACCGCCACCGGGCCATGGGATTCCTGATTGCCCTGGACGACATCGGGGCCGGACACTCCAACCTGGACCGCATCCCGCAGATCAAGCCCGACGTGATCAAGATCGACCGCGGGCTGATCAAGGACATCCATATGGAATACCACAAGTTCGAGATCGTTCGGGCCCTGACGCGGCTGGGCCGCAGCCTGGGGGCCATGATCGTGGCCGAGGGCGTGGAACGAGAGGAGGAGGTACTACAACTGATGCAGTTGGGGGTGGACATCTTCCAGGGCTTCTACTTCGCCAAGCCCAAGCAGATGGCGGTGCGCCTGCCAGCGACACCACGACGCATCGACAGCTGCGCCAAAAAATTCCGCCAGCGCGCCATCGAGACCATCAGCCGCCGCAAGGTCATTCACGCGACCTATGACAAGGCCCTGGAGCAGGTCCTGAAGCCCCTGTGCGGCGGCATCCCCCGGGGCTTCGACGCTCTGCTGGCCCAGACCTTGGACAGCCACACGGACATCGAGTGTCTGTACGTGCTCAACCCCCAAGGCCGCCAGGTAAGCAGCACCCTGTGCAACCCCGAGGTCATTCCCGAGCAGCGGCGGTTCATCTATCAACCCGCCCCCAAGGGCACGGACCATTCCCTGAAGGAATATTATCTGCCCATCCAGGCCGGCTTGGCGCGCTACACAACCGATCCGTATCTGTCCCTGGCCAGCGGCAATCTGTGCATCACCATCTCGGCCCCTTTCCAGGACAGGAAAGGGCACGACTTCATCCTGTGCATGGACATCGGCCTGCGCGGGCAATCGAGCTACGCCCCGGCCCCGGCCCCGGTCCAAGGCTCGGGCAGAGCCCACTCCGTCCAGCACAGATGCCTCTGCACCAGCTAGTTCGAGGCACCTCTGCCCATAAAAAAACAGGCCACCGGAAAACCCGGCAGCCTGCGCCGCTCGATATCAAACTCTCAGGCCCGCACCGGGGACCCAGCCCCGGATAAAAGGCAGCGTCCGCCTTAGGCTGGGCGAATGGTCATCACGGGCTTTTCCGCGCTCTTGACCACCTTCTCGGCCACGGAGCCGAACAGGATGCGGTCGATGCCCCTGCGGCCGTGGGTGCCCATGACGATCATGTCAGCCCCGATCTCCTTGGCCACCCCGAGGATCTCCTCGGCCGCGTACCCCGTGACCACACGGCCCGAGGCCTGCACTCCCTCAAAGTTGTCCTGGATAAACTGCTCCATGGTCTGCTCGGCTCCATCCACGATGCCACCCACGAAATTTTCGATGCTCGACGGTGGAACATGAAACCCGACATACTGATTGAGCGACGGGGCCACGTAGAGCACGACGACCTCGGCATCCAGGCTCTTGCCCAACTCGGTGGCGTAACCCGCCACCTGGGCACTCGAACCGGAAAAATCCACCGCGCATAAAATCTTCTTGATAGTTGCCATGAATCCTCCTCTGTCCTAAGTGGTTCCCGCCCTGCCGACGGACCTTGATCTCTGCCTATTTACTACTGATTCCCATAAAAACTGGGTATGTTATAGCTTAGAATGTAGCTCCGCCCAGGTCATTAGACAAGGGATTTTTTCTCAAGTATGTTGAGTTTGCACAAGTGCACGACCCCGCCCCACGCCCCCAGGGCCGCAGGCAGAAAATTCCGAGGGCTTCCCAATCATGCTTTGCTATTTCAGTATGTTACATTCTCCAGACAATTGGCAGGGCTTTTGCATCCTCTCAGGGAAACCTAGCAGGATAGGAGTTGAAGTATGAAGATCCATCCTGACCAATTGAGGGCCCTTGAGCAGGATCAGGCCAAGACCAAGCAGGCTCAGGAGACCGACAAGGGGTTTGGAGACCTTCTCGCCACAGAAGTGGGAAAGACTGCGGAAAGCGCCAAGGCGCAGACCACATCCCTTCCCCCCCTCGGTGCGGGCATGCTCTCCAACCAGCTCCTTGCGGCCCAGGCAGCGGCAGGGACCGGCGAAACCCAATCGGGGCAGAATGTCATGGAAAGTCTGGAGAACCTTGTAAGCAATTGGGAAGATTATGCCGCCCAAGTGGGCACCACCACCGAAGGCCCAAACCTGCGCCAAGCCAACGGGATGCTGCAGAGCATCGAAAATGGGGTGTCTGATCTGAGGAACAAGATGGCCGGTCTCTCGGGCAAGAACCCCGAGTTGGACGCCATGGTCGAGGAAGTAGAGATCCTGGCTGTGACCGAGCGCATCAAGTTCAATCGGGGCGACTACATCGCATAACCCGCAACCCCGGACCGGCCGCGGAGGAATCTGCACCAGGCACGGTCCGGCACGGTCCGGCACTGTCGATGCGGGGATCACAGGGACGTGGCCCCATAATCGACAAGCGACGTGTACCTCGGCCCACCGGGACCGAGGACGCTTCTCCAGAGCGTAAAACCCTGCACCTCGAAGGCCTCCCACTGACGGGTCGCGATCCGGGCAATCACCTCGGGCCACGAGTCCCCTTGCGTATGCTCGGCCGACTTGGTCCGCCCAGGGGGGTTGATGCGCGCCAGGGTCAGATGCGCATGAAAGGGTCTGTCCTGCGGCGCATAGCCCAACGGCTCCAAGGCCCGATCCACCGACGCGGCCAGGGCCGCCATCTCTTGTGCCCCACGCTCCATGCCCACCCACAGCACCCGGGGCCAGCCCCGGGGCGGAAACGTGCCGCAGCCTCCGGCCTGCGCCGTGAACGGCTCGAATCTCACCCCGGCCAGGGCCTGCTTCACCCCGTCCAGATCCTGCTCCGCCACGCTTCCCAAATATTTCAGAGTCACATGCCAGTTGCCGTCACGGACCAATTTCAGCAGGGGTCCCAACTGCGGCTGCCAGGTCCGGCGCAGCTGGGCCAATCCGTCCTGATAGCCCTGAGGCAGGGCCAGCCCTGTAAATAGCCTGAGCATCGCCACGGTCTATCCTCCCAGCCGCTCCAGCAATCCCTTCACCGCCGCGCGCACGGTCTGCGCCTTGACCTCGGCACGCGAGCCGCCGAAGCTCTTCAGCTCGGCATCCACAATCCCATCCACGCACCAGGCCAGCCAGACCGTGCCCACGGGCTTGTCCGGGCTGCCGCCTGTGGGCCCGGCGATGCCCGACACCGCCACCGAACAGGACGCGCCCAGGGTGACGCAGACCCCTGCGGCCATGGCCAGCACTACCGGCTCGCTCACCGCCCCATGCCCCTCCAAGGTCTCGCGCGGGACCTGGAGCAGGGATTCCTTGACCTCGTTGGCATAGGCCACCACCGCCCCCCGAAACCACTCCGAACTGCCGGAGACGTCGGTCAGGGCACTGGAAATCAGCCCGCCGGTGCAGGATTCCGCCGTGCACAGCCACAGCCCCCGGGCCGAGAGCGCCCGCCCCAACTCCATGATCTGCGTCGACAATAATGCATCGTTCATGGCCCCAATCTAGCAACCCAAGGTTTGCCAGACAAGCCCCTGTTGCGGTAGATGCCCTGAAGCGGGGACTTGCCCGCACCTGACCCGGGGGAGTTGCCGCCCTTCGGACGCCTGGATGGGGCGGCCTGTGCCCAAGGGCGAAAACACCACGGGAGCCAGGCCCCATGTAAACACACCGCCCCACCCTGGCCCACAAATAGAGGGAGGGGCACGGATCAGGGTCGCGCAGAGGGAGCTTTTCCTCCATCTTTACCGCCCCTGGACCAAGGACCGATATGAACACCCCGGACAACCAGAAACGCATCCAGGAACTGATGGACCGCCTGGCGGAAGACCCGCCGCAGGTGCTGCTGCTCGAGGGCGGTACCGTGGACGAGCGCGAGGCCATGGCCCTGTACTGGGCGGCGCGCCTGAACTGCAAGCACGCCGGTTCGGCCTGCGGCCAGTGCCCGGTCTGCATCCAGGTCCAGGACAGGGTGCTGACGGACCTGAAGATCCTGGACGGCCGCGAGGCCAAGATCAAGATCGACGAGGTGCGGGAGCTGAAACCCCTGTTCGGCCAGCCGCCGCGCGGTGACGGCTGGCGCGTGGTGCTCTTCAACGAGGCCCAGGAACTGACCCAGCAGGCCGCCAACGCCCTCCTGAAGTCCCTGGAGGAGCCCAGCCGGGGCACGGTCTTCCTGCTCCTGACCCCGCAACGCGAATGGCTGCTGCCGACCCTGGTCTCGCGCAGCTGGGTGCTGACCCTGGCCTGGCCCGACGAGCCGCACATCTCCGTGGACACCCGCGAATGGCAGACCGCGCTGATGACCTTCTGGCGCACGGGCAAGGGCTGGTTCAAGCGCACCAGCACCAAGGGCGCGGTGGACAAGGACATCGCCATGGGCCTGGTCCTGGCCTGCCAGCACGAGATCGTGCGCACCCTGACCGGGGCGAGCAACACGGACATGAGCACGGGCTTTGCCAAGATCCGGCCCGCAGCCCTGAAAAGGATCGATCTGGCCCTGGCCCACGCCCAGGACACCCTGTCCCTCCCCACGCCGGTCAACCCGGCCCTGGTGTTGGACTGGCTGGCCACCCGCGTGTACGGCATCATCCGGGAAAAATAACAAGAGTAGTGGTTCACCCCTGAAGCCGCGGGAGGGCGCAGCCCGGACCGAGGCCTATTTATTCCAGACAGGGATTCTCAAGGGGGTTAGCCCCTTGAGCCGCCGGAGGCCAAATCCCGGCATCATGAATATCAAGGAGATGAAATGAGCGACATCCGCACGGTCCGGCCCGAGATCCCGGACTTCGAAAAATACCACTCCGGGATGGCCATCGAAGAGATCCAGGCGCGCTACGGCCTCGCCAAGGTCATCAAGCTGGCCAGCAACGAGAACCCGCTGGGCACCTCGCCCGTGGTCCAGCACGTCCTGAAGCAGAATGCCGGGATGGCTTTCCGCTACGCCCAGGCGGGTACCCCCCGCCTGCACGCGGCCATCGCCGAGCACCACGGCCTGCCCGTGTCGCGCATCGTTGCCGGCAACGGCTCCGACGAGATCATCGACCTGCTCGTGCGCATCAAGGCCCGCCCCGGCCAGGACAACATCATCGCCTTTGACCCGTGCTTCTCGATGTACAAGCTCCAGGCCAAGCTCTGCGGCGTGGAGCTGAGGCAGGCCCCGCTGAACCCGGACTTTTCCTGCCCCTGGGACACCCTGCTGGCCCTGGCCGACGAGCACACGGCCCTGTGCTTTGTGACCACGCCGGACAACCCCTCGGGCTTCACCCCGAGCGCAGCCGAGTTGGAGGCCCTGGCCCGCGCCCTGCCCCCGCAGTGCCTGCTGGTCATCGACGAGGCCTACATGGATTTTGCCCGGCCCCTGGGAAATTACTCCCTGCTGCCACGCCTGGATGAGTTCGAGAACATCGCCATCCTGCGCACCTTCTCCAAGATGTACGGGCTGGCGGGCCTGCGCCTGGGCTACGGCATCCTGCCCGAATGGCTGGCCGACTACTGCCTGCGCGTGAAGCTGCCCTTCTCCGTGAATATCATGGCCGAGATGGCGGGCATCGCCGCACTCACTGACACGGCCTTCATCGAGGCCACCCTGCAGGCCGTGGCCCAGGGCCGCGAACAGCTGACCCGGGGGCTGACCGCCCTGGGTTGCACCGTGTACCCGTCCATGGCCAACTTTCTGCTCTTCGATCTGCCCGCCAAGGCCACCCTGGACGCCCAGGGCCTGTTCCAGGCACTGCTGGAACGCGGGATCATCATCCGTCCGCTGACCAGCTACAACCTGCCCGACTCGCTGCGCGTGTCCGTGGGCGACGCCTCGGAGAACCGCGCCCTGCTGGACGCCATGCTGGAGATTTTGGGATCATGAGCACTGCGATCATCGTGACCATCGACGGCCCGGCGGGCGTGGGCAAGACCACCCTGGCCAAGCGCGTGGCCGACGCGCTGGGCGTGGCCTATCTGGACACCGGGGCCATGTTCCGGGCCACGGCCCTGATCCTGGGCCACGGCGCGGACCAACTCCCCGAGAATGAACTGGACGCCCGACTGGCAGACATCCACTTCAGCCTGTCCGGTTCGGGCAGCGTCAGCACCCTGTCCGTGCACGGCCGCGTCATCGGCGACGAGATCCGCAGCGAGGAGGTGGGCATGATGGCCAGCACCGTGGGCACACTGCCGCGGGTGCGCAGCTTCCTGAAGGAACAGCAGCAGGCCGTGGGGGCTGTGACCTCCCTGGTGGCCGAGGGCCGCGACATGGGCACCGTGGTCTTCCCCCGGGCCAGCGCCAAGATCTTCCTGGACGCCGCCCCCGAGATCCGCGCCCGGCGGCGCGTGGACCAGCTCCATGAGATGGGCAAGCCTGCGGACCTCAGCGAGATCACCGAGCAGATCAGGGCCCGCGACCATCAGGACCGCAACCGTGCCATCGCCCCACTGAAACCCGCCGAGGACGCCCACATCATCGACACCGGACCGCTGGATATCGAGGGGGTGTTCCAGGCCATCATGGCCGTGATCAAGAAATAGAAAAGCGAGGGGTTCCACCCCTCGCGCACCCCGCTCAAGGGGATAATCCCCTTGAGAATCCTTTCTACCGCGCCCGGTTCGTGCTCACGCCCGAACCGGGCGCGATACGTTTGATTCCTTTCCAACTGACAAAAACGACACTGCACCCAGGCAAAGAGATTACCACACAACTCCGCCCATGAGCGGCGAAGCAGGTCACGGGCGGTGGAAAAGTTTTTGAAGGGAGTGGGGGTTTGGGGGCGAGGGGGATTTATTTAAAAAGTCCCCCTCGCCCCCAAGAAAAATAATCTACTTCTTCACGGCGTCCCAGATCCTGTTCAGCTCGTCCAGGGTCAGGTCCGGGATATCCTTGCCCTTGCCGCGCACGATGTCTTCCATCTGGTTGAAGCGGGCCAAAAACTTGTTGTTGGCCTGGTCCAGGGCGGCGTTGGCCTTGATGCCGTGACGGCGCCCGTACTCGATCAAGGTGAACAGGTAGTCCCCGAACTCCTCTTCCATCTGCGCGGGGTCGCCTGCGGCCTTGGCCTCTTCCCACTCGGCCCATTCCGAGGCCAGTTGCCCGGCCTGATCCTGGTCCGTGTCCCAGGTGAACCCGGCGCGCGCAGCCTTGGAGTTAATGCGATAGGCCTTGAGCATCGGCGGCAGGCCCTTGGGCAGACTGCCGTAGACGCGCTTGGGGGCCTCGTCGTCCTCGGTGTTCTCGTTGCGCTTGATCTTCTCCCAGTTGAAGAGCAGCTCCTCCTGGTCCTTCAGTTTCAGGTCCCCGAAGACGTGCGGATGGCGGCGGATCATCTTGGCCGTGCTGTAGCGCAGGGACTCGGAGAGGTCGAAGGAGCCTTGGCGCTCGTAGAGGGTCGCCAGGAACAGCAGCAGGAAAGCCACGTCCCCCAGCTCCTCCTTGACCTCGGAACGAGTCGCCTCGGTGGCGAACTCCGGGGCATCGGCACGGATGGCCTCCACCAGTTCGAAGGCCTCCTCGATCACATAGTCGGTCATGGTCTGCGGGGTCTGCTTCTGATCCCAGGGGCAGCCGCCGGGACCCAGCAGCGAGGCAATGACCTCCAGCAACTCCTCAAGGGCCTCGCCATGCCCCCGCGCGGGCTTCTCGTCTTGATTGTCTGTCATCTTACTCTTTTTCTTTGGACATCATGTCCTTGATGGACTTGCTCATCTTCTCGAGCATTTCCTGTGAATTCTTGCTCATCTCGCCACCCTCGCCGCCGGATTTGTCGCTGCCCGAGAGGAACTTTTTCAAGGCTTCCTCTTTCTCCTGGGTCATCTTTTCCTGGAGGATCGAGGGGTCAAAATTCTTCATGTCCTCGGGCATATACTTGGACAAGAACTGCGCACCGTTCTGCAGATAGGGCACGACCTTGGAATTCTGTACGAATTCGGCATCGGGCATGAAGGAGGTGATGCCGATCAGCACCACCACGCAGACCAGCCAGGCCTTAAGGAAACCCACGGCCATACCGCCGGGCACGTCCACCCAGAACACGGGCATGATGCGCAGCATGCGCGCCAGGGCCCAGGCGAAAAACATCACGCCGAACATCACGCCTGCGAACATCGTCACGTAGGACAAGAAATGCAGCAGCCCCGGATTCTTGAACCAGACCTGAAAAAACGGAACAAAGAGCCCGTTGTAATTACTGGCCACGTAATAGGCCGCCACCACACCCACAGTGGAGGCGATCTCCTTGAACAAGCCGCGAAACAGGCCGCGCACCACGAAGAACAGGGTGATTGCGGCGAACACGACATCGAGAAAACTGATCATCATTTCAAGGTCCTCAATGGCCGGGAGGCCGGTTCGAGCTCAATCCAGGACAGGGCTTCATCCATACCGCTACCCACGGTTGGTATCAGATTGAATGCGAAAGGTGAATATCAGACCGCCACCGGTCAGGACCCCGGATGCACTTTTTCACACTCTGCGCCGCCGGGGCAGCCCTGGGGGCGGGCGGTCAATCCTGCAAATTAAGCGGCGCGGCAGAAGCGGGGAACGGCGTCCGCCACGGGCGCTCCCCCCGACAACACTATTTGTGACCGCTCACCGAAAATGGGATGCATCGTCGCTTTTCGCCATATACAAAAGCAAAATCAGTCAATGGCCACTGCCGCAATCAGGCGCACCACACCGCGGAGACGGCCAAAATTCAACAGACTGGGGGTACACCATGGACATGAAAGAGTATTGGAAAAAAAACGTTGGGTACATGATCGTCCTGCTGTCCATCTGGGCCATCGTATCCTACGGCTGCGGCATCCTGTTCGTCGAACCCTTAAACACCATCAAGATGGGTGGTTTCCCTCTGGGCTTCTGGTTTGCCCAGCAGGGCTCCATCTACGTCTTCGTCGTCCTGATCTTTGTCTACTACCTGCTGATGCAGCGACTGGACCGAAAATTCGACGTGCATGAATAAGCCGCTCAACACAGGAGAACGTCATGGAAATTAAAGCATGGACATACGTCATGGTGGGACTGACCTTCTCAGTCTACCTGACCATCGCCTGGCTCTCACGGGTCAAAGACACCAAGGGATTTTACGTGGCCGGGGGCGGCGTTCCGGCCCTTGCCAACGGCATGGCCACTGCCGCGGACTGGATGAGCGCCGCCTCGTTCATCTCCATGGCGGGCATCATTTCCTTCCAGGGCTACACCGGAGCGGTGTACCTCATGGGCTGGACCGGCGGCTACGTGCTGCTGGCACTTCTTCTGGCTCCGTACCTGCGCAAGTTCGGCAAGTACACGGTCCCGGACTTCGTGGGTGACCGCTACTATTCCAGCACCGCGCGCCTGGTGGCGCTGGTCTGCGCCATCTTCGTGTCCCTGACCTACGTGGCCGGACAGATGCGCGGCGTGGGCATCGTCTTCTCGCGCTTCTTGGAAGTGGACGTCAACACGGGCGTGATCATCGGCATGGTCATCGTGTTCATCTATGCGGGGCTGGGCGGCATGAAAGGCATCACCTATACCCAGGTGGCCCAGTACTGCGTGCTCATCGTGGCCTTCCTGATCCCGGCGGTGGCCATCTCCGTCAAGATCACGGGCCATGTCATCCCCCAGATCGGGTTTGGCAGCTCCATCATTTCCGGGCCCGACGCGGGCAAATACCTGCTGGACACCCTGAATCAGATCGGCACGGACTTAGGCTTCCGCGAATACACCTCGGCCTTCGGCCCGGGCAACAAGTCCATGCTGGACGTGTTCGCCATGACCATGAGTCTGATGGTGGGCACCGCGGGCCTGCCCCACGTCATCATCCGTTTCTACACCGTGCCCAGCGTGCGCGCCGCGCGCCTGTCCGCCGGGTATGCCCTGCTGTTCATCGCCATCCTCTATACCACGGCACCGGCTGTGGCGAGTTTCGCGCGCTACAACATGGTCAACACCATCAATGACAAGACTTACACCGAGGCTCCCTCCTGGTTCAACAACTGGGAAACCACCGGACTGATCGCTTGGTTGGACAAGAACAACGACGGCATCATCCAGTACCGCGCCGGCGCGGCCTTTGTCGGCAAGCCCGAGTTCACGGGCGCACAGGGTGTGCTCGGTCAGCGCACTATTAGCAACGCCCCCACGGATTCGGCCAACGAACTCTACGTGGACCGCGACATCATGGTGCTCGCCAACCCCGAGATCGCGGGCCTGCCCGCCTGGGTCATCGCCCTGGTGGCGGCTGGCGGTCTGGCCGCGGCCCTGTCCACGGCCTCGGGTCTGATGCTGGTCATCGCCTCAAGCATCTCGCATGACCTGTACTACCGGCTCATCAACCGCAATGCCTCCGAGAAGTCGCGCCTGGCCCTGGGCCGAGTGATGATCGGTGTGGCGGTCTGTGTGGCAGGTTACTTCGGCATCAACCCTCCGGGCTTCGTGGCCCAGGTGGTGGCCCTGGCCTTCGGCCTTGGCGCGTCAAGCTTCTTCCCGATCCTGGTGCTGGGCATCTTCTGGAAGCGGGCCACTCGTGAAGGCGCCATTGCAGGCATGATTGCAGGCATCGGCTTCACCATGATGTACATCATCCAGACCAAGTTCCTGGGTATGGGCTGGTGGTTCATGGGCATCAGCCCCGAAGGCATCGGCTTCATCGGCATGCTGCTCAACTTCGCCATGGTCATCGGCGTCTCGGCCGTGACCCCTGCGCCTCCCCAGGAGATTCAGGACATGGTCGAAACCGTGCGCTTCCCGCGCGGTGCGGGTATGGCCGTCGACCACTAGAATGTCGTCCATTTATCCAGGCTGGGGGTGTTGCTGCAAACCGTTCAACTCCTCGCATATTGCAGATATGCTTCGGACCTGAACGGCCCTTGCGCCGACCCAGCCTGGATTCTGAACGACATCGGTTAGCAGGAATGTCAACCGGGTTCTAAGCACCATTCGCAAGCAAATGGTCACCCATCGCCACTGATTGGCGATGAAGAACAAATGACGATATGATAATGTCTGCATGGGGCGCGCGTCCTGCGCCCCATGCAGACACAACAACCGGGCGGAGAATCATGGTCCACAACAGCGACGTCTTCACCGCGCAAGCCTCTGAACTCGTTCCGTTTCTGAAGAAGACCCTGCCCTTCTCGGAATTGCCCGCGGCCGACCTCGCGGCCCTGGCCTCGCAATGTTCCATCGACTTTTATCTCAAGGGAACCCGCCTGCTGACCCAGAACGAGACTATCATCGAGGATGTGCTCATCGTGCGCAGCGGCGCGGTCAAGCTGACCCTCATCCAGGACCAGGGTGAGGAAAAGCCCATCGACTACCGGGGCGAAGGCCAGGTTGTGGGCGCCTTGGGGGCCATCCGCAACGCGCCAGCCAGCCTGTCCGCCGAGACCATTGAAGACACCTTCTGCTTCAAGGTCCCGGCCGAGGTCTTCCGCAAGCTGGTGCTCGCACATCCGACCATGGCCCAATTCTATTTGCACAGCTTTTCCGAGAGTTACATCTCCAAGGCCTTCTCGGAACTGCGACGGCAGCATGCCAACCTCTGCGCCACCAGCCCCCTGTATCTCTTCGCCTCGCGCGTGGGGGACATCGTCAAAACCGCCCCGGTGATGATCGCCAGCGGGCGCACCATCCGCGAAGCCGCGCAGATCATGAACAACCAGAACATCGGCTCACTGCTGGTGACCGACCCCAGCGGCGAGGCCACGGGCATCGTCACGGACAAGGACCTGCGCCGCGCCGTGGCCGAAGGCGAGGCCTATGACGCCCCCGTGGAGTTCATCATGAGTTCGCCGCTGGCAACGGTGCCCCACCGCGAACCCTGCTTCGACGCCTTGCTGAAGATGATGAGCTCCCAGATCCATCACCTGGCGGTCACGCGCCACGGCGAGGTACAGGGCATGATCACCTCCCACGACATCATGCTCATCCAGGGTCGTTCGCCCGTATCCCTATTCCGCGAGATCATGGCCGTGCGCGACATCCCGGGGCTGTATCCCCTGTCGCAGAAGGTGCCATTCACCGTGGGCGGACTGATCGAGGAAGGGGCCAAGGCAGGCAACATCACGCGCATGATCACGGTCATGAACGACCTGATCCTGGAAAAGCTGTTGAACATGCTCCAGGACGAGATGGGCCCGCCGCCGGTGCCCTTCTGTTGGATTCTGATGGGTTCCGAAGGCCGCAAGGAACAGACCTTTCACACCGACCAGGACAACGCCCTGGTCTACCGCGACCCCGTGGGCGAAGACGAAGCCCGGGCCGCCAAGGACTATTTCAAACATTTTACCGAGGCCGCCATCGAACATCTCGTGCAATGCGGCTATCCCCTGTGCCCCGGCGAGATGATGGCCTCCAACCCCAAGTGGCGACAGCCCTTCAGCGTCTGCCGCGACTATTTCGAACGCATGATCCTGCGCCCGGAACCGGCGGAGGTCCTGAATGCCACGATCTTCTTCGACTTCCGCCCGGGGTATGGACAGCTGTCCCTGGGGCAATCCCTGCGCAGCCATGTCACCGTGCATGCCGCACGCGAAACCGTGTTCCTGCACCATCTGGCCAAGGACTGTCTGACGGCCCGGCCACCATTGTCGTTCTTCAGGGGCTTCATCGTGGAGAAAAACGGTGAGCACAAGGATCGCCTGGACCTGAAGAAGAGCGGGCTCGTTCCTTTCGTGGATTTCGGTCGGCTCTTCGCCTTGCGCCACAAGATCATCGAGACCAATACCCTGGACCGCTTCGAAATCCTCAAGGAACGCGGGCACGTGGCCCAGAATCTGATCTCCGAGGCCGTGGAGGCCTATGAATTCCTGATGCAACTCAGGCTGGTGCATCAGATGACACAGATCAACAACGGGCAACAGCCGGACAACCACGTCAACCCGTCGGATCTTTCCGACCTGGAAAAACAGACCCTCAAGGAAGCCTTCGGGGTCATTGGCGGAATGCAGTCCTTCATCAAGGACGTCTTCCACCTCAACATCGGATAACTGGAGGCCACGATCATGATCGCTGCTGCGGCCACCCACCTCTCCGTGTTCGACAAGGCCATGGGCCTGTTCCGGCATCCGCCTAAGAACCAGCTGCTGCGTGCCAACGCCGAACACTTCACATCCTTCGATCAGGACCGTCCGCTCCAGGACTACGAGTTCTGCGTGCTGGACACCGAGCTGACCGGCCTGGCCCCGCGTACGGACGAAATCGTCTCCATCGGCGTGGTGCGCATCAAGAATCTCTCCATCACGGCCAACTCCTACTATTCCCTGGTGGCCCCCAGGGGCGAGTTGCCCAAGCTCTCGACCATGATCCACCGCATCACCCCCCAAATGCTCAAGGGCGCCCCCCGGTTGCGCACCATCTTTCCGGAGGTCATGAGCTTCTGTGGCAATGCGCTGATCGTGGGGCATAACATCGGCCTGGACATGAGCTTCCTGAACCGCGCGGCCATGGACATCCTCGGCGGCAAGCTGCACACCCCCTGCCTGGATACCATGCGCCTGGCACAGATTTATCAGCAGGAGTTGTGGGAAAGCTACTACGATCAGTTCGACGGTCAGGTCTCCTACCAGCTGTACGACCTCTCGGACCGCTATGGCCTGCCCTCGTTCAACCAGCACAACGCCCTGTACGACGCCATGCAGACGGCCTATCTGTTCCTGTTCCTGGTCAAGAAACTCAGGAGCGGCGGCGTCAAGACCCTGCGGGATTTGTATATGGCGGGGCGCAGTTGGCGCTGGTACTTCTAGGCAGGCGGGCCCTCGTTTTCGCTGGCGGTGTTAAGTGAATTGTTAGCGAACTTGGGAGCTTACAAGACCTTACACCTTAGGCGTGCTGCGGCGGATTCAGCCCCTCGAATAGATCCGACTATGCTTCGGGCCTGAATCCGCCTAGCGCCTAGCCAGCAAAAACGATGAACAGCCTGCCAACAGCTTAACAATGGCAGTGAAAATCCATGCTCTTTGCAGCAACGTTTTTGAACAACCAGCTGGAACTTACTATGGTCCTTACGAGCAGCACTTTTTAACATCCTGCAAACCAGATTCGTGATTTTTCGACGAATGTGCTACCCGGAAACCAGAATGACCCCAGCCACCCATCAATCCAAGGACTGGCCCGTATGAAGCCCTATTCCATCCTGCTCCTCGTGCTCTGGCTTACGACCAGCTTCACCGACCTCTGGAGCCTGGCCTATGCCAGCCATCACCTGTTCGTCATCAAGAGCATCGCCACGGTGGTGCTGTTCACCCTGTGTCTGGCGGGCTGCATCCAGCTGGCCTGGGGCAAGACGCTATTGCGCTTCGCACCGGGACAATGGCGCATGGTCTACCAAGCAACCCTGGCCATCGGGGCATTTTATGTCATGCTCAAGAATTTCGGGGATTTGATGGGTGTAGCGACCATGTCCGGCCCGATCAACATCTTCCAGATCGGGCTGGATTTTCTGCCCTACCTGCTGTTTGCCATCCCGGTCATCGTGCTGGAGCACGAACTGAACAAGGGGCAGTAGGGTCTTTTTGGCAACAGGAATCAGTGCAAGACCAGGCGGGGGCTCGACGCCCACGACTACTTGAACAGCTCCCCGTCGTAGCGGCTACGGATTCTGTCCAAGGTCCCGTCCCTGGAGAGGGCGGCGAAGGCCCCACGAACCCGTTTGACAGTCCGGGCACTGCTGCCCCGGCTGATGCCGAAATAATAACCCTGCTCAAAGTCCAGCGTGTAGCAGGACGCATAACCCGAGGGATCGCGCTCGTACTTTTTCAGATCATGCTGGAACATGAAGGAATTGCTCGGTAACAGGTCGATGCGTCCGGCCTCCAGCAACCGCAAGAGCTGACCCAGGTCCTGGGCCAGGATCAGATTTTTGCCCGGAACGAATCCCAGACTCCGCGCCAGCGACTCCGTGGCGTCTTCGCGTATGGCTCCCATGGTATAGCGGGTCAACTCGGCATCGCTGGCGGGGGCCAGAGTATCGCGACTGGACAGGCGAAACAGCTGCACGCTGCGCGGGGCGATGGGCCCCACCCAATGGAACAGTTCCTCGCGCTCCGGAATCCTGGCCAGGGTGTAGATCAGCACATCCTTGGCGTTCTCCGCAATACGGTAGGCCCGAGCCCAAGGCAGCACCTCGATCCGATAGCCGACGTTGGCCCGCTTCAGCACGGCCCGTAGAATCTCCGTCGAGACCCCGACAACCTCACCATCCCGCAGGTAGTTGTACGGTGGATAGTCCTCGGTCACGACGTACAACTCCTGCGCTGCTGCCGCCGCCGAGAGCAGCACGACCGCAGCAAGGAGCAACGCGCCCAACGATATCCGACTCGACATTCACTTTCCCCTCATTCAAGTTAGGCCGGGAGCATACGCCACGCCTTGCAATCATGGCAAGCATTGTTGCAAACTTCCCGACAATTCCAGTGCCCTCCTGACAGGCCAAATGCCTCCCGGGTCAGCCCCTTTCCCCCGGTCGCGCCTTGCGCTATACAGGGCTGCGAACCCAACAGGAGTGAACCGCCATCGAGATCTTCATCAGCATCCGCAATCTCAAGAAGCACTACCCCGTCTCGGGGGGCGTGCTGGGCGTGGACAAGGCCGTGGTCCACGCCGTGGACGGCGTGAACCTGGACGTCATGCGCGGCGAGATCCTGGGCCTGGTGGGCGAGTCCGGTTGCGGTAAATCCACCCTGGCACGGCTGCTGCTGCGGCTGGAACGCCCCTCCTCCGGCAGTATCAGCCTGGAGGGCACGGACATCTGGAGCGCGCCACGCCAGTTTTTGCGCAACTATCCCCAAAACCTGCAGATGATCTTCCAGGACCCGTTCTCGTCCCTCAATCCCCGGCGCAGCATCGGAGCCACCATCGGCGAACCCCTGAAGATTCACGGCATGCCCGCGGCCCAGCGCAAAGAACGCGTGCAGGAACTGCTGGCCTGGGTCGGCCTGCGGCCCGAACACATGACGCGCTACCCGCACGAATTCTCCGGAGGCCAACGACAGCGCGTGGCCATCGCCCGAGCTCTGGCCCTGAACCCGGACTGCGTGGTCTGCGACGAACCCGTTTCGGCCCTGGACGTGTCCATCCAGGCCCAGGTCATAAACCTGCTGGGCGAACTGCAGGCCAGACTCGGTCTGACCTACATTTTCATCACCCACGACCTGGCCGTGGTGGGCCACATCAGCGACCGGGTGGCTGTGATGTATCTGGGCAGGCTGGTGGAACTGGCCAGCGCCGACGACCTGTTTGACGAACCCCTGCACCCCTATACCCAGGCCCTGCTCAAGGCCATTCCCAAGCCCGACCCCCAGGGTGAACGCATCCAGCTGCACGTCAAGGGCGACCCGCCCAGCCCCATCAATCCGCCCAGCGGCTGCCCCTTCCACCCCCGCTGCCCCCGGGCCATGCCCGTGTGTTCCGCCCAGCCACCCTTGTGGCAGGAAACCCGGCCCGCGCACTTCACGGCCTGCCATCTGTACTGAGGGTCTCTGCGCCCCGCATCAAGCATCACCTCGTTTTCCCCGCGGCAACCGTTCAACGGCTGAACCGTCCGAAGAATCACGCGAACCATGGCCAAGGCCACACCAGCGATGCTCGCCCTTCCCTTTGCTCCCCCTTCGGGCTACATCCCAGGCCATGAGCAAGACCGAATCCATCCGTGACTTGAAGCGCATCCCCGGCGTGGGTCCCAGCCTGTCCGAGGACCTCTACCGCCTGGGATTCAGTGCGGTCAGCGAACTCAAGGGCCGGGACCCCCAGGTCATGTATGAAGACCTGATGAAGCTGGAGGGGTGCCACGTGGACCGTTGCGTATTGTACGTCTTCCGCTGCGCCGTGTATTTTGCCAACGAAACGACCCACGACCCCGAACGCCTCAAATGGTGGAATTGGAAGGACCAGGCATGAGCGAAGGCTATCAGGACATCGCCGGGCGAATTCTGAGCGGCAGGCCCCTGACCGATGACGAGGCCTACGCCCTGGGCCTACGCGTGGCCCAGGCCCGGGGGGAGGAGATCCTGGCCCTGACAGCGGCTGCGAACCAGCTCAAAGAAGCCCGCTTTCCCGGGACCATGAGCCTGTGCTCCATCGTCAACGCCAAGTCGGGCCGCTGCTCCGAGGACTGCAAGTTCTGCGCACAGTCCGCGCATCACGACACGAGCTGCAATCAATACCCGTTCATCGACCTGCAGAAAATCCTTGCCGCAGCCAGCGCCATGCGCCAGGCCGGTGCCGGGCGATTCGCCGTGGTCACCAGCGGCAAGGGGCTGACGGGTCAGGACTTCGAACTGCTGCTGCAAGCCATCAGGGGCATCAGGGACCTGGGCCTTGCCGCCGACGCCTCGGTGGGCATTCTGGACCTGGAACAGCTCCAGGCCCTGAAGAACGCCGGGCTCCTGGCCTATCACCACAACCTGGAGACCGCGCGCAGCTTCTTCCCCCAGGTCTGCACCAGCCATGCCTACGACGAGGACGTGGCCACGGTGCGCGCCGCCCTGGACGCCGGGCTCCATGTCTGCTGCGGCGGACTGTTCGGCCTGGGCGAGGGCTGGGGGCACCGCGTGGAGCTGGCCCTGGAACTGCGCGAACTGGGAGTGCATTCCGTGCCCGTGAATTTTCTGACGCCCATCCCCGGCACGCCTTATGAACACCGCGAGGTCATGCCGCCCGAGGAGGCCCTGCGCATCGTGGCCCTGCTGCGCTTCATCCTGCCCGAGAAACACATCCGCATCTGCGGTGGCCGCCCGGCGGTGTTTGGCAGCCGCAGGGCCGAGGCCCTGACCTGCGGAGCCAGCGGCCTGATGATCGGCGACTATCTAACCACCCGGGGCGAGGCCGCCGCCTCGGACCTGGACGACCTGGGACGACTGGGCCTCAAGCCGGAGTAGCAACCATGCCCACAGACCACCCCATGACCGACACCGTGCACGTCCCCCTGAACCGGGGAATGATGATCACCTACGTCATCACCCTGACTCTGCTGCTGGGCTCACTGCTGGCACTTCTGTTCCAGACCCCGGATTGGGGCAGCGAGTCCCTGCTGATCGCCGGGCTCTTCGTGGTGGTGATCCTTGTCTGCGGACCGGAGATACGAACCGCGCTTCTGACCCGCTATTGCCTGCAGGCCGATGCACGGGGCATCCGGGTGGGTTGCTGGAGGCGCGAACTGCTCATCCCCTGGCCCGCCGTGGCGCGGCTGGTGTGTACCAACCCGGTCTTGAATCACAAAGGCGTGCAGAACCTTGTCATCGTCCTGAAAGGCGGAGGCCCGGCTCCGACCTGCATGGACGGCACCCCCCTGACCAAGGTCCCGAACGCCATCCCCGTCCGGGGCACCTTCCTCGGCGGCGACGGCCACGAGATCAAAGCTCAATTGGATGTGCTGCTGGCCCGATATGGCCAGGAGGAGTCCGAGGTCCCGAAACTCTAGGGGCCGCCCCCCGCATCCGGAAGACGGCCCCTGATGGTACCGTGATCGCCCCACAGCCCAGATGCAATCGACTGTTTAAAGCCGCGCTGCGCCGCACAGAGGCGAGAGCGGCCCTAGGTCAGCCTGACGTACACCTCGGTCAGCAATTGTTCGGGCGGGGTCCGCTGCGGATCGTTCATGTAGAATTCCAGAGACGGTTCGCTGGCCAGCTCCTGATTATTCTCCGCAGCCCAGACACCACACAGCCAGGCGTAGGTGGCTGCCAGATTCTCGTATGGCCCCTTGTGCAGGGCCATGGCGTAGCGCCCGCCACCAATCGTCTTCACACCCACCGGGCCTTCGGCCTGCACACTCTCGGAAACCGTCAGGCAGGCGTCGTAACGGATATTCTCGGGCGGGGTGATCTCCGGATCATCGTGGCACAGACCGATGAACGCCGTTGTCGACCCCATCAGCCCCTTGGGCGCGGCCCAGCCGCACACGGCTTCCCAGGCCGATTCACATTTCTCGTAAGGTCCCACGTGGCGTACATAGGCCACACGCAGTTCGGGCAGTTCCTTGACCTTTGCTTCCATCACCAATTTTCCCTCCTGAATGAGTTCATGGGCACGGCACAGGGCCAGACGGGTGCGCCCGGATACCGGGGGCAACCCCCCGGCCAAGGCCAGCTCGCGGTAGCGGACGGGGGACAACTCGAACAGACCCTTGAATGCCCGGGAAAAGGCCTCGGGGCTGTCGTATCCGGCATTCAGGGCGATGTCCGTCACGGGCAGATTCGTGAAGCACAGCCTGTTGGCCGCACGTTCCAGCCTGAGCCGCCGCAGGTGGGCCGCAACGCCTTCGCCCACCATGCCGCTGAAGATGCGGTGGAAGTGATACGCTGAAAAACAGGCCACCTCTGCCAGGGCATCCAGCGCCAGCTCTTCGTCCAGATGCCTTTCCATATGGTCCAGCACCCGATTCAGCCGTTCCTGATAGCCTTCCTTGGTCCGTCTGGGCATGTCTCCCCCTGTGATGATGCAACCCTATCCCCCGGCGCACGGGTGCGCCTGATATTCCTTGCGCTTTTTACATCCGCGCCCCCGGAGTGGCAAACCCGGTCACCAGGCCCTCTCCCCGGTCCGGAGCTGCGCCCTGTGCACATCGGGATACCCCAAGACTTGACTCCTCGGCTCAGGATGCCTAGTTGTGGTCACCCACGGTCGCTTGGCGTCCGTAGAACACCGAGGAGTATCAACACCATGTCCCAATTCAATAATGCCGTTGCCGATGTGGCCGAGGTCATGAAGTTCGAGAACTGGCTGCGCTTCTATTTCGTCAAGGAAGCCGTGGAAGAAGCCGTGCGCATCGAGATCCAGGAAGAGCAGCTCGAAGCCATCCGCAAGGAACACGAGAACATGTTTGCCCTGGCCGACCGCTACAACGGCGCGCTCATCGACTACAACAAATCCTGTGCAGAGACCTGCGCGCACATCGCGGCCCTCTACGACGGCCCCAAGTATCCCACTGGCACCATCGGGCATGTCTGGGACTCCAAGGACCTGAAGCTGGAGATGTACCTCTTCGGGCTGTGGATGCAGGGCCACGAGGCTGTGCTGGACGAGGAATTCATGACCTTCAACGAGTGGCTGGAAGGCTTCAACTCCTGGAAGACCACCGACGAAGTCCAAGACTACCTAGCCCGGCTGACCGACGTGGACAGCGGCGCCGACAAGGGCTGCGGCTGCGTGCAGTAGCCCCCTCCGCCCACGCATTATTTTCGGCCCCGGCCTCCACGCGGAGACCGGGGCCTTCTTGTGCCTTGCGCTCAGGATCAGCACCCCATGAATTAGACAAAGCTATTCCCATTGAACCCCCCATCAAGCAGGCCTAATCAAAGATTCAACCCTTGCCCTTTACACCATCATACGTATTGTCTATATAGACGACATAAGAAGCATCTCTCTAACCATTGTCAGCAGGGGGCGGATATGGATATCCAGGGATTTCTCATTGAATGCTGGAAGGCCGTGGAGCTGTACAACTCGGGCAAAATCGACTCCAAGCCGTGGGAGCAGCTGGAGGTGCTCAAGGACGCGATCAGACCTCAGGACTTCAGTCCGTCCAACGCCGCGGCCATGCGCAACATCATCTCGGCGCTGAAGAAGATGTTCAAGGGTGAGCGCTATCAGGAATTATATTTCCTGAAAAAGGACATCGGGGCGGATACGGTCAACCCCCTGTTGTGCTCCTTTCGCTGGGCCCTGATCAGCCTTGTTCATGCCGCACTTGGCAAGCCTGGCGAGCTTGATAAAGCCGATGAAGCATGGGAGATCTCCCGCCGAATCACGGTAGAGGACCCCTGCTTTTCGATCCGCAGCATCGCTTGGGGAATCCTGCGTCTCAACTGGGGAGCGTCAAACCCCTATGCAAATTTCGATACCAGTTTCGACTACGCTCTCAGCGGCGCCAACTATCTGGACCCCTTGCTCGCCACCCATGGAGTCATAGACTATCCATACAAGGTCAGCTGGATGGCCAACGCCCTGATGCGCGCCACGGCACTGGCCCATTTTCAGGACAGCGCTGATGACCAGCGACTGACCCAATATGCGACCTATCTCAACACCGGCGGGCGGACAAACCCTGCCGATGTCGTCGCCTCGGACCTCGGCTGCGCCCAGCAGGCCGCCTGCGCCGCCTACTTCGTCACCTGCAGGAGGAGCAACAACCTCAACATTCTCCAGAAGATGGAGGACACCAACAAGGAGCGCCTGAGATTCATCTCCGGCATCAGCCTGCTGGCGAACACGGACCTCAGCTCGAACAAGTCCCTGTTTTATGTGCTGCGGCGCTGGAACTCGTTCACACCCATCGTGCCCAATCTCGAGCAACGCCAGCGTATCTATCGCGGCGGGGGTTATTTCTTCTGGCATCAGAACCAGGGCACGGTGATGGACCCGGGCTTCCGCTTCATCCGCAATTTCTGCGACGCAGGCGGACGCGTGGCGGACATCGACAATATCGTGATCACCCACGCCCACGACGACCACACCGCAGATCTCGAATCCCTGTTCACTGTGCTCTACCAGCACAACGCCACCATCAAGGACACGCTCAAGGAGTTCGGAGCCTACCTGCCGGACCTACAGACTGCTTATGAGGCCTTTCTTGCCGCCACCCCGGCCGCGACCGATACCCAGAAAAAGTCCTTTCTCGCGTCACTCAAAAATGGTGTGCCACCCGCCGCAGCCTTCACCAGAGAGGATTGGAACCGTCTGCGAGAGATACTGCGGGAAAACGACATGACGGTAGGGACCATCATCATCCGTGATCAAAACCTGACAGGCACCCAACCGGGAACCGTGGATAACACGGGCGACTGGGCCGATACCGACACCATCGACCGGGCCATCATCGCCATGTGCCTGCCCAAGGACAGAGGCAACCTGACCTATTCCCCGGATGGGACAGCAAACACGGTTGTCGCGCCCCAATCCCCGGAGGATGCGCTCAAGGCCGCCGGTCACGCCAAAAAGAAGGTGCAGGTCTATGCCAACCTCGGGACCATGCGCAAGTTCAACGCCGTCATCGATCCCGACTCGCAGTACATCGACTACATCGGCGGGGTGCATGTCATCGAACCCGGGCAAACCTATTATCTGGCGAACAAGGGCAAGGCCAACGAACTGAGAATGATTGTGCACAAGGCCTACCATCTGGAGGTGGTGACCAAGAACTACGCCACGGGGATCGAGTTCCAGTACCGCGAGAACCAAGGGCAGGAATACTCAACCCGCAATATCCTGATCACCTCGGACACCAGCCTCTGCTGGACCTTTAAGCCAAACAAGACACCGGACGACAAGAAAGCCGACTACACCCAACGCCAGAACCTGCAATACCTGGATAACGAGGTGCTCAACAATTATCCGGGCGACAAACCAAGAGGGGCTTCACTGCCTGCCGAAGCACCCGACCTCCTGCTGGCCCACATCGGTTCCATCAAGGATTACGAGGTCTCCCCGCCGAGCTTCAACCCCAAAGACTTCATCTACAAGAACCACCTGGGCATCATCGGCACGACCCAGGTCATCGCCCGGATCAGACCCCGGATCGCCCTAATCACGGAGTTTGGCGAAGAGATGACCGAGGCCATCAGGCTCAGCACGGAGATGGTCGGCAGGGGCGTTGCAGGGCTGCACAGGATTGCCTCGGGGGCGATGCCGGCGCGCGTGCCGCCCGCCAGCGTCCTGCCAGCGGACATCGGACTCATGTTCCATCTCAACGAAAACAAATACTACGGGACCATCCTGTGGGCACACGAGGCAGGCAGGCTCGTCTGGCCCGTCAACGACCAGGGCGATGTTGCCGCCGGCATCGAACCGGACGCTCTGGACGTGGATTATACCACGATCACCCCGGCGCAAGGAGCCGCCTACGACACCTTCCCGGTAACATACACGGCCAGATAGCCCCTAACCCTCCCCTTCTCTTTCTCGTGGGCATTCGCTAAGGTCGGGGAATGCCTACGAGAACCATTGTCATCGCGGGGACCCACAGCGGATGTGGCAAGACCACGGCCAGTCTGGCCCTCATGGCGGCGCTCACGCGCCGGGGCTTCAGTGTGCAGTCCTTCAAGGCAGGGCCGGACTTCATCGACCCCGGGCACCACGAGACCATCACCGGCCGCCCCAGCCACAACCTGGACGGCTGGATGATGGGCGAGTCCGGTGTGCTCGAGGTCTTTGCCCGCTACGCCGCCGATGCCGACGTGGCCGTGGTGGAAGGGGTCATGGGCCTGTTCGACGGCTTCTCGGGCAGGGGCGACGAAGGCTCCACCGCACAGCTGGCCAAATGGCTGGGCGCACCCGTGATCCTGGTGGCCGACGCCCGCTCCATGGCCCGTTCCGCCGCCGCCCTGGTCAAGGGCTTCGCGGAGTTCGACCCCGAACTGAACGTGGCGGGCGTGCTCTTCAACCGCGTGGGCTCGGACAACCACAAAAATCTCATCGAGGAGGCCATGCTCGATCTGCCCCGGGTCAGGGCCCTGGGCTTTCTGGCCCGCGACGAGAAGCTGGCCCTGCCCTCGCGCCACCTGGGGCTGGTCACCGCCGACGATCACGCCCTGGACCAGCACCAGTCCGCGCGCCTGGCCCGCTGGATGGAAGACGGGGCCAACGTGGGTCGATTGCTCTCCCTGGCCCCGGACCTGAGCCCCACCTTGCCCGAAGATTCTCTTCCCGCAGGTTCCACGCTCCATGCCCCGGAGCAGGCACCAACCGACACAAAAACGCCTGCAGCCAGCCCCTTGTCCGACGCCCCCGCCCCGGAAATAGGCAGTGGCAGGACACCGGACGTACGCATCGGCCTGGCCCGGGATGCGGCCTTCTGCTTCTACTACCACGAGAACCTGCGCCTCCTGGCCGCCGCCGGGGCCGAGATCGTGCGCTTTTCGCCGCTGGCGGACACGGCCCTGCCCTCAAACCTGGACGGCCTGTATCTGGGCGGGGGTTATCCCGAACTACACGCCCAAGACCTCTCCGCCAACACGGGGATGCTCTCGGCCCTGCGCTCGTTTTGCGCCTCGGGCAGGCCGGTCTACGCCGAGTGCGGCGGGTTCATGACCCTGATGCAGTCCATCACCGACGCCAAAGGCCGCCGCCATCCCATGGCCGGGGTCTTCCCCATGAACGCCGCCATGGGCGACCGCTTCCGGGCGTTGGGCTACCGCGAGGCCGTGACCACGGCGAATTGCATCTTCGGCCCGGCCTGGACCCTGCTGCGCGGCCACGAGTTCCACTACTCCTCCCTGACCGACGCGGGCGACGAAATCGAGGCCATCTACAAGGTGCGGGACCGCAAGGGCTGGACCGACCTGCGCGAGGGCTTCACCGTCCACAACACCCTGGGCACTTACATCCACGCCCACTTCACCTCCAATCCCGACGCGGCCGAGGCTTTTGTGCAGGCCTGCCGAGATGCCCGGGTCAATCCAACCCCCACGGACGGGCAGGCGACCCCGCCACCGGAGCCCCGATGAGCCCCGAGCTGCGCGAAGGTTTCACCACCGGCACCGCGGCCGCGGCCGCGGCCAAGGCCGCCACTCTCTTTTTGCTGACCGGGGACCGCGCCCAGGCCATGGACACGCCCCTGCCCCCGGGCGGGCGGCTGACCGTGCCCGTGGAGTCCGTGGCTCCCGAAGGCCAGCGCCAGGCCCGCGCCCGGGTCATCAAGGACGGCGGCGACGACCCCGACGCCACCCACGGTCAGGCCATCGAGGCCCTGGTGGAACTGATCCCCGGCGAGGCCTGCCCTCCGGTCATCTTGGGCGGCAAGGGCGTGGGCACCGTGACCCTGCGCGGCCTGCCCGTGCCACCCGGCGAACCGGCCATCAACCCCGAGCCCCGCAGGCAGATCGCCGCAGCCGTGGCCGAAGCCCTTGCCGTCCACGGCTTTCAGGGCGGGGTGCGCGTCACCGTGGAGGTCCCTTGCGGCGAGGCCATCGCCCAAAAGACCATGAACCCGCGCCTGGGCATCACCGGCGGCATCTCCATCCTGGGGACGCGCGGCACGGTCAAACCTTTCAGCCACGAGTCCTACGCCGCGTCCATCCGCCAGGCCCTGGATGTGGCCCTGGCCCAGGGCGCGACCCACGTGGGCCTGTCCACGGGCGGACGCACCGAGGGCCTGCTGCGGGCCGACCTGCCCCTGCTGCCCGAGACCGCTTTCATCCAGTTCGCGGACTTCTTCGCCCTGGCCCTGGGTGAGGCCGGAGCACGCGGCTTTGCGGGCATCACCGTGGGCTGCTATTTCGGAAAACTGACGAAGATGGCCATGGGCTTCGAATACACCCACGCCAAGGACACGCGCATCGACTTTAAGCGCCTGGCCCGCTGGTGCGCCGAGGCCGGGCTGGATCCGGGCCGCGCTGCCCAGGCCGCCGGGGCCGTTACCGCAAGGCATGTATTGGAAATCGTTTTGGAAGATCCGGCAAAGGATGTTATAGTCGCATCCATTGCGAACAAGGCCCTGGCCGTGGCCCAGAGATTTACGGGGCCGGGGCCCCGCCTCCAGTACCGCGTCTACGGCTTTGATGGAGCCGCGCTGATCTACCTCAAAGGGGAAGAGTGATGCCTATTCATGTCGTCGGCCTTGGCCAGGACCCGGACAACCTGCCCGACTATTCCGCCGGAATCGTCGAACACGCAGAGGTGCTCTATGGCGGGGTAAAGCTGCTCGCCTTCTTCGAGGACCACCCCGCCGAGAAGGTGCCCATCGCGGCCCCCCTGGACAAGTTGATCGAGCGCATCGCCGATGACCACAGCAACAAGAAGACCGTCGTGGTCCTGGCCGATGGCGACCCGCTGTTCTACGGCATCGGCTCGACGCTGATCAATCATCTACCCCCCGAGGATCTGTATTTCTATCCGGGGGTGACCTCCCTGCAGGTGGCGGCCGCCAAGGTCAAAATCCCCTGGCACGACGTGCAAGCCGTTTCCCTGCATGGCCGCGACGACTACGGCCCGCTCTACTCCGCCCTGTTGAGCAACGACTGGGTCGCGGTGCTGACCGACGCCAAGTCCGTGCCCTCGGCCCTGGCCCAGACCATCCTCGACCGCGGCGGAGAGACCCATTTCATGCACGTCCTGGAGGACATGGAAAGCAACAAGGAGCGCGTGGGCCGCTACACCCTGGGCGAGGCCCGCAAGAAAACCTTTTCTGCGCGCAACATCGTGCTCCTGGAACGCTGCCGCGAGTCCGAGACCCCCCTGGGCCTGGGCACCCCCGACGACCTGTTTATGCGCGAAAAGGACCTAATCACCAAGGGGCCGGTGCGCGCCGCCAGCATCGCCGCGCTGCGGCTGCGCCAGAACTCGATCCTCTGGGACCTGGGCGCTGGCTGCGGCTCCGTGGGCATCGAGGCCTCCAGCGTCTGCTACAAGGGCCGGGTCTATGCCGTGGAGAAGAACGCCGACCGCGTGGCCATGATCCGCGAGAACATCCGGCGCATGGGGGCCTATCTGGTGGACGTGCTGCACGGCCCCATGCCCGCCTGCCTGAAGGACCTGCCCGACCCGGACCGCATCTTTATCGGCGGCGGGCTGGGCAAGGGCACCGAGGTCCTGGAAGAGTCCTGCCGCCGCCTGCGCCCCGGCGGGCGGCTGGTGGCCAACGCCATCCTGCTGGACTCCCTGTACCGGGCGCGCAAGACCTTCGAGGACCTGGACTGGGAATTCTCCGTGACCCTGATCCAGGCCGCCGAGACCAAGCCCCTGGCCGGGCAGCTGCACCTGGCAGGCGTGAACCCGGTGTTCATCCTCATTGCGGACAAACCCGAGGAATAGCCGCCTACGGCTCTGACAATCAAAAGGGATTCATGATGGAAATAGTGCAGGTTCAAACCCATGACCGAGAAGCACTGGTCGACATCACCGGCGACATCCGGAAGCTGATCCACTCCAACGGCTGGTCCGACGGTGCCCTCCTGATGTACTGCCCACACACCACCGGGGCGGTGACCATCAACGAGGGCGCTGATCCGGACGTGGTGCGCGACATTCTAGTCAACATGGCGGGGCTCGTACCGCACCACGGCGACTACCGCCACAGCGAGGGCAACTCCGACGCGCATATCAAATCGTCCCTGTTCGGCTGCGATCAGCTGGTCATCGTGGAGGACGGCAATATCCAGCTCGGGACGTGGCAAAAAATCTTCTTCTGCGAGTTCGACGGCCCGCGCAGCCGCAAGCTGTGGGTGCAGTTCCTGGCTTCCTAAGCCAAACCTGTCCCCAGACCCCATCCCCTTTCCCGAAAACCAGCTCACCATAGATAATAGGCCATGCCCCCCACAGGGAGCCATGGCCCGTCGATGATTGCCTACGGAAAGGGACGGCTGTCTCAGACCTTGGTGAAAGACAACCCTAGCCCTGCCCCTTCACCCTGCGCGCCCGGCGACGTTCGTGCCGCCCCAACAGGGCCAGGGTCACCATGGGCAGCACCGCGCCCACCAGCGTCAGCGTAGCGATGAAAGTGGGCTTGGGCATCAGCCCCAGGGAAACCACCTCCATGGCCACGGCCGCAAACATGAACAGCACAAAGGTCATCACCGCCGAGGCCGCGCCCACGTCGCTGTCCACCTCTTCCAGGGTCATGTGGTTGGACAAGGGGCGGCTGAGTCCCATGAAGAACGAGACCACGAACATCGGCAGCGCAAAGGTCCAGACCGAGGTCGCCCCGCCCAGCAGGATGCCCGCGCCCCCAAGAAACAGCCCCAGCAGCGAGACCTTGAGGATCTTCCAGGACTCGAAGCCCACGCACAACCGCGAGCAGACGAACGAACCCGCCATCATGCCCAGGGCGTTGAATCCGAAGGCCAGGCCGTAGGCCCCGGCGTCCAGGCCGAAGCCCCGGATATAGATGTCCGCCGAGCCGCCGATGAAGGCGAAGAACCCCATGGGCATGACCGAGAACACCAGGGTGTAGATCACGTAGCGCCGGTTGCTGAGCAGCACCCGGTAGCGACCAAGCACAGCACCCAGCCCACCCGTGGTGCGCGCAAACTGCGGCTCGCGCAGCCTGAACCCGCCATACAGCGCCGCAAACGCGCAGCTGCCCTGGCAGATGAAGATCCAGCGCCAGGACAAGGCCCCCAGCATCCAGCCGCCCAGCATCGGGGCCAGCATCGGGCACAGCGGCACGATGACGCCGATCAGGGCCAGCACCTTTTGCCGGTCCTGGCCCTGGTAGAGGTCCTTGGTCAGCGCCAGGGCCAGGAACGAGGCCGCCGCCGCGCCCGTGGCCTGGGCCATGCGCGCCAACACCAGCTGGGTGATGGACCCAGCCCCCGCGCAGGCGAAACTGCCCACGATGTACAGCAGCACCCCACCCACCAGCACCGGCTTGCGCCCGATGCGGTCCGACAACGGCCCGTGCACCAGCAGGAAAAAACTGAAACACACGAAAAAGACCACCAGGGACAGGTTGGCCTGGGCCAGGGAGATGCCCCACATGTCCTGCAGGGTCGGAATGGCGGGCAGGTACATGTCCGTGGACAGGGCGGGAAAGGCCGCCAGCAGGATGATCAGAACGATATTGGGCATGATGCTTCCATAACAAAAAACGCGCCTCCAGACATTCCCGGAGGCGCGGGTAAAGGCGCTGGGAAAAGGGCGGCTACTCGGCCTTCAGTTCGCGGGTCATGAGCTCGCGCACGGCCTCGCGCGGGTCCTTGCCCTCGTACAGGATGGCATACAGCTGGTCGGTGATGGGCATCGGCACGCCCAGCTTTTTGGCCAGATGATGCACGGACTCGGTGGACTTCACGCCCTCGGCCACGGCCTTCATGTCCTTCAATATTTCGTCCAGGGTCTTGCCGCGCCCCAGGGCCAGGCCCACCTGCCGGTTGCGCGACAGGTCGCCCGTGCAGGTCAGCACCAGATCGCCCATGCCCGCCAATCCCTGGAAGGTGGCGGCGTCGGCGCCCAGGGCCACGCCCAGGCGACTCATCTCCGCCAGCCCGCGCGTGATCAGCGCGGCCCGGGCGTTGTGCCCGAACTCCAGCCCATCGGCGCAGCCCACGGCAATGGCGATGATGTTCTTCAAGGCCCCGCCCAGCTCCACACCCCGGTAATCCGGGTTGGAATAGACCCGGAAGGCCTCGGTGGACAGGGCCTCGCGCAGCTCCTCGCCCAGGGCATGATCCTCGCAGCCCAAGGCGACGACCGTGGGCATCCCCGCGGCCACTTCTTTGGCAAAGGACGGGCCCGAGAGCATGGCGAAGCGAGCCGTGAGATCGCCCAACTCCTCGGACACGATCTCGGACATGGTGGCCAGGGTCTGAAGCTCCACGCCCTTGTTGGCGCAGACGATGACCGGACGCTCGGGCAGCAGGGGCTTGAACTCGCGCAGTGCGGCTCGGAAAAACTGACTGGGCACCACGAACACGGCATACGCAGCGTCTTGTACGGCCTCGGCCATGTCAGTGGTCGCCGTCAGACTCTCGACCAGGCGCACACCCGGCAGATAAGCCTCGTTCTCGCGCCGCTGATTGATGGCCTCCACCAGTTCCGGCTCACGCACCCAGAGGCAAGTCCGAGTACCCTTGCCCGCCCAGGCGTTGGCCAGGGCCGTGCCCCACGCGCCGCCGCCGATGACCGCTATCTTCATACCCATAAATCTCCTTGCAAGATCAAACCGGCTGCGGTTGCCGCCGTCGGCCTCTGTGTACCCTCGGACTCCAAGCCTTGGCAACCGCGTTGTCCACCCCTGGACCCATGCCGCTTCCACAGCCATTGCCTCGCCCGGGATTCTCCCCGGACTCAAGGCACAGGCCCCCAGGTCCCGAGGATTGCCTCGGGCATTGACCCAGCCAAGGGAGCCCAGCCCTCAATAATCGAGCACAGACACAAGCTCCGAGCACAGCGCTTCAATCCTCCTTCCTGCCTGTTGCCAGCCGGGCACGGGTCAGTTATCAGTTGAAGTCCCGCCTGCGCGGGTCAAACCAAAGGATACGAACATGGCTAAGCAATTCAGCGCGACCGAGCGCGAAATTCTGCGCCGGGTGCAGGGCACCCTGCCCGACAGCGCCACCCCCTTTGCGGACATCGCCGCCCAGGTGGGTGTGCCCGAGATTGATGTGCTCTCACTCCTGAGACGGATGAAAGACGGCCAGGAAATCAGACGCTTCGGCGCGACCCTGCGCCACCAGAAGGCGGGCTATTCGCACAACGCCATGGTGGCTTGGCGCATCCCCGAGGGCCAAGACGTGGACGCCATCGGCGAACTCATGGCCGAGCGCCCCGAGATCTCGCACTGCTACATCCGACTCACCACCCCCGAGTGGACCTTCAACCTCTACACCATGATCCACGGCCAGAACCCCGGGGACCATGCCCAAGTGGTCAAGGAATTGTCCGAAGCCACGGGGCTGACGGACTTCGATGTCCTGGAAAGCGTCAGAGAGCTCAAAAAGACCTCCATGGTCTATTTTTAGGAGAGATTGTGATGATCCATTCCAAGCAATTGTTCGAACGCGCCAAAAAAGTCATCCCCGGCGGCGTCAACAGCCCCGTGCGCGCCTGCCTGTCCGTGGGCGTGGACCCGCTGTTCATCGCCAGCGCCAAGGGCGCGCACCTGCGCACCGTGGATGGCGCCGAGCTGGTGGACTTCGTGATGTCCTGGGGGCCGATGCTCCTGGGCTACGTGCATCCCGAGATCCACGAGGCCGCCACCCAGGCCGCCCTGCGCGGCACCAGTTTCGGCGCACCCTGTGAGGCCGAGATCCAGATGGCCGAGGCCGTCATCGACGCCGTGCCCTCCATGGACATGGTGCGCATGGTCAACTCCGGCACCGAGGCCACCATGAGCGCCTTGCGCTTGGCGCGCGGCTTCACCGGCCGCTCCAAGGTCGTGAAGTTCGAGGGCAACTACCACGGCCACCCCGACAGCTTCCTGGCCAGCGCGGGTTCGGGCGTGGCCACCCTGTCCATCCCCGGCACCCCGGGCGTGCCCGCCGAGACCGTGGCCCACACCCTGCTGGCCCCATACAACGACCTGGAAGCCGTGAAGGCCCTCTTTGCCCAGCATGCCCAGGACATCGCCGCGGTCATCGTGGAGCCCATGGCGGGCAACATGGGCTGCGTCCTGCCCGCCGAGGGCTTTCTGGAAGGTCTGCGCCAACTGACCCGGGCCCACGGCGCGCTGCTGATCTTCGACGAGGTCATCACCGGCTTCCGCCTGTCCTACGGCGGCGCCCAGAAACGCTTCGGCATCAACCCCGACCTGACCACCCTGGGCAAGATCATCGGCGGCGGCTATCCCGTGGGGGCCTACGGCGGGCGGCGCGAGATCATGGAGCGCATCGCCCCCTGCGGCGACGTCTACCAGGCCGGCACCCTGTCCGGGAATCCGGTGGCCATGGCCGCCGGGCTGGCAACCCTGAAGCTGTTGAAGGCCGCAGACTACCAAGCCCTGGAAGACCGCACCGCCAGACTCACGGACGATCTGTCCTCCATCTTCCAGGAAAAGGGCGTGGCCACGGCCATCAACCACATCGCGTCCATCTTCACCGTGTTCTTCAAAGAAGGCCCGGTCACGGACTTTGAGAGCGCCAAGGCCGCGGACGCGGGGCTCTACGCCACCTACTACGCCCAGCTGCGCGAACTGGGTGTGAACCTCGCGCCCAGCGCCTTCGAGTGCGCCTTCACCTCCTTTGCCCACACCGAACAGGACTACGACCAGTTCCTGTCCGCCGTGCGCAAGGTGAAGCTATAGCCGCGCAAGCAAGCAATTGTTGAGTAGGGGGGCTCCGCCCCCCTACCCCCGCTCAAGGGAATAATTCCCTTGAGAATCCCTCCCACCTGGTTTCAATGCTCCGCATTTGAAACTCATTAACGGGGTTAACGGACGTTCAGAAGTGTCCAGATGCCAGGCGCAAGAAGCGTTCAAGATCGACGGCCTGTAGCCGTTAGGCGAACCTGTAAGCCTTACGGATACAGAGAGCAGCGCTGTAGTAAGACCTACGCGAGATGTTGAAACGCTTCGCAGCAACGCCGCAGATGGGCGCTTATGGGTGCCCGTGGAGCAACCACATGTTTGAGCCCGAACCCACCGCCAGCGCCCCCGAAACCCGACCGGACACGGCCATCTACGCCCTGACCCCCCAGGGCGCGCAGTTGGGGCGCGTGCTGGCCCGGCAACTGCACGGCGAGCTGTTCGTCTCGGCCCGGCTGGCAGGCGGAGACTTCGCGGAAAAGGACAGCTTCAACAGCCTGCCGCCCTTTGTGGGGAAGCAATTTTCGCGCTACGCGCGCCACGTCTTCGTGACGGCTGCGGGCATCGCGGTGCGCTGCGTAGCCCCGCTTTTGCGCGGCAAGGACCGCGACCCCGCGGTGGTGGCCCTGGACCAGCGCGGGCGCTTCGTCATCAGCCTTGTGTCCGGGCACCTGGGCGGGGCCAACAACCTGGCCAAAGAGATCGCCGCCATCACGGCCGGGCAGGCCGTGATCACCACGGCCACGGACACCGAGGAACTGCCGTCCCTGGATGTCCTGGCCCAGGAACGCGGGCTGGCCATCGCCAATCTGGGCATGGTCAAGGCCGTGAACATCGCCCTGCTTGCGGGCGAGACCGTGCAGGTCCATGACCCGCACAACTGGCTGCGTCTTGCGCCCGAGCCAGGTCAGGAGCACCCCTGGACCGCGCATTTCCGCCGCGTGCACGACGAGGCCTCGTGGATCAAGGACCTGCCCGGGGTCTGGGTGGACCACCGGCGCATCGAACCCGGCGAGAACCGGCTGCTGCTGCACCCGCCCTGCCTGACCGTGGGCGTTGGCTGCAAGCGGGGCACCCCGGCCCGAACCATCCTGGACTGCCTCCAGGGGGTCCTGGACAAGGCCGGACTTGCACAGGCCAGCGTCCTGACCCTGGCCTCCATCACGGCCAAGCAGGACGAGGAAGGCCTGCTGGAGGCCGCCGCGACCCTGGGCCGCGGACTGTTCTTCTACGAATCCGGCGAACTGGCCCCCATCGCCGTCCCCAACCCGTCCGAACGGGTCAAACAACTCATGGGCGTGCATTCGGTCAGCGAGGCCGCCGCCCTCAAAAGCGCAGGGGCCGAGACGCTCCTGGTGGAGAAGACCGCATGCAACGGAGTCACCGTGGCAGTGGCCCTGGTTCCCTGACCGTCATCGGCCTGGGTCCCGGCGACGCCGAGCTCCTGTCCCCCCAGGCCCTGGACGCCCTGATCCGGTCCCAGGTCGTGGTGGGCTACGGCACTTACGTGGAGCTGATCGCTCCCGAACTGCTCGTGGGCAAGGAAGTCATCGTCACGGGCATGAAAAAGGAGATGGACCGGGTCAGTTCCGCCGTGGAGCGGGCCCAGGCCGGTGCCGACGTGACCGTGGTCTCGTCCGGCGACGCGGGCATCTACGGCATGGCCGGACTGGTCCTGGAGATGCTGGAGACCCGAGGGCTTCTGGATGTCGTCCCGCTACGAATCCTGCCGGGCATCCCGGCCCTGGCCGCCGGCGCGGCGCTGCTGGGTGCGCCCCTGACCCATGATTTCGCGGTCATCAGCCTCTCGGACCTGATGACCCCCTGGGAGACCATCGAACAACGTCTCTGGCACGCCGCAGCCGCGGATTTCGTCATCGTGCTCTACAATCCCAAGTCCCAGCGTCGCGACTGGCAGCTGCCGCGCGCCCTGGAACTGATCGCCGAGCACCGCGCCCCCGAGACCCCCATAGGGCTGGTGCGCAAGGCCTTCCGCCCCGGACAGGAGGTCACGGCCTGTGCCCTGCAGTCCTTCGACCCCAGCCAGGTGGACATGCTGTCCATCCTCTTCGTGGGCAATTCCAACACCCGCCTGGCGGGCGGACGCATGATCACCCCGCGCGGCTACCTCGCCAAATACGGTCGCCCTTAAGCATGAGTACACAACGACCGATCTTTTATGGTATGGCTATGCCACGCGAGACGGTCATGGATGCCAAGCGGTCCGTTTTTTGCTACTATGTTAATGGAATCTACGTCGCCGTGACCCACGCCTTGAAAGAACCACACGTCAGCGCCAAAGGATACGCGTGCAGCGTTCAGCCAGGGCAGGGCATCTTGACACAAAGCCCGGTGTGCAATACTGAAATCTATGTGAATACTTTACCAATACCTTTTGAAGAGGAGTATCTGAGATGAAGAAATTTCTGTCCCTGGGTCTGGTTTGCGCCGCTCTGGTCTGTTTCTGTGCGTTGCCTGCCCTGAATGCCGCTGACGCCCCGGCCGATGGCCTGAGCATGGCGAGCACCAAGAAGCCCGTGACCTTCAATCATTCCACTCACAAGAGTGCTGATTGCAAGGCCTGCCATCACACCTGGGACGGCGCCGCCGCAGTCCAGAAGTGTTCCAGCGCTGGTTGCCATGACAATTTCGACAAGAAAGACAAGAGCGTGAACAGCTACTACCAGGCCGTTCACTCCAAGAAGGTCAAGGCCACTGATTCTTGTCTGTCCTGCCACGCCAAGACTGCCGGCAAGGACAAGGATATGAAGAAGCAGCTGACCGGCTGCAAGGGTTCCGCCTGCCACGTTGATTAAGTAGACGGCTTTGAGGGGCCGCCTCTGGCGGCCCCAACTTTTCTTTCTCCCCGAACGTCAACCGCCGAGGTGAGCGATGGCCCCCGACGACGCCAACACCGAGGAAATCCTTGAACTGACCGACATCATCAAGAAAGGCGACCTTGCCGAGGGCGGCGGGGACAACGATGATGACGTTGACATCAGCTTCGAGCAGGAACTCGAGGAACTCTTCTCCGACGACGAGGACGAGACCGGCGACGCCGCCCCTGCGGGCGATGATGACGAGGACATCGACCTCTCCGGATTGGACGAAGAGCTGGATTCCCTTGGTGACGACACCGGCGGCGATGCCGGAGACGACGCTGACGACGACCTGGGAGACCTGTCCGACCTGGACGAACTGTTGGGCAACGACACCCCCGCTGCCGAACAACCCGACGCGGATGACGACCTGAATCTCGACGACCTCGACGACCTGCTGGGCGACGACAGCAATGATGCCTCTGCCGACGCGGCGGAGAGCACCGACTCGGCCGAGGATGACGATCTCAATCTCGACGACCTCGACGACCTGCTGGGCGACGACAGCGATGATGCCTCTGCCGACGCGGCGGAGACCACCGACGCGGCCGAGGATGACGACCTGAATCTCGACGACCTCGACGACCTGCTAGGCGACGACATCACTGACACCCTAGGCGCGTCCGACGACGCCACCCAGGGCCAAGCAGCACAGACCGAAGAGGACACCTTTCCCGAGCTGGATGAAGATCTGGAAGGCCCGGGCGACCTGGACGCCACCATTGAGGGGCTGGACGACCTCGACCTGGGGACTGAGGACGAAGCTCCCGAAACCGCGCAGGCTGTTGAAGCGCCGGTCGCCCCCGAGTCCGAGACCATCCAGATGGTGGCCGATGGCCCTCCGGCCGTCCTGCCCCAACAGGCCCTGGAAGAGTTGATCCGCCGCCTGGAGCGCGTGGAAAAGACCGTGAGCGAGGATCTGCAGGGTCGCCTGAACGACATGCTCAACGACATGCAAAGTCGGCTGCCCAGCGCAGCGCCCGCTGCCGGTTCGGCCGCAGCAACACCCGACCTGGAGGCCCTGAAGGCCGAGATCAAAACCGAACTCATGGCCGACATGGAAAAACAGATCGCCGCTGCCGCGGCCAGGGTCCTGCGCGAGGAAATCGCCGGTCTGCTGGGCGGAAAAGACTGATCCCCAGCGGCTGGGACCATTGATTCGAATCCATTTTCAGGGCCCATGGCATCCGCCATGGGCCCTGCATCGTTGGATACTGCGGCTCGACTCCCAACCCCGCCCATGATACAAATCGCAAAAATTGGGAGGGGCCTTTCGGGTTTTTTCCTTTTTCCCGCCCGGAAAGCCAGATCACGGTGGTCTTGGCCGTTTCCCCCCGGGCGGGTTTTACCCTGAATGCACACACGTTGGAGGCGGCCTTGGACAAGATCAAGAAGGAAGCGCTGCAGGTCGCCAAGGAGATCACGGTCAAGTTCATCGAAATCGGCCGCATCTCCCCCAGCAATTTCCCCGAAGTCTTCTCGAGCATCTACAACGAGGTGCTTGCGACCATCAGCGATGCCCCACGCAGCGCGGTAGACACTGATACAGACATCCAACCCGCAAACGACTAATCCCGGCAAAGACCCCATGACGATCAAGAACGACCCCAGAGATCAAGCCGGGTATGTCTCCGGCATGTTCGGACGCATTTCCGGTTGGTACGATTTTCTAAACCATTTCCTGAGCCTGGGCATGGACATCCTCTGGCGGCGCAAACTGGTCAAGGCCGTGCGCCCCGGACCCACCGGCCGTTTTCTGGACCTGGCCGCCGGGACCATGGACGTGACCCGCGAACTCAAGCGCCTGCACCCCGACGCGCGGATTCTGGCCATGGACTTCTCTCTGCCCATGCTGGAGCGAGGCAGGCCCAAGCTTGCAGCCTTCGGCAACGATGTCCTGCCTGTGCTGGCGGACGGCCGCCTGCTGCCCCTGGCCGACCAGTCCGTGGACGCGGTGACCATCGCCTTCGGCATCCGCAACATCCGTCCGCGCAGCGCCGCCTATGCCGAGATCCTGCGGACCCTGGCCCCGGGCGGGCGACTGGCCATCCTGGAATTCGGCTCGTCCAACCGCCCCATCTGGAAGGGCCTCTACAATTTCTATCTGAACACGCTGCTGCCTCTGGTGGGCCGCGTGGTCTCAAAGGACAGGCAGGCGTACAAATACCTGGCGGAGACCATCGCCGATTTCCCCACGGCCCCGGCCCTGGAAGAGGAATTGCGCGAGGCCGGGTTCGTCAATCTGACCCATGAGGAGCTGCTCTCGGGCATCGTGAACATCCATGTGGCCGAACGACGCTTTTTTGATGGCCAGACCTTCGTCGTCGGCGCGCGCCCCGGCCCCGTGCCGAAGCAGGCCCGTGCTTCACGCGCCCCCAAGCCCCCCGCCACCGACAACACCGCTCCGTCTGCCGATGCCAGAGCCGATGCCGAAGCCGAAGCCCAAGCCGAAACAGGACAAGGTGCCACTCGGCGGGCCGCCAACCTGGAGGCGGGCTTGCGGGCCATGGACAAGGCGATCCAGAGCGGCACCCAGGCCTCCAAGACAAGTACCAAAAAGGCCGCAGCTTCAAAGACCAAGGCTGTTGCCGACAGCACCGAGGGAATACAGGGCGAAGCCGGACAGCCCGCCGCAACGCAGGCAGGCGTCCAAAAAACGGCCCCGAAAGCTGCCAAAAAGAAATCCCCCGTCAAGAAATCGACGCAGAAAAAATCTTCAGGGAAAAAGACCGCCGCGGGCAAGGCCACGCCGAAACAGCCCTCGCCCAAGAAGGCTGCTCCAAAGCGGTCCGGCCCCAAGAAGGGCAGCGACAAGAAGTAAGGATTAGAGGCGGGCCAGCCAGACCAGCAACAGCCCGGCGATGATCGCCACGCCGCCGAGCAAACGCAGTTCAGCCGCTGGCCGTTGGGCCAAGAGCTTCAGCATCGCATGCATCTGGTTGGCGCCGAGGAAATACGCTACACCTTCCAGAACGAAGGCCAGCCCGAGGGCTGCCAGAAAATAATGCCAATCAAACTGCATGCGACCCTCGTCCCCGGTGTGTGATTCACTGCCCACCACCGGCAGGGATGGCATGGCAGCAGGAGTTAAACGACTCATGATCACCTTCGAGGACCTGACTTCAAAAAGCAAGCCCCTTGCCGTGGTCGGCCTGGGATATGTGGGACTGCCCCTGGCCGTGGCCCTGTCCAGGCACTTTGCGATCATTGGCTTCGACATCTCGGACCGGCGGGTCCAAGAGCTTGGCACCTGCGTTGACCGCACCGGCGAAGTGGACAGCGACACCCTGAAAGCCACCCAGGTGCACTTCACCTGCGACCCTGCGGAACTGAAAGAGGCCGGACTGGTGATCATCGCCGTGCCCACCCCCATCGACAAGTTCCGCAGCCCGGACCTCGGGCCGGTCCGGTCCGCCTCCACCATCGTCGGCGACAACCTGGCCCCCGGCACGGTCGTGGTCTACGAGTCCACCGTCTATCCCGGGCTGACCGAAGAGATCTGCATCCCCATCCTGGAGCAATGCTCCGGACTGGTCTGCGGGCGCGATTTTTTCGTGGGCTACTCCCCGGAGCGCATCAACCCCGGCGACAAGGTCCATACCCTGGAGACCATCATCAAGGTGGTCGCCGGGCAGGACGGGCCCACCGCCGATCTGCTCTGCCAGGTCTACGGGGCCATCGTCAGCGCCGGGGTGCACCGCGTGACCAGCATCAAGGTAGCCGAGGCGGCCAAGGTCATCGAGAACACCCAGCGCGACCTGAACATCGCGCTGATGAACGAACTGGCCCTGATCTTCGACCGCATGGGCATCGACACTCTGGAGGTCCTGGAGGCCGCCGGCACCAAATGGAATTTCCTGCCCTTCCGCCCGGGGCTCGTGGGCGGCCACTGCATCGGCGTGGACCCTTACTACCTGACCTTCAAGGCCGAGGCCATGGGCTTCCACCCACAGGTCATCCTGGCCGGACGCAGCACCAACGATTCCATGGGCAAGTTCATCGCCGAGACAGCGGTCAAGAAACTCATCGCCCGGGAATGCCTGATCAAGGGGGCCCGCGTGGGAGTGCTGGGCCTGACCTTCAAGGAAAACGTCCCGGACCTGCGCAACACCAAGGTGGTGGATCTCATCTCCGAGCTCGGTGAATACGGCGTACAGGTCCTGGTGCACGACCCCGTGGCCGACCCTGCCGAAGCCATGCACGAATACGGCATCGAGCTGACGCCTCTGGACAAGATGACCAGTCTCGACGGTCTGATCCTGGCCGTGGCCCACGACCAGTTCCGCCAGCTCGATCTGAGTCCCGGTAGCCTGGCCCGGCTGTTCGCCCATCCGCCCAGCGCCGTGGTCCTGGACATCAAGGGCTTCTTCGATGGCCCGGCCCTGAGCGAACAGGGCATCGACTACTGGCGGCTCTAGGAGGATCGGCGCGTGACAGAGGTCCCTCCGCGCATCAACTGCTGGCGCGAATGCTGACTGGGCTTCCGCGAGGTGAGTTCGCACCTCAAGGCAATGCCCCCGGGCGCCCTGCTGGAAGCTGAGGTGGACGGGGCCTCGCTGTTCAAGATCGACATCCTGGCCGAACACTATGCTGCGCGGCAGACCGCCAAAGAGCTGTTGCCCAACGGGCATCTGCTCATCACCCTGGTCAAGGAATAGCCATGCTGGCCCTGATCTTCGCCACTCACAAGGAATATGCCGCCGCCCTGTCCGGGGTTCCAGCACCCCCCCAGGGGGCCTGGCAACAGACGTCCGTGGCCGGTCGTCCGGTCCTGGCGGCCGTGACCGGGGTCGGCCCCCTGAACGCGGCCCTGTGTCTGGGGCGGATGCTGGGTGCGCACCCCCTCTCGGGCGTCCTGAACATGGGCCTGGCCGGGAGCTTCGAGATCGCGGCCCTGCCCCTGCGCTCCTTCTCGGTGGCCTCGGCCGAGATCTGGCCGGAGTACGGACTGCGCACCCCCCAGGGCATCGACCCCCGGGGCATCGGATTCCCGCTGGCCCAAACGCCCCTGGGCGCGATCCATGACCGCATCCCCCTGGACCCCGCCGCGGCTGCCCGGGCCTTGGGCCTGACCCTGCCGCCGCAGTGGCCCCAGGGACCGAGCCTGACGGTCTCCGCTGCCAGCGGGGACCCGGATTTCGCCAGGCAACTGCATGCCCGCTACCAGCCGACCACGGAAAATATGGAAGGCTTCGCCCTGGCCCTGGGATGCCTGCAGGCGTCCATCCCCTTTCTGGAGGTCCGGACCATCTCCAATCTCGTGGGCAGCCGCGACAAGGCCCACTGGGACCTGAATGGCGCCCTGGCTCAACTGGCCGCGGCCCTGTCCGGGCTCTTTGCCGACTGAGCGGGGATCACCCGTTCTCTGGACAGGCCGGGACCTCTGCCGTAAGTTGAGGCCTCACCATCCCCGTCGCACCAAGGATAGTTCGTGAACGCACCGCTGACCGTCGCCATCTCCCCCTGCCCCAACGACACCTTCATCTTCGGGGCCTGGGTGCAGGGCCTGATCCCGGATTGCCTGGGCAGGCCTGTGCGCTTTGTCTGGGCCGACGTGGAGGAATTGAACAACGCCGCCGAGCAGGGACGTTTCGACGTACTCAAACTGAGCGCCGCCGCGGCCCTGGACCTGGAGGACAGCTACGAGATCCTCTCCGCAGGCGCGGCCTTCGGGGTCGGAGCCGGTCCCAAGCTGCTGGTCCGCCCGGACAGCCCCAGGCAACTCAGGACCATCGCCGTCCCAGGGTTGAAGACCACGGCCTTTGCCGTGCTCCGTGCAGCCTTAGGGCACGACTTCAGCCCTGTGCCCATGCTCTTTTCGGACATCGTGGACGCCGTCTCCCAAGGCCAGACCGACGCCGGGCTGGTGATCCACGAAACCGCCCTGGTCCATGACCGTTACGGCCTCGAACTGCGCCTGGACCTGGGTGCCTGGTGGGCCGAGCACGGGGCGGGTACGCCCATGCCCCTGGGGGTCATCGCAGCGCGGCGCTCCCTGCCCGAGGACCTGCGCCGGGCCGTGACGCAGACCATCCGGGCCAGCCTGGAACACGCCCACCGCCACAGGGCCTCGATCTGGCCCCTGATCCACTCCCTGGCCCAGGAACTGGACAACGACACCCTGTGCGCCCATATCGAGGCCTACGTGACCGAGATGAGCCTCAAGATGGGCCCCCGCGGCGTTTTGGCCCTTGACAGGCTGAGGGCCATCACGCAAAACCCCTAGCAAACCCAACCTTGGGGACGGCGAATTCCTTGCTTTCTCGGGTGGAAAACGGATACGAAAGCCCCATGAACGACATCCTGCATTACCTTCAAGGCGAACTGCCGCGCATCAACGCCTTCCTCGACGCCGAGGCAGACAAGCTGGACCCCATCGTGCAGCCTGCCGTGAAGCATGTTCTCAGGGCCGGCGGCAAGCGCCTGCGCCCGCTGCTGACCGTGCTCACCGCGCGCGCCTTCGAGACCCAGGCGGACATCTACCCCCTGGCCTGTTCGCTGGAACTCTTGCATTCCGCCACCCTGCTGCACGACGACATCCTGGACGCCGCCGAACTGCGGCGCGGCCAGGAGACGGCACACCTGGCCTTTGGCAAAGGCAGCACCATCCTTGCCGGGGACGTGCTCTTGGCCCTGGCCAACCGCCTGGTGGCGGAATACGGCCTCCCCCGGCTGACCCTGGTCCTATCCGAGGCCATCATGCGCACCGCCACCGGAGAGGTGAAAGAAATCGCCAATGTGCGCAACACGGCCCTGACCCACGACGAGTACATGGAGATCATCACGGGCAAGACCGCCTATCTGTTCCAGGCAGCCGCCGAATGCGGCGCCATCCTCTCGGGCAGGGGCCCCGAGGCCGAACAGGCGGCCCACGACTACGGACTGAATCTGGGCATCGCCTTCCAGCTGGTGGACGACGCCCTGGACTACGTCTCGCCCTCGGACGTGATGGGCAAGCACTCGGGCGGAGACCTGCGCGAAGGCAAGATGACCCTGCCCTTCATATCCTATATAAAGAGCCTGGATGAGGCGCTACGCTCTGAGCTGCTGGCTCGTTTCACAGCCGACGCCTTCACGGACGAGGACATCCAGCGCATCGCGGCCGAGGTGGTCGCCGGAGGCCACGCGCAAACCACACGGGATGCCGCCAGGCACTTCGCGGACGAGGCCCGCAAGGCCCTGAGCGCCTTCCCAGAGAACGCGGAGACGGATCTCATGGCCGCCATCCTGGATTTTGTGATCTCTCGGGAAAAATAGCCAGACCCAGGACACCCCATGACAGACATGACCGGCACATCGATCCTCCGTTCCGTGAAGAAGGGCCTTGAACAGGCCTTCCCACCCGTCATGGCCCAACTCCTGCGCGAACTGGTCAAGCCCAATCCTGATTTCGCCGACATCGCCAAGGTCATCGGCATGGACCCCGTGATGACCGCCGCGGTACTGAACCTTGTCAATTCCCCCTTCTACGGACTGACCCAAAAGGTCACCACCCTGCAGCGCGCCGCCGTTGTCCTGGGGACCAAGGAGATCCTGAAGATCGCCCTGTCCGTGTCCTTTGTGAAGGACAATACGGACAAGGACCTGCACCCCGAGGAAGCGTTTTCCAACTGGCGGCTGGTGGTCTGGTCAGCCATCGCGGCCGGTCTCATCGCCGAAAGCCTCTGCCCGGAGTTGTCCGACCAGGCCTATCTCAACACCCTGCTCAAGGACCTTTCCCTGCTGCTCATGAGCCGCGCCGCGCCCGAGGCCATCCCCGAACTGCTCAAGCGCGATGCCCTGATCTGCCTGAAGCCCGAGCAGCTCGAAACCGAGCGCAACGCCTGGGGAATAAGCCACCCCGAGCTGACGGTGCGGGCCCTGGAGGAATGGAACATCCCCGACCTGGGCAGCGAATGCATCCTCCACCACCACGATGTGGAACGCCTGGACAGCTATCAGCCCATGGCCCAGGCCGTCATCCTGGCCACCCAATGGTCGGAGCTGGTCAACGGCTGCGACCGGGACCCCGTGTTGCTGGTGCAGTTCGAGATCCTCATGAAGCGCAAGCTGGGTCTCTCTTCGGATGAGATCGAGGAACTGAGGCTGACCTGCCTGCAACGCTTCCGTTCCATGCTGGCCATCCTGGACCTCGAAGAGGCCGACCCCGTGCAGCGCCTCTACGAGCATTCGGTCCAGGCCATGCAGAACCTCTATTTCCAGAGCATGGAGATCAACACGGTCAGCGGCGGGCTCAAATCCGTGGTCGGCATCATCGCCCGCCACTTGCGCTGGAACTTCGAGGTGGACAAATGGGAATTATCCCTGCGTTCGCCACTGGACGATTCCTGGACGCTGCTGACCACGGACACGGAGACCGGCATCGTCGAGCAGGCCAGGGCCGAACTGGACATCGACCTGCCCTGGAAGCTGTCCAAGAACCGTTTCCTGCTCATCGCCTCCGGCGAAAAGTGGGGCGAACTGCGCATTCCCGGAGCGGCCCTGCCCCAGGATATCCATCAGGATCTGGGCCTGTACATCCGTTTTCTGTCGCGCGCCTACGAACAGTACAGCATGCGCCAGGCCGTGATGGAATCCAAGGCCCACACCCTGGACGCCCTGCCCGTGGGCGTCGCCCGGCTGGACATGCGCGGACACATCCTGGAGTGCAACCAGGCCTTCTCCCAATTCCTGGGCAGCCCCGAGAACCCCAAGGGCCGCGATATCCTTGACTGCATGGCGCTGCTGGACATCGCCGGGGCGGACACCGAATGGCGACTCTTTCTGGGCAACGACAGCAAGGCCGTCTACAGCAAGATCCTCTGCGTGCCCTCTGCAGGCGACCTGGACACTCATCGCTGCATGTATTTTTCCGCCCACAAGCAGGGCGGAGCCGGGGAACAAAGCATCCTGTTCCTGGCCGAGGACATCAGCGAGGTCTCGGAGCTTGAGGTCCAGGCCTTCAAGCACGGCGAATTCATGGAACAGCTGGTGGAATCCATGCAGGACATGGTCATGACCGTGGACTCCAGCGGCCGCATCACCTTCGCTTCCCCGCGTCTCTCGCACCTGCTTCTGGGACGCAACCTGTTCTCCATCGCCAAGCCCATGGGCACCTTCAGCGACAGCTGGTCCCCGGCCCTGCTGCCCTCGGCCAAGGCCCCGGTGGAAACCATCCTCCAGCTCAGGGACGGCAGTTTCAAGTCCCTGGAACTGATGATCTCGCTGCTTCGGGGCAACCGGCCCGAGGCCCCGACCTACCTTGTGGTTGGGCGCGACCTGACCGCCGTTCGCCGTCTGGAAGACAAATTGAAGCGCCAGGCCATCTACGACGGCCTGACCGATCTGTACAACCACTACCAGTTCCACGCCCTGCTGGAGCGTGAGTCCCGCCGCTCACAGCGCACCGGACGCCCCATGGGCCTCGTCTTCTTCGACCTGGACAGATTCAAGGACATCAACGACAGCCTCGGCCACCAGGCCGGGGACCAGATCCTGAAAGACGTGGCCGAGGCCATCCGCGACAAGGGCCGCCAGGGCACGGACTTCCCCTGCCGCTACGGCGGCGACGAGTTCGCCGTGATCGCCACGGATGTCGGCGACGGCGGATTGCAGTCCCTTGCCCTGCGCATCAAGAAGGGCATCGACGACGGCCTGAAAGGCAGGGTGCAGGTCAGCATGGGCCTGGCACTGCTCCAGGAGGGCGAAAGCCCGGAAATCCTCTTGAAACGGGCGGACCGTGCGGCCTATTCCGCCAAATCGCGCGGCGGCGACCAGATCGTCGAAGCCGGGGAATAACAGCCTGGGGCACCGCCAGAACCCGCATTTCTTGGATTTTCCTCGGGCCGAAGCCAAGCTTTGAATTTTACACATTCTGCGGTATAGGTCGCCCCCGGCGCGGCTGCGCCTCTTCCTTTTTGCGGCATCCGCCAAACACCACCTTTGCAGGAGTCAGACAGCATGTTGCGGCGAATCGAACTGGGACTCAAGGGACACGTCACGGACAACGTCGGGGCGCGCGTGGCGCGCGGGGCCTGCCACGCCCTGGGCGTGGGGGTCGATCAATGCCGCATCGTCAAGGTGTTCACCATCCAGGGCGTGGACGAAAAGGGCATCCAGACCATCCTTGAGACCGCCGCCCTGCACGACCCGGTCCTGCACGACGCCTCCCTGACGCCCGTCGCCACAGGCTTCGACTGGATCCTCGAGGTCGGCTTCCGCCCCGGCGTGACCGACAACGAGGGCCGCACCGCCAAGGAAAGCGTGGCCCTGGTCCTGGGTCTGTCCAAGACCGAGGCCGAGCACATGGCCGTGTACACCTCCACCCAGTACCTGCTTTCCGGGGACCTCTCCCTGGAGGAAGTGACCCGCATCGGACGCGACTATCTGGCCAACGAGCTGATCCAGCGCTACGAGATCAAGAGCGCTGCGGACTGGGTCGCGGCCCCCGGATTCGAGGCCAAGGCCGCCCAGGTCACGGGCGAGGCCATGGACGAGGTCCTGGAGATCGACATGGCGGGCATGAGCGACGAGGAGCTCTCGGCCCTCTCACGCGAGAACACCCTGGCCCTGTCCCTCACGGAAATGTTCAAGATCCGCGAGTACTACCTGGCGCCTGAAGTCCGCGAGCGCCGCGCCGCCCTGGGCCTGCCCGCCAACCCCACCGACGCCGAACTTGAGGCCCTGGCCCAGACCTGGTCCGAGCACTGCAAACACAAAATCTTCAGCGCCAAGATCGACTACGAGAACCGCGAAAACGGCCGCCGGACCGAGATCGACAGCCTGTTCGGCACCTACATCGTGGGCAGCACCAAGGTCATCCGCGAACAGCGTGGCGACGACGATTTCTGTCTCTCGGTGTTCAAGGACAACGCAGGCGTCATCAAGTTCGACGAAGATTATTCGATGTGCATCAAGGTCGAGACCCACAACAGCCCCTCGGCCCTGGACCCTTACGGAGGGGCCCTGACCGGTATCGTGGGCGTGAACCGTGACCCCATGGGCACGGGCATGGGCGCGAACCTGATCTGCAACACCGATGTCTTCTGCTTTGCCTCGCCCTTCTGGACCCAGGAGCTGCCCCCGCGCCTGTTGCACCCCCGGCGCGTGCTGGAAGGCGTGCGCGAGGGCGTGGAGCATGGCGGCAACAAGTCCGGCATCCCCACGGTCAACGGCTCCATCGTCTTCCACGAGCAGTACCTGGGCAAGCCCCTGGTCTTCTGCGGGACCATCGGGCTGATGCCCGCGACCCTGCACGGTGCGCCCAGCCACGAAAAGAACGCCTACCCCGGCGACGCCATCGTGATGTGCGGCGGCCGCATCGGCAAAGACGGCATCCACGGAGCAACCTTCTCCTCCGAGGAACTGCACCAGGACTCGCCCGCCACGGCCGTGCAAATCGGTGACCCCATCACCCAGCGCAGGATGTACGACTTTTTGATGCGCGCCCGGGACATGGGCCTGTACAACGCCATCACCGACAACGGTGCGGGCGGCCTGTCCTCGTCCGTGGGCGAGATGGCCGAGTTCTCCGGCGGCTGCAAGGTGGACATCTCCAAGGCCCCCCTGAAGTACGACGGGCTACGGCCCTGGGAGATCCTGCTGTCCGAGGCGCAGGAGCGCATGACCCTGGCCGTGTCCCAGGAAAAACTTCCCGAGTTCCTGGCCCTGTCCGAAGAGATGGGCGTGGAGTCCTCGGTGCTGGGCGAGTTCACGGACACGGGGTATTTCCACATCACCTACGGCGACAAGCCCGTGGCCTACCTGTCCATGGACTTCCTGCACGACGGCGTGCCGCAGATGGAGCTCAAGGCCGTTTGGGAACGCCCGGATGTGGACGAACCCTACATGCCCTTCTTCATCACCGATCAGGCCAGCCTGCTGAAAAAGATGCTCGGCCGCCTAAACATCTGCTCCAAGGAATACGTGGTGCGCCAGTACGACCACGAGGTTCAGGGCGGCAGTGTGGTCAAGCCCCTGACCGGGGTCCTGAACGACGGCCCGGCCGACGCCGGGGCGCTGAGGCCCGTGCTGGGCAAAGATCGCGGGATCGTGGTCTCCCACGGCATCTGCCCCAAGTTCTCCAAGCTGGACACCTACTGGATGATGGCCTCGGCCATCGACGAGGCCATCCGCAACGCCGTGGCCACGGGGGGCAACCCCAGCCACATGGCCGGCACGGACAACTTCTGCTGGTGCGATCCGGTCCAGAGCGAGAAGACCCCGGACGGCCACTACAAGTTGGCCCAGCTGGTGCGTGCCAACCAGGCCCTGGCCCATTACTGCCAAGCCTTCGGCGTACCCTGCATCTCCGGCAAGGACTCCATGAAGAACGACTACACCGGCGGCGGCACCAAGATCTCCATCCCGCCCACGGTGCTCTTCTCGGCCATGAGCGTCATCGAGGACGTCAACAAGTGCGTGACCTCGGACTTCAAACAGCCCGGCGATCTCGTCTACATCCTGGGACTGACCAAGCCCGAACTGGGTGGCAGCGAGCTGTCCGAGCTGTTCAAGGCCCCGTTCTTCGACGTGCCCCAGGTGGACGCCGTGTCCGCCCGTGAGCGCTACATCACGCTGCATGCCGCCATGCAGGACAGCCTGGTCAGCGCCGCCCACGACCTGTCCGACGGCGGACTGGGCGTGGCTGTGGCCGAGATGTGCATCGGCGGACGTCTGGGCGCGGCCATTGACCTGGCCAAGGTGCCCTGCTGCCCGGAGGACATGGAAGTCACCGACCTGCTCTACTCCGAGTCCAACAGCCGCCTACTGATCACCGTGCGCCCCGAAAATCGCCACGCCTTCGAGGCCGCGTTCAAGGGCCAGCACTTCGCGCTCATCGGCGAGGTCACGGACCAGGGCACCCTGACGGTGACCAAGGGCGAACAGCAGCTGATCAACGAGGCCGTGGACTCCCTGACCGCCTCCTGGAAGGCCCCCTTCGGCACCGAGGGCCCGGGCATGGAAAACGGCGGCACGGGCGGCGAGTTCTGCTCCGCGAACCCCGCGGGCCGCGACGAGTGCATCAGCTTCGAATAGCAAGTCCTTGAAAGGCAAAGCGGGGGGAACTTTTTACAAAGTTCCCCCCGCTTCCTTTTCCATAGGTCCAGGATCAATGTCTCCACTGGCATCACTCCGGCTTGCGGGCAACGGCAATCAGACGGCTGCTCAGGGGGACCAATCCCGGATGCTGCGCAAATTTTTCATCAACGCTCTCCAGCATCCGATACATGCCCGGATCCTTCACGGCGATCTTCAGATCCTGGTTCGGAGGAAAGGCAAACAGGGGCGTTATCCCGGCCACGGTGAGCAGTTCCATGTCCTGATCCTTGAACAGGGAGGCCAGTTCATCCGGCCCAAGCAGATTCAGGGTCAGTCCTTTGCTATTCACAAACTCCCCGGTCTCAAGAAGTTGCAACACTGATTCCCAGAGACCGTCGCGAAACATGTCGTAGGCCTTGCGGTAGCGATTTGACGCATCGCACAGCACATACCCTCCAGGGCGAACCACTCGGCACAGTTCACTGACGGCCTTTTGAGAATTCCCGCACAGTGTCACCGGCTCTCCGGTGGCAACAGCCATGTGAAAACTGCCGCTTTCAAAACAACCCAGATCGCAAATATCCGCGACCTCAAAATTCACATGGTCCGCATACCCGTTTTCTTCCACGGACTCCCGAGCCTTTTGCAACATCTTGGGGGAGAGATCCGAAAGCACCATTTCAAACCCCAGAGGAGCCAATTTTTCCACCCAACGCCCGACCCCGCACCCGGCCTCCAGAATCCGACCCCCGGCAATACCAGAAAGCAGCGGTTCGATATGTTTCCACCAGCTTTTTTCATAGAGCGTCGAAACCAAGTCCTGAGCACTGCTTTTCTTGCGCGCAGCATGTTGCTCCGCCAGCCCATCCCATGTTTCGCGTAACTTCGTGGTATGCATCGCACCTTCCTTTGAATTGACTTTCATTATCAATTCCTCTTTCCTCTACGGGTTGTCAACCTGGGATGAAACCCCGACCTGGCGACCGTCCCCGGGAGTAGCTGCGGCAAGCCAAAAGTAGAGAACGCTGCGCTCCCTCCGCTGGTTTATTTGACTCCCGCCGCGCCCGAGGCTACAAACCTGCTTCGGCCCCGCGCCGCGCAAGGAGACAAATGATGATCGCCACAGGAACCATCCCCACCAAGGACAGCGCCACAGCCCAGAGCCGGTTGTTCACGCAAAGCCTGTATCGCTAGCCCGGCGCACCTTACCGGGACCGGCGTCGGGCACCATCAGTGTCCCCCCAAGCTCAAGACTTTCAGGCACACCATCCGCCCCCAGGGGCGACAAACGAGAGGACTCTTTCGTGAATATCATCGACGAACTCAAATGGCGCGGCCTGATCTACCAGGCCACGGACGAAGAAGCACTGAAAAAGCATTTCGAGGCCCCGGGCCGCACCCTGTACTGCGGCTTCGACCCCACGGCCAAGAGCCTGCACATCGGCAACATGGTGCCCATGCTGGCGCTGCTCAGGTTCAAGCGCGCCGGGCACGACCCCATCGTGCTCATGGGCGGGGCCACGGGCCGCATCGGCGACCCCTCGGGCAAGGACGTGGAGCGCCAACTCCTGGACTTCGAGGCCATCGAGGACAACATCGCCAACATCCGCTCCCAGGTCCACGCCCTGTTCGGGGACGACACCCGCGTCGTCAACAACTACGACTGGACCCGCGAGATGAGCGTCATCGAGTTTTTGCGCGACATCGGCAAGAACTTCACGGTGAACAGCATGATGGCCAAGGAATCCGTGCGCCAGCGCATCGAGCGCGACGAGGTGGGCATCTCGTTCACCGAATTCAGCTACCAGATCTTGCAGGCCCTGGACTTCGACCATCTCTACCGCGAATACGACTGCCGCTTGCAGATCGGCGGTTCCGACCAGTGGGGCAACATCACCGCCGGTACCGAGCTGGTGCGCAAGAAATCCCAGGGCCAGGCCTTTGCCGTGACCTTCCCGCTGCTGACCACGGCCAGCGGCGCCAAGTTCGGCAAGTCCGAGAAGGGGGCCATCTACCTGGACCCCGAGCTGACCAGCGTCTGGGACATGTACCAGTACTGGATCAACGTGGATGACCGCGATGTGGTCAAGCTGTTGAAGGTCTTCACCTTCAAGTCCGGCGAAGAGATCGAGGCCCTGGAACGGCGGCTGGCCGAGGCCCCGCATCTGCGCGAGGCCCAGACCGCCCTGGCCGAGGAAATGACCACCCTGTTCCATGGCCCGGAGGAACTGGCCAAGGTCCAGAACGCCGTGGCCGTGCTCTTTGGCTCGGGCGACGTGACCAGTGTGGACGCCAAGACCCTGCGCGCGGCCCTGGATTCCGCGCCCAGCGTCTCCTATCCGGCCAATGACATTCCGCCCCTGCCGCAGATCGTCGCGGACCTCGAACTGGTCCAGTCCAAGGGCCAGGCCCGCAAGGACATCGCCGCCGGAGCCGTGCGCGTGAACATGGAGCAGATCAAGGACCCCACCTACTCCCCCACGGCCGAGGACTTCCTGCATGGTGAGGTGTTGCTGATCAAGAAGGGCAAAAAGCACTGGGGCTTGGTGACGTTGGCATAAGCGGCCGTTGAAAAGGATGCGTCTGCGGTGTTGCAGCGACGGCGTCAGAATCTCACGTATGTTGCGATACGCTTCGATCCTGACGCCGCCTTGCGCCTTGCATCCACACCCTTTTGAGCGGCCTTGAGCAAAATCATAGCCACACGCATCCCGCATTTCGATGTTGGTAAAAACTCCAGCAACGAATATCAAACGGAGAAAGAAATCATGCAGCTCGGCGCACTTTGCCGGATGATCAAGATCGAACACTCGGTGTTCGCCCTGCCCTTTGCCTACATCGGCATGGTCCTGGCAGCCGGCGGCTGGCCCGGGCTGGTGCCGTTTGTGCTGATCACCGTGGCCATGGTGGCCATCCGCACCTACGCCATGACCTTCAACCGCCTGGCGGACCTGCAATTCGACAGCGCCAACCCGCGCACCAAGGACCGCCCCCTGGTGACCGGCGAGATCTCCGTACGCGACGCTAGGCTCTTCCTAGCATTCACGGCCCTGGTCTTCGTACTGGCCTGCGCAGGCCTGAACCCGCTGTGTCTCGCGCTTTCGCCCGTCCCGCTGGTCGTGGGGGCCTTCTACAGCTACACCAAACGCTTCACCCCGCTCTGCCACTTCGTGCTGGGCTCGGTGCTGGGACTGGCCCCCGTGGCCTCGTGGCTGGGCGTGACGCCCGAGTTCACGATCACGGCCTGGCTGTTCTTCTTCGGCGTGACCTTCTGGGTGGCCGGGTTCGACATCCTCTACGCCTGTCAGGACGTGGACTTCGACCGCGGGCAAAAGCTGCATTCGCTGCCCGCCGACCTGGGCATCCCCACGGCGCTGACCCTGTCCACCTTCTGCCATGTCTGCACGGCCATCTTCTTTGCACTCGCCGGGGCCAACGCAGGCCTGGGCTGGGGCTACTGGCTCGTCTGGGCCCCCGTGGTCGCAGCGCTGGTCTGGGAGCATTCCCTGATCAGTGCAGACGACATGAGCCGGGTCAACATGGCCTTCTTCACCGTCAACGGCGTGATCGGCGTCTCTGTCTTCGGCGGCGTGCTCATGGGCCTGTATTTCTAGCTCTCCCTAAACGGCTCGCTGCTTGGCAACTCAAGCTCTACACAGACTCGCTCTGCGTAGAGCTTTTTTCTACGCCACAAAGCCAAGACGGGGGCCTCTCCAGGCGCGGGGGATGATCACGGATGCCCGGCGCTGGGCGTATCAAGGTCAAAACGGATCAGATCAAACGCGAGGAATTGATACACCCGCAGCATCATCGCAGGCGGTGCTTTCGCATCAGCCTGAAGGTGGGTTCTTTTGTTTTGGCCCAGGCTATCGTATGGTGCGAAGATTGGAGATGCCCATGGACCAATCTCAGCCCACCGGCGGACAGCCGCCGCTACCGCCGCTACCGCTGTTGCTGCTGCGCGAAAAGCCGGGCAGCGTCGTTGCGGACAAGACGGCCCACAGCGAGAGTCCGGCCAAAGGCAAGGGACGCAAGCTCGTTTGCCGGGGCTGCCGCGTACCGATCACCAGCGTTGATGCGCGCATCAACGTTGGCGGCAAGCACCAGCACGTCTTCGCCAACCCGGCGGGCTATCTCTACGAACTGGGTTGTTTCTCCCAGGCCCCGGGCTGCGCCAACGAGGGGGCGCCCTCCTGGGAGTTCACCTGGTTCCCCGGGCATGCTTGGCAGATTCAGGTCTGCCGCTCATGCAACGCACTCATGGGCTGGAGCTTTCGCACCCCCTCGGGCAAAGGCTTTTACGCCCTGATCCTGCCGCATCTGCTGGAAGAAAACGACGAGGGCCAATAAGCCACGGCTCCGGAGGACCCCATGGAACACTTCACAGAACAACTCTTCGAAAACGTCAAGAAGGATGCCAGGGACTTGGCCGGGATACTCCCCCAAGGGCAAACGGTGGCCGGGCGCCTGCTGCTGGAGGCGCTACCCATCCTGTTCCGCGAGATCGAGCAGTCACGCCAGCGCAACGAGCGGCTGCGCGAGGCCTTGGAGTTCTATGCTGACCTGAGCCTCTGGGACCGGGCCTACATCGGCGTGGGGTCGGACTCCGTGGCCGCCGAGGACGGCGGCGAGACCGCCCGCATGGCCCTGCGCGGGGAGTGAATGCCGCGGGTCCGCCGTCTGCGGACCCACGGCCTGAGAACAAGGGAGATTACATGGGCAGGATTTGACGGCCAAACTGCTCCTGGAGCACCTCGGCCATGGCCAGATAGATGGCCGACGCCCCGCAGACCATGCCTTCCCACCCGGCCAGGGTGCCGAGAACCTCGAGGCCCGTGAAGTCTCGGGCGGCAAGCAGGAAGAAGAGCACCACCACCGAGGCGAAGACGAATTGCAGCACGCGGCTGCCTTTGAGGGTACCCACGAACATGAACACGCTGAACACGCCCCACAGCAGCAGGTAGCAGCCCATGTAGGCCTTCGGGGTGGGATCGGCCAGCCCCAGTTTCGGCAGCAGAATCAGCGCCACCAGGGTCAGCCAGAAGGTGCCGTAGGAGACAAAGGCCGTCAGGCCGAAGGTGTTGCCCTTCTTGAATTCCATGATGCCTGCGATGATCTGGGCGAAGCCGCCATAGAGCAGGCCCATGGCCAGAATCATCGAACTGATGGGGAAAAACCCGGCATTGTGGATATTGAGCAGGATGGTGGTCATGCCGAAACCCATCAACCCCAGGGGAGCAGGGTTGGCGTATGTCTGAGTCATTGTTGCGAAGTCTCCTAAGAAGAAGGGATTGGGCTCGTGCCAGGATTGGGTGCGGGGCGGAATGAGACGCGTGGATCGAACTGCACAGCTGCTATCGAAATGCCTTCTCCCGCGCAATGCTTATTCTGCCAACGGCCCCCCCCAACAGTTGGACGGCGCCGGCACCGTGCCCTTCACCAGGCAGAGGGCAACCATTCCACCTTGCCAAGGAGCGATCATGAACTGGAAAGTGTTGCTTGCGATCGTCGCCTTCTGGGCCATGTGGGATCTGGCCGTGCCGCTGTTCGGCATCCGCCAGATGCTTCCCTGGGAACTCAGACAGCGCATCGCCCTGGACGACACACCCGTGCTGCTGGATGTGCGCACCCCCGCCGAATACGCCTGGTTCCACATCCCCGGGGCCGTGAACGTGCCCTTCCCCCCGCCCCAGGAGCTGGACCTTCCCAAGGACGTTGAAATCGTCCTGATCTGCATGACCGGGCACCGCTCGCCCCCGGCAGCCTGGCAGCTCAAGCAGGCGGGTTTCAGCAACGTGGCCAACCTGACCTGGGGCATGAGCGCCTACAAGCTCTTTGGCGGACGCACGAAAAAAGGCGAAGCGCCCTAGCGCTCCGCCTAATAATTCCTGTCAAGAATTCACTCTACTCGTGAGCCACGCCCTTTTCGCTGAGGGTCGTGAATTTCAAGTCATCCAGCACCTTGAGAAACATGTCCTTGGACGACGGCTCCAGATCCGGGCGACCGCAGACCAAACCCATATCCACGTCGCCAAGGACATAGTATTCCTTGTTGGCTTCCACTTCCAAGGACAACTCAGCCTTGGCCTCTGTTTTGGCCCAGAAGGCATGCACACCTGGCGTGGCGTAGTAGATGAAATAACTGCCCTTGCGAAGCAGACCGATCTTCTGCGAATCATCCTGCACGAAGTAGCTCACCGCCGCACCGATAAAACTGTTCTCCCTAAAGAAGACCACGGTTGCGGCATCTTCCTTCAGTTCAGCGACAGGGCGCTCTTCATGCACGATGTAATGCTCGCTCCTGGGCATGGTCGCACACCCGGATAGAACAAAGGCAAGAAGCAAGACAGGTAGAAATCTGAGTCTCATGTGCCCTCCCAAAAAAATGTATTTGGGAGCAAATATCAAAAAGAGGATGTGACGTAAACCACTTACCAGAATGGTTTTTCCTAGAGAACCTCTTCCAGTTCCAACAAATAGCGCTTCATCTCCAGACCACCCTCGGCGGAATAGCCGGTGAGCGCCCCGTCGCTGCCCAGCACCCGGTGGCAGGGCACGATGAGCGGCCAGGGGTTGGTGGCCATGATCCGCCCCACGGCCCGCGCGGCCTTGGGCGATCCCGCCATGACCGCCAGTTGGCCGTAGCTTACGGTCTGTCCATGGGGCACGGTCTGTTGCAGGGTCTGCAAGACCTTGGCGGAAAATTCGGGCTGCTCGTGAAAGGCCATGGGCACGCGCGGCCAAACTATCTTCTCGCCCGCCACGTAACGCGCCAGGGCCTCGCGCAACATCTTCGCGGCGGCGCTCATGCCCGTGGGCACGCCGCCCTGCGACCAGAGAATCCTGGTGCCCAGCAACACTCCGTTGTCCCAGGACAGCTCCAGGGCCAGGGGGTCGGCCACGATCAGTTCAATCTTGTCGGGGATGCGCATCCACCCTCCTTGTCTTGGGCCGCAACGAAGCGGCAAAGAGACTCTATCCTCAGGCCAGCGACGGCGGCAAGGGGGCCTCGGCTCTGAACCAGGGGGGGATTCGATCCCCGGCTCCGGCGGCCTTGCCCTGCCAGAGATTGGCCCGGGTCATGATCCTGGCCAGCCGATTCAGGACCTTCAGTTTGTCGGACGCCCAGGCAGGAGCCGCCAACTCGCCATGGGCCGGGTCCGATGCCAGGCGATGCACCACCATGTCCGGGCGCAACCTGGGCAAGGCATGGGCCAAGAATTCCGCATAGTCCTCGAACCCCAGCGGCTCATAGCTGCCCCGCCGGTATTCGGCCTCCAGGGGCGTGCCCTTACAGAGGTAGAGGTTGTGCAGCTTGATGCCCGCAACGGGCAGGGCGTTCACGAAGTCCACGCTGGCCGCGAACTCATCCGCACCTTCGCCGGGCAACCCGGCGATGAGGTGGGCGCAAACCTTGATCCCCCGCCCAGCGGCCTGATGCACGGATCGGGCGAAATCCTCGGCGCTGTGCCCGCGATTGATGCGCTTGAGCGTGGCGTTGCAGGACGACTGCAGCCCCAGATCCAGCCACAGCTCATGCACATCCAGCGAGGCCAGCAGATCAAGCTTGTCCTCGTCCAGGCAGTCAGGGCGGGTGCCGATGGCCAGGCCCACCAGCTTGGGCAGGGCCGTGATCCGGCACAAAACATCGCGCAGCCGCTCCAGGGAACAATGTGTGTTGGAAAAGGATTGCAGGTAGGCCAGAAACAGGCCCTGCTTGTCGGGTTGTCCCAAGATCCAGGAGCGCCACTGGCCCTCCAGGTCCACCCCCCGGCCGAACAACCCGCTGCCGGAGCCGTGTTCGTTGCAGAATGAACAACCTTGGAGCGACAAGGTTCCGTCGCGATTGGGGCACGTTGCACCCACGTCCAGGGGGACCTTGCGCACCTTGCATCCGAAGCTTTGACGAAAATAGGTGGACAGGGAATAGTGCCTCAACAATTTGATATTCCGGGGTTTGAATTTTACCAGCAGGAGGCTTGCCCCAAGCCCTTGGTTTGGTTATCACCTCCCAATTGACAGAATGAATGGAAACAGTGACAATCCGCACCCACCTGACCCATCAATGAGTTGACCCAAGAGAGAGCATATGTCCAGAATTTTGGATACGGTACTTGGCTTCTTCTCCAATGACCTCGCCATCGACCTCGGCACGGCCAACACCTGTGTCTACGTCAAAGGGCAGGGCATCGTGCTCAGCGAGCCCAGCGTCGTTGCCGTGAAACAAGACAACAAGGGCGGCCGCAAGGTCCTGGCCGTGGGCATCGAGGCCAAACAGATGCTGGGCCGGACACCCGCCAACATCGTGGCCATCCGTCCCATGAAGGACGGAGTGATCGCCGATTTCGACATCACCCAGGAGATGCTCAGCTACTTCATCCGCAAGGTGCACAACCACCGGCGGCTGGTGCGACCGCGGATCATCATCTGCGTGCCCACGGGCATCACCCAGGTGGAAAAGCGCGCGGTCAAGGAAAGCGCCGAAAGCGCCGGAGCGCGTGAAGTCTACCTGATCGAGGAGCCCATGGCCGCGGCCATCGGCGCCAATCTGCCCATCACCGAACCGACCTCCAACATGGTCGTGGACATCGGCGGCGGCACCACCGAGGTGGCCGTCATCTCCCTGTCGGGCGTGGTCTATTCCAAGTCCGTGCGCGTGGGCGGCGACAAGATGGACGAAGCCATCATGCAGCACGTCAAACGCAAGTACAACATGCTGATCGGCGAATCCACGGCCGAATCCATCAAGATTCAGGCTGGCAGCGCCTACCCCTCGGACAACGAGGTGGAGATGTCCGTCAAGGGCCGGGACCTGGTCTCGGGCATCCCCCAGAACATCACCATCACTTCCGAGGAAGTTCGCAAGGCCATCTCCGAGCAGGTGGACGCCATCGTTCAGGCCGTGCGTATCGCCTTGGAACAGACGCCCCCCGAACTGGCTGCGGACATCGTGGACCGCGGCATCGTGCTCACGGGCGGCGGGGCACTGTTAAAAGGGCTGGACCAGCTGTTGCGCGAGGAAACCGGCCTGCCCATCACCGTTGTGGACAATCCGCTGTCCACCGTGGTCATGGGTTCCGGCAAGGCACTCGACAACCTGGACATCCTGAGGGAGGTCACGATCGATTAGCCTGGGCTCAAAAAAGGGCGTTGTCGTCGCCTTCCTTCTGGCTCTATCCGTGTATTTGAGCCTCTATACGTGGAACGCCCGCACGGGCGTTCTCGACGGTCTGGCGAGCCGTACCGGACTGGAATTCGTGGGCTGGGTCATCAAGCCCGGCCGCTGGGTCGCCGACCAGGCCACGACCACCTGGAACCGCTACCTGTACCTCGTGGGCCTGCGCCAGGAAAACGACCTGCTGCGCGAACGGCTGGACACCCTGACCCTGGAGCTGGCAAGCAAGCGCGAACTGGCCACCGAAGCCCTGCGCCTGCGCACCCTGCTCGATTTTCCCGCCCCCCCGGGCTGGACATACTCCGGCGCGCGGGTCATTGCCCAGCGCATGGGCCCCAACTCCGCCCTGGAGACCATCGTCATCGACAAGGGTGCCCTGGCCAGCGTGGTTGTGAACACCCCGGTCATCACCCCCGCCGGCGTGGTGGGCCGCGTGCTGCGCAACGGCCTGACCGCCTCCAACGTGCTGCTGCTCACCGACCAGAACAGCAAGATCCCCGTCCTGGGCAGGAATCACCGCAGCACAGGCATCCTCACCGGTGCCGGAGCCGACAATCTTCTGGAAGTACGCTACGTGCCCCTGAACGCTCCCATCGACGTGGGTGAGACCCTGCTGACCTCGGGCCTTGCTGAAATCTATCCCAAGGGGCTGCCCTTGGCCCGGGTGACTGCCATCGAACGCTCCGAAATATCCCTGTTCCTCACCGTCCGCGCCGAGCCCCTGGTCAGCCTGCGGGACCTGGAAGAGGTTCTGCTGCTGCACACCCAGCCTGCGCGGACCCCGCCCATGGACGGCGCACCCGTCGCCGTGCCGGGTTCCTAGGAGGCCGCCGTGCAGCCAATGGTCTTCTGGTTGATCTACACCGCGCTTGGCATCTGGGCCCAACGGCTCATCCCCGGCGTGGACATCTTCGCCCCGGCGCTGGTGGTCTGCCTGCAACTGCGCCGCGTGACCCAGTTCTTCTGGCTGGCCCTGGCTTGGATCATCCTCCAGGAAGGAATGGGCAACCTGCCCTTTGGCAATCTGCTGCTGTGGTACGGCGGGCTGGTCCTGTTCTTCGTGGTCGGGCGCTGGCTGTTCGAATCGCGCAACCTGATCTTCGTGTTCATCATCGGCATCTTCATGGGCAGCTGGCACTATCTGCTGACCCAACTCATGGCCGACCTCCAGAACCTGGAAGTGCTGCGAGGCCAACTCCTGGTGGAGAGTTTCTACCAAGCGGTGCTCTTCCCCCTGGTCTGGGCCGTGACCTTCAACATCTACAAGCGCAGGGTGCCCGATGCCGGCACAATATGAACCCGAGGGGCAGGCCCCTCCCACAGCAGGCCTGTTCCTGCTCCAGGCGCTGATCTGGATACTGTTCTGCACCTTCACGCTGCGCATCTGGTATCTTCAGATCTACCGCGGTGCCGAGTTCGAGACCAAGGCCCTGGACAACCAACTGCGCCAAGAGGCCATGTTCGCCCCCCGGGGGCTGGTGCGCGACAGGGACGGCAAGCTTGTGGCCGTCAACGAACCCGCCTATGCCCTGGGGCTGGTGCGCGAGGACTGCAAGGACATCAGCGCCACCCTGGACAAAATCAGCGAATGGACGGGGATTGATCGCGACGAACTGCGCGAGAAGTTCCACAAGTACAAGCGTCTGGTAAAACCCTTCGAGCCCATGATCCTCGTCCCGGACATCCCCTTTGAGCAACTGGCCGTGGTCGAGGCCAACGCCCTGTTCTGGCCGGGACTGGAGATCGTGGTCCGCTCCAAGCGCTACTACAAGCAGCACGACCTGCTGGCCCATGTGCTGGGCTATGTGGCCGACGCCAACGAAGTGGAACTGACCCAGAACCCGAGCCTGGCCCTGGGCGACAACGTGGGCAAGGGTGGGCTGGAGCTGGTCCTTGAAAATCGCCTGCGCGGCACCAAGGGCCTCAGACAGGTGGAGGTGGACGCCACCGGCCGCCGCCTGAAGCAAACCATCCTGCGCGAGCCTCTGGCCGGGGAACACATCAATCTGTCCATCGATCTCGGCCTGCAGGCCCAGGCCTCCAGACAACTGGAAGGCCAGGCCGGGGCCATCGTGGTCATGGAGCCCGCCACGGGCAAGGTCCTGGCCTTTGTCAGCCAGCCGTCTTACGACGCCAACATGTTCGTCACCGGCCTGTCCCAAAAGCAGTGGATCAACCTGCGCGACGACCCCATGCACCCCCTGCAGAACAGGGTCATCCAGAGCATGTTCCCCCCCGGTTCGATCTATAAACTGGTGGTGGGCGGCGCACTCCTGGAGGACGGATTCGATCCCAAGGAGACCGTCTACTGCGGCGGACAGATCAAGCTGGGCCGGCGAGTCTTCCGCTGCTGGAAGAAACACGGGCATGGACGGGTCAACTACCAGAAGGCCCAGGTCGAGTCCTGCGACGTCTATTTCTACAATGCCGGAGACAGACTGAAGGTGGAAAAAATGAGTGCCTTTGCCAAGGGCTGCGGCTTCGGCGCGGTCACGGGCATCGCCCTGCCCCACGAAAAATCCGGTCTGGTGCCGACGCCAGCGTGGAAACGCAAGCGCTATGGCGAACCCTGGGTCGGCGGCGACAACCTGAACATGGCCATCGGCCAGGGCTTCAATCTGGTGACCCCCATTCAGGTGGCTCGCTACATCAGCGCCCTGGTCAACGGAGGCTCCCTGTACCGCCCCCTGCTGCTGGCCGACGCCCAACCCGAACTGCAGGGTACGCTGCCCCTGAGCGACCTGAACCGCACCATGATCGTGGAAGCCATGGTGGAGACAGTGGAGTCCGGCACCGCCCGCCGCCTGAAGCGCAAAGGCGTGCGCATGGGCGGCAAGACCGGCACCGCCCAGGTGGTGCGCCTCAAGCTCAAGGAAGACGACGAGCGCCGCACCACCGAAGAGATGTCCTACGAAGAACGCGACCACGCCTGGCTGGCCTCCTTCGGTGAAAAAGACGGCAAGACCTACGTCGCAGTGTGCATGGTGGAACACGGCGGCCACGGCGGTACGGCGGCCGGGCCGATCCTCAAGGCCATCTACGACTATCTCTTCTCGGAGGAGAGACAATGAGCTTCATCGACCGCCGAGTGTTGCAGCACATCAACTGGGCGCTGCTTGGCCTGACCCTGGTGCTGTTCGGACTGGGGGTGCTGAATCTCTATTCCGCCAGCGGCTTCCGCATGGAAAGTGGCGTGGCCGTCAATACCTTCTTCCAGAAGCAGTTGGCCTGGGGCCTGATCGGCATGGGCGGCATGCTGGTCTGCATCTTTCTGGACTACCGCCATCTGACGACCCTGGCCTGGCCCCTGTTTGGGCTCACCGTGGCCCTGCTGGTGTGTGTGCCGCTGTTCGGCAAAACCATTTATGGGGCGCGCCGCTGGCTGGACCTGGGCTTCTTCAACTTCCAGCCCAGCGAGGTCGCCAAGATCAGCATGCTCCTGCTCGGAGCCAAACTCCTGTCCAAGGGCCAACGCCCCCTGGACTGGGGAATGCTGTTCGGCGTGATGTTCTTGGGCCTGATCCCGGCCGGACTGATCATACTCCAACCCGACCTTGGTTCCGGCCTGTCCGTGTTGATGCTGCTGGGCGGGATGATCATGTACCGCGGATTGCAAAAACGTGTCCTGAAGCCCCTGTTCATCACTCTGCCGCTGCTCCTGCCCCTGTCCTGGTTCTTCCTGCATGACTACCAGAAGCAGCGCATCCTGACGTTCCTGAACCCCGGCAGCGACCCCCTGGGCAGCGGCTACCACATCCTGCAGTCCCAGATTGCCATCGGCTCGGGCCGGATGTGGGGCAAGGGCTTTCTGGCCGGTACCCAATCCCAGCTCAGGTTCCTGCCGGAGAAGCACACGGACTTCGCCATCGCCGTCTTCGGCGAGGAATGGGGCTTCGTCGGCTGCATAATTTTGCTTTCACTTTTCTGCCTCTTTCTGTATCAAATTTTCCTCACAGCCCAAGAGGCCAAGGACCGCTTCGGAAGCTTCCTGGCGGCCGGGGTCTTTTTTTATTTTTTCTGGCTGGTCCTCATTAATATGGGCATGGTCCTCGGACTGATGCCGGTGGTGGGCATTCCGCTGCCGTTCATCAGCTACGGCGGCAGCGCCATGGTCGTGAACCTCTGCCTGATCGGTGTGGTGATGAACGTTTCCATGCGCCGCTTCGTGTTCAAGCGATCCTGACCCGCCGAAACCCAAACCCCAGGCCCCCGCGAGCCCAGGGGGCACGGTGCCCCCATCGAACAGCTAAGGAGTGAATCAAATGGCACGTGATGAGATAAACGCATTCCTCGGTACCGGGACCACCTACCAAGGCAAGCTCGAATTCCAGGGCTCGGTGCGCATCGACGGCAATTTCAAGGGTGAAGTAACATCCAAGGGCACGCTCGTGGTGGGCAAGGAAGCCAACGTGGAGGGCACCATCAACGTCGGCCAGCTGATCATCAGCGGCAAGCTGAACGGCGAGGTCCGGGCCAAGGAAAAGATCGTCCTGCACAAGACTGCGCACATCGTCGGCAGCCTGAGCACTCCTTCCCTGGTCATCGAGGAAGGCGCGGTCCTGGAAGGGCAGATCACCATGGGCACCAAGAGCACCGCCAAGCCCGGCGAACAGGCCCCTGCCGGCACTTCCGCAGGCCTGCGCGCCCCCTCTGCCTTGGATAGTTCAACAAAGAACAAGGTCGAGGCTTCCGCGGGTATAACCACCATCGGGAAATAGGGTTTTTCCTTTCATTTAGCTTTGTTGCACAAGGCAGGGGACACACGTCCACCAGGGAAAAACCCTTTGACAGGGTGGGCTAAATCCGCTAAAGCCCGTGTGACTTTGCTCAATAATTCACAACCTCCGAGAGGGCGAGATGATCGATCTTGACAGCACGTTCTTTATCCAGTTCTTGAACTTCATCATCACACTGGTCGTTTTGAACTTTCTCCTAATCCGTCCCATTCGTGACATCATCAGCAAGCGCAACAGCGCCATGTCCTCGATGGTCGATGATGCGGAGAGCTTCACGAACACCGCTGAAGACAAGCTGAAGAAATACCACAAGCAGCTTGACGAGACCCGCGTGGCCGGGACCTCGAAGCGCAATGGTCTCAAGGAAGAGGGCCTCACCCAGGAAAAGGGCATCCTGACCGCCGCCGGCGAACAGGCCGCCGTGACCGTCAAGGCCGAGCGCGAGACCGTGGCCGGTCAAGTCAGCTCCGCCATGGACGCCCTCAAGGGTCAAGTCGATGCCCTGGCGGGCAAAGTCACCACCAAGGTGCTTGGCTAACGTATCGAGTCCAAGGCGAAATCCGGTTCCCCCGATTTCGCCTTGCTATATTTAGAGAACTGAACCGGTTGGACAAGGAGGGTTTCGCGTTGACAGTCTTGAAACGACTTTTACCCGCGATGCTATTTGTGCTTGCCGCCGCGACCGTGGCGTCCGCCTCGGAAGGGGTGCTGCACGAATCGATGATGACGACGATCTTTCGAGTGATCAACTTCATCATCTTCATCGCGCTCATCTGGAAATTCGGTGGCAAGACCATCGCCAACACGTTTGGCGGCCGCCGCAAAAACATCGAGACCCAGCTCACAGAACTTGAGGACCGCAAGAAGAACGCAGCAGCCAAGTTGGCCGATGTCGAAAAGGGCATCACCAACATCGAGGCCGAACGCGCTCAGATCCTTGCCGAGTTCACCAAGCAGGGCGAGACCCTCAAAGCGTCCATCATCGAGAACGCCCAGATCTCTGCCGAAAAGATCATGGAACAGGCCAAGATGACCGCTGCCAGCGAGCGCGCCGCCGCTCTGAAGGGAATCCGCGCCGAAGTCGCCGAGTTGGTCATCGATGCAGCTGAAAAGGCCCTGCTCGGCAAGCTGACTGCCGACGAGCACAATAAGCTGATCAACGACTACTTAACAAAGGTGGTGCTCAATTGAGGGCTGACATCGTTGCACGCAGGTATGCCCGCGCGCTCTTCTCCATAGCGAAGAGCCAGGGTGACGCCGAAATGGAGGCGTACGGCAAGGATTTGGCCGGCCTCGCCGCGGTGCTGATGGACTCGCCGGAACTTCTCAGGATGTTCCGCAATCCCATCTTCACCCGTGAGGAAAAAAAGGCCATCGTGGAGAAGCTTCTCTCCAAAGCGAATCCCACCAAGACCGTGAAGAACTTTTGCTTCCTTCTGGCCGAAAAGGACCGTCTGTCCTGTCTGCTGGAAATCGAGGCACATTTTGGCGTGTTGCTGGATGAGGCCAAGGGCATCATCCGCGGTGAACTGGTCACCGCCATCGAGCTGGAAGACGCCAAGCAAATTGAAGTGAAGAAGCAGCTTGCTGATCAGCTCGGCAAAGAGCTGATTCTTGATTTCTCCTCTGATGCCGGCATCCTGGGCGGCGTCGTTCTGAAGGTTGGGGACAAGATCTTGGACGCAAGTCTCAAGGCGCAGCTGAACGCGATGAAAGAACAGATCAAAAGGGGTGAGTAGCCGATGCAGATCAAAGCTGAAGAAATCAGTAAGATCATTGAGGACTCGATCCAAAATTACGAGTCCAAGGTTGAGATGTCCGAGACCGGCACCGTGCTCTACGTCGGAGACGGCATTGCCCGTGTCCACGGCGTCGAGAACGTCATGGCCATGGAACTGCTGGAATTTCCCGGCGGATTGATGGGCATGGCCCTCAACCTCGAAGAGGACAACGTCGGTGTGGCCCTGTTGGGCGATGACACCGGCGTCAAAGAAGGCGACACGGTCAAACGTACCGGAAAGATCTTCTCCGTGCCCGTCGGCGATTCCGTCGTCGGTCGCGTCATCAACCCCCTTGGTCAGCCCATCGACGGACTGGGCCCCATCGACACGAGCGACCTTCGCCCGGTCGAGCTGAAGGCTCCCGGCATCATTGCCCGTAAGTCCGTGCATCAGCCCATGTACACTGGCCTGAAGGCCATTGACGCCATGACCCCCATCGGGCGTGGCCAGCGCGAGCTGATCATCGGCGACCGCCAGACCGGCAAGACCGCAGTCTGCCTGGACGCCATCCTGGCCCAGAAAGACTCGGATGTGCATTGCATCTACGTCGCCATCGGCCAGAAGAAGGCCTCCGTGGCCCTGGTCGCCGACGTCCTGAAGAAGCACGGCGCGATGGAGTACACCACCATCATCTCCGCCACCGCTTCCGAGCCCGCTCCCTTGCAGTTCATCGCAGCTTACACCGGTGCGACCATCGGCGAGTTCTACCGCGACAACGGCAAGCACGCCCTGATCATCTACGATGACCTTTCCAAGCAGGCCACGGCCTATCGCCAAATGTCCCTGCTGCTTCGCCGTCCTCCGGGACGTGAGGCCTTCCCGGGCGACGTCTTCTACCTCCACTCCCGCTTGCTGGAGCGCTCCGCCAAGGTCAACGACTCCTTGGGCGCCGGTTCCCTGACCGCCCTGCCCATCATCGAGACCCAGGCTGGCGACGTGTCCGCGTACATCCCGACCAACGTGATCTCGATCACCGACGGTCAGGTGTACCTGGAGCCCAACCTGTTCAACGCCGGTGTGCGTCCCGCCATCAACGTCGGTCTGTCCGTCTCCCGAGTGGGTGGTGCGGCTCAGATCAAGGCGATGAAGCAGGTTGCAGGCACCATGCGTCTGGACATGGCCCAGTACCGTGAGTTGGCCGCCTTCGCGCAGTTCGGCTCCGACCTGGACAAGGGCACCAAGGCCAAGTTGGATCGCGGCGCCCGTCTGGTGGAACTGCTCAAGCAGCCCCAGTACAAGCCCCAGCCGGTCCAGGAGCAGATTGTCTCCATGTACGCCGCCACCCGTGGCTTCATGGACAGCGTATCCATCGAGAACATCGCCCGCTTTGAGGCCGAGTTCTTCGAGTTCATGCGCAACTCCAAGGCCGACATCCTGAGCGACATCAAGGAAAAACAGGTCATCGACGAAAACGTCGAGGGTCGCCTCAAGGCTGCCATCGAAGAGTTCAAGAAGACCTTCCAGGCCTAAATAACGCGAGGGAGGAAACGCAATGCCTTCGCTGAAGGACGTTGAACTGAAAATACAAGGCGTCAAGAAGACCAAGCAGATCACCAAGGCCATGAATATGGTGGCCTCGGCGAAACTTCGCAACGCTCAGGGTCGAATCGAACGATTCACACCCTACGCTGACAAGTTTTATGAACTGCTGGGTGATCTTGCCGGACGCGCCGACGGGGATTCCCATCCCCTGCTTGCTGTCCGCGAAGAGATCAAGACTTCCGCCATCGTCCTGGTCACTTCCGACCGAGGCCTGTGCGGCAGCTTCAACTCAAACCTGATCAAGCGCGCTCACATCGTGGCCAATGAAAAGATGGCCCAGGGCAAAACCGTCAAGTTCTACTGCATCGGCAAGAAGGGCAACGCCGTCTTCAAGAAGACGGACATGGAAATCGTCATGAGCAAGACTGATTCCATGGGTGCCTTCGACTTCACACTGGCCAACGAGGTCGGTTTGGAAGTCATCAGCGCCTACCTCGCCGGCGAACTTGACGAAGTGACCCTGATCTACGGTGACTTCGTCAGTGTCGCCAGGCAGACTGCGGTGTCCTTGGCCCTGCTGCCCATGTCCGCCGACGCTTCCACCGAAGTCGTCGCCGAGACTGCCGGCAATGCTGAATACATCTATGAGCCTGACGTGAAGGGCCTGCTCGCAGAGCTCCTTCCCCGTTTCATCAAGGTCCAGGTGTATCGTGGCCTGCTCTCCACCTCCGCGTCCGAGCACGCGGCCCGGATGACAGCCATGGACAACGCGACCCGGGCTTGTGACGATATGGTTGACTCCCTGACGCTGCTCTACAATAAGACCCGTCAGGCCGCCATCACCGGCGAACTCATGGACATTGTCGGCGGCGCTGAAGCGCTGAAAGGATAATTAAGGGGTAGATAGCAATGAGTACTAATGGAAAAATCGTTCAGGTCATCGGCGCCGTTCTGGACGTCGAGTTCCCGGCCGGTCAGCTTCCGTACATTCTGACCGCTCTTGACATCACCAACCCGAACAACAGCGACGCACCCAACCTGGTCGTCGAGGTTGCTCAGCACTTGGGTGACAACATCTGTCGCTGCATCGCCATGGACGCCACCGAGGGTCTCGTGCGCGGCATGGAAGTGCGCAACACCGGCGCTCCGATCACCGTTCCCGTTGGCGCGGCCTCCCTGGGCCGCATCATGAACGTGGTTGGACGTCCCGTGGACGAACTCGGTCCCATCGCTGCCGAGAAGAGCATGCCCATTCACAGGCCTGCTCCCGACTTCGTGGACCTCTGCACCGATATCGAGCTGCTGGAAACCGGCATCAAGGTCATCGACCTGCTCATCCCGTTCCCCAAGGGCGGCAAGATGGGCCTGTTCGGCGGCGCCGGTGTCGGCAAGACCGTTATCCTGATGGAGATGATCAACAACATCGCCAAGCAGCACGGCGGCATTTCCGTGTTCGCAGGTGTTGGTGAGCGGACCCGTGAAGGCAACGACCTGTACCACGAGATGAAGGACGCCGGCGTTCTCGAGAAAGCCGCGTTGATTTACGGCCAGATGAACGAACCTCCGGGAGCCCGTGCCCGCGTCGCCCTGACCGCCCTGACCTGCGCGGAGTACTTCCGTGACGAGGAAGGCCAGGACGTGTTGTTGTTCATCGACAACATCTTCCGTTTCACCCAGGCCGGTTCCGAGGTGTCCGCACTTCTCGGCCGCATGCCCTCCGCGGTTGGTTACCAGCCCACGTTGGGCACCGACCTTGGTGGCTTGCAGGAGCGCATCACCTCCACCAACAAGGGTTCCATCACGTCCGTCCAGGCCGTTTACGTGCCTGCTGACGACTTGACCGACCCTGCGCCGGCCACCACCTTCTCGCACCTTGACGGCACCCTGGTTCTGTCCCGTCAGATCGCCGAGCTGGGCATCTACCCCGCGGTGGACCCGTTGGACTCCGCCTCCCGCATCCTGGACCCCAACGTCCTGGGCGAGGAGCACTACAACACCGCTCGTAAGGTGCAGATGATGCTGCAGAAGTACAAAGACCTGCAGGACATCATCGCGATCCTGGGTATGGACGAGCTGTCCGATGAGGACAAACTCACCGTGCATCGCGCTCGTCGCATCCAGCGCTTCCTGTCTCAGCCTTTCCACGTGGCCGAAGTGTTCACCGGCACCCCCGGCGAATACGTCACCCTGCAGGATTCCATCAAGGCCTTCAGTGAGATCCTCACGGGCAAGTACGATGACCTGGCTGAGAACGACTTCTACATGGTCGGCGGCATCGAGATGGCCGTCGCGAAGTCCAAGAAGCGCGAAGCCGAAGCTTAAGCCCTAGGAGGCCCAAATGGCTACGCTGCAACTTGAGATCGTCACTCCCGACCGCCTCGTCCTGAGCGAAGAGGTGGAGTACGTCGGAGCACCGGGATATGAGGGCGAATTCGGTATTCTGCCCAACCATATCCCGTATCTGACGGCCTTGCAGGTCGGGAATCTGTACTATAAGGACGGCGGAAAGACGTTCTACGTCTTTGTCGCTGGTGGATTCGCCGAGGTCTCCCATAACAAGGTGACCATCATGGCTGAAATTGCCGAGAAGGCTGTCGAGATCGACACCGAGCGCGCCCGCAAGGCCCGCGAACGTGCCGAGCAGCGCCTGGCTCAGCAACAGGAAAACATCCAAAGTGCCCGTGTGCAGGCCGCCCTGGCCCGCTCCCTGGCACGCATCTCCTGCCGTGACCGCGCCCAGGCGGCCGGCACCTGCAGCAACTAAGCCGCAGGCTATCGCTACTGCCCCTTGAGAGGCGGGTCGCTCACGCGGCCCGCCTCTTTTTGGTTGACCTTGAAGGCAAGCTTGCCACTGGACAAGTGGCCGCGCACCGGGGTAGTTCCCGTGGAGTCCATGCCGTGTGCAGAGCCGATCCGCCCTGCCCCGGCCAACCCAAGCTGCGAGTAGATCCGATGACCACAGCATTCGATGGACAGGGTGTCGCCGCCCTGGTCCTGGCAGCGGGCAAGGGGACGCGCATGCGCTCCGAGCGGCCCAAGGTGCTACACACCCTGCTGGCCGAACCCATGCTCGACTATGTCTACACGGCCCTGGATGCCATCAAACCCGAGGCCCTGCTGACCGTGGTCGGTCATGGTGCCGACCAGCTGCGCGCCGCATTCCCCGAACGCAACGCCGGCTTCATCCTTCAAGAGCGACAGCTCGGCACGGGCCACGCCCTGCAGACCGCCTGGGAGCGCCTGATGGCCGACGCTCCGGAAACCATTCTCGTGGTCAACGGGGACACCCCTCTGGTGTCACCCGCCCGGCTGGCCGGGCTGATCGCCGAGTTCCGGGCGCAGCAGGCCGACCTGGCGTTCCTGACCGTGACCCTGGACCATGCGGGGGCCTTCGGACGCGTGGTGCGCCACAGCGACGATTCCGTCAGGGCCATCGTGGAAGCAAAGGATTTTAACCCGGCCCTGCATGGCCCTGAAAAGGGCGAGATCAATGCGGGCATCTATGCACTGCGGCCGACAACCATAGGCCCTCTGCTGGGCCAATTGTCCAACGACAACGCCAGTGGCGAACTGTATATCACCGATCTGGTCTCCCTGGGCATCGCACACGGGCTCAAGGTCCTCGCCCTGCGCTCCGGCCGCGACCTGTCGCTGCTCGGGGTCAACAGCCCCGCCGAACTGGTGGCCGCAGAGGACCTCTTGCGCCAGGGCATCGTGAACCGGCACCTGGACAGTGGGGTGCTCATTCGCCAGGCTTCCCAGGCCGTCATCGGCCCCCGGGTTGAACTGCAGCCCGGATGCGAACTGGCCGGCCCCTGCGAACTCCTGGGCGAGACCAAGGTCGCCTGCGGCGCCGTCATCGGCCCCCATGTCTGGATCAAGGATTCACGCATTGGCGAGGGCAGCAGCATCAAACCCTTTTCGCATCTGGAGGGCGCCCGTGTGGCCCGTGATTGCCAGATCGGCCCCTATGCTCGCTTGCGGCCCCTGGCCGTGGTCGAGGACGAGGCCCGGGTCGGAAACTTCGTGGAGATGAAAAAGGCCACCCTGCACAAGGGTGCCAAGGCCGGCCACCTGAGCTATCTGGGCGACGCCGAGATCGGTGCCGGTGCCAACATCGGTGCGGGGACCATCACCTGCAACTACGACGGAGTGCGCAAGCACCGCACGATTATCGGTGAAAATGCCTTTATTGGCAGCAATACCGCCCTGGTGGCCCCGGTGACGGTGGGTGACGGGGCGCTGATCGGTGCGGGCAGCGTGATCACCAAGGACGTGGCGCCGAATACCCTGGCGATCACCCGTTCCAAGCAAAAAAACCTTCCCAGGATCAAGAAATAACATCACTTGATTTCATGGGTCGAACAGGATAATTTTTGGTTATGGATATTCTGAGTCAACTGGAAACCAAAATCGAGTCCCTGCTTCTGCGGACCAGATCCCTGGAAGCCGATAATCGCCGCATGAAAGATGAAAGCGTGCGTGGACAGTCCGACCTGAAGGCCGAGATCACTCGTCTTCGCGAAGAGCTTGAACGTGAGCAAAGCGCTAAAGAGGAGGTCCGCGGCAGGATCGACGGACTCCTGCAGCGACTGCAGGATGAGACCATCTAGCCGGAGAGGGGCCCATGCCTAGCTACACCCTCTCTGTCCTGGATCTTGAGGTCTCCTTCAAGGCTCAGGCCGACCATGAGCGGGTCCAGGCTGCCAAAGAGCTGCTGGAAGACCGCTACAAGGAATTGACGCAAAACGGAAGACGGTTAAGCAAGGAGAAACTGCTGACATTTCTGGCTCTTGGCCTTGCAGACGATCTTTTGCAGAACAAAGGGGAATTGGCCGACCTGATGGACAGGCTGACAACCCTCAATGCAAGGATCGACCAGGCCGAAGTGTTGAAAACTGGCGTTTGACTTATTCTCCCTGGGGCGTTCGTGATTGTCAGGCAATCGTTGAGCCAACATTCATTAATTGGGAGCTGCTTCTAGGCCGGCCCGTGCGCAGACCCGCTTGTTCGGGGAGCCTGACGGCAGGCACAGCGGCACCCACCTTGCGTAAGCAAGGTTCAAGATAGCCGGGCGACACGGCTCCCCGGGGATCGATTAATATAGTTCTACATTTCCAGCTGCATATCGATCAAAGCCTCAGTACTTTTCAAACGCCGCTTCAGCATTGCCCACACCGCCAAGAGCCAACGGTGTCCCAACAGCCCGGATCATACGGGCAGCAGTCTTGCTGTACCCCACCTCTTCCTTATTTAAGAAACGCCGCAGGCGAGCTCCAGGCGTAGGAGCACGCCGCCAACATATCGGGCGCGCGGCAGCCCGTAGCCGATAAGGGAGTGCGCCATGAGCGTGGAATTTATCATTACCGCCCTGGTGGGAGCCGCAGCAGGTGCCGGAGGCGGATATGTCCTGCACAACTACATCTCTGCGAAACAGGTAGGCGGGGCGACCGACCTGGCCAATAAGATCCTTGAGGAAGCCCGGAAAGAGGCTCAGGCCGAACGCAAGGAATACATGGTCCAGGCCCAGGATGAGATCCTGAATCTGAAAAAGGAAGTCCAATCCGAATACAAGGATCGCGAACAAGATATCAAAAGACGTGAAGTCAAGGTCCAGGAGAAGGAGGAACGTCTGGAAATCAAGACCGACAAGGTCACCCAGAAGGATTCCGAACTTGTGGCCCTGGAAAAACGCCTCTCCCGCCACGAACGCGGCCTCATTGAAAAGGAAGAGCTCCTGGATCAGATGACCGCTGAGCAGAACCACAAGCTGGAAGAGATTTCGGGACTCACCGCCGAGGAGGCCAAACAGCGTCTGCTCAAGGACATCGAATCCCAGACCAGCCACGAAGCCGCGAAGATGATCCGCCAAATCGAGATGGAAGCCAAGGAAACCGCCGACCGCAAGGCCAAGGAAATCCTGGCTTCGGCTGTCCAGCGCTACGCGGGCGATTTTGTGGCCGAGAACACCGTTGCCGCCGTGACCCTGCCCAGCGAGGACATGAAGGGCCGCATCATCGGCCGCGAGGGCCGCAACATCCGCGCCCTGGAAGCCGCCACCGGCGTTGACCTGATCATCGACGACACGCCCGAGACCGTCGTTTTGTCCGCATTCTCCCCGCTCAGACGCCAGATTGCCAAAATGGCCCTGGAACGTCTGATCAGCGACGGGCGCATCCACCCCGCGCGCATCGAGGATGTGGTCAAGAAGGTCGAGCAGGAGATGGACGTCAAGCTCAGGGAGATCGGCGAACAGGCCACCTTCGACGCCGGCGTGCACGGCATCCATCCGGACCTGATCCGCCTGCTGGGCCAACTCCAGTACCGGACCAGCTTCTCGCAAAACGTGCTGCAGCACTCCCTGGAAGTCTCTTCGCTGTGCGGCATCATGGCCGCCGAACTGGGCCTCGACCAGAAGAAGGCCAAAAGAGCCGGCCTGTTGCACGACATCGGCAAGGCCGTGGACCACGAAGTCGAAGGCCCCCACGCCCTGATCGGTGCCGATCTGGCCAAGAAGTACGGCGAAGGCAAGGACATGATCCACGCCATCGCCGCCCACCACGAGGACCAAGCGCCCACCACCATCCTGGCTGTGCTCGTGCAGGCCGCGGACAGCCTGTCCGGCGCCCGTCCCGGCGCTCGCAAGGAACTGCTGGAGAACTACGTCAAGCGTCTGGAGGAGCTGGAGGGCATCGCCACCAGTTTCGAAGGCGTGGCCAAGGCCTATGCCATCCAGGCCGGGCGAGAGATCAGGGTCATGGTGGATTCCGACCGCGTGGACGACGACCAGACCCATATCCTGTGCAAGGACATCTCCAAGAAGATCGAAGAAAACATGACCTACCCCGGACAGATTCGCGTGACCTGCATCCGCGAACGCCGCTCCGTGGGATACGCCAAATAATCGTTTGCCGATCATGACATCCAAAGGCCGACCCGGATTTCCGGGCCGGCCTTTTTGTTTGCTTTTCGAATTTCCGGCTGAGCGCAGGGGCATGAACGATGCGCTGCAACTTTTTACACTTTACGCACCGCCCGCTTTACTTTCGAAAAATCAGATGTATCCCAAGCAGTTAAATCTAATATCCTATGCACATTCTACTCAACGGCAAACAGCACGAGTCTTTCGCATTCTATCAATCACCTTCGAATACAAGGTGTTACTCATATTTTGCCGCGCGTTTTCCATTCCGACCTTTTATTTGACAAAAGTGACGGTTAACGCAATAGGGGATACGATGCCTTAAAAATTGGAGGAATGGTATGATAAATCGGGTTGTTGTCGTTATGGCCTGTGCAGTTTGCTGCTCCTTGGCATTGTTCTCTGCCAGCTCGGCACAAGGTGAACAAGCGACCTACGTGGGCACCAAAGCCTGTTCCGAATGTCACGAAGAACAATTTGAGAACTTCGAGAAGTTCGCCAAAAAATCCCATTCCGACCGCAGCATCAAAATCATGGCCTCCGACCTGACCGTCGAGGAACTTCAGGAGTGCTTCGCCTGCCACACCACAGGCTATGGTCAACCCGGAGGCTTCGTCAGCTTTGAGGAGACCCCCGACCTCGGACACGCCGGCTGCGAGGTCTGCCACGGCCCGGGTTCCGCGCATGTCGAAGAGGGAGGCGACCCCGAACTGATCAAGGGGTCTCTGGCCCTTGAGGATTGCGAAACCTGCCACAACGCCGAACGCGTTGGGGCCTTCAACTTCAAGCCGCTGCTGTACGGCGGGGCTCACTAGGGAAGGGGGAACCATGAAGTTCATTCGTAATTCTCTGGGAATCAAGATCATTTTGCCTGTCTCGGTGATCACCGTGATCACCTTTGCAATACTCGGCTTCACCAACTCCCGGCAGCATCGCGAGGCCACCGCCGAGCTGATCAACCATTCCGCCAAGCAAATGGCCTCCATCCTGCTGTCCGCCATCGAGGAGCCCATGTCCATCGGCGACAACGAGGGCACCGTGGGGCAATTGCGCAAGGTGGCCGCGAACTATCCGGATGTCTCCGTCTTTTTGACCAACTACAAGGGCAACATCACCTACGCGACGGACGAGGACACCGTACGTCAGGACATGGCCGAGGTCCGCAGCATCCCCGAGTTCCTGCCCTGCCTGGAGCAGAGCCTCAAGCAGGACATCAACAAGGGCGTCCAGCTCGAGCATGGCGGAAAATCGTTTTTCGTGGCCGTGAACACCATTCCCAACCACAAGGAATGTTACCACTGCCACGGTTCCTCACAGCCCATCCTGGGCTCCATGATCCTGTTTCAAGACATCAGCCCCCAGATGGCCGATGTCGCCGCCTCCGAGCGCACCACGGCCATCATCTCCCTGGCCGGGGCGATCTTTCTGCTGGTCCTCTTGGGCCTGTTCATCAGGAAGATCGTGATCAACAAGATCGTGACCATCGCCGCCATCAGCGACCGTATCCGCGAAGGCGACTACAGCGCCCAGTTCGAGGTCGTGGGCCACGACGAACTTGCCAATCTGGCCGACAACCTGAAGGTCATGGTCCAGACGGTCCAGGACCAGCTGGAATACAACAAGGGCGTGCTGCAGGGGATCATCATCCCGCTGTTCGTCACTGACAACGACAGTTGCTTCAACTACATCAACCCCCCGTTGCGCAATATCCTGGGCCTGAGCGAGGAAGATATCCTTGGTCACTCCCTGACCTCCATCTTCACCAGCAACGGCCACGGCAAGGTGGCCGACCAGGTCATTTCCTCGGGCCAGAGCAAGAACGGGCAGATGGAATACACCCGCAGCGACGGCGTGAGCTTCCCCCTGCACTACGAGATCTCCCCACTCAAGGACGCCTCCGACAGCATCGTGGGCGCCATCGGCATGATGATCGACCTGACCCAGGAGGAACGCGACAAGGAACGCATCCGCGCCCAGCGGGAAAACCTGCTGCAGGTGGCCAACGAGGTCGCCGCCGTGGCCAACAGCCTGAACGACTCCGCCGGCCATCTCTCGCGCCAGATGAACGAGGTCACCAACGGCATGGCGGAAACCGCCGGCCAGACCTCGCAAGTGGCCACGGCCATGGAGGAGATGAACGCCACGGTCTTGGAAGTCGCCCAGAATGCGGGCAAGGCCTCAGACGCCTCGGATGTGGCCTCCAACGTGGCCAAGGACGGGGGCAAGGAGGTTGAACGCACCGTCGTTGAGACCCGCGAGATGGCCCGCACCACCGAGGCCCTGGCCGAGACCCTGAACGACCTTTCGGCCAAGGCCGAGAACATCGGCGCGGTCATGGCGGTCATCAACGACATCGCGGACCAGACCAACCTGCTGGCCCTGAACGCCGCCATCGAAGCCGCCCGCGCGGGCGATGCCGGGCGCGGATTCGCCGTGGTGGCCGACGAGGTGCGCAAGCTGGCCGAAAAGACCATGGGCGCGACCCAGGAGGTCGACTCCGCCATCACCGCCATCCAGAACAGCGCCAGCGAAGCCGTGAAGGAGATGACCAACACCCGCAAGCGTGTGGGCCACACTGAGCAGATGGCCGAGGCCGCCGGCAAGGTGCTCCAGCAGATCGTCGACCAATCCGACTCCATCGCCGACATGGTCCGCTCCATTGCCACGGCCTCGGAGCAGCAGTCCTCCACCAGCGAGGAGATCAACATCAACGTCACCGGCATCAACGAACTCTCGCAGAGCATCTCGACGCGCATCAACGAAGCCAACACCTCCATCCAGGAAGTGGCGGCCATGTCCGAGAAGTTGTCCACCCTGGTGGAAAAATTCAAGGAATAACCGTGGACGCCTGGAGTTCCTCCCCGGACCGGAGCGCGGAGCTGCAAAACAGCCCCCTCTGATCCGTGAGGAACTCCAGGCCCACAGCCCAACACCGGGACAGGCCCCTCAAGAGCCTACCCACCAGACCCAAAGGTTTGGGCCTGACGCAGGTCAGAGCGCCCAGGGATGTCAGCCCCAAGACCCCCTATTCCCTCCGTCTCCGGCACATCCCGGCTGATCGATCCGGCTTGATCAACCCGTTTCTGATGCTTCGGTTTTCTCGCACAGGCCCGCGGACGAGCGGCCGGTGGTTTGCTTCGCCCAATGTGCAGGCCCAGGTCTGGCTTCGCTTCATCCCCTGATCCGTTCTGCCCTCGCCCCTGCCACAAGGACACTCGGAATCCGCCGCCGGCCCATGACCGGCTCGCCCTGACCAGAGACCGGCTCCTCATTTTCTTTTGCGGAGTTGCCCATTTTTCTGGAGCCACTGTTGCCACCTGCCTGCAAAGGTTGTATATCTGCACGGAGATAGCTTTCTTTGCGCATGCTCGGCTGGAGCAGGCCACTCATCCGACAACACGATCAATCTCACCATAAGGAGCACTGCTGATGAAACCCCTCAAAGGGACCAAAACGGAGATCAACCTGCTGACCGCCTTCGCCGGCGAGTCCCAGGCACGCAACCGCTATGACTATTTCGCCTCCATCGCCAAGAAGGATGGCTACGAGCAGATCAGCCACATCTTCCAGGAGACCGCCCTGCAGGAGAAGGAACACGCCAAGCGCCTGTTCAAGTACCTGACCGCAGGTCACGAGGTCATGATCTCCGCAGGCTTCCCGGCGGGCAAGATGGGCTCCACCCTGGAAAACCTCTACGCCTCGGCCGAGGGCGAAAAGCACGAACACGAAATCATGTACCCCGAATTCGGCGTGATCGCGGTTCAGGAAGGATTCCAGGACATCGCGGAGACCTTTACGGCCATTGCCGTGGCAGAGAAATTTCACGAGGAGCGCTACCGGGCCTTTATCCGGAACATCGAAACGGACATCGTCTTTCGCCGCCCCGGTCAACAGATCGTCTGGCGCTGCCGCAATTGCGGCTACGTCCACCACGGTCCCGAGGCTCCGGACCTCTGCCCGGCCTGCGTCCATCCGCGTGCCTACTTTGAAATCACTTGCAAAAACTGGTGATCTTGGTATTAGGAACCATTAGCTATTAAAAACAGGTGGGAAAACCCCTCAACATCCGGAGAGAAGTCATGCCTGATTTGTTGGAAGTCTATAAATGCAACGTCTGCGGGAACATCGTGGAAGTGCTTCATGGCGGGGCCGGAGACCTGGTCTGCTGTGGCGAAAACATGAAACTCTTCAAGGAAAACACGGTTGATGCGGCCAAGGAAAAGCACGTGCCCGTCATCGAGAAGACCGCCACCGGCTACAAGGTCTCCGTGGGCAGCGTGGCCCATCCCATGGAAGAGAAGCACTGGATCGAATGGATCGAGCTCATCGCCGACGGCAAGTCCTACACCCAGTTCCTGAAGCCCGGGCAAGAGCCCGTGGCCCAGTTCTGCATCAAGGCCGGCAAGGTCAGCGCGCGCGAGTACTGCAACCTGCATGGCCTGTGGAAGGCCGACGCCTAACTCCAACCACTGCGAAGAGGATCAAGATATGGACAGATACGTTTGCACCATCTGCGGCTATGTGTACGACCCCACCGAAGGCGACCCCGACGGCGGTATCGACCCGGGCGTCAAGTTCAAGGACCTGCCCGAGGACTGGGTCTGCCCCGTCTGCGGCGCACCCAAGGACCAATTCGAGAAGGAATAACCAGCGTCAGTGACCAGCGGGAGGGCCAACCGGCCCTCCCGGAATACGAGCACGCCGGAAGACAACCGGCATCACTCTATGAAGAAAGAGACCAAGCATGAGACCTGTTGAAATCAAAGAAGGCATCTGGTGGGTGGGAGCCGTGGACTGGAACACCATCGACTTCCATGGCTATTCCCTGGCCCGTCACGGGACCACCTACAACGCCTACCTCGTCATGGACGAGAAGATCACCCTGTTCGACACGGTCAAAGCGCCGTTTGTCGATCAATTCCTGGAGACCATCGCCCAGGTGGTGGACCCCTGCAAGATCGACTACATCGTAGCCAACCACCTGGAGCCCGACCATAGCGGGGCACTGCCACAGTTGATCCAGGCCTGCGGCCCCGAAAAGGTCTTTTGCTCGCCCATGGGTGTGCGCTCCATTGAGGCCCACTTCCACCCCCAGGGTTGGCCCATCGAGGCCGTCAAATCCGGCGCCAGCATCAGCCTGGGCAAGCGCAGTGTGCAGTTCATCGAGGCGCGCATGCTGCATTGGCCAGACTCCATGCTGTCCTACATCCCCGAAGACAAGCTGCTGATCCCCAACGACGCCTTCGGTCAGAACATCGCCTCCAGCGAACGCTTCGTGGACGAGATGGACCAGGGCTTCATCAGGCGGCGCATGTCAGAATATTATGCCAACATCGTGACCCCGTTCTCGCAGATCGTGGACAAGACCCTGGACGCGGTCAGCGAAATGGGCCTGGAAATCGACATGATCGCCCCGGACCACGGACTGATCTTCCGCGGGCCCGAGGACGTGGCCTTTGCCCTGGACACCTACCGCGAGTTCGCGGCCCAGGCCTATGCCAACCGCGCGGTAGTCGTGTACGACACCATGTGGCACTCCACCGAGAAGATGGCCCTGGCCATCGCCGACGGACTGATGGACGAGGGCGTCTCCGTGAAGGTCATGGCGCTCAAGTCCTTCCACCACTCCGAGGTGATGAGCGAGGTCTTCCAGGCCGGAGCAGTGGTGGTGGGTTCGCCCACCCACAACAACGGCATCCTGCCCCTGGTGGCCGACCTCTTGACCTACATGAAGGGCTTAAAGCCCCAGAACAAGGTCGCCGCGGCCTTCGGCTCCTACGGCTGGAGCGGCGAGTGCGTGAAGGTCATCAGCCAGTGGCTGGAAGACATGAACTTCGAGGTCGTGGACCCGGCCGCCAAGGTCAAGCACGTGCCCGACCAGGAAATGCTGGATCAATGCATAGAGTTGGGCCGATCCGTGGGCCAGGCCCTGCGGGCAAAACTCTAAGCCTTACAAACACACCGGGGGGCATACTGCCCCCCGACGCATCATAGATTCAAATCCAATCCTCAACCCAAGGGGGGCTCCATGGACGTTCTGATGCTGTCCAGGCTCCAGTTTGCCGCGGCCACGATGTTCCACTTCATCTTCGTGCCGCTGACCCTGGGCCTGTCGCTGCTGGTGGCCATCATGGAAACCAGATACGTGAGCACCGGTGACAAGACTTACAAACGCATGGCCAAGTTCTGGGGCAAGCTGTTCCTGATCAACTTCGCCCTGGGCGTTGTCACCGGCATCACCCTGGAATTCCAGTTCGGGACCAACTGGTCGCGCTATTCGGCCTACGTGGGCGACATCTTCGGTTCGCTGCTGGCCATCGAGGCCACGGTGGCCTTCTTCCTGGAGTCGACCTTCATCGGCGTCTGGGTCTTCGGCTGGGACCGCCTGTCCCCCAAGGTCCACTGTCTGGCCATCTGGCTGGTTGCCATCGCTTCCAACGTCTCCGGACTGTGGATCCTGCTGGCCAACGGCTTCATGCAGAACCCCGTGGGCTACGTGATGCGCAACGGCCGCGCCGAACTGAACGACTTCATTGCGGTGATCACCAACACCACCGGGATCCTGCAGTTCCTGCACATGATCCCCGCCGCGCTGACCCTGGCCGGGTTCTTCATCATGGGCATCTCGGCCTGGCATCTGTTGCGCGACAACGAGACCGATTTTTTCACCCGCTCCTTCAAGATGGGCCTGGGCTCCGCCTTGATCTTCTCGGTCCTCGTGGTCCTGGGTGGCCACATCCACGGCAACAACACCGCCCTGCAGCAACCCGCCAAGCTGGCGGCCATGGAATCGCACTGGGAGACCCAGACCAGGGCCCCCATGTATCTGTTGCAGATGCCCAGCCTGACAGGGGACGGCAACATGATCCAGGCCCTGCCCGTGCCGGGGCTGTTGTCTTTTCTGGCCTTCAACGACGTCAACGCCGAAGTCACGGGCTTGAACGACATCCCCGAGCAGGACCGCCCGCCCGTGCTGCTGACCTTCCTGTCCTTCAGACTGATGGTCGGCCTGGGCACGCTGTTCCCGCTGATGGCGGGGCTGGCCTTCCTGTACCGCAACAGGCTGAAGCAGTTCCCGTTGCTCAAGTTCCTGCCCTGGATGATCCCGCTGCCCTACATCGCCATCTTCGCGGGCTGGACCGTGACCGAAGTCGGCCGCCAGCCCTGGATCGTGCAGGGCCTGATGCGCACCGCAGACGCGGTCTCGCCCCTGGCGACCTCGCAGGTGGTGTTCTCTTTTGTCACCCTCTGCCTGCTCTACGCCCTGCTCGGGGCCGTGGATATCTTCCTGATGCTGAAGTACGCCCGCATGGGCCCCGAATGAGCCGCCGTGAATCGTCGCGCAAACCTGAACCCAAGAGGGTATGATCATGACTCTTGAAACCATCTGGTTCCTGCTCTGGGGCATCCTGTGGTCCGTGTACTTCGTCCTGGACGGCTTCGACCTCGGGATGGGGACCCTGCTGCCGTTCATCGCTCGCAACGAGACCGAGAAACGCACCATCTACAATGCGGCCGGTCCCTTCTGGGACGGCAACGAGGTCTGGCTGCTGACCGCTGGCGGCGTGACCTTCGCGGCCTTCCCCGCGGCCTACGCCGCCATGTTCAGCGGGCTGTACACCGCGCTGTACCTGCTGCTGTTCGCGCTGATCCTGCGCGGCGTGTCCTTCGAGTTCCGCAGCAAGGTGGACAGCGACGCCTGGCGTAAGGCCTGGGACACCTGCCACTTCCTGGGCAGCTTTTTGCCCGCCCTGCTGCTGGGCGTGGCCTTTGCCAACATCTTCCGCGGCATCGCCCTGGACGCCAACGGCGTCAACCAGGAAGGGTTGCTGGAGCTGCTGAACCCCTACGGCCTGCTGGGCGGCGTGGTCTTCGTGGTGATGTTCGTGATGCACGGTTCCATCTGGCTGGCCATCAAGTCCAGCGGGCCCCTGCATGACCGCGCCAGAACCGTGGCCATCAAGACCTGGCCCATCGCCGTTGTCGGTGCGGTGTTCTTTCTGGTCTACACCGGCCTGGAGACCATGCTCTTCAACAACTACATGCAAAACCCGCTGCTGTTCCTGGTGCTGATCGGCGCGGTGCTGGGCCTGATCTCGGTGCGCTCGTCCCTGGGCTCCGCCAAGATGTGGCGAGCCTGGGCCGGTTCCGCGACCTTCATCGCGGGCGTGACCATGTTCGGGGTCATCGGCCTGTTCCCCGCCTTGCTGCCATCCTCCTTGAATGCGGGCTGGAGCATGACCATCCACAACTCGGCCTCCAGCCCCCTGACGCTGAAGATCATGCTGGGCGTGGCCCTAGTCATGGTGCCCATTGTCCTGGCTTACCAGATCTGGGTCTACCGGACCTTCTCCCACAAGATCACCCAGGCGGATCTGGACTACAAAGAAGCCTACTAGGCCTTCAGATTCCCTACGAACGAGCCCCGGCACCCCTGAATGCCGGGGCTTTTTCAACACCGCGAAAGCCGCTCCGGGAACAACCTCGGCCAAAGCAGGCCACACGACCTTTGCCAATGGGCCTGATCGCGCTATGCCGGAGGGGACTCGAACCAGTGGAGAAAAAGATGCAGAGAGGGATGATCGGCCTTGGGCGGATGGGCATGAACATGGCGCACCGCCGGGTCCTGGGGTCCCGATCCGGCCCTGACGAGGGTCGATACCCTGTTCTAACGATCAAAGCCCCCGGATGTTCCCATCCGGGGGCTTTTGACAGGGTCCCCTCCCCAGCCGTGGGTCCCTGCAAAACAGTCATGCGCGGGCGATCGGCGGCCCCCCCCCCCGCAGCCTAGTAACCCCATTCCTCCACGCGCGCACACACGGCCTCACACAGCGGCTTGTGCACGGGATAATACTCGGCGGAGTACTGGCAAGGCGCCTGCAAGGTCTGGACATTGGTGGTGATGTGGCTCAACAACTCGGGCTCGTACCGGGCCAGGCATTGACGCTCGTCCAGCCCTTGTTTCCGGCATTCCTCCATAATCACGCAATGCAGCGAAGTCGCCCCCACTTCGCATGGCATCATGAAGATGCACATCCAGGCCAGACTGGCAAACAGGACAAAGACAAGAATGCACTTCCACACGCGACGCCCCCCCCTTTTTTCATGGTCCACTCTTTTTATGTTATTCGACAGCAAGGCAATATCAATGGGGGAATCCCCTGCTTTCGCGGCCCGCCCAGCCTCCGGTGCCACAGGCTTTGTGCTTGTCACTGGGTATGTATTATGCTTTTATCAATACTGTTAGGTGGTTGAGGATTGGATAGCAGGAGAGGACATGAAGCGCACAGTGGTCCTGGTCGAGGACCATGAAATCGTCCGGGAAGGGATACGCACCCTGATCGAGGCCTACTCGGAATTTTCCGTCATCGGCGAGGCCGGAGACGGAATCGAGGCCGTGCGCATCGTGGAGCGCCTGGAACCCGACATCGTGCTCATGGACCTGTCCCTGCCCCGCATGGATGGCTCCCTGGCCATCCGGGACATCAAGCGCCGCTTCCCCGGCATCAAGATCCTGGCCCTCACCGCACACAAACGCGAGGAAATGGTGCGGGGCGCGCTGGCGGCAGGCGCCGACGGCTTCATCCTCAAGAACACCTCCGCCCCGGTCCTGATGCAGGCCATGGAGACGATCCTGCGCGGCGAGACCTACATCTGCCCGGAAATCCCCATCACCCTGCTGGGACCCGGCTTCGGCAACAACCAGCAGTCGGTGCTGGACAGGCTCACCGAACGCGAACTCCAGGTCATCCGCCTGACCGCGGAAGGCCGGGGCAACAAGGCCATTGCCCACGAGCTGTGCATCAGCGTCAAGACGGTGGAAAAGCACAAGGCCAACCTGACGCGCAAGCTGGAACTGGACTCGGCCAGCGACCTGCTGTCTTTTATCCGCGAATACGGGCTGTTCAGCTGAAAGGATGGATTCAGGAAAGAAGTCTGCCCAGGACATCGGGCAGGCGATCCAGTGCCGCCGTCGCCAGGGCGGCGCTTTTCGTTTCTGCGGCCAGTTCCAGATCCCGGGCGATGTCCACGGCCTCCCCGAGCCCAAAACAGGACGCGGTTCCGAGCATGGTATGACCGGCCTTGCCCAAGGCTCCGTAATCCTCGGCCTCCAAGGCCGCTGCGGCCTCGGCCCCCAGTTCCGCCAGTGAATCGGTCACCTGGGGCATCAGATGCAGCAAGGCCTCGTCCGTGGTGCAGCCGACACCCTCGGACCGGACCGCCCCCTGATCACCCGGCAGGTGGAACTGGACTGCACGCAGCAGTCCCTCGGCGGTAAACGGCTTGGCAATCATTCCATCGAAGCCCTCGGGCAGTTCAAAACCGGTCTCGGCGGCGTGGGCGGACAAGGCAAGAATCGGCACCCGGGGCCGGTCCTTGGCACGTTCGACCTGCCGCAAGGCCAACACGGCGGCCTGCCCTCCGCCTCCGGGCATCTCCAGGTCCAGCAGCACCAGACCAAAAGACGAGGCCTCGTACAGAGCGGCGGCCTGCAGGCCATCCTCGGCAAAGACCGTCTCCCAGGGCGCATTCCGAAGGTGGTAGGCCAGCAGCGCGCGCATGGCCTGATCGTCATCGGCCACCAGCAAACGACAGGGGAGATCAGGCCCGCCGGACGGCGCAAGGCCCTTGTTTTTCGCAGTATGAGCAGACATAGGGTTGCGGTATGCCATCCCCCGCTGCTGGTCAAGCCCACTCCCTTTCTGCTAGCATCAAGACTGGCACAACCCGGCCCTGTGCCGGACAACCCGAAAAGTGACGCACCCCCTGATGAACACCAAGAAGTTGCTCCTCCTGCTCCTGCTGGCCTCCCTGGCGACAGCGTTCTTCGCCTTCGATCTCGGCCAGTATCTGACCCTGGCCTACCTGAAATCACGCCAGGCCGACTTCGCGGCCTTGTACGCCGCCAACCGACTCACCGTGCTGGGGGTTTATTTCCTGATCTACGTCACAACCACGGCCCTGTCCCTGCCCGGCGCCACGGTACTGACCCTGGCCGGCGGGGCGCTGTTCGGGTTCTGGACCGGGTTGCTGGTCATCTCCTTTGCCAGCTCCCTGGGCGCAACCCTGGCCTGCTTCGCGGCCCGGTTTCTGCTGCGCGACTGGGTGCGCGCCCGCTTCGGCCCCAGACTCGTCGCCGTGGACAAGGGCGTCCGGGCCGAAGGGGCCTTCTACCTCTTCACCATGCGCCTCATCCCGGCCGTGCCCTTTTTCGTCATCAACCTGGCCATGGGTCTGACCGCCCTGCCCCTGCGCACCTTCTACTGGGTCTCGCAGCTGGGCATGCTGCCAGGAACCATGGTCTTCGTGAATGCCGGCAAGGAACTGGGCAGCATCGACTCCCTCTCGGGCATCCTGTCCTTCAACCTGATCGCCTCCTTCGTCCTGCTGGGCCTGTTCCCCCTGGTCAGCAAAAAGATCATGACCCTGGTGCGCCAACGCCGCGGCAAACCCCTCGACCTGTAGCCCCTTGGGGAGGTTCTGAATGGCCACATACGATTACGACATAGGCATCATCGGCGCCGGAGCCGCCGGTCTTTCCGTGGCCTCGGGCAGCGCCCAACTGGGCGCCAGAACCCTGCTGGTGGAAAGGGACGACAAGCTGGGAGGCGACTGCCTGCACTACGGCTGCGTGCCCTCCAAGACCCTGATCCGCACGGCCCACGTCTATCACCAGCTGAACAACGCCGCGCGCTTCGGCCTGCCGCAGCCCGACGTCCCCCCCGTTGATTTCTCAAGGGTGGCCGCGCGTATCCGCGAGGTCATCGACACCATCCAGGTCCATGACTCGGTGGAGCGGTTCTGCGGGCTGGGCGCCCAGGTGGAATTCGGCGACGCCCGCTTCGCGGACGAGCACTCCATCACCTTCGGTGGCCGGAGTCTCTCGGCCCGGACCTGGGTCGTGGCCACGGGCTCCTCTCCGGGCATTCCCCCGCTGCCGGGGCTGGACAGCACCCCCTACATCACCAACAAGCAGATCTTCTCCCTCAAGAAACTGCCGGGGTCCATGATCGTGCTCGGGGCGGGACCCATCGCCGTGGAGATGGCCCAGGCCTTCAGCCGTCTGGGCACACGGGTGGAGGTCGTGCAGCGCAATACCCAGATCCTGTCCAAGGAAGACCAGGACATGGCCGCGGTGGTCATGGACGCCATGACCGCCGAAAACGTGGTCTTCCATCTGGGCGCCAAGGTCACCCAGGTCAGCAACGCAGGCGGCCTGCGCGAGGTGCAGTTCGAGTTGGGCAACGGCGATTGCAAGACCGTGCGCGGCGAGGTGCTGCTGGTGGCCCTGGGCAGGACCCCCAACACGCAGGGCTTGGGCCTGGAGGCCGCCGGCGTGGATGTGACCAAGCGGGGCATCCCGGTGGATGCCCGCATGCGCACCTCGCACAAACACATCTTCGCGGCCGGGGACGTCACCGGACAACACCAGTTCACCCACGCCGCGGGATACGAGGCCGGCATCGTGGTCGCCAACGCGATCTTCCATCTGCCGCGCAAGGCCGACTACACCCACCTGCCATGGTGCACCTACACCTGGCCGGAGCTGGCCTCCATCGGTCTGAACGAAAAGGCCGCCAAGGCTGCGGGACGCACGGTGGAGATCCAGTGCGAGGGCTTTGCGAACAACGACCGTGCCCTGGCCGAAGGCGAGACCAAAGGCCAGTTGAAGCTGGTCCTGGACAAGGGCAGACCCGTGGGCGTGCAGATCGTCGGACCCCATGCCGGGGAACTGATCGCCGAATGGGTGGCCGTGCAAAACGGGGGACTGCGGTTATCCACCCTGGCCGGCTCCATCCATCCCTATCCAACCCTGGGCGAGATCAACAAGCGGGCGGCCGGAAGCGTACTGGGCCCCAAGATCTTTTCGGAACGGATCAGGAAGGCGCTGAAGCTCTTTTTCAGGTTCCGGGGCAAGGCCTGCATCCCCCCCCAGGATTGACGGCCGACCCCCGAAACTTTGGGTTGTTTCGTCAACATTTTCAGGCAACGAGCGAATCGTGAAAAATAGCACTTTCAGCATGGCAAAGGTTGAATTCCCGTTGACGAGCGCTCTTGAGCTGTGTTAGGTCCGCGGTGTTTGTGAACGTTTGAACGAAGCAGTTGGATACATAACCAGCGGGACTGCCGCAGGCGTCGCAATGCTCTTTGGAAATGGAATGAAGAAGGACAGAAAGCCGGTCATTGATCTGATCGCCGATGTCGGGACCATGGGCACCCATATGGTGGTGAGCACCTTCGTCGGCTTGGCCATCGGCTATTATCTGGACAAGTGGCTTGGTACAAAGCCCGTGATGCTGCTGATATTCCTGCTTGTGGGAATTGCGGCCGGGTTCAAAAACATGTACGAACAGGCCCAGCGTCTGCAACGGCGCAACGAAAAACCAGATGACAGTGATACTCCAAAAGATTGAGGCCGGACTCTATCGCCGCGGATTCGTTCATGAAGAAACGCGAATCCTGGTGCGCAACCAGTTGATGCTGACCCTGGTCATCGTCATCCTGGGGTGCGTTGGCGGATGGGCCTGGCCCAGGTTGTTCGACTTTGCGGCGGGGACCGTCCTGGCCACATGGAACTTCTATTTCCTGTCTAAGTTCGTTCATCGGGTCCTGGAGAAAGCACAGGTGCCCGTGGGCGGGATGCTGTTCCAATTTTACGGACGCCTGCTGCTGACCGGCGTCGCCCTATTTGTTCTGATCAGCATGGCCGACAGCTCAGTCATTGCACTGCTGGCCGGTCTATCCACGGTTGTTGTTACGGTACTCATCTGGGCTATCACCCGGATGAGGGGGAAAAATATCAAGGAGGCGTAACTGAAATGGCAGGTGGACTTCCGCATCCAATGTTTATCGTACCCATGGCCCTTGAGTCCATTGGGGTACACGTTCCCACTCATGTCGCCTACACGTGGGTCGTCATGCTGCTGCTTTTCACCCTGTCCTTCCTGACGAGCCGCAAGCTCAGGATGGTTCCGGGAAAGCTGCAAAACGGCTTTGAATTGGTCATCGGCGGACTGGAAGACTTCACCGTCTCCAACATTGGCGAGAAAGGCCGCGAAGTCTTTCCCGTGCTCTGCGCCCTGTTCCTGTTCATCCTGCCCTGCAACTGGTTCGGGTTGGTTCCCGGTCTGGACGCTCCTACTGCGAACGTGAACACCAACGCCGCCTTGGCGCTGTTCCTGTTCCTCTACTACAACTACATCGGCATCAAGAAATGGGGCTTCGGCTACATCAAGCATTTCTTTGGTCCGCTGCCCGTTCTGGCTCCGCTGATGTTCGTCATCGAAGTCGTTTCTCACCTGTCCCGCCCGCTGTCGCTCACACTGCGACTCTTCGGCAACATCAAGGGTGAGGAAATCGTGCTGATCCTGATGTTCATGCTGGCACCCGTCATCGGTTCCTTGCCGATGTACTTCCTGTTCGTGCTGGCCAAGTTCATCCAGGCCTTCATCTTCTTCATGCTCGGCATGATCTACCTGAAGGGCTCCCTGGATCACGCGCATTAGAACCGGCCTTGTTCACTTGAGGGGAAATGGTCATAGACCATCCTTATATAACCTGTATTCCTTAGGAGAATAGCATGCGTAAATTTCTGATGATCGCTCTGAACACCGTGGCCCTGCTGTCCATCGCCTCCCTGGCGTTTGCCTCTGACGCCGCCCCCGAAGTCCTGGCCAACATCATGTGGGGTTCCGCCATCGGTATGGCCATCGCCGCCGCCGGTTGTGGCATCGCTCAGGGCCTTGGCCTGAAGGCTGCTTGTGAAGGCACCGCCCGCAACCCCGAGGCTTCCGGCAAGATCCAGGTCATGCTGATTCTTGGTCTGGCTTTCATCGAGTCCCTGGCCATTTACACCCTGGTTGTGAACCTGCTCCTGCTGTTCGCAAACCCCTTCGTTTAAAGAGCACGTTGATTTCAAGAAGGCCGTGCTCGTCACGGCCTTCTTTTTCACGTTTTTTGTTAAAAATTTCACATGAATTGCGTCAAACACTGCACTTCCTGATAAATCAGATAGTCGTGTATAGTTTCCCATCAATCTCTGCTAGAATCAGGGTGTCATGAGTCTGAAAAGTCAACATATCCCGAGAGCGACCATCCAGCGCATGGCGGTCTACATCCAGGTTCTGGAGAGCCTGCAACGCGATGGCAAGGATGTGATTTCCTCAGAGCTTCTGGCCAAGACGTGCTCGGTGAATCCATCCCAGATCCGAAAGGACCTGGCCTACTTCGGTGAATTTGGCGTGCGCGGTGTGGGCTATTACGTCCAGGACCTGATCACCAGCATCAAGCAGGCGCTGGGCGTGGACCGGGTCTGGAAAACCGCCGTGGTGGGCATCGGCAACCTGGGCCGGGCACTGCTCAACCACCGCGAATTCAAGCTGCGCGGGTTCCACATCGTGGGAGCCTTTGACTGCGATCCCTTCAAGATCGGCGAAATCGTCTCGGGCCTGGAAGTCATCTGCTCGCGCAGACTGAAGGAAAAGGCCGAAGAGATCGGCATCGAGATCGGCATCATCACCACCCCCCCCGAACGGGCCCAGCGCGCCACCAACTATCTGGTGGACGCGGGCGTGAAGGGCATCATCAATTTCGCTCCGGCACGGATCAATGTGCCCGACGACGTCACCGTGGAGTATGTGGACTTCTTCCACCACCTCTATGCCGTGGCCTTCAACGTGACCCTGAACGCCGAATCCGAGTAATCGGAGGCATGGCAGCCTGTATTTGGGGGAGATGTTCACATCTCCCTTTTTTAATCCTGCGCCAGACAGATCCATCCGCGCCCGCAAATCCCCCGCCTGCCCCCCTTCCCGCTCCGGTCGGTCCTTCCCCGCTCAAGACAGTAGGGCAGGTGTGCAGGCCCCTTCATTGGATTCAAAATCCTGCAATTTCTGTCAATTTATCACTGAATTAGAAAGTAGTTGACTATCTGTAGTGAGATGGTTATCACCTGACAGTTGGCCACAAAAGTGAAAGTGGTCATGCCGTCCTTGGCTGGGGTACGGTTGGAGTTGCAAAACTTCACCGGAACCTCAACACAGGAGAACGTCAT